>VOFD01000541.1_pt1 | contig 420000 bp, 391 predicted proteins | sample 5384101 | NCBI WGS metagenome assembly VOFD01 (sample SAMN12384723, study PRJNA508395) | human gut metagenome | isolation source: healthy gut C | host: Homo sapiens
CAGCCGATGGAAAACTTGTGACCGGCAACCGGCTTGTGATGTCGGTGATACTTCCGGACATACTCGTTGGCGTCACGAAGAGAGATGGGTTTTAGCCGCAACATGGTGTTTCCTCCGTCGGAAGATGCGCTGTGCATTCGACCTCGTTGCCCCAAACGTCCCAGCCTTCGGGAGACTGACGGGCAAAAAGCTCTACGCGGGGAAGGTCTCCCATGAGCCGAACAATGCGCTCCCGCGCCTCATCCGGCTTTTTGGAATGCTCTTCGATATGGCTGAGGATGACCTGACGCACACCGGCGTCAACACGCTTCGGATGTCCCTTCGTAGCAAGGATGCAGATTTCGGCGTTTGCCCTTGTCCAATACCCCATGCCGGTGAAGAGATCATCGTTCCTGCGGTTTTGCTTCACCCATACAAAAGCCACATGCCGTCAGCACTTCGAGTGCTTCACAGAGGCACGGGAATGTGATCCAAAGGAACAGGGCGCAGTCCTTGTCGGCAAGCTCACCGACCGGAAGCGCCTTGATGTCCTCAATGCACATGTCGGGTAGTGACTTTCTGCCGACCGTCCCTGTCCCTTCTTGGAGTAAGTCCGATACGCCCAAGGGGGATCGGCGTAGATGATGCTGTACTTCTTCATGCTACCGACCTCCTTAGTGCGCATGGAAGATGGATTTTGCAAGGCTTCCTGTCTTGAACAGCGAGAAACACAGAACAACCGTGTACGCTGCCACAGAGAACAGAGCCGAGTGAATGTTGTCTGCGATGATCATGCCGTTGATCATCACCGCATAGATGCCGACACAGACCATGATGAGGAAGCCCTGAAATGCCAGAGCGAACAAGCCTTTTAGATAGTTCGTGCCGATGCTGCCCCATTCGCGGTTGCTCATGGTTGCGATGGGAATAGGCGCGATGCTCACGGTGCAGTAAATCTCAATCATACGCCCATAGAGAATGACCGTAATGAGGATCGCCATGATTTTAAGGCACAGGCTGATCAGGAGCGTTTCTATCGACAGTCCGAGCAGTTCTCCGACGCCCATGTTCTCCATGCCGGTACGCATCTGCGCAATCGTCGCGTCAATGTCAATGCTGGTGTTGCCGTGGATTACTCCGGCTGCACCGGAAACCACGTTCTGCCCGATGTCGAATACTGCCATCACGATGTCAAACGTATGCGTCACGAGGTAGATCGCCACAGCCGCCTTGAAAAACCACTTGAAGAACATCCAAGTGTCCATGTCGTGAAGGTTGTTTTTCTCGGTGATCATGGAAATCAGCTCGTAGCACAAAACGAAGGTGATGATGATACCAGCGATGGGGACTATCACGTTTTCGGATAGTCCCCGGATCATCTGGTACACGCCGCCGTTCCAGCCGGACGGTGTTTGCCCAACTTCGGCGGCAATCGTTCCTACCTTCTCGTTGACATCGGTGAACATATTGGTCAGGTTGCTCTCGATCCATCCGATCAGCATATCCTTGAGAGCTTGTTCGATCTTTTCTAAAATGCTGCCCAATATTTCACCACCCTTCGGTTAAGCTGGGCTTGCCGTGGATTAGCCGAACAAACCGGAGAGCAGGGGGATGAGGGTCGTGCCGATCAGCACCACACCGCCGCCAGCCATGAGCTGCTTGATGCCCTGAGACTTGGCGCCGGGGTTGTCGTTGCCGTAGCCTTCCATGAGGTTGACAACACCCCACACCGCGAGACCCGCGCCGAGGGCGATAACGAGCGTCTGAAGAACCGTGACAGCCTGATTGATGAAAGCCATAGATTTTCCTCCTTGATTTGAAAAAGATTGGTTGTGTGTTTTTGAAAATGGGCATAAAAAAAGAAGCCCCGTCGCTGTTCTGCTTTGGGATGAGCCATCAGGCTTTACCCACTGCGCAGTGCAGCGACGGGGCTTTAATCTGCTTCGACCTCGCCCATATCATAGAGGTCGAATGTGTCATCGGGCTTGACTACCAGCTTGTGCTGCCGGTACTTCTCGATGTCAAAGGTGTTCCGCTTGTCGTAGTCGGAGAGCTGCCGGTATTTGGGATGCTTCGTAATGTCGTATTTGTTACTGAGAAAAGGTCTCACGCCTCGAAGCTGCAAAATACACTTGGCTCCGTCCATGACGGCGATCTCATCCTGAGACATCAGTTCCTTGCCGGTCTTCTGATAATTCAAGCCGTAGGAGTTGTTGTTGGAACGGGTTTCTGAGGTGTTGTAAAGGTCGATTGTCTCCTTACCCAGCACCTCGCTGATTTCCTTGAGCGTGGATTTCTCCTTGCCGCCGAGGAAAAGTGTGCAGTCGCAGTTGCCTGTGATGGTGTCCGCCGCATCCTTGTAGATGGTCTTGAGCTGAGACTGGGACTGCAAGATGATTGACGCCGAGATTTCCCGGCTTCGGATGGTTGCGATGAGCTTATCAAACTTCGGGATTTGACCGATGTTCGCAAACTCGTCCAGCAGACAGCGCACATGAACGGGAAGCCGTCCGTTGTAAACGTCATCTGCTTTGTCGCAGAGAAGGTTGAAGAGCTGGGAATACATGATTGCCACGACGAAATTGAAGGTGTCATCGGTGTCGGAAATGATGACGAACAGCGCCGTCTTCCGGTCTCCGATGGTGTCCAGCTCCATCTCATCGTAGCTCATCAGCTCCCGCAGCTCTGCGATGTCGAAGGGCGCAAGCCTTGCACCGCAGGAAATTAAGATCGACTTGGCTGTTTTTCCCGCCGCCAATTTGTATTTGCGGTATTGCTTGACCGCGAAGTGGTCCGGGTCACGGGCTTCCAGCTCGTCGAACATCTTGTCCACGGGATTCTTGAAGGTCTCATCGTCCTCTCTGGCTTCCGAGGCATTGATCATTTCGAGCAGGGTAGTAAAGTTTTTCTCGTGATCGGGTGCCTCGTACCAGATGTAACCGATGAGGGCTGTATAGTACAGCTTCTCCGCCTTCACCCAAAAATCTTCGCCGGACTTATCGCCATCTCCCTTCGTGTTGACGATGATCGTATTGACCAGCTTGAGGATGTCCTTCTCGCTGCGGATGTAGCTGAACGGGTTGTAGTGCATGGATTTCCGGAAATTGATGGTGTTCAGCGACTTGATGACGTAGCCGCCCTTTTCAAGCATCTTGCCGCACTCCACCAGCACCGTACCCTTCGGGTCAGTCACAACATAGCTGCTGTGCATCTGCATCAGGTTTGGCTTCACAAAAAAGCGCGTCTTGCCTGAGCCGGAACCGCCGATGACGAGGATGTTCTTGTTGCTGGCGTATTTTGGCTGCTTCGGGCGGCTGTTCATCGTCAGGAACTCCGTCTGCGTCAGGATGACGTTGTTGGAGAACTCCGGGTCCATGTACGGCTTGATGTCCTCCGGCTTGCCCCATCGGGCAGAGCCGTATTCTTCGCCCTGCCGGAACTTCTTGCGGTTCTTGCCCTTGACGTAGACTGCCAGCTTGAGCAGCGCACCGGCAATCAGACCGATGAGCAGATCGACGGGATGAAAGCTGGGCAGCGGATTTGCGAAGGCAGTGCCGAATACGGCAAATCCGTTTGTCAGCTTGTCGATGAACTCCGTGCCGGGAGCGAGACGAAACACGGCGGCGATCTTATCCGCAAAGTAGAAGGCGAAGACATACGGGAGGTTCAGAAGAACGAGCTTCTTCACATCGGGTTTGCTCACAGCTCCACACCCCGATCCTTGGTCTTGACTTTGACCTTCTCCTTGTGCTGCGCTTTGCTCTGGGCTTTCTCCTGATCCAGCTTGTGCCGGATGGACGGCTGTTCCTTCTGCTTGACCGTTTTGGCGGAGAACTCCTTGAAGGCGGCGGTCATGACATCAACGTCCCGTCCCTTGAAGAAGACAAGATAGCTGGGCGGCTCAACGGAAACGTCTTTCTTGAGCGCAAAGTCCAGACCGTATTTGCTGGCGGTCCGCTCAAAGGATTTGATGTTGCCGTCCGTCACTTCGATGTTGGAGATGGCGGCATTCTGGCTCATCAGATGCTTGATGGACTGCTTGCCGCGATAGGTTTTTGGTTGCTGCATCTGCTTCTGCGCCTTCTCAATCTCCTGCACGAACTTGTCCAGTGCCTTTTTCAGCACCTCGGCTGAGATTTTGCCGCCCTTGATCATGATTGCAACAACTTTGGTGTTGACTTCATCCTGCATTGCGGCGTGATACCTCCTTTCGTTGGAATGATTATGGGGACTGCTGCCGACGCTAAGGCGGCGCAATCCGGCGACAGATGGTTTTCATTTACGCTGTCCTCCTTTCCGAGCATTGCTCACGATGGTATTCATTAAAGAGTGTCTTCACAAAGGCTATAATCGTAGGTCTTCGGCTTCTTTGACCCTGCCGATCTGTCCTGCCCGTAGAAATCATGATTGACGAGGGCGGAGTAGTAATTGTCTATCGTCAGAGAGGCGTTATACAGAGCGGTCAACAGGTACGCCCGGATATTACGGATGTCTGACGGGTTCTTGTTCATTGCTTCCAGAACGTACTCAATGTGGCTGCTATTCAGCTTGAGAAAGCGGGACTTAACCACTTGCTGCGGCATATCCTCGCCATTGATACGGATGGTCGGAGCGGTAGAGCAGACGGCATCCAGCATGATGTCCATGATCTCCCGGAAGCGGTCTCATCGAACTTCGGATCCTGACAGAGAATGTCGTAATCAAGATTCTCTTTGATAATCTCTTCATACTCGCTTCGCTCATCCATCCTGTCCATCACATCAAGATTGATGGATTGATAGTTCTTTGAGAGAGTATTTCTTTCTTGAGTAATTACTTGATCAGTATTTATTTGTGCGGACTTATCCCCGTGTGGATTATCCACATCTGGCTTCTCCACACATGGATTTTCCGTGTGTGGCATTTCCCGTTCTGGCGTGGACTCCTGCGGCTCTTCGTATATCTCAAAGATTGTGCTGCTCATCCTGCCTTTACCGTCTCTCTGCCGGTGCCTGACGAGGTAGCCGTGTGTCTCAAGCTCACGGAGCGCGGAAAGAATGGCATCCGGACCTTCCTTGCAGATTGCGGAAAGCCCCTTGGTTGAGAACTTCCAGCCATCATTGAACGAGAGCATCTTTGAGAGAAGACCGACTGCCTTGAGTGACAGGCTCTTGTCTCGGGAAGGTGGAAGTTCGCCATGACCGTATAGCCACGATTCTTGTTTACGCGATAGACTGCCACGAAAATCACCTTGCCATCTTGGGAAGCAGCTCTTCGCCGCACTTTTTCTGGAACTTCATTCGGATGACCTCCTTGCCCTTCGGCGTGAAGTAGGTCTGAGAACCGGTGTAGCAGTACGTCACAAAATCGCGGACGATGAACAGTCCGGCATTGCTGTCCTTGTTGTAGGGAAGAAGCTGACCGGAGGGAGATCGGAACAGGTACTTCTCTCTGAGAAGGAACTGGACGAACTTGCGCTCCGGGATTTTCATTTCCTTCGCCGTCGTTCGGATATTGGTGCAGTCATCCGGATTGATGAAGGCGTCGTAGTAATCGGCTTTGGGCTTCGCCGTGTTCAGCTCACACTCAAGAGCCTTCACACGATTCTTTTCCAGAATCAACGCTTGAGCAAACTCCACAATGACCGCTGGTTCCTTCTGAATGCGTTCCAGAAGGGAGTCCGTCATGTAGCCGCCGGTCTTGCGGATCATGGGGATGACATCATGTGTGATCCAGCGTTTGAAGGCTTTGGCTTCGGGCTTACGGCTGCTCAGAATAAGCGTGTAAAGTCCAGGTTCGTTCACCACCGTCATGTTGGGATTGCCTCGTTTATTACCCTCATTTGAAATGAGGGTAATCATCTTCTCGTCTGCATCCAGCCGTGAAATGGCTTGTGACGAATTGCCGATCTCCAAAGCCCTGCACACGTCTACCGCCACAAACCACGGCTCGTTTTCGATCAGGGCTGTTCGGATTTCTCCAAACTGTTCATTCTTGAAGATTTCGATTTTGTTATTCATGACTGGCTTCCTTTCCGGCATCAGATGTGCCACTTTGATTTTTGAGAGTTGAAACGGGCTTGCAGCAGTAGGGACACTCCGCAAACACGCAGGACTGATATTTCCAGAAGGGACGATGAAAGCGACAGCTTCGGCACTCAGGGAGAATGCCATCCGCGCCGCTGTCATAATGCTCAAAGCCGGGTGTGGTCTGCATCAGCAATTCCAGTGCTTGCAGATCACCGGCTGTCATGCGTTTCATGCTTAAAAACTCCTTTCTTTCGCCGCATCGCCAGCAAATATTGCGGCTTTTGGGCAACAAAAAAAGAGGGTTTGCTTCTTACTCCAAATTGGAGAAGAAACAAACCCTCTTCGTTTACGATGTAGTTCAGATGATTTCTCGGATGGTATGAATGACACCGAGCAGCAGCCCGATGAAGAAGGCAAGTCCTCCGATGAGACCGCCTATGATTAAGTTCAATGCGAAGATGCCGACTGAGCCGGAGATACCGTAGCCGCTGGGAACGAGCCAGAGGCACATCCTCCGGATGCCGAACGGTAATCCAACACAGATCCACATAAGGAAGTAGTCGCATACGCCGTCAGGCATATAGATCGGCTTGAGAAATGACGCGAGGCAGAACGCAAGCGCGATTGGAAGCGAACCTCCTTCAAGAAGACTTTGATAGCACCCACTATAGGACGCTCTGAAGTACCGCTTGAATGGCACGCCTCTGATTATGTCCTGCCCGGTAATGCCAACTATGACATGGTACTGTGGCAACAGATACTTGCCGGCGATTTTATTGATTATATCTTTGATGAGCCGGATTACATCCATGAGCTTGTACGCAGTCAGGATTTATGCCTGATATTAAAGAATATGAAAGAACACCAGAAACAGCTTTTGTACTATGTGATTGTCCGGTCATACTCCACTCTCCAATACGCTGAGCTGAATGGAAAAACAGACCGCAATGTGCGTGGTGTAAGGGAAACTGCCATAAAGCAGATAAGAAAGAAATATAAGACTGCTCTCGAAACAAGGCTGCTTCATCTGCCTTGGACACTTACATTGGACGAAAAATATTTTTTTGAAAACGGGGTAAGAACTAAAGACGAAAAGAATTCTGAAAAACAGTGACTATGCTGCCTGAAATATATAACAGGGTAATATGATACTTTTAATGTTTTGTCAAAAAAAATTGCGTTGAAATTTCAGAATGATAACCCTTGACCTATAATGTGTAATCGAATAGAATTGTTAATAGATTACAGTTTCTTTATATAGAAGTTATACGAATTGAATTTCAGACGATTGCTCTGATTCCAGTGAAATCAGATTGGAGGCTTTTCATGAAAAATCTATTTGAACATACCAGTTCCCCATGGATACGGTACAGCAGTTATGAATACCGCACTGCCGAAGATGGAACTTTGTATATTGTAGTATCTGCGGATGCCAAACCAGAAATGTATAACCCTATGAAAGATGCAGAATCACTTGTACTGGCTGCTGTCAATATCGGTTTGCAGGTCATGCATAAAGCACCAGAAGATGAACTGAAAAGTATGGTTCTTCGTTTCATCAATTCCTACGGATTTTTAGGCTTTATGACTGCACTTCCGACAACTGCGGAATTTATCACCTATGAATCTGTATATCTTCCAAAAAACCATTTTATTAAAGAAGAATCTCTATCAACAGAAAGTTATCTCGATTATTTTTATCCGTTTGATAAGATGGATTTTCACAAAAAAGGGGTAGAATCAAGTTGGTCGGTATCCGACAAGGATGGCATTGCAATCGCACTTGCAACGGGAAAGAATCCACAGGCTGTTACGATGAGTTTTCAGAAAGAATATGCAGAACGCTATGACTGGCTGGTGAAAGAATTTTCCGACTGGGCATTTACCTTTACCACAAGTTTCTTATATTATATGGACTACGACAGTCTTGATGAACAGACAAAAAAACTGTATCGTCAGGGTATGTCTGCATTTGGCGGAATATCCCCGACTTACCATATCTCATTAGCGGAAAATGCCCCGGTTATCGTATGGAACTTCCATTCCCTGCTCGTCATGATCCAGATGTGCTTTTCTTTTATGCTTACGGATTCTGACTGCGATATGAAGCTGTGTAAGCACTGTGGCAGGGCATTTATCGCAAGCCGTAAGGGAAATGAGTTCTGCTCTCCGAAATGCAAGAATCAGTATAATGTCTATAAGACAAGGGCTAAGAAAAATAAAACAGATGAATAATGAATAAATGACATATCTGGAGGAAATACTATGGACAATATGATTAGAATTGATAAAGATTATATCGAATGGCTGAAACATGTTAAAAAAAGATTTAAAAATACACAAATAAAAGCATCTATCAAGGTTAATGACGAGTTGCTTAGGTTTTACTGGTCAATCGGCAAGGATATCGTTAACATGCAGGCTGAAAGCAAATGGGGCGGTGCTTTTTTTGAAACTTTAAGTGAAGATTTAAAAAAGATGTTCCCAGGTGCAAAAGGATTTTCAACCACTAATTTGAGATACATGAAAAGATACTACAATTTATTTGGTGAAATTCTGCCCCAACTTGGGGCAGAATTACCGGAGGCTACAAATCTGCCTCAAGTTGGGGCAGAAATATATGCCATTCCATGGGGACATATAAAATTAATTGTTGATAAATGCAAAGATGAACCCGAAAAAGCAATGTTCTTCGTTGATGAAGTAATAAAGAATAACTGGTCAAGAGCTGTTCTTCTAAACTTCCTTGACACTAATCTATATGAACGCCAAGGCAAGGCAATAAGTAATTTTCAAACAACACTACCGGCTTACACCGGTGATTTAGCTCAGGAAATAACAAAAGATCCTTACAATTTTGATTTTATTGCTTTAAATCGTGACTATAACGAAAAAGAATTAAAAGATGCCCTGACCGAAAAGGTTATGAATCTTTTAATTGAAATGGGAAAAGGGTTCGCCTTTGTCGGTCGAGAATACCCTTTACCTATAGAAGGCACAGAGGAATATATTGATTTGTTATTCTACCACCTAAACCTACATTGTTATGTCGTAGTAGAGGTCAAAATAAAAGAATTCAAATCTCGTGATATTGGTCAGATAGGTACTTATATAAACATTGTTGACGATATTGTCAAAATGGATTCCGATGGAAAAACTATTGGCTTGATCATCTGCAAAGAAAAAAATAATGTATTAGCCAAATATGCTGTTAACAGTTCCAACAAACCAATAGCAATTTCAGCATACGAATTATCGAATTTCTTACCAGAAAATCTTGCAACATTACTGCCTTCAACGGATGAGCTGGAATCTCGATTACTGCTAGATGAAGCAGTCAATGAGAATGATAATAACAACCAATAGCTCCATTCTCGTATATATGGTAAGACAAAGCAGGAACCATGACGATTCCTGCTTTATTCTTATCTATAAATCAGATCATGCAACACTACTTCCTCTGCTCTGCTCCGGATGTTATTCATCTTCCGCACCCATCCGAGCTGATCTACTGACTTCAAGTGCTCCGTCACACTTTCACGCTCAGCCATTCTTACCGTAAGCATATCCATCATGTCATTGCATTCCATATCTACTTCTTCCAGATGTTTCCACAATTTTTCCGTAAGAACCAGATGTGTATACATGGCATGATGATTTTCAAACAAATACCTCTGTCGCATTCTGCCATATTTGCCAATCTGATAATTGCTTCCATCTTCCAATTCCAAATCTGGAATCAATACATCGCCTTCCCAATGATATGTTAACTCCATACGCTGCTCCTTCCTTTGTGCTAAATGTTTACAGTTTCAATTAAAAGAGTATCACCTTCTTAATACAACATCTGCAATCTATCATTCACCACAAATGAGCCAGCCGCCTATGTTGTGTTATATTAGCAGATGGAGGTTTCCGCTAAACAACACTGTTTTGGGAAATCTGACATCTACACTTCACAACATATCACTTCATTGCCATAAGCCTGGGCGGTATCAATATGTCTGTAACCAAGTTTTACCGCTGCCTTCACGGCATCTGCCGCCTTGTCATCATCAATGAACCATGTTCCCAGTCCCAGCTGTGGAATCTTCACACCATTATTTAAAGTTAATTCATTCTGATACATTTCTTCTGCTCCTTCCATAATCTTTCTATTTGACGATCTTGCTCATTCTGCCCGAAATCTTGCATATGTCCTGTCTGCATAGTAATGTTTCATTTCGGACAGTTTTATCATAATACCTGGAGCTAACTTTAGGTCAATACTTTTTTGCTACGTCGGTAATATTTGTTCCTGCATAGTCATAAATTTTTAATTGCATCACAGAAAATGGTATGTTATACTATGAAAAATAAATCGAAACAAAAATCAGGTAGCAATGTCAGCGTGGACATCTTCGGATGCCCACGCTTTTTCTTTGCCCGATAAGACAAAGGAGGAGAATGTTATGGTAGAGCTCATTACAAATGTGAACAATGCTGTCAACGGTTTCGTGTGGGGTGTTCCCATGCTGGTGCTTCTGGTGGGGACAGGTATTCTGATGACCGTGCTGACATAATTTTTCCAGTTATCCCATATCGGGCACTGGTTCCAAAACACAGTCGGCGGTATCTTCCACGACAAACATGTAACGAAACATACCGAAGCCGGAGATCAGTCCATCTCCCAGTTCCAGTCTCTGTGTACCGCACTGGCCGCCACCATCGGTACCGGTAATATCGTCGGTGTGGCCAGCGCTCTGGTGGCCGGTGGCCCCGGTGCTATCTTCTGGATGTGGATCGTAGCTTTCTTCGGCATGATGACGAACTACTCGGAAAATGTACTTGGCATCTACTATCGCCGCAGGAATTCCAAGGGCGAATGGAGCGGCGGTGCCATGTATTATCTGAAGGATGGTCTCGGTTCCTATAAGGGATGTAAACAGATCGGCGCAATACTTGCAACGCTGTTCTCAGCTTTCTGTCTGCTGGCTTCCTTCGGTATCGGTAACATGAGTCAGGTGAATTCCATCGCTGCCAATATGACTTCCGCCTTTTCGATTCCCGCAACCGTGACCGGTATTGTTCTGGTACTCGTAGGTGCCCTCGTTATCGTCGGTGGATTAAAAAGAATCGCTTCCGTGACTGAGAAGCTGGTGTCTTTTATGGCAATTGCTTATGTCCTCGGTGCTCTCGTAATCTTCTTCGCCAACATCAGTCACATAGGTGCTGTATTTACCGCTATTTTCAAAGGCGCTTTCGGTCTGAAAGCCGTAGGCGGCGGTATCGTGGGTTCCAGTGTGAAGCTGGCGCTGACCTGGGGCATGAAGCGTGGTGTATTCTCTAACGAAGCCGGTCTTGGTTCCTCCGTTATGGTGCATTCCAGTTCCAACGTGAAAGAGCCCGTACGTCAGGGTATGTGGGGTATCTTCGAAGTATTCGCCGACACCATGGTCGTCTGTACACTGACAGCTTTCGCCGTGCTGTCCTCCGGACTGATCGACTTAGACACTGGTGCTGTGCTCGTTGATTCTTCAGGTTCCGCTCTGGTAGGTCAGGCTTTTGCAACGGTTTTCGGCAGCTTCGGTCCTGCTTTCATTGCGATTGCGATCTTGCTGTTTGCTTTTTCCACGGTACTTGGCTGGAGTCATTACGGTTCCAAGGCATGGGAATATTTATTCGGCACCAAATCAACGATTATCTATAAGGTAGCTTTCGTGCTGATGATCTTTATCGGCTGTACCATGAATCTGGGACTTGCCTGGGATCTGTCGGATACCTTCAACGGACTGATGGCGATTCCCAACCTGATTGGTGTCATTGCATTGTCGCCCGTAGTAATGAAGATCACAAAAAATTACGTGGCACGTATCATTAAAAAAGAAGACGTGAAACCCATGTTATCTGTTTTCCCCGAGATTCAGGAAGAGCAGGAAAAGGCTATGTAATTAAATCAGGCTCATACTTCTTCTCTGGTAATATTCTTCGCCCATCTGCCCTTGCGGTAATGCTTAATGACCCAGGGCCATTTGACGAATTCATCGGTGCATAACAGGAAATAGACCCACAGCACCGGGAGTTTTAGTACAAATGCGGCGAAGAATCCCAGAGGGATCGCATAGCACCACATATCGATCGTATCGCAGATCAGTCCGAACTTCGTATCTCCGCCGGCACGGAATACTCCGGCGATCAGCGCCGTATTCACGGCAGCGCCCATAATATAATAAGTATTGATGAGCAGCATGTATTTCAGATAATGCATGGCAGTGTCATTCAATGTAGCAAACCGTAACACAAAGGGGGTAATTGCCAGTACGATCAGGCCGCCTATAGCTCCGGCGATTACCGTCATCTTCAGCATCCGGGAAGCGTAACTCTTCGACTTCTCCAGATCGCCTTGTCCCATAATATTTCCCAGTAATATGCCACCTGCACTGGCAATGGCAAAACAGAACACCGTGCCGATATTGCGCACTACGACGACCAGTGAATTAGCGGCCACCGCATCTGTTCCCAGATGCCCCAGGATCACGGAATACATGGAAAACGCCACACTCCAGGACACATCGTTGCAAAGTGCGGGCAGAGACAGACGCATGAAATCTTGTGTCAGCACCTTACTGTGAACAAACAGGTACTTCGGATGCAGTTTTACATTTTTGCTCAAGAAAGATACAATGAAGCATGCCACCAGTTCCACCAGTCGGGACAGGGCTGTGGCAATGGCGACACCGGTAGCTCCCAGCTTCGGCATGCCGAACAGTCCAAAGATAAAGGTGGCATTCAGAATGACATTCAATACGAAAGCCAGCATATTCAACACCATACTGACCGTCACACGACCTACGCTTCGCAGGATGGCAAGATACACCTCCGTGATGCCCCAGCACAGGTATGTGATGCCCATGATCCGCAGATAAGAGACACCGATGGTGATCAGCTCCTGATCAGGAGTAAAGAGAAGCATCATCTTCTGAGGAAGGAAAAATGCAATCAGCGCAACAATACCTGAGATTGCCATAGAGAAACGAAGTGTGATTCCCTCTACCGTATGAATTGCTTCCAGGTTCCCCTTTCCATAATATTGGGCGCACAAGAGAGTGGCTCCCGTCCCCAGTCCGTAATATACCATAAACAGGACATTTGAAAAATTTGACGCCAGGGATACTGCGGATATTGCGGACTGTCCCACATAGTTTAACATAATAACATCCGCGGAATTCACTGCTGCACTGAGCAGATTCTGTATAATGATCGGGATGGTCAGTTTGAACATCTGCCGGTAAAAATCGTCTTTTTTCATTGCTGCTATCTGCATGGTATTCCTCTGTGTTCCTCTCCATTGGATAATTTTCTGCCGTTGGATTGTATTATATGTCGTTCGCAGGAATTACGCAATATGCTAAAAGCGATCCGCCTGTAAACAAGCGGACCGCTCCTTTTAAAAAGGCTGTTTGATTATAATGTCCAGCCGGCAGCCTCCATCTGAGTGGCTTTCATATGCCGGTAAATGCCGTCTTTTGCTTCCAGTTCGGCAGGCGTTCCCTGCTCTGCCACCACGCCATCCTTCAATACAACAATCTTGTCTGCGTCCGCCACGGTACGCATGCGGTGCGCAATGATCATAACGGTCTTGTTGCGGATCAGCCTGGAAAGGGATTCCTGAATCAGTGTCTCGTTATCTACATCCAGAGAAGCGGTTGCCTCATCCATGAGGATGATGGGTGCATCCTTTAAGAATGCTCTGGCAATGGAGATCCGCTGTCTCTCACCGCCGGACAGTTCCGAACCGTTCTCACCGATCATGGTCTGCCAGCCGTTCGGAAGTTTCTCCGCGAACTCATCGCAATGCGCCAGTTTTGCCGCAGCCAGCACTTCTTCATCCGTAGCATTCTGCCTGCCGATACGGATATTTTCCATCACCGTATTATTGAACAGTGTCACATCCTGGAATACGATAGCGTACAGAGACATCAGTGTCTCCGGATCGATGGTGGAGATGTCCATGCCGCCCACGGTGATCTTACCTTTATGGATATCCCAGAACCGGGAAGCCAGTCTGGACACGGTGGTCTTACCGCCGCCGGAAGGTCCGATCAATGCGGTCACTTCGCCTTGTTTTGCCGTGAAAGTGACATCGCGAAGTACGGTATCCTGACTGTCATAGGAGAATCCCACATGGGAAAATTCGATGTCATACCCCTTAGGATCCATGGTGCTGGCACCGGTCTGGATCTCATGGGACAGGATCTCGTCGAGACGGTCACACTGCACACCGGTACTGATAATAGCTGCCAGATTCTGCAGTGCCACCTGCAGGGGATCATACATTCTGGATACCAACAGGAGGAATACGAAGAAGGTCAGGATGTCGATCTCTCCCTTTACTAACAACACACCGCCGGTCAATGCCACGGTAGCGATACCAAGCTTTAAGATCATCTGGGCACCGCCTACAAAGACTGCCGTACCAAGCTCCGTCACCAGTGCATGTTTTTCTACGGCACGGATCTTGCCCTCTAAGCCTTCCATGTACTCAGCCTGGGCATTGTTGGCCCGGAGGTCACGTACGGTCTCCAGGCATTCCTGAATGCCGTCAGCACAGTCCATTTTTAATTTCATCTGCTTCTTACTTAAGCTCTTCTGTACCCTGCCGGAACATCCCACAATGAGGAAAGACACCGGCAGTACCCACAGTGCTGTGATTGCCATTCTCCAGTTCATGAAAAAGGTACCCACAGCGATCAGTGTGGTGGAGATACAGGAACCAACCAGTTCCGGAATGAAATGGGAGGATGCAGTCTCCATGGTGGCACAGTCCGCCATAATGGTACTTGTCAGATCGGACAGATCTTTTTTTCCGAAGAAGGATAACGGGATCTTACGCAGCTGCTCTGCCAGAGCAATTCTGCGCACACCGCTCTCCACATAAGTTGCCAGGAACGTGGCACGATACTGCACCAACGTTGTCAGCGCGATCAGAAGAAGACAGAGTACGCAGCCCACAATGTAGAAAACACCTCTGCCTGCCATGGTGCCCTGTAAATAATCTCTTACCAGAAAATACAGCATCCATACCGGGAACATCAACACTAGATCAGAACATGTTACGGATACAAATGCCTTTATCATATCCTTCGCACCTTTTTCGGAAAGCGCGTATTTATGCTGCAATTTTGCCTGTAAGCTACTCATTCTATTTCTCCCCCTTTCCTACTTTCCAGCTGACGGATTTATTGTACTCTTCCCACATATGGGCATACAGTCCGTTTTGTTCCAGCAACGTCTTATGGGTACCCTTCTCTGTGATCTCACCGTCTTTCAGGACACAGATACTGTCAGCATCCACGACGGAGGACAATCTGTGTGCGATCATGATCACGGTCTTGCCTGCGGAAAGCTTCGTAAACGCCTGCTGTACCTTCGCCTCGTTATCGGGATCTGCAAATGCTGTAGCTTCATCCAGGATCAGGATCGGTGCATTTTTTAACATTGCCCTCGCAATGGACAGACGCTGTGCCTCACCTCCGGATACATAAGTACCCTGACTTCCGATGACGGTATCCACACCGTCCGGCAGCTTTGCAATAATATCCTCACACTGTGCATTTTTCAGAGCCTCCATGACTTCTTCTCTGGTGGCATCCTTTTTGCCCATGCGGACGTTATCGTAAATGGACATCTTGAGCAGTTTGCTGTCCTGAAATACGAAGGACACCATATCCATCAGCTGTGAGGAAGGAATCTCCTTCACATCCACGCCGCCGATGCATACCTTACCTTCTGTGGTATCGTAGAAACGGGCAATAAGGCTTGCCAACGTGGTCTTACCGCCGCCGGAGGGACCGACAAATGCCACGTGCTCTCCTTCTTTGATATCGAGATTGATCTGATGCAGGGCATCTCTTCCCGCATTTTCATAGCGGAAGGATACATTTTGTAATGCAATGGATTGATCCTTGATGTTCTGCTCTTTGTCGGCTTCCGGCAGAGGCTTGCGGCTTAAGATACCATCGGTTCTTTTCAGGGCATCCTCCACGATCATCTGATTCTCTCCGCCGTACATGATCTTGCCTAATGTAACGGTCAGTACCGGAGTAATGATGATGTAAAACAGAAGGTCGATCAGTACCGCAGGATCCCCACTTGCTCCGCCAAACCAGTAAGCAGCACCGATCAGAACGGCGAAAATCGCATTGATCAGTGTGGTAAAACCTACCATATGCCACATCAGTTCTTTGGTATAGGCGATGGTCCATTTTTCATATTTTTTAATAGATGTTTGGAAGCGTTTGAAAGAAAATACCGACTGTCCGAAGGTCTTCACCACCGGAATACCACGGACATATTCCACGGCTTCGCTGGACATCTCCTCCAGCGCATTCTGGTACTCTTCCATCTTATCTTTCATGCGCTGTCCGGTCATGGCACCCATAATGAGAAATGCAAATACCACCGGCACCAGACTCAACAATCCCAGTTTCCAGTCAAATATCACCAAAAGTAATAACAGTCCCACGGGCGTTGCTATGGCGCCTGCCTTATCCGGCATCTGGTGTGCCAGATAGGTCTCAGTGGCTGCGGTGGACTCGTTGACGATCTTGCGGATCTTACCGCTGCTCTCACTGTCCATGAAGCCCATGGGCAGCGTCAGAATATGACGCATCAGTGTGCTTCGCATATTCGCCTGCACGTGGAAGGCTGCAATGTGGGAGCACAACAGTGCGCAGATATAAATGATCATGGAAAGCAGTGCAAATCCCACGGCACTCCATCCAAGCCCCGACAGATTCTGCGACTTGCTGTAATCCGGCGCTGCCAGCACCACTTCCTGCATGATCCGCCATATGTAATAGAACGGCAATAGCGCGATCAGAGCACTGGCAGCAGACAGGATCCATGACGCGATGGTCAGATACTTGTAGCTGCCTGCATAGGTAAACAGCTTCTGCATAGTACTTTCTTTTTTCATGTGATCTTTTCCCTCTTTCCCTTTCTGCTTTTTGTCATAACACTGCTTGTTTTGAATTAGTCGCAACTAACCGCGTCGGTTTTTATAAGACTGCCTCTGCTTTCAGAAGCAGTCTTTTCGTTTCAGATTTTCCGAGGTTTCCGGAATCTTAGTCTCCTCCTACCCCAGCTTTATGATGGCTCCCCAGCCGCCATAGTGATATTTCTCCAGCATGTGGAGGTATTTTCTGGCGGTGTCCCTGTCCATGCGGTGGCGGACGACTTCAAACATACTGTCGAACATGGCTCTCGCTGTGATGTGTACGAACTCCTCCGTAATTTCACTGCCGTCCTGCAAGGACGCCGTCGCCTCCATATATTTGTAGGTATACTCCGTCTCGATCTCCACCAGATGTTCCACAAAGTCCTGATACCTGGTACCGTAGGAAGCATCCAGCAATAGCTGGAAATCCTCAAAGTGATCGTAGACATAATCCAGCATTTCGTCCATTCCAGAAACCACATACGTCTCCATCACCTTCGGCTGAACCTCTGCCTCCCTGGCATGAAATTCCTCCTGTGTCTTCAGAAATATCCGGGTCAGCCCCTCTGCCGCAGGCTCTACAATGGCACTGAACAGTCCTTCCTTATCCCGGAATCTGGAATAGATGGATCCGGTGGTCGTGTCCGCCTTCGCCGCGATGGTCCGCAGGGATGCTTCGGAATATCCCTTCTCCAGAAATTCTTCTTTTGCACATGCCAGAATTTTCTCTGAAACTCCTTCGATTGGTTTTGTCACTTTTTCCTCCAAAAATTTATAACAGCGTTATATAACGCTGTTATAAATATAAACACATTCTATTTTTCTGTCAAGAGGGAAAACTTATTTTAAAGTTCAGCCCGCACCATCGTGCACACCCGGTCCGCCAGTTCAATGGTGGATGGTCTGTGGGCGATCATGAGGATCGTCTTCTGTCCCTGGAGGTTCCGCAGAGCTTCGTTGACTGCCTGTTCGGACTCGTTATCCAGTGCCGAGGTTGCCTCATCCAGCAGGATGATGGAAGTATCTTTTAAGATTGCTCTGGCAATGGCAATCCGCTGTCTCTGCCCGCCGGAGAGATTGTTGCCCCGCTCACCCACCGTGGTATCATACCCTTCCGGGAATTCCATGATAAAGTCATGGGCATGCGCCTGCATTGCCGCTTCTCTGATCTCTTTCTCTGTGGCATCCGGTCTTCCCATACGGATATTCTCCGCAATGGAACCCTGGAACAGGTACGGCTCCTGGGGGACATAGGCGATCTGACGGCGCAGGTCTGCCAGGTCACTCTCCCGCATAGACATTCCGTTGACACGAATATCGCCTTCTCCTAAAGGATACAGTCCCAGCAGAAGCTTGGAGAGGGTCGTCTTGCCGCAGCCGGAAGCACCGGTGATGGCAACGCATTCCCCCTTTTTTACTTCCAGGGAAAAATCACGGAGCACGTCTTCCTCACCGGTGTAGGAAAAACGGATAGACCGGATTTCCACAGCATTGGCATGCTGTATCCCGGTCGTGGTCTTCTGCCCGGCAGGCATCTCTGCCTGCGCTGTCTCTGCTATCCGTTTGTCGCCGTTCTCCCGATACCAGTTGGCAGGCTCCTTCACCTCATCGAGGAAATAGAAGATATTCTGTGCATTGGCAAGACATCCCACCAGCTCCGGAATGTACTTTCCGATCTGTAAGAACTGGAACGAGAAGGAAGCATACATGGTATAGATCGCCGCCAGCGCTCCCAGGGTGGTGTAGCCTTTGTCCACGTAGTAGATTCCCAACATCAGAAATACCAGGGAACACAACAGTTCAAAGCCCTTGCTGCTGCCCTCCAGACAGGCGGTATACAATGTCTTGCGACCGTATTTTTTCTCATAATGGTGATTCTCTTCCCGAAACTGCGCCACGGTTCCCCGCCCGCCGGGAAACATCCTCACCTGCTCCATTCCCTGCAACATGTCCGACAGCCGGTTCGTCATAGCAGTATTTACTCCCGACAGTTCTCTGCTGACGCAGTGCATAGGATTTAACAATAACAGCTCAATCGCCATCATCACGCTGTTAACTGCCAGCAGGCACAATGTCAGCTGCCAGCTTAAGAGAAACATAGGAATCAGGTATGACACCACCTGTAAAAAGGGCATCACCACTCTCCGCAGTCTGGAACCGTAGATGTCTCCCATTTTCGTGAGATCATAGGACACTTTGGAGACAATCTCGCCGCTGTGGTGTTTTTCATAATAGCTGTAGGGAAGGCTCATTTCTGCATCCAAAGCACCCTCTCCGACAGATCACCGTAGACCCGCTTGGCCTCCACATTGTAGCGGATCGTTGCCACACGGTAGATCAGTAGAGAGATCACGCCTACTACCACAATAGCTACGATGGAATACCCCAGTCTCTCATATTCCCCGGTCTGGGCAATATCCACCACACATTTCATCAGCAGTGAGCTCATGATCCCGAACAGGGCAAAGGTCACACTCATAACGAAGATGGATCCCAGGTAGACAAACCGCTTCTTCCCCATGACACGCATGGAGCGGATAAATAGCTTATAATTCTGCATGGTCTGCCTCCTCTCCGTACATCGCGGCATAGGCTCCGCCTGTTGCCAGCAATTCCTCATGGGTGCCGCACTCTGCGATTTGTCCCTGCTTCAGCACATAGATCCGGTCCGCATTCTGTATGGTGGACAGTCTGTGGGCAATGGTGATGCAGGTTCTGCCTGCCATCACCGTGCGAATCGCCTCCTGGATCTCGCTCTCCGTCTCCACATCCAGTGCGGATGTCGGCTCATCCAGTAAAAGTACCGGCGCATTCTTTAAAATCGCTCTGGCAATGGCAATTCGCTGTTTCTGTCCTCCGGAGAGAATAGCTCCCCGTTCTCCCACCATCGTCTCATAACCTTCGGGCAATATCTGTATGAACTCGTGGATTTGCGCCTTTTTGCAGGCTTCCTCGATCTGTTCTCTCGTGGTGCCCGGCTTACTGTAGGCGATATTCTCCGCGATGGTCGTAGGGAACAGGAATACATTCTGGGATACCAGTGCAATCTGCTCCCGCAGGGCTTCCCGGTTCCATTCCTCGATTGGTCTGCCAAAGATCCGGTATTCTCCGCCCGTTTTTTCATAAAATCCACACAGAATGCGGAAGATCGTGCTCTTTCCACCGCCGGACTCACCTACAAATGCGACGTTTTCACCCTTTTTCACAGAAAACGTAAGCCCCTGCAATACCGGCACATTTTCATGATAGGAAAAATCCACCTGATCAAATGCGATCACATTCTCTGCCGCCCGGGTCACTGCATCCGCGCATCCCTCGCCGGAGGGTTCCTCCTCCGCAGACAATATCTTCTCCACACGGTCGACGCTGACCATTCCCGTAGAGGCATCCACCATGGCAAAGGGCAGTCCGGTATAGGCATCCACGAACTTGCTCAGGATCAGGATAAATCCTACCAGTCCGCCCAAACTGACCGCTCCGCGGCTCACCAGCCATACGGCATAGACGGCACTGATAATGTTGGGAAGCCACTGGATCAGCTTTCTTACAACGATGGCGGTGTTGGTGATCTGGGTACGCTTCTCCTCATTCTCCACCAGTTCCACCGACGCTTTGTGCATCTTTTTGCGGAAGACCTCTTCGATGCCGAAGGAACGCAGTACCAAAATGCCGCTGACCGCATCCTGGGCGATCTGCGCCATCACGTCTGTCTTCTGTCTGTAGTTCGCCTGCAGACCACGGATCCGTTTTACCAGCTTCCCGGCGATCCAGAAGATCAGGGGATAGGTGATCAGGATGACCATAAGTAACCCCAGATTCGTCTCTCCGATGTAGACCGCATAGGTAAAAATACCGATGAAGCTGGCGATCATGTCCGGCAGCACGGTCTCTAAGAAGCTGGCGATCTCCCCCAGATCTCCGATGACTTTGTTGAGCAGCGTGGCGGAATAGTTCGCATCAAAATATTTATATTCCGTGCGGTACAGTTTCTCTCCTACCAGGTCTCTATACTCCGTACAGACTGCCACTGCATACCGGCTGGCTGCCGCACTCTGCAAGAAAGCCGCTATGGTTCCCACCACCGTGTAAATCAAAAATTGCAGCAGAAAGCTGCCAAACAGGACTTGCCTGCCTGACAGCATTTCATCGATCACGCCGCTGATGATTTTATTTCCCTGTACCAGGATCACGCTGACCGCCAGTGCCAGAATCGCTTCTACCGCAAGCAGTCCGCCGTGTCGTATCATACAGCCTGTGAATACCTTCTTATTATGCATGTGCTCCCCCCGTTGTCTTTTGTTCGTAATTTTAATAATACTATATATTATAAATTACCATTTTATAAAATACAAGTTTGACATTTTATAAAAGTAATGTTATCATAATTTTAGAAAAGGTGCTACTGATAACGGTTCACCTGATTTATATGAGAAAAAATGACTGCTCAACTTGTCAGGTTAGGGGCGGTCATTTTTTTGTGGTCTTATCACTATTAGAACCAATCGAATAGCCAAGCCCAAACAGGTTAAGCAGAGACTAATCACTGCAATCAAGTCACCGAACTTAGCATAAGCAGAGTCCTCCTTTCCAAGATTTCCCATATGGGATGATCTATGTAATCAGAGCTATCAACTCTCCGCAAAAAGTGAACCGCCATTCACGTCAACGTGAAGTAGCACCTTAAGGCTAATGCCCATATACATTATATAGAACGTTTGTTCTATATGTCAACTTATTTATTGTTAGTATTCCTTTTCCTATTTCTGTACAGTAAATTCTATGGGAGATGCCACCTTACTGTAGATGTCCCATTCTTTTATATACTCCTCTTCGGTGCTTTCCACAGTCTGTCCCTGATCGTCCAGCCGGTAATAAATCGCATTACCGTTCTCGTCATAGACTTCCGTATTGGAACGGACAAGTCCCAGCTTTTCCGTTGGCAGCATACCCTTTTGCGGCAAAGAAACCGCTATAGGAACTGTTCTCCAGATAAATCCATGCCTGATTCGAATTTTGTTCCGTCTGCTGTGTGGCATTCAGCTGTTCTTTCGCCGCTGCAATCGCCTCCTGCTCCCCCTTCCGCTTCGTCGATCATTTTCCGGATCTTCGCTGCTTCCTCTGCGGTCAGCGCCCTGTCCTTCGTAAAAGCTGCAAGAAACGCAGGCAGAGAACCCTCAAAAGTGTCCTCCACAAACTGTCTGCTCTGCATCGCATAGAACTCTTCTCTGGAGATCAGGGAAGTCACCGTCCCGTTGTCATTGCGAAACAGACCCTTGTCACACAGTCTGCGCAGTACATTATGCGCCGTGGTGCGCTTCCAGTGAAATGCTTCCTCCGTCAGCTTTACCAGTTCCGAAGAAGACACCGGTTCATGCTCCCAGATCATATCCGCATATCGTGCCTCGATCACACCCAACTGAATTTCTGCCATGTTGTTTCCTCCTATTACTGTTTTCCTGATTACATAGATTTCTTTTGATCTTCTTATTTTACTTTTGCAAAAGTAGAGAGACCACATGTTGTGGTCTAATTATAGACTACAGCATGTGGTCTCCATTGTCAAGCATATCTTCTATCAAAAATTACCGCTGGATATCATATGTTTCCGGCCAGCCTGCCCGTTCTCCCCTCTCGATCTCCCTCTGGATCCGCTCGTAGATATACAGATTTTTGTGTTCCAGATCGATCAGCTGCAACAGTTCCTCATCCGTCAGCGACCGTTCCGGGTAGTAAAACTGTGCGTCTGCAATACAGTAAACAAGTTCCTGTCCGTCATATTCTTCTGGGAATGTGATCACTGCAATGGTTGTTTCTGTATAGGCATTTTCCTGTTCGTACTTTTCCGTCCACTCTTCATAACGGGTCTGTTCCTCCGGTGTCAGGTCACGGCTGTCCCCTCCCCAGACATCCACAGGTGCGGAAGAAAGCATTGCATACAGTTCATCGATTTCCGCATCTGACATCTGTTCATAACGATCAAAATAGGACACCTCGGAATATTTCTGCTGCCATATTTTCTCCTGTATGCTGTAATCCAGCTTATGCACATATTCGATGACTTCCAGCCATTCCTCTTCGGTAACAGTGGTACTCGGCAGATAGATGAGACAGCCGTATTCTTCCCCGGGGGTGCTCCGAACGGCTACACCTGTGCCGGAATAGTTCTCTTCTTCGGCTAATTCATGAAGCTGTCCCGCGGGATATTTGCCATCCTCTTCATATTCCCGGGTCAGCTGCTCATATACACTCTGTTCTCTTGCCGTCAGTCCTCTGTTAAATTCCGCCTGAACACTGCCTTGTCCTGCCACCATCTCCAAGTGTCCCAATTCTTCCGTCCCGATGTCAGTCATGCGCTCTGCCAGATAGCGGCGGTATCCCATGATTCCGGCGGCGGTGGCGGATACAGCTGTGCCAGAAAGTATCACCACAGCTAACAGGATGCCTGCTGCCCGGGGGAATCTCTTGCCCGTCAATTGTTTTTCCTGCGACGCCTGTTGTCTGATCTGTGCATAGGCTGCATCTGCCCGCTCCAACACGATCTGTGGAAGTTCTATTTCTATTTCCTGTATTCGTCTCATTTTCTTCCGCCTCCTTCCTCTGTCTCCGCATAATACTTTGCCAACTGCTCCCGTCCTCTGGCAAGCCTTGTGCGTACCGTACTGTCCGGCAGCTGCAACAGCTTTCCAATCTCTGCTGTCCGCAGTCCGTCCGCATAGAACAGCACCACGATCAGACGATATTTTTCATCCAGTCCCCGCAGGGCTTCCTTCCATTCCAGATTGGCCTCCGCCTCTACTGTACTCCCCGTTTCCTGCTCCGGCAATTCCTCCACGCAGACCATCCGCCTCCCCAGGCGCAGGATATCCTTGCATTTATTGATCAGAATACGGATCATCCAGGTCTTGAAATACCGATTTTTCTGCAACGTGTCTATTTTCTCCCAACAGGTGAGAATCGTCTCCTGCATGGCGTCCGCAATATCCGCATCCTGCGACAGGATTGCACTGGCCGTACGGTACATATCCCGTTCATGAAGCTGCATCAGCTCCGTGAAAGCATCCGGATTCCGCTTCTTCGACCTGCGCACCAGTTGTTCTACCTTTCCCATATGCCTCGTCCTTTCTTCCTCATAAGTATACGTCTTATGACTATTAGACGGAAGAGCACATGGAAATGTCCCGGGGATAAATACCAAAATCAAATTCCTACTTTAGAAAAAACTTTTCAGCCTGTTACGAGTCAAAGCTCTTTTTTTGCTACATATAGTCCGTATAATTTTCTTTTTATTCCTCTGACTACTAAATATGGTATTGTGCACTTTTTTGTTGTGGAATTATATACGAAATATTAGAATTGAAACGCCTTCACACGCATGATACACTTCTTGAGAAGCAACCGTGTTACAAGGTGGTAGCCTCCCGGCTTATAGCTTTTAATGAGAAGGGAGGTGGTGCTAATGAATATGTATGAAGTATTAAACCTGTTATTTTTAGGTGGTACATTTCTCATTGCGCTGCTTGCCTACATAGACAGTAGGATAAACAAGCGAAAATAAATAAACCTACCTTGTCACTTGGCCAGTACAGGTAGGTTTACTAAACAATTACCGGGAGGCTAACCACTTGTGGGCGGTTGCTTCTCTTTATGTCTTGATTATAATATCTTTCTTTCTTTCTTTCAAGCCTTAGTTTTAAAAATTATTTTCTCACCACTTACGGTCTCTGTCCCATAGCGCCTTCCAGTGTCAGGGTCTCACCGCTCATATACTTGAAGTCGGGAGAAGCCAGCTGTACGCAGACGCGGCCGATCTCCTTCTCCACGTCGCCGTAATGTCCCATAGGAGGCATCTTGACATTTGCCTTGAAAGCATCGGGATATGCCTGCTCGAATTTCTCCAGCTGTGCGGTCCATGCCAGAGGACATACAACGTTGACATTGATGCCATCGGGACCCCACTCGGTAGCTGCGACTCTGGTCAGTCCACGGATGCCTTCCTTGGCTGCCGCATAGGCACACTGTCCGAAGTTACCGAAGAGACCTGCTCCGGAGGCAAAGTTAATAACAGAACCCTTGGTCTCCTTCAGATAAGGATAGCAAGCCTTCATATAGTAGAATGCTGCATACAGACCGGAATATACCGCCAGGTCAAACTGCTCGGTGGTATGATCTGCAATAGTCACTCCAGAAGCGGAAGCCTGCGCATTGTTGATCAGGACATCAATTCTGCCAAAAGTATCAATGGCCTGCTTCACCACATTCTGCACGATCGCTTCATTGTCGGCACCTGCACTGACATCCGCCTGCACAGGAAGTACTTTGATCCCATACTTTTTCTCCAGTTCTTCCTTCGCATCCGTCAGCTTCTGTACATTGCGTCCGGTCAGCACCAGATTAGCACCTTCTTTTGCATAAGCGGTTGCGATTCCGTAACCGATGGATCCGCACTCTCCGTTACTCAATACCGCTCTTCCTCCACCGGTGATGATTGCTGTCTTTCCTGTTAAAAATCCCATAAATAACCTCCCTTTCCAATCTGACGATCTGCTATTCTAAAATATACCATGCCTTCCGGAACATATGTCATTGATTTCTATTTATGATACAAGTCCATGTAAGCGCTTACATTTATTATAGCACACTTGTCAGACTTTTCCACAACTTTTTTCACATATTCAGTATTTATTCCCACTACTTGAGAAAAATACTCACCAATATCCCCACGATTCCGCCAATAATCAGCGCAGCCGGCACACCGTAAGCATCTTTTTTTGCCAGCCGCTCCCACTCGATACGTGTGGGGGTCATCTTCGTATGGCTCATGCTCTGATAGCAGAGGTAAATATGTTTCCAACGGCACAAGTAGCCCACCAGATTATAGATGCCATCCAGCAATATACCCAGTGCCAGAACGCACAGCATGGTATTTCTATCCCGGAACAGTTCCGCCAGCAGTCCAACCAAAGCAGAATCAGTACCGGATAGACATAACGATCCAGATATGCCAGGACACACATCACTGTGACTGAACTGTGCTTTGGCTTCTTGTCAACGATCACTTCCGTACACCCCCAGCCGTTCTGCCTCCTGCAAGAACCGGATCTCGATCTCTCCCGGTGTATGCTCCGCCAGATCCGGTACCGACAATAACTTCGGTACCTCTCGGTTCTCTTCTCCGTGAAGCAGCGTCTTCAGTTCCAGTTCCAGGATCTCATCATCAATCTGCTTCCAACGACAGCTCTCTTCTTCCGTCAGGTCATCCAGTCCGAAATGCGTGAGGATCGTTCCCATAATCTTACTTTCAATTTCCAGATAATTGGACAGGTATATCTTCACCGGGCGAATAATATCAGAAATATATCCCTCACTGGCATCATGAAGCAGACAGGCCAGCTGCTGCCTCTCCGACCAGCCTCTGGCTTTCGCTTCCGCAGCACAGTTGAGAGAATGCTGTCCCACCGAATAAAAATAGCTCAGCTGTCCACCGCCCCGACACAGTAAGCTCAGCGCATGAGCGATATCCTCAATATATACATCCCCCGGTGTCATCTGCATGGGATCAAACTTTCTGCCAGAATATGTAGTCATGGTGTTCATAAGTGTCGCTCCTTATTTCTCCGCGCGGATCAGATTCTTATAGAATCTGACAGCTCCGGGCAGACAGTTATACTCAATATTTTCGTTCAATCCATGCATTCCCTTCATCTGCTCCGGTCCATAGATCACCGGTGCAAAACGGATACAGCTCTTACAGATAGGCTGATAGAACTGTGCATCTGTCGCGCCTGTCATAACATAAGGGCTGGAAGGCAGTCCCGGGAAAGTATCTGCGATGGTCTGCTCCACCAGATGGAATGCTTCTCCGTGAATATCCACAGGCGGCGTATAATCATTGGCATGCAGCACTTCGGTCTCCAGACCGTATTTGTCTGCCACTTTTTTGATGATCTCCAGGCTCTCTTTCTCTCCCTGATGGGGAATAAAACGCATGTTGGCACCCACATAAGCCTCCTGGGGCAGCACATTATAGGCATCGGATCCCTTCTGTACCGTAAACGCTATCGTGGTCTTTAACATCGCTCCTGCCTGTGCACTGAGTGATGGCATCACCGCTTTTAATAAGGGGCCAAACAGCCACAGATTTCCAAATACCAGTTTCATTCCAAACCCGGCATAAGGCGCCAGTGCTGTGAACATGGCGGATACCTCCGGCAGCATCTTTTTCCGGAACGGTGAATGCGTCTCCACTTCATTGACGAATGCCGACAATCTGGCGATAGGGGTTCCCTTTACCGGTGTGCTGGCATGGCCGCCGTTGCTCCTTGCGGTAAATTTCACATCCGCCTTGCCTTTTTCAAATACTCCCACCATGGCAAAATTACCGTGGATTCCACCGATGGGCTCCGTGATGATACCACCGCCCTCATCACATACCAGGAACAGTTCAATCCCCCTGCGCTGCAGCTCCGCTACGATCTTCGGTGCACCGTCCCCACCCCACTCTTCCGTACAGGAACTTGCCAGATAGACATCAGTGGGTGGTATGAAGCCCTCTGCCAACAATTCTTCCACTGCCTGGAAAAATGCCATCACAGAGCATTTGGTATCGGACGCGCCTCGCCCCCATACCTTTCCTTCCGCAATATCTCCGGAAAAAGGTGCATGGATCCACTCACCCTCCGCCGGCACTACGTCCTGATGGCTCATGAGCAGGATCGGCTTCTCAGAGCTTTTTCCCTTCCAGTAAAATAACAGGTTGCCGTCAATCTCTGTCTTCTCCAGCTTCTCATGTACCAGCGGAAACAATTCCTCCAACACTTTGTGGAACCCCAGGAACTTCTCCACCTCTGCCACGTTGGCATGGGAGGTGGTGTCATATTGGATCATTTTCGACAGCTTCTGTGCCAGTGCCAGGGATTCCTCCTCCGGTTCCTCTGCCACGTAGGAAGAAGTCTTCCCAGGCATCAGTAAGGTACGGATCACCGCGATCAGTAACAACAATATAATTGCGATGATCACTGCCAGTAAAATGAAACCTATATATTTCATATTTCCTCTTTTCCGGGCGCTTCCTTCTATTACTCACATAACCTGACAGGTTTGGCCCTTTTTCCATTCATCTGTTTTCTGTTCGTATAGCCTTCTGACTATTCATCCCCGGTATTTGCCCTGTCGGGATCAGCTTTTGTCTGTTCCGGGCTCTGCATATTCTTTTTCCGGAACATCAGATATGCCACACCGATGGCAATGGCACCGGACGGAACGATCATAAAGCTGGTGGAGCCGATCAGGGACGGTACCAGGATGAACAACAGGCTCATGAGGATCAGCGGCAATGCAGCGATCTTCATATTTTTCCGGTAATATTTATATGCCATGGCACCGAACAGCGCCGGAACCACATTTTCAAAAGCCGGCTGCAACACTTCGCTCTGCAGCACGGGCTGCAGCGGCACCATCAATAACACGCCCAGTGCCAGGACGAGGATTGTCACCAGGGAAGATGTGGCAATGGAGATTGTGGAGATGATCTCGTTTTCCGGAGTTCCTGTCTTCGCTCCTACCATGTCTCTCGCATTGACCGCACAGGGGATCTTCATATTGATCAGGTTACCGGTGATAAATGCCAGATATCCGCCGCCGGCTCCCAGCATCGGTGTGTAGATCAAAAACTCCGCGATGCTGCTGACCAGCCATACGATTCCCACAGAGAGGAACCCCTTGCCGACAGCCCCCAGATCCGGATACGCACCTAAAAGCTTACCGATGAGAAACGGTGCTCCCACTAACATCACCAGCGTAATGATACTCACAGTCCGCCCGATGACATGTGTTTTCTTCGTATAGGCCTGCCAGGTATCCGAAGTCTGCCCGGTCTGCTCCTTTGTTGCTTCTACATTATTCAGTTCCTTATTATCTATTGTCATGCTATCCGTTTTCATATTAAGCTCCATTCCGCAGACGATTCCTTCCGTTGGAGGAATTGCGAATCAAATTTTAAGGTTGTCACGTCAGCCTTTACAGCAATCCCACCAGTACGGCTGCTGTCATGCCGATGATCATGCTTCCGGCAATGGAAAAACTGTCTACCCAGGCTTTTCCTTTTTTCTCAATGAGGTATACAAATCCTGCCATCACCAGTGCCGATACCGCCATTACCACTAACGGAATGTAATCTCCGTGAAACGTAAACAATCCGTTCTCCGATACAAAACCACCGAAATATCTTCCGATGTAGGTGCTGACCAGTCCGATGAACATGGCAGTCATTGCCATATCTCCGAAGCCCGGCTTGCCGGATTTTTTATTCGAGGTCAACTTCTGTGTATATTTTTTATTCAGGAAAATGGACAATGTCATTCCCCAGATAATGCAGATACTCATGAGCAGTGCAATCGTGGAAAATGCCTGTGGTGTCATTTCCGCAGCAGACAATGTATCCATTCCCACCTGCTCCGCTGCTGCCTGTGCCACCTGGGTCTCATAATGCAGGGCACCGATCACGGATAATCGAAGCCACGGCCAGGGCGTTCCCAGACTTCCCGACAGGGCGATGACACCTAACAGAATCCCCACACTGGGCAACAGGGAAAAGGTCGCACTGGAGATAATCGTACGCTTCATTTTCGTGGTATCCATACCAAGTGCCTGCCCGGCGCAGTAAGCCCTCACCAGAAAAATCACACAGACCACCGCCACAAAAGCAATGATACCTCCACAGATCAGGTACATCGGTACACTGTTTAACTGGCTTAAGATTGACATGTCTCTTCCTCCTTCAGAATCTCTCTGATTTTATCTTCTTGTAAATGCTCTCCGATGACGATCAGCACCTCCTGCCCCACTGCGATGGGGTCTAATGTTCTGCTGTCATGGGTTGCATTTAATTCCATCCATTGTCCGTCCTTATTTTTCACAAAACCCTTAATACGGAATACTTCCCCACAGGACTTGTCGGCAAACAGCCTGGGGACCGCCCGCTCCAAAGCTTCCGAGGTAATCTTCTCTTCCATGAAAAATAAAGAGTCGAAGCTCTGCTCATTCTCTAAATCCATCTTACGGTAACTTTCCAGACGATAACCGCATTTTGATACTTCCTCTAAATCTTCTTTTGTCAGATCCGTGAGATTTTTCTGTAAGATATCTTTTTCAGGGTCGATTCTCCGGTCGCAGCGGATCTGTTCCAGTGCCCGGTTGAGATGTGCCACCGTGTCCTCACACTGTTCCCTGGTGGCTGCATCCGCATGGCTCAGGATCACTTTTCCGGCATTGGCAGCCTCCGATGCCAGCAGATAGTCTGCCTGCTGTGAAAGATTTTTCTCCAGTCTCGCATCCAGTATGGCGATGACATTGCCGATCTCGTACCATTGGTCCAGCGGCTCCTCCCGAAGTACATCAAAAAACTCATCTACATCATAGATTCCCGACGGTTCCACCAGCACCCTGTCATAACCACACATTCGCATGGAGATCAGCTTCGTACGGAAACGCCTCCTGTGGCTCTCCGCATCGCATCCTCCGGCGATCATCTCCAGTTCGCACTGATCTCCCCTGAGTTCGTGGAGCATCAGCATATCCACGTTGATGGCACCGAAATCATTTTCCAGAATACCGATATGCAGTCCCTGATCCATCAGGTACTCTGCATATTTTTTCAGAAAAGTAGTCTTTCCGGATCCCAGGAAGCCTGTGATTAGATCGATCGTTACCATATATCGTCTTTCCTCTCTGTTTCATTGATTTGCATAGTGATCACTTCTATAATTCTTTCTCATAACACCAGTAGGAATGCCCGAAAAGTTCACATTCCCCTGCCGTGGTAAAATGCAATTTTTCATAAGAACGCAGGGCTTTCACGTTGTCCTTTGCCACTAATATGTGTGCCGCCTTATAACCCTGTGATTTCAATTCCGCCATAGCTTCCTGCAACAGGATCCTGGCAATACCGCGATTCTGATATTCTGCTGCCACTCCCAGTCTGGACAGTTCTGCCACCGGGGTAAGGTCCTCTGACCAACAGGACAGTGCCTCCACTTCCGGGTCATCGTCTATGGAGATTGTGCCTATTAATCGTCCTCTCGTAACCGGCAGAGGTTCCGCTGTCTGCTCTTCCGACAGCCTCGCCCCCTGTTTTCTCTCATCAGGTTCCAGCATTTTCTCATACAGGCAAAACAATGCATTTCTCGACAGGTCAAATTCCACTTCCCGTTCTGTGGGATAATTTTCTGTCCAGACACAATATTCGGTTCCGATCAGTGAACGGTATAATTGCAGGATCTCTTCTGCTTCTTCTCTGCGTGCCCTGCGAAATTCCATGTTATCATTCATGCTGTCCTATCCTCCGTTTACACCTTCAGTGTCTTCAAATATTCCTTCTGCTCCGGTGTGATCCGGTAGCTTTCCCGTGCTTTTTGTATGGTCTTATTATGTGTCCATGGATTCAGGCGCTTCTCTTCGATATAGCTGACGGCAGCATCCCACTGTTTTGCCAGTGCCGTGGCATAGAACCAGGCAATCATCATGTTCACATAATATTCTTCGGAATGCACCGCTGCCGGGATCTCCAGATATTCCGGTCGAAAATTCTCATCCAGAAAATGCATCATCAGCATTTCCATTCCGAAGCGGCAGGTGTAGGGGTGGTCCGAAGCTGTCCATTCTTTTATTTTTTTGATTAATCTGTCTCTGTTTTTCTTAAACACCTTCGGAGAAAAAATATCACACACTGCCCAGTTATCCACATGGGGCAGGAAACGTTCCACCTCTTTTACACAGGTGTCGTAATCTTTTATCTCCGCCACCAGCAAGGCATGCAGAATATTCTCATCGTAATAAGTATGCGGCAGTTGCATCAAAAACGCTGCACTCTCCGGATCCTTGGCATATTCTTTTGCTAGCTTCCGTATAGCCGGCGTGCGGACGCCAATAATCGTCTCCGCCGGGATCGTCGGGATCAGCTTGCTCTGAAAATCACGGTAACCTTTATCTTGCACTTGAAACAATAATCCCTGTGCTTTCATACAATTCTCTCCCCAATTCCTGCTTTTCTGTTTATTGTAACACAAGCTATATGTATATGCAAAACAGTCATGCATGTAACTGGAAAGTTACGCGAGCAATGAGCCGCGCATAGGCATAGTGAAGACAGCGATGGGCGCTCGCGCATGATTCGCTGTCTTTACTTATGCCGAGATGCGGCGAACGCTGCGATATGAAATAAGATTGGCAGCGTTTTATGCTGACAATCTTATGAATAGCGTGGCTCATTGCGGAGGGTTTTATCTTCGGGACATAGTAGAAGAAAAATGTAGATTACGCCCCGCTTGTCGGAAACTTCCGGGGCTTAGCAGAGAAAAAACATGGATTACGCCCCGCTTGTCGGAAACTTCCGGGGCTCAGCAGAGAAAAAAAATGGATTACGCCCCACTTGTCAGGAACTTCCGGGGCTCAGCAGAGAAAAAATGTAGATTACGCCCCGCTTGTCGGAATCTTCCGGGGCTCAACAGAGAAAAAATGTAGATTACGCCCGCTTGTCAGAATCTTCCGGGGCTCAACAGAGAAAAAATGTAGATTACGCCCCGCTTGTCGGAATCTTCCGGGGCTCAACAGAGAAAAAACACGGATTTCGCCCCGCTTGTCGGAATCTTCCGGGGCTCAACAGAGAAAAAATGTAGATTACGCCCCGCTTGTCGGAATCTTCCGGGGCTCAGCAGAGAAAAAACACGAATTACGCCCCGCTTGTCGGAATCTTCCGGGGCTCAGCAGAGAAAAAACACGAATTACGCCCCGCTTGTCGGAATCTTCCGGGGCTCAGCAGAGAAAAAATGTAGATTACAAGGCATTTCGTAACGTAGGCTATAATAAATGCTGCGATGCCCACCGCGGAAGGATGTTCCGTTTGCTGTGGACGTTCGTGGATTTGAAACTACCATCCGCAATGAGCCACGCTATTCATAAGATTGTCAGCAAAGAACGCTGCCAATCTTATTTCATATCGCGGCGTTCGCCGCATCTCGGCATAAGTAAAGACAGCGAATTGTGCGCAAGCGCCCATCGCTGTCTTCACTATGCCTATGCGCGGCTCATTGCTCGCGTAACTTTCTATTTACAATACCTTTGCCCCATTCACGGTCAGCTTGAAAGACGCCTCCAGCACTTCCGCTGCGCGCTTACACATCATCATGCGTCCGAGGAAAATCTCAAAATACTCATACATACTGCAGATCTTCGGATCAATCTGCAGATTCAGTGAAATCACTCTCTTCTCCACATTGATCTTAAGCTTTGTATCGGTAACCGCATAATTGACGCGGTCGTGTTTATCGAAGGTCGCCTTATTCTTCTCCCGGACTCTGCTCCTGCGGACATCGGTCTTATCTGCAATGATCAGCGCCGCTGAGATGGGATCGGTAGCACCGCCGGTAGATTCGTCATGCAATCCGATAGCAGACACGATCTGCACCCGGTCCTCCAGGGGCAGATCTGTCTTCTTCAGAATATCATTTGCAAGCAGCGCCCCGTACTCTGCATGATGGCTACGGTTCACCGCATTTCCGATATCGTGCATAAATCCGGCGATCTTCACAAGTTCAATATCTTTTTCCGGATACCCAAATTTTTTCAGAATCTCCGCTGCCCGCTCTGCCACCAGTCCCGAATGCGCCTCCGAATGATCGGTGAATCCCATGGCACCCAGATTCGCATTTCCCTTTTTAATAAATGCCAGTACTTCTTCATTTTTTCTGATTTCACTATATGTCATTCTTCTACTTCTTTCCTTCCATCCTGTGTTAATTCCCGTGTCTTTATATACATCTTATTTCGTGTTCATTGTACCATCCGCTCACGAATTCGTGCTATGATACGCTACATCCTGTTTCGCAGTTGCTTTTTTCTCCAAGGCGCATTATATGTTACCAAAACTGTTGCAGCGACACTATCCTGGGCAGGTAAGCAACATGTAATATCTGTGTAAACAACCCGGATATAAGCTGACAGATATTCACATTTTCTTCTTTTCAGTTTTCATCTGTGAGAGTATAATAAAACACAGAAAACATTTGGAGATTTTGTTCCAGAGAGGAGACCACAATGAAATTAAAAGAATTACAGGATGCTATGATCGCTGCCATGAAGGCAAAGGATAAATTCAGAAAGGATGCCATCTCCGCACTGGTATCCGCTGTAAAGAAAAAAGGAATCGACAACGGCTGCCGTGACAACATTCCCGATGAGATGGCCAACGAAGCCATCTTAAAAGAGATCAAATCCGTGAAGGAGCAGATCGATACCTGCCCCGCAGACCGTACCGAGAACTCTCTGGAGGAATACAAAAAGCGCTATGAGATCATGAGCGAATTTGCTCCCAAGATGCTCTCCGCTGAGGAAGTCAAGGCAATTCTGGAAGAGAAATTCACAGATGTTCTGGCTACGAAAAATAAGGGCCAGATCATGAAGGCTGTTATGGGCGAACTGAAGGGCAAGGCTGACGGCAAGGTCATCAATCAGGTCGTTGCTGAACTGACCAAATAATATGTGCGGTGCATTATCAGCGATTTTGAAATCCATCATCAAACGGCTTCCGGGAGATCTCCGAAAGCCGTTTTTGTTCCCACTTCGCCTGTAGCTTCACTATTTTCTGCTTTCCATGAACCGCAGCTATGCTAACTACGCCTTCAGCTGTCATTGCAGCTGCCACAGCAGATATACTACGATTTGTCTGTTTCTATCGAAATCTTTTTTTCATAAAGAGCATTTTTCTCAAGTATTTCCCGGAATGCTGTCGAATTTTCTCCCAGTGCCAGCCCCTTGATCTCCATGTATTCATCATAATCATAGAGGTACACTGTGATCTCGGATATATCGTATCCGCTGACCGCCAGCTCGTTGGTATTGTTTCCTGCGTATGTCAGTTTTCTTCCATCTTTATCCAACACTACGGTCACAACAAGATGATCTTCCGGGAAAATGTCATATACCGTAAGCTCCACCGGAGAGACTTCGATTTTTTCCAGCCCGAAGCCTGCCTCATTTGTTTCGCCTATCTCTATGACCTGCATTTCCTTATCGCTCTGCGCAATGGAAAACTCTGGGAATTTCCAACTTCCGCGTACTGTCTCCTTAGAAGCCCCCTTCGGATATAGGAAAAAATACGGGATTTCCAGTTGCAGTGTCATGTCTTCCGGAATCTGTTCATAGTATCCCTGATTCCCTGTCTGGATCGATTTGTAATCGATACGGATCAGTCCACAAAAAGTATGCCCATCCACAATCTGCCCCACAAGCGCCCTGCCCCCGTGTACCGGATCGCCGCTTCGGAAGGAATACTCCTCCAGCGTTGCGATCATGATCTGACTTTTTCCGTCGCTGTCCGCTGACATCTCCGGGAATCCCTCTTCGCTCTCCATTTTTACCCCCAGGAAAATTGCCTGGTTTGTGGCATAATAATCCGTCAATGTAATGGTGTAGCCCTGATCCGATACCTGATACTGCGCCGGTTCTGTAGCTTCCACACTAGTTTCCGTACTCTGGATCCCAGTGGCTCCGGTATTGTTGTCCCCAGCCTCTTCTCTTTCCCCGGCATTGTATTTTCCTTGCCCTGTTGGTACCAGCGTTACAATTTCTTCTGTCGGAATCTCCTGGAACCCCAGCAGCTCCTGTACCCGTTCTATCACGCTGCCGATCAGAGGCAGTTCTTTTGCCAAGACCGGATTTGCCGCACAGAATCCAATAGCTACAACAATCGCTGCAGCTGCAGCCCCCGTCTGCACAAACTTTCTTTTTCGACTCTGTCTTTTTTTCTTTTCCGATCTTTCTCTGATAATTCCGTATGCTTCCTCTATTTTTCTGTCAATCAACGGACTGTTTGTCATGGCTATTCTCCTTTCCTACACCCATCTGCGATCTCAGATGTTCTCTGCCCCGGTGAATTTTACTCTTCACCGTATTTTCTTTCATATGGAGCAGCTGTGCGATCTCTCCTATGGAAAACTGTTCCCCATAATACATCTGGAAGATCAGCCGGCTGTCCTCCGGCAGAGTTTTCAACAGATCATTGAATTCCAGATCCGTACTGAAATCATAGAACTGTGAAGCTTCCTCCGCCTCGTTCATGGGAACCGTCCGACTCCTGTGCCGTCTCATTGCAATACATTGGTTGATCAGAATACGAATCAGCCAGGTTCTGAAATATTCAGCTCTTCGTAAGGTATCCAGCTTTTCAAAAGCTGAAAGTATGGTCTCCTGCATGGCATCGGCAACATCCTCTTCGTTCCCCAGATAAGCGAACGCGATCCGTATCATGCTCTGCCTGTTCTGTTCCATCAGAGCGATGAAGGCTTCCGCGTCTCCTTTTTTCGCTTTTTTCACCAGTTTCTCCATGGTTCCTCCCGTTCTTCATCCGGCCGGATGCCTTGCAAGGTATTTTGTGTTCACATACATTAGATAAGCATATCGTATTTTCGGTTGCAGAAAAATAAATTTTTTCCATAAAAAGTTTTTCCATAAAATAGTAAACAGCTTCCGAAGTTTCCTTCGAAAGCTGTTCTTAAAGCTATTTGAACTATTCCACTACTACCGTACCGTCTTCTTTTACGGTAATATTCATGTCATCCTTCACATATTCCAGGAACTCTTCTCCCAGGCCGTCAATGACAGGCATCTGCACATTGTCAAGCCACACATCTGCCAAAATAGCTCCGGCTGCTGCCAGGGAATCAATAGGTTCGGAAAACAGCATACATGCCGGCTGCCTGTTCATGGAGCAGGCACAGTAAAGTACCAGTCCGCCGGTGGTAGATCCGATGGTCGTCGGCAGGCACAAGGCCTTGCCCGCCATCTGTTTGCCGTAGAGATCGGGGTTATTCTGATCTCCGCAGGTTGCTTTTTTATCGCCGAACTGCAATGCCTTCTGGAAAGATGCCAGTGTGTTCAGACCCCCGTGAGATACCAGTGCCTTGGCTGTTACAGTTCCGGAGGCTACGATTCTTCCTTTAAATTCTTTCATCTGTCCGCTCCTCCCTTCGTAATCTGCTCTAAGATCTCAGCATCGGTATAATATCTTGCGCTGGTATAGGTACGCAGCTTGTTGCTGGAAGTAATGACCGGCATCTTCTCGCTGAGAGGATTATTCATATACATTAACGGGCAGATATAGGAAGTAATGACTCCCGTTGCTTTTAATGTCTCCGCATAAGGGGTCTCCTGAAACTTTTTCAGTACCGCAGGTGCCGCTGTGAATACGGTAGGAATACACACTCTGCCTCTACCGGCTTCTTTCAGGCTCTGAGAGACTTTTTCCGTCCAGTCGATGAGCTGCTGTAAGCTCATATGGGGGCATCCCATGAAACACAGCTTCGGCTTTGCATCCTTCTTTTTCCAGATCACCGGATAGCTCTCATAGACCCTCTGAAGTTCCGCATCATCTACCACGTAGACTTTTGCATCCTCCGCAATCAGATCTTTTCCGTATTTTACAGCCTCCGGAGTGATATTTTCCACATGGTACAGACCTACCGCACCGTTGGAAGCAGTCGCTGCGCCGAAGTCTTTCAGATAGGTCTTTGCTGCATCATCCAGTTCACCGCCCAGCCACTTGTCCAGTCCTACGATATAGGGAACATCCGCCATCACTTTCATACCGATGGCAGATCCAAGCAGCTGTGCTTCCGGCTTTTTCGTGGTCTCGATCTTCACGATCCAGGTGGCTTTTCTGCCTTCATCCGTTAACAGACCAAAACGGGGCACATAGCCTACTACCGAGCCCATGAGGTCAATGATACCAGAGTTACGATTGCATCTTGCCCCCAATACGGAGTTGGCATAAACCACTGCGGAAGATTCCGACCAGGACAGCACCTCTCCCATGGCCGGGGTATTTCCCACTTCATCCATGTAACAGGTGCAGGTGTAAGCATCCTTTTCCATGATACCCAGCTGTGTCAGCTGTTTCTCGTAGTCATCCTGCTTGGAGTACATGAAATTCTTGAACACAAAATCCTGTAAAAAAGAACTGGGCACATTGGGATCCAGTGGTCTCGGATCGGCGGAAAATTTCTGTTTGGATACATTGCCGGATTCGATCAGCTGATTCATCAGTTCATACACCGGCGCCAGTGCTTTCAATCCGAAAGAGGTTACCAGATGGTTGTATTTACTGGTCACAGGCACCATACCGTCCGCACCGAACAGCTCGCCGTAGCGCACCAGCGTCTGCATGACCTTCGCCAGGGTCGCTCCCTGTTTTCCATCATATATTTCCTGTTGTTCTTTTGTTAAGTTCATTGATTTCCCTCCCTTTAAATCTTCATGGCAACTTCATAAGCGCGCCATACGACACTTCGCAGATTGCCTACACCGTCACAGTCACCTACCAGGCTGACATTGCTGCCCTTCGGTGCCAGTGGATTGGGAATGTATCCTGCGGAGCTGATCACACTGTCACAGGGAATTGTGATCTCTTTTCCGGAAGCATCCTTGCATACGATGCTGTCATCCTTTACTTCCTGCAGCGTAGTTTCCAGATATACGGGCACTTTTTTCCAGGCGAACCACTCTCTCAGATAGGAGCTGTTGGCCAGGCATACTCCGGTCTGGGCGATGAGATCGTTTTTCATCTCTACGATTACAGGCTGTTTGCCCTGCAGAGCCAGTTCATAAGCAATCTCACAGCCGGTGAGTCCGCCGCCGATGACGGCAACCTTTTCTCCTACGAGAGTACCGGTAAGGTATTCGCATGCCTCAACCATCTTCTCATAACCGGGCACTTTTCTCAGTACTCTGGGCACTGCACCGGTAGCGATGATTATAGGAGCACCGGCAAACGGAGCGATGCTCTCCACTTTTTCATTGTAATGAATCTCGATTCCCAAATCTGCCATCTGCTTCCGATACCAGGTCAGCAGATCCCGCAGTTTTCCCTTGTAGCTTTCCGCGCTGGCGGCAATAAAGGTTCCGCCCAGATGGTCTGTCTGCTCGTGAATCACCGGCTCATGTCCCCGCAGCTTCAGTACTCTGGCAGCCTCCATGCCGCCGATACCTCCACCGATAATATGTACCTTCTTCGGGCTGGTGGTCGGGACGATCTTGTGCTTCTCCCACTGCATGGTCTCGGCATTTACCGCACAGCGTGCCAGATGCAGAGAATCAGATAATGCCTGATCATTGGGAACTCCCTTATAGTGACACATGTTGAAGCAACCGTTGTGGCACAGAATACAGGGACGGATGTCGTCCTCCTTATCATTCATCAGCTTGGTCACCCATTCCTGGTCTGCCAGGAACTGTCTGGCGAATCCGGCACCATCGATTCTTCCGTCTGCAATAGCAGCCGCAGCCGTCTCCGGATCCATACGTCCGGCGCATACCACAGGGATATCCACGAATTTACGGATATGCGCCACATCCTCCAGATTGCAGTTCTCCGGCATATAGATAGGGGGATGTGCCCAGTACCAGGCATCGTAAGTACCGTTATCGCAGTTTAACATATCATAACCGGCATCCTGCAGATACTTCGCTGCTTTTTCGGATTCTGCCATATCACGGCCTGCTTCTGTGAAGCTTTCTCCGGGAAGTGCTCCCTCACGGAAGCCCTTGGTCTTGGATTCCACACTGTACCTAAGAGACACAGGGAAATCCTGCCCGCAGACTTTCTTGATCTCTTTTACGATCTCTACAGCAAAACGATATCTGTTTTCAAAAGAACCGCCGTATTCATCGGTACGCTGATTCACATATTTTAAAGTAAACTGGTCCAGCAGATAGCCTTCATGTACCGCATGGATCTCCACACCGTCCACACCGGCATCCTTTAATAATTTTGCTGTCTTGCCGAATGCAGTGATGAACTCCTGAATCTCCTCCACGGTCATCTCCCGGGAAGGCACTTTATCTGACCAGCGGTTCGGAGACGGGCTGGGTGCGGCTGTGATCTTGTCGAGATCCATAAAAGGTTTCGCCAGTACCCGCAATGCCTTATTGGTGTACAGGGTCTCCATCATTTCACTGATGGTAAATGATCTGCCGAAACCTGCCGTCAGCTGGACGAACAGCTTTGCTCCTGTCTTGTGGAACTCCGGCATCCACTTTGCCAGATCCTCATACATTTTTTTCTTCTTATATAGCCACTGTCCGTACATGGGATTGTATACCGGCTGACATCCCGGAAGCACCAGACCGCAATTATTTTTCGCTACCTCCAGAATAAATTTCGCACCATCCTTGTCAAAATGGTTCACTTCCATCCATCCCAACAGGTTTGTGCCACCCATGGATGTCAGAACAATGCGGTTCTTAATCTCGCAGTTTCCGATCTTCCACGGCGTAAACAACGGTTCCAACTGTTGTTTCATCGTAACTCCTCCTTTGCCTTCTCTCTTGCTTACCCCATTACACAATCTTATAATAACACATTTTAATAGTATTCCCCTGATAACTCATTCCCTGGAATAAAATTCTTCACCGGTTTCCAGACAAATGCCCTGCATGAACCAGAATGTACTGCTATCCATTTAACGACCGTTCTGCATACGCTTCAAAATTTCAGAACATCATTTCGTTCTTCTCCTGTAAACTTCCCTCATGTTTTGTTGCGTTGTCAACAACTTCTTTATTGCAACAAACATGTTACAGTTTGTCTACTCTGCCTTCCAGAGATCTCCCCATATGGAATCACACAAATTGACACAGTATTCTCTGGAAAACTCCGGATCCTGCGAAACGATCTCATTTTCCTCTGCCAGTTCTTCCGGATAATCCTCCAGAAAATATGTTGTCACACCTTCGGGACCGGAAGCCACATGACTGATCATCGGTTTCACCCCATAGTCTGCGATCTCCACCTCTCCATGATCATTTTTCGTAATCGTTACCTCTGCCATGCCGCCCACCATGCGGTTAGCGACTCCCTCTCCGGTGCCGGAGGTCCAGTTCACGAAATTTCCCAGCGAATAATACACAAGCATTTCATGCTCGCTCGCTTCATCTGTCACCCATTCTATGGGTTCAATGACATGCGGGTGGGTACCCAGGATCAGATCCGCACCGTTTTCCGCGAATATCTTGGTCCATTTCTCCTGCGAAGCATCTGATGTCAGCCTGTACTCCGTTCCCCAGTGCGGACATACGATGGTGAAATCCGCCAGTTCCTCTGCCCTCTGAATATCTGCCGCCACCTGTTCCTCATTCAAAAGATCCACCGCATAGGGCATATCCGCCGGCAGAGAAATTCCGTTGGTTCCGTAAGTGTAGTTCAGGACTGCAATCCGCATGTCTCCCAGCTCAATGATCGATGGGTCTGCGCCACAGGAAGTGGAGGTATCCGCAGTATCATGTATACCCAGGACAGTGATCTGCGGGTATTCGTCCCTCCAGTACTCCGCACAGTTTACCAAGCCCGCACGTCCCTTGTCCATAGCATGGTTCGTGGCATGACAGATGACATCGAATCCTGCTCCCACCAGTGAATCGCAGAGACTGTAATCCGCATTGAAGCAGGGATACCCGGAGATTCCAAGATCCGCACCGCCTATGATCACCTCCTGGTTCACCAGGGCAAGATCTGCCGCCGCGATCTCCTCTTTTGTGTTGGAAAACAGCGAATCATAGTCGTAACTTCCATCCGGCTGCAGACAGCTTTCCTCCACTGGAGTGTGAAGCAGTACATCCCCTACCATGATGATCTTGTACTCTGGGGTGGCTTCCGGTGGTTGGTCGGAAGATGGCTGGATTGCATCCTGCGTTTCTGTTTCTATTGCTTCTGTTTCTATTGCAATAGTTCCTGTGGTACTGGCAATATTTTCATTTGTTACTGTATTGTCCTCAGACACCACCTCAGTCTTCGCACAGCCGAATAATAAAAAAATGTTCCCTATACAAATATAAAACATTATTGCTTTTCTTAAAGTCAAAAATCTTCTATCTGACATTTTTCTACCTTTTCACTGATTTTTCTGTATTTTTTTCTTCTTACTATGTCCCATTATAACATACCTATGATTTCGGGGTCAAAAGCCCCCGACTTTGATGCCTACGGATTGCTCCGTGCTATGCACTCCCACGTCTCCGCTCCGCTTCGGTCCGTGCTAAACATGTGCCACTGGCACATAGCACCCTACCCTCTATTCGCATATCGTGGGATTATCAGCATATATGATCAGAAACTGTTTGATTATATGGGATTGATTTGCTTCCTTTTTCAGACATCTTTTATGTACTAAATATTTGATTGATGAGATTTTCCACACTCATTGTGTTTAGACTGTATTTTTCTGATTCAAATGTATATATAATGTCTCTACCTTGTATAAACCCATTCTTGGCGTAAATGTCTATTTTTTTCATAGCTTTCTGACAGTAAATCGGATCTGTCATCATTCCCAAATGCTCCCATAAAATCGTTTTACGATCTGCTAACCGCAGGCATGTAAAATCCGGATATATCATTCCCAAACCCTTTAGGTTTATAGGACATTCATACTTGTATGGGATATTTTTATGGTACAACATATCTGCAATGATCTTTTCTGACTTTGATCTGACTCTTTCTTTCTTTTCTGTGTAGATTTCCGCCTGTCCTTCTGCAAAATCTTTACCTGAATATATTTTTGCTGACCACTGATTCACATATTCCTTATCCGATATTATCCTCGCATCCACCATTTTTTTCCTGGATGGACTCATTCTGTCATAGACACTATATAGTTCTTCTACCTGTACTATTTCTTGTTTTTCATATTTTTTAATAATATTTTGTATATTCTTTAATTGCTTTTCTACCTCTGACAGCAATTTTTCATCATAATTTCGTTGTGCAAGCTTACCTGCCAATTCAAAATCAGATTTTCGCAGATATTTTCCATTTGGATAGGATGTTCTAGTTTCAGCAGAGTCCAAATAATATTGCTCAACTCCTCTGCAGTTAATTATTTTCAGATTGCCTAAAGGTGCATTCTGTATACTCGTTTCCAAATTTTGTTTCAAATCCCTTAGCCAATGTTCTCTTTTTAGCAATTGTTCATATAGAAAGTCCTTTATAGCCTTTTCCTCCCGTTGTACATTTTTTTCATTTATTGCTTTTCATTTAATCTGTATTTTTCTCTTTCTCGCATGTATTCTCTTGCCTCTGGCACATACCTATTTCATCTTTTTTCTGTTTCCGCATGTATTCCTTTGCCTCTGGCACATACCTATTTCATCTTTTTCCTTATTTCGCATGTATTCCTTTGCCTCTGGCACATACCTATTTCATCTTTTTCCTTATTTCGCATGTATTTCTTTGCTTCTGGCACATACCTATTTCATCTTTTTTCTTATTTCGCATGTATTCCTTTGCTTCTGGCACATACCTAATCCATAATTCTCCCCTCCCTCGCATGTATTTTACACGTTGCTCCTCATATATTTCCTATACATGTATAATTTTCACAAACTAACCTCTAAAAAAATAATGTTATTAAAGTAATAATTGAAATAAATATCTTGAAATATCCGACACAGAGCTGTGTCATTAAATGGTTAAAAGAAAAACTGATCTTTGAATTAATATTTTGAATTATTGTTTTGAGTTGCTGTTCTGAATTACTGTTAGAGATAGTGTTCTGAGTTAGTGTTAAAAAAACTGGGGAAGTACAAGTACTTCCCCAGAATAAAAGCTATATACTATCGATCAAAGATTACTCAATGATGGTAGCAACACGGCCGGAACCAACGGTTCTACCACCCTCACGTTATCTGAATAGCGTTTTTCAACATATTTTCTATGCTTTTTATGGCTGAAATCTGCATAGTTTCGTTGATTTTACATGGTCTATTTTTATTTGCATGGTTTCGTGGCACCGTTTTGGCACCGGAATACTTGCTCCTGATCAGCTAATATGCATCTTGTCCTTAATATCAGTTATAAGTCAATCGGTAAGTTATTTTCTTATTCCACTCAGACGTAGTTGCTCAATTGTCTCCCTATTACAATCGACATATGTGACAGACTCCGGTTGATATTGCTCCAATATCGTTTGTAGCGAATTTTCATCTATCAATTCATTCCAGTGATAATAGGATTGAACTGTGCCGTCTCGCCTTGAAGAAACACTGTCTATTGTCTCAAGTTCAATTCCTCCCTCAGGTAAAATATGGTATAATGTTTGCCCGTCCCATGCCGACCCTGAATAATTATCCTCTATTACTCCATTTTCACATATCTTACACGAGCCATTACGATATCCGATACCTCTCATTAACTGATACGCTCTTCCGTCTTTCCACGTATATACATCATAAATTACATAGTAAGGTATATCATAATTAAATTTAAGACCTATAAAAAATTCCTCTATACCGTCATTATTTAAATCATGCAATACATATACAGATTCAGCCTCCGGGCTTCCCATCGCATTTAGGTACTCATCACATATATACGAATCCCCTGCTGCGGCCATAGCCTTTGATACATCCTTTACCTCTTTCATATATTGACCTACAGTATAATATCTTTCCGCAATATCACCATAAGATACGCCGGGCGTCTCACCTTCATAAATTCTCTCTTCGGCTTCTTTATTTTGATCCAAATACTGGTACTGTGGTCTAAACTGGATGCTCAATAATCTTGTATTTCCTTTTTCATCATAATCAAAGTAGACATCTGCCTCTCCCCAAAAATCAAACTTATCATAACACTGAATCCCATGTGTTGCAATCAGGCAGGTTTTTCCTTCATATTCTCCTACTTCTATATTCCAAATTCCCCACGCTGACACATTCCCACAGATTTCTCCCGAAGGGTAATCTACAAATTCTGTTTCATACCACTCAACCAACTGACTGGTAAATTCCGTTTCTTCCCCGTTGTCTGAAAGAAATTCTCTTTTCAAATCTAAATAATGTGATTCTACATCGAAAGTAACTGATTCATCCAAATTTTCACAGGATATCACAGCCTGCCACTTGGTGTCTCCCTTTGTAACAGACAATGGAAATGCATTATCCATCATCGTTTCGCCATGAATCATCTCCAGCGGTTTCCAACTTGAATTGTACTGCTTTAATACGATATATTCCTCCAGTGGCATGGAATTTACTCTTGGAGCAAATGAAAAGAAAATTTCTTTTTCCCCATCATGATCCAAGTCTACATATTCTGCTACGCATGGGTCAATTCTACAAGGATCCTCATACTCATAAATCATCTCACCATTCCAATAAAACTTGAAATGGGAATAGAAGTTGTTTGATTCATCTCCTAGATCGACCTCCACATATTCTTTTGTACCATTGCCATCCAAGTCCTCAAGTTCACTTATAAACACTGTATCAGATAGCCATATGTATCCATTGTCATCTTTTGCGTTTTCCACATTTTCGTTTTCTTTGACTGGCTCCTCCTCTTCCCAGATAAGCCAAAAAGAACTGCTGCCTGAAAATATTTTTTCGTTTTTCGTCTGATTTTCCACTGCAATCTCAAACACCGTATTCCTATTATCATCCGTATCAGCTGCAACTGCTATATGTGCATAATAATCCCCCACATAATATGCGGTTCCCGCCCCTTCCCTATAATCTATGGAAATAACATTTCCGTAATTTTCACTTATTTTTTTTAGGAGTTCAGACTCACTTAATTGTTTAGTATCATCGCCAAACAACTCTGATAATCTCCCTGTATCCTTATTGCTTTCGCATCCTCAGCCAGAACAGCCCCTGCTAAATCTTCATCATAGTCTCCCTCAAAAACGATTGATAATTCCGTTTTGGGCAATTCCCCGATATAATATAAGGCATGATAGAATTCCGCGTCATATCCTGTCAATTTTTGATATTCTCTATAACTGATTGCCTTGTAGTCTGCTATCGAAAAATCACTTTTCGGTTCTGTCAAAAAGCATACAGCCACTACTACACAGGCAGCCATGGATATCAAAACAATCCAAAAGGATGGCTTTTTGTAATTCAGCACCAACTTCACTCTATCCTTTACTCCCACTTCTCCAAATGCCAACGGACACATCATTACTAATCGCCTCTGCGTTGCACAAGACAATAGCACTCTGGAATATTTTTTCTTATCCTCAAAGTTCATATCACGAATCACCTTTTCATCACAGGCAAGCTCAATATCCTTGCATAGCATAATGTATGCAACCCAAGCAAAGAGGATTGAACCAATAGATACAAAGAAGCAAATACCCAAAAGGTTTCCACAAGTGATCTTTTCTTTTAAGATGTGCACTCTCATGCGCTATAATATATGCCATCTCTTCCTCTGATAGTGAAGAGGAAAGGTATATTCTGGGTCTGATAATTCCCAAAATAAAAGGGGATTTTACTGCATCACAAATATAGATGTTTTCTCTATATAGCACAGCTTCCCTTACACATAGGCGCAATTTTATCATACTCACCAATGCCAAAATAAGAAGCACCACCATTCCGCATAACCAAAGCCCCCCTGCGATTTCTGTCACTATTTGTAGCGGAGCCACGCTTTGGGTTTCCTGATATGCAAAGGTTTCTGCTAGTGCGGGATTTATCGTATTTTCTACAACACCTATGTTACTGTCTACGGACGGCACATAAGGTATCAGTTCTCCCTCTACCATGGTACTGGTTCTGATAGGCTCTGCACTTGGTTGCAGACTAAATACACTTTCTATGGAGAACGGAAATATCAGTCGGATTGCTACCACACCCCATAATAAACAGGTAATCCACTTAGGTATTCTCCTGAATAAAAGTCGAATACCTAATACTGCTAAAATTATCCAACTGGCTGTGATGCTCATATTCAGCAGTTTTAAGAAAATTTCTCCCATACTCATTTTTCCTCCGCCTGATCAATCATCTTACGAATTGCCTCCGCTTCTTCCGGTGTCAGTTTTGCATCCTGCGTAAATGCTGCAATAAATGCCGGAAGAGAACCCGCAAAGGTGTCTTCTACATACTGTCTGCTCTGTCTGGCATAAAATTCCTCTCTGGATATTACGGCTGTTACCAGTCCATTTTCATTCCGAAACAATCCCTTATCAATCAATCTTCTCAAAACATTGTGTGCAGTTGTGCGCTTCCAGTTAAATTCCACTGCCGTCATCTTTACCAGTTCCGATGAAGTAACCGGTTCATGCTCCCAAATCATATCTGCATATCTTGCCTCGATCACACCTAATTGAATTTCCATATGTGTATCCTCCTAAATCCAACAGACCACATGCAGTAGTCTTATATACAGACTATCACCTGTGGTCTCACTTGTCAATATGATTATATAATTTCCTATCTACCACCTCTATTGCCACCACTGGACTTGCACCAGTAAGATTAGTGCCATGCTCGGCACACCGCAAAAAGGCTCCCAAGGAAAACCTTGGAAGCCTTAAATTTAGTGTAATTCTATTAATTACTCAATGATTGTAGCAACACGTCCTGATCCTACTGTTCTACCACCTTCACGGATAGCGAAGGTAAGACCCTGCTCCATAGCGATGGGATGGATCAGTTCGATGGTCATCTCTACGTTATCACCAGGCATACACATCTCAACACCAGCGGGCAGTTCGCAAACGCCGGTAACGTCGGTGGTTCTGAAGTAGAACTGAGGACGATAGTTGTTGAAGAAAGGAGTATGACGTCCACCTTCATCCTTGGTCAGAACGTATACCTGAGCGGTAAACTTTCTATGGCAGGTAACAGTACCGGGCTTAGCCAGAACCTGTCCTCTTTCGATTTCAGTTCTCTGGATACCACGAAGCAGAGCACCGATGTTATCACCAGCCTGAGCCTCATCAAGAAGCTTACGGAACATCTCGATACCGGTTACAACGGTCTTCTTGGTCTCCTCCTTGATACCAACGATCTCAACCTCATCATTCAGATGAAGAACACCACGCTCTACACGACCGGTAGCAACGGTACCACGACCGGTAATGGTGAATACGTCCTCGACGGGCATCAGGAAAGGCTTATCAGTATCACGCTGAGGATCAGGGATATAAGAATCTACAGTATCCATCAGTTCCATGATCTTGTCGCCCCACTCGCTGCTGGGATCTTCCAGAGCTTTCAGAGCGGAACCCTTGATGATAGGGCAGTCGTTGAAGTCGTACTCTTCCAGCTGCTCGGTTACTTCCATCTCAACCAGCTCGATCAGCTCGGGATCGTCAACCATATCACACTTGTTCATGAATACTACGATGTAGGGAACGCCTACCTGACGGGACAGAAGGATGTGCTCCTTGGTCTGAGCCATAACACCATCAGTAGCAGCTACAACGAGGATAGCACCATCCATCTGTGCAGCACCGGTGATCATGTTCTTAACGTAGTCAGCATGGCCCGGGCAGTCAACGTGTGCATAGTGTCTCTTCTCGGTCTGGTACTCGATGTGAGCGGTAGAAATGGTGATACCACGCTCTCTCTCTTCGGGAGCCTTATCGATGTTATCGAAGTCAACCTTCTCGTTACCAGGTACTCTCTCGGAAAGAACCTTGGAGATTGCAGCGGTCAGAGTAGTTTTACCATGGTCAACGTGACCGATGGTACCAATGTTACAATGGGGCTTTGTTCTGTCAAATTTAGCTTTAGCCATTATTTAAGTCCTCCTTAAAATAATTAAACAGTTTCGTAGTTTTATTTTTTTAACTCGCTACCTCTGATTATATTAAATAATCAGAGGTTTTTCAAGTTATTTTTATTGATTTAGCGCTTATTTTGCTTTTTGCAGCAAGAACCTTTTCCTGAACGTTCTTAGGAACGGGCTCATACTTTTCGAAGAACATGGAGTAGTTACCACGACCCTGGGTCTTGGAACGCAGGTCGGTGGAGTAACCGAACATCTCGGAAAGGGGCACATAAGCCTTAACCATCTTTCCGCCGCCGATATCTTCCATACCCTCAATGCGGCCTCTGCGGGAGTTGATGTCGCCGATTACATCGCCCATGTATTCCTCGGGCATGGTAACCTCAACCTTCATGATGGGCTCCAGCAGAATAGGAGCTGCCTTCTGCATCGCATCCTTGAATGCCATGGAACCGGCAATGTGGAATGCCATCTCGGAGGAATCGACCTCATGATAGGATCCATCATATACATTCGCATGAACACCCAGTACAGGGAATCCACCCAAGATACCAGCCTGAGCTGCTTCCTGAATACCTTCACCTACTGCGGGGATGTATTCCTTAGGAATGGAACCACCAACTACAGTAGATTCGAATAACAGAGTAGGAGGATCGTTGATCAGAATGTTTGCCTTAGGATCAAATTCAAACTTCTCACAGTTAGCCTCCAGGGGCTCAAACTTAACTTTACAATGTCCATACTGTCCACGACCACCGGACTGCTTAGCATACTTGGAATCCACTTCGACAGCCTTGGTAAACGCTTCCTTATAAGCAACCTGAGGAGCACCTACGTTAGCTTCTACATGGAACTCACGAAGCAGACGGTCAACGATGATCTCCAGATGCAACTCACCCATACCGGCGATGATGGTCTGACCGGTTTCCTGATTGGTATGAGCACGGAAAGTAGGATCTTCTTCTGCCAGTTTTGCAAGAGCTTCACCCATCTTGCCCTGACCGGCTTTGGTCTTAGGCTCGATAGCCAGCTCGATAACGGGCTCAGGGAACTCCATGGACTCAAGGATTACAGGATGCTGCTCATCACAGATGGTATCACCGGTGGTGGTGAACTTGAAGCCAACTGCTGCTGCGATATCACCGGAGTAAACCTTTTCCAGCTCTGCACGCTTGTTCGCATGCATCTGCAGGATACGTCCTACACGTTCCTTCTTGTCCTTAGTAGCATTGAGTACATAAGAACCGGAATTCAGAGTACCAGAATATACACGGAAGTAAGCAAGCTTACCTACGAACGGGTCAGTCATGATCTTGAATGCAAGTGCGGCGAAAGGCTCTTCATCGGAAGACTTTCTCTCTACTTCATTACCGTCAAGGTCAACACCCTTAATAGCCGGTACATCCAGAGGAGAAGGCATATACTCGATAATAGCATCCAGAAGCTTCTGAACACCCTTATTTCTGTAAGCAGTACCGCAGCATACGGGAACGGCTCTGCACTCACAGGTAGCTTTTCTCAAAGCAGCCTTCATCTCTTCAACGGAAGGAATTTCACCTTCCAGATACATCATTGTCAGATCATCATCAAGCTCACAAACCTTTTCAATGAGCTCGTCATGATATAAAGCAGCCTCATCAGCCATATCTCCAAGATCATCGGTAACAGTGATATCGTCACCCTTCTCATCATTGTAGATATATGCTTTCATCTCGAACAGATCGATGATTCCCTTGAATTCATCTTCCTTACCGATAGGCAGCTGAAGGCAGATTGCATTCTTGCCAAGTCTGGTACGGATCTGCTCTACTGCTCCGTAGAAGTTTGCACCAAGGATATCCATCTTATTGATGAATGCCATACGAGGTACATTGTAGGTATCAGCCTGACGCCATACGTTCTCAGACTGAGGCTCTACACCACCCTTTGCACAGAAGACACCAACGGCGCCATCCAGTACACGAAGGGAACGCTCAACTTCAACGGTGAAGTCTACGTGACCCGGGGTATCAATAATGTTGATACGATGCTCCAGAGCACCGGGCATGGGTTTGGTCTCTTTTTCCAGAGTCCAGTGACAGGTCGTAGCTGCAGATGTAATGGTAATACCTCTCTCCTGCTCCTGAGCCATCCAGTCCATGGTAGCAGTACCTTCGTGAGTATCACCGATCTTGTAGTTAACACCTGTGTAATACAGAATACGCTCGGTAGTAGTGGTCTTACCGGCATCGATATGAGCCATAATTCCGATATTTCTGGTTCTCTCTAACGGATATTCTCTTCCAGCCAATTGTTTTTCCTCCTATTAGAATCTGTAATGCGCAAATGCCTTGTTTGCCTCTGCCATCTTGTGCATGTCTTCTTTTCTCTTAACTGCAGATCCGGTATTGTTGGCTGCGTCAAGAATTTCGTTAGCAAGTCTGTCTTCCATGGTCTTCTCACTTCTCTTACGAGAGAACATGGTCAACCAACGAAGGCCCAGAGCCTGACGTCTCTCAGGTCTGACCTCGATAGGTACCTGATAGGTAGCACCACCGATACGTCTTGCTTTTACTTCCAGAACAGGCATGATGTTGTTCATAGCCTCTTCGAATACTTCCAGAGCAGGCTTGCCGCTCTTCTCTTCAACCTTAGCAAATGCTCCGTATACGATCTTCTGGGCTACACCCTTCTTGCCATCCAGCATGATGTTGTTGACAAGCTTGGTAACCACTTTGTTGTTGTATAAAGGATCTGCTAATACATCTCTTTTCTGAATATGTCCTTTACGTGGCACGGTTCTTCCCTCCTTAACAAATTGTTCTCGTGAGATCCGTTATCTCGGCATCAAAGATGCCTCGATGTCGGCTGTTCGCCGACCAATCCCTCCATAAAAAGTTCGCTCGTAAGCAAGCTTACGCTCTCTTTTCATGTCGGTCTTGCCTTCTCACTAGTTACGTTAAATCATCGGTACTCACATGTGTTTCCCCAAGTGTTCGCGCTGTTATATCTGTATCACAGAATTCCAACACTTTTCTTAGTTTCGTTTTTGTGGTACAAAGATGTCTCACTGACATCTCCAAAAATCCTTGCGGATTTTCATCGGACTCTCGGTCCGACGTTCAAAACGCCTCGGATACTACTTATTTCTTAGCATCCTTAGGTCTCTTAGCGCCGTACTTGGAACGGGCCTGCTTTCTGTTGGCGACACCTGCGGTATCCAGGGTACCGCGCACGATGTGGTATCTGGTACCGGGAAGATCCTTAACTCTTCCTCCGCGGATCAGAACAACGCTGTGCTCCTGCAGATTGTGACCTTCACCGGGAATGTAGCTGGTAACTTCGATTCCGTTGGAAAGACGTACTCTGGCGATCTTTCTAAGAGCAGAGTTAGGCTTTTTAGGAGTTGCTGTCTTAACAGCGGTACATACACCACGCTTCTGGGGAGCAGAAACGTCTGTTGCTTTCTTGTGAAGAGAGTTGTAACCCTTCTGGAGAGCAGGTGCAGTAGACTTCTTAACAGAAGTCTGACGTCCTTTTCTTACTAACTGGTTAAATGTTGGCATTCTGTTTCACCTCTTTCTTAATAGTATAATAGACGCACCTTTTCTGGCACGCTTTAACAGTATACTTGTTCCGACTTCCGTTGTCAACAGGTTTTTCGTGAAATTTACAGGGTTTTTCATGACTTTTTCATATATTATAAGTCAAGTAGGCTGGCTCCTACTCGATTTGTATACTTTGTACACCATCTCGCTTAAAAGCTCGATGATGTACATTCGCCAAAATGGGAGCCGTACCGTTTCCGATACCGCTCCCTGAAGTATTTCCCGTTATTTTCCTGCTTACACAAAATCTGTTTACAGGATTTCTTTCAGATATCTCTCTAACGCATCCTGCCAGGAAGGAAGCCTTACGAATCCGTTCTCTGTCAGCTTGGCTTTGCTCATGCGGCTGTTCTCCGGTCGCTTGGCTTTCGTCGGATACTCGGAAGCCGGTACAGGAGCCACATCCACTTTCATGCCAGCCTGGCGGAATATCTCGCAGGCAAATTCATACCAGTTACAGATACCTTCGTTGGTAGCATGATAGATACCGTATTTATCCGTCAGGATCATATCCACCAGAAGCCTTGCCAGATCATAAGTATAGGTAGGAGATCCGAACTGGTCATTCACCACTGTGAGATGATCATGGGTCTTGCCCAGATTCAGCATGGTCTTGATGAAGTTCTTGCCGTTGACTCCGAATACCCAGGAGATTCTTACAATAAAATATTTCTCCAGTGTATTCTGTACTGCCAGTTCTCCTTCGTATTTGGTCTGTCCGTATACATTCAGCGGATGACGCTCGTCCTCTGGCTCCCAGGGTCTGGTGCCCTCGCCGTCAAACACATAATCGGTACTGATATAGACCATCTTGCAGTCCAGCTTCTTGCAGACATTCGCAATGTTCTGTGTGCCGTCCGCATTGACCTTACGGCAGATTTCCACGTTATCCTCCGCTGCATCCACTGCGGTATAGGCTGCACAGTGTACCACAGCGTCCGGTGCCGCCTCTCCGATCACCTTTTCCACGCTGGCCGCATCTGTGATATCCATCTCCTGAATATCTACGCCGACAGCCTCAATTCCGCGCTTTGTCAACTCATTTACCACATCATATCCCAACTGGCCTTTTACGCCTGTTACCAAGACTTTCATAGATTGCCTTCCTTTTCTTTCCTATGCTTGTGGCGCAGGTCTCTGAACCGGCCACATACATGATTATAACATTCCCGGCAGACATCAGCAACGAAATACTTCACTTTTATAAATCTGGTGTAAAAAATCCGGGGATGATCCCCGGATCTTTCTGATTAAATTTAAACAGTCATATAGCTTTGTGCTGCCCGCCGGATATCCTCGACAATTCCTTCTGCCTTTTTATCCTCCAGTTCGGTTACCTGCTTTCTAAGTTTCCACCAGTTCCAGCCGGGATGTGCATTTTCCTGCAATTCTATGATTCTTTTCTGGTATTTTCTGCATAATATAAAATAAATCACCAAGAGTAATAAAACACCAATGCCCAGCATTCCGGCTACTGTGTCACCGTAATATCCACTCTTTGCTGCCTGTGCAAGCGGTGTCGCTTCATCTTCAATTTGTACGATTCGATAACCTGTCAAAATCACAGGTATGGAATATAACATGCCGCTCATCTCGACCGCCTCCGTTATTTCTTAGTCTCTATCTATAAAGACTACTTATCCATGAAAAACGGCTCACATTTTTCGATATTTTTTTCAGGAATTCCTACCGGTCTGCTTCCGGAAATTTTATCGCATAAATTTACTTTTTATGGGAAATCCGATATAATGGTGATATAGATTTTCACACGGCTATTTGTGCTGCAGGCGTCACAAAGCAGCCCTTATCGCAGAATCAAATTTGAAATTTGATTCGCGATTTCTCCGACGGAAGGAATCGTCTGCAGAATGGAGATTATTATGAAAAAAAGTTTCATACGACATATTTTTGCTGTAAGTATATTGTCCTGTTGTCTGTTATTCGGAGGATGCAGTCAGAATTCTGACGGAGAGGAAACATCCTCCGCCACGACTGCTTCCACCTCCCCGTCTGAGACTGTTGCCGCCCTGCCTGCCGATGTTTCCCCGGATTCCGAGTCGTCTGCCATAGAATCCACTTCGGAGGATACCAGGGCACTCACCCTGTCGGTAGTCAATATGTGTGGCATCGAAGTCGGTATGGTAGCGGTCATTGATCCCGTGACCGGGGAACAGGTAAATCTGGATTCCCTGTCGGATCAGGAATCGATCTCTATGGAAGCAGACTGGCCCTCCTCTGTCAATGAGTTCCAATGGGCTCTCTACAATACTGACGGTGAATTATGCGTTGAGGGGACAACCGATATCAGCAGTGCCCAGGCCACAGTGACTCTTCTTCTGACCGGAGACGGTGATCTGGAAAAAGTTGAAGAGCTCTTCGAGTAATCCGCTTTCCAAGGTCTAAAAAACGACATCCACCGGGAAAATCCCGATGGATGTCGTTTTTGTTATCTTTTATTCTTCGATATCTCCTGCATTTTCTGCCTGAGCCTTCAGCTTCTTCTCATTGTGCTTCTTGTACATTTCATATCCGGTTGCACCGAGGATCAGAATGATCAGCCACCACCACCAGGACATCTTTGCATGTTCGCTTTCCACAGCTACATCTGCCAGGGGAACAGCCTCTTCTTCGATATTTACGGCTTCCTTGGTCTCTTCCTTATCGGAACCTGCCTGAACGGTTTCCTGTGTATTTGCAGGAGCTGCTTCTGCAAGAGGTGCTGCTTCGTCAGCGATCTGTACAACGGGTGCTGCTGCCTGGTTCTGTGCAACTACGGTTGCCTGTGCTGCGGGTGCTGCTGCCAGTGCAACAGGTGTAACAACTGTTGCTGCCTCTCCGGCGCCGCCTTCCTCTGTATCATCGGCACCTCCGGTCTCACCTTCTCCACCTGCAGGTGTTCCGGGTGTAGGTGCAGGAGTCAGACGCTCGATCACCTTATCCAGCTCTCCGCCTGCCTCATCCAGGCTGCCCAGAATCTCCTTCAGAGTATCTTCTGCATCCTTTTTGTTCTGTTCAGCCACGGCCAACTTTCCTTCCAGTTCCTTCAGAGCTCCAAGGTTACTGGTTCTGTTACTCTTCAGAGCTTCGATCTCTGCCTTCAGCTCATTGACCTTAGCCTGCGCTGTTTCCACGTCTTTCTGTGCGTCCTGTGCATCCTGTAACAGCTTCTGATACTTTTGGGTCAGAGCCTTGGCATCATCTACGAACTTACGATATTCAGTATCCTTCTGGGTCAGTTTGATGTTGCCCTGAATGTAATTCAGGTTCTGGATGATCTGGCCGGTCAGCACTTCTGCATTTTCATAAGTCTCAGTTCTGACAGCAGTATTGGTTGTGGTCTCTCCGGTTTTCTCCAGATAATCAATCTCATAGGAATAGCTGGTATGAGCAATGGTATCGGTATCTGTAGTCTTCACATTGTACACACCGATTGCGCCACTTGCTTTTGCCTGTGCCAGTGCTGCATCCTGTACCGCATTCTGTGCCTCCTCAGCAGAGGTCTTCTCATCGGTCTTAACGCTGACACCTGCCACATAGCGGATGGTTGCCTTGCCGAACTTCCAGTCATCCCAGTTGGCACTTACGAAAATACCGCCTTCTGCCTCGACTGCCTTTCTGGCTGCATCTTCCAGCTTCTTGTTCGTAGCTTCTCCATTACCAAACAGAGCCTTGATGTCATTCCAGAGGGAGCCGAAGGTACTCTGGTCTACTGTCTTCTTAGTGACCTTTGCATAAGTTGCGGATACAGTGCCGGATACGAGGAAGTCGGAATCATCATACCAGTGATCTTCTGTATAGCCGGTTACCTTAAGATCACTGCTTACACCGATCAGGTATAAGTCGTCATCATCGTTAATCTTATTGCTTAACGCCTTCTCCTGCTCTTTCGTAACCTTTGCTACTGCTTCTTCCTCTGTTCTTACACCATAATCCGTCTTTTTATCTGTATGCTTCCATTCAACCTCTTCATCCTTCACATTCACAGTCTTCGTAAAGGTAGGAATGTAGGTTCCGTTACCGGTATAAGTATAATCCGTTTTTTCTGTTCCTGTAACGGTTACATCCTTGCCGGCAGCGTCCTTCAAATCCTTTTCCTTTGCAGCAGCTGCAGCATCTCTCTCTGCCTCTGTCTGATACTGTTCGGTAGAAGTGAATTTTGCATCGGTATAGGTGATGGTGGTCACATCAGCGGTCACGGTCTTGATCAGGTTGCCGTTCTCATCCAGTTTCCAGGATTCCTTCTCGGTAGCCTCATTTACATCAGTATCAACCTCGCCGTTTTCGGTCTTCTGGTTATTGTCAGAAATAATGATACTCTCGGTTCCGTCGTTCTTGATCACTTTCTTTCCATCTACTGCAATAATGGTTCCGTCTTTCAGACCTTTTTCCACTTCGGAAACAGTGATAGTATCCCCATTTTCCTTCGCATACTGATCCGGATTGGTCTCCTGCGCCGTCTTCCAGTTTACTTCCTCAATTCGCTTCTCAAAGATCACGATATTGTCCTTGGAAGTCTGTTTGTCATCCATCACATAGTTGTAAAACTTTGTCTGCTTATTACCATTCTCATCGGTATAGGTTACTTCAAAATAATTCTTGGTATTATTGTCTTCACCCTGTCTGCGGACAACCTTAATATCATCGGCAGTGATCTTCTGTACCTCGGGCAGATAGTAGTTCTGCATAATGGAAATGAAAAGCTGATCCTCATTTTTCCAGTTCAGTCCATTGTCTCCCTGGGTCAGAGTTTCCTTATCTGCAATATCCAGAGCACCTGCTGCAGACTTATCCACTGCACCCTTGGCAGCTTCCAGAGCCTTTGCCAGTGCTTCTGCATTTGTCTTCGCTGTTGCCAGCTCAGCTGCTGCCGCCTCAGCGTTCGCATCTGCACTGTTTACAGCCTCCTCATAAGCCTTTTCATAGGCTGCCACCTTCTGTGCTGCCTCTTCATAAGCTGTCTTGGCGGTATTGTACTCCCCAAGCTTTGCATCGAAATCAGCCTGCGCCTGATCCACGGTAGTCTTTACTTCTTCATAGGCAGCATTGGCATCGGTGATAGAAGCAGCATCCTTGATATTCTCAATCTGTCCATTTACCTTATCCTGGGAAGCCTGCATGGCATCCTTTGCTTCTGCCGCAGTCTGTCCTGCATTTGCCGCAGCATCAGCTGCCTTATTCAGTTCTGCGTCGGACAGCTTGTCATTGGCTTCCGCAACCCCTAGCGCAGTATCTGCATTCTCTACGGCAGACTCTGCGTCCTTCAGGGATGAACCGTCTTTAACAGTCTTATCCTCTACTTTGGCATTGGCATCCAGAATGTCCTGAGACAGATCCTTTCCCTCGGCATCCTTCACATCTCCGGCTGCCACCTTGTCAACCACTTCCGCCTTCACATCAGCGGCACTCTTTTCGGCGTCCTCTACAGCCTTGTCAGCATCTTTTGCGGCTGCTTCCGCCTGATCGCATGCACCGGCTTCCGGTGTCACTGTAATGTTCTTATCCTCGTTTCCTTCGGAAGAATTCCCCTCTCCTTCTGCTGCCAGTGCAGTCAACGGTGAAGATGCCATCAGCATTGCGGAAATGCCGATCGCCATAGCACGAATCACTTTTTCGTTCTTACTGTTTTTTCTCATATGATTTTTCCTCTCCATTCTATTTTTCAACAATATGTTCAAATAAATACTGCAGCACCTCCGGCGTGAACTTCTTTGCCGAAATAGCTACTTTAAAATTTCCGTCTTCTTGCTCCTCCTGTCTGGTGACATCTGCATACATGATCATCGTATCCGCTACGATTATGATGTCTTTCCCCTTAAGGTCAGGAGATCCTGCCGGCATCGTAAAGGCTATGCCCAGCGGACTGACATTCCGGGTCTCCACAAAAATGCTTTCCCCGGTATCACATACCACGATAACACTCTTTGCCTGGTAGCCCACACGGTCGATCCGTCTTCGTTCTTCCATGTCCCCTTTTGCTCCTTTCTTCCAGAGATGCCTGTTAAAACGCCCCTTTTATTCTGTCTTATCTATTAAGACTCTCCGTCTCAGAAAAAAGGTTCAGAAAAACAGAAATATTTTTCTTTTTTTTTACATTTTTTTCAAAACATTGTATTCTTAGCATTTTTCCCATCCCTTTTCCTTACACTCACCTCCATGGCCAACAGATCCGCAAGCAGGATCATCCCTCCCAGCACCGCCGCCAACGGTTCTCTCCACCATCCATATCCAAACAATACCACGGCACCGGTCATTCCTACCCAGTTCACCCGGGTTCCATGCATCTTCATTCCACCTCTTCTGCCTCTCTTTCTAATACGCATCCGCATGCTTTAACAACACTGTCACCGTCTTGCACAAAATCCGGATATCCTCCATCAGTGACCAGTTATCAATATATTCCACATCCAGCTCCACAATCTTTTCGAAATCCGTCACCAGACTCCTGCCGTTCACCTGCCACATGCCCGTCAAGCCCGGCTTGATACTGATCCGCCGCCACTGCCTTGTGCCGTATTTCTCCACCTCGTCCGGGGTCGGCGGTCTCGTTCCCACCAGACTCATGGAACCTCCCAACACATTAAAAAACTGTGGCAGCTCATCAATGCTTAAATTCCGCAGGATCCTGCCCACCCGGGTGATCCGGGGATCCTCCCGGATCTTGAACATTACGCCCCCCGCGATCTCATTTTGCGACAGCAGCTCTGACTTTCTCTCTTCCGCATCCACATACATGCTACGGAATTTATAGATCTGAAATGTCCTGCCGTTTTTCCCGACCCGGGTCTGCCGGAAGATCACAGGACCGGGGGAATCCAGCTTAATGGCCAGCGCCGCCAATAACATCACCGGAGAAAACAAAACGATCCCTGCCAGGCCTCCTGCCACATCCATGATCCGTTTTATCACCTGTTCTCCAGTATTCAACGTCACCGTATGGTAGGTGATGACCGGATAGGTTCCCACACAGCTTACATAACTGTCGGCTCTGCGCCTCTTATAGAAATCCACCACCATCCGTACCGTCACCCCCATATCAATGCACAGATCCACATATTTCTGCATGGAAAAAAGCTGTTCCTCGCGCTTTTGCAGAATATAGATCTGATCCAGATGGTACCGGCGGATCAGCATTTCCAGATCTTCCAGACTTCCCAGATATTCTCCTGCATCTCCTTCTGAAATCTGTGCCAGTTCCTGTGCCGATGCCGCAATATACCCCACAAGCTCCATGGGAATGCTGGTCTTCTTCAAAAAATACCGAAACTTGTTGTACTGCGCCCTTCTTCCCACAAATGCGGTATGCGGCACTTCCCCGCGATTTCTTTCCATGTCTCTGCAGCATCTGCCGTGTCGCAGCAACGGTACGCTTTCCAGACTGTACGCCAGGATCAGAAACAGAAAATATCCCCTCTGATCCTCTGTAATGTATGGCAGCAGGACCACGGTTGCCGCTGTTGCCACCAGAAACGATCCTGTTCTGCGCCGCTGTATCCTGTCCGGATAACCGAACAGGGTCACATTATACAGATATTGCTCTTCCTTTCCCAATACATAAAGCAGCACGAATATCGCTGCCAGCCCTGTCATACCCCCAAGTGTCCGAAGGCTCCATGCTCTTCCCATAAATAACACAGCCACTCCATAAGCCACCAGAAGCCGCAGCATATCCTTTACTATGTGTCCGATATCCTTATTTGCACTCGTATTTGACCGATTCATTTTTCTCCCCCTTCTCGTGTCACTTTTTCATCCGGTCTGTCGTTTTCCGCTGTCCTTTGTCTCTCTCTGTCGACCTTCCTTTGGTGACAATCGTTTTTCCCCCATGCTAAAATAGCACCAGCAAAGGAGGCAAGATAATACTATGTTCAAGCTTGTACTGATCGATGATGATGCCGAAGTGCTGGCGATCAATCAGAAATATCTCACCGGTGCGGGATTCACCGTGTATACTGCCATCTCCCCCCGGGAAGGCGTCTTATCCATTCGAAAGAATCTTCCGGATTGTATCTTACTGGATGTTATGCTGCCCGAAGCCGACGGTTACCGGGTGTGCCGTTACATCCGCTCTTTTTCCTCTGTGCCGATCCTGTTTCTCACTGCCAGAAGTTCCGAGGAAGATGTGATCCGGGGACTTACCTGCGGCGGGGACGATTATCTGGTCAAACCCTACAGTCTCCGGGAGCTGAAAGCCCGGGTGGACCTCCTGATCCGCAGGCGCAGACAACTGGCGCAGGCTTCTTCCGATCTGGTACTGACGATCGGAAATCTTTCCATCGACAGGGTAGCCCACAAGGCCTTCTACCGGGAACAGGATCTGTGTCTCGCCAACCGGGAATATGAAGTCCTGCTGTATCTGGCAGAACACCCGGACCAGGACATCACCTTCGAGGAACTGGGAACGGCTCTCTTCGGTGTCTACCGGGAAAGTGACAGACGCAGCGTTATGGTCAATGTCAGCCGTCTCCGCAAACGTTTCGAGGGCAATTACGAATTGGAGAACCGCATCGAGACCGTCTGGTCCAAAGGGTATCGTTTTCTGAAAGGAGGTATCTGACCATGGCACAAAATTCCCGTCCCGTTTTCCGTTCTCCCTCTCTCGAACAGGAGACCGTGGAAGAACTGTCCCTCAGGCTGCTGGAAATCACCGCGCAGTTAAATGCCAGCAATCGCTCCCTGCAGCACCTGCAACAGGAACGTACGGAAATGCTGGCCAATCTCTCCCATGATCTGCGGGCTCCCCTCACTGCCATCCGCAGTGCCGTGGATTATCTTACTTCCGGACAGTCTCTGTCTGCACAGGATATCGAAGGTGCCCTCACCCTGATCGATCACCGGACTGGGACACTGGAACATCTGATCCGGGATATGTACGAGTTGTTCACTCTGGAGGATCCTTCCCACGCCTTTTCCTTTCAGGAACTGGATGCCCCGGCCTTTCTGGAAGAATATTTCTATACCGCACTTCCGGACAGCCACTATGCCGGTCATCTTCTCTGTTTATCTGTATCGCAGGATCTCCATGCCACCCTTTTTGCAGATCCCGGAAAACTGATACGGATTCTGGACAATCTGCTCAGCAATGCCGCAAAATATGCTCCCGCCGGAACGAAAATCACTCTGTCTGCCGCGCCTTCCGCTGACCTTACTTCTCTCCGGATCTCCGTGACCGATGAGGGGCCCGGCATTCCGCCGGAGGACCTCGAGCGGATCTTTAACCGCACCTACACCGTCTCCTCCGCCAGAACTCCCGGTTCTGCCACCGGCAGTGGTCTGGGACTGGCCATTGTAAAGACGATCACAGAACGTCACGGCGGAACCGTGTCCTGCGAAAATGCCCCCGGTGCAGGCAGTATCTTTTCTGTGACACTTCCTGCAAAATTCTTACAATCATGATACATTTCTTTACTTCCGCCCCTGTGTTCCCTATGCTGTAGTCACACAGGGACTTTCCCCGTGTACATCTCTGCATAAGGCAGACGGAAAGGAGAATTCTTATGAAGCATTGGACACAACCTGAACTGATGGAACTGAAGGTATCCGAGACCGCCTGTGGATGGTTTCCCTGGTACCCCGGACATCCCGGCGGAGGAGGACATCATCCCGGACACCATCCCGGTGGCGGCGACTGTCAGCCCCCGCAGCCTTCTGAGGAACCGGAAGAGTTCTTAAGCTGACACGACGTTTCGCAGTGCGTGTACTTCCGCTGCCACCTCGGCAGTGGAATCACCTGCTGCCGGTCTCCTTATCCAAAAGACCGGTATCTGCTCCGCTATTTTCAGGCAGTTCTGCCAGATTTCCATTCCCGGATCCTGTTTTTTCCACAGATGTCTTAAGAACAGATTGTCTTTATACACGATCATGCTGTCGGGACCTGTGATTTTTTCTGCTTTTATCTTCCCGGACTTATCTTCCGCCTCTTTTTTCCATCGGATTCCCAGAAAAACAAATCGTTCCAGTCTGGCCTTTTCCCTTTGAAATACCCCGGTACAGGGCACCAGAAATTTGTCCTTTTTTTCATCAATATACAAAAGTTCTTCCGGGGGATATCCCTGCCTCAGCACCACATCCCTGCACAGCTTCATATAAGGAAAAGCCGGATACACCCACACCCCTTCTTTTCCGGAAATGTCCACCACTGCCATATCGTCTGCCAGAAAACGATACCCCCGTTTCAGCAGTTCTGCCGTCAGTGTGGACTTGCCCGCGCCACTCTCTCCGGCGATCAGGATCGCACCACCTTCCGGAGTTGCCAGCGCACTGCAATGGATGGGAAGTTTTCCCTGCTGAATGCTGAGCATTGCTATTCCAAAGCCCAGCAGATAGGTTCGTACCGCTCCGGGATCTCCTCCCTTCCGGATGTGATACCGGATCACCTGTCCCCGCTCCACACTCATGGCCAGCGTACGATTACACAACCAGCCTTTTTTCTGTACCCAAAAAACTTCCGCAGACGCAGTCTCCGTGTTCTTTCCGAAACTGTGCTTCCTCCTCTTCGTCCATCGCCCGGATCCGGACCTTTTCCCGTCCGAAGTCCCTGTCATCCTCCGGTAAACGCACCGGATCCAGCTGTACAAAGTCCAGATCCGCTGTTACCCTCATGCCGTACAGATAGTAGTGGTACTGCATTCTTCCGTCACACTCCCTTCCCGGATGCAAAGTTCTCTGTCACAATATTTTAAAACACCCTTCCTGTGGGTGATAAGCAGGCAGGTGGGTCTCGGTTCTAATGCCCGGAGCCCCTGCAATACAGCGACCTCCGTAGCTTCATCCAGCGCCGAGGTGGCCTCATCCAGGATCAGAAACGGTGCTCTCCGCAAAAAGGCTCTGGCAATGGCGATCCGCTGCGCCTGTCCTTCCGACAGGCCATGCCCTCTTTCCCCGATGACGGTATCCAGCCCCTCCGGCAGTGACCGGACAAAATTTTCTCCGGAAGCCAGTTTCAGGGCCGCCCACAATTCTTCCTCCGAAGCATCTTCTCTGCCCATCTGCAGATTTTCTCTCACGGTTCCGCTGAACAGAGTATTCCCCTGGGGGACATAGGCAATAAACTTCCGGACGAAAGCTCCGGTCTCCTGCCTCTGTCCGCTGCCATTGTAGAAATCCACCGTTCCCGCTCCCGTTTCCAGAAAGGCCATCAGAATGCGGATCAGTGTTGTCTTGCCGATACCGGACTCTCCTACAATGGCGACAAATTCTCCCGGACAGATCTTCAGATTCACCCGTTTCAGCACCGGTTCCCTGGTATATCCGAAGCATACATTTCGAAGCTCCACTCCGATCTCCCATCCACGGATCTCTCCGGCTGCCCTTTGCTCCCCGGGAATTCTCTGTAACTCCATGATTCTCCCGGCGGAAGTCAACAGGGCAATGATCCGGGGAATCTGCTGGGCCAGTCCCAGGATCGGCGCCTGTACCCGGTTCACCAGTGTCAGAAATACCGACATAGTACCGTAGGTGATCTGTTGTCTCGACAGCTGCCATGCCCCGTAGGAAAATGCTATCAGATATCCTCCCTGAAAAGCCAGTGACATCACCGTGGAACTGGCGGTTCCCAGTCCGGTCTTGCGGTATACCCAGTAGAACCGTTCCTCCCGCAGCTTTGTCAGGCGCTCCACCGCCCGGTCCTCTCCGGTAAAAGCCTTTACGATCAGAAGGTTGGCCAGACTTTCCTGCAAAAAGGAACGGTATTCCGACTCACTCTCCTGCACTTTCCCCTGTAACCGTTTCAGGCGTTTTCCCAGCCACCAGGAGCACAGGGCTGCCACCGGTGCCACCAGCAGGGCAAACACCGCAAGGAGCGGGGAATAATAAAACAACATACAAAACACCAGTACCAACTCGATCCCCAGCTGTAAGATATTAGGGATCGTCCCCACAATACCGTCCGCCACATTTCCCGCATCGCTGGTCAGTCTTGTCATGAGATCACCGGTATGATAGGCCGTCACTTCCCGCCAGCCAGAATGCAGGATCTTCTCATAGATCTGCCGTCGGATCCCGAAGGAAAACCGCTCCGTTACCAGTGCAGTAAGCAGTGTCGACAACACCGAGATTCCCTGCATTCCCAATAACAGCAGCACATAACCCGTAAGCAGCCGTCCGAAACCGCTTCCCACTGTGGCATGATCAATGATCTCCTTGGTGATCTGCACCATGGCCAGCGAGGCAAAAGTCTCCAACAATCCAAACAATAACAGCAGACCAATCCTGCCCGCATAGGGAGCGGTATATTGCCACAACCAGGAAATATAATCTCTTCCTCTTATTTTTCCCATATGTGTCTACACCTCTTCCAGGATCCCCGCCTGTTCCAGTTTGTCCAGAAATGCCAGCACCTCTTTTTCACACACCTCTTCCATCACTTCATATTCTTCCATCAGTTTATGTAAGATAGCCTCCACCGTTATGCCGTCTTCGCCTTCCTGCCCGTCCAGCATATCCCAGATGTCGTTTCCCACACCTTTGATGCAGAAATATTTCCCCTGTTCGAAATCCACCATGACCTTTTCTCCCGCCAGGTCCGTCACATTCCTTTTCGCTTTCATTCGGATTTTTGCCGTTTTGTCCATTTTCTGTTCTCCCTTCTTTTACACGCTCTGTCTCCGTCTGTTAATCGAGCAGGCTGACTCATCATATACACCAAAAAAGCCCATGTAACCATGAGCTTCCCTGATCCATTCTGGCATTTTCCTCTCATACAGTCCGAAAACTACTGTACGTCTACGGTAGGTTCTCCGGAATTGCCGGAAGAAGGACCGTAAGTGGGGATAGTATACTTACCGTCATCGGACTGGTAAACGCCGTCCTCGATCAGACCTCCCTTAGGGCTGTAAGCCGTTGCTCTTACGTTCAGTTCCTCCATTTCGGGCTGACTCCATGCTTTCATTTTCCATTCCTCCTTATTACATTTTTATGATTTCTTACATTTCTGATTATAATAATTTCCCTGTAAAAATACCCTCTTTCTAACAAAACTGTAAGATTTTCGTTACGACCTCGTGGAGTGTATCCTTGTCCGACTGCCTGATCACTTCATAGATTCCGGCCTGCCCTGCGATCCGGACCAACTGTTCCATCAAAGGATACGGAATCCCGGTACTGTACCGGTAGGTATCCGCCAGATACAACTGGCTGCTCAAAGTCTCCAGTGCTTTCTGCCCGGTGAGCTTTTGGATACTCACTGCCTCTTCCCCGGTATTCTGCACCGCATCCTGCCACCCGGCCACAGCATCCTTTCGCAGCAAAAAAATCTTCCCGAGGAGCGCCGCCTCTTTCCGATAGCAATCCTGTCTGCGCCAGGCATATTTGTCCCTCTCTTCGTCAATATAGATCAGTTCTTCCAGCGGCTTCCCGCATTTCAGCGCCATATCACGACAAAGCTTCTGCTGCGGGTAGGAAGGCTCCGCCAGATCCCCATAGTTCCCGGATGCACCCTCACTGTGTCATCCGCCAGAAATCCAAGCTTTCTTTGCAACAATTCCATGGCCACCGTAGACTTCCCGGCCCCGCTCTCCCCACAGAGTAAAATGGCCTGTTCCCCGGTATACAATGCACTTCCGTGAAAAAAGGGTTCCCCCTCTGCAGACAGACCAGTGCCATCCCGGCACTGAGCAACAGGGAAGTGATCACAAGCAGTTGCGGTTCCTCCGAAAGCTCCACGGTGATCCTACTGCCCCCTTCCACATAGACCTGTGTTCCGTCCCGGATGCGGAACCAGGCCGATACAAAGCCGTTTGTCCAGGTCCCGTAGCCCTTCTGTCCCGCTTCCAAAGCAGGAAATCCGGCATCCTTCCGAATACAATTTTTACCTCTGCCTCTCCCGCCGTCTCCGGTACTGCCTCCGAAAAGGGGATCTGCGACTGCACCCGCAGTCCGTAGATTCTGTAAAAATATTCCATCATACCTCAAACCTTCTCCGATATTCCTGTGCCAGGCCCACATAAAAGCCACGCACCATGTCTGCTTTTGAGTGCCCGTTTTCCCCGGACATCGTCTCACCCGGAATCCCCGACAGTTCCTCACAGATCCGTTCCCACTGCAAGGCGAGCAGTTCCCCGCTTCCCACGCCCTGTCTTCCCTTGTGGAATTCATCCGCCAGAATCTCTTCCGGGATCTTCCCCTGTAAATACTGCCGAACCAGGCGTCTCTCCTGCCCGGCATGGGTGAACTGTTCCACCGGGAGACTTAGCACCAGTGCGATCAGCCGCTTGTCTCTGGTGGGATCTCTGGGCACCACTCCGGTGGCCAGAGACAGCTTTACTTCATATTCTCCGATCTGCCGCAAGGCACTTTTGTCATACATATACCGGGACACCGCTTCATGATCCCCACCGGCTTCCGCCGTGAGAAGATCCCGCCAGATCCACTTGCGGCTCCTGCGGTATTTTCTGCTGTAGACATTGATCTCCCGCACCAGTTCTTTGATTCTTCCCTGATGTAGCAGTGTCAGGAACAGGCTTCGAAAATCCCCATAGGATATGGTAATATTTCCGTACTGTCCCGACAGCAGGATCCCACAGTCTTTCTGAGCTGCCAGACGATAACTTTCATACATCCAGGGCAGATTCAGTACCGCTTTACAGGGAACTTCCAGAACTTCCCACAGCCTCCGGTTCTCCGCCAGCAGATCTCCCCGGTTGGTCACCAGATACTCCGGTTCCAGATTCCCGTGAAATCTCCGCACCAGTTCCACACTGCTTCTCTCATCCTCCACAGCGTACTGTCCCGGGATCCGTGCTCTTTCCTTCTCCTCCGGCACCGCAGTAAAGGAATACAGTTTCTTTCCTCTGGCGGCAAGGTAAGGTGCTGCATAAGCCGCCACCGCATTGGAGTCCAGCCCGCCGCTTAACAGAATTCCTGTTTCTTTTCCACCCCGGCCTTCCCGGATCACATCCTCCACGCAGTGCCGGAACACCGTGGTCACCAGCTCCCGGTACCCTGCTTCCGTCTTCCCCCTCAGGATCCTCCGTCCCGCAAAGGGATCCCAGTACTCCCTTCTGTGCACCCCTTCTTCAGTAAATACCACAATTTCTCCCGGAGCCAGTCGCAGGATCCCCGCATAGGGTGTCTCTCTGGGTTCCGACACCGCCCGCAGATCCCGGATGGTATAGAACCGGTCAAACCAGCCCGTATTTTCCTTCCAGTTCTCCCGTTCGCAGGTGATCCCCGCAAGCAACGTGGAAAAATAGACCCTTTTTTCCTCCTGAAAATAATAGACCGAACGGTTTCCCACCGCATCATTGAACAAAGTCAGGGTCCGCTTCCCCGGCTCCAGATACGCACAGGCATAGGCTCCTCTGGCCACGGCAAGCGTTTCCTTCGGATGGCTGCAAAAGCTTTCATACAGAATTTCCCCGTCCGGATGGCTGCACAGATCCCGGATGCCTCCAAACCGCTGCACCAGTTCTCCGCGGTTATCCAGGATCACATCCGCCACGAACAGACTTCTGCGCTCTCCCTTTCTTTCATAAGGGAATCTTTCTTCCACAGCTTCCCTTGTGACATTCTGTACCCCGCAGGCCAGATAATAGGTTGCCTCCCTTTTTTCCTGTATCCGGTCCAGGCAGCTCGTCCTATAGGCCTGCCGCATCCGCAGAGCCTCTTCCCACAGGTTCCCTGCACGATTTTTTCTTTGTGCCTCTGACTGCGCCACACTCAGATCCACAATTCCCCAGATTGCCGACATACTTATCCCCTCTTTCCGGAAGCCTCCTTACAGAACCGGGCCACGGTAGTATATCCGCCGCCGTCCCCTCCGGTCACATACATTTCCCCAAAACGCAGCCAGGCATGGGCCACCATTTTACCTTCTTCCATGCCACACCCCAGATACAGGGTGGAAGAAAGTCCCCGCCGGCACAACAGTCTCTGGGCCGCCAGCGCCCGCACCAGACATTTACTCTCCCAGGGAGTCTTATCACAGACCTTTCCCACGATCTGGGCGATACGCGCCGCCTGCCGGTATCCTTCCCGGGATGCCGTTCCTGCGGATTCTTCGTTTTCTCTGCCCCAGCCCTTCCGCAGTTTCCCCGGCGGCAGGAGCAGCAGCTGCATGCGGAAGATCGCCGAATAATAATAGGTAAGTAAGGTTTCTTTTTTCCATGGGTTCTTCCAAAGAAACCCTGACGGACTTTTCATGGCTTTCTTACACTCCTTATAAATATTTCAATGGAACAGACTAATGAAAACGTAACTGCAGTCTGCGGTAGATATCCTGTCTTACACCGATCTGTGATGCATCGATCTGCCGCAGCATTTCCCGCTTGTATTTTCCCCGGCCGCAGACCACACCCCGGACGGCCCGGATTCCCCAGGCTGCCGGAAGCAGAAATTTTCCCGCAACGGGATTTCTCGAAAGCCACGGGTAATACAACACCATATATTCATAAGGAGGGAACCAGTACCAGCGTTTCAAGGCATCTCGGCCCTTTTCTCCCTTCTCCGGCTGCGCATCGCAGAACCGGTTCCAGATACCGTTTTCATCCTTGCCATAGATTCCACACCCCTGCATATAGTCAAACAGTTGCTGATAAAACGCTTCACCGGGCTCTCCCTGCAGCCAGATCCGGGCCAGCTTCTCCATATGCTCCGTAAATGCCGTCAGTCCCAATCCCGCAAACTGCTTTTGCAGATAGTCTGCGTTCATTTCCCCACCGAATTTTTCCAGAAACACATAAATGTCCACCAGATTCCGGATACCACAGCCTCTCTTGTAAAAATGCTTTGCCATATGAGCCATCATGTAAATATAGAAATCTTCCGCCTCAAAATCATACACATACAGAAGACCCTTTCTGCGCACCGCCCGGGACAGATCCGAGAAATAGGCATACTGCCTCTTGTCCACTGTCCGGTCATACATGGCTCTGTGCGCCTCCACCACGATTCCCGGTGCTTTCCGATAGATATCATGATGCTTGATCTTCTGTTGCAGGACATACCCCATGGCTTCCAGTTCCACTGCCGCCTGCTCCATGAAATCTCCGTGGATCAGAATGTCAATATCACTCATTTCCCGCAGAAACGGAGACGGATAATAGAATTTCATCCGGGCTCCTTTCATGGGTTGACAGGGAATCTTTGCCTGTTCCATCCGTTCCTCCAGCTTCTTCAATTCCTGCAGCTGCATACCGGTAAAAAGCATGCTTCCCAGTACTTTTTCCCGCAAAAGCTCTTTTTCTTCCTCCGAAAGCCCATCTGTTTTTAACAAGGCTCCCAAAAGCAGATAATCCATATGGTTCTCCTCTGAAATCTTTACGATCTCCCTTACAGAGACTCCCTCCGGCAGAGACGCCGCCTTTCTGTCCTCCAATCCGGCCTTTACCAGTTCCGCCAGATATTCTGCCATTGTTTCCATACGTGGTCCCCTTTCCCTTTATTCTTCAGGTGCGCTTTCCGTGACCGTTTCCTGTACTCCGTCAGGAGCCTCCGTCTGATCCACAAGCGTTATAAGCTCTTCCGTATATCGCAGAATATATTCTCCCCGTGAGGCAAAATATTCCTGAATCGTATCCCCGTCAGCCAGATATCCTTCCTCTGTCTGTCGCAGGCCGTAGCGCTCCGCCGTGGCTGTCACTGCCACCCGGTAAGTTTCCAGAAGCGGTGTCAGATACTCTTCTGCCTTTTCCTTCGTCAGTTCTTCCACGTATTCCCGCATTCTCTGCCGGAACGCTGTCTGAAAGTCCTTATTTTTCAGCAATCCCTGTAAAAACAGATCTTCTGCCACCCCCGGACACAGATAGGTATTCACACTGTAATTACTGACCTTATTCCGTCCCAGAGTATCCGTGGCATCCGAGAATTCCCAGTGCCATTTTCCCGTCTCTCCTTCTCCTGCCCGTCGCCACAAAGTGGTGGAAAAAGAGTCAAACTGCGAATTACCGAAATAGAGATTGGCACAGTAATAATCCAGATAGCTTTCCAGATCCATCTGCTCCAGGATCTTCTGATACGTTCCGTGTCCGGAAGTATTCCCCTCGGTCACCAGCCGGTACAGTTCTCCGTATTCCGGAGCGATCTGGGAGGGATAGCGGTTCTCTATGACCTGAATTTCTTCCGGGGAACCGCCGGCTCTTCGGGCAAAGGTTTCCGCCGTATTTACCCTGCCCACCAGATACAATCCCCAGAATTCCCCGTCCACAAACACCAGACAGCCCTTCCGCTCTTCCAGCGTAAAATCCGTGATTTCTTTTAACAGCAGTTCCTCTAAAACCTGTCTGTTCTTGGCCACATGATCCGTGCCGCCCCCGTACAGAAGAAACGTGCCGTCCCGGAAAAGCTCATACAGCTCACAACTGCTCTCCGGCACCGGATCCGCTCCCGTCATAAGAAAACTCTTCTGCCCGTAATCCAGATTTCCGTCCTTCCGCAAACTTAAAGTTACCTCCCCCTCATAAGTCAGATATCTGTCCGCTTCGAAGTATTCCACATGGGCATTCATCTCTCCACCCCGGTAATAATTGGCAGAATCAAACCGCAGGTCATCCGCCGCCAGCGCATTCTCATAATCCACACCTGTGACATAATTGCCGCCAAAATAATCAAACAGCTCCACAGGATCCACAGTCAGCGACAACACCGGCAGATCCCGGTACATTGCTCTTGCCTCCATAGCCACAAAATAACTGGCGCAGGTGACATTACTTGTCCTGCCTCCGGCATCTACTGCCACTGCCTGTAACACCACCGCTTTGTCCACGTCATTAAACGGCGCATAGTCCTGGTAGGCTGACACTGTGGAAATGGCGGAGTAGACATTGGGACTGCCGCAGATATTCGTTATCTCCACCGGTGCCTCATAGAGAATTCCGTTCTCCGGATCCGGCACCGTGCCATCCAGTGTATAATAGATACTGCTTCCCGCCGGTGCAGCGATCTCTACCGTAATATCCTCCGGATAAAACCCTCCCGGCAGGGAAAATACCGGCTGATCCCCTGTTTTGCTCCGGGTAACACGACTCCGGATCTCGATCTGCCCGCTTCCTTCCGTCTGTTCTTCCCGCTGCCCGCTGTCCTGTACCTGTTGTGTCAGCTGCTGTCTGTCATTCTCTTGGCTTTGCTGCAGCCAGATCAGAAAAGCGGAAAATCCCACACATGCTAACAGTGCCAGCGTGATTCCTATTCGTTCCCCCGTTTTTTTCTCTGTATCCATTTCTTCCCTCACTCAGTCCCTGTAATAAATATCTCTGGTGTATACCTTCTCCCGGACATTCTCCAGATCTCTGTGATAACGATTGGCCACGATCACATCCGACTGCCGCTGAAAGGCTTCCAGATCCCGTATGACCGGGCTTCCGAAAAAATCATCCTCCGAAAGTTCCGGCTCGTACAACAAAATCTGTGCCCCTTTGGCCCGGATCCGTTTCATGACGCCCTGGATACTGGACTGACGGAAATTATCGGAGCCGGACTTCATGATAAGCCGATAGATTCCTATGACCACCTTTTGCCCCGGTACACCGCCTCTACCCTGACTTCCCTGATAAAATCCCGCCTTCTCCAGAATACTGTCCGCGATATGATCCTTGCGGGTACTGTTGGCGGACACGATGGCCTGGATCAGATTCTGTGGAATGTTCTCATAATTGGCCAGTAGCTGCTTCGTATCCTTCGGCAGACAGTATCCTCCGTAGCCAAAAGAGGGATTGTTGTACTGCATCCCGATCCGGGGATCCAGGCAGACACCCTCGATAATACTGCGGCTGCTTAAGTTCCGCATCTCCGCATAAGTGTCCAGTTCGTTAAAAAAACTGACCCGGAGCGCCAGATAGGTATTGGCAAACAGTTTTACCGCCTCCGCTTCCGTAGGGTCCATGATCCGTATGGGGATCTCCTGTTTTTTTGCACCCTCACGCAAAAGCTCTGCAAACCGTCTTGCATACTCCGCCATTTCAACGGACTTTGTGTCTGCTCCCACAATGATCCGGGAAGGATACAGATTGTCATACAGTGCATGCCCTTCCCGCAAAAATTCCGGAGAAAACAGGATCCTGTCCGTGTGATATTTTTCCATCAGAGACACTGTATATCCCACCGGCACCGTACTCTTGATCACGATCACCGCGTCAGGATTCACCCTCCGTACTGTCTCCACCACCGTTTCCACAGAACCGGTATCAAAAAAGTGAATTCCGGGATCATAGTTCGTCGGTGTGGAGACGATCACAAGCTCCGCATCCCGGTAAGCCACCTCTCCGTCCAGGGTAGCCTGCAAATGCAGCCTGCCGCCTGCCAGATATTCTTTGATCTCTTTATCCCGGATAGGTGATCTCCCTTTTTGTAACAACGCTACCTTCTCCGGTATCACATCCACCGCCGTTACTTCATGATTCTGGGCCAGCAGAACTGCCATGGACAATCCCACATACCCGGTTCCCGCTACTGCAATCTTCATAGAAAGCTCCCGCCTTTCCGTAATCTGCAAACTTTGTGGTTTCCTCTGCGGATCGGTCATTTCCCGAAGTCGCTTTATCATGAGGTATTTCAGGCAGAAATCTCTTCCCCATTGCCAACAGGGCCCGGAAATCCTTCCGGCCTCCGTAACACAACAGAAAAATGCCGTTGGACACAAGCAGACATACCAGTGCCCGCTCCAATAATTCCCGGATTCCTTCTACCGGTATCTGACTGCATACCCGGTCGGTCAGCATACAGTTTAAAAATGTTACGCTTCCATAGAAGACCAGTGTCCCCAGATAGCTTTGCCGGTCCTCTCCGTCAAACAACGTCGTAAACAGATTATGTATCAGCCACGGCATTCCTACGATGACCGTAGCAACTACCGTAGACAGGATCACTCCGTACAGCCCCATAGGTTTCACCAGCAGAAGATTCAGGACCAGATTCACTCCTGCCGTTGTCAGTGTCCGGAACCAGTCTCTGTGCCAGATCCCGGCGGCATCCTTGTAGGCATTGAACAGCTGGTTGAACTCGTAGATAAAATAATATACACACAGACAGATCACGATCTGTCCGGGCAAAATGCCTGCCTCTCCGATCCACAGTTTCATAAAGGGCTGCAACAGACACAGCAGGCAGCAGGTGCAAAGTCCTGCGATCCAGGCGATCAACAGTGTAAATTTACAGAAGTCCGCATAATTTTTCCCCCGGCTCTCGGTCAGAAGACTATTGCCGATCCCGGCTAGAGTGGAGGTGAAAAGCACCCCTACCAGACCAATGACGGAAGTAACGATGTAATAATAATTCTGATAGACTGCCAGCACCGTCAGTCCCAAAAATGCCGAAATGACCAGAGTATCCGCGGAATTCACAATGACCACCCCCACCCGGGAGGTAAACAGGTCCTTGATCTTGCCCCGGATTTTTTGCCTGGTCTGCTCTTCCACCTGTCCCTTTGGGACATAATCCGGATAATTTTTCTGTGCCACCAGTGCGGTACACAGATTCGTCAGGATCTGTGCTCCCAGTGCCGCCAGCAGATACCAGTAATAATTCCGAAAGCCCACCAGCAGCCCGGCCTGTATAAGATACTGCAGCGTCCGTACCGCCAGATCCGCCTTATTTGCCAGGTCACTTCGCTGATGAGCTGCCAGCAGACTGTTTTTATACGCAAACAGCCAGTAGCTGATGACACAGGCTCCCAGATGCAGCAGATACAATACATACAAATCCACATCCGGCGGAATACTGTCCGTTTTCACCAGCGAGGGCAGAAACGGCAGCAGCACTATTCCGGCCAGAAAGATCCCCAGACCGATCAGGCGGTAATATCTGCGATACAATGACAACAGAGCACAGATCTCGTCCTTCTTTCCTTCCGCGATGGGAGCATACATACTGTAGCCCAGTGCACTCCCTACTCCCAGCTCCGCCAGATTCAGGATCTGCAGTATGGAAGTAAACAGACTGTTCAGCCCCAGATATTCCATTCCCAGATACCGGATCAGCAGCGTGCGCATGATAAAAGGAACCAGAATCTGATACCCCTTCAGGAGTCCTCCGAAGATCACATTTCTGACGGCATTTCGGGTCCTTTTCATTCACACTTTCTCCTTCCGGCTTTCTGGCCGATCCACAGATCATAGGGAAAGCTCTGTAGCAGTCCATCCCTCAGTTCTTCCAGTTCGGGCAATTTCATGGGTTCTGTTTCCTTTGCTTCCGCAAGGGATGTTGCCGAGCGCACCTCATATCTGCCGGTGGCAAAGTACCAGTCATAATATTTCAGCATCTCTTCCTCCATCCCCTGCCGAAGGAATACCGACGGGACCCCATAGCTCTCCGCCAGAATGATCCCATGTAACGAAGACGAGTATACCACCTCCGCCTCCAGAATTTTGTCGAGGAAGGTCCGGTAATCTCCGGTTCGTATGGAAAGTCTGTCATCTCCTGTCGTTTTCCGCTTCATGTAATGGTCGATCACCACATATTTTTTCTTTTTCTCCGGTCGTCTGCCGGGATAAATCAGAGGCAGCAGGATCGCCGGGTCTCCGTAGATCTGCGGACAGGTATATCCGTTCTCCCGGAGCACCTGTGCGGTGACCGGACCTCTGACTGCCCGGATATCCAGCTTCCGGTATCCCTTTTGTGTAGTCACCCGTCCCACATGGGCGAAGGAATTGACCCCGCTGCCCCAGATCACCGCATCGAAAACTCCCAGTCCCAACACAGAACCAATGGTCATCAGATGGCAGGGCTTTGCCGCCTCTCTGTACAGATCCAGTCCCAGACGGTGCAACATCCACTGCGTCACCACCGGTGCCAGCAGATCCCCCAGATTCTCATTAAAATTCCAGTACTCCAGATTTACTTTGTTCCTGTCTGCTTTTCTTCCGTCCAAGGTTTTTCGATTGCGCAATACGCCGATCTGTTTTGTCAGTTCCAATCCTCTCTCCTTCCCCTGTCCTACCGCCACCGGTACAGACTGTCCAATAGCCGGAATCTCTTATGCAGGAGCAACTCCCGCAGCAAGCGCCTCTTTCCCGTGGCCCGGTATTCCCGCAGGGCATTCTGCAGCGGCAGGGAACCACCGATCCGTTTCAGTTCCGCATATTTCCTGGTTTCCTCATAGCCGGAATCTCTATAGATCTTATGCAGATACATCAGACTCTTCCCTACGAAACAGGCATTGACCTCCGCATACAGTTCCTGCTTTGCCTGAAGCGTTCGGAAGCACTGCCAGGTGCGGTCCCGGAAATACAATAAAGCCTCATAATAATTCTCATGAAAACGGTTCACCAGATTCTCCGCTTCCTTATAGTGATAACAATACAACGACTCCGGAACCACACAGATCCCTTTGCTCTTTTCCAGCACCTGCATGGAAAAAGCCATATCCTCACAGATGGCAAATTCCTCTCCGAAGCGGATATCATTTTCCAGAAGCAATTCCCTGCGGATCAGCTTATTCCATGGCGGATTGAAAAATTCCCGCCGGAAGTCCGATAAAAACCGCTCCTCCAGATATTCTTTTCCTCCACCGCAGAAAGCTTTTTCCGGAAGGTTATCCACACATTCTTTCGTCTGTTCCACCAGATATGTAAAACCGCACACCGAAAGATCCGCGCCGGATACTTTTGCCTTTTGATATAAAGTTGCCAGGGTATCCGGGAACAGGGTATCATCACTGTCCGTAAAAAAAAGATACTCTCCTTCAGCCTTACAGATCCCCAGATTTCTGGCACTGCTGACACCGCCATTTTCCTTGTGCCAGACCCGGACCCTTGTGTCCTGCGCCCCCAGCCTGTCACACAAGGCCGAAGAGCTATCCCTGCTGCCGTCATCGATAAGCAGCAGTTCCCAGTTGGAAAAGCTCTGCCGGAAAATACTGTCCACACAGCGCTGTAATTCTTTTTCCGCGTTATACACCGGCACTACGATACTGATCTTTGTCTCTCTCATTTTTCTCCATCACACTGCATATTCTCTGCGCCACCTTGTCCCAGGAATACTCTCTCAGATACCATTCCCTCCGCCGTTCCACTTCCTCCCGGTATTTCGGATCCTGAAGTACTTCCCACAGATCCAGTGCCAGTTCCTCCGCATCCTCCCCGGAAATAAGCCTGCCGGTGCATCCGTCCTCAATGAACTCCGACATAGCGAATTTATCTCTGCCGATACAGGGCAGACCATAAGTAAGTGCCTCTGCAAATACCAGTCCATAGGCTTCAAAATAAGACGGCATACAGAAGACATCACACAGGTTATAATAGTCTGTCAGTTTTTCAGACCCCAGATCTCCCAACAGGTGGATCTTCTGCCAGTCCACCTCTTCTACCCTGATCTGCCTCTCCCGCAGAGCGTCCCGGATGTCCGACTCCTTTGCCCCCGCCAGATACAGCTCCGCTGACCACAGATATTTTTTCCGCAGGATTGTGAAAGCTTGTACCACCAACGGACCACCTTTTCTCACAAAATTCCTTCCCACAAACAGGATACGCCGCCCCTCCTTTGATCCCGGACGGATCCCTGCAGCATCCACATTGATGCCGCCTCCCACCGCATGGACCTTTTCCCGGGGGAGCCCGCATTCCCGGATCAGGAACTCCGAAAGCCACCTGCTCATGGTGAATACCCCTTCACTTTGCCGGTATTGCTCCAATTGTCTCGCCGCCCTGCGTTCCAACGTCTTTTGCGGCACCTGATCATACTCGCAGTACCGATAGCCCACCGGATCTTCCCTCTGCAGCCACAGAATCGCGGAAATGGAAAGGTCCTGATAGAAATAGGATGCCAAATGCGCTCCCGACGGCCAGCCGCCAAACTGAAACACAGGCATTTTTTCGTCTGTCCTGTGCCGATGTCTCCACGCAGCATATCTCCCCGACAGCCGCAGCCGGTCCCGCAGGACCGGCCCGGGGTTCAGTCCCTTCTTCCTCTGCAGTCTCCGGAGTATTTTGCGGTACAGAGGATCCGAAAGTGCCAGATCCTGCACCTGCAGATAAGGCTCCATGGCCTGTCGCAGGGACCAGGCCGTTCCGGACCAGGTTCTCTTTTTATCTTTGTACCACAGGCATATATACAGTACTTCCGTCATAATCATCTCTTCCTTTCCGCATACAGTGCGATCTGTGTGCACCCGTCCGTGATGTCATAGCATACCGCCCACTGTGCCCCCGGCACCACCACATCGATATCAAAGGGAAAATCCTCAAAGGTCATATCCGCCGTTCTGTCCTCATAGGGCGGACACGCCTTAACAGGCAGTATTATAGTCTGTCTGGGCGTCACGATCATCAGCTTCCGTTCCTGCGCCGTATCGTTGGTCACGCTGAAATGGATCCTGCCCTCTTCATCCACGAATCTGCTGCCTACATACAAAGTATCCGTCGTATAAATATTCTCCATGGTGACCCCCGCCGTGACATTGCGATGGTAGAAGGTTCCATAACGGGCCGCATCCCCTACCGAGATATTACACAGCACCACATTCTCCAGAGAAAAACCGTCTTTTACCAGTGTGTAGATGGCATAACCGCCTCCGTTGAGAATGCAGTTTGTGAAATAGATTCCTTTGGCACCGCTCTTCTCCGGGGCAATCATGAGACAGGCATTCACATAGCTCCCCCCTCCGGGGATCGCCGGTACTTCGAATCTGCAGTTGTCGAAGGAAATATTCTCCGCCGTAAGAGAAGGATATCCGAAGATCTGTACCCCGTCAGAGTGTACTGTATCCCCGCTGTCCGGATGTGCCAGATCCGCAATGTAGCAATCTCTCAGTGTCACATTGCGATAGGGATTCAACGCATCTCCGCTGCTGCCACCCAGACGGCACCGGGTAAACGTGGCATTGCTTCCCTGAAAATTACGCAGGGTGCAGTCTTCGAACACATAGGATATCCGGGCATCCTCCCGCCCGGTAGTGACTGCATCGAATTTACAGTTCCGGAAAGTCACCGTGGTCTCCACGGCAATTTTGCCCTCATTGACCATCAACAGTGCATACCGGGAAAAATCCATATTCCGGATCTCTATCTCATTCCCCGCCTGTCTGTTGCTGTAGACCAGATCCAGTGCCAGCTGTCCTCCGGCTCCGGTCTTATACTGGATTCCACCGTAAATCCCCGGTTCCGGGATCTCCGTCAGCTCTGTATCTGTATCCACACCGGTATTGAAATGGTCCGGAATCTCTCTGGGTGCCGCCTGCGCCCGTATCCCCAGACTCATACTCAGAACTATTGCAAACAGCCAAAAACTTTTTCGCATTTTCGTTTCCTTTTTGGGTTTCCTTTTTTCGTTTCTTCTCTCTATTTACCTTATGTATCTGTGCACCGCTTTGTGTTGCAAATCCGACATATTTTCCCATTTTTCCCGGGAGATCACCTGGAACAGTGCGATGGGAAGATACGCATACTTGATGGTCTGCAGCGTATCCATCCACCACAGATTTAAGAAGTACCCGCAGACCGCAAGCGCCAGACATAACATTGTTCTGTCCTTCTTTTGAATCCCGCATCGCACCATCTCCCCCACCGCCTGCAGGATCAACAGTCCGTAGACCACCAGTCCCGGATATCCGTAGCGGATATAATTGGCCACATAGAAATTGTCAATGGAGTGGATCGTGGCCCCTCCCGGAATATACCAGGAGAAATGATATCCGGAGCCCTGCCCCAGCCAGGGGTTCAGCCAGTCCACCGTGAAAATATCCAGCAGGGCATCCCTGTAGGAAGCGCTGTTGGCAAGGGAGGTGCTGTCTACCCCGTAACGGATGGCATAGGCGGTTCCAAACATCTCATCCACCACCGTACTAAGCTGCAACAGAATATAATGTCCCGGCGGAGAATTGGGGAATAAAAATGCAAGAAGCAGAATCAAAAGCCCGGCCGGTACTATGGTAAACAACAGTTTCTTCCTCTGCTCTCCCGGTGCCAGCACGGTCAACAGCAAAAGCTCCAGTCCCATGACCGCCAGCGTGGAACGGGATCCCGTAAGAAATACATTAACCACCACCAACAGCAGGAGAGGCAGATGCCGAAACAGCGTGAAGCAATGTTTCTCCTCATCAATGCACAATAATGGTAACCCGGAGATCAGGATCAGCCCATACGCCAGAGAATGATTGGCCGGTCCCATGATCCGGTAGGAACCGGAGCGGATCATGCCTCCGGTATAAAGTCCCCTGATGGTCTCCAGATAGGCAAAGGGTGTCTTTCTCATGACCGCCTCCACGAGTCCCAGCACACACAGAAACAAAAGCATCCGCCGGAAAAGCACCAGAAATCCATCACTTCCCAGATACTCCCGCAGTACGTAGATCACCAGAAAAGCTCCCAATAATTCAATGAACGGATAAAGAAAAGTACCTATGTGAAAACGCAGTACCGCCGTATAGAAACAGATTCCCAGATATCCTGCCATAAAAAGCCACAATCTGCAGCTTCTCACCCCTTCCCAGAACATCTTTTTCCGGGATTCTTTGCTCAGCAGAAAGAGACACAGAATCGTTATGAGCATTCGCTGTGCCGTCAGATCAAAGCCCGGCAGCCGGATTCCGAAATACTGTGGTAAAATATAATAGGCCACAAGAAAAGAAACCGACAAAAACTGTCCAAGACTCCGCTCCCCACAATTTTCAAAATAGCGGTTGCTGCTCTGCCAGCCCTGCCCCGTTGTCTTCGTTTTTTCCACCAGATATCTGCTCATTGCCTCATCCTCTGACTGCCATGGCAAATTCCACCGGCAGAGATTTTTTGCTGTGATAACAATCCCGGTATTTCCATAAAAGCGGCACAATATTCCACAATTTTCGCTGTTCCATCAGCTCGATCCGAAGAGTGGTGGCCCGGATATTGCGTCTTAACAGTTCCTTCGCTTCCTCCGGCATTCCAAAGTCCTCGGCGAACCGCAGAGTGGTTTCATGACTTTTCTGCAATTCCCGGAAAAAAGCGATCCGTCTGTCCAGATCCCGCATCTTGCGTTTGGATACATTACCCGAGTGCATTCGCCGCCGTAACGTAACACTATGCAGAATGTAACAGCCGTCCATGCACAGGGACAACTTCCAGGCATATTCATCATGCGCCCACCCGGGATACCAGTACTTCTTCGTCTCTTCCAGGAACTCTCTGCGCAGACACATGGTACAGCCCTCACTGCCGATGAAAATATGGGCCGGACTCCATGCAACATGCTCCATGCTTCCGTCCCCCCCGGAAGCTTTTCAATACGCTCCGGCTGACAGAAGGAGCATCGGGATCCACTGTAAACGGTACGAATTCCGATCCCAGCACCAGTATCTCTCTCCGTTTTTCCATCTCGCTCACCATATCTTCCACCCGGTCCGGTTCCCAGATATCGTCCTGATCGCAGAAAAAGACATAATCACCGTCCGTCTCTTCCACCGCTGCCCGGAAATTCTCCGCATACCCCAGTCGTTTTCCGTTCTGTGTGATTCTCCATGCCGGTGCCAACTCGTAAGTCTCCAGATATTCCCGTACGATCTCCAGCGTCTGATCCGAGGAACCGTCATCCCGTAGGATCACTTGATCCACCGGAAGGCTCTGAAGCCGGATGGAATCCAGCTGTTCTGTGATAAATCTGGCCCCGTTATAAGTGGCCATTGCTACCGATATCCGCATATTTTTCCCCTTTTCTCTGTCCGCCATTTTCTATCCCGGTAACCCTCCCGGCCTGCATCTGCCGATGGTTCCCCCACAGATCCCGCACAATGCCGGTGTGGCGATCCGCAGATAACGCCCTTTCAGTCCATTGCCCAGATAGGGGTTCTTCCGATACTCCGGAAAATTTTCCCGAAGGAACACAAAAGTCTCTTCCCGCAGAGATTTCCGCAGCTTCCGGTCCCGCACTCTGGAAATCCGCCCCATGGAACTGCACAACAGGATCCTCGTACAGAAATATTCCAGTTCTTTCCCATAAGTATCCATCAGTTCTTTTTCCCGGTAAAACCGACAGGCATCCTGCAATACCGGAAAAATATTTCCCACCCGTCTGCTTTTATTGTCATTCATGGTAGAATCCCCTCTGTCCCGGTGATAGACATAGACTCCCAGCATTTTCGCCTGTTTTTTCACAAAGGGGCGTAACTTCAGGTAGAAAGAGGTGTCCTCATAGATATACCCCTCCGGGAACCATATATCGTTGTCCGTAAGCAGTCTCCTGCGGATCAGCTTGTTCCAGGGAGCCGCCGAACCGTAAGAGCGCTTCTCTCTGCCGTCTTCCTCCAGATAATGAAAATCACATTCCACCAGATCCAGTTCTTCGGAACCGGCCCTGGTGTACATGGCCGCGTACATACGCCTGTCCACATAATCATCCGAATCCACGAATCCCACATATTCTCCCGTGGCAGCCGCAAGTCCTACATTTCTTGCCTTTCCCTGCCCTGCGTTCTTCTGGGTGATGACCCGGATGTGTTCGGGATCCCTGGCACGATATCTTTCCAGAATCTTGGGAGAAGCATCCGTGGAACCGTCATCCACGAAGATCAGTTCCAGTGAAGACAACGTCTGCTCTGTCAGGGAACGAATGCATTCCTCCAGATATTTTTCCGTATTGTATACCGGAACGATCACGCTGACTGCCGGCATAAGATTTCCTCCACACTATGTAATAGAAATTCCGGAAAATACAGACTGATCTCCCCGTGTTCCTTGTAATGTGCCACGTCCTCGCTGCAGCGGTATCCCTTTTTCGCCAGATCCCGGCGCAGATAGCGGATATGTTCCTCATAGGTGTGTTCGCTGTCGGAATAATGCAGATAGATCCTCTGAGAGGGCGCATAACGGTTGGCTGCCACCTTTTTCGGAAGATACTCATTGAGGAATTCGACCTTTTCCTTACAGACCTGTCCGGCAATATGCTTCAACGCCTCAATATTCCCGGTGTCCAGCAGGCTTTGTCCCAGAAAATACTGGGGACCACCCACCACCATATAGCTTCCGGGATAGTCCAGTCCGAAATTCAGTGCCGTGTAACCGCCCTTGCTGGAACCGCAGAAGATCAGGCGTTTTGCTCCGGTCTGCTCCCGTACCCGGTCGATCAGTTCCCTTACAACGACCGCCTCCTCGAATTTCATATTGCTGCCCAGATAAAAGGAACCTCTGTGATCTGACGCAAAATCATCCAACAGAAACAACTTGTTACAGGGAACTTCCTTTAACGTCCGGACATAATTGTATCTGGCCCGGATCCCTTTTCTGGTGCAGGAGCTGAAAACGATGATCAGATCCCGGGAATCCACCCGGTCCAGCATATATTTTAATGTCACTCCCCGGGAGCGATATTTTTTCTGATCCCGCAAAAGGCGCAGCTTCGTCATCATATACTCTCCCAGTTTTTTCCCTTTTTTACGAAATTTTTGAATGTTTTCCATGGTTTTCCCCCTCTTCCGCAATTAAAAAATTCTCAATATCCTTAAGGATCCTCCGGGTATTGGAATGGTATCCGGCAAAGTCCCTGCTGCCGGTATCCCGGATGCAATCCCCCAGTTTCTCACTGTCATAACAGGCACAGATCAGGTTCATTCCGTCGAATTCCCGAAGCAGCTGTACCTGATGATCGTCCACATGCTCCCCGTAGCTGGCAAGTCTCGGCACTGCGATCACTTTTTTCCCTTGTTTTACGGCGCCGATGATCACACCGGTTCCACCATGGGTAATGACCATCCGGCATTCCCGCAGCTTCCCGGTGAAGCCTTCTCTGTCCAGAAACCTGCAGTATTCATAATGCTTTGGCTGATAATCGCTGACTCCGATCTGGGCAAACACCTCCTCTCTTATCATGCCTTCCTCGATCAGCAGATCTATCTTTTGTAACAATCGATTGAACTGGAACTTCTGAGATCCGGTCGTTACAAATATCATCCTAATAAATTCCCCCCAGGCAGATCGCATCCGGATAGATTTCCTTCATCTGTGTCCATTGGACATAAAAACGATCCGCATAATGATATAACAGTTTTCCCGTCAGTGTGGCCGAAGTCACTTTGGCAAATGACTCGATGTAGATCAGCTTCCTGCCGGAGAGCTTGGCTTCCATGCACAGCGGGATCATGGCCAGCACTCCGGTGCAGACCACCACATCCGGCTGTTCTTTATGCAACAGCCGCAACGAATCCACGGTATTTTTCAACAGATAAAAAAGGCATCTCCACTGTCTCCGGTTCACCTGCTGCAGATAGTAACATTTCACCGGTGTCTTCACCTCATAGCCTGTTTTCTCCGTTACTACAAAACTTTCGTATTTTTCCATTAGCGGTTTTAACATCATCAGTTGTTCAAAGTGGCCGCCCGACGATGCGGCAAAACATATTTTCATAAAGACCTCCCGGTTTTTTTCAAACTGCTTCCCCATTTTGCTGTTTATATTCCTGCCAGTATTGCTGCAGTCTGTAGTTACAGTCCTTAGATTTTGGCGGCAGGCCGTTGAACAGGATGCCGCAGATATCCGCATCCACCTGCTCTAACAGTGTCACCGCCGACTTTTCCCGGCTCATATGGCTGACGCCGGCCCGCACCACCAGAAGATAGGCGGTGACTTCATGGGACAATAGCAGGGCATCCGTCACAATTCCTACCGGCGGCAGATCAATAATGATGCAGTCGTACCGGCTACGCAACGTCGTAAGCAGCTCCTTCATCCGCTCTCCGCCCAATAGTTCGGAAGGATTCGGTGGATTTTCTCCTCCCACCAGCACATCCAGATTCTGCCGGTATTCCACGATCTGCGGTGTCTCCCGCAATCCCGCCAGATACTGGCTCAGTCCAAGTCTGCCCCGGAGCTTTAGCAGAGATGCCACCGACATATTCCGCATGTCTCCGTCGATGAGCAATACTTTTTTGCCCAGCTGTGCGTAACTGATGGCGATGTTGACACTGTTCAAAGTCTTGCCTTCATCCTTATCCGCACTGGTGACGGCATAGACCGGACAACGTTCTCCTTTTCCCGTGAACAGCAGGTTTGCCCGGATGGTATTATAGGATTCCTTCACGGCAAAGGAGCTGTTCTCCCCCAATACCAACACGGGCTTACTCTTCCGGTCCGGTGCCTGGATCTGCGGAATATCTCCCAGCACCGGAATCCGGAATGCCAGCTTCAGTTCGTACCGCCTGCGGATCGTGGTATCCATCAGTCCTGCCAGCAGAAACAATACAAAGGATGCCCCAAAGCATCCGGCAAAGCCCACCAGTGCATATTTAACCAGACTGGTGGAACTGTAGGGTGCTTCCGGCAGTGTGGCATAATCGATCACCTCAATGCCACCGGACTTCACGATCCGGCCAATCTCCTTCGGAGCCACCCTGCCGATAGCATTGGCCAGCTCCATGGCCCGGTAAGGATCACTGTCATAAGTGTAGACATAGAACACTGCCGTGTTTTCCACCACACTGGTACCGATTCTTCCCGACAAAGCTTCCGTTCCGTAATCCAGCCCGGCTTCCTCCAGCACCTTCTGAAGGATCGTGTTACTCTTCAGGATTAATATGTAACTCTGTACCAGATTCTTGGCCTGGGTAAATTCGGAATTTGAGATATTGACCGAAGAATCATACACGTAGTCCGGATCACTGTATACATAGAAGGATACCTCCGCCCGGTAAAGTGTACTGTTGGTCAGATATGCATAAGCGCCTCCCGCCATTCCTCCCAGTACCCCCAGGATCATAATGTATGCAATCCTTTTTTGCAGGATCCACAGGATCTTCTCCAGATGAAAATTATTCAAGATCGTTTCCAACATTGTCCTCTCCTTTTCGACAAATTCTGCTTTTCCCTAAAATGAAAATATCCACCAGGGAATTCCCTGATGGATATCTTACGCCGGACATTGGCCTGTCCGTTTTCTTCTTATGTAAACCGTATAAATAATACGTTCCATATATGCAGCCACGCCTCCGCTCATATACTCCGGAAGCACTTCTGTATATAAAGACGGCGCTAAGAAGCGGAATGGCTCAATATTTCTTTTCTTTTTTTTAAGTGCCTGTTATGATATAATGAGCGCAAGAGAGCCAACATGCTTGCATGATTGGCGAACGGCGAAGTGATTTCCCGATGTACACCTCACCACCAGCGCAATCAAAGGAGTGAACCTATATGATACAGAAAAAGAAATTCGTAAAAACCTTCCGTAACACCAAAACCGTGCAGTTAATTCTTCTTCTGCTGTTGGAAACCGCCTATGTTCTGGTCCTGACTCTGAACCCTGCACTGGGCACAAAGCTTTTCGAAGACCGGACTCTGTTTATCTTATGCACACTTTCCTGGATCCTTGCATTATTTAATCTGATATGGTTATTATACGATTTCTATAAATTACGCACTTTTGCCGAAGAAAGCCATGCTCTGAACCGTGCGGCCTTCCTGGATCATCTGACCGGTATCCCCAACCGGCACGGTCTGGACGTGGTCTTCGAGACCTATGACTCTCCGGAATCTCTGGCTCATGTAGCCTGCTATATGGTGACCATCACCAACCTGAAAGAGATCAACCAGACCATGGGCCATGTCGTAGGTGACCAGATGTTAAAAGACTTCTCCGGTATTCTGGAAAGCGTTGGTGATGCTTTCGGTGTGGTGGGCCGTAACGGAGGCAACGAATTCCTGATGATCGTCAACCACGGCTCTCATGACACCATGGAATATTTCATCGAAAGTCTGAACCAGCAGTTAAAAGAGTACAACGAGGAGCACAGTAACGCTCCCATTCAGATCCAATACGCATATATTTTAAATGAAGAGGCGCATGCCGAATATTTTTCCACCCTGCTCACAGAGACCTACAACAAGCTGCACCCCTAAGGAACCCGTTAACACAACAGTGAGACGAACGCATGAAAGACTTGAACATTCCTTACATTGCCGGTCTTGTGATCCGTGCCCAGCATAGCGACTCGGATGCCTTCGCAGAATTGTATGCTCTTACCTATAATAAAGTATACAACTACACCAGGCATTATCTGAGAGATGACTTTCTCGCTCAGGATGCCATGCAGGAGGTTTACATACTGGCTTTGAAAAACATCGGAAAACTGAATGATCCCACCGTTTTTATCGCCTGGCTGAACCGCATCTGTTTCCATGTCTGTTATGACATGACCCAGAAGAATCGTCCGCAGAATGACTGTCAGGTCTTAAGTCAGGAAATTCTGGATATTCTTCAGGACCCTCATCTGGATGCCAATCCGGAACTGCACTACCAGCAGAAGGATGAGTATTCCCGCCTGACGGAAGCTTTAGAGCAGTTACCCTTTAATGAAAAACAGGTGCTGATCATGCGTTATTATAACGACATGAAGCTAGAAGAGATTGCTGCCGCCATGGAGATCAGCCGCAGCAGCGTCAAACGCTACATTGCCTCCGGACAGGAACATTTGAAAGAAAGTATGAAAGGATAACAGAATGATGTTTTTTCATAAAAAAAACAGATATGAACTGGACATGACAACTGCCAACAATGCTTTGCAGAATATCCTGTCCAGTTGCAACCAGCCGGTCAATACGATCCCTTTTGACAAGCTGGTGCTTCGCAAAAAAGTGAATGCCGCCTCCTACAACCGGCTGATCGTTGCCACGACACTGATCTTCGTGCTGACCTTTTTGTCGCCGCTCGCCATCGTTCCTCTCTCTGAGATGACTGAAAAACTGTTGGCCCCCACACCTGCGGTGCTTACACTGGATTATGTGGAAAATAATATTTTAAGTCTGAAATTCACCGGTGACAACATTCTTTACGAGGAGGCTTTTATGGAGACTGTGTCCGGGGAGATCATCGAACCGCTCTCTGTGGATTCCTCCAAGGGTGTGATCAATTTTCCTTTTTTGTCCGAGGAAGCCAATATTTATGTCCCCGTCAAAAACGGTGAGACTCTCCACCTGCTTTTTACTCCCGATAATGTAACGGGCCTGGAACAATAACAACAGGATGTAACGATTTTTATGCGGATGCCAAAATTATCTGCGCGACTGCGCATTTTGCTAATTACATATTCCATGACAATCGGCTTATGTGCCTGCGGATCCGGCTCTGACAATCTGCCTGTGGATGCCCCCGTCGCAGACACTTACGGCGAACCATCACAATCCTCCGCAGTTCCTTCTTCTGCGGATACGAATATCAGCTCTGCGGATGCCTCTTCTCCTGAAACGGAAGCCGTAGCTGACGCAGAGCCTCTCCGGGATGCCACGCCTGTCTGTCTTGTGCCCCGGGTCGACGGAACAGCAACAGCTTCCAATGATGTGGCTGTCATTGACTATTCTCATATGTCTGACGGCTATGTCTGTGCCAATTACACCGGCACCTGTCCCAAGGTCAAACTGCGCATTACCGGGCCGGATACCGTTGTCTATACTTACGATCTGCACGGTGGCGGCTATGAGACTTTCCCCTTGTCTTCCGGAGACGGATATTATGACGTGACGATCTATGAAAATATCTCCGGTACCAATTATGCCACCTGCCTGTATGCAGACCTGGATGTACAGATTACGGATGCATTCAGCCCTTTTCTCTACCCCAACCAGTACGTGAATTTTACTGCGGACAGCAAAGTGGTGGCCAAGGGACAGGAACTTGCCGAGGGTGCTTCCTCGGATCTGGAAGTGATCACCCGGATCTATGATTATATTACCCAGAATATTACTTACGACTACGACAAAGCCTCCGATCCTCCTACGGGCTATACCTCCGATGTGGATGCCATTCTTGCTTCCGGCACCGGTATCTGTCTGGATTATGCCGCGGTAATGGCAAGCATGCTACGAAGCCAGCGGATCCCGACCCGGCTGGAGGTCGGCTATGCCCAGGATGCCTACCATGCCTGGATCAGTGTCTACACCGCTGATACCGGATGGCTGAACGGCATCATAGAATTTGACGGCAATGTCTGGACCCTGGTGGATCCTACGTTCGGTGCCAACACGGATGACAAGACTCTGAAAAAGTTCATCGGTGACGGCAGTAATTATATCCTGCAGAAAATGTATTAGTGAAAGGGAACAAAACGCCATGAAGACCACAGAGAAAAAACTACTTTCTAATGAAGAGATCGCTTCTTTTTGCAGTCAGGCTGCCATGCTGTTTCAGGCAGGCATTCCGCCCGTGGAGGGCATGGCCATCCTGCAAAGTGATGCCCAGTCTCCCGAAGGCAAGGCGATCTTCGAGGAGATCCTTACCGTATGCCGACAGGGAGAAAGCTTTCACAAAGCACTGGAAGCCACCAAGGTCTTCCCCGATTACTGCCTGCATATGATCGCTCTGGGTGAAGAATCCGGTAATCTCGATGTGTGTATGAGCTCTCTGGCGGATTATTATGAAAAAGAGGATGCCATCGCAGGCAGTATCCGGGATGCTGTAACATATCCCTTTATCATGATCGCCATGATGGCCGCTGTCATCGTGGTACTGGTCAGCCGCGTCATGCCGATCTTCGAGCAGGTCTATATAGAGCTGGGCAGTGAGATGACCGGGTTTGCTGCATCACTTTTGCGTCTCGGCAACCATCTGAACCGGTATTCCTTTATTTTCGTAAGTATTCTGTGCATATTGTTGTTACTGTACCTTTTTGCTACCAGAACCCAGACCGGCAAACGTGTCACCGCCCGGTTCCTGAACTGGTTCCCCCTCACCAGACGTTTTTATGAAAGTGTGGCCTGCGAACGTTTTGCCAGCCGGTATGGCACTGACCTTAAGCAGCGGTATGGATACCTATTCCAGCCTGGATATGGTGGCCGCTCTGGTAGGCAACGAGAAAATGAAACAGAAGATCCTGAGCTGTAAGGAAGCCATTAATGCCGGTGCCAATTTTGCCGAGGCTCTGACCGGTGCCGGCATTTTCAACCACCTGTATTCCCAGATGGTATCTGTCGGTTTCCGCAGCGGTAACGTAGATGTGGTGCTCAAAAAAATAGCGGATCGTTATGAGGAAAATACCAACCGCAGACTACAATCCATCATTGCCATTCTGGAGCCGACCCTTGTCATTATTCTGTCGGTGATCGTGGGCTTGATCCTGTTATCGGTCATCCTGCCTCTTATGGGTATTATGACCAGCATCGGATAGGAGTACGATACTATGAACCGTTTTGAGCAAAAAAAAGTATGTCCCTCGGGCGTAAGCTGATCTATTTACTTCCCATTCTGGCCTTTGTGATATTGTTTGTTCTTTTTCTGCGGGGCATCGGCTCCGTCAGTGAATCTACTCTGAGCAAGCAGCAGGAAAGTCTGGAAACCGCATTGGAACGCAGCATTTCCCAGTGCTATGCCGTAGAAGGCTGTTATCCTCCTTCTCTGGAATATCTGGAGCAGCATTACGGACTGTTGTATGACGAGGACAGCTTCTTCATTGACTATGAATATTATGGCAGCAACCTTCTTCCGGAAGTCACTGTACTTCGCCGGACCGGTGCTCACTAAAGGAGTTTCTGACATATGAACAATAGAAATCATCAGAAGCAGGAAAAACATTTTATTGTGGATATCTTGTTCGTTCTGGCGTTGTTCGGTGTATTCGCTGTCTCCGCACTTGCCCTTGTTACCATCGGAGCAGATGTATACCAGCACACTGTAGAAGATATGGGCGTCAATTACGAAAGCCGGACGGCGGTGTCTTATATCATGGAAAAGGTGCGGCAGAACGATACCGCTGACAGTATTTTCCTGACCGATCTGGAAAATGTTCCGGCGCTCTGCATGCTTTCCGAAATTGACGAAGAAACCTACTGTACTTACCTCTATCTGTATGACGGACATTTAAAAGAACTTTTTATGCGGGAAGGAGCTTCTCTCGGCGGACAGGTATTGCCTGCCGGTACGGATATTATGGACTTGCAGGAGTTCTCCTTATCCTATGCGTCGGACGATCTGATCCGGATATCCCTGAGAACCGCCTCCGGAGAGGACCATACTTTTTATATCCACGTGCACTGTAATACTACCACAGAATAGAAACCGAACAGAAAGGATTCCGAACTTATTATGAAACATTCCAGATCCAGTTTATTTTTAATGGAAATGATCATAGCGATCCTGTTTTTTTCACTGGCCAGTGCCGTCTGTATCCAGTTGTTTGCCCGCTCACATCTTTTGAGCACACAGACGGTAAACCAGAATCATGCTGTCGTTCAGGCACAGAATCTGGCAGAGTCCTATCTCTCTCTGGAGGGCAATGTGGCTGCCATGCAGGATTTGTTCTCCCCATCGGAGCTGACCGATGAAAACACTCTCCGCCTTGCCTTTGACAGCAGCTGGAATCTGTGCACTGCCGAAGATAACGCCGGCTTTTATGCAGAACTAAAAAGCACTCCGGCAGAAGAGACCGGAATCATGAAAGGCGAGATCACCGTCTATGATGTATCTACACCGGAATCTCCCATTTACACACTCTCTGTCATGCATCACACCGCAGAAAGGAGGGGATCCCATGAATAATTCCTCCAGAAAAAAACAATTCGGCATGAATATCGGATCCGCCTCGATCCTTCTGGTATTCGTGATCCTCTGCCTGGTGTCTTTTGCCGTACTGTCCATCGTCAGTGCCAACGCTGATAGCAAACTCAGCGCCCGTGTGCTGGAACGTACCACCGCTTATTATGCCGCCTGCAATCAGGCAGAACAATCCCTGGCAGGTATGGATAAGACGTTGCAACGCATGTATGCATCCAGTGACAGCGAAGAAGCCTATTTTGTGGCGGTAGGTCACGGAAAATCTTACGTGATTCCAATCTCCGACTTACAGACCCTGCAGGTGACCATTGAGATCCTCTATCCGGAATCTGATGAAGATACCTTTTACCGGATCACTGCCTGGCAGGTTCTGAATACAGAAGAATTGCAATAATTGTTCCGATTCTAAAAGGCTCCCCGGGAAAATCCCGGAGAGCCTTTCTTAATAAAGTCTTTTTATTTTACTGATTATCAGCGTCTGTTCCCACTTCCACAGTTTCTGCTTCTGTGTTCACATCTTCATTCCGTTCTGCACCTTCTGCATCCAGTTCGCTTCCGTCGCTCAGGTTCAGTTCTGCATCGTCACCATACATATCACCACCGAAGTCAATGGTCTCTACGGCATCGGTGCTCAGTCTGGTATTGCGATATCTCTTCATACCGGTTCCTACAGGAATCAGCTTACCGATGATAACGTTCTCCTTCAGACCGATCAGATTATCTACCTTACCCTTGATGGCAGCTTCTGTCAGAACCTTGGTGGTCTCCTGGAAGGATGCTGCAGACAGGAAGGACTCGGTTGCCAGTGCTGCCTTGGTAATACCCAGGATAATACGCTTACCTTCTGCAGGCTCCTTGCCTTCAGCGGTCAGCTTCTCGTTCATTTCTTCGAAATCCAGAACATCTACCAGAGTTCCGGGCAGGAACTCGGTATCGCCGTTATTCTCGATACGAACCTTCTTCAGCATCTGACGTACGATAACTTCGATATGCTTATCTGCGATATCTACACCCTGCAGACGATATACACGCTGTACTTCACGAAGCATGTAATCCTGTACGGCACGAATACCCTTGATCTTCAACAGATCGTGAGGGTTTACACTACCTTCGGTCAGTTCATCACCGGCCTCCAGTACCTGGCCGTCGATAACCTTGATACGGGAACCGTAAGGAATCAGATATGCCTTGGATTCACCGGTCTCTTCGTTGGTAATTACCACTTCACGCTTCTTCTTGGTATCACGGATCTCAGCCTTGCCGCCAAATTCAGCAATGATTGCAAGTCCCTTAGGCTTTCTGGCCTCGAACAACTCCTCGACACGGGGAAGACCCTGAGTGATATCGTCACCTGCGACACCACCACTGTGGAAGGTTCTCATGGTCAGCTGGGTACCGGGCTCACCGATAGACTGTGCAGCGATGATACCAACTGCTTCACCTACCTGTACGGCTTCACCGGTTGCCATGTTGGCACCGTAACATTTTGCACAGATACCAACGTGTGAACGGCAGGTCAGGATCGTACGGATCTTCACTTCCTCAATGGGCTCACCCTGTGCATTGACACCAACACTTAAGATCTTGGCAGCACGGCTGGGGGTGATCATGTGGTTGTGCTTAACGATCATATTGCCGTCTTTATCATAAATATCCTCGCAGGAATATCTTCCTGTGATTCTGTCTTTCAGGCCTTCAATAGTCTCTTTGCCATCCATGAATGCCTTGACTACCATACCAGGGATCTCAGCCTGACCCTCACAGCAGTCTACTTCACGGATAGAAAGTTCCTGAGATACGTCAACCATTCGTCTGGTCAGATAACCGGAGTCTGCGGTACGCAGAGCGGTATCGGACATACCTTTTCGTGCACCATGTGCGGACATGAAGTATTCCAGTACGTCCAGACCTTCACGGAAGTTTGACTTAATGGGCAGCTCGATGGTTCTACCTGTAGTATCAGCCATCAGTCCACGCATACCTGCCAGCTGTTTGATCTGCTGACTGGAACCACGCGCACCGGAGTCTGCCATCATGAAAATGTTGTTGTATTTATCCAGACCGGACAGCAGACGTCGGTCAGCTCTTTATCGGTCTCGTTCCAGGTCTCTACAACGGCACGATAACGCTCTTCCTCGGTGATCAGACCACGTCTGAAGTTACTTGCGATCTTGTCTACGGTAGCCTGTGCAGCTGCCAGCATTTCACCCTTCTTCTCAGGGACGGTCATATCGGAAATGGATACGGTCATAGCAGCTCTGGTAGAGTACTTGTAACCGATAGCCTTAACATCATCCAGTACCTCTGCGGTCTTGGATGCTCCGTGGGTATTGATGACCTTCTCCAGGATCTGCTTCAACTGCTTCTTGCCTACGTGGAAGTCTACCTCCAGCTTCAGGAAGTTCTCGGGATTGCTTCTGTCTACGAATCCCAGATCCTGAGGCAGGATCTCATTGAAGATGAAACGTCCCAGAGTGGACTCTACCGTACCGGTAATGGTCTCGCCCTCTGCATTTACCTTGTGCATACGCACATGGATGCGGGAATGTAAGGTCAGCGCCTGGTTCTCATATGCCAGGATTGCTTCGTTTACGCTCTTGAAATACTTACCTTCGCCGATCGCACCGGGTCTCTCCTGGGTCAGATAGTAGATACCAAGTACCATATCCTGGGAAGGAACGGCTACGGGTCCACCATCGGAAGGCTTCAGTAAGTTGTTGGGAGACAGCAGCAGGAAACGACACTCTGCCTGTGCCTCCTGGGACAGAGGAAGATGTACAGCCATCTGGTCTCCATCGAAGTCCGCGTTGAATGCGGTACATACCAGGGGATGCAGCTTGATTGCCTTACCTTCTACCAGGATCGGCTCAAATGCCTGAATGCCCAGTCTGTGCAGTGTCGGCGCACGGTTCAGCATAACAGGATGTTCCTTGATAACCTCTTCCAACACATCCCATACCTGTGTATCCAGCTTTTCTACCAGCTTCTTCGCATTCTTGATGTTCTGGCTGATTCCCTTGGCTACCAGTTCTTTCATTACGAAAGGCTTGAACAGTTCGATTGCCATTTCCTTCGGCAGACCACACTGATAGATCTTCAGTTCCGGTCCAACGACGATAACGGAACGTCCGGAGTAGTCTACACGCTTACCTAAGAGGTTCTGACGGAAACGACCGGTCTTACCCTTTAACATATCGGACAGAGACTTCAGTGCTCTGTTACCGGGGCCGGTAACAGGACGTCCGCGTCTGCCGTTATCGATCAGAGCATCTACCGCTTCCTGCAACATTCTCTTCTCGTTACGAACAATGATATCAGGAGCACCAAGCTCTAACAGTCTCTTCAGACGGTTATTACGGTTGATGATCCTTCTGTACAGATCATTCAGATCGGAGGTAGCAAAACGTCCGCCATCCAGCTGTACCATAGGACGCAGATCGGGAGGAATGACAGGAACCACATCCATGATCATCCACTCCGGCTTATTACCGGACTCACGGAAAGCTTCTACAACTTCCAGTCTCTTAATGATACGTGCACGCTTCTGACCGGAGGACTCCTTCAGACCGGTCTTCAGCTCTACTGCCTCTTTTTCCAGGTCAATGGCCTGCAGCAGCTCTTTGATAGCCTCTGCACCCATGCCTACACGGAACTTGTTGCCCCAGGTCTCTCTTGCATCCTGATATTCCTTCTCGGACAGCACTGCCTTGTATTCAAGGTTCGTGGTTCCCGGATCCAGAACGATATAGGAAGCGAAGTACAGAACCTTCTCCAGGATTCTGGGAGACAGATCCAGGATCAGGCCCATACGGCTGGGGATACCTTTGAAATACCAGATATGGGATACGGGAGCTGCAAGCTCGATATGTCCCATACGCTCTCTACGTACGCTGGCTTTGGTAACTTCTACACCACAACGGTCGCAGACAACGCCCTTATATCTGATCTTTTTATATTTACCACAATGACATTCCCAGTCTTTGCTGGGTCCAAAGATTCTCTCACAGAACAGACCGTCTCTTTCGGGCTTCAGTGTTCTATAGTTGATTGTCTCGGGCTTTAATACCTCGCCATGGGACCACTCCCGGATTTTCTCCGGGGAAGCTAATCCAATCTTGATGGCATCAAATGTCATAGGCTGATAGGTTGTTTCATTTTTTGTTTCTGACATTAATGGCACTCCCTTCTATACAAAGCATTAAAATTCATCATCACTGCCGTCAAAGCTATCATCGGTGTAATCATCGTCAACGTAATCGTCGTCCTCAGAGTTCACCAGCTCACCATTGTCATCAAATTCCTGTGACTGATAGCCCATCTCGCCAAGGGAGCTCTTGTCGTAATCGTCATCGTACTTACGATCACCTTCCATCTCATAACGGTAATCGGTATCGCCGTAATCGACAGTCTCCATGATCTCAACCTCGGTCTGATCCTCACGCAGCACTCTGACATCCAGACCCAGTGCCTGCAGTTCCTTTAACAGAACCTTGAAGGACTCGGGGATACCGGGCTCAGGGATATTGTCTCCCTTGATGATTGCTTCGTAAGTCTTCACACGTCCGATCACATCATCGGACTTCACAGTCAGAATCTCCTGCAGGGTGTAGGATGCGCCATACGCCTCCAGAGCCCATACTTCCATCTCTCCGAAACGCTGGCCGCCGAACTGGGCTTTACCACCCAGAGGCTGCTGTGTTACCAGGGAGTACGGTCCGGTAGAACGCGCATGGATCTTATCATCTACCAGATGATGCAGTTTCAGGTAATGCATGTGTCCGATCGTTACAGGGCCATCAAAGTATTCACCGGTTCTACCGTCACGAAGACGTACCTTACCGTCTCTGGAAATGGGAACACCCTTCCATACTCCTCTGTGATCTCTGTTCTCAGACAGATACTGCATAACCTCAGGAAGAAGTTCTTCACCATGCTTGCTGGTAAAGGTCTCTCCTGCCCAGGGCTTACCGTCTGCGGTAGTTTCCTGTCCCTTTTCTTTCCACTCTGCACTTTCTGCATCGTCGAAAGGAAGGTTTACATAATCGTTGGCAAGATCCAACGTATCCATAATATCTTTCTCGTTCGCACCATCGAAGACAGGTGTTGCCACATTGAATCCCAGAGCCTTGGCAGCCAGGGAAAGGTGGATCTCCAGGACCTGTCCGATATTCATACGGGAAGGCACGCCCAGAGGGTTCAGCACGATGTCCAAAGGACGTCCGTTGGGCAGATAAGGCATATCTTCTACAGGAAGCACGCGGGAAACGACACCCTTGTTACCATGACGACCTGCCATCTTATCGCCTACGGAGATTTTTCTCTTCTGTGCGATATAAATGCGGACTGCCTGATTTACTCCGGGTGCCAGCTCATCGCTGTTCTCACGGGTAAATACCTTGGCATCCACTACAATACCATATTCGCCATGAGGTACCTTTAAGGAGGTATCTCTTACTTCTCTTGCCTTCTCACCGAAGATGGCACGCAGCAGTCTCTCTTCTGCGGTCAGTTCAGTCTCTCCCTTAGGAGTAACCTTACCTACCAGAATATCACCGGCACGAACCTCTGCGCCGATACGAATGATACCTCTGTCATCCAGATCCTTCAGTGCATCGTCACCGACACCGGGAACATCACGGGTGATCTCTTCCGGTCCCAGCTTGGTGTCACGGGCTTCTGCCTCATACTCCTCGATATGAACGGAAGTATAAACATCGTCACGTACCAGTCTCTCACTTAACAGAACCGCATCCTCGTAGTTGTAACCTTCCCAGGTCATGAAACCGATCAGAGGGTTCTTACCCAGTGCCAGCTCACCCTGAGAGGTGGACGGACCGTCTGCAATGACCTGACCTGCCGCTACATGGTCACCCTTGAATACGATAGGCTTCTGGTTGTAGCAGTTGGACTGGTTACTGCGGGAGAACTTGGTCAGATGGATCTCTGCCTTTTCTCCGTCATCATAAGCAATGCGAATGATCTTGGAAGATACATAGGTAATGGTTCCGGGCTTCTTGGCCACTACGCAGACACCGGAGTCAACCGCTGTCTTTACTTCCATACCGGTACCAACCACAGGAGCCTCAGTGCTTAACAGAGGCACAGCCTGACGCTGCATGTTGGATCCCATCAGCGCACGGTTCGCATCATCGTTCTGCAGGAAAGGAATCAGTGCAGTAGCCACAGAGAATACCATTCTCGGGGATACATCCATGTAATCAAACATTTCCTTAGGATATTCCTGTGTCTCATCCAGATAACGTCCGGAAACAGATTTTCTCACGAAATGGCCCTCTGCATCCAGTGCTTCGTTTGCCTGTGCCACATGGTAATTATCCTCTTCGTCCGCAGTCATGTAGACTACTTCATCGGTAACGCGGGGGTTCTTAGGATCGGACTTGTCGATCTTGCGATAAGGAGCCTCTACGAAACCATATTCATTAATTCTTGCATAGCTTGCAAGAGAGTTGATCAGACCGATGTTAGGACCTTCGGGTGTCTCGATAGGGCACATTCTTCCATAATGGGAGTAATGTACATCTCGAACCTCGAATCCGGCACGGTCTCTGGACAGACCGCCGGGGCCCAGTGCAGACAGACGTCTCTTGTGGGTCAGCTCACCCAGAGGGTTATTCTGATCCATGAACTGAGACAGCTGGGAAGATCCGAAGAACTCCTTCACTGCAGCGGTTACAGGCTTGATATTGATCAGAGACTGGGGAGAAATATCCTCAGCATCATGTGTTGTCATACGCTCACGTACCACTCTCTCCATTCTGGACAGACCGATACGATACTGGTTCTGCAGCAGCTCACCTACTGCGCGGATACGTCTGTTGCCCAGATGGTCGATATCATCATCGTTGCCCAGGCCATACTCCAGATGCATATTATAGTTGATGGAAGCCAGGATATCTTCCTTGGTAATATGCTTGGGTACCAGTTCATGTACGTTCTTCTTGATTGCTTCTGCCAGCTTCTCGGGATCATCGCCGAACTCTTCCAGGATCTGTGCCAGAACCGGATAGTATACCAGTTCATGGATACCGAAATCCTTGGGATCGCAATCTACATAGTGGGTCAGATCTACCATCAGATTAGACAGTACTTTTACAGTTCTCTCTTCGGTCTGGATATATACGAAGGGAACTGCGCTGTTCTGGATGGTATCTGCCAGCTCTGCGGTCACCTTGTCTCCTGCGGATGCGATCACTTCACCTGTGGAAGGATCCACTACATCTGCAGCCAGGATCTGATGACGGATACGATTCTTCAGAGCTAACTTCTTATTGAATTTATATCTGCCGACTTTGGCTAAATCATATCTTCTGGGGTCGAAGAACATAGCATTGATCAGGCTCTCAGCACTCTCAACGCTTAAAGGCTCACCGGGACGGATCTTTTTGTATAACTCTAACAGACCCTCCTGATAATTCTCAGCAGTGTCCTTGGTAAAGCTTGCCTCGATCTTGGGTTCGTCACCGAAGAGTTCACGGATCTCATCATTGGTACCGATACCCAGGGCTCTGATCAGTACGGTAATGGGAACCTTACGGGTTCTGTCCACACGTACATAGAAGACATCGTTAGAGTCGGTCTCATACTCCAGCCATGCACCACGGTTCGGGATCACGGTACAGGAGAAGAGCTTCTTACCGATCTTATCATGTCCGATTCCGTAGTAGATACCGGGAGAACGAACCAACTGGCTGACGATAACACGTTCTGCGCCATTGATTACGAAAGTACCGGTCTCAGTCATCAGCGGAAGATCACCCATGAAGATCTCATGCTCACTGATTTCTTCCTTCTCCTTGTTATAAAGGCGAACCTTAACCTTAAGAGGTGCTGCAAAGGTAGCATCTCTCTCTTTACACTCTTCGATAGAATACTTCACGTCGTCCCTGCAGAGTTCAAAATCCACAAATTCCAGACTCAAGGAACCGCTGTAGTCAGCGATCGGAGAGATGTCGTCAAAGACTTCCTTCAAGCCTTCGTCTAAAAACCACTGATAGGAGTCCTTCTGGACCTCGATCAGATTGGGCATCTCTAAAACCTCTTCTTGTCTTGAATAACTCATACGCATAACCTTGGTACCGGCAATCGGACGTATTCTGTTCTTTTCCATTGACATTTCACCCCGTTCTTTCAGATTTAAAGCCTATTTTGCGTCGGCAACAATGCAGTATATATAAACGCCAGTTTTTTGGCATGACAAATAAGCATGGTACCGCACAATAGTGCACTATCCATAATAGCACAATGTTAGAAATACGTCAAGGAAATATTTTGAATTATTTAAAAAGAATAGATATTTTTAAAAATTAATAAATGACAGATGCGAATAAGAAAAACCATGCACCGGCAGGTGCCGGCACATGGTCCGTCATATACTGGTTAAAAATTACTTCAGAGTAACCTTTGCGCCAACTTCCTCAAGCTTCTTCTTGATGTCCTCAGCCTCTTCCTTAGAAGCGCCTTCCTTAACAACCTTAGGAGCTCCGTCAACTACGTCCTTAGCTTCCTTCAGGCCCAGACCGGTTACTTCACGAACAACCTTGATAACCTTAACCTTCTCAGCGCCAACCTCGGTCAGCTCTACGTCGAACTCAGTCTTCTCTTCTGCTGCTTCAGCAGGGCCAGCTGCTGCTACAACAACGCCAGCTGCTGCAGATACGCCGAACTCCTCCTCGCAAGCCTTTACGAGATCATTTAACTCTAATACAGATAACTCTTTGATAGCATCGATTAATTCCTGTGCTGTTAATTTAGCCATTTTAATTTCCTCCATTTGAAATATTTTGATTGATTGTCAATTAGCTGCAATTATTATTCAGCTGCGGGTGCTTCTGCGGGTGCTGCTTCGCAAGCTGCTGCGCCGCCTTTTTCAGCCAGCTGATTCATAACACGTGCAAAATTGGTGATAGGACTCTGTAAGCTGCCAAGCAGTTTGGAAATGAGTACGTCTCTGGAAGGGATGTTAGCGATTGCAGCCATACCCTTAGCATCATAAACAGTACCTTCTACCACACCGGCCTTGATCTCAAGCTTATCAGCAGTCTTAGCGAACTGAGCCAGTACTCTTGCAGGAGCGGTTGCATCCTCGGTAGAGTAAGCCATTGCGCTGGGTCCTTCCAGATACTCGGACAGACCTTCGAACTGTGTACCCTTGAACGCGAAGTTCATCATGGTGTTCTTGTAAACCTTGTAGCTAACTCCTGCCTCACGTAAGCTCTTACGTAACTGGGTATCCTGCTCAACAGTAAGTCCACGGTAGTCTACCAGAACTACAGACTGGGCATCTTTGATACCAGCAGAAATCTCTTCTACTACAGGCTGTTTTAATTCAACTTTTGCCATTTCTTTACCTCCTTATAGATTTTGTGCCGATAAGAAGAATATAAATAGAGTCCTGCTCGCAGGATTCTACGCCTGCGGCGAATCGCTTTAGCGATATATTCCACTTCGCCGCAGTGCGATCCTCGCGGAGCGTTTTGCTTTATAGGATAAAATCCTATAAAGTAAAAAAAACTCTCTGTGAAGACACAGAGAGATGATATCATCATACTTATCTCCTCGGCAGGACTTACGCTCGGTCTCCCTTGCACCTGCTGTCTTCGGCATGGTTTTACAACCTCAGATAGAATAGCATGAGAGACCGTGTTTGTCAAGGATTATTTAATAATTTTCTGCATGAATTTCAAAATAGCTCTGGGGATGATTACATACGGGGCAAACCTCCGGTGCCTTGGTGCCTACCACGATATGCCCGCAGTTGCGGCACTCCCATACCTTCACTTCACTCTTCTCGAACACTTTTGCTGTCTCCACGTTCTTTAACAGTTCGCGGTATCTTTCCTCATGATGCTTTTCGATCTCTCCAACCATACGGAATTTCTGCGCCAGTTCAGGGAATCCCTCATTCTCTGCAGTTGCCGCAAAATCTTCATACATATCAGTCCACTCGAAATTCTCACCTTCGGATGCTGCAGCAAGATTTGCTTTGGTATCACCGATGCCGTTCAGTTCCTTGAACCACATTTTTGCATGTTCTTTCTCATTATCTGCAGTCTTTAAGAAAATAGCTGCGATCTGCTCATACCCTTCCTTCTTTGCTACAGATGAAAAATAAGTATATTTGTTACGTGCCTGGGACTCTCCGGCAAATGCCGCCTGGAGATTTTTCTCTGTCTGGGTTCCCTGATATTTGTTCATGGTGTTTTCTCCTTCTCTTTTCATCTACTATACCCTTTGGAGGTAACCTTTATTCTAAAACATACGGTTTCTCCGTTCTTCGAACGTTCGAATTCGTAACCAGCATACCTGCAGGCAGCCAGTTATTGTTTCCTAAGGATAAATGTATTCTATCACAAAAACCGCCTCACTGTAAACAGTGAAGCGGCTCTTTTGCATTCGTTATCTAATTAGATTAGAGATCAGATTAGAACTTTGCTACGCTAACCTTAACGCCAGGTCCCATAGTGCTGGTCAGAGTGATGCTTCTCAGATACTGACCCTTTAATGCGCTGGGCTTAGCCTTTACGATTGCGTCCATAAGTGCATTGAAGTTCTCCTGCAGAGCTTCCTCAGAGAAAGAAGCCTTACCAACGGGAACATGCACGATGTTGGTCTTATCAAGTCTGTATTCAATCTTACCGGCTTTGATATCGTTAACTGCCTTGGTTACATCCATGGTTACGGTACCAGCCTTAGGGTTAGGCATTAAGCCCTTAGGTCCGAGAACCTTACCCAGACGACCTACAACGCCCATCATATCAGGGGTTGCTACTACAACGTCGAAGTCCAGCCATCCTTCGTTCTGGATCTTCGGGATCAGCTCCTCGCCACCAACATAGTCAGCGCCTGCAGCCTCAGCCTCATTGATCTTATCGCCCTTTGCGAATACCAGAACTTTTACAGTCTTACCAGTTCCGTTAGGCAGTACAACTGCGCCACGGATCTGCTGCTCAGCGTGACGTCCGTCACAACCGGTTCTGATGTGAACTTCGATGGTCTCATCGAATTTAGCAGTTGCAGTTTTCTTAACCAGAGCGATAGCATCGTTGGGCTCATAGAATGTAGCACGATCTACCAGCTTGGCAGCTTCGGTATATTTCTTACCATGTTTCATTATTTTACCTCCTAGGTTCCAGCGGCAATATTTTATTCATTGCCTCCCAAATATTTATAAGTTACTCCTCAACAACAATACCCATGCTGCGTGCAGTACCAGCGATCATGCTCATAGCTGCTTCCAGGCTTGCTGCATTCAGATCCGGCATCTTCATCTCAGCGATTTCCTGAACCTTAGCCTTGGAAATGGTAGCTACCTTGGTCTTGTTAGGAACGCCGGAACCGGACTTAATGTTGCAGGCTTTCTTTAACAGTACTGCTGCAGGGGGAGTCTTTGTAACGAAACTAAAGCTTCTGTCTGCATATACAGTAATAACTACGGGGATGATAAGATCTCCCTTGTCTGCTGTTCTTGCGTTGAACTGCTTGGTAAATTCAACGATGTTAACCCCGTGCTGTCCAAGTGCAGGACCAACAGGGGGAGCCGGTGTTGCTTTGCCGGCAGGGATCTGTAACTTGATATATCCTTCTACTTTCTTTGCCATTGTGGCACCTCCTATAATGTGGTAATTCGGCGCAGGCTGCCTTGTTGCTTGCCTCCTGCTCCCACTGGAACGACTTCTCGTTCCTTTCATGCTGCCACTCTCTTCACCTTGCGGTTTCTGAGAGTTTTATATTTTATCTCCGGAATTGCCCGTGAGAAAAAATATCCTTGTAAGCTTATTAAAGCTTTCTGACCTCTGCAAAGCTGATTTCCACAGGGGTCTCTCTTCCAAACATTTCTACATTGATCGTAGCTGTCTGTTTGCCATAGTCCAGTTTCTGCACCACACCGACGGTATCCTTCCATACTCCGGCCACAACAGCAATGCTGTCGCCTTCACCAAAGTCGATGGATACATTCTCGGTCTTAATGCCCAAAGGCTTCATCTCAGCTTCTGTAAGAGGTACAGGTTTACTTCCGGGACCTACGAAACCGGTCACACCACGGGTATTACGAACGACATACCAGGTATCATCGTTCATCTCCATGTTGAGAAGCACATAACCGGGGAACATTTTCTTGGAGACCGTCTTGCGGGCGCCGTCTTTCAGTTCTACGACATCCTGCATGGGAACTCTTACTTCAAGGATCTGTTCTGCCAGACTCTTGTTGTTCTCTATGGTCTTCTCAATATTGGCTTTGACCTTGTTCTCATATCCTGAATAGGTATGGACTACATACCATTTTGCCTCTGCCATACAATCACCCTCGCTCTATAATGATGTTAAGAAGTTTACGCCGTACTGGATAAAATAATCCAGAACCGCAATAATCACACCCACTACAACTGATATTGCAACAACCGCTACGGATTGCTTCAATGTTGATTGTCTGTCCGGCCATGAAATTTTCTTAAATTCAGCTTTTGCGCCTTTAAAGAAACTGGGGCGCTTCTGTTTTTCTGCGGAATCTCCCATTTCGACCTCCCATACTAGAACGGCTGATTATTTGGTTTCTTTGTGCAATGTATGTGTCTTACAGAATCTACAATACTTCTTGGTTTCCATTCTATCAGGATGAGTCTTCTTATCCTTGGTAGTATTGTAGTTACGCTGCTTGCACTCGGTACATGCTAAAGTAATTTTTGTACGCATTTTTCTACCTCCACGTGTTTTCTGATCTCTAAATTTAAGCATAAAAAAAAGACCTAAATCTCATCTCGCTTGGATACTATAACATAATCTGCGGTCTTCGTCAACTGTTTTCCCAAAAATCCCACTATTTTTCTTGTTTCTTCTTATTTATTATGCTATAATGATCGCATAAAAGTGGGGTATTGGATTTCCCCGTCCCAATTCATCCGCAGGGAAGAAAGGAGATGCCTATGAGTGCTATCATGAACACTGTCTATAATAACTACCTGACCACCTATGCATCAAGACAGATTACAAAATATGACACCCATAAAAAGAGTGAGCTTCGCAGTGTATACAACTCTATCGTAAAGCTGAACAAGGACACTCCCTGGTATCTTCCCACCACCAATAAAGACACACAGTATTATGCCGTGGATCTGAAGGAAAACGCCCGCGAACTGCACAACACCATCGCACAGATCGGCGGACTGGAGACGGATGGACTGTTCCGGAAAAAGAGTGCCTACTCCACAGACGATGATATCGTGGAGGCTTCCTACATAGGCTCCGATACCACCACAGGAGCTTCTCCGGAATTTGATATCGAAGTAAAACAGCTGGCCATGCCGCAGGAGAATCTGGGTTATTTTCTTCCGGATCTGGCAACCACGCTTGCTCCTGCCACCTATTCTTTTGATATTGCGATCAACGATATGAACTATGAATTCCAGTTCAATATTGGCGAGGGTGATACGAACCGGCAGATCACGGAACGTCTGTCCCGTCTGATCAACAACGCGGATATCGGTATCACAGCAGATGTGACGGAATCCGATTCCCGTTACGCACTTCGTCTGACCTCGGATGCTACCGGTGTACCGAACGGCAAGGCCTATCATTTTCAGGTCAGCGATGATCATACCAGCAAGACCTCCGGTGTTGTGGATTACCTCGGACTGAATTATGTCAGTCGTCCTGCCGGCAACGCAAGATTTTATCTCAATGGTGAAGAACGAACCGCTTCTTCCAACCACTTTACAATAGGAAAACTGTTCGATGTACAGTTAAAAGCCGTCAGTCCGGAGGATCAGCCCACACATGTCGGTCTGAAAACAGATACCGAATCCATCACAGACAATATCATCCAGCTGGTAGGCAGTTATAATGAATTTATTAAAACAGCTTCCTCCTACCTGGAGACACAGTCCAGAAGCAAACAGCTGATTCACGAATTCTCCTCCATAGCCTCCCACTACGGTACTTCTCTGGAAAACATGGGAATGCACCTGCAGGAGGATGGTATTCTATCTGTCAATGATGAAAAGTTGCGGCAGACCGCCGCGGAATCCGGGAATGACCTGTCCGGCTTCAATATACTGAAAGAATTCAGCAGTTCGCTTTTACACAAGAGTGATCAGGTTGCTCTGAATCCTATGAATTATGTAGACAAAAAAATTGTGGCCTACAAAAATCCCGGTCACAATTTTGCCAGTCCTTACATTACCAGCGCTTACAGCGGTATGATGTTTAACAGCTACTGTTGATTCCCTTCCGGGGAATCAACAGTAGCTGTTATTTCATTTTCTGCTTCTGTTTTCTTATTTTGCCTTTTTGGATTTGGCCTTGTACTTATCAATCTGTACAAAATCATCCATCAGCTCCAGAATCTTGTCTCTACCTGTCTGGTTCAGCTTCACGTAGTTCTGCATAACACGGTTTTCCAGAAGCTGTGCTCCCAGAGAAGCATCTCTCTCCAGAGAAGAGAAATCCACCGGGTTCAGGCTCAGCTTGTCACACATCTTGATCACTGTTCCGTACGCCATCCCTTCAATCCCGCGCTCCAATGCAGTCACCAGTGTGCTGTAGGGAATGTTCATCTCCATGGCAAACTGTCTGACACTACGATACTGTCTCAAAATTTCTTTCTTTAAAATCTCCGCCTTAGTCATATTTATTCCTCCACGCGTCCTCCAAAATTGGTACAGCTATAATATACGATTTCCCGTTTTCCATTTCAAGTAAAAAACAGAAAATTAAGAATTTCGACGAATTTTTAACAATATTTTTATATTTCTTCCAATTGATCCAGCCAGATCCTGGCACAGGCATCGGACGGCATCCGTAGATCACCTCTGGGTGACAATGCCACACTTCCCACTTTCGGTCCGTCCGGCAGGCAGGAACGCTTAAACTGCTGTGTGAAAAATCTCCGGTAAAAATTCTTCAGCCACTTGCGGATCGTCGGATCGTCATATTTTCCTTCAAAGGTCTCTCTCGCGATCCGGTAGACCTTGTCCGGTGCATAACCGCACCGCAGCATATAATACAGGAAAAAGTCATGCAGTTCGTAAGGACCTACCAGATCTTCCGTCTTCTGTGCAATGTTCCCCTCCACCGGTGGAAGCAGTTCCGGGCTCACCGGCGTATCCAGCACGTCCTTTAGGACTGCGGTAAGCTCTGCATTATTACAGGTATCGGCATAATAGGCCACCAGATGTCTCACCAGTGTTTTGGGCACTCCGGCATTGACGCCATACATGGACATATGATCTCCGTTATAGGTAGCCCACCCTAAGGCCAGTTCCGACATATCTCCCGTGCCGATGACCAGAGCATTTTCCTTGTTGGCAATATCCATGAGCACCTGGGTACGCTCTCTGGCCTGTCCGTTCTCATAGGTGACATCATGGCACTCCATATCCTGACCGATATCCGTAAAATGTCTGGTGACCGATTCCCGGATATCCACCTCCCGCAATGTAGTTCCCAGCGTCTTCGCCAACAGACAGGCATTCTCATAAGTCCGGTCTGTTGTTCCGAAACAGGGCATGGTCACTGCAATGATCCCCGACCTCGGAAGTCCCAACAGATCAAAAGTGCGCACTGTCACTAAAAGTGCCAGTGTGGAATCCAGTCCTCCTGAAATACCCAGAACCGCTGTCTTACATCCGATATGCTCATATCTCTTTTTCAGGCCGAAAGCCTGAATGGATAAAATATCTTCACATCTGCGGTTGCGTTCTACCATGTCCTCCGGTACAAACGGGTGTGCAGCAAACTTCCGGTCCAGTTTTGTCCCAGTCAGCTGCATGGAAAAAGGAACTGTAAGATAGGGCTTCATCGGTCTCTTTCCGAAGGTACCCATTCGCCTGCGCTCACTGCTTATTTTTAATACATCCAGATCTGTGTAAAGAATTCCCGTAGTAAAACGCGCGGACTGTACCAACAGTGTTCCGTTCTCTGCGATCAGATCATGTCCTCCGAATACCAGATCCTGCGTGGATTCCCCTTCTCCGGCAGAGGTATAGATATAACCGCACAGAAGTCTTGCACTGGAAGCTTTTATCAGAAGGGTACGATAATCATCCTTGGAAACCGTCTCATTGGAGGCCGACAGATTCGCAATAACTGTAGCTCCCATCAGTGCATGCGAGGTAGAAGGCGGCTCTGCCACCCACAGATCTTCGCAGAGCTCACATCCCAATATCAGCTCCGGAAGTTCCTCACACCGGAACAACAGGTTGGATCCGAAAGGAATCACCTGTTTTCCCAGACGATATTCCGTCACCGTTTCCTCTCCCGGTGTGAAATGTCTGCCTTCATAGAACTCCGCATACATAGGGATATTTTTCTTAGGAATCATTCCCAGTATCCTGCCCCGGTACAATACCGCAGCCACATTGTACAGACGGCCGTCCTTGTCCACGGGAAGTCCCACCAGAAATAACGTTTCCAACTGTCCGGTCTCTTCTGCAATCGTAAGCAATGCTTCTTTTGCTTTTTCCAACAAAAGTTCTTGCAAAAAAAGATCGTTACAGGTGTATCCGGTAATACATAATTCCGGAAACACTACGATCTTTGCTCCATGCTCCGCCGCTTCTTTTGCCTGTTCACAGATTACCTGCGCATTATAGACCGGATCCGCCACCCGGATCCTGGGTGTGGCGGATGCTACCTTGACAAATCCCTGTTTCATAAGCTTCCTCGCTTTACTGTATACATTACTGGATCATCTGTTTCAATTCATCCACGGTAAAATTATAGTTTTTATTACAGAAGTGGCAGTTCACTTCGATGGTCTCTCCATCATCGATCATGGACTGCAATTCTTCCCTGCCAATGCTGATCAGTGCTTTTCTCACTCTGTCCTTGCTGCAATTGCAGGCAAATTCCACAGGAAGTGTATCGGTGATCTCCAGATCCATTCCGGAAAGCAGTACTTCCAGCATTCCCTCCGGAGTCTTGCCGGCATCCAGCATAGTAGTAACGGAAGAGAGATTCTTGATATTCTCTTCCAGTTTGCTGATCATTTCCTCTTCCGCAAAGGGCATCAGCTGTACAATGAAGCCGCCTGCCTGTCTCACGGTATTGTCTCTGTTCATCAATACCCCAAGTCCTACCACGGAAGGTACCTGTTCGGATACCGCAAAATAATAGGTCAGATCCTCTGCAATCTCGCCGGTCTGCAGCTCTATCTGTCCCACATAGGGATCCTTCAGTCCCATATCGCGGATCACGCTTAAAACACCTGCACCTACGGCACCGCCCACATCCAGTTTCCCCTGGGCATTGGCTGGCAGGATCACATCAGGCACATTGGCATAGCCCTTTACGTGACCGTTCATATCTGCTGTAACTGTCAGTCCGCCAATCGGACCATCTCCTTTGATCTGCAGTGTGATCAGTTCATCATCGCCCTTTAACATGCTTCCCATCATGGCCCCTGCGCTGAGTAATCTCCCCAGTGCCGCCGTTACCACAGGGCTGGTATTGTGAGACGCTCTTGCGGTCTCCACCGTCTCTCTTGTCGTGCAGGCGAACGCTCGGATCTGCGCATTTGCCGCGGTTGCACGTACCATATAATCCTTCATTTATTCCACGTACCTTTCTGTCTACAGCTCTTTCTGCTGCTCTTTTGCTACGATATATACTCTTTCACTGGTCTCCGATACCGCCTCACCGGTATCGGAATCCATGATCTCCATAATCTTCAGTCCGGCCTGTTCCACCAGTGTCCTCATCTGTTCTACGGTATAACCCCTCTGCAAATGGGTCTCGGTAAATCTGTGGAAGGTATCACCCTCTTCCTGGACGAAGATTGTCAGATCATACTCGTTGATCTCTTCTTCCGGATCATAATAATTTTCCCAGATAAAACTGCAATCCTCCCGGTTCTCCGCAATCGTCGTATTGCCGATGACTTCCCGGTATTTATAATCTGTATTAAAATCAAAGATAAAAATGCCACCGGGGTAGAGATAATTGTTCACCAGCCGGAATACCTGCAAAAGTTCCTCTTCTTCCAAAATATAATTGACGGAATCACAGACGCTGATCACCGTACCAACAGTAGAATACAGATCCAGTTCCCGCATATCCTGATGCAGATAGAGGATCTCCGAACCGCTCTCCACCTTTTTCTCCATGGCAATGCCCAGCATCTCTTCAGAATTGTCCACGCCGATGCAATCATACCCTTTTTGGTATAACAGTTCTGTCAAAGTGCCGGTGCCGCAGCCCAGATCCACCACCAGATTCCGCTCGGAATCCAGAATTCCTTCCGCGTCCCGCGTAGGTCTGGATACACCATAGGACGCAATCAGCTGATCCAGACGATTGCACCACATTTCATAGGGTGTATTATCCATCAGTTCGTCATATACTCTTGCAAAGTCTGTATAGATTTCTTCCGTATTCTCCATAATTGCAGCATCTCCAGTTTTTTTAGAAAATAGTCCCCAATGCGCCGAATACTCCCATGCTGAGCAATCCCATGATCACGCCTGCCAGAACCACACCGCACATTACTGCAATGACACTGGACTTGAAATCCATGTCTAACAGACTTGCTGCCAGTGTTCCGGTCCACGCACCGGTTCCGGGAAGGGGAATACCCACGAACAACAACAGCGCCACGAACAGACCTCTGCCCGCTTTTTCCTGCAGCTTTTGTCCGCCTTTATGTCCTTTTTCCAGGCAGAAGGTAAAGAACTTGCCGATGACCGGCTTGTCCGCACCCCATTCCAGTACTTTTCTTGCAAAAAAGAAGATAATAGGTACCGGCAGCATATTTCCCAGAATACAGATAATATAGCTGGGAAGCAAAGGAAGATTCATTCCAACCGCAATAGGGACAGCACCTCTCAGCTCGATCAGAGGAACCATAGATACCAGGAAAATCATCAAATATTTTTAACATGTGTTTACTCCAATTCTTTTAATTTATTTATGCCCGCTTTTCCAGATAATTTTTCAAAAAAGCGATCAATCGGTCCATTTCCTCATCCGTGCCGACTGTAATACGCAGGGAGTTGGCAATTCTCGGTTTATTCCAGTGTCTGACATAGATGTCAGCCTCACGGAGAGCCCGGAACAGTTCTTCCGCGGGAACTTCCTTATGAGAAGCAAATATAAAGTTTGCTTTCGAATCCGGGAAAGTAAAGCCCAGGCTCGTCAGTTCCTTCTTGATCCGCTCTCTGGTAGCTGCGATCTTTGCCGTGGTGGCCTTGAAATAAGCATCATCCTTTACCGCTTCCACGCCCATGACCTGGGAAGGCAGGTTCATGGTATAGGAGTTAAAGGAGAATTTTACATCATTCAGATAGTGTATCAGCTTCTCATTACCGATACAGAAGCCGATACGCATTCCCGCCATGGCTCTGGATTTGGAAAAAGTCTGTACTACCAGAAGATTCTCATATTTTTTAAGCAAGGGCAGTGCACTTGTGCCACCGAAGTCCACATAAGCCTCATCCACGATCACTACCACGTCCGGATTGGCCTGTAAGATTTCTTCGATCATTGCCTGGGACTCTTCCACACCGGTAGGTGCATTGGGATTCGGGAAGATCACACCGCCGTTGGGCTGTTTGTAATCTTCAGGGTTCATGTGCCAGTTCTCATCCAGCGCACAGGTATGATACGGAATGCGATACAGATCCGCCCATACATCATAGAAGGAATAAGTCACATCCGGGAACAGGATCGGCTTTCCGCTGTTGAAAAATGTCAGAAATGCCATGGATAATACATCATCGGATCCCACACCTACAAATACCTGTTCCGGTTTCACACCATAATATGCTGCCAACTCGTCCACCAGGGGCTGCGCATTTGAATTCGGATATAAGCGCAGTGCCGCACTCTCCATATTTTCTGCTGCCTTCCGCACTCCCGGGGCAGGAGGATAAGGACACTCATTCGTATTCAGCTTGATCATATTCGGGCGGTTCGGCTGCTCTCCTGCCACATAAGGAACCACCTTACGTACGTTTTCTTCCCACTTCATGTTAATAACCATGCCTTTCTCAAAACCTGCAAGCTTTCAGAGACTTTCGTCCCTTGTGCAGGCACAAATTTGCGTGTGAAAAATTTATTTTCAGTTATCTGTTTGTTCATTCTGTCGATGTTTTAATTCTTCCGCATAGCTCCGGGCCTGTGCAGGAAGTCCCAGCTGCTCATAACAACGGATCAATCCCTGTAAAGGTTCTTCTTCCGAACTCCGCAGCGCCAGTACCGGTTGTGTCTCATAAGCAGCATTATAATACCAGACAGCCGCTTCCTCGAAGTCTCCCGTCTCTTCATAGAAATGCCCCAGTTCACAGCAGATCTCCGAACAGCCGTCCCCCGCGATCACCTTGGAAGTGTACTTGAAAAATGTCACAGCAGCTCCCCGCAGTCTGGCGGCTCTGGCCGCCACGCAACAACCTTCCGTGATCTCATCCGCACTTCTGTCCGGGGACGAAACTTCCGCCCGGAAATAATTTTCCGCTTCCAGAAAATCCCTTGCCTCTCCCACCAGGAACAGTTCTCTCGCATACATTCCGTACAGTCTTCTGGAAAGTAGTCTTGCCTGTGCGATCTGTTTGCGGAAATTTGCCAGATCCCTGCCCGCATGATTCTGTTCCGGCATGTGAGTGATGACTATATCGCTGTCATAGACTACCGGTTCCAGCCGTACAGTTTCATGGATTGGTTCTTCCCACACGAAGCTTCGCAGTCTGCGGAATAATTTGGGACGATATTCTTCATCAAAATTATACACTGTGCCGTTCTGTAGCTGATTGCCGTATTTCATCTGGACGATCTCGATCTCCGGAAGCAGTGTCTCCTTTAACAGTCGAAACCTTCGCCGGTTTTCTTCCGAAAGCACCTCATCCGCATCTGCGGAGTAAATGTATTCCTTCGTAGCTTTGGAAAATGCAAAATTTCTCGCCGCACTGAAGTCATCGTTCCATGTGAAATCATATATTTTATCGGTGTATCCGGCTGCAATCCGCTTTGTGGCATCCGTGGATCCTGTATCCACAATAATGATCTCATCCACCAGATCCCTGACACTGTCCAGACACCTTTTCAGAACCCGTTCTTCATTTTTTACAATCATGCACAAAGATATTGTGATCATTCCGGATCTCCGTTCCCGCATTTTTGCATGCGATGCTGTTCCTACAGCACTTTGGATAAGAATTCCTGTAATCTTGGGCTCTTAGGATTGGTGAAGAACTCCTGGGGAGTATTCTCCTCCACGATATTACCACCGTCCATGAAAAGCACCTTCGTACCCACTTCTCTGGCAAATCCCATCTCATGTGTCACGACCACCATGGTCATACCGCTCTCTGCCAGTTCTTTCATAACTTCAAGTACCTCTCCCACCATTTCGGGATCCAGTGCGGAAGTAGGCTCATCAAACAGCATTACTCTGGGATTCATTGCCAGAGATCTGACAATTGCAATTCTCTGCTTCTGACCGCCGCTTAAAGATGCCGGATAAGCATCTGCCTTTTCCTCCAGTCCAACTCTCTTTAACAGCTTCAGGGCATTCTCTTTTGCTTCTTCCTCACCCATCAGTTTCAATTTCACGGGGGCAAGGGTAATATTGTTCATGATCGTCAGATTGTTGAACAGGTTAAAATGCTGAAATACCATACCCATATGCTGACGAACTTTGTTGATGTCGATCCTGGGATCCGTGATGTTCTGTCCATCGAACCAGATCTCACCGCTGGTAGGTCTCTCTAAAAGATTCAGGCAGCGTAAAAATGTACTCTTACCGGAGCCGGAAGGTCCTACCACCACGATCTTCTCACCGGGGTGAATATGATAATTTACCCCTTTTAATACCTGATTATCTTCAAAGCTTTTATGCAGATCTTTAACGATTATCACTCTTACGCAGTCTCCTTTCCAGTTTTGCAAGCAGAATGGACAATACCTTGGTCAGTACAAAATAGATGAAGGCAATACCAAGCAGCGGTGTAAATACATCAAACAGCTTGGAGGTCATCTGGTTGGCCACACGGGTAAGGTCACTCATTCCTACGTAACCTACAATAGAGGTTTCCTTAATCAGCACGATAAATTCATTGCCCAGAGGCGGCAGGATGCTCTTGAATGCCTGCGGAATGATAATGTATCGCATCGTCTGGAATTTGTTCAGTCCCAGTGATCTGCCCGCTTCCATTTGTCCCTTGTCCACAGCCAGGATGCCTGCTCTGACGATCTCCGCCACATAAGCACCGGAATTGATACCGAATGTCAGACTGGCGATCAGCACACTGTTCTTACAGGTAGCCAGAATGCCGGACCACATGATCAACAACTGTACCGTAGTAGGAGTTCCGCGGATAATATCAATATAAGCACTTGCAATCCGGGACGCTATGGTCTTCGATCCGTTTTTTCTCGTGGATAATTTCAAAAATGCCGCTATGGTTCCGATCAGGATACCAAGCAGTGCCGCAAAAAAAGAAACCTCTAAGGTTACTCCCAGTCCTTTCAGATAAAGCTTCCATCTGTCCGCTTCAATGAAGGCTGCATAAATATGTTGCCAGATATTTTGCATGTTATTTCCTATGCCTTTCTTGTGAAAATATAAGTGTACGATTGGTCAAACCGTATATGTTGCCTACCTTAATATAGCAAAAAGAAGAGAATGGCACAAGCCATTCTCTTCTTTTTCATGTATATTTTGTATAAAAATTATTCACCGATGTACTCAGCTACCAGTGCATCAAAAGTACCGTCAGCCTTCAGATCAGCCAGTGCCTGATTTACCTGCTCTACCAACTCGCTTCCCTTAGGCAGTGCGATAGCGTATTCCTCAGCTTCGAAGCCGAAATCAGCACCGTCGATGATCTTAACCTTACCCTCGAATTTGGTATTAAATACTTCTGCAGGGTTCTTATCAATGATAACAGCGTCTACTCTGCCGTTTACCAAATCGTTTACTGCATCGATTGCTCTGTTGTAGGTCTGTGCGGTAGCACCTTCGATATCCTCTGCCAGGAACATACCGGTGGTACCCAGCTGACAGCCGATGGTCTTGTTCTTCAGATCATCTGCAGCTGCGATCTCGGAATCTGCCGGTACGATCACAAACTGTACAGCTTCATAATACGCATCGGAGAAATCTACCTGCTCCTTACGATCATCAGTAACGGTCATTCCTGCGATAGCACCGTCGATTCTGTTGCCAATGGAACTAACCAGAGAGTCAAACTCCATATTCTCTACCTGTACTTCCATACCCAGTTTCTCGCCTACAGCCTTGATCAGAGCTACATCGAACCCGTCGGGTTCTCCGTCATCTCCTACATACTCAAAGGGAGGGAATTCTGCGTTGGTACCGAATACCAGTACGCCACCCTCGGTCTTATCAGCGGCCTCAGTAGTAGCTGCTACTTCTGTAGTGGTTGCTGCAGCAGTCTCTGCCACACTGCTCCCGGAAGCCTGAGAGCTCTCGTTTGCTGCGGAATCAGAACCACAGCCGGTCAACATTGCTGTACACATTACAGTTGCAAGTAACATTGCGATTGCTTTTTTCATAATATTATCCTCCTGTCTGTTTTCTACGGACGACAGCCGTCCTTAAACGTTGATTACTATAGCACCTTTTTGAAAATTGTGCAACTGTTTATGCATAAATATACGCAGCTTTACTCTGCAAATACAACATTACCGGGATCTGCACCCAGAAGGTTACCACTATATATGGAATAAACGGCTTCGGTACACGAAGTTTTCCATCCGGTGTCACATTTCTTCTGCAAAACTGTACTGCAGCCAGCAATGTCAACGCCGATAACATATGGATCAGAAACCACAACAGATTCCCCTGCCAGGCGCAGCCTGCCAACGCACATACAGAAAATGCATGACAGTCAGCTCTTCCGTACATTTGGGCAAACAATATCTGCTGCAGGAGTACAAACAATGCCACTGCTGCCGCCTGCTGTATGCTAAACCTGTCAGTAATCCTGCACACTCCATCCTCCATATAAGCTTCCGACACCGGAAGCCCCAGCAGTATTCCTGTCCATGGCAGGCACCACCACCATACATAATTATACACATAACTGTGTACAGCATCCATGCAGGCCGCCGCTAACAAACCTCCCGCCAGCAGGGAGCACAGGATCTCCTGTGCCCCCAGGATCACCAGTCTGTTTTCTTCCGGAAGTCTTCCACCCATTCCCCCTATAACAAGAATCACAACTGCATTGATCCAGGCCAGTCCCCCGAGAAGCCACGCTTTTCCGGGTTTCATCCTCTCGATGTCTCCCGATAGTTCCACACGCAGCAGCCAGATTGCACTGCCATAGATAAGGCCTCCCAGAACCACCGACCACAGTATCCGGAACACGATTTCCAAGACTCTCATACCTCCTTACCGTAACCGGGTACGCAGTTCATCCAACACATTTCCCGACACTCCGATCACGCTGATCGTCGGATGATCTTCCAGCCTCTTGTCACCTTTAAAGGCCCGCACTGTGATTTCCTGTGTCTGGTTCTCCGGAGTATATAAAGGCACCATAAATTCCAGTTCTTCCGTCTTACGATACCCCTGACTTTCGGTATAATCATAGACTTTATTCAATGTCGGATCCAGTGCTGTCATACATTCCGGGAAAATGACCTCCACCCGGTCCGCATATCCCCATGTGGTAAAGGTAAGAATTCCGCTTTCGCCGCATTTGAAGACCGGCTCCTGCGGCTCCAAAATACGTTTCACACTGCTTTCCAGTGCAAATTCCGTCGTACCGTAACAGATACGGCTCTCATTCCCCACATGATCCGAAGCATATCCCAGTACCGTAAAATCCCCGCTGAACAGCGGTTCGTCCTCTGTGATTGTAATCACGATACAGCCATCTTCTCCGGGAAAGTAGGTCTTAGAAACAGCATTGTCCGTATTACTGATAACAATTGTAAAATGATCCACACCACTTAGAGCATCTGTGGCAGTAACACGTATGGTAACAGCTCCGTCTCTGCGATCGATCAGTGCCCGGTTCTCCAGTATTTCCATCCCCCGGATGACCGGAGCTTCTCCGTCAGCGATCAGAGCGATCCCGTTTTTCTGATCCTGCGTAGATACAGAATATATTTTATCTGTTCCGTGATCCGCTTCCGCTACCGGAATCACCCGAATCGTTTGTCCGTTCCGGTCTCCACTTATGACAAATTGCTGTACTCCGGTAAGTTCCTGGTTCCGGTGTGACCGCAAAGTATAGGAATAGGAATGTTGCTGCAGCACATTGGTCCCCTCAGTCGCATAAGACAGTCCCTCCGCATCTGTCCGGATCACATCATCCGTTATCTCCGCAGACGGTGTGACAATGATATTTCTCGCCCTGCCACCGTCCTCCGTCACCGTTTCATATATTGTCCCATTCAGTTGATAGTCCGGTCTGGCTGTACCTTCCATATAAGATGCATTCGTTAACGTGAACGGTGTCTTTCCGTCCGCCCGGACATACCAGGTTTTGTCCGCTGCCGCCGGATATACATTGCCCTCTGCCTCGTTTATCTTAAGCTGTTTTGTATGAAGCTTCCACAGAATCTGTTTTCCATCCACACAAATATGTGTGGTCTCGCCTACATTTCCCGCCACATCCACAGCGGCAACATGCAGATACTGCACCCCATCCTTTACCTCCAGTTCCATATGGGGTTCTTTACAATAACCGGCATCGTCCGTTACGACGGTATCCCTGTTTTGATCCACAAGATAATAATATCCCCCGATACCGCTAAGCAATGTGTTTTTTGTGATATTGGAGTCACATAGTTTGGAAGTACTGCCCGTCAGATAAGATTCCGCTCTATGATAATATACCGTCCCGTAATCCTCCGGCTCTGTCCACGAGATTCTTATTCTTTCACTGTCCAGTGCTTCTCTTACGACGTTCTCCGGAATTTTCCCGGGAGCCGCAAGATCAGTTGCCCTGACTCCCTTCAGCTGTAAAGTCTCCTGGTAGCCTATTGCTTTTGACTGCAGACACAACAGCCCGTCTCCACTCCGTACTCCACTTTCACTTTCATATAGCAGTGCACATTCCGGATTTACATAATTGCTTCCGCCATATGCCGGCTTCGAGAATAGGACCTGGCCTTCCGTATAACCGCATACAAGAGTTCTCCCACCACTGAAACTAAGTGAGCTGATTCCCGCGGTAAACCAGACATTTCCTCTTAAATGAAAATTCAGATGCACGTAGATATGTGTCGTTCCTTCCGGTAATGAGATATGCAGGGACTGCCGGAAATCACTGGCTGCCGGGTCTCCGCCGCCATGTTTATCATAAAAAGGATAATCCCGAAATTTTCCCTGTGCAATTTTTGTTCCTTTCTGATCCAGGATTACAAATTCCGACGGCTGCTTCTCATCCGGCAGCCAGTCGGTATTCACAATATTTCCACCCAGAGATCCCCATCCATCGCAAAAATATGAAAGATTCAATGTCGTATTGCCATTGGTGGGAATCCCCCGATAACCGGAAACATTCCACATCTGTTCCTTAGGATAATTCCCGTTTCTGGCCCATCCGACCCGGACTATGGCACGGCTCCACTCATCATCGTCCGTACTTGTGGTATGTCCGTTATACTGATAAGAATTTGTGCCTGAGGAATCAAAGCAATTCGATCCCCACATAAAATATTCCCAATCTCCGAATGTTGGTGTATAAGAAGCATTTCTATAGCAGTCATTCGTATGGTGATGCACGATCTTCTCTCCGGCGGTTCCTCCATAATATCCGGCTCCGCCTCCGGCCATACCCGCTTCTCCTTCCTGCTGCCCGAGGACACTTTCCATGCTGCCACCCTTGCCGCCTGCACCGCCCGGTGATGCTCCACCGCCTCCTCCTGCGATCAGCAGGATTCCCTTCCGGTCGGATACCACGGATGTCATTCCTCCTCCGTTTCCATAATTTGAAGCTCTGCCGCCTTTGTTATACCCGTTTTGACCACCCACGGCATAGGTCAGTTGTTCCCCCCTCTGCAGCCAGAATGTTCCGGAGGCACTTCCCCCACATCCTCCCCGAAAGGAACCGTAGCACTGTCCCTGCGCCCCCATCGCCTTTATGACGTAGAGTCCGGTATACGGCACGTTATATGTCCTCGTCTTTGCTTCATAAATACCGGTCAGTTCAACGACCGCTCCGCTGTTGATATCCGTTGCACTATTAATCCGCATCCAGGCACCGTCTTCCAGTCTCTGATAAATAAGGTACGTTTTGTTGTTGTGATCCGTCTGCTCCCAGGACAGATCCACCGCTCCTTTTCCTTCGTTTTCCTTGTAGTTATCTTTCGCCAGCAGGGTAAGATCCACCCATTGCGCGTACAATGTCGTATTTTCGGACGGTATGATGCTGTCGCCCGCTCCTCCTGCCGGCCGTCGGAATTCCGAGTCATAATACCAGCCTCCAAAGGACCACCCGGGTCTGGTGGTCTCCGGTAATGTGACAGGTTCCGGCTGATAGACTGCCGTCAGCCTGTCCACATTACCGTCCGGAGCATCAAAGATATATTGCTTTCCATCCAGACTCCCCCTGAACGGATGCACCTTTTTCCATTCGACAAACCGATTTTTCCCTTGCACCGGAGTGATCTCCGATCCGCCATTGGCACGAAAACAGACTGTATACCCATCTGGTGCGCAGACCAGTTCTTCCTGCAACAGATATCTTTCAAGATATGGCTGCGTTACAGAAAATATCTCCCGGTCATCATACTTTCCTCCATTGGCATAAAGCACAAGGGTGCTTTCACTCCGCACCCATTGTGCATATAAATTGACTACACCATGATCGTTATCTGTCCAGGTTGTCCGGTCTCTCCAATCCGCCTGCCTGAGATTTTCGATTGCAGCTTTATCCGCATAAGCGGTTCCTGAACCATCTGGCTCTGTGTTCCAGCCCGCGAACAAATATCCGGTCCTGCTGTAATTGTTCTCTGTCAGGTGTGTCACCGGAGTGACCGTCTTGCCTTCGTAGACTATGGCATCGTTGTACATATGGATACTGTCATCCATATAACCGTTATAAGATGCACCTCCCGTATTGGCCTGATAACAGACCTTATACTGATTCCAGGAAATATTTTTACATTTATGTGCCGGCAGATCCACCCCCTGCTCCAGATTGTCGCAGAACGGACAGAGATAATAGTAGCTCATCGGTTTTCTTTCGTTGCCCAGATCCAGGTACTGTATCGAGGCCGCCGCTTCTCTGCTCATATAGATATTGTACTCTTCAATGGCTTCTCCACAATCCGCACAATAGGCTTTCCAGCCGGAATAATAATACTGCATGCATTTTTGTCTGCCAAAAGATACCCCGTGCCAGTTTTTTCCGGTATATCCATTATGAATACACTGTCCCGGCCGGTGGACCACTTTCCAATATCCCACAGGGATTTCTCCATACCGTTTCTCTGTATAAATATGTTCTCCCACTACCGGATCTCTCAGCGAAGAAGGAATCTGCGTATACACAGTGGTGCTGTCATCCCGGGCATACCACACATAATTCCGGTCTCCTGCGCAGGTTGTAAATGCACATCCATCCGGACTGAAAGAAACATAAGGACTGTTGTAAATGGTCTTTTTCGCTGCCGCTTCCGACTGTATCGAAAACAGGAGCGCAATTCCCAGCACGAGTAATCCTGCCCGATATCTCCCATACCGCATTCTCATTCCTCCTGCCTATCCGTATCCTCTGCCTTGACCACACGCAAGGAGCCCTGTGCCAGTGCAGCATAAAAGTCCGCCACCCTTTCTTTTTCCATATAGATATTTACTCTCTGTGCCGGAGTTGTCCCATCATCACCGCCGATTGCAGCTCCATTCCGGTCAAACACCTGTTGGACAAACACATTTTCCCACAACAGTTTCCCGTTTTGTTCCTCTTCCTCCTGTTCCACACAATAAATATGGATCCTGTCTCCGGCACGCAGGACACCTCCCACTACCTGGTACAGATCTTCGGCGCGGAATCCGGCTATAACAGGTTCCCGCATCTGTTCTGTGATCTCCGACAGTTCCCGCAGCATGCCTGTAGTCAGTACCATCCCCTGTTCCACTCCATATGCCGCTATTCTTCCGCTTGCCGCCTCTGTGCTTTTCAGTGCAGTCTCCGGCACAATTCTTTTGTCGATTTCCATGACTGTAATATACTGCTCTGCATTTTCCGCGGAGATTTTTTCTCCCCTGGGAATTGCCGCCGTTACCACGCATACCTGTTCTTTTTCGTATTCCGTAAGCACTCTCTTTTCTGTCTGCAGCAAAAAAACAAATACTGCCATAGCCGCCACAAACGCTGCCAGGATACTTCCGTTCCAGATTCTATTCTTCCACGCCTGACTCATCTTCCGTTTTTTCATTCGTTTCCTCTCCCATATATTCACTGACCACATCTACCAGCTTACTTTTTTCAGCAGTTACTGTAATTCCCAGAAAACCTTCCACCGGATATGTGATCTCACTGTACACACCGGTATTCTCAATGGTCTGTCCCCCCGGAGTCCTCACTTCTCCCAGGGTTCCTTCCCATTCCAGGATCCTACCGTCACCGTTTCGTTCCCACACCTGCACTTTTGTTCCCGTGACATTGTAGATAATGTAATTTCGTATCTCTACCTTTCCGGAAATCAACTTGTGACTTACTGCTTCATAATTTTCATTTAACCCCAGATTTTCACGGACAGCAGAACAATATCCCGCATACGCCTGTTCCTGATCTGTGATATGTACCTTATGTGTGCTGCCATACTCCCGGATATCAATGACTGCCGATGCCAGATTGGACAGTGCCAATGCATCTTCCAGATACCGTGCGGATGCCTTGTACATTGCCAGTTGCAGCTGCATATACAACAAAATTGCCAGAAACAGTATCAGAAACAATCCCAGCACCCAGGAAACCTGTCCGCTTTCTGCTTTTTCTGTCTCCTGCCGGTTCTCAGTTTTTGGCAGTCGATACTCTCTTTTCCCGTATTTCATAATGTCCGCCCAGCTTTCCATGAATCTGCAGGATAATGCGTTCCCCATATCCTGCAGGTTCCAAAGTACTTCCCTCATAATCGATCTCTGTCAGTCCTGCCGTCTCCAGTTCTGCCGTGAGGTGTGCCTGCTCCGCCGGTTCCAGGTATCCTACCGTTTCCATTTTCAGCAGATAGGCCCTCGCCAGCTGTCCTACATTCTCTTTTGCCTGAAGTAGCTGCACATTCTGCAGGTAGTTCAGCATCACTACCGTCAGTGCCAGCACACACATGCACATCGTCATCAGCTCTCCTATGTTCCCTGGCTGTTTCCCTCGTTCCGTCATCTTCTCTCCTATCCTATACCCCTGTCAGGATATCTGCCGCTTTGGTCTGCATCGCTGTTACAATGGTCTGTATAAACGTTGTCAGACTGTCCTTCATGACCACGCACAATAACAGTGCAATAATACACAGACCTACAGTGACCAGGATCCCGTCGATCCCCTTCTCCTGCCGTAAGGCATGTTCTTTTACTTTTCCCCAGATTCTCTGTAAATTCTTCATGTTTTGTCCCTTTCTTGTTTTGTTTTATTGGTATTTCAGAATTGCACCACTGCCCGGAACATATATCCCACACAGGCATATAAAATGATTCCCAGTACCGCCCCCAGCATTCCCAGCTGATAAAAAGTAATACTACGGTCCAGAGCACTTTTTTGCTGTTGAAGCACCGTAAGTTCCATATCCTTCAACTGCTCTCCCATGTCCTTCAACAGATCTACCGCCTGCCCCGACTCTCCTGCCTGGATCAGGGTAATGCACAATGCATCGATCTGACGGTTGTCAAATTTCTGTTGGAAGTCAGACAAAGCCGTAACCAGATCCGACTGTATGACCAGATCTCCGGACAGTTCCATCAATGCCTGCTGTAATCTCTGCGTCCGTACGCTCTGGCAGCATTCCGTCAAGGCATCCGTTACATAGACTCCGGCACAGGTCTGTACCTCCAGTGCCTGATAGATCAGCTGCAGATCCGGCATCATCTTACGATTGTCCTGTCGGTTCAGGTACAGCAATAACAGTTCCGGCACATAATACAGTCCCATTGCCGCAAGCAGTGCATATCCCCAGCCGATAGTTCCCAGTGCCAGTACTGCTCCAAGAGAAAGAAACAGGCGCATCAGCAGGTATTTTACCGGTGTAATTTTCTTCCCATAGTGAAATTTTGCACCGTTTTTCCTTAATTTCTTTTCTGTTCCGGTAACCCAGTTTTCATACCTTCGGTTCTCCCGCAGCATTCCGGTGACTTCCTCGCAGGCATGCAACACTGTTTTCGGCATTGTTCCCATACCCAGCCGGAACACAAAAATCCCCCCCAGCACCGCTCCCAACAGTTCGGGAATCCAGATAACTCTCCAGCTCATTCTCCACACCTCCCTGACTAACGGCGAAAACCATACAGTTTCCGCAAAAACAGAAACAATATCAGTCCATAGATACCTGCTGCAAGATGCCCCGGTAAAGTCCCGGACACTATTTTCCAGACCGACACATCGATCAGCCGGTCCACCGTCAGCAGGGCGAATACCGACATTCCCAGAAGCAATGCCATATTGATACCTGCCTCTCGAAGCATCCCTTTGCGTTCCTCTTCCATGCGCAGATACTCCCTCGCGGAACGTCTGCTGCTGTCTACCAGTGTGGTCAGATCTGCCATGTAGCGGATGCTGATCTCCAGATTTCTGGCCAGTTCCTTTATCTTGGGATGTTCTATTCGTTCCGCCATGGACAAAAGTGCCAGCGAACTGTCTCCGGTCGTCTGTGCTTCATATGCGCATTCCTCCAGTGCTCCTTTTAACGGCTCCTCCACATAACGGCTCACCTGACCCAGAACCATGGTGATCTCTCCCGCTGTCAGACTGTAATTCCCCAGAAAATTCAGACATTTCAGCAGATTTTCATTGGTCACCCGCAATTCTTCTGCCCGCAGTGTGCTCAGGAACAGATATTCCATGGCTCCGCATATCATTATTCCCAATAAAGCTACCTGGAATTTCCCGCTGCTTCCAAGCAACACTCCAAAGATCACCGTCATTCCCAGAAGATTTCCTACGATCCATTTCTCCGGGGTGCACGCCGGAAATCTGCGCCGCATACCGCAATAACAGAGAAATTCTTCCACCCGGCAGATCCAGGTATTGTTACGCTGTAGTTCCTGCAGCTTGTGCCGGTTTTCCAATACCCGCAGTCTTGCCGACTGATCCATCCCTTTTTTCGTCCGGGACAGCAGGCGTTTTGCCGTCTCTACCCACCGTATCCTTCCAAACAGAAGCAGAAAACCCGTAAATATTAAACAAAAGATCCATACGTATATGATCATAAGTCTCTCCTCTCATGTAATGGTCAAAACAATCTCTCATACTCCAGATTCTCTTTCTCCGCATTCCACCCCAGACAGGCGAAGATCTCCTTCACCTGGTAATGTTCCATAAACACCAGGGTCTGAAAGCAGTCCATCATTTTCATTAATTCGTTGCGGGAATAACGACTGTCATACATTGCATAGTCCACGATCTTCTCCGGTGCCCTGTCCGCAGAGGGTGCATGTACCGTAGCCGCACAGATCTGTCCTGTATACGCTGCATTCAACAGATACAATGCTTCTCCTCCCTTCACCTCACCTATGATAAAAAAATCCACGTCCATCGTCAGTCCCGCTATGCTGATATGTTTTAAATCATAATTCACACTGCTTTCCGAGGTTCCCGGAAGCGAATGAAGGAACATCATATCCGGATGAAACAGTGTGGTCAGCTCATCCGCCTGCTGTGCCACCAGAATTGCCATATCATCCGGAAGCGTCTCCTTCAACGCATTTAACAGTGTGGTTTTACCGGAAGAATTTCCTCCGCAGATCAGGGTCGATCCCTGTCGGAACCTCTGCACCAGCAGTTCTGCCGTATTCCTGTCCAGCATCTCTTTCTCCACCAGTTCTGTCATCATGGGAAAACTCTTCGGCACCTTCCGGATACACAGATAAGGTTCGCTGTAGGTATTGACAATGGGCATGGATAAGGTAAAACGAAAGATAAAGTCCGGATGACTTTCTGTATCCGTAAACCGTTGGATCGCATTCAGGTTAGAAATATTCACCTGATTTCTGGTTGCCACATAATCAATAAACTGCCGGTACTCCTTCTCCGAAGCAAAGGCAATTCCGGCATCCATACGTTTTCCTTCTCTCTTGATCCGGATACAGTCATGACTCACCACCCGGATATCCGAAATGCTTTTGTCATCCATGAGCGGTGACAGTCTGGAATAACCGAAAATATATTGTTCAAATGATTTTAAAAGTCTTTTCCTTTTCGTTGCCGGGAAATGATAATATTGATCGATATGTTTTCCTGCCTCCTGCAGAAATTCCTCCTTGCCCAACACACCCTTTTTTACCTGGATCAAAAGCACCTGTTTCTGTGTGATAAAATCTTCTACCAGCCTCTGCAATTCTGCATCAGAGGCGGTTTCTTCCCTTTTGTTTTCTCTTTCCTCCATACATCCTCCTGTTGGTTTTTCTCAAAATAATCCATTTTGCACTAATTAATACATTATGTGATTCCTGGTCGAATATGACCTGATATTTAGAATTTTGACCTCGACTGACCTGTCGGGTAATATGCAGATTACTCCCTTCCGTGGCATCTGTCAACGCCTCCGGAACTATTTTCTCATTTTCGGAAGAATGGCCAAAGAAAAACCGCATTCTGTCAGGTTAATTTCAAAAAGCCCGTCAGAATGCGGTCTGCGCATTTGTCTATTTTGTCTTTGTCTATTTTGCCATATCCAGCTCCCGTTCCTGCTGCCAAAGCAGTTTGTCGAACTCCTCCACCGGCATCGGCCGGTAGAATAAAAAGCCCTGTACATCGGTACAATTACAGCCTAACAGGAACTCCTTCTGTTCTTCCGTCTCCACACCTTCAATGACGATATGTGCTCCCAGCTGCTGCAGCATGGCAATGGTATTGCGGATAATGATCTGACTCTTATCTTTCTCCAGATCCCGGATGAATTCCCGATCGATCTTAATCTCATCCAATGTCTGATTCTTTAACATGTTCATAGTAGAATATCCGGTACCGAAATCATCCATGGACACCAGGAACCCTCGCTCCCGCAGGCTTTCCATGCGGCGATACATACCAACCTCGTCCTCCAGGAATGCGCTCTCTGTCAGTTCCAGCGGAACATACTCCGGCAGAACATCATATTCCTCCCTGAGACGGAGCAGTGTCTCTGTCAGTTTCTCATCATACGCATGCAATCGGGATACATTGATGGAAACGGGAATAAGTGTCCGGCCTTCCTTACGCAGCTTTCCAAGATAAGCAAACACTTTCTCCCAGATATATTCATCTACATTGATGATAAATCCGTTTTTCTCCAGTACGGGAATAAACTCTCCCGGTGGCACCAGCCCCTTTTCCGGATGCTTCCAGCGCACAAGCGCCTCGCCTCCGATCACTCTTCCGTCCCTCATATCGACCTTGGGCTGCACATACAGCTGTAGTTCTCCGTTCTCCAGTGCGGACACGATATCATTTTCCACCTGACGTTCTCGCATCTTCTGACTACGCATTTTTTCATCAAATACTGCATATGTCCGATATACTTTGCCTTTGATACTGTTCATAGCCATCGTGGCGCAATCTTTCAGATAGCTGATGGCAGGGGCTCTCTCCGGTGAGATTCCGATTCCAAAGGATGGTTGTACACGGTAAGCGAACGGAAAGTCAGTTATCTTTTTTCTGATCTCCCGCACAATAATTTCCAGTTCCTCTACTTCCTCATAGCTTGTACATAAACAAAAGATATCTGCTCTGATATGGCAGGCATAGCTATCCGGTCTGTTATTCTCATACCAGTCAAAGCAGGACGCAATAAATCTTAACAATCTGTCTCCTTCGTCTCTGCCGCAGAACTCATTCACAGCCTTAAACTGTACAATATCCATAATTATGACGCTGTATTTTTTATCCGGCTGCTGCTTGATCATTTCACCGCACAGATAGAAAAAAGAATTGATATTATGCAGATTTGTCAGCCCTGTTCTGTTATTTTCTACATTTTCTTCCGCCATTTTTCTAAGAGAATACAGATATAATTCTTCTTTTCCGGCATCTGTTTTCTGCGGCGAAGATTCAATGACTTCCTCTTTTGCTTTCTGATACGTCATAGGCACCCTCCTCAAAACATAAACCAGTCCCGATGAATGCTTTTATTATACTTCATTTTGGTGATTTTTTCTACTATATGCCGATTTTTATTGTTTTTTTTAGGAAAAATGATATAATATGGGTGTCTGTAAAGTTATTTCAGAGAGGAGCGTACTTTATGTTTTTACTTTTAGCCGGCGGACTTTTGATCATCCTTTTGGCAGTAGTGATCGCCGTAGTATCCTCCGTGGTATCCGCAGTTGCGGCAGCTACCGACGATGCAGAAGACTGACATTCCGGACTTCGGACTGTCAGTTTTCTTCTCCCCGTTCGATTCTCGCCGCCAGGTCTTCTAAGTACATCCAGCGTTCCATTTTTTCTTCCAGCTGCTGTTCCACAGCCTCTTTTTCCTGTGTTAATTCATTGAGTTTCACAAAATCACTGGCATATTTTGAAAAATCTGCTTCCAAAGTTGCAATTTTATCCTCTAATGCTGCCATTTCGCCTTCAATGGATTCATAGTCTTTCTGTTCCTGGTAAGTGAATTTTAATTTGCGTTTCTGTCCGTTTTTCCAGTTTTTAGAAGTAGTTTCCTCATCGGCGTTCTTCGGCTGGGATGCTGCCGCCGTTCCTGTGCTCTCTGTGTTCCCCTCCGCAGCTTTCCTATTGGCATAATCTGTGTAACCGCCCTCATACTGCACCATGCGGGTATCCTCCAGGGCGAAGATCCTGCGGACCACACGATCCAGAAAATACCGGTCATGGGACACGACGATGACGATGCCTGGGAACGTGTCCAGATAATCCTCCAGTACCTGCAGGGTGGCAATATCCAGATCGTTGGTAGGCTCATCGATAAAATGTAGCCCTACCTCTGCACCACTTGATTTTAGTGGGTTTAACGGAATACACAACTGTGTTTCCTGTTCACCCTCTATATTTTATATGAAAGAAAACGCATAGTCAATGTTAACCATGCGCTTACTTATGTCCCTCAATTCCGAGGTTCATGTATTCTGTTGTTTTCTTTACTTATAGGTTTTTTAGTATGTTCATGTTCTTTTTATCCAGAGCCTTTTTCAATCTCTGATTCTCTTCTTTGAGCTGCTCGTTCTCTCCTCTTAGGAGTCTTATCTGCTCATGCAGTTTCGCAATTTCATTATCCATGACCATGTCAAGGATTCCCTTTCGTGGATCAACCATACCTGCCTGTTTCTCCACAGCTTCATCTACCAATTTCCTCACGGTTGGATTCTTATAAAAGAACCCTCTTGATAATCCTGTTTGTACCATCAGTTTTGGTACTGTCACTCTCTCGCCTTCTTCTACCATTTCCAGTATGGTTATTCTGGCAAGGTTAATTTTTTCTACACTGACTCTACGGTTACATTCCACCATCTTGTCGTATTTGCTCATATTCATCACCCCATCCATCCAGATTTTGCAGTATGATATCGGACAACCTTTTTCGTGCCTTTCGTGTATCATCTGCCAGAATCTGATTGCTCATCTTCCTATAATATTTTACATTTTTGAGATTACTGTGTCCGAGCAGTTTTGCTATGGTCCAGTCATCCAAATGCATCTCTGTCAGCTTTACGCCATAATAGTGCCGGTATAAGTGAGAGCCGAAGCCAAATAAGTTACCATTATCATCTCTTATGTTCTGCTCTCGAATCATCTTTACGATTCGGCTTTGTATCGTACCATACTGCATCGGCTTATTCGGATTGTTCTCGTTAACAAAAATGTACTGTGTTTCTCCGAATCTTTCCTGCGTGTAAGCAATCGCTTTTCTTATCAGAGCTGCCAGTTCTGCACTGACCGGTTTCTCATAAGTGCTGGTTTTCATCTGCCGGATTCGTATAATGGTATCTATTCCCTTTTCATATAAGCAGTCTGTTTCAAGTGTTAAGGTATCCGAGATTCTCGTTCCCAGCATCTGGTGGATTACCATTAGTCTTGCAGTCTGCTCATCCATCTTTACAATGGCTGCGTTTAACCGTTTTAATTCTTCATCAGAATATACCTTGAATTCTGCTTTAGGTGTTGGTGGAATATCTCTTGTTAAAAATAATGTGCTTAAATTCTGATATCCGCATGTATGACCGATGCTTTCCAAGACTGCCCGAAGCCTATTTATATCTGCATGAAAATGTTTTGTTTCTGTTGCCTCGGTTTTTAGGTAGGTCAGATACTCTTCAATAATTTCTCTTTCCAGTTCCTTACATGACTGAATCCGTGGATACCTTTCCTTTAGGTATTTTGATAACCGCCTCATGGCAGTCATCTCTTTTTGTACACAAGCAATTGCTTCTCCCTGTAAGTTTAGGTATATTCCCGTTTTCACTTCTTCTCGGATTTCCTTTTGAGGTATGCCGGTGAAATTAATTGTCTTGGAACTTTTGATTAAGTTGTCTTTGTAAGGGATGTCTAATTTTTCAAGTTTCCAGATATCCTTTTCCCTTTCCGGGATTTCCTGCACGTTGACAAAATCAAGCATTGCATCCAGATACCCAAATTCTCTCGTCTTTAACAGGACTACTGTTCCATATACGCACTCTCGCTTTTTGGTAATTTCAATCCCTTCTTGGAACATCCACGCTTTCAGCTTTTTCATCCACACTTCTTTTTCTATGTCTGCCATACTGTTGATGTTCTTCGCATATCGGCTTAAAAATCGACATATCTTTCTGTACCGAGTACGTTCCGCATAAAAAGTCGCAATATCAACTTTCTTACTTCTATCCAGTAAAAACGCTCTTACCTCTTCTTTGATATTTCCTGATGGTAACTCACTTAAATCGTAATATGGATTCTTTGCTACATATTTTGCTTTCAGCTCATCTATTGAGATTCCTTTGTAATGTACCAACTCTCTGATGTATATTCTATTCTCCATTATCGTTCACCCCCTTTCTGAGACAACTTGCCAAGCTGCCTTTTTTAAAATATTCTTCATTGGCTTTCTCTATCTTCTTTGGCATAAAGTCCACATATTGACGTGTCATTTCTTCGTAGTCATGTCCCAGATAATCTCGAATGCTTTGTATCGGAACCCCTGTATCATAAAATGCTGTTGCTATGGTGTGGCGGTAGTCATGACTTCGGAAAATGTATTCTCCGTTTTGGACATTGCATTCCTTGCATGCTTTTATCATTTTGTTCTTAAAGGTACCCTTATGATAGGCACCGCCTTTTTGATTCTGAAATATATACTCATCAGCCTTTCGGTTGTATTTTGCAATGTAAACTTTCATCAGCTTGTATAAAGCCATTGGTATCGGTATGCGTTTGTAAGTTCGCATTTTTATCTGATACACCTGTATCCATGCGTCATGTCCCTGCATATAATAAGCATTTCCTTTTAGCGTACATACCTCACTGAGCCGAAGTCCGATTCCCCATAAATGTAAAAACATAAGTCTTGTATCTTCTGAAAACTTATATAGGTTAGCCATGATTTCATCCATGACTTCTTGTTCCACACTTCGGTCATGATGTTGTTGAAATGTTTTCTTTATGTAGTAGTCTGGATCAAACGGGATTCTTTCAATGTGACCTTTAACTTTTAGATAATTGAAAAAGTGCAGGATGCACATGACCTTTTTGTTATACGTTTCTTCTTTAACTTCCCGAAGCTGCTCTGCCCGGAAGTATTCATCCATTTGTTGGCTTGTCACCATACAGACATTTTCTGTCTCTGATTGATTTAAATCTTCTAAAAATCCCCTTATATATACCTGCTCACTTCTGAGATTACTAATTGCTAGGTTGGTAATACCGATTCCATATTTTATGTACATCTGTAACAGATGCCTGTTTCCCTTATGAGTAACCTCTGCAAAGGATATGGATTGTGCCGGATTTGATGGGTCCAATCTCTCCGGTTGCAGATGTAACCGTTCCATATACCATACATTGGCATCCCAATGTATCTCTTCCGCTTCCATAAAAAGTGCCTTGGCACACCATGCGGTAACTCCTGCATAATAATGCTTTTGATAATCACTTCCCAGCGTTTCCTTGAACCTCTCAATCTGTTCCAGTTCCATTTTCTCAAGGTCTTCGATTTGTTCTTTTACGCAAAAATCATATAATCTCAGCAGTCCTCCAAGCTGTGCATGCATTCGCTCCCTATTAGCTGCATGCTCGATGAAATAATGCAGTGTTGTGAAAACCTGCTTTTTCATCTTCTGTGGTGCTTTCTTCGTAAAGTCCCATACTAAAAGTTTCTTATTAGCATCCTTATAAAAACTCTCGGCTATTTTTACGTCCGGATGGTAAGGCATGTATAATATAGTATCTGCATATTCCGGTCTTACTGCTTTTCCACTGACTGTTATCTGTAACTGGCTTTTTATAGGTCAGAGTGTCTTTCATAAAACTCCCTGCTTGCTTCCATAAGTTTGTCATCAAGAATTCCAAGGTACTTGACTGTAGTGTCCAGATGCTTGTGTCCTAATGCCTGACTGATAAGCTCCAGTGTCCAGTCTGCATTCCATCTTGAAACTGCAAAATATCGTCTCAGCATATGTGGTGTTAGCTTGTATCCAGTCTTTTTCTCCATGCGTTTCAGCATGTCATATACGCTTTCCACCATCATCGGCTTTCCTGCTGTTTCCCCAGCGATGTTGATAAACAAAAGTGTCTGGTGTTGTAGCAGTTTCCGATATTCATTCATGTATCTCAGCAGGAAATCGAAGGTATCATCGCTTACCCTCGCTTTTCTGTACTCTGCATTTTTGGCTCTGGCATTATTATCATTATCATCTCTAAAGTACACACGGACTGTCTTTCGCTGATAATCGATATCCCTGGTATAATCTACACCAAGGATTTCTCCGATGCGGAAACCTGTTTCTGCTATCATCAGCAGAAGCAATTGGTCACGGCTATTCGTGCATGCCTGTAAAATATCTATAATTTCCACCTCTTCGGCTGCTCTTACATTTCTCTCCTTGGGTTTGAAATAGCCTTTAAACGATTTTGCTCTGATAGTTCTTTTTACCCCTACTGCGTTAGCTACTGTAATCTGGTTATAACTCAGAATCTGTAGTGGCTTTGCCAGTCCGCAGTCTGCCATATATAAAAAGAACCCGAACACATCTTTTAGGTATGCGTTACAGGTTCCTTTTCCGGTGCTTTCTTTTCGATTGTTTGCTACGTGATTCCCTTCCAATAGCCAGTATAAAAACTGCACGAAGTGTTTGTTCTGGTCTTCGTATCCCATCTCACTCACTTCCTCAAGTTCTACTTCCTGCCGATTGAGGTACTCCATGTAATAACATAATGCAAAGGCCATTCTCCTTACTGTGTTCGGAGAGCGGTTTGCATCTATCTTGTGCTTCAGGAATTTGCTCGGATATAAAACAACGTCATATGTTTCATTATCCAGTATGTAATAAAACTTGTATTTACCTTCATTCAGCACTTTTACTGCATATCGTTTCATTGCTCGCTCTCCTTTCTTTCAGCCTTTTTTCAACTACATACACTACCATACACTTGGGAATATATCTAGCAAATTATGCCACTTTCCCGCTTATAAATCTTATTTTTCTATTAATCTATCTCGCACGCTCTCATTCTTACAAGAGCAATCCCTACGACAATATATATCCCCATTATGACACCTGACACTATAAAAAGTATTTTCCACATACGCACCTCCAAATTTTAGTTATACTAAATTTATACCCCAAAGAAACACACTTACATCATCTGACACTCTGCCATCGTGACTGCTTGGTCCTCTGCAGCAAAGTACATATCTGATTCCTCTCTGGTTACCATTAAGATTTCCCCGGCTTCCTTCTCTCCCATCTGAATCGGTGCAAGATAAGGAATAATCTCTGAACACAACTTCTGATCCGGGCAGGTATTGATAAAGCCACCATAGGTATCCAAAATTAGACGGTCAACCATGTCGGTAATTATCATCTTCTCAGCATCATAAAAATGACTGCCAAGGAAATTTGCCATATTCTCTGGTGTCGTGGAAATAAAAAACTCCTGTCGGTTTCCTCCGCCCCTTGGATAAAAATAGGCATATCCAGCCCTTTCTGTATCAAGAATCTTTTCTACCATGCTTTTTTCTTTCTCTGCCATGATTTCTTCCTCCGCTTCACGCTTCCCTAATTTCTGTGCTGCTAAAACACACAAGAATGCGGCAGAAGTTTTCTACCCCTCTGCCGCATGGATTCTGTGATTTAGTCTCACTGCCATAATCCTTCACTTCTTGTAAGTGATTTGCTCCTATTCGACACTACTTCCCGGAGCCGGAACGTCGCAAAGACAGAGAAAAAATAATTTCCTGTCTGCTCATCCCTTGGGCAGTCAATCCAGACTGTCTGCGGTTCCTGCCACAAAAGGCATACAGACATCACAGGAATCTCACCTCCACCACTGCGTGCTGGCTAATCTCAAGGAGTATCATTATAGGCCATTTCCCTCTTCGCACCTGCCTACCACAGACAGGCTGTACCCCGGTTGTCCCGCTCGGCTCCTTAGATGCGATCTTTTTTACATCTGGTAAACAGATGCAGGAGTGTCATTGCGCCCCGGTTACGGCTCCTTAAATGGCTAATGTATCTGGACTGCTGGATATGGCTGGCAGAACACATCGTGATTCTGTGCTGCTCTCAGAGACAAATATAAGGGTATCTGCTCCGGCATTTGTCAAAGTACCACGAGAGGATATCCGGGAGAGACCATCCGCCCGAAAAAAAACTCCTCTCATAAGGTACTCACACAAAATCACGATTTGAGAGGGTACTAATCAAAAAATTTTTTAATTTTTTTCAAAGCTGCTTCAATGCTCTCTCTTACTGACATATCGCTGACTCCCAAGCGCTTTTCAATAAATGTGTAACAGGTGTTCTGTTATCTGTAATAAGTTGCAATTATCTTCGTTTATCTTATTATTTCTACAAATTTCCCTCCTTACAAATTTGCATAAAAAAATCCCTTTCGGTTTGATATTTCCGAAAGGGACTATACTATTCAATATGCGCCTGTAACCATAATTGTCCTTTGCCAATCAACATAAATACTGCTGTAATGCAGATGCTGGAATATATGGCGTAGGTATATGATGTAACTCCTCCATACCATAAAATCCCTAATATGATAAGCTGCACTACTGTTATTACCCTGGCTCTCCTACCAAAATGTTTCTGCTCTGCCTGATCTAATTTTCGGTTCTTACTGTGCATTGGACTAAATATCATAATGATGCTAACTGCTATAGCCAAAAAAATGCCCAAAACAAAATTCTCAGTCTTCACAAATAACATTTCAGTATATACCGGAATAAACAACACCAGATTAGAACCTATGTAGCAAAATACACGACTGTCTGAATGATACCCGCCGGTGTAGCTTCGAAGAACCATAAAAGAAACGGTAAACACTGCGACAATAAACAGTTTTTCTGTAATAAGACCAATCAGGAATGCTGTCAGCACATTCAATAAAATTATCATTCCATTTCGTATGCCAAATTGATATATTTCCTGCTCCTCTTCTTTTATAATTCCCCGCTCTACCAACCGTTGGCTTAGCCACCCGGACATCTTTCTAAAACCTTCTTAATTTTTCAGAGCCTTTCGGCATTTCATCCTGACCTAAAAACCACATACAGCACTGATTGACTGTCGTAGCGGTCACCATTAATGCCATTGCTGCCATCATGCCCATTGCTCTGTTACTTAATTTGTTCATCCAATTTCTTTTCTTCATCCGTAGAACCTCCTTTTATTTTTGATGGTTCTACTCTACCAATTTATTCTCAAAAATCAATCTATCTGTAATAAGTTGCACGTTATCTGTAACAAGTTGCAAGCTTTACTCTAGACGCTCTACATTGGTAAGGAGTAGGCTGGCTTTAAATGTACCACCTTCATCCTCTAACAGAAGATTTCCTCCGTACTGTTCTGCAACTCTTCTCACGCTTCGTATTCCCCTGCCATGTTTCCTCTTATTTTCCTTAGTCGTAGCAAAAGCCGGATTGGATTCCATGTTCTTGCTATTACTCACTACTATCAGCAGTTTCCCATCTTGATATTTTGTTTCCACATCCACAAATCGCTTTTCTCTCTGCATCTTCATGCTGGCTTCTATAGCATTATCAATCAAATTGCCATATATGACACCCATATCTCCGAAACTTATAGACATCCGCTTTGGTACAAAGGCTTTCACTGTCATCTCTATTCCTTTTTCTCTGGCCTTGGCCACCTTTACCTTGATCAGTGAATTTAATCCCGGATTAGCAGAATATATAATATCCTCTGCCAGCCGGATATCTCCTAACATTTCTGCCAAAGTATCCCTGACAAATTCCCGCTCTCCTCTTTCCACACCATCATATAACACAGCTAGTTTATTTTTCATATCATGCTTAATATCCTGAATCTGTTCCTGATATTTCTCTACATCCTGGTAGTATTCATTGTTATAAGCAATCTCTTGGTAAATCATTTCCTCTTCCAGACGTTTTTCTGCCATGCCGGTATACTTATGAACCATCAGAAACACAATGTAATTTGTTACCACGATACTAAAAATAACGCACATACATAAAATCATGGTATCTGCCGACATGATTTCTCCTGCGATCTCTATCAAGAGAAAACAGGACACAACGCTGGCAAAGGGAATCAGTTCCAACGTATATGCAATCTCTTTTGGTAGCAAAGACACTCTTACGTTTTTGCCTGCTTTGATTTTACAAAACAGCTCTACTACCAACAGCAGAAAAACCTCCATCACAAACACTACAAAATAGTATCCTACTATCTCATGCTCAAACACTCCCCCTGCCAACGTCAGATATATTATATATCCAATGGGTTCTGCAATAACAACCAATCCCATATATAAAAAGACGGTGATTATCTTGCTTCTAATATTGGCTTCGTATTGGCTGCAAATTCCGGCTCATCTGACCACGCATTCCGCTAAGAGCTGATCAGTCTTTCCGGATGTAACTGAACGCGTTTCCGCTTCAGCTGATCAATAAGTTTTCAACGTGTTATAGTTCTTTCGTAGTCATCAAATGATTGCGAAAGGAGGCATAAGAGTGAAAAATAAAGTAGATTTTTGGGCGCACTTATATAAGGGTTCATAAAACCCTGTTTTTACAAGTATAGAAAGCAGAAAAAATGTTAGTTATCGTTGCGTTTCACTAACTTAGAGCTGTCGTAACCAAGGCTTTCAAGGTAAGCAAACACATTGTTCTCATTCAAGACGACACTCTCTACATGATTCTGAGGGTCCATCAATTCCTCATAGTCAGTAGGGGTAAAGGGCTTCTTTTCTGAAACCATGTGGTAAATACAGACCATCATCATTCTATGGCAATGATTGCCTTTTTGTGTCCACGTCGCTTTTTGATTCGACCATATTTGATTGCAAAATAAGGCTGCTTTTTGCTCTTAATTGCAGCAAGGGCACATTGAACCATCATTGGTTTCAGGTAATCGCCTGCTTTGGCAATGCGGACAGACTTTTTCTTACCAGCGGATTCATTGTTGGCAGGAGAAAGTCCGCACCAGGAACACAGATGTTTTGCATCATCAAAAATATCCATATCAACGCCTGTTTCTGCAAGAACAATCGTGGAACTTAACTCTGTCATGCCGGGCATGGTACTGACAAACTCCACGAACTCGTAATAAGGCTTGATGCGGACATAGAGTTCCACTTCGGTCTGGGTAATCATATCATCGAGATATTCCAGATGCCCCCGGGCAAGCTCTAGTTTTTTAGCCTGATCTGTTTCAATAGTGTAGCCTTTGATGGCTTCGATGATTTCATCAGACTTGGATTTAGCCCCTTTCTTTATGAGTTTGCGGACAGCTTTTTCATCCATGGAATCGGCAGTATGCTCCAATAGATAAGAGATGATTTCAGTTGCTGTCTTGCCAAAAGGATCAGAAAGAACACTGGCAATGCCGACATTGGAAATGGTCATACAGTTCTGGATGCGATTCTTCTCGGAAGACTTCATGCAGACCAGCTTGAAACGGTATCTGGAAAGTTCCCTAAGCTGACGAAAATCTTTTGGAGGAATAAAGGAACATCTGACAAGATCAAATTTGTAGAGGTCGGCAATCCATTTAGAATCCTTTTTGTCCGTTTTCTTGCCTTTAATGGCTTTGACATACTTCGGATGTGTAAGGCAGACATCAATGTCATTTTCGAGATAATTAAAAATAGGAATCCAATACTTTCCGGTGGATTCCATACAAACATGATAGCAATTATTCTCGATAAGCCAGTTGTGAAACCTTTGAATATCTGAGTTGATACGATGGTTGCAACGATAACATTTTTGTGGACATCAAGTCCACAGCAGATGGAGTATTTTAACTTCATCATTAAGTATCACCACCTTAATAAAAAGGGAATAGCAACATTGACTGTCATCCTGCGACTGAATAAACATGGTTTATTACCAATGATAAGAGTCCGGGCTCAATGTCCCACTTGTTTGTGCTTGTAAGGATGACGGCACATATAACTATACGGGGTCGAAATAAATTCGCCACTTCTCCTTCCGTGCTCTGTAGTGTACTGGTATTCCTTGAAAGAATTATAAATCAAAGAGTGGAGGGGCACAACATTTTTCATAACTTGTTTGTGCCTTGAGCGAAGCGAAAGGAATGACAAAAACTATGCAAGACTACAACACGATTATCGGCTCCATCCAGATGCGTTTGAATGGATGCCAGACCAGGTCCGTTATGGACCGTTACAAGATTGGCTCAGGTACATTAAATCTGATCATGAGCCGATACCATGCCAACGGAATCCCAATCGAGGAACTCCGAATGATGGCGCCTAAGGAAGTTGAGGGCCTTTTCTATCCGCAGAAAAATCTACAGAGGAAAGATGTCCCACTTCCAGACTTCCAGTATTACTATGACAGAATCCATGCACCAGGGAGCCGCATGAACATTTCGTTCTGTTGGCTGGATTATAAAGAAAAGAATCCTGATGGTTATGAGAAGTCACAGTTTTACGAATACTTCAACCGATTCATAGCAGAAAACTATGGTGGCCAGAAGGTATCAATGGCCGTAAACCGAATCCCGGGTGAAAAGATGTATATCGACTGGGTCGGTGATCAGCCGGAACTGTTAACAGATACCGAAACGGGCGAGATCAAAAAAGTCCATATCTTTGCTACCACTCTTGGAGTCAGCAGCCTGATCTATGCAGAAGCTTTTCCAAATGAGAAGCTCCCATGTTTTATAGAAGGCTGTGCGCACGCAGTTTCTTTTTATGGCGCTGTCGCGAAATACTTTGTGCCCGATAACCTGCGAACTGCTGTAACCAAGCACACAAAGGATGAACTTATCCTGCAGTCTACCTTTGCAGATCTGGAAGATTTCTATGAAACTATAGTTCTTCCACCACCCGCTAGAAAGCCGAAAGGCAAGCCTACAGTTGAAAATCATGTACGTTATCTTGAAATACACCTGGTTGAGAAACTGAAAGAAAAGATATATGACTTAAACTCCGGATTCTTCGCTATCAGCGGAATTGCTGCATTGAACAGTACTGCCCGCAGCTTACTCCGACCTCTTTTGCTTATGGTCGTCTGTCCTTTGTGCTTTCCAGAGCTGTTCTCCCGTAATGAGAGTCCTGCCAGCTTTTGTATCTGTCTGGGTGATTCGATACGCCTCACATCACCCACTTCTGCCAGAAATCCGGCTACCGTGATCACTCCTATACCTTTGATGGCAAGCATCTGCTCGCTTTCGGGTATCTTCCTGCACAGCTTTTCTATCTCCTCCATAACGGCGTCAAGCTGTGCCTTTTTGTATTCGTAATCCTCGAGCAACAGTTTCATTTCATACCGGGCAGCCGAAGAGCCTTTCTTTAAGCCGATGCTGCGTTTTGCTGTCTCACACAGGGTCGTTGCCCTTTTCATTCCTACAGCCCTAAGCTTTGCATCACGCCAGATTTGATTGATTTTCTCGGCTCCCAGTTCCACGATTGCTTCCGGAGTACAAACTTTCTTTAGAAGCAGCATACTGCTCTGTGCTTCATAGTCCCCAAACACATCTGTGTACTCGGGGAAATATATGGCGAACCATCTGGCAAATCTGTTTTTGATCTGGGTCATCTCCCTGATGAGTCTCTTACGATTGGCCACCATAATTCTTAAATCAGCATACACACCATCCGGTGTATATGGTGCAGAATACCGGCCCTCGGTAACCAGCTTTGCGATCACCTTCGGATCCTTCCTGTCATTCTTGCTTTGGCTGTTGTCATCCAGTTCCTTGGTCTGCTTTACCGCATAAGGATTAACCATAACCAGGAGGATGCCCTCATCCTCAAGATAAGCGCCAAGGTCAAACCAGTAATGACCTGTCGGCTCGATACCTACGATTACATCTGACTTTCTGTACTTGTCCTGCAAATGCTGCATCCATGCTTTAAAGGCTTCAAAACCTTCTCTGCTGTTGCTGAACGTAAAGACTTTTCCGAGTTCAATGCCTCTCCAGTCAAATGCCCTGGCGTACTGTGTTGTGCTTCCGATATCAATTCCAACTACCAAAGTTGATTCTTTTACTTGATTGATTTTTTCATTCTGCTTATAATTCATTTGTGGGTGTCTCCTTTGAACGATGATTTGTTAACCTGCCAGTTAACAATCATTATTCTATGGGTGGCACTCATTTTTTGCAAACCGGTTATTTGTTACTTAACAGGAATGCTCCTTGTATTCTGTGTGGTAAATCCGTTTACCTATACTCTATCATTTTGTATATCGACAAAATATTCAAAAATGTTAATATAAAAAATGTAACAGGATACAGCATTAGCCATATCCTGTCATAAAACTCGCTATATTAAACAATTCCACCGTGCTTATATTGCTGTTCCCGAAGCTTATCCAACGATTTTGCTCCATCCGGGCTATACAAATCCAATAACTCCAAAAAATTGCCAGACTCCTTACACCCATGCAATAACATACGCATACTATCCGCATCTTTACCGAATAACATACCCAGCAGACTCATATCATACTGATTTTGACTATCACTTAATATTCCCTGCTGATGTAAATCCTCCATAAAACCATAAGTACGAACCTCGGAACCTATTCGCATCGCCACATTATATAAATCCGGATCAACAGTATGAAGATAATTTAGGTAGCGTGTCTCAATATTTCTATTGGGTGTGCCGCTCATCATCCAATTTGCTATATCTTCCAAAGATGCATCTACGGCAGCATCATCAATCAAATGCATCTGCCATCTACCGCTTTCAGTCTTTGTAAAAGTATATTTTCCATCTTCCGAATACAATGTATTTGACCATGAGTTTTTTGGAGCCGCCTGATCTCTGACAAGCACTTCAAATGCATCCATTGCAGCTCTGTCCGGGATACACTTTTTTTCATCTGTTGGTAATTCCATTTTCCCCAATGCTACTGCTGTTTGCACCAGCTCATAATCCGATATGTTTTCTCCATGATAAAAATAAGATTTTTGTTCTTTCAATTTTTCAAATGAAGCCGGTAGTTTTACTTCTGCCAACTGTTCTTTGGATACCTCAGTCCAATCTTCTTTTTTCTTACTACCTGCTGTCTGCATCTGTACTCTCGGACCATTTGTAATCTTTGTACCATATTTTGCATTTACCATATGTTCCGTTATTGTCACATGTGCAAACTGAAATAAACTCCTTTGGTTTCTTGTCTTTCCGTAGCCTTCTACTTTCACAGCGTACGGAAATGATGACTTCGTATTCAAAACAGAGTAAGTACCTGTATAAAATGTATTTGCAGCTTGTATTCTCATAATATAACCTCCAATCCAAACGAAAAACAGCGTCTATTTTCACATTCAATCCCTTGAAAACAGACGCCATCCTTAGCTATTAAGTATATCGGCAAATATTCAATTATCTTTACCTATCGGAATGAAAACCTGTCTGAATCCTGTCTGAATGGGAACAAAACCATTACAGTACTACACTTCCTCATCCACCTTCTTCGATACAAGTTCCGATAAAGCATTGTTATATGTACCATTGCTCTTATAGGTTCCGCTTGTTCGTGCTGCAGCATTGGAAATACTGTTTGCTTTCATGGATACCTTGTCAGCAAACGAATTATGTCCGGTAAAAAGTGTTTTGAATGAACTAATATCTGCCTTTTTAAGTGCTTCCTCATCCAGTTCCAACTTATTACCCTTGCCTACGGTAATACCGATTTTTGAAAGCATATTCTCATTAGACTCAGTAATTCCTGTCATCCACACAGCATTTCTTAATACATCTTTTGAATTGGAATTACCTGCCTGTTCCACAACATCATTGTAATCTTCTACAAATGATTTCACAGCCTTTGTGATAGCTTCCCAATCATAATCTTCAACCTCGATTTCCTCTCCGGTCTTTTCATCCTTTTTCTTGATTTTCTTCTTTTCCCAGAGTTCATCATTATTTAAAGCATCTGCTGATTTCTTTAGTGCATCCGCTCCTGACTTCATAAGTGTAGATTTCTGTACAGTATCCCCACCGGAAGATGCCTTTTCTGCATCCTGCTTTGCATAGTATGCCTTCAGCAATTTTCCATAACTGCCATTTTTGATTGCTGCATAGTCAGAAAGATTAAAAGCACTGCCTGTTGACGGTGTCTGCATACCTCCAAACAAATAGGAATAATCTACATTGGTGTTATATTTGCTTGCATAATCACTAAAACTATTTATCTCTGACATAGTAAGCACCTCCTACAAACGCACATCCACATGGGTATATGCTACTGTTCCGGTACAGATACCTCTACCGGCTCTGCTATATCAGTATTAACTGTTTCGGTCTTAACATCAGCACCCACATTCTCGGTTTCTTCTGTGCCTGCCACAGTCTTATCCTCTTTTTCACCAGCAACAGCATCCTTCTTATCTGTTTTCTTATCTTTATCATCTGCTTTTTCAGTCTGCTGATCTGCTTTCGCAGCTTCTTCCAATTCCTTATTCGCAGTAGCCAATGTATTCATCTGTGCTGATTCTGCTTGAACAGCCTTCTGCTCTACTTCAGCAAGTTCCTCTTTCTTTGCCTCTACATCATCACCACGAGCCGAATCCAACTTGATTTCAGACTCCAGCACCCCGGCTCTGCCTTCCATCTTTGTAGCAACGCTGCCCTGCACCTGTGCCTGAGCCATTGCGGAATCAGCAGAAATCATAGCCTTCATACTAGCCTGTGACAGACCTGTGCTTTGCTTTCCAGCTTTCGGAGCAGTTTTCTTACTGCCACCAAGCATATCATCCATTGAAGATTTCTTTGCCTGCTGTTCTTTCCTCTGTTCAATCTGATGCTGTCTTAACTGATTATTCAAATCCGTAATCTGCTGTTGAATTTCCTGTCTCTTTTTCATTTTTTCTTCAATGCTCATATCTTTGTTGGCAGAAAGCTCCTGCAACTGCTTCTGAGCATTAGCAATCTGATTTTGAATATTCTTGCTGACAGAATCTGTTGCCTTCGTCATATTCATTCCACCCACAGGTGTATTTGCCCCATTTAAACCGTTAATTCTCATATCCTATTACCTCCTGTTATCTACATAAGTGAAGCCATTGCAAACATATTCTCTTCTTCCGGTGTTGCTTCTCTATCTTCCACCTGTCCCATACGGTTCTGTGCCTGAGCCATTAAAGAATTTACTTTTTCCATTTCCGACTCATCGCACCATCCTTTTTCAATGCCTGCTTTTACTTCCTGCATATCGCCTTTTATTTCAGCTATGACCGCCCGTAACTGGCTTGTAGTCTTTGCCGCAGCAATCTTTCTTGCAGTCTTGCCGACATTTACACCAACACTACCACCTATGGTCTCGCTCTCTTTCTCAGCGTCCTCCGCAATTTCCGATTCCTCTGTTTCTTCTGCCTTTGCATCCTCCTCCGACCATTTCACATGAAATCCTTTGAAACGGTCACCAAAATGCTCTTTCAGCTCTGCTTCTACTTTTTTTCGCTCCTCAAGTTTCTCCTGCCGGATTTTCTCGGCATTATCTGTCATATCCTGTAATACTGTACTTTGCTTTATAGGTCTGCTGACTCCCCAGCCACCCCAATTACCATTTTCATCACAGAACCACCCTTGACTAATCATTTCTCGTCCCTGGGCAAGTTGCTGCTGCCTAAATCTCCTAGAAAAATCATTTAAAAACTTAACATCTTCTTCAAATTGTTTTCTTGTCGCCTCATCCGTTCCTAGCTTTCCTAAGAACTTAGGATTCACAACAAAATTAATATCTGATGAATTACCGTAGGTCTGTCCATAACTTACAGTCCCGACAAAAAACTTTGTTCCACTAATTTGCTTTTCCAACCCTTGAATATACTCAAGTCCTGCCGATACAGAATCCGGTATTGTCTTTTCGTAACTTACTCCTTCCTTCTGCACCGCAGTCTGGGAAACAGCATTTTTAGTGTCCTCTGTTTTTGAATCAAGCTTGTAATCATTTTGTACCGGGTACAGGTAATTACTTCCGATTCCCTTTACTGCCATCCGCATCATCCTCCTTGAAATATTGATTAGAAATCCGTTTCTCTATACACAGATACTTCTGCTATTTCCTATTTCGGAATGTAAAACTTCATACTAAATAGACTTGTTGTGAAACGCCCTTTTTATGTTGTGAACCAAAAACAAAAGACACAATCTATACCCATTTGTACAGAATTGTGTCCCTTATTTCTTATTCAACCATTAACATAACCGTCAATGTAAAGCTATTTTCATCCTGGCTTATATCTATGTCCCCATAATATTTTTGAGCCACTTTACGGATATTGGCAAGTCCGAATCCATGACTGCCCTTATCTTTCTTTGTGGTTTCCGGCACCCCGGTTTCATCGTCTATCTCTACGCTTTTACAAACACAGTTAGTTAATTCCAACATATACGCATTCTTCTTACGATAGGCAGATACGGAAACATAAGGATTCTTACAACCGTTTACCCCTTCAAACGCATTAGTAATGGCATTATTTAGTATTACGCTGACATCAAACGCATTGATACCTGTGTCCGTTGGATACATAAACTTACACCTAAAATCAATCCCTTTTTCCTCTGCTTCTTTCTGCTTCTGTGTCAAAATCACATCTGTAACAGGGTTTCCGGTCTTAATTTCCGCCACACTCTCACTCCATGCCGATTTCAGTTCTGCCATGTATTTTTCAAGTTCCTCTGTCTCATTTTTCATAAAGAGATTTTCCAATACTGAAATATGATTGCCCATATCATGCTTTAATGCCCGAATATCCCCATACAGCTTTTCTACTTCGCTGATGTGCTGTTTCGTGTTTTCTATCTGCTCTGCCAATAGCAAATTCATATTTTCCTCTCGCTGTTTTTCCTTTATCCTCTGATATATAATAACTGCGATAAGTATGGCAGCAAAAGAAACAATCTGATATATCACCCGTAAAAAAGTATATCCCGGATGAACATTCCACACATAATTTCCCGTATCTTCCACATACACATTGGATAAGAAATTAAATGTAAAATATCCTACCATTACCGTCAAAAGAGTCGCAAAAAGTAATATCAATTCTTTTCCTGATATATTTTCTTTTTTATTCACATACACCTTATGAATTAACTTAATTACAAGCCACATAACGACTATGGCAACACCGTAATAAATCAATTCCACAACGATATATGCTATCAGTTGCTTTACCGGTTCCGTAAGCATATATGGGGTGTTAATGAACAGGGCAAACATAATATCCCTAAGTACCAATCCTCTCTTAACTATTATCCTAGTTCTGGAGGTGAATGTGCATTATAAGCACAAAACCTTCTACTCGTATTTGTTTCAGTCACTCTATCCGCTCCTCCCTCATTTTTAAGCACAAAAAAAGTAACCAATTTTTTTCGTTGGTTACTTTCTCTACTCTCTACTGCTCTGCAATTCTTGCGGCTAATTCTTCTAAGTACATCCACCTATCCATCTTTTCTTCCAGTAGACTCTCTGCCGCTTCTTTGTCAGCCATTATCTGATTCAGTTTTACAAAGTCTGTTGATACTGCAGCCATTTCACTTTCCAGCTTTTCTATTTTTTCCTCCAGTGCAGCAATATCACTTTCAATGGTTTCATAATCCTTCTGTTCCTGATATGTAAACTTTAACTTCTGAGGACCACGAGTACGCTGTCCTTTCTGTGCCTGCTGCGTATTCGTCTTGGATGCATTTCCTGCTTTCTTTGCCTGCTCTGCCTCCTGTTCCTCTTTCTCTGCTAATTTCTTCAAGGAATAATCTGTATAACCACCTTCATATTGTTTCAGTTTTCCATCTTCCTCAAACGCAAAAATGCGTTTCATGGTTCTGTCAAGAAAATATCGGTCATGAGACACGGTAACAACAATTCCCTCATAACGGTCCAGGTAATCTTCTAATATGGTTAATGTGGCTATGTCAAGGTTGTTACTAGGCTCATCCAAAAGGATGTAATTTGGGGAAGTGGCCAGCACACGAAGTAAGTTTAATCTCTTCTTCTCACCGCCGGACAGTTTTCCAATCGGACTATATTGTTTTTCCGGTGGAAATAAAAATCTTTCCAACATGGCGGATGCAGAGATACTACCCTCTGTTGTCTGGATATATTCTGCGGTATCCTTCACATAATCAATCACTCTTTGCTTTGGGGCCATATAAGATAGGTCAACTTCATTTTCATTGCCTCCCTTTTCCGAAGCGATTTCCTGTGCGTAATATCCCATCTTGACCGTCTGCCCAATGATAACCTGTCCGGAATCCGGTGGTATCATTCCTGCAATAATTTTCATCAGGGTGGATTTTCCACAACCGTTTGGTCCAACAAATCCAACTCTGTCACCTTTCAAAAAGATATAAGAAAAATCATCTATCAGTTTCTTCTCCCCATATGCCTTGCAGATATGTTCCAGTTCTACTGTGGTTTTACCAAGTCTTGTTGAGATAGAACTCAATTCCACCTGTGAATCCTGCACCGGTGCCTGACGGTCACGCAGTTCCTCATAACGTTGAATATGTGCTTTCTGCTTTGTGGAACGCGCTCTGGCTCCTCTGCGTATCCATTCCAGTTCTACACGAAGTATCGACTGGCGCTTTCTTTCAGTTGCCAACTCCATTTCCTGACGCTGGGTTTTCAATTCCAAGTATCCCGAATAATTTGTCTGGTAACTATAAATCAAACCTTTATCGATTTCAATAATTCGGTTCGTCACGCTATCCAAAAAGTAGCGGTCATGGGTTACCATGATGAGTGCCCCTCTCCACTTTTTCAGATAGTCTTCCAACCAATCTGCCATTTCATTATCCAAATGGTTTGTAGGCTCATCAAGCAAAAGTATGTCTGCCGGGGAAAGCAGTACCGAAATGAGTGCAAGTCGTTTTCTTTGCCCTCCGGATAACTGTCCCGCAGGTTGCATGAAATCTTTAATACCGAGACGTGTCATCATCGCTTTGGCCTCACTCTCTATGGACCAACGATTTTCATCTGTCACGTTTCCTTCCAGTACACATTCCAGACTACTTTTATCCGGTGCAAACTCCGGATGCTGTGGCAGGTAACGAAGCACCACATGATTAGCAAGGGTAACGGTTCCTTCATCCGTTTCTTCCTCACCCATAATCATTTTAAGCAAGGTTGTTTTTCCGGTTCCGTTGATACCAATGACACCTACCTTCTCTCCTTCCTGTAAAGAAAAGGATGCACCATTAAATAACTTCCTCTCAGTATAGGACTTTGTCAGATTCTCTATGTTAATCAAATTCATGTTGTTTCCTCTTTCATCTTGTTCTAGCTACCATTATACACCAAATAAAAAAGTAGTCACCTCTTTTGACTACATCCTCTCCTACACTATACACAGTACAATGATATTTTTGTGTATCCTGTACTTTTTACACCTAATTTATTACACGATACACTCTATGCACACTTCAAAAGGGTACTACAGTTTACATCGAGAATCAGGACATTGGGTGCCCCCATCAGTACCTTGCATAATTGCAGTCTGCGCCGCTCTCCGCCGGACAGTTTTCCCAGCTGTCCGTACTGGTCTTCCCCGGAAAACAGGAACCGCTCCAGCATTCTCGCTGCCGTGATCTGTCCATCCTCCGTGGTGATATATTCTGCCACATCCCGGATATAATCAATGACTCTCTGTTCCGGATGCATCATGGTGTCGTCGATCTCCTGGGCATAATATCCCAGCTTCACGGTCTGCCCGATCTCAATATGTCCGCTGTCCGGAGCCACTTCACCCAGGATCATTTTCATCAGCGTGGTCTTACCACTGCCGTTAGGGCCGATAAATCCCACCCGGTCGTCCTTGCCGAACAGATAGGTAAAATCACGGATCAACACTTTATCGCCATAGCTTTTGGATACATTCTCGATCTCTACTGTGGTACGGCCCAGTCTGGATGCTGCGGAAGTCAGTTCCACTTTGCCGTCCGTCACGGGTCCCTTCACATTTTTCAATTCCTCAAAACGCTGCAATCTGGCCTTCTGCTTCGTAGAGCGGGCTCTGGCGCCCCGCTGTACCCAGGCAAGCTCATTGCGTAGGATATTCAGGCGTTTTTTCTCACTGGCCTGTGCCATCTCCTCCCGTTGCATTTTCAGTTCCAGATAGCCGGAATAATTGGCATCATAGGAATAAATCTTCCCTTTGTCCAGTTCCAGGATCCGGTCAGTGACACTGTCCAGAAAATAACGATCATGTGTAACCATGATCATAGCGCCTTTGCGGCGGCGCAGCTGATCCTCCAGCCAGTCAGACATGGAATTGTCCAGATGGTTGGTAGGCTCGTCCAATAACAGGATCTCCGCCGGGGACAACAGTACCGATACCAGTGCCAGACGCTTGCGCTGTCCGCCGGACAGCTGCCCGCAGGGCTGATCAAATTCCGTAACCCCCAGTTTCGTCAGCATGCTTTTGGCATCCGCCTCGATGGTTCCGGCGTTTTCCTCCACACGATTGCCACGCAGCACTGCCTCCAGCACCGTCTCCTCCGGAGCAAACTCCGGATTCTGCGGCAGATAACGCACCAGACAATGATTTGCCTTGATCACGGTGCCATCATCGGCTTCCTCCAGCCCGGCAATCATTTTTAGCAAAGTGGATTTTCCGGTTCCGTTAATACCAATGATTCCGGCCTTTTCCCCTTCCTGCAGGAAAAAGGAGGCTCCGTCAAAAATCTTGCGTACTCCATAACTTTTGGTAATATTGTCAACAGTCAGTATATTCATCTGTATAATCTCTTTTTAGAATTTACGCATAGCTTATACGAACTTTTTTCTCAAAGAATCGTATCATTTTTCATGTGCTATACTTCCAAATGTAGTATACTATAAATAATCTATTTTAGGAAAGAAGGTTTTCGCATGAACTTAAAAGATGCTGCTGCGAATCTGAATCAGGCGCACCCGGAAGACATCCTGCATCCCCTCTATACTCTCTGGGGGGGAATCGCTGGTGCGATCCGGTTCCAATGACGATATCCTGCCGGAATATCCCCGTCCGCAAATGAAACGAACGGATTACCATATGCTGAACGGTCTCTGGGAATATGCTTTTGTGCCCGCAGATGGGAGTAGTTCTTCGGAAGATTCTGCGTATTTTACCGCTCAGGGTTCCATCCGGGTGCCTTTTTCGCCGGAAGCCCTGCTTTCCGGAGTTCACAGACGGCTGGAACCCACGGAGTACCTGTGGTACCACCGGGAACTTTCTTTTTCCACGGAAGAGCTTTCCCAAAAAGAGGAAAATATGCGTTGCATTCTGCATTTTGACGCGGTAGATCAGGAAGCAACCGTTTTTCTCGGCACAAAGAAGCTTGGCACTCACAGTGGCGGCTACCTTCCTTTTTCCTTAGACATCACAGAATATGTAAACGCAGATCCGGTATCCCTCTATGTAAAAGTCCGGGATCTGACCGACACCGGTTACGCCACCAGGGGAAAGCAGACCCTGAACCGCGGCGGCATGTTCTACACCGCCCAGAGCGGCATCTGGCAGAGTGTCTGGTACGAATGGGTTCCGAAAAACTATGTGATCAATTATAAGATCACCCCGGAGTACAACAAGGCTTCCGTAACCTTCGTTCTGTGTTCTCCGAAGCCGTTCAACCATCTGGAATTCCGGATAAGTGCCCCCTCCTGCGACGGAACCCTCGCACAGGAAAATACCGGTTCACTCACGCAGATGCGTGTACGTAAAATTTCTGAGCAACAGGATTCCTTTGGGCTCACGCATACCACGGTTGTGCTTTCTTTTCCCGCCAGCGTCACCTATTCTGCAACGGATCCTGCTGATGCACCGGAGCCGGTAAATTTCAAGCCTTGGAGCCCGGAACACCCCTGGTTGTATCCTTTTACCCTGAACGCCGATGAGGATACCGTGGATGGTTATTTTGCCATGCGCTGCTACTCCGTAGAGCCAGATTCTAAGGGCATCCCTCGCTTCTGCCTGAATCACAGACCTTATTTTCTCCATGGAATCCTGGATCAGGGCTACTGGTCCGACGGGCTGATGACTGCTCCCTGCGATGAGGCCTTTGTCTATGATATCAGCCTCGCAAAAGGGCTGGGCTTCAACATGCTCCGGAAACATATCAAGCTCGAGTCTCTGCGCTGGTATTATCACTGCGATCGTCTGGGCATGATCGTATGGCAGGATATGGTCAGCGGCGGCTCTACCTATCATATGCCCTGGGTATGCTATATGCCCACACTGTTCCCCCACATGTCCGCCCACACGAAGGATAATCATTATGAGCTGTTCTCCCGTGGTTCGGAAGAAGGCCGGAAAAGCTGGGAACAGGAATGTCTTGACACCATAGATCACCTGTACAATGTCCCTTCCATCGCCGTATGGGTGCCCTTCAACGAAGGCTGGGGACAGTTCGATGCTGCCCGTATTGCGAAAATGGTGGCAAAAAAAGACCCCTCCCGTCCGGTAGACCATGCCAGCGGCTGGTTCGACCAGAAAGGCGGGGATTTCCGCAGTATTCATAACTACTTCCGTCCGTTACAGGTAAAATTGGATGGAAAAAGGGCTTTCGTTATCTCGGAATATGGTGGCTACGCCTGTCACATCGACGGGCATTCCAGTGTGGACCGGGTCTACGGATATCAGAAATATGACACCCCGGAGGAGATGGCTGCTGCCCTAAAGCAGTTATTTTCCAGACAATTATTTCCTCTGATCTCAAAGGGCTTGAGCGGTGCGGTATATACGCAGCTCTCCGATGTGGAAGAAGAGGTGAACGGTCTGGTGACTTACGACCGGCGTATCGTCAAACTGCCTGTGGGACATCCGTTTGCGGCACCATCCTCTTTTGCAGCACCTTACTCACATGGAAATAAGCCGGAATAAGGAATGCATCCGCCATGATCCAGGCAATAGGACTGCCCAGGCATACCCCGGTGAAGCCGATGATTGGCACCAGTCCAAAGCCTGCCAGGGATCTGGCGATCATTTCGAAGACACCTGCTAAAATGGCGAATTTCGGGAAACCCATACCCTGGATCAGGAAACGGACAATGTTCACCAGTGCAAGCGGAATATAGAATGCCGTATTCCATAACAGGAAAGCACACACGTTGGCAATGATCTCTGCCTCGCCGCCGTCCACGAACAGCTGCGCCAGCGGACCGCCGAAAAATACTGCAATCAAAAATGCGATCACAGAGTATCCTACCCCCAACAGTACACAGGATTTAAGTCCCTTGCCAAGACGGTCCAGTTTACCGGCTCCCACGTTCTGTCCACCGTAGGTTGCCATAGTGGAACCCATGGCATCAAAAGGACAGGCTAAGAAGTTACCGATCTTGCCGCCTGCAGTCATGGCCGCAACTGCCGCAGAACCTAAGGTGTTGGCTGCAGTCTGTAAGATTACGCTGCCAATGGCGGTAATGGAATACTGTAGCCCCATAGGAACTCCCATGCCGCACAACACCATCATCATATGTCCGTCCACTTTCCATTCTTCCCTGTGGATTCGCAGGATCTCGAATTTTTTCACCATATAGACCAGACATGCCACACCTGAGACTCCCTGGGAGATCACCGTTGCCCAGGCTGCCCCCGCCACGCCCATGTGCAGGGATATGATAAAATACAGATCCAGCACAATATTAATAATGGAAGACAGCACTAAGAATACCACAGGAGTCTTGCTGTCGCCGGTTGCACGGATCACGCCTGCCACGATGTTGTACAGGAATACCGTGGGAATACCGATAAATATAATGAAAATATAGTTATGCGCCCCGTCAATGATGTTGGCGGGCGTCTTCATCCATACCAGAATGTCCCGGCACAGGATCGCCGTCACCACGGTCATGATGACGGAAAAGGCAAGTCCCAGCCAGGCACAGTTGGCCACATATTTGCGCATGCCCACATAATCTCCGGCACCGAATTTATGGGACACGGGGATGGCAAATCCATTGCAGACACCCATGCAGAAACCGATGACCAGGAAGTTGATGGAGCCGGTAGAGCCTACTGCTGCCAGATCATCCACACCAAGAAACCGTCCTACGATCATGGTATCTACCAGATTATAGAACTGCTGGAATAAAAATCCGAATAATAACGGCACAGCAAAGCTGATGATAAGTTTCATGGGGCTGCCTTTTGTCAGATCCTTTGTCATGATAATATCCTCTCTGAATTTTGTAGCTACGGTATTTATCAAGGTTTTCCGGTTGCTTCCATAGCTATTTATTTCTATCGTTGAGAGTATATACGCAGCGTTTCAAAAATGCAATATCTTTTTTTCAGATTTTATCATTTTTTACTATACTGTTTTTGTTATAATTTACGGGGGATTTTTATAGATAGGGGAATTGTTTTATGAAAGAATTTCTGAAATATCTGAAAATGATACCTGTGATTATCTATCCTTATATTTATGTGGTGATTCTCGCTGTTTTCTTAATGTTTATGAATGTTCTGCCTTTGGATTACAACGGCACCGCAAGGCGCACACACGAAAAGGCCCCTGCCAGGTAATCCCGGCAGAGGCCTCTTTTATGATTCTATTCGTTATGTAGGTTACTATTCCACCTTAGGCGAAAGGATTCTCGGTCGGATACAGCATTCCCTTCGGCTGATTGAAATTCAGATCCTCTACAGGTACGCCGATGTATTTGAATACTTCGTACAGAGCCTTGCCGAAGTGTCCGAAAGCAACAGCACCGTGGTGAGGGAAGTTCTTCTCGATCAGTACGTGACGATAGAAACGTCCCATTTCGGGGATAGCGAAAATACCGATACCACCGAAGGATCTGGTAGCTACGGGAAGTACTTCACCCTGTGCAATATATGCGCGCAGCTTGTTGTCTGCGGTAGACTGCAGACGATAGAAGGTGATGTCTCCGGGAACGATATCTCCTTCCAGAGTACCCTGGGTCACCTCTTCGGGAAGGGTTCTTGCCATGATCATCTGGTACTTCATGTTGCAGGAGGTCAGCTTCTTGGAGTTGGTGTTACCGCAATGGAATCCCATGAAGGTGTCATTGTGGGTATAGTTGAATTTACCCTTGATGGACTCTTCGTACATATCATCGGGAACAGTGTTGTTGATATCCAGCAGAGTTACGGTATCTGCGCTGACGCAGGTTCCGATGAACTCACTTAAGCAGCCGTAAATATCTACTTCACAGGATACGGGGATGCCCATACCGGTGAGACGGCTGTTCACATAGCAGGGTACGAAACCAAACTGGGTCTGGAATGCAGGCCAGCACTTTCCGGCAATGGCTACATACTTACGATATCCTCTGTGAGCCTCGATCCAGTCTAACAGTGTCAATTCATACTGAGCCAGCTTAGGCAGTACTTCGGGCTTATGGTTGCCTGCCCCCAGTTCTGCTTCCATCTCTTTTACCTTGGCGGGGATTCTCTCGTCTCCATCATGCTTCTTGAAGGCTTCGAACAGATCCAGTTCGGAGTTCTCCTCGATCTCTACCCCCAGATTGTACAACTGCTTGATGGGTGCATTACAAGCTAAGAAGTTCAAAGGTCTGGGGCCGAAGGAAATGATCTTCAGATCACTTAATCCCACAATAGCTCTTGCGATAGAAATGAACTCATGCAGCATATCTGCACATTCCGCTGCAGTTCCTACGGGATTCTCGGGGATATAAGCTTTTACATTACGAAGCTTTAAGTTGTAGCTTGCATTCAGCATACCGCAGTAAGCATCGCCTCTGCCGCCTAGCAGATCATTCTGGGTCTCTTCTGCTGCTGCAATGAACATTGCAGGACCGTCAAAATGCTTTGCCAGTAAGGTCTCGGAAATCTCGGGGCCAAAGTTGCCCAGATATACGCACAGTGCATTACAGCCTGCCTTCTTGATGTCTTCCAGAGCCTGTACCATATGGATCTCGCTCTCTACGATACATACCGGGCACTCATAGACACTGTCTGTTCCATACTTCTCGGTATAAGCCTTCATCAGAGCTTTTCTTCTGTTCACGGAAAGACTCTCGGGGAAACAGTCACGGCTGACAGCCACAACGCCAATTTTTACTTCGGGTAAATTACTCATTTTGTAATCCTCCTATTTTCGTTTTCTTTTTCTCTACACCATTTATTTTACCGCCGTCATACATCCATGCAGGGGATTCCGGCGTTCAAATCTTTTTATTCTGCCACCATTATTTGCTGACATCCAGATTCTCTCCAACAAGCCCGAGGAAGCTTCCCTCTGGAAGTCCACCCTCCGCATGGCCGATCAGCCATTTGTTCGTAGCGGCAAGCAACGCATCCTCGCTGGGTGCCTTGCCCTGCTCCACCTTCTGATGTGCTCCTTCTAACGGATAGTTAGTGCCCTGAGGTAACACGATGGCTACCTGGAATCCCTGTCCGTCTACTCCACAGGGAGCATAATGCAGAGAAGTTGCGAAGACCTCTACACCGGTTCCGGCCGGTACTAAAAATGCTTCCATCTTAGAAGTATCGTAGGTAAAATCTTCTGCCACATCCGCTAACAGCCCCAGGATCAGGATAGCATCCGTTGCTGCCACATTAATTTCGGAACTTCTATGATATTCCACGGCATTCAGTTTGGAATTATGGCCATTGCAGTAACCGATCTGTACAGGCATTTCTCCGTATGTGATGGTCTCCAGTTCTTTTTTCACAGGTAATGCTTCCAAAGCATTGATCCCGGGCTCATACACCACGCCGTCAGGAACCGGAGTCTTTTTCATTTCTTCCACCAGCTGTGTAAAATCCACATTGGTGATCACTCTGCCATACTTACGAAATGCAGGATCTTTTACAGATAAAATATGCATTCTACTCTACCAACCTTTCTCTATTATAGCTCAAACTTAAAATTACGAGGTTCATTTTGTTATGTTGTTGTTTGATTTTTCTACGCGTTATTTAATGATCTCAAACAGCGGTCTGCATGCCGGATAGATCTGGCGGAATTTCTGATAGCGGTCTTCATATTTTGCCACCAGTTCCGGATCCGGTTCTACCGTTCCGGTGACTTTGACGAACTTCTCCGCGATCTCCTCCACACTTGCATATTCCCCACAGGCTACTGCCGCCAGCATGGCACCGCCCATGGCCGGTCCTTCTTCGCTTTCTATCACATCCACCTTCAGATTCAGGATATTGGCGATCATCTTCTTCCACAACGGGCTCTTGGCTCCGCCACCGCAGATCTTGGTCCGCTCCAGATGGATTCCCAGAGATTTTGCCACCTCCAGTGAATCACGCAGTGCAAATGCCACGCCTTCCAGTACCGCCTGCGTCATATCGGCTCTGGTGGTATCCATGGTCATTCCGATAAAAGTTCCTCTGGCATTGGGATCATTATGGGGAGAACGCTCGCCCATGAGATACGGCAGGAAGTAGACATGATTTTCTCCCAGCTTCTCAATCTGCGCCTGTTCTGAGGCATAATCCTTCGTTCCGATGATCTCATCCATCCACCATTTATTACAGGAAGCGGCACTCAGCATGCAACCCATGAGATGGTAATGTCCGTCTGCGTGGGCAAAGGAATGCAGGGCATTGTGCTGATCTACTCCGAAATGATTGGAGGAAATAAAGATTGTTCCACTGGTACCCAGGGAAATATTACACATATTGTCTCCTACAGTTCCGGTACCTACAGCGGCGGCCGCATTATCCCCGGCTCCCGCCGCTACCACAACATTTGCGGGAATCCCCAGTTCGTCTGACACCTCCGGCAATACGCAGCCCACCTTTTCATAACTCTCATAACAAGTGGCCAACTGCTCTTCTCTCACTCCGCAGATCTCACACATTTCCTTCGACCAACAACGGTTCTTCACATCAAACAATAACATCCCGGAAGCATCTGATACATCCGTACAATGTACGCCGGTCAGACGATAAGCTATGTAATCCTTCGGCAACATGATCTTTTGATCCGTGCGAAGTTCTCTGGCTCATTCTTTTTCACCCAGAGGATCTTCGGCGCGGTAAATCCGGTGAAAGAAATATTCGCAGTGTACTCAGACAACTTCTCTTTGCCGATCACATTATTCAGATAATCGCATTCCTCTGTGGTTCTGCCATCGTTCCAGAGGATGGCAGGGCGGATCACCTGATCCTTCTCATCCAGAATGACCAGTCCATGCATCTGTCCTCCGAAGCTGATGCCTGCCACCTGGCTCTTGTCTGCATCTTTCAAAAGCTCCCGGATGCCCTCCATAGTCTGTTCATACCAGTCCTCCGGCTTCCGTTCCGACCAGCCGGGATGTGGGAAATACAAAGGGTATTCCCGGGATACAATATTCCGGATGTTCCCTTCACTGTCCATTAAAAGCAGTTTTACCGCCGAAGTGCCCAGATCGATTCCAATATATAGCATGAATCTTCCTCCTACGTTTGTGCTGTGATCCATTTTCGTTCCTTTTCGTGCCCGTGCACGTTATAGTCTTATCATAACTGTTGTGAAAAAATTTTTCAAGTAGAAGTTTTTATGTTTTCAGTATTTTTTCACTAAAAAGTGAAGATGGAATTTCATCATTCATCATCCATTCAGCGTGCCCGGACAAATTCTGCACTTTCGTTGACTTCCCTCTGGAAATATGATACTTTTATAACCAGATGCTTGGAACAGATATTACGGAAAGGCATGAGTATTCTATGGCAACCATCAAAGAAATCGCCGCATTGGCCGGAGTATCCCGCGGCACTGTGGATCGCGTCTTAAACGATCGCGGCGCAGTAAACCCGGAGACCGCCGAAAAAAGATCAGAAAAATTGCAAAAGAGCTGGACTATAAACCCAACCGCGCCGGTCTCGTTCTGGCAGCGCAGAAAAAGCGGCTGAAGCTGGGTGTCATTCTGTTTTCCACTGGGAATCCTTTTTTTCAGGATGTTCTGGCCGGAATCAATGAAAAGGCGGAAGAGCTGGCAGGTTACAACTGTACCGTGATCACCAAACAGATTTCTTTCGGTGTGGAGGCCCAGTTACAGGCAGTCAAAGAGCTTCTTGCAGAAGAAGTGAACGGCATTGCCATGACCCCTTACAACGACGAACGGATCCGCAACTGCATCAATACTTTATACGAGCAGGGGATTCCCGTGGTCACGCTGAATACAGACATTGAAAATTCCAGACGTATCGCTTATGTCGGCAGCAACTACACCCGCAGTGGTGCCACCGCCGCCGGTCTTCTGCAATTGATGACCTCCGGCACAGTAAACGTGGGTATTGTCACAGGTTCCTCCAACATTCTCTGTCACACAGAGCGCATTGCGGGATTTCTGAAGACATTAGAACCTTTCTCTGACCGGATCCGCGTCGTGGATACCGTGGAGATCCACGATGACGAAGTGGAAAGCTACGAAAAGACAACGACACTTCTGTCAAAGCACCCGGAGATCAATGCACTGTTCTTCGCCGCCGGCGGTGTCTACGGAGGCTGCCGCAGTGTAGAGGCTCTTGGTAAAAAAAAGGCGATCCGGATCATCGCTTTTGATCTGGTCCCCACCACCCGCCAAATGCTGGAAAATGACACCATTGCCGCCACCATCTGCCAACAGCCGAAAATTCAGGGCAGCAAACCTCTTTCCCTGCTGTTTGCCTATCTGACGACCGGCGAAAATCCGGAAAAAGAATACAATTATGTAGCGGTAGATATCCGGATCAAAGAAAATATCTAAATAATTCTTAAAATTCTTCCGACACTCTTGTCATTCACAACATATAGTACTATAATATACATATTATCTACGAAATGTTGTTTTGAGGGGTACAAAAGCGGGGGAGTCTTTGATCCATGAATTTATCTGATCTGAAAAGAAATGCATATATGTTGCGGGGTTCCGATGCAAAACGTGGCTACATGCGCTGGTGGCATTCCTTCCAGGGCATTTGTCCCACGACGCAGGAAACCCGCACTTTTTTTGTAGAATACAGCATTTTAAATCCGGCTCTCGGTACTTCCCAGCCTATTTTAGGTCAGCATCCCTACTATAAACGTCATGGTCTGAAACCATCTTATCTCTGCATAAAAGCCGGTGTATTCCCTGAGCCGGGAGATAGCGGGCTCCAGCTTCAGGCATATTATCCCCTGACCTCTCTGCAGGTGGCCCAGGATCCCTTTTACATGCAGTTTGAGGATTGTGTCTACAGCGAAAACCGGATCAGTGGTTCGATTGATATCTCCGATGAGGTTGCAAGACATCGCTCTCTTATGACCGATGCGGGCAGTTTTATCTGGGATCTGGAAGTGCATAAGGCGGTTGCCTGTCATACCGGCTATATTGCCAATGCTTTTTTTACCGCGGTTCATGCCCTGGAAAGTTTCTGGCATGGGGAAGGTATCCGTACCTTTTTCCGTGGGACCATCATTTTGAACGGTGTCACCTACGAGGTAACTCCCGAGACCTCCTACGGCTATGCGGACAAACATTGGGGCCGCAGTTACAACCAGCCCTGGCTGCAATTTGCTTCCGGCCACCTGATCAGCGAGAAAACCGGGCGGGAATTGAAGCATTCGGCTCTGGCCATCGACGGCTGTTGTCCGAAATTTCTCTTTTTCCCCATGCGACGCAGGATTCTGATGCAGCTGACCTATACCGGGGAAGATTTTGAGTATCATTTTGGCAGACCTCTTACACTGTCCCGCTGCAAATGGAAAGTGAAAGAGACCAACAAACGTTTTATCTGGCATTTCAAAGCCCAGAACCGCACTTCCGTTGTACGGATCTCCGGAAGCTGCAGCAAAGAGCAGATGATGCCGTTACTCTATGAAAGTCCTGACGGAAAAGTATCCGACATTCCTCTCTGGGAAGGCGGCAATGCAACAGGCACCATAGAACTATACCGGCGAATCGGCGGTTCCCTGGAATTGATCGATCGTCTGCAATTTGAAAACGGATTATGTGCTTATCAGCGTTCCTGATTTTCGTCCGGGGAATAAAAGATAACTGCAATTTAAAAAGCTGTTGCCACAGATCACTCTGTTGGCAACAGCTTTTGTTGTTTATCTCTATGTAGCTTAGATTGCCTCTTCCGGCTCCTCCAATGCTTTTTCGTAACTCTCCAGGATCACCCTTTGCAAATTCTCTCTGGTGGAAGAATTGATGGGATGGGCGATATCCCTGTATTCTCCGTCCGTTGCCTTCTTGCTCGGCATTGCAATGAACAATCCCTTTTCACCTTCGATCACCTTGATATCATGTACGACGAATTCATCATCCAGTGTAATGGATACGATAGCTTTCATCTTGCCTTCCTTGGTGATCTTACGAACACGTACATCTGTAATCTGCATTTGCTAACCCCCTTGGTGTTATCGTGATCCCTACGCATTTCTCCGCCCTGCAGGCTCTCGAAACGCTACAGATATTCGTATTCCGGGCTATCGCCCTACTTACTCATATCTGTTAGATTCCCTAATGACCACATTGCCCTGCCTGCAAGCAGTCTCGCAATGTAGTCATTGAGAATCCGGATCACTTAGATCACGTATCGTTCATTCCTCTCAACTACGATCTTAACTTCGCCTTCTCCCACAAAGTACGAATTTGCACGGATCGTGTCACGGCTCTCTACAATACAGTTTTCAATATGCGTGTTATCTCCAATATACACATCATTGAGGATAATGGAATTCTTGATCACACAATTATTGCCGATATAGCTCTTCTTAAAGATCACGGAATTCTCTACCACACCGTTGACGATACATCCACTGGATACCAGGCTGTTACGCACCTGGGAACCGGGATTATATTTTGCGGGAGGCAGGTCATCCACCTTGGAATATACGTCCGGATACTGCTTGAAGAAATAGTTTCTCACATCTGCTTTCAAGAAGTCCATATTGGTGCTGTAGTAATCATCCACAGATGCGATATTTCTCCAGTAATCCTTGATCTTGTATCCATAGATTCTCTTCAGATCCTTGTAACGGATCAGGATATCTCTTACGAAATCGTAGCGGTCTTCCTCAGCACACTTCTCGATCATCTCGATCAGCAGTCTGCGTCGAACCACATAAATACCACAGGAAATGGTATTGGTCTTCGCCTGTAAGGGCTTCTCCTCGAACTCTTCGATACGACTTTCCTCGTTCATTCGAATCGTACCGAAACGCTCTACATTCGTACCGGCTTCCATATCGCGGCAGACTACAGTGATATCTGCTTTTTTCTCGATATGGTATTCCAGCACCTTATTATAATCCAGCTTGTATACACAGTCGCCGGATGCGATAACTACATAAGGCTCATGGCTGTTCTTCAAAAACTGCAGATTCTGGTAAATTGCATCTGCGGTTCCTCTGTACCAGTTGCTGTTCTCTGCTGTTACAGCGGGAGTGAATACATATAATCCACCCTGTTTACGTCCGAAATCCCACCATTTGGAAGAATTCAGATGCTCGTTCAGACTTCTTGCATTGTATTGGGTAAACACTGCCACCTTCTGAATATGAGAGTTGGTCATATTACTCAGTGTAAAGTCAATACTGCGGTAGCTGCCTGCAATCGGCATCGCACATATAGCTCTCTTCTGGGAAAGTTCCCGCATCCTGTGATTGTTACCGCCTGCTAAAATAATTCCAATCGCTCTCACTGCTATTCACCTGCCTTAATTAATGTTTTGCCGCTTGCGAGCTGGGAATCCTCATAATCTGCAGCAGCTGTCACTCCGGATATCACTGAGTTTTTGCCTACGCTGATACCGTCAGGAATCACGCTCTTCTCACCGATGGTTACAAGTCCGTGGTTGTAAATATGAGGTGCCGTATCGTTCTCTGCTTCTTCACCGACACCTAATTTTACCTGATTACCTACCACAACATTCTCTGCGATAATCGCCTTGTTGATCTCACATCCTTCACCGATCTGGGTCTGGTTCATGATAATGGAATCCCGGATCACGGTTCCTTTACCGATCGTAACACCACAACCAATGACGGAATTATATACTTCTCCATAGACCTCGGAGCCTTCACCGATGATACTGCGCTCTACCACACTGTCGGCAGCAATATAATCAGGGGGCTGGATCTCGCTCTTGGTATAGATCTTCCAGTATTCCTCATACAGGTTGAATTCCGGTACGATATCGATCAGTTCCATGTTGGCTTCCCAATAGGAACTCAAAGTACCTACATCCTTCCAATAACCGGTGAACTCATACGCATACAGCGGAGCCCCCTTTTCATGGCAGTAAGGAATGACATGCTTACCAAAATCCAGTGCCGGCTGATCTGCCATAGCGATCAGTGCTTCCTTCAATGTCTTCCAGTTAAATATGTAAATACCCATACTTGCAAGATTGCTTCTGGGATGTTCCGGCTTCTCTTCAAATTCGGTGATGCGATGGTTCTCATCTGCGATCATGATGCCGAAACGGCTGGCCTCCTCCATGGGAACAGGCATTACCGCAATAGTAACTTCTGCATTGTTGGCCTTGTGGAAATCCAACATCACTTCATAATCCATCTTATAAATATGATCTCCGGAAAGGATCAGCACATACTCTGGATTATAGCTCTCCATATACTCCAGGTTCTGATAGATCGCATTCGCAGTTCCTGTATACCATTCGCTGTTGGTACTCTTCTCATAGGGAGGCAGCACGGTCACTCCTCCGATATTACGATCCAGATCCCAGGGAATACCGATTCCGATATGGGTATTCAGTCTGAGGGGCTGGTACTGTGTCAGTACGCCTACCGTATCCACTCCCGAATTAATACAATTAGAAAGGGGAAAATCGATAATGCGGTACTTGCCTCCAAATGCAACGGCAGGTTTAGCAACCTTGGATGTCAAGACACCCAGACGGCTTCCCTGTCCTCCAGCCAATAGCATGGCTATCATTTCTTTCTTAATCATATCCTCACCTCTATCTAGCCTTCCACCTGTTGTAATAAATAGTCGCTCGCGGCTATTATCCGATGTATCCATCTGTCTCGAAAAAGTGCCTGCTCTTTCCTTCGGATGTGATAATCTGATTATAACACATTGCCAAAGGAAAGTGAATATTTATTACTAGGTTTTTTTGTCATTTTACGATTTTCATATCCATTTTTTACATAATTAGCTTATCTTTTGTAAGCTTTTTGTCAATTTATGCCAATCCCGTCTGGATTGGTTTTGCAAAAAATAGTAAACTTACACATTTTTTCAAAATCGTACCTATGGATTGTTTTTTTTCGTTCCTATGTATATAATATTAATAATAAGGTAACTGCTCTGAATAGTTACATAATAAGCAATGCAACTACACTATATTAAGGAAGTGCCAATATGTATCAGATAGACTTTAATCACCCCTCGTCCATTTATTTTGTAGGTATCGGCGGTATCAGCATGAGCGGTCTCGCAGAGATTCTGAAGGATGCCGGCTTCCGTGTGTCCGGTTCCGACCGTTCCAAAAGCCCCCTCACCGAAACTCTGGAAAGAAAGGGGATCAATGTATTTTATGGACAACGTGCCGGGAATATTACCGATGATATCGATTGTGTCGTATTTACCCAGCGCGATTCACAAAGACAATCCCGAATATGTCGCTACTATGGAAAAAGGGATCCCGCATCTCACCAGAGCGCAGCTTTTAGGAGAGATCATGCAGAATTACAAGACTCCTATTGCCATCAGCGGTACTCACGGCAAGACCACCACGACCTCCATGGTCAGTGAGATTCTGCTGCATGCCGGTACGGATCCCACTCTGTCCATCGGCGGAATGTTAAAAAGCATCGGTGGCAACATCCGTGTCGGCAGTACCGATCTGTTCGTTACAGAAGCCTGCGAATACACCAACAGCTTCTTAAGCTTTTTCCCCAGGATCGGTATGATCCTGAATATCGAAGAAGATCACCTGGACTTTTTCAAGGATCTGGAGGATATCCGGAATTCCTTCCATAAATTTGCAAAGCTTCTGCCCGCTGACGGCTGTCTGATCATCAACGGTGCCATTGACAGATTACAGGAGATCACAGGAGATCTGGACTGTCGCGTGATCACTTTTAATAAAGAAGCGGTCAACAGTGACGGGTCCGCTGCCGATTATTATCCCTCGGATATTACTTTTGACGAGTTCGGTCATCCTTCCTTTACTCTTCACCGGCATGGAGAAGTGTCCGGCAGTTTTTCTCTGCAGGTTCCCGGAGAGCATAACGTATGCAATGCCATTGCTTCCATTGCCCTGGCCGATTTGCTGAAGATCGATCGCGAGGTTACCGCTTCTGCCCTGCACGGTTTCACCGGTACAGACCGCAGATTCGAATACAAGGGCACCATCGGCGGTGTCACCATTGTGGATGATTATGCACATCATCCCACCGAGATTGCAGCCACCCTGCATGCGGCAGCGAATTATCCCCACAAGACCCTCTGGTGTGTCTTCCAGCCACATACTTACACCAGAACCAAGGCATTCATGAAAGATTTTGCCAAAGCCTTAAGTCTGGCAGACAAAGTCGTCCTGGCAGATATTTATGCTGCCCGTGAGACCGATACCCTGGGAATCAGTTCTGAGACGCTCCAGACAGAGATCCGGGCACTGGGCCATGAATGTTACTATTTTCCTTCTTTTGATGAGATTGAAAACTTTTTATTAGAAAATTGCATAAACGGTGACCTGTTGATAACTATGGGTGCCGGAGATGTAGTAAAAATCGGTGAAAACCTGCTTGGCAAATAGTTGTCCACATTATCCACAGGAAACACCGGGGATTATCCCCGTTTTCCCTGTGGATATTTTGTTGTTTTCCTGTGGATAATTTTCTGTCGGATTTTGGCGATGATCTGCCGATATATAGGGTTTTCTCGATACACCGTCTTTTGGTATCCACAATATCCACCGTTTCCACATTTTTATCCAGGAGTCCGAAAGTCCAGTGTTTACAAGGTTTTCCGGCAAATTGACTATTTCTTTTTCACAGGTCTTATGCTATACTTGGTCTTACTTTGAAAAAGGAACGATTTGTGAAAGAAGGTATTGTGTGTTATGGCACGGATAGCGCTCTATAAAGATAATTATGCAGATTCTACGGTAGTATCCAATCTGTTTATTGATGAATATATGAAAGATGCCAACGACGCACAGCTGAAGGTCTATTTTTATCTGCTGCGCATGCTGAATGCGGAACAGGCTATCAGTGTGTCCGGAATTGCGGACAAGTTCAACCACACGGAAAAGGATGTGATCCGTGCACTAAAATACTGGGAAAAGCAGCAGATCCTGGATCTGGACTTCGATGATAATAAAACACTGGTAGGGATTCATCTTCGTGATCTGAGCACGCAGGCTGCTCCTGCCCCCCAGCATAATGTCCTGCTGACCTCCGGTCCTTCGCAGATGCAGAATACTCCCGCCGGAGTCTCTGTGATTCCTGCCGCTGCTATTCCGCAGGTTTCGGCTGCAGTTGTACCGACAACACCCCAGGAAACTGTCAACCCTTACGCAAAGCCGGCTTATTCTCTGGATCAGTTACGGGAATTCAAGGAACGGGAAGAGACCTCCCAGCTTCTCTTTATTGCAGAAGCTTATATTGGCAAGCCTCTGACTCCTTCCGAGATCAAGACGATCCTGTTTTTCACCGATGTACTGCATTTTTCAGAGGATCTGATCGATTATCTGCTACAGTACTGTGTGGAGCGCGGCAAGAAAGATTTCAAATACATAGAAAAAGTTGCTGTCAACTGGGCGGAAGAAGGAATCACCACCCCGAAGCAGGCGCAGAAATTCTCCACCCGCTACGACAGAAGCGTATATTCCATTATGAACAGCTTAGGACGCAGTACCTCTCCCACAGCGAAAGAACTGGAATTCATCAATCGTTGGACCAGAGATTACGGTTTCAGCACAGATATTATACTGGAAGCCTGTGAGCGCAGCTCTCTGGCTACGGACAAGCATCGCTTTGAATATGCGGAAGGAATCCTGAACAGCTGGAGACAGGCTAATGTACACCACAAGGCCGATATTCAGCAGATGGATGACTCTTTCCAGAAGAAAAAGACTGCGAAGCCCGCTTCTTCCGGGTCCTCCAACCGCTTTACACAGTTTACCCAGAACAGCTACGATTTCGCCGCTCTGGAAAAGGAAATTTTAAGTAACTAATATTCAGATATTGAACAACCAACAATGAGCAGATAAGGGGAACCGACCGTGTCACTGACTAACGCACAATACAATTCTATTATGAAGGGCTATGAGCAGACCAGAGACCGCAACCGTCACCTGGCAGAGCAGCGCCGCCGGGAAATTTATACAAAGCTTCCGGAATACGGAAGACTGGATGAGTCTGTCGGTGAACTTTCCGTGGCGCAGGCAAAGCTTTTATTGAACGGTGATGACGAGGCGCTTACCAGACTGCGTTCTTCTCTAAAGGAAATCTCCCGTCAGAAAAGAAAATTGCTCACGTCCGCCGGATACCCAGCAGACTATCTGGAACCCGTCTATGACTGCCCCGATTGCAAAGATACAGGTTATATTGACAGTGAAGATGGTCTTCGCAAAAAATGTCACTGTTTTCACCAGCAGGAACTGGATATTCTCTATGAGCAGTCCCATATCCGGGATATGATCGCTTCTGAGAATTTTTCCAACCTTTCTTACGAATACTATCAGGGCGATGATCTTACGCATTTCCGAAAATGCGTGGATGTCTGTCGCAATTTTGTACAAAACTTCAAACAAGACTACCACAATTTATTCTTTTATGGTACAGTAGGTACTGGCAAAAGCTTTTTGTCGGGATGTATCGCCAGTGAATTATTGCAAACCGGTCATTCCGTGATCTATTTCAGTGCTTCCGGGCTGTTTGATACTCTTGCCCGTTATGCCTTCGACAGCAGGGCAAAAGAAGCTCTCTCCGGATTCTACGAGGATCTGTATAACTGCGATCTGCTGATCATTGATGACCTCGGCACAGAGATGACCAATACTTTTGTAGCCTCCCAGCTGTTCTCCTGTCTGAATGAGAGGCATCTGCGGAAAAACGCTACGATCATCTCCACAAATTTGAGTCTGGAGGAACTGCGCGACCGGTATTCAGACCGGGTATTTTCCCGTATCACCAGTCATTACGATCTGTGTAAGCTGACCGGCCCCGATATTCGTATGTGCAAAAAGCGTATGCAGAATACATCTGACAATTAATCATTTGTTTGTAACAGAACAGTATACAGAATCAGAAAGTGAGGATCACCCCAATGGCGAATCGTGAAGAAAAAAGAAATCTGGAGACTATCCCCGTCGGCTCTCTGGGCATTATTTCCCTGCCCGGCTGCAAGCCTTTAGGTGAGAAGGTAGACCAGTATCTTGTAAAATGGAGAGCAGAGAGAGAAAGCGAACACAAAGAGTCTCTGGCATTTGCAGGTTATCAGAGAGAATCCTATCTTCTGGATGCCAAAGTACCCCGTTTCGGTTCCGGTGAGGCAAAGGGACAGATTCTGGAATCCGTCCGCGGTACTGATCTCTATCTGTTAGTAGATGTCCTGAACTACTCCATGACCTATTCCCTGTGTGGCAACGAGAACCATATGTCTCCCGATGATCACTATCAGGATCTGAAGCGTATCATCGCAGCTGTCGGCGGTAAGGCCCGTCGTATCACTGTGATCATGCCCTTCCTGTATGAGAGCCGTCAGCACAAGAGAACTTCCCGCGAGTCTCTGGACTGTGCACTGGCACTGCAGGAGCTGGTAAGCATGGGTGTAGACAACATTATCACTTTCGATGCTCATGATCCCCGTGTACAGAATGCCATTCCTCTGCACGGCTTTGAGACCGTACAGCCTGCATATCAGTTTATCAAAGGTCTGTTACGCAATGTAAAAGATCTGCAGCTGGATTCCAGCCACATGATGGTCATCAGCCCGGATGAAGGTGGTATGGGACGTGCCATCTACATTGCCAACGTTCTCGGTCTGGATATGGGTATGTTCTACAAGAGAAGAGATTACACCCGCATCGTCAACGGTCGTAACCCCATCGTAGCTCATGAATTCCTGGGTACCCAGCGTAGAGGGCAAGGATATGATCATTATCGATGATATGATCTCCTCCGGTGAAAGCATGCTGGAAGTTGCCGCTGCTCTGAAGGAGCGTAAAGCCAACAAGATCTTCGTATTCTCCACCTTCGGCCTCTTCACCAACGGTCTGGACAAGTTCGACAAGGCTTACGAGAACGGCATTATCGACAAGGTTCTGACCACCAACCTGATCTACCAGACTCCGGAACTGCTTCAGAGAGAGTGGTATATCAACTGTGATATGAGTAAGTACATTGCTTACATCATTGATACTTTGAACCACGATTCTTCCATCAGCGATCTGTTGAATCCAAATGAGAGAATTCAGAATATCGTTGCAAAATATAAGACGGGTGAGCTGTAAAGCTCACCCGTCTTATATTAACTTGAGAGTTAGTGAAATAATCCCGTAGCCCTTGGCAGGGTATAAGAAACGCGGCACGCTCGTACTTTAGTACGATGCGCTCCTGTCGCAGAGCGTAGCGGTACATAAGCGGTCACAATACGACCGCAATGCGTCCCTTGGGACGCTATGGTACCGACGTCTGCTTACGGCACTGCTTATTCTTATACCCAGCCGGGGCTACTGGTTTTTGAAAGCTTTCCAAAACGCAGAACTCCCGGAGTATGCGGTGCCATGTCGAAGATGTTTGTCGGAGGATGTTGATATTTTCTAGAAAAGTGCTGAAAGACAGGGGAAAGCGGACACGATGTCCGCGTCAGCCGATTGTCGACATGGATGTCGACTGTAGGCGGCCCCGTCATGACGAGAACCACTCATCACTTTTCGTAGAAAATTCACATCTGGAGACCTTACATCGAGACATGTGTATCGCATGCTCCGGGAGTTCGTGGATTTTGCCAATGTATTTCACTAACTCTCAATTTACAGCATTCCAAGCGCCGATAGCAACGCACCGATGATAATGCAGAAATCTGAGCAGTTGAATACGATCTTGCGGAACGCCTGCCATTTCACCGGGAAGCTCACATAATCCACCACATAACCTCTGCGAAGGCGGTCATAGGTATTGCTGAAGGCACCACCAAGCAACAGCGATAGTCCCAGTCGCAGCAAATTGTTGCCTCGATGTCCCAGACTCACGATAAAGACAACGGTCAATATCAGTGTAAACGCCAGTGAAACAACAGCCACCAGACGCCTTCTCTTCTGTCCGGCATTGAGCATCATGCCTTTGTTGTGATGCTTGCGGATTAGAAATTTCCCCCTGCAGATCTCTCGTTCTTCCCGCTCGTCCACATGCGACTCTATATAATTTTTTAAGAAAAAATCTCCCCAGAAAATTCCTGCCAGTATCACAAGGCATACCACTGTCATATATTCCGCTCCTTATTCACGCCGTCCGTATTTCCCCTTGCAATCCGCTTATTCGCGCTCTGCTTTCCGATTCTTTATCTTCAAAAACGCCAGAAGTGCCCCATACAATACTCCGGCCACAGGCCATACGACCCAGGTAATGTCCCAACGCATCGTCGGCAGGCTGATAGCCAGATAAAGCGCTGTCCAGACACACCAGTAAATTGCTGTCACATGCTCATACTTCCGGTTAACTGCCTTATTCTCCACAGTATAATCCCCCTCCTGAAGCAATTTCTGATAACCGCCCCAGATAATACCGGACCACACGAACAGCCATACAGCGATCGCCACTACAATGAGCAAAGCATCCGTAGCAAGGATTACCGCATAACCATTATTCCCGAAAAAAATAGATACTGCCAGCAACGGTACCACTCCCAGAATACACAATACAACACCCAGGGTTATGCAGATCCGGTAGGTTCCCGCAAATGTTTCTTTTGCTTTCTCCACGATTCCGGACACCCCATATTGCAATGTCAGCTTTTCTTTTTCCAGATATTCATATTTATTATACGGGATTCCGGTGAGAAGAAATACCGCTACCGCAACTACCACCATCAGTAACAGTACGATGAGACCGATTCCTCCTGCGACATTTTCTGTAACCGCTCCTCTTTTGGCACCTGCCATTCCCAACAACCACAACAATACAACAGGAGAGAGCACACATAAGGATACCGCCGGAGCAATCCGGGCAGCATATTTTTTCGTAGCTTCCAGAAACGTATTGGCTTCCTCCACCGTGATCACTTTGCCCTCTGTGATCTCCGGTGTCATTCCATCGGTGAATTCCGTCTCTTCCATTTCATCTTTTAATAGGTAATCCGTAGTAACTCCGAACAACTGGCTCATACTGACAATACGTTCCAGATCCGGGATTGAGGCTCCGGTATCACATAGTTAAAGATATTGGTATCATTCAATCAATTTTGCCGATAAAGCGGTAGAAGATTTCTACCTCCTGTTCCCGGCTTCCGTCCTCACCTTTGACCGCTTCATGGACAACGATTTTTTCAATCAGCGTATTCAAAAGTTCGGCGGTCAGTTCTGTTGGATTGACGCACTCTTTCATCAAGGCAATCCATTTTTCTGCGTCTGCGGCGTTCTGGCTTTCAGTGGCGATAGCGGATTGAAGCTGTTCAATCTTTTCGTCCAGTTCAGCCTGTTCGCTTTGGTACTTCCCGGACAGCATAGAGAAGTTGTATTCCGTGATACGCCCCGCCGCCCAGTCCTCATACATCCGGGCAAACAGGGTATCGACTTCGGCTTTCCGCTTCTCCGCTTGTTCAACTCTGCGGCTTGCTTCTTTCTTGCGGCGGCCTGTCCCTTGTCATTGGCATTTAACAGCCGCTTCAAAAGCCGTTCTTCATCATGCTGTACCAGCCCCGACCAGTATTGCAGACGGGAGAGGACATAGGCGTAAAGCACATCATAGCGGATATAATGCATGGAGCATTGGCGTGTGCCCTGTCCGTACTTGCTACAATGATAATGGCCGTAAGGCTTGCTGTTCTGCCTGTTCTCCCCATAGGACAGCGACCAGCCGCAATCCGCACATTTTACCAATCCGGAAAAAATCTGTGTTGTACCGTCCTTGCATTTTCTGCGGCGGTTTGCTATCTGCTCCTGTACCTGCCGGAAAACCTGCTCACTGATAATCGGCTCCTGCGTGTTCTCCACCCGCACCCATTCACTTTGGGGCTTGCGTACCCTCCGTTTGTTCTTAAAGGAAATGTTCGTTTCCCGGTAGTGGATGGTATGGCCGATATAGGTTTCATCTTTCATAATGCTCTTGACCTGGGCTATCGTCCATGCGTAGCTTTTTTCCTCCGGCGCACCCGCATAGATGTTTGCAAAAGTCCCGTCACGCTGAAAGTTGATAAATCCCGGCGTAGGAACCTTTTCCTCAATCAGTATTCTTGTGATACTGGCCGCCCCTCTGCCATGAATGGCAAGGTCAAAAATCTTCTCCACTATCCAGCGGGTTTCCTCGTCGATTATCAGCTTGTTTTTGATTTCCGGGTGTTTCCTGTACCCGATAGGAGCATAAGCGCCGATACGCTGTCCTGTGGCAAACTTCGCTTTGAAAGCGGCCTTTACCTTGCGGCTCGTATCTTTCGCAAACCATTCATTGAACAGGTTTTTGAACGGGACAAAATCGGAAAGCCCTTTTTCTGTGTCCTCATTCTCCGCAACGGCGATGTAGCGCACCCGTTTTTCCGGGAACAGAAATTCCAGATAGTAGTCCATCATCACATGTTCCCGCCCGAAACGGGAAAGGTCTTTCGTGACAATGCAGTTTACTTTTCCGGCTTCCACATCGTCCATCATGCGCTGAAAATCCGGGCGTTCAAAGTTCGTCCCCGACCAGCCATCGTCCACATACTCACCGACTACATGAAGTCCCTGTTCCTTTGCGTACTGTTGCAGGATTGTCCGCTGTGTTTCAATGCTTACGCTGTCACCATAGTTTTCATCGTCCCGGCTCAATCTCATATAAAGCGCCGTGTTGTAAATCGTAGTATTGTAAGGTTGTTTCACCGTTAAAAATCCTCCTTCTTAAAGAAACAACCCACGCTTACAATACTTTTGCTCTATGGCAATTATATCATAAGCGTGGGCGTGTTATCAATGATGGGCTATCAGGTTGAAGCGGCTTTTTCTGCGGTATGCCGCACCACATCTACAATCAGATCACCGAGGGGCTTCCCGCCTGCGGCGAAGTGTTCGGAGATTTTTATACGGTTGTTCCCACATACAAAATACTGCGTGCCGTTCTCTGTTTGTATGACCTGCCCTGTCCGGGGCGTAAAAATATCGCTTTCGCTTTTTGCCATCCAGTGTCCTCCATATTCAGTTTTCAAGGTACAATGCCGCACAGGGGCGGCGAAAATTTCTGCTTATATCTATCACCTTTCCTTTACTGTGTGCCGCTGCTGCCGTTTCACCTGCGCCAGCACTTCCGGCGGGATACGGTCAACGAAATTGCGGAGATTGTGTAATTCGCTTTCCAGCGTTGCCCGTTCCATGCGGTCTTTCATCTTGCCTTGCTCACTGGCCTTTGCCCTTGCTTCCAGCTTTTTGTTTTCTTCCAGCAGGTCATTGATTGTGACCTTGTACTTTTCAACTGCCCGGAGAAGTTCTCCATCTGCGGGAACCACTTTTTCAGCATGGAGAGGGCTTCCTCTTTTTTCTTTCCGGCGTTCAGCGGGTTAATGCCGTCAAGGGCGGCTTCAATGGCTCTGGCCTGTTTGGAGAGGGAAACCGCCTGTTTGAAAAGCCGGGTGGGGATATGCTTCCGGCCTGTCTTGCTGGCACTCTCCCCACGCTCCAAGTCGGGATATTTCTCCACCATATAGGCGTGAAAATCGTCCTGCCACTTCGTCAGGTTTTGCCCGGTTGCCGATAATCTCCTTAGCGCACAGGCGGTTGTCCTTTGTCAGCGGAACAAAGGTCAAATGCAGGTGGGGCGTTTTCTCGTCCATGTGTACCACCGCCGACACGATATTTTCCCGTCCTACCCGGCCAATGAGGAAATCTGCCGCCCTTTGGAAGAACGCCTGTATCTCCTTTGGGGATTTCCCCTTGAAAAACTCCGGGCTGGCGGTTATCAGCGTATCGACAAACCGTGTGCTGTCTTTCCTTGTCCGGCATCCGGCCTGCTCGATACGGCTCTGAATGAAGTGGTAATAGCGTCCCTCCGGCTTGACGATATGGAAATTGTATTTACTCCGGCTTGTGTCAATGTCGGGGTTGCTGGCGTATTGTTCTTTCTGTCTTTCGTGATGGGCTTCCAGCGGCCTTGCCGGGTTGCCCTTGTGCTTCTCAAACCGCAAAATTGCGTGTTGTGCCATTCTGCTCCTTTCCCCATTCCTTTCCTATCCGGGGTTTTCCACAGGGAAAATCCCGCCGGAATTATCTCTGATACGATAGGAATGGAATGGATATAAATAAATCATTTTAATCTTTGTATTTCTATATACCGTCTGGTTTTCGTACTTCTCAAGATTGATTTCCGCACTTCATAAGTACGGTTTTCAGTCCTCCGGCGTACCAGAACGGGATTTCTTGAAGTCGGTGTTTGGAACCACTTCATAGGATTTTGGGAAAATGCGGTTGGGCTTTCCACAGCCCTGCTTCTGGATTTCCACCAGTCCGGCGTATTGCAGTTCCCGCAGGGTGTTCACCGCTTTCTGCCGCCCACAGTGGAGCAGGTCAACCACTTCACAGATGGGGTAATACAGGAAAATCCGTCCGCAGTCATCCGCCCACCCATTCTTGCGGGATAACTCTGTCCGGCGCAGGATAAAGGCGTACAGAACCTTTGCCTCGTTGGACAGGGGCTTGAATGTAGGGGCTTCAAAGAGGAAATTGGGGAGCCGGGTGAAGCTGAACGCCTTTTCCGGCTGATGGATATAGATGGTATTTGTCATAGTGCGTTTTGTGGACGGTTAAAAGCCCGTTTTCCGGGGCGGACGATACTTTATACCACCTGCCCCGGTTTGGGGCTTGCGGAGCCTGATAAATCAAGGCTTTTTTCGCTCCTAACTGTCCACAGCAGACCTCCTTTTCCGTTCACTTTCTGTTTTCTGCCGCCTGTGAACTCTGACGGCACAGCCGGGGCAGTATTTTGCCCGGTTGGATTTGGGGACGAACACGCCGCCGCAGACCGCACAGCATTTCAAGTCCTTATCTCGGAAAATCTCCGCTTCCAGCGTTCCGTTCAGCGGCAAGACCGCCCAGCGGAACCACTTACAGCAGACCGAGAAAGAAACCGTCTGCGGGCAGGTGCAGGTGTCCCCATCGTCAAGGACAATGCAGTTGCCGTCCTCACAGCAACAGCACTCCCGGCGTATCAGGCTGGCCGCCTGTTTCCTCTGCGCCGGTGTCATGCGGTAAAGGGAACCGTCCGGCCTGCGCTCCAGTGGCGGCAAGTCTTTATAGGGGTTATCTCTCATGCGTTCCCTCCATTTTGCTTTCCGTTGCCGTTCTCCCCGAAAAGGTTTCCTGCCCCATTCCTGCGGCGTATTCCGGCGTTGGCACGCTCCCCGCAACTTCGGGACAACTTGTCCCGAAGTGACCTCTGGACAAAGTGTCCAGAAGCTGGCTCCTTGCAGTGCTTCCCCAGCCGGGGTATTCCTTTTCGGACGGTCATTCTGTTTTCAAGGTGCCGTTCATCGATGAACTAAAATAAGTCTACACCTAAATGACCGTCCGTCCCGTATATCCATAAAGTCGGAGATCCGCCCGGAAAACTGCCTATTTCCACGCTCTCGGAATTGTGGTAAAATAAACATAAAAATTGGCTTTCAAGCCATAGGAGGACAATAATCTATGAAAATCGGAATTTTATGTGCGGGTGACGAAGAACTCGCCCCATTTTTGCCCTTGATAAGCAACTGTAAGATAACGGAAAAAGCTATGCTGAAATTCCATGCTGGACAGATTGATAGTGTAGAAGTTGTCGCCCTGTTTTCCGGCGTGTGCAAAGTAAATGCCGCCATAGCCGCTCAGCTTTTGATAGATGTATTTTGCGTGGATATAATTATCAATTCAGGGACAGCGGGCGGTATGGAGCCAGAACTTGAAATATTCGATACAGTTATCTCCACAGAAGTTTGTTACCACGATGTAGCGCCAGACATTTTAACGGAATTTCATCCGTGGATGAATTCTGTGTTTTTTGTGGCAGACCCAAAGCTGATAGATATGTCAAAGTCTGCTGTTGACAAGCTTTCAACTTCTGGAAAGGTAGTTTGGGGCCGTATGGTAACGGGAGAATCGTTTATAACCGATGAGAGCCGGCAAAAAATAAACGATGAATTTGCTCCCTTGACGGTTGACATGGAAACTGCCAGTATCGCTCATGTCTGCTATGCAAATGACATACCGTTTATCGCCATTCGGTGTGTGACCGATACTGAAAAACACAGCGGAGTTGATAATTTTGACAAAAACTGTGCAAAAGCATCAAGTATTGCCAAAGATATTACGGTTGCTTTATTAAGAGAAATCAAAAAGTCGTGGTAAGATTGGATGATATTTTAGAACAGAGGACAGAGGGAGGGAGAGTATGGCCCTAACTATTCAAGAACGACTAAAAGACCTGCGTGTGGAGCGCGGCTTGACGCTGGAACAGCTTGCGGAGCAGACCCACCTCTCCAAGTCTGCTTTAGGCAGTTATGAGGGGGACAACTTCAAGGACATCAGCCACTATGCCCTTATCAAGCTGGCAAAGTTTTACGGCGTGACCGCCGACTATCTGCTGGGCCGTTCTCAAACAAGAAATCACCCAAACGCCGATCTTGCAGACCTGCATTTGAGTGATGATATGATTGAACTATTGAAAAGCGGGCTGGTGGACAATTCTCTTTTGTGTGAACTGGCGACCCACCCGGATTTTCCCCGGCTCATGGCCGACCTTGAAATCTATGTGAACGGCGTAGCGGGAAAGCAGATGCAGAACGCAAACGCCATTGTGGACGCTGTGAGTGCAACGATTATGAAACAGCACAATCCCGGCTTGACTGACCCGCAGTTAAGGCAGCTTATCGCCGCCCATATTGACGACGACAGCTTTTGCCGCTATGTGATACAGCAGGATATAAACAAGATAGCCCTCGACCTGCGGGAAGCCCATAAGGACGATTTTTTCAGTGTCCCGGAGGACAACCCACTGGAAGATTTCTTGCAGACCGCAGAGGAAACCACCAGCCCGGACAGCGACCCGGAGCAGGCGGCTATGATGTTTATCTGCAAGCGGCTCAAACTGAATTATAAGAAGCTGTCCGAGGAAGAAAAGAAGTGGCTGAAAAAGATTGCACAGAAGTCGGACTTGCTGAAAAATCCAAAGCCACAGCGAGGACGGAAGTAAGAGAATAATAAATCAGATTATATGGAGGTATTGGTTATGAAAAAATGGTTACTGATAATTTCAGCGACTGTTATTTGCGTTGCTGCCGCTTTTTTATATTTCTTTAGTTTAACTCCCAAAGGAGATACCATTACCAGCAGAGAAAGCATACTGAACACCGCAATTTCAAAGGGGAATGAATGGACTATTGCAAAAGAACTGGAACTTGGCGGTTATATCGTGAGTGGAGCATATAGTGCAGATAATAAATCTACACTTGCCATCTTTGAACCAACAGGAAATGGAGATTACAAATTTAGTACATCAACAAACCGAAATAGTGATGAGATTATTGTTGGTGGCGTTGCAATAAACGGAGAATGGTATGATTTAATTTGGTTTAATGGTGCTAAAACAGAGTATGCCGAAATCACTTATACAATAAATGGACAAGTGCAAGATACATTGAGATACAGCACAGATGATATGGATATTATCTCAATTAAAAACCCAGAAAAAGAGTATTCCATTCATGTGGTTTACTATGACAATGATGGAAATAAGTACGAATAAATTGTTTTTCATCGAGAAAATAGCAAAGCCAGCCGAGCCAGTCAACGGTCAAGATGAACGGCGCATTTCATGCGCCGCCGTTGACAGTCCCGCCCGTCTTTGCTAAAGGGTAATCAAGGCGGGAAAGCCCTAAAATGGCTTCACACCTATTTCAATAATTGGAGGAGATAAAAATGAGATCAGAAAAGGAAGTTTATGATATTGTTTTGAATTTTGCAAAAACAGACAAACGCATTCGCATGGTTACTTTGGAAGGATCTAGAACAAATACAAATATTCCGCCTGATGATTTTCAGGATTTTGATATTACTTTTTTTGTTACGGATATGGATAGCTTCACAAGTGATGATAAATGGCTAGATATATTTGGTGAAAGGTTGATTCTGCAAAAGCCGGAAGATATGGAATTATTTCCAGCTGTAGAAAAGGGATTTTCATATTTAATGCTGTTTACTGATGATGTTAAGATAGATTTAACTTTGCTGCCGCTGGAACTGATAGACGAGTATTTTACATGGGATAAACTGGTAAAGTTACTGTTGGATAAAGACAACCGTATCGTAAAGCCGCCAATACCAACGGATATAGACTACCACTTGCAGAAGCCTACTCAAAGAATGTTTGACGATTGCTGTAATGAATTTTGGAATACTACAACATATGTAGTAAAGGGCTTATGCCGCAAAGAAATTCTTTTTGCTATTGACCATATGAATGATATAGTACGAAAAGAATTGCTTCGCATGATTTCCTGGCTGATTGGTATCAAACAGGGATTTCATTTCAGTTTGGGAAAAAACTATAAATTTATGAAGCAATATGTCCCAGAGGAATTGTGGGAACGACTTATGTCCACTTATAATATGGATTCCTATCCCCATATGTGGGAATCCTTTGAACAATGTATGGCATTGTTCCGGGAGGTTTCGTCAGAAGTGGCATGCCAGTTGGATTACCAGTATCCACTATATGATGAAAAAATCAGTAATTATGTGATTCGGCAAAAGAAAAAATATGGCATTGAAGATGATAACAAATTAAATTTTTTCAATCGAAAAAATTTATTTTGATTATTCAATTTTGAAAAACTGAATAAAATCAGAAATCCATAATTGTATTTACTGTTATCTCCTTATTATGATGATGTCAGTCCCCAGCTTTGTTGTCTGTGGATCGTTCCGTGCTCTGCTCTCGCCATCATTACAATTCGAATATCTCTGTCACAGATCTCTCCATTTGTTGCACGATATTCATCAGGCTGACCACAAGCTTGCTGCATGCATGCTCCAGGCTGGTAATTTCTTCCCGGTAGTCCATTTCCTTCATACCGGATCCTGTCAACATCTCCAGTTGTTTTTCTTTTTGGAGAAGCTGCTTGACCGTTCCATATAGATTTTCATGCTCCGGCAGCCTTCCGTAACCCCATTTCAGGCGATCCTTCGGCTGATGGAATACATAATCCGTAAAATGCCTATATACTTCTTCATCAAAATTAAAGGCATAGGCATTGTTGTCTACCTGATAAAGCTTACGAAGTGCGGAGGAAAGTCTCTGTTCCTTCAGATTTCTCACCGCTCCGCCCAGAAGTCTCAGATTTGCACTGCATATCTCATGAGGATACAACACATTTCCGTACCAGTCAATCCGCACAAAAGCGTCCTGCTCCTGTTGGAACCTTGCGAGCAGCTTCTGTTCCAGCGGTCTGATCTGCCGGAAAAGTTTCTCCGCCTCGTCGTATTTTCCATCTCTAAGCAACTGTTTGTAGTTACGGTTGTATTCCTCTACCGCTTCATATTCCTCCCGGCATCTTCTGAGTGCCCGGTCACTTAAAGTCTCCAGTTCCTCAATTTTTTCAAGCAAAACCCGTTTTTTCTCTCCCAGCTGCCCCGCCACATCGGCGCGGTAGCAGATTTCCCGACACTGTTCCAAGCCCTTGCGAATCCGCTGCACCACCGGTGAAAACTGCAACGGTACCACTGCCGTTTCATCGAGTGCCAGGATCAACAGGGCAAACAGCTCATGATGCAGACGATATACCTGTTCATCATAAAACTCATCGTTATCAAACTGAGAATGGTAGTGGGTCTCCATAAAGCTTCCGCCGGTGAAATCATTTACCATGGACGGTACACCTGCGATCGCCATGGAAAAATCATCCGACCAGGTCTCGATCGGAGATGTCACTGCTGTCTCTTCCGGATAGGCTATCGTCAGATTCGGCAGATCCGCCAGATATTCCTCCAGAAAGCTGACGTATTCATAGCAGCTGCGGATCCTCGCTCTGGTACCATGCGCCAACGCAGGGAGTTCAAAGTTCAGGTCTGCGATCACCTTGCCCACCCATTCGGGATGTGCGGTGAATATCTGCTCATAAGCTCCCGTAGACCAGTCGAAATTGGAATCCACCACGCCCCATTCCTCGGATGCCATGGCACAGATCACAATGGTATTGTTCGGTTGAAAACCACTGTCCAGCAACGCCTTTGCAATACCAAACATCAGGGCGACCGCTGTATTGTCATCCTGGAATCCGTCAAAATAGGAGTCATAGTGGGCAGACAAAAGCACCATGCGGTCAGGATGTTTTCCGGGAATCCTTCCCACAATATTATAAGTCGTGCAGTTTCTGGTCACCCTGGATTCCGCATCAAAGGTGACCGTTATTTCCTCCTGATCACGCAGCAGCTCCAGCAGGCCGGCCGCATCTTTTCTGGAAATGGAAAAAGCGGGAGCATCCTCCGGTCCGGCGATATCCTGTGCATTCAGAGCTTCATCGTCGATTTCGCCGTAGCCGCCGCTCTGCACTGCGATCAAGGCTGCTGCTCCCTTCAGATGTGCCTGGTATACCGGATAATTGATCCACCACTCATCCCTCTGGTTAATCTCCACCAGTACCAGTTTATCCCTGACATCTTTTCCCTGATAGTCCGTCTCCGTTCCTTTTCCCAGATACATCATGGAAAATTCCTTCGGGCCATCGGTGACAAAGGTTGTCTGATAGGCTCCCAGCTCTGCTGACACGGTCTCCCCGGCTGCATTCGTATAGCTTAACGCCGCCTTATGAAATTCCCAGCCGTCTACCGTCACGGCATCCTTTGTAACCTCAGACAGTCCGATTTTTTCCATTTCTGTCTTCAGCATCTCTCCGGTCTCAAATTCTGCCTTAGAACCCGCCGGGCGATACCCCAGTGTCGGATGTGACCGGTATTGTTCCATTCGCTTTGCCAGTTCATACGAATACGGTATATCCAGATTCTGTAACACCTTTTTCTGTAAAGTCACCCCGTTGTCATGCATATTCTGTCACTCCTGTTTCTATCCTGTCCGTTCTGTCACAGGAACCGTTACTTATTTTTTTACCATAGAATTCATATTTTCAGTAATTTTCTGCAGAATCTCTCTGTTTCTCTCTTCCGCTTCCAGTGTCTCACTGGCATGGGCAGACACTTCTTCCGTAGTCGCTGAGATTGTCTGAATGGAATCCACGATCTCCTGGTTGGCTGTTTTCAGAGCTTCTACTGTCTGAAGCATCTCACCCAGATTATCCACAATCGTATAGCTGCTGTCTTCAATTGCCGTGAAACTGTCCGCCGCACGCATCGTTCCTTCCCTTTGGCTGCCGATACCGTCTATCATCTGACGGATGACCGTCACCACTTCTCCAATCGCTCCGGATACATTTTGGATCAACTCCGCGATGTTACCGGTAGCATCCTTTGTCTGGGTGGCCATTCCCGAAATCTCCGTCGCCACTACGGAGAAACCGCGGCCGGCTTCACCGGCTCTGGCTGCTTCTATGCTGGCATTCAGCGCCAGAAGACTGGTCTGATTAGCTATTTTGCTGATGATTTCCACGATGGAATGCATCTCCTGCATATAATGATCCAGCGTTTCCAGCTTCTGTGCCGCCAGTTCACTGTTTCTTGCAGAATCCTCTGCCTGCTCCTTCAGACCTGTCATCTCTTCTTTTCCGGCATCCAGCATTTCTATCGTATGTTCCATATTGCTTCCGATCGTCTCTGCCACTTCACCCACAGTATTTACTTTTTCCTGAATAGCCTCCGTCTGGGACGTCTGCTGCTGAATCGCCGCTGCAGACTCCCCGGAACCTGCAGACACCTCCTCCATGGCTGTTTTGGTACTGTCAAAAGCAGTTTCCAGTTTATTCAATTCCGCTGTGATATCAGATACTGAAGTCTCCATCCGGCTGCTCATTTCCATGACCTCACGTAAGGTTGCTTCCGCGCGGTCCTGCGCAGCTGTAATGCTCTCTATATTTTCATCGGTGTTCTTCTGGTTGGATATGGTAGCATAGATGGATGTAATGCACAGCAGAATCATTACCGAAATCTGTATAAATCCTGCGTCCTGCCCCAGATAGCCAAATCCCCCTTGTGTGGCTCCCAGGAGCACCACCAGGATATTCTCTACCACCGTCCCCACATTAATAAGTGCAAATGCCTTGACATCATGATAAGGCATGACTGCAAACATCATGGGAATTACAAATGCATACACCATGTTGCACTGTGCCGTAAAAAGCAGCACCGTATAAAACAACGCAAATCCGATCAGTGACAGATGTTTTATAGCTTTGGTTGCATGATCCCTCTTCCAACAAATAAATTCTGCAAGAACCGGTATGATCCCAAGAAGCAGTAACACTACCAATACCGGAACCGACACTGTGTGTTCAACAAATCCGATCACGCTAATGAAAAGCATACATGCATTGATCACACCATGTGCAATCATGGCCACCCGGTTACTTCGTTCCAACTCTTTCATTTGCATTCTCCTTCTCTCCCGTATGATATATTCATAATGTAATTCCTTACACTCCTTATATTGTAATTCATGATGGTATCTCCGTCAATAAACCACACGAAAATGCAGTCCGGTTTTCTGTGAAAACTGGACTGCATTTTCTGTCATTTATATGTTATCTCCCTGCCGGACAACTTCCGGCCCCCTCTTTATACCTTGAAAACATCCAGTACCTTTTCCAGCTTATCCGCTAATGCCAACAGGTTCTCAGAAGAATTCATCAGTTCTGTCATGGTATCACTCATGCCATGAGCCGCCTGCATGGTACTGTCTGCGGATGCTGCATTCTGTTCGGAGATTGCCGACAATCCTTCCACTACATCACGGATCGCGCTTCCGGACTGTCCTAAGACATCCATCTTCTCCCGGATACCGCCGATATGCTGCAGGGAATTCTCCACACCATCCGCTACTGCCGCAGTCTTCACACCGGTCTCCTCTAACTTGCTCTCTTTGGTGATTCATGTTGGCTTCCACTTCACCCATGATCTCCACCATTCTGCCGGAAGACTCCATGATATTTTGGATGATCTGCTCGATCTCGGTTGCGGAGCGCTTAGACTGGTCAGCCAGCTTGCTGATCTGCTCTGCTACCACTGCAAAACCTCTTCCCGCTTCTCCGGCTCTGGCTGCTTCAATGCTGGCATTCAGTGACAGCAGATCTGTCTCGTCCGCAATATCCTGAATCATGGATACTGCCTTGGTGATATTCTGAATTGCTCCGTTCATATCCGTAATCTGTTCCGCTACCCGCAGGACAGATTCCTTGGTGCTCTCGTTGGAGCCGTTCAGTTCCTTCATGATCTCTTCGGAGGCTTTCTCTGCTTCTGCCATCCTGCCGGCATAATCCGTCAGAGATTTTACTTCCTCAGATATATATTCGATCTGCTCGCCGATACGCACTACATTTTCATTAGCATCCGTTGTCTCATTGGCCTGATTCCTTGCGCCGTCTGATATCTCGCCGACAGCATGGTATACATCATTCACAGATTCCTGGGTATCCTGTGCCATCTTGATCAGTTTGTTGGAAGATGCTGTCAGATCATCCGCGGAATCCTTGATCTCTGTTACGATCGAACGGAGAGTTTTTTGCAGTTTTACAGAAATACGATATACATCTCCAAGTTCATCCTTTTTACGGCACTGCTTTTCATCCGGTTCTGCATCCAGTTCTCCGTTCACGATCCTGCCTAGGAAATGCTTCGTCTTCTTCATGGTCTTCACCATGCTACGGGATAATACGCTTACCAGCGTTGCCGCCACAAGAACACATGCCACAGCAATCAGAATAATATCCTTCACCTGCATCGAGATTGTATCCTTGACATTCTGCATCGGCGTCGCCACTTCGATGGCACCGATCACAGAGCCATCAGAATTGATCAATGGCTGATAATATACATAATAATCTACCTCGGAAATGTTGCAGTCCGTCAGGAACAAAGCCTCCCCAGTCTGAATCTGTGCATAGACATCGTCTTCCAGCGCCGTACCGTTAATACGTCCTCCTTCCGGCTTGGTCAATGTCGTGATCAGACGCATATTTCCATACAGAAAAGACACCTGGAAGCCTGTCTTCTCCTGCAATCCATCGATCAACTGTGTCTCCCCGGAAATGGATGTGCCGCCCTTGCGCACCTTGCCTCCCTTATCTCTGGTGTAATCGCCTTCATACAGATTCGTGTAGGTTTCATCCACACTGACACCAACGATCTGCAGAGACTGCTCAATCTGTTTCTCAATTCCGGTCTCTAATGCTTTGGCCCCCACCGTAGCCACCAGTGCACATACAATGATCATCGGCAGAAGGCTCAACGCCAGTATCTTTTTCGAAATTGTGAAAAATGGCTTTTTGTTCCCTTTTACTTTCGTTTTCTTATTCTCTGTCTTCTTCATGCTTACCACATCTGCCTTTCTGTAAAAGACTTTATCACATTCGGTCCATCTCGAAAACGTTTAAGTATTTTCTCGGTAAATTCATTGTAACATTTTCCATATAGTAATACAATTCGACAAAATTACAAGTATTTTATTGTTAAATTTGGTCATTTTTCCTTAACGTTAAGTGAAAATATCTCTTTTGTTTACGAAACAGTTAAGTTTTCTGCTTCCAGACCGGCATACGCAGTATCTTTATCAATAGCGGAATGATCATGATAAACCACACAATAGGCTCCGCCGCGATGACACCCGGGTATCCGAACATGGGAACCAGCGTCGCCGCAATCACAATTTTCCCTATCATTTCCAGTGAGCTGGAGATCAGCGGTACAATACGTTCTCCCAACCCCTGCATGGCATTTCTCACAATACAGATTACCGCCGTCACATAATAGAACAAAGTATCTACCTTGAGATATAACGTTGCATTGTAGACCACTTCCGGGTTTTCACTGCCCGTGACCAGCCATACCAGCCAGTCACCGATGGTATAAGCAGTCACAATATTAAGCGTACACCAGATGCAGGTATAACCGGTTGCCAACAGGATTCCTCTGCGGATCCGTTCGATTTTGCCGGCTCCCAGATTTTGTCCGCAATAGGTCGCCATGGTCTGACCGAAGACGCTGAACATGATCATGAAGATCTCGGAGATCTTGCGGGCTGCCGTATGAGCAATGATAATATTCTGTCCCAGCTTATTGATGGAAGTCTGCAATGTCAATGTACCGATATTGACCAGTGAGCTCATGAACCCCATGGAAAGGCCGGAGCTTAACATATTGCGGAGCATTCCGGCATCCTGCAGCTTCAGATCATTCACACGTATCCGCAGAATTACATACTTTTTCCACAGATAGATCGCACACACTACCACAGCGATCAGCTGCGACAGCACAGTAGCAACTGCAGCGCCCAGCACTCCCATATGCAGCACCACGATCAGAAGCAGATCTCCTCCGATATTCAGCACCACCGACACCGCCAGCACGATCAGCGGGGTCACGGTATCTCCGATTGCTCTTAGGGTCGCCGCTAATACATCATATAGTAATGTAACAACAAGTCCCGCTATGATCACGGATACATACTGTGTTGCTGTGTTCAGCAGATTTTCCGGCACATTCAGGAATCTGAGGATCGGCTGCAAAAATACAAGCCCTCCTATCGTCAGTACCACAGCTGCCAATAGGCCAAGCACCAGAGAATTGCCCAAGGATCTGCGCAATCTGTCCATATCCTTCGCTCCGAAGCACTGTGCCGAAATAATAGCAAAGCCATTGCACATTCCCATCAGGAATTGTACGATCAGATTGCTCAGCGTCGTCGTGGCCCCCACTGCCGCCAGGGCATTATCTCCCAGAAAAGTACCTACGATGCGGGTATCTGCCAGACTGTAAGTAAGTTGCAATAAATTGGCCAAAAAAATAGGAAGGGCAAACGTCAGTATCAAAACTGACGGTCTGCCCTTTGTAAGATCTTTCATATAGTTCCTCACTTCTACACTTCCGGGAAAAATATAGATTTTCCCGCGTGATAGGGCTACAGAACTTTTTTAAAACTTTTTCTTGGCATTGTCAAGGTATTTCTTGGTCTCAGCCACCACAACACCATTTAATGCCAACAGTGCGATCAGGTTCGGGATCGCCATCAGACCGTTGAAGATATCTGCGATGGTCCATACTGCCTTAACAGTCATGTAGGGTCCGATGAATACGCAGGCAATGTAGATCCAACGGTATACTTTGATTGCCTTCGGCTTCTGACCGATCAGGTATTCCAGGCATCTCTCGCTGTAGTAATCCCAACCGAGGATCGTGGTAAATGCAAAGAATACCAGGCATACCATCAGGATAAAGGATGCAATAAAGCTGTTAAAAGGCAGCCCCTGCTGGAAAGCTCTGGTGGTAACATCCACGCCGTCCAGACCTACGTTCCAGGAATCGGTAATTACGATCGTAAGACCGGTCATGGTACAAATGATCAGAGTATCAATGATGGTACCCATCATTGAGATCAGACCCTGTTTGGCAGGAGAGTCGTTCTGCGCTGCAGCCGCTGCGATCGGTGCACTACCGATACCGGCTTCGTTGGAGAAAATACCTCTCGCAATACCCTTCTGCATTGCCATGATAACCGCTCCCAAAGCACCGCCGGCTACGGCACGCATACCAAACGCACTCTGTACAATGGTTACGATAGCTGCCGGAATGGCCGTTACATTAAAGATCAATACTAACAGACAGGCTACTACATAAGTCACTGCCATAAAAGGAACGATGACCTGTGCCACGGTGGAGATACGCTTTAATCCACCGATAACTACCAGTGCCACGCAGATGGTCAAAAGGATTCCGGAGATCACCACGCTCCAGGAATAGTCCATGCCGAAGAGCTGTACGGTATGTGCATTATTTGCATCGAAGAAATTATGTACCGCACTGGTGATACCGTTGATCTGGGTAAAGGTTCCGATACCGAACAATCCTACGCATACACCCATAAAAGCGAAGATCTTCGCCAGCCATTTCCAGCTCTTGCCCATACCGTTCTCGATATAGTAGAAGGGTCCACCGATAATGTGTCCATCCTCTGCTACCACACGATATTTCACCGCCAGCAGGCACTCGGAATACTTCGTAGCCGTACCTACCAGCGCAGCGATCCACATCCAGAACAAAGCTCCGGGGCCGCCTGCTACAATAGCCGTTGCCACACCAACGATATTACCGGTTCCGATGGTAGCGGACAATGCCGTACACAGTGCCGCAAAGCTGGATACTTCGCCGTCTTCGCCCGACTTTTCATTGGCAATTAAGTGTTTGATTGCATGGGGAAGCTTCGTGATCTGCAAAAAATGAAGTCTGGCTGTAAGAAAAAGACCGGTAGCCAGAATGAGGACGATCAGGGGGATGCCCCAGACGAAATCATCCACTGTGGTCAGAAAGTTACTAATCATGTCTAACATATTCCCTCTCCTTCCGTCACCTCTTGTGACGTCCTATCGTAGATTGATTTCTTCCGAAGAGAATGGGAATAAGCATATAGATGCTCTGTCCTTTTGCCTGAGAGATTGGCAGCTTTACTGCCGTACACCTTCGGCGCCTTCTATACGGAAATATGATAATTGCTTTCCGTGGAAGGACTCTCCAGAGTAAATCTTTACCGCACTAAAGCGGCAACAAAATCACAATAGCATACTTTTTCACCCATTGCAACTTTTTTTATCTTTAGTCATTGATCTGACCAACACAGACATTGACTTTTATGGTACCTGATTACTATAATATAATTCATATGAATACTAACACGAACAATCACAAAACTTCATATTCCATTACACGTGGACTGTTTTTCCTGATCATGTGTTCTGTGATTTTTACGGTACTGTACTACAGTCTGCCCAGGCAGAACCGTGAGCCGGCAATATCGGATTATATTGACTTTTCAGAAGGCTGGACCACCTCCGATGGAAGCCCCGTTGATTTTTCCCATATCAGCGGCACCTGCACAGTGACCAAGAAGCTTCCTGCGCTGACTCACGACATGGCACTTTTCTTTTTTTATAAAAGTTCCAATGTGACGATCCTGATAGACGACCGGCAGATCTATGAGTCCATACGACCGGAGGGAGTTTTCTTCGGCAAGACGCCGGGAGCCTCTTATGTCTCTCTGCCCATCTACCGGGAAGATTCCCGGCGCACGCTCACCCTGGTGATCGATAATCCTTACGGAGACGGCAGTGGCAAGATCAATCATATGTACCTGGGACGTAGTGAAGATATCCTGATAAGCCGCATCCGCGACAAGGCACCCGGATTCGGCATCAGCTTCCTGATCGCCCATCTTGGTCTGGCATTTATCCTGTTTTATCTGCCATTACACAAGAAGCACATCATCGGCAGTGAGATGCTTTATCTGGGATTATTTGCTCTGAATACCGGTATCTTTATGTTGGCAGATAACCGTATGCTGCAGCTGATCCTGCGTAACAGCCATATTTATCATACAATTGCGGAACTTTTTATGATGCTGATCACCATTCCACTGTTTCTGTACCTTGGCAAAATGTATACAGAGTACTCCCCTGTGATGGTACAGACAGTATGCCTGATCAGTGTCATGGATTTCAGTATACGTTTCTGCCTGAATCTGACCGGTCTCAAGGACTTCCATGAAAGTCTTCGTCTGACCCATATTACTTTTGGCATTCTGATTGCACTTGTTATCTATGCCATCGGCAAGGGGTTTTATCAGAATCAAAGGCAGCATCTGAAGCACAATCTATATCATAACCTTGGAATTCTGTGTCTGTGCTTTGGCGTTCTACTGGATATCCTGCTGCTATGGTTCGGCAGTGCTCCCGAGACCAGCTTCTTCACACGGATCGGTGTGCTTATGTTCCTGATCATGGAAGCAGTCCAGGTTACCCTGCGCCTCATGACCAACTATCAGGAAGGTGTTCGCATGCAGCTGCTCAGCCGCCTGGCTTATCGCGACGGTCTGACCGACCTGCTGAACCGTACTTCCTATATGGAAGAATTGAAAAAACTGGACGCATCCCATAATTTTCATGTGTTGCTGGCACTGTACGATGTGAATAGCCTCAAATATGTGAACGACACCTACGGTCACCAAAGCGGTGATGAAATGATCCGCCGGGTAGCGGATACTCTGTCGGCACATCTCGGTTCCTTAGGAAAATGTTACCGGATCGGCGGAGATGAGTTCGTATTCCTGTCGACCGTATCCGATTCCGAAAAAGAATTTCTCAAGCTGCAAAGAGATTTCGAAGCGTCTCTGGGAACTCTGAAGCTTCCTGACGGTTCCGAGCATCCCATTACTGTAGCCATGGGATATTCCGTACTGACCCATAATATGCCTCGTTCCATGGACGATATGGTCCGGGAGGCCGATGCCAGAATGTATGAGGCGAAACGACGAATGAAAACAGAAAATTGATCATAAGATTGGCAGCGTTTTTGCTGACAATCTTATGAATAGCGTGGCTCATTGCAGAGAACTGCCAACAAATGTGGAGTGCCCTTTGCGAAACATTTATGAATTGGGGACATGGCTCGTAACGTAGGGTTGCCATAGCCCCCACGCAGAAAGGACTGCCCCCCGGACTCGGATGCTAGCTACAACTGTGGATTTTCTAAAGGAAAGTGGTCAAGTGTTTCTCATCATGACGGGGCCGCCTTTACGCTGCCATCCATGTCGCTTACCGGCTAACGCGAACATCGTGTTCGCGTTGCCCCTGCGGCTTAACCACTTTCCAAGAAAATCTCACAGTCTCCGCCGCATCTACGCCCGGGGGAGCAGTCCTTTTCTGCTGGAAACCTTCCGCCTCAGCGTGGACACAGGTGATAGGAACAAGCTTCTCTGTATCCTTAAACCAAGGTATGGGGCGTTACGCACAATATTTGATAATTAAGCCCCGCTATCGTAAGACTGCCGGGGCTTAATTGACTAAATTTGATGATTACGCCCCGCGTATCGTAAACTGCCGGGGCTTAATTGACTAAATTTAATGATTACGCCCCGCGTATCGTAAACTGCCGGGGCTTAATTGACTAAATTTAATGATTACGCCCCGCGTATGGTAAACTACCGGGGCTTAATTGACTAAATTTGATGATTACGCCCCGCGTATCGTAAACTACCGGGGCTTAATTGACTAAATTTAATGATTACGCCCCGCGTATCGAATAAGACAGCGATTTGTGCGCAAGCGCCCATCGCTGTCCTCACTATGCCTATGCGCGGCTCATTGCCCGCGTAACTCTCAATTAACTACGCTTGGCAGCATGTTCCAAATAGAGAAAAAAAGCCACATTCAGAACAATGCCCACTGCAGTAGAGATGGGGGCTGCGAGGCCGATATTGGTGAGACTTGCGTCCGGTTGGATACTCATATAGTAAGCAAAAGGAAGTCGGACGAGAAGTGTCTGGATCAGTCCCTGAAGCATGACCCACACGGTCTTGCCATTACCGTTAAAATATCCCATCATGCTGAACAGCACAGCAGTCAATAGTGTCTCCGGTGCGAAACCTTTCAGATACTCATACCCTCTCTGCACCACTGCCGCATCCGCGGAGAAGATACCTGCCAGCAGATCCCCCCGGAAGAACACCAGTGAAAAGGCAAAGCATCCCACCAAAAGTCCGATGCCGATACCGGTGAACATGGTCTTCTTCGCCCGCTTCTGTTCTCCGGCACCTACATTCTGTGACACGAAAGAAGAAGTGGACTGCATCAGTGCACCGGGGATCAGCATGGCAAAGTTAACGATTTTGCATGCCACGCCGTAGCCAGAGGAAGCTTCCAGTCCCAGGCGGTTGACAAAGGCACACAGTGCCAGGAAAGAGCCTTGCGTCAGACACTCCTGCAAAGCTAACGGCAGACCAATCTGCAGGAATTTACCGCACTGGGGATTCAAACGGAAATCGTATCCGGTAATGGTAAAGGGCAGTCCCTTTTTCACAAGGCGTACAATTGCAAACACTACGCTCAATGCCTGTGCAAAAACAGTAGCTAGCGCTGCTCCCATGGCATCCATGCCCAGTCCTGCCACCAGCACCAGATCACCCACGACATTGACAATGCACGCCACGAATACAAACAGCAGCGGGGAATTGCTGTCACCCAGTCCACGGAAAATGGCTGACAATACATTATATGCCACAATAAAAAAGATTCCGGCACCGCAGATCCGGATGTAAGCAGCGGTCAGCCCTACCGCCTCTTCCGGTGCCTGCATGAGAACCGCAATAGGACGGGCAAAGCCCACCATAATTACAAACAGCACCAGCGAGATCGCTGCAAATACAACGGTTCCGCCGCCGATAATGCTGCCGATCTGATCCTCTCTCTTCTCCCCGAGATACCGGGCGATCAGCACGGTGATACCCATGGCCAGCTGAGTCACCACAAAGGTCACCAGATTCAGCACCTGACTGCCGGTGGATACACCGGAAAGTCCGGAGGTGGAGCCGAACCGTCCCACTACCAGCAGGTCTACCGCACCGTAAGCCGCCTGTAAGATTAAGGCTCCCAAAATGGGAACCATGAAGCGAAGCAACTTTTTCAAAATGCTTCCTTGTGTAAAATCCATCATGTCATTTTCTTTATTTTTCAAACTTCTCTCTCCTCTCGCACATCACCTGATAAAAGGTCTCTATGGTCTGTATCATCACTTTCGCATCTGCTTCGGAAATGCTCTCCAGATACGGTGCCAGACCGACAAAATAATTCTCATTATATTTTTCCGACAGTTTTCGTCCCTCTTCTGTCAGAGAAATATAGGTGATCCTGCCGTCTTCCGCCGCATTGGCTTTCCGCAGATACCCCTTTTCTTCCATTTCTTTTACTGTCCGTGTCACGCCGGGACGGGGGATATTCAGATAGTCACTGATATCTGAAATCTTCACAGCAACCCCCTGCCTCTCCATGATCTGGATCACATCCAGGAAATGAATATAAGAAGGTGTCACGCCTGAGGGCAGCGCCGGAAGCATCTCCCGGATCCGTTTTGCCTGATAACAGGCATCCAACATTCGTTTTATGGTCTGAACCGTCATTCTTTTTCCTCTCTGATATCTTTTTTCTATTCTTTAATTGTCTTTATAGTTACCACTAGTAATTATCTTTGGTAATTATATGTAAACATTTCAGATTTGTCAATGAGATATTTTCATAAACACAAAAACAGCAGACTCTTTTGGAGAATCTGCTGTTTTCCTTTCTCTTCATTCAGATCATGAAGTTTCCACCTGGATGATTGTTTACGCATCCGATCTGGCATAGGCATTTTTCATCTGTCCGCTAAGTTCGTACAGTACCTTGTCCAGCGTGTCGGCTGCTGCCTCCCGCAGCATTTGGGCCGTCTTTTCGTTGGCTTCTTCCTGCAATTTCTTACATTTGCCCTCATCGTTCTCCTGCGCCAGCAATGCATCGTAGTGATTCAGGATCACATGGCTCTTCGCCGCCACCTTTTCCTGATAACGTTCGATATGGAACACGGATTTGTTGTAAGAAGCATCGGCCATGGCTGCGATCATACGGCTCATCCAGTAGAAGTTCTCCGTGGAGACTTTTCCGGTGGTCGCTGACAGGTACTCAGGTGTCCTATCGATGCCGGTATAAAAAGGTGCCAGTACATTAAAGGCATTAGAGGCCAGCGCCAGCCACTGAACCGGCTCTCCCTCCGGACGCATCTGGATCAGGGTCAAGACGTCATTGCGGTTGATGCCGATGGAACGATAGGCTCCCCGCATGGACTTATCTCCATAAGCCGCATAAGGATCGTAGGGCGTTCCCTGATAATGGGAAGACAGCACATATTTCACATCTTCCACCGTGATTTTCTTCTCCGGCACCATGCACCAGGGCAGATCATCGGAAAACGGTGTGTACTCTGCATTCGGGCCATCCCAGATCTTTGTACGGGGATTCAGGGTCCGCAGCATATACCAGGCTCTTGCGGTATTGTATACATGGTCGGAATCGTCATGGCTTCCAAAGGCATCTCTGGCGGAAAAACTGCCGTCCTGTGACAGATCCAGGTAGTTCTTTTCAATAAATTCTTTCAGATCCGCGGAACACATATGCTCCTTTTGCTCCGTCAGCGCATCTTCCAGATCAAAGGCATCGATTCCGAACTGGTTCGGCATCACCACATAAGCGTCGTCCGGCACTCTCCGGGCGATCCAGTGATGGCCGCCGATGGTCTCCAGCCACCAGATCTCGTTTTTATCGGAAAAAGCAATACCGTTCATCTCATAGGTACCGTATTTCTCCAACAGGCTTCCCAGACGTGTGACACCCTCTCTGGCACTGTGAATGTAAGGAAGCACCAGAGACACAATGTCCTCCTCGCCGATGCCGCCGGAGATCTCTTCCACACCATCCTTCGCCGGAACATATTCCACCAGTGGATCCGCTCCCAGAACTCTGGCATTGGAAGTGATGGTCTCTGTGGCCGTCATGCCCACACCTGCCGCATTGACACCGTGCGCTGCCCAGATACCCTCTCCGTCCAGTGCATTGGGGACTGCGGTATAACGCATGGGATCCTCCGGCAGATCGATCTCCACATGGGAAAGCACGGATTTGTATTTTTTCGGCTGTTCTTCCGGATGCACCACAACGAATTTCTTCGGTGTGAACTGCCCCGAAGGAGAATCGTCATTCCGGGCGATCATGGTGGAACCGTCATAAGATGCCTTTTTTCCTACTAATATGGTTGTACATGGCATAATCATTACCTCCTGATACTGTGTTTCAAAATTTTCTTCTCCGGCACCGGAAATCTGTGTTCCAGTCCTGGCACTTATGCCAGCTTCTGTCCGTTAATGACTACATTTTGAATTGTCTCCGGCCTGCCCTGTAAAGGCTCGATCTTTGTGAACTGTCTGCAGCCGGTGACTTCAATATTCTCCATCTGCAGATTTCTGAAATACGGGATGTCGTCCTCATTTTCCATGGCAATAGTCTCTTCCCGGTTCAGGGAATTGAGCACATAGGACATGGTCAGGATCACTGCCTCGCCCTTGATCTCGCTCATATGGATATTGCGGAGAGTGATATTTTCTACCACGCCGCCGCGGCCCAGCGCACTCTTCATGCGGACACCCACATCGGTTCCCACGAAAGTACAGTTCTCCACCAGAATATCCTTTACTCCGCGGGACATCTCACTGCCGATGACGAAGCCGCCATGGCCTTCGTTCACCAGACAGTCATGGATGTAAACATTGCTGCAGGGTCCCTGAATCTTGCGGGCAATGGCATTTTTGCCGGACTTCATGCAGATGGCATCATCTCCGGTCTCAAAAACACTGTGATGAATATGCACATTAGTGCAGGACTCCACATCAATGCCGTCACCGTTCTGGGCATAATAAGGATTGCGGACCTGTATATGCTCCACCGTAAGGTTCTCGCAGAAATAGGGGTGGATATTCCATGCCGGAGAGTTCATGAACGTTACGCCTTGCAGAAGCACATTTTTGCAATGGCGCAGACTGATCATCACCGGGCGGTAAAAATCGTAATAGGGTGCCGCGGCGGCCAGTGCTTCCTCGGTGTTTCCCTGAATGTTGTGGTGATTTCCTTTTAAAATCGACTCTGTGGGCATCCAGATCGCTGTTTCTTTCGTCTCTAACACATAAGGGCTGATGGTAAACAACGCATCCCACTGTTTTTCCGTCATCTTAAACTTCTTGATCGGACGCCATTTATCACCGCTGCCGTCAATGATGCCTTCTCCGGTAATGGCGATGTTTTCTGCATTTTCCGCGGTAACGGGAGATACGGTGCGAATGCAGTCCTGACCTTCATAGCTGGTGATCCGCAGCGGATAGTCCTCTTTGGACTTGATGAATTTTAACATAGCCTGACTGTCCAGATGAAGATTGACACCGCTTAACAGCCGGAGCGGAGCCACCGCCCAGATGCCTGCGGGAACTCTTACCGTACCGCCCCCCCTGCTCCGACACTTCGCAGATCGCGCGGTTAATGGCCTCCGCATTGTGTCTGCCGGTCTCGATCTGCAAATCGCCGCTCTTCGCGCCGTATTCTGCTATGGACACCTCCCGGTCCGGGAACTGGGGAAGTTCTACTTTACAATTCTGATTATACATGGTTATTGTTTTCTCCTTTGAATATTTTCATGGATACTTTCACATTTTTCTATGTTTCTGATTCTAGCGTGTTCCGTTTCGGACTTCCACCCGGTTTTTGCGTTTTTCCGAAGGGTTCTACTGCTTATTTGTGCCCTTCCGCGCAGATCCAGTCCTCGCCGTCTTTTAAGTGAATCCGTACCTCTTCAAATCCTGCATTTTCCAGCAGTTCCCGGAATTCTTCCGGTGTGGGATTAAACAGATGGAATCTTTGAATGTTTTCCCGCACCTGTTCCGGCAGATCCTCCTTCTGGTAAATGTCGGCCACCAGTAAAAAGGTTCCCTGCTCCTTCAATACCCGGTAGACTTCTTTCAGATTCTCCGCGGGATCCGGCCAGAAATAAAAGCTTTCCACCGTAATGATCTTGTCAAAAGCATTGTCCGCAAAGGGCAGTTTTTCCACTGAGGCTTCCACGAGATCCATTTTTCCCTGCTGCAGTGCTTCTGCATTGGTTTTCCCGGAAAGCTCCAGTGAAGTGGCGGAATAATCCACTCCGGTCAGATGTCCGTCACGCACCTCTTCACTCATGCGTTTCAGAGTTGCTCCTCCACCGCAGCCGATGTCCAGAATCCGGTCATTCTCCCGGATCTTCCAGTGTTCCAGCGCCCAGCCGGTCACTGCGTAGTGGCTTTCGTTCATGCGGCGCAGCATCTTCTCCCCATCCTCCCCGACCGGTTTCCCGGGGTTGCCGGAGATGGTGATCTCCTGCTGGGTGCGTTCGTTGGTGGTTAGGTTTATGGTATTATTTTCTGTTTTTTCAGTCATGATCTTTATTCCTTCTTCCAGCCGCTTTCTTTTTGGATCTTTGCGGTTTTCTTTGCAATTTTTACTATCTCTATTATAATAGTAACTGTTTATAATCATGTAAAGGGCAATCCCGTTATTGAGAATATCTCTGAATAAGGGATTTGGCAAAACACCCGATACAAAGTACAATCTGCGAAAGCATACGCCGGAATGCAGTGGAACGCTTGCAGGTTACGGAAAGGCATACATTTTTTATGAAATATTATCTTGCCCCCATGGAGGGACTGACCACTTATAATTTCCGCACTAACTGGAACCGCTGTTACGGCGGCATGGACAAATATTTTACCCCTTTTATCTCCAATCGGCACATGAACAGCAGAGAACGCAACGATGTGCTTCCGGAACATAATGTGGGCATGTACACCGTACCGCAGATCCTGACCAATAAGGCGGAGGAATTTCTGTCGCTGGCAGAGCAGCTGGCCGGATATGGCTACCACGAGGTCAATCTGAATCTGGGCTGTCCTTCCGGGACGGTGGTGGCAAGAAACCGTGGTGCCGGCTTCTTAGGCACGCCCCGGGAACTGGAGGATTTTCTGGACGAGATCTTTGAAAAATGTCCACTGGAAATCTCCATCAAGACCCGCATCGGCATGGACTACATGGATGAATGGGCTCCACTGCTTAAAATATATCAAAAATTCCCCATGAAGGAACTGATCATTCACCCCAGACTGCAAAAGGAAGGTTACAAGGGGACACCCCATCTGGAAGCTTTCGCAGAGGCGGTGGAAGCCCTGCAATGTCCGCTGTGCTATAACGGGGATATTACCTCTCCGGAGTCGCTAACGCAGATTCTTACGAAGCTTCCCAGTATCGATACGGTCATGATCGGCCGGGGAATTTTGCAGAATCCGGGATTATTGCAGGAATTGAAGGCTGCCTCCACGGAGAGTGTTGCGCTGCCGTCTTGTGAAGAACGGCTGGCTGTCCTGAAGGAATTCCACACTTCCCTCCTGACCGGTTATCAGGAGATCATGTCCGGCGATACCAATACGCTCTATAAGATGAAGGATCTCTGGACTTTCTTAAGCCACAGCTTCGAATCTCCGGACAAATACGTAAAAAAGATCCGCAAAGCCACAGATACCAGCGACTATAAGCTGGCCGTCAATGCGTTATTCCGGGAGTGCGCATTGAAGTCGGAGAATTCTTGATCCTGACATCATCCCATACCTTTATTCCCCGGTGTCGAACTGTTCCCCTTCGTTGGCGTCTTCCATGACGACCTCCGGCTCCGGGATGCCTGCATTTTCCACATAGCTGAAATGAATGACCGCCTGTGGCCAGTTGAAGCTGATCCGGGCGGTCTTCTGCCGCTCCTCGCCTGCCTTGCGGATCAGTTCCAACAGTTCCTGCAAGACTTCTCTGGTCAGATAGCCTCCCCGCCACTGGAACGTCATGGCCCGGCCTTTTTTCGCCATCTGCTGTGCTCTTTTATATACTTCTTCCGTTTTCGTAAAGGAAAGTTTTTTCTCCTTGTAATAAAAATGATCGTTGTCCGGACAGCCGGGTGCCGGGGCGATCAACGGTTCATGATCCCGGAACACTGCTTTATCTCCCAGATTGAAATAGTCGTAGCGGATCTCTCCGGGTGCTTCCGCATTGCCCTGATGTTTTCCCAATGTATTGTCAAATGTGGCATCCAGATGATAATACTGCCCGCCGATCCGCACAATATTCCAGGTGTGACGGTACTTGATCCCTTTCTCCGGATTGTTGCCGCAGATAGCGATTACACACCACACACCCAGCGCATCACAAAGCACCTTCACCGATTTGGCAATGCCCTCGCAGACACCCACGCCCTGTCCCAGCGGTCCGATAATCTCATGGGAATAGGGCTTTTTCAACTTATCGTAGGTGATATTTTCGCAGATAAAGTCGTGAATGTACTTCTCTTTTTCCCACTCTGTGAACTTTGCGGCAGGTCTTGCCAGCTTTTCCACCCGGGACTGCATGGCTTTCTGATGTTCTCTGATCTTATTTTTCTCAAACAGATACTCCGGCACGAAGATGATGTTGGGGGAGTCCTGATAATATTTATACCGATAACTCACCACCCAGAAGATCTCCGGATAATCCAGCCGCAGTCGGAAAAATACGTCATACAATTCTTCCGCCGGGATCCGCGGCAGCTGAATCTCGTCTGCCAGCGCCAGCACTCCCTGCTGCATAGCGTGATAGGCGGCCTGCTGGGGCTTGTTCATTTTCTGATAGTAATATGGTTCCATGGTAGTTTCCTATTCTATTGTTTTCATCTGTCTTATTTTTACATTTTAACAGAAGGTTTTTCTTTTGGGTGGATGTTTTTGATATTTTTTTGATATTTTTTGAAACTTTTGCAGCAGATGCATAGTCTAACCATCAGAGACCTGTAAGATATGGTTTTATTTAAGAGAGGAGTTTTACTTATGAAAAACAAAATGATCTGTACACTTTTAACTACTGTGATGGTATTGTCTTTTGCTGCCTGTGGCAGTCAGGGAAATGGAGCAGCTTCGGCGGAAAGTACGGTGACTTCCGAAATCGGTGCGGAGGCTTCTACTGCTGAAAGTTCTGCTGCTGAAGCTAGTGCTGAGACAACTACAGAAGCTTCTGCTGATGCGACCAACGGTACTTCTTACGAGGATAACTTTGCAGTTTCCACAGAGGATGCTGCCGCTTTCGCTAAAAAGATCCAGGATGCCGTAGCCGCTGAAGACCTGGATGCACTCGCTGATCTGGTCAATTATCCGGTCTATGTTGCTCTGGGCGATGGCAGTGTGATCGAAACCAGGGAAGACCTGATTGCCTTAGGTGCAGACAAAATCTTCACCCCTGAATTGAAAGACTCTATGGCTAATGCTGATCTGTCCGAATTAAGCCCCAGCATGGCAGGCTTCACCCTCTACAGCACCGGTGACGGCCCCAACATCACCTTCAATGTCCAGAACGGAGTACTCGGCATCAGCGGTATCAATTACTAATTTCCGCTTTGAACCATTAAGGGGAGCCTTTCATCAGGCTCCCCTTACTCGTGTCGAAATAACCGTTGTCAACGGTACCATAGTGATATCTATGTTCCCGTCTGTCTTCCTCGTGATCAGCGTAGCTCCACGCTGGATATATTGCTTCGCAATGCCGGAATATCCCAGATAATCAATGGACATTCCGTAGGTCATGCGGATGCCCTGATATATCAGGGATAATGTATTCAGGTGATCGTGTCCACAGAAGATCCATTTCAGCCAGCCGTTATCCACCGCTTTTTCGAAAAAATGTGGCGGTTAATTCGATATTCCGAAGTACTCGTCCTTTTCTCCGATACTGCCGTGTTCATAAATCACGCTGTGATCGCCCAATTTCATTTTCTCATAAGCTTCCTTAAATTCTGCGGGCGGCATGTGGAAAAATGCCATGGCAGGCACTTTTCTCTCGTTCAGTTTTTCCATGCACCAGTCCGTCTGATCCTCATGGATCCGGTCGAAACCACTGAAAAACCAGCCGCCACCATACATGTTGGAATCCAGCAGAATCAGCGGAAGTAACAGTTTTCCCTGATCATCTGTGAGGTCTACTACAAAATTCCCTACGCCGGTAATGGGATTCTGAGGACTGTGCTCATATCTTCCTTTGGTAAAAACGGCATATTTTCCCGTAGTGAAAATCTCCGCCAGCTGTTCCTTATTGCAGGTGGAGCCCATTTCACAGTCATGGTTACCAAAGACCAGAGTATAGGGAATCTGAAAACCATCCAGAAATGCCAGCAGTTTTTCTGCCTGCTTTCGGTTGTTCATGGTACCGCTTTTCGGGAAAAACGGGAAAACAGAATCTCCGGTCAGGACGATCAGATCCGGTCCCGTCCGGCGAATCAGCTCCGTCACCGCTGCCAGCGCCAGTCTGTCCTTTTTCCCGGAAAACATGCCGAAACCAAGGTGCAGATCCGTCAGCTGCAATATTTTATAATCTCTGTCCGTCGGGATGCAAAGAGAAAAAGTCTCTTCGTCCCGAATCTGAAAGTTTTTGGAAGTATACATAAGAATCTCTTTTCTTTTTGGGGATTAACTCAACGGGATCAATGCTCCTATTGCAGAAAGTACTGTTGAAATCACCATCAGCACCTGAAAAGGCACCGTGCCGATCACACCGCAGATAGGACTGCTGCCCGCATTTTTTCTGGATTTACCGTATGTCAGCACCAGCATGATGCTCACCAGTACCACTACACCGCTCATGATCCGGGTCAGAACGATAAAGCTGTTCACGCCAAACACGGCAAACAGAATGCAGGGAACTGTAGCGATCAGCCAACTGATGCGGTTGCCGCTGCCGATCTGCTCATGAACCACATCGCGGAGGGCGAGAGTATTGCTCCAGAACGTGGTAAGTAAAGCAAACAGGGAAAATACGCCTGCCAGGATCATCGCCCAGGTACCGATACTCTCTCCCAACTGCATGTATGCCAGTTCTTTTTCCAGCGCTCCCTTGGTTCCCAGGAGAACCGTGCCCGTTACGATCAGGACAAACACTGAGGAAAGTCCAAAACCGATGAAAATGGAGCGGCGGATCTGTTTCGCGTTGCCATCCAGACCTTTCACCACCTGAATCACCGCCTGATTGGCCGAAGTGGCAAATACCACCATGCTGTACAGCGCCAACAGGTTGTTCCAGTGGAACTCTGCCCGTTGCAATGTATTCAGCGGATGCAGAAAAGTCCCCACCGTCATCACCGCAACGATTCCCATCAGGACGATGACTGCGTATTTCTGCGCGATTCCTACTGCTTTCATGCCGATAAACACCACGACTCCGGCGATCACATAGTACAAAATCTGCGCCGCCACGAAGGGCATCCCGAACCAGTTCACAAATATCTGGGCGCCACCGTTGATATTACCGCTGACACCAATCATGATGGCCAGCCCGTAGACAATAAATACGCCCCAGCTGAAGATCTGTTTCATTGTGCCGTGGAACAGCTCTCCTTCGAAACTTTTTACCAGCTGGACGCCACCGTTGTTATAGGACAACTCGGCAATGATCAGGTGCAGAATCACGTTCACACAATATGCAATCAATACCATCCACACGACATCCAGCATACTGTTCTTCGTGGCAAGATACGGAACGGCAATGATGCCCGTGCCGATGCTGTTGCCGACGATCATGCTGATGGCTTCGAAGGTCGTGAGATGGGCTTCGGATTGGATGGGGTGGGACATGGGGAGGACCTCCTTGGTAAAAATACTGATTTTCTATAGTTATAAAAGTTTAGCGGTAAGTGCTTCCTGCAATACTTTGGAGCAATTGATTCCTCGCTTATCGGCAAGTTTGGACATCCATGCCGGAAGCGAGACATTTTTGCGAACTGCCTTGGTGTCAGTCATGCTACGATATTTTATAGTGTCTGCCTGAATGATCGTAAGAATATCTGTCGGTAAATGAGGAATCTCTGACTGCGGTGTAGGCTCATTCGGAGTAATTTCCTCATCTTCCAGACCAACAAGACAAAGATTCAATGCATCTGTAATAAGGGCAATCGCCTCTGCCAAAGTCGATGCTGTAGTAATACACCCGTCCACATCCGGAACCTTCGCATAGAAAGTGCCGTCTTTTTCAGTAATAACAGCGGTATATGTGTATTGCATGTCATTTGCCTCCTTCTATATTTGCTTCTTTGAAGATATAGCGCATATCATTTTCATTAAAATCATGACATTTTACAGGAATTGTCTGCTTGGTATTCGGTTGAAAATACAAATCATGACTTGCTCCATGTCTTTTAAAAATAAAACCGTTCTTTTCCAATTCTTTAATTGTTTTCTTTCGTGGATGCATTCTTTTCTCCTTTTATATTATACACAATTATACACAAAATCAATAGTAAAATACACAATTTTACACAAAAATTCACGTGACATAACATTAAAAATTCAAATTGTTACATAGGAAATATAAATGGATTCTGTTAAAACCAATTTCTAAAGACATCATAGTTATCAACACAACATACGATATCAGACATAAAATAGAATAGTATAAGAAATTATTACAATCTGTTTTGCTTTCAATATAAAGCATTTCTTGTCTGTAAATAAAAAAATCCAAAGAACTAATTATTCTTTCATGTTCTCTTCTTGCATCCAAAGTGGCATATAGTTTCCATCTTTTTGCTTATAGAATTTTTTACTCAAATATCTGTTTTCCGTCTCGTATTCTTCCGGTGTCATTCCGTTTCTCCAAAATGGGGCTTCCATAAGCGTTTCCGTTGCCCAATTGCTTTGCCTGACCGTCTTACTCAATTAGATATCCTCCTTCTATGTAATCACATAGTACATGATATACGATTGTCTTTTCTATTTCAATGGTCGCTCCCGCAAGGGGAGCGACCATGTTGAAAAAACAGATTATCCCCATCGTCCGTGCATTTCAATCCGCGCTCCCGCGAGGGGAGCGACAACAGATTGGAGGCAGTCCGGATGAAGACAGAAATATTTCAATCCACGCTCCCACGAGGGGAGCGACTTCCTGACGCCGGAGTCCGCAGTCTAACATCAGATATTTCAATCCACGCTCCCACGAGGGGAGCGACCCTATACCGGAGGCTATGGTGGTAGTGTTACCGATTTCAATCCACGCTCCCACGAGGGGAGCGACAGCCTCATCCATACAGTACTTAGATCTTGGAAGCATTTCAATCCACGCTCCCACGAGGGGAGCGACGCGTAAGCAAGTTAGACCTCTATTGGAACCCCGCGATTTCAATCCACGCTCCCACGAGGGGAGCGACCGCAGTTGGACAGATGCGTTGATGTGAATTTGATATTTCAATCCACGCTCCCACGAGGGGAGCGACGTCCTGACCCGGACGATTTACCTTTATTTTCCGGAATTTCAATCCACGCTCCCACGAGGGGAGCGACCTTTTCCAGTTACTAACCAGTCAAGGCTTACTTTATTTCAATCCACGCTCCCACGAGGGGAGCGACATAGATGAGGCACAGCTGCTCTTTAACTCCAGGATTTCAATCCACGCTCCCACGAGGGGAGCGACTTGCCTGTGTCTTGATAAATACCGGCTCATACATATTTCAATCCACGCTCCCACGAGGGGAGCGACCACCGGCTCCGGAAACCTCTTCGGTGATAGCATCATTTCAATCCACGCTCCCACGAGGGGAGCGACGCCGATGCTGCAACTAAGGTACAGCCGGAAACCGATTTCAATCCACGCTCCCACGAGGGGAGCGACTTCTGCTGTCTTGCTGTTACCCGTAGCAACATCTAATTTCAATCCACGCTCCCACGAGGGGAGCGACCTAAGGCAATCGGCGTCGACGTGTCAAAAATCATTTCAATCCACGCTCCCACGAGGGGAGCGACAAGCCGCCGATTCCATCCAAGCAAGAAAAGGAATTATTTCAATCCACGCTCCCACGAGGGGAGCGACAGATATCAACTTATCCGGTATTGTGGCGACAGAAATTTCAATCCACGCTCCCACGAGGGGAGCGACTTCCTGTGCAGATAAACATTCTGCCTGCTCTTTTTATTTCAATCCACGCTCCCACGAGGGGAGCGACGATCGCACGCGTAGAGCAGTAGTGTAAGCCATGGTAGATTTCAATCCACGCTCCCACGAGGGGAGCGACCATTGTGTATATTGTAAATTGTGACGGATATATAGATTTCAATCCACGCTCCCACGAGGGGAGCGACTCCGAAGACCGAATCAACATCTATCAGGTAAATATTTCAATCCACGCTCCCACGAGGGGAGCGACCCCTGTCAGTACTCCCATTCCGGGAATACACTGCATATTTCAATCCACGCTCCCACGAGGGGAGCGACGGATAACGGGCGCGTCTTTGGAAGCAGAGTACTTGAATTTCAATCCACGCTCCCACGAGGGGAGCGACCTTAAAGACCGGTGGCGGTGCAGCTCCCATTGAGAATTTCAATCCACGCTCCCACGAGGGGAGCGACTGGAGGAAAAGATATTATCGGAGGAGCTTCAGAAATTTCAATCCACGCTCCCACGAGGGGAGCGACGGATGAATGCCGGGCATGGAAAGAGAAGCATAATGCATTTCAATCCACGCTCCCACGAGGGGGGAGCGACCAAACTGCTTTGATCATTGCCAGGGAGGGATGGATATTTCAATCCACGGTCCCACGAGGGGAGCGACGCTTACAGATTTGGGTTATGAAGTGCAGTTTAAGATTTCAATCCACGCTCCCACGAGGGGAGCGACAGTATTTTCATTTCTGCTCAAAGATGCTGAAAAAGATTTCAATCCACGCTCCCACGAGGGGAGCGACGACTTCCTGGAACATTCCGTTCCACATATAACTATTTCAATCCACGCTCCCACGAGGGGAGCGACAGAAAGTGAGGTAGTTTGATGTCGCATTCTGTTATTTCAATCCACGCTCCCACGAGGGGAGCGACATATTACCGGTGCCACCACCTGCAGCCGTCTCAATTTCAATCCACGCTCCCACGAGGGGAGCGACATGATCGCTCCCTACGACTGGCAGCTTCTTCAGGTATTTCAATCCACGCTCCCACGAGGGGAGCGACTATTGATGTTTTGCTTAATAGTGCCTCTGCTCAATTTCAATCCACGCTCCCACGAGGGGAGCGACATATTACCGGTGCCACCACCTGCAGCCGTCTCAATTTCAATCCACGCTCCCACGAGGGGAGCGACAGTCATATATTCCCACAAAAAAGAGAGTAGACGATTTCAATCCACGCTCCCACGAGGGGAGCGACGCAGGAGTAGCCACAAGTGTATCTAGTGCCGTAGATTTCAATCCACGCTCCCACGAGGGGAGCGACAACGGAGATTTCTTAAGTTTCCCTCAGAGCAAGGATTTCAATCCACGCTCCCACGAGGGGGAGCGACAGTCATATATTCCCACAAAAAAGAGAGTAGACGATTTCAATCCACGCTCCCACGAGGGGAGCGACGCAGGGAGTAGCCACAAGTGTATCTAGTGCCGTAGATTTCAATCCACGCTCCCACGAGGGGAGCGACCACAGATTGATCGGTGCATAGACGTTAATCTTATATTTCAATCCACGCTCCCACGAGGGGAGCGACACTAACATGAGCCTTGACAAAGCTACAGCCAATATTTCAATCCACGCTCCCACGAGGGGAGCGACATATGTTGCCGCCGTCCGAAGCATTCCGGGAAAAATTTCAATCCACGCTCCCACGAGGGGAGCGACGAGAAAACCTGACAACAATAGTAACAATAGTAAATTTCAATCCACGCTCCCACGAGGGGAGCGACGCAGAGCAACAGAAAAGAGTGAGGTGAACAAAGTATTTCAATCCACGCTCCCACGAGGGGAGCGACACAAGAGACCTCTTTTTTCTTTGTGTGTGAGGCAAATTTCAATCCACGCTCCCACGAGGGGAGCGACCAGACCTTGAGTTCGGTGAGATGTTCTCCGCAGATTTCAATCCACGCTCCCACGAGGGGAGCGACCGTAGGTATCATAGACCGGAAAGAGATCCTCTATTTCAATCCACGCTCCCACGAGGGGAGCGACATGGTTCCAGTCAGTTCTCTGGTATGCCGGTGGTAATTTCAATCCACGCTCCCACGAGGGGAGCGACGCATGGGAGCGCTAACCAGTATAAAAGCAATCTCATATTTCAATCCACGCTCCCACGAGGGGAGCGACGTCTTGATACTAAAGCCATGAAGTGCAACAACAAAATTTCAATCCACGCTCCCACGAGGGGAGCGACAGCGGTAGAAAACCCGGTGGGAATTATAAGTGGGATTTCAATCCACGCTCCCACGAGGGGAGCGACTGAGCTGTCACGCACCTCTTCCCCTATCACTGGGATTTCAATCCACGCTCCCACGAGGGGAGCGACGAATGTGACGAATTTATGAACCAACAGTTTATTATTTCAATCCACGCTCCCACGAGGGGAGCGACACAAACCGATCGAATACGAGACAGACAATCTTATAATTTCAATCCACGCTCCCACGAGGGGAGCGACTATAACGTGCAACTATATGCGGCGGCGGTGACGATTTCAATCCACGCTCCCACGAGGGGAGCGACCGATTAACAAATTTACCCCATACGGTGACGTGGATTTCAATCCACGCTCCCACAAGGGGAGCGACGGTGCATATTATGCCGCCCAGTGCAGATTTCATAATTTCAATCCACGCTCCCACGAGGGGAGCGACGCAAGCTGTACTTTCCTTAATTGATAGCCTTATCATTTCAATCCACGCTCCCACGAGGGGAGCGACGATTCTACTCTAATATCTGCTAAACAATTAGCTATTTCAATCCACGCTCCCACGAGGGGAGCGACGGTAATGTGGTTGCTACTTGTTCAACACCAAAATATATTTCAATCCACGCTCCCACGAGGGGAGCGACTGTTGGTGATGCTATCTGCTTATATGAGTTGATAATTTCAATCCACGCTCCCACGAGGGGAGCGACGTAAGCTATATCAAATTAAATGTCAGCTAAAGTATATTTCAATCCACGCTCCCACGAGGGGAGCGACAGGCAAAAGATCATATAAAAAGGAGTTCCAACATATTTCAATCCACGCTCCCACGAGGGGAGCGACGTTCCTGTTGTAACAAGGTTACCGTGATTCTTGATTTCAATCCACGCTCCCACGAGGGGAGCGACGTAATGTGGTTGCTACTTGCTCAACGCCAAAATGTATTTCAATCCACGCTCCCACGAGGGGAGCGACTATAGTTACTCATTCGCTACACCTCCGACAAATATTTCAATCCACGCTCCCACGAGGGGAGCGACAATCCTCTGTAATGTACTTCTTCTGATAGTTACATATTTCAATCCACGCTCCCACGAGGGGAGCGACGCAACGAAAACCTATGTCGCCATGGCTGCACAAATATTTCAATCCACGCTCCCACGAGGGGAGCGACAGCACTTCTCCGCATGAACGATAACGACATCATGATTTCAATCCACGCTCCCACGAGGGGAGCGACCGTAGATGCAATGTATACCGGTGCTAACTATGATATTTCAATCCACGCTCCCACGAGGGGAGCGACAAAAAGGAACGTGTCATTACCGATGAGGTGCTAAATTTCAATCCACGCTCCCACGAGGGGAGCGACGATTACACACTATTCCAGAAGATATTTCCTTTGGTATTTCAATCCACGCTCCCACGAGGGGAGCGACTAAAATACGCCTGTTGCTGTACCTCGCTATTAAAAAATTTCAATCCACGCTCCCACGAGGGGAGCGACAGGGACACCTATTGGGTAACGGTTGCCACTGCTAATTTCAATCCACGCTCCCACGAGGGGAGCGACAGATACCAAAGCATGGCAGATGGATATATACAGATATGATTTCAATCCACGCTCCCACGAGGGGAGCGACCCTTACCGCTTCACCAGTTAACGAGATATGGGATTTCAATCCACGCTCCCACGAGGGGAGCGACCTTTTAACTGGATTCTGAGAAGATTCATGTCAGTATTTCAATCCACGCTCCCACGAGGGGAGCGACAATATCAAGGATTGTGATTGTCAATGGTGATGTTATTTCAATCCACGCTCCCACGAGGGGAGCGACGCTTACCAGGACAGCGGCCAGACGAAAGCAATGTTATTTCAATCCACGCTCCCACGAGGGGAGCGACTATAGTTTTTCCGGCAGGCACTAGGGACAAAATATTTCAATCCACGCTCCCACGAGGGGAGCGACTATCCAAGACTTGTCAGAAAATCAATCCAGTTTTATTTCAATCCACGCTCCCACGAGGGGAGCGACGTTATCTGCCGTTAGAAGATAGCAGTTACCGGAAATTTCAATCCACGCTCCCACGAGGGGAGCGACACCATTTTTCCTTGTCCCCTTGCTATTGATTTATATTTCAATCCACGCTCCCACGAGGGGAGCGACTGTTAACGCTGATTTTGATGCTACAATGGACGTTATTTCAATCCACGCTCCCACGAGGGGAGCGACGGTAATTCCCATGGTAGTACTAAAAATATCGGAAATTTCAATCCACGCTCCCACGAGGGGAGCGACCTTAAGGACAAAAGATCCTTCTCTTTCTTCAACGATTTCAATCCACGCTCCCACGAGGGGAGCGACATAGAGGGACACGTATTGATAAAACTTTCCGAGAATTTCAATCCACGCTCCCACGAGGGGCGCGACAGTATAACAAACGAATATATTGACAGTGTAAGAGATTTCAATCCACGCTCCCACAAGGGGAGCGACCACAATGCAAAGTTATTGGCTATACAGTCAGCAATTTCAATCCACGCTCCCACGAGGGGAGCGACTGTTATCTGCCGTTAGAAGATAGCAGTTACCTGAAATTTCAATCCACGCTCCCACGAGGGGAGCGACATCGTGGTCATTAACTGTAACAACTAAGCGAAAAGATTTCAATCCACGCTCCCACGAGGGGAGCGACAACGCTCAGAAAACACCTGTATTGATTAAATCTAGTATTTCAATCCACGCTCCCACGAGGGGAGCGACATTGGGCTAATACTGGGAATTACAACGCACAGGTTATTTCAATCCACGCTCCCACGAGGGGAGCGACGGAGGTGTAAAAAAACATGATATTAACCAGAGATATTTCAATCCACGCTCCCACGAGGGGAGCGACGCTTTCTTCCATCAGTTTGATTGCATCTCGATGATTTCAATCCACGCTCCCACGAGGGGAGCGACCAAAGTTTCTATTGACGTTTCCAACTCTTTGATATTTCAATCCACGCTCCCACGAGGGGAGCGACGTACGAGATAGGAAATAAATGATATAAAATACTATTTCAATCCACGCTCCCACGAGGGGAGCGACAGCAATTTTCGCCAAAAAGTTCTCTTTTCTCTCAGCAAAAATTGTCTAAAATATTTAATCTTAACAACAAATTATTTTAATTAAAAATATCTTTGTATGTTATTTCAATAAATCGCATAATTTATAAGGTGCGAATCCCCCAGGCATTTTATGTATGCTTGGCTTTCGCATCAGTTACAAAATCAGTGTCTGATCCGGGGCGATTCCTCTGTCTACCCCGATATGTTCAATCTTGGTCTGATATTTATTACCCAGATAGTAGAATCGAAGACTGTCCTTTTCTGTATCAATAATATCCTCAAGTGTTGCCTTCAATGCAATGCTCTGAGCATTATCCAAAATACATTCAAACACAGAATTCTGAACTCTTCTGCCATAATTAACGCATTGTTTTGCCACTTTGCGTAATCTCGCTTTTCCGGTCGCATTTTCTGTGTTGACATCGTATGTGATCAATACTAACATATCGCACCTCACTTCCACAGGAATGCAGGATAACCGTCCAGATCCCCACGTAGATACCGCGCCAACAGCATTGCCTGCACATAGGGTACCATGCCCCATTCCAACTTTTCCTGCAAATAGGGATGTGTTATGGTTTCTTTTTTTCGATTCTGCCACTCCGTCAGTATCAGTCTTCGTCCATCATCATCCAGGAGAACCGCACCGTTTTCCTTTTGGGTAAAATTCTTGGCTGTGATCATCCGTTTATTTACCAACGACAACACAAAGCGATCTGCCAGCACGGATCGCAGTTCCTCCATCATGTCCAATGCCAAAGATACTCTGCCCGGGCGTTCTGTATGTAGATATCCAACACAGGGATCCAGTCCTACACACTCCAGTGCAGATGCCTCCGTATTCGTCAGCAACGTATACACAAAAGACAGCATCGCATTCATTTTGTCGAGAGGCGGTCTCTTATTCCTGCCCTGAAATGTAAAATCTTTTTTCTGCTGCAGAATCAATTCGTCAAACACGCTAAAATAAATACTGGCTGCCTCTCCTTCATATCCCCTGAGTTCGTCCCTGGATGTGCTATTCTGAATCAACATCAGAGAATTTTTCAGCATTTCAGATGCCTTTTTTACCCGCTCTGCATCAATCTGCATACTATGATCTCTGACTGCCCGCTCCAGAACCCACCTGGCATTATGTACTTTTCCAAGGATACAATTTTGAGCAATCTCCAATCCCACCTGTTCATCTTTGCTGCTGGCATACTGTTGTTCCCGCAGAATCACGTTACCCCGCACTTTCCCGGTGACCCGTGCCAGGAATTTTCCCTGGGGAGTCATGTAACACAGAGAAATATTTCGTTCTGCACAGGCACCCATAAGTGCCGGGCTGGTTCCCCGATATCCGAATGATACAATTCCCTCAAGATTATGCAGCGGAACTCTGCCCAATTCTTTCTTGTCATCATAAATTACAATATTTTCACCATCCAGAGCAAGATAACTGTTTTCGGAAGTAACATATAACGTATTCAATAATTTTTTCATACGTTTTCCTCCATAAGTACCTGATCCATATAGTTTTTCACAGAACCGGTTTTTGCAAGTCTTGGCATGCAAATCTCCTTTAAAGAGCAGGAAGTACAGTGCTTTCCCATCTTTACTTTCGGTGTATACCGCCGTTCATAATATTGATGCATTTCTTGAAACATCTCACGCACTTTGCTGCGAAGTTCTTCCGTGATCTCCACGATTTCCCTCCGTTTTGTCTCTCCGTAAAACAGTGCACCTTCCGGAATCTGTGTGGAAAACATTTCTTCCAGGCACATTGCCTGCGCAGCTAATTGTAATTTGTCTTCCTCTGTGATCTTCGGTTTTCCCTTTTTGTATTCGATCGGATATACCGAAAAATTGCCCCTGTGCCCATGCAGACGGATTCCATCCTCACATCTGTGAAATTCCACCACATCACACTCACCCGTGACGCCCATTTCTCTGGACGCCACGGGTAATGCTCTCGCTATGATTGTGTCTCTTCTTTTTTCGGTAAGATATGGATCATGTGCTTTCTTATGCATTAATTCACCGATTACCGTATGTTCATTTTCAGCCCACTGTTGCTCTATATGGATCAGCGCCCACTGTCTTTTGCAGAATCTGAAATGCTGGATCCCTGATATCATGAGATAATCATCTTCTGCATATTCCATTAATTCATCCTTCTTACTTCCACGGAATCAGGAATCTGTTCCTCGTGAACGGTAACCGTATAGTCCTGATATTTTCTGGGATATTCCACGCCCTCGTTTCTCTTTACTTCTACGGCATCGAACAATTTATAAGCCGGGCAGTCTCCCAGTTCTTTGCTATGCTTGAATACAATCAGTTCCCGCACTGCCATATTGCCTCTCGCTGCAGAATGGTCTACCTCGAACATGTTAAGAATTGCTTCCCATAGCAATTCCAAATCGTCTTCGGAAAATCCGGTTACTTTCCGCGCCAGATTTGCGGAAATATAGCCTTCTGCCCGGTACAGTCCATAAGGAACGATGGTCTTTCTACCCATTTCCGTATTCTTGTTTTCCGCGTCCTTTTCTGTGGTGATGGCAACTCTGGTGATAGTTACTTCTTGGCTGATGATCGGATCGATACTTCTGGCAAATCCAATCTGCACGGGTCCTCTCACCTGACCGCAGTTCAACGATGCTTTTACAAAAGTAGTCATTACGGCACCAAACGTACGGATATCATAGAAATTCCGGCACATATAATCCTTCAATTTAAGATCTACACCGGGATCATTTTTCTTTAACTTTTTAAGTTCCTCTGTCACCTTTTTATCATCCGTTTCGGTGATTCCCATATCCGCACAGGCTTCTCTGTCACTGCGATTTAAGGGTACATCTTCTTTGATGTAAATCTTATATCCCTGAGCATCCTCTTTTACGGTCTCGACATAATTGCGGATCTTACGTTTCAGGCAGACATCCGTTACCAAGCCCAGTCCGCTCTCTGGATCGACTCTTGGCATATTGCCCGCATCAGGATCTCCATTGGGATTACCGTTCTCCACATCAAATAATACTACGAACTCATATCTGTTTTTAATAGCTTCACTCATTTATTTGTCCTCCCCTTTTTTATATTTTTCCTGCTGTTGATGATAGTAGCCAAGTGCAAACTGCCCCTGCTGTTCCAGGGATAAGCGTTTCGGGAAATCGTCAAATTTGCCCATAATTTTCCCAACTTCTTTTTCGTAATAGACTTTCGCTCCGCCTTTATCCCGTTCCAACTTTTTCATATGGCTGTTTTTCAGTTTGAGCAACACCGGGAAAATAACTGCCGGCGTAGCACATGCGGAATTAAAGTAGCGGTCATGAATTGTCGTAGTGATTGTCGGGTTTGCTTCTTTTTGTATGCTTTCCAATACGGAAAACAATCTTCCCAATACATAGGCTATATCATTGCGGTCTTCGTTCAATCCCATGAGATTTTCTCCTTTCATACAATTATAATTTTTGATCAAAAATGCTTTGATGATAGCAGCACGTTTCCAGTTCACGTTACCGCACTCTGCCCGAATGCGGATCAGTGTGTAGGTATACAGACTTGCCGGATATCGTCCGCCCGACAGAATCGCCTGCAATACAAGGGCTGCCATGTTCGGAACCGGTGTCTTATCTTTTGATTTCTGATTCACGGTTTCATTCAGCATGTCACGAATCCCCAGATAATCCTGTTCTTCCCATGCCGGTTTTACAATCTTGAGCCGCTCATAATGGTCTGCTATATTCTGTATGATTTTCCCAAACGAATTTACATAGAAAAAACGGACCGACAATCGTGCTGCATTTGGTGCCAGCGCCAGTATGTAAAAATTCTGTTTCGGATCCATCTCCGCATCTTCTAAGTAAACCCTGGTGCCTTCTTTCAGGCTATCGAAAATGTCCTTCAGTTTTTTCTGATTATCTTTCGTGGGTTTAAACATATTCAGAAAACACTTCTGATACTGCTCTTTACCGCTTTCTGCCCAGTACACGATCATGGAATCCCCCAGGGAAAAGGTGTAATCCCGCTGGGACAGCAGATAATTCAGTGCCGTGGTATATGCAAATTCCGCATATTTTCCCACCGGCGCATTATAACTCTGTTCCTTTCCATAAGACTCAAATGACAGTGCATTGAATGATACCAGCGCCGCTCCGCTGGACTGTGCCCCGGGTACCCCTTTGATTGCTTTATGGATTCGTGATATCTCGGCTTTTTTACCGGTAACCAGGCAAATGCCGTTATCTTCTCCACCATTCCGCGCCCGATAGTTTTCCCAACAGTCTCGAATCTCCGGATCTTCCTGTGCTTCCTGCCCTTCCACAGAGAAAATAAGATTGCCGCCTTCTGTCAATTCTTCCCAGTTTTCCCGAATCACAGGATGTTCTGATGCTTTCTGCGGATCCCATTTTTCAAAATAGGCTAAAATTGCCCGGGCTGTTTTTCCCTGTGCAGATTGCAGAATCTGTCCATGCTTTTCTTTCGTCGCCTGGAAGCAATCCACTACACGTGAGTTCGTTCCATCTGCGTCAATACCCAGCATATACTTGGAATTGTCGCACAGAAAATTAGCTGCCACACCGGAAGATCTGGTCACCATCTCCGGCACGACGAGATTTGCCGGTACCCAGACTACTTTCTTACCACGCATATCCGCTATTTTTCGGGAAGTAATACCTATGATATCCCCCTCCGAAGACAAATTGATTTCATAGGACACTTTCGCATGGCACCATCCCAACCTGGATACTTTCCCCTGTTCTGCCAGATTTTCATAGTATTTTACCAGTGCCTGTAGTATCATCGCAGCACCTCGCAATCTCTCAGATCCACCACGCCGTGACGCATTATTGCCCGGAAAAACATAGGCTGGATATTTTCCGGATCACTGTAATCCATGTCAAACAGCATGATGCCAAGATCTTTTTCTTCTACTACATCATAGGCGGTATGAATTTCTTCTTCCTCGCAGAGAGCAAAATGCGCCGAGAATTCTCTACAACCGAAGTATGGCATATAATAAAATTCTCCTTTACGCAGCCGTCTCATGATAATGTCCTTAAATTTTCCGGGATTATCAGAAGCGTTGGCTTTCTCTGTCATTTCAAAATGAGCTTCGATGGTGTAGCTTACATTGCAGAGCAGCTGTGATGCTCTCTGTACAATGTCCTCCTTCGTACTAATATACAATGTTTTGTCTGCACCGTTGTATGCCTGCAATACATTGCTTGCCAGGATCTTGCTTTTTACTTCATTTCGTCGTACACTTGTAAATTGGATAGGGTTTTTGACATAGATTTTGTCGATGATCCACCGCATTCCCGGATGCCAGTAAATGGCTTCCAAAATACCGCGTGCCGCTGAGGGCGTGATGATGTCATAGCTGTAGCGTTCAACTTTGAGTTCGGGTCTCGAAAACAATGCATAGTCTCCCCATACATTTACTTTTACTCCGACTCCCATTTATTCCACCTTCTTTCCACAATTAAAGCGCTGTTCCCGTTTACTGTTCCTTTGTAGTACTATTTTCTGTCTGACAATAATACCCCCTTTGTAAAATACTGTCTTTTCGCAGATATGATATGACAATATTTTAGTTTATCTGTATTTATCTGACAAATTCACTATACTACAAGTCTAATATATTTGCAATGCTTATTTTTATTCGTAATGATAATTTCAATTGAAATTATCGCTAAAACTATTAGATTTTTTTGAATTATATGTTATACTTTCAATGTCAGGTATATCCTGTGGATTGAAATAATTGTAATTTTCATTAACTTACAAGAGTAGCGGTACACTTTTCCATCGTGTACCGCCACTTCCATTTCCTGCAATATTAAACCATCATCATTCCGCCCAATTCCACTTCCAGTTTCAATCCGGTGTCTTCCCGGTATTGTTCCTCCTGCGTCAGCACATAAAAATCCTGCGCATCCGGGTCTACCGCTTCTACCATCCCCGCATCACGCATTTCTTCAAACAACATATTCCGTTTCTCATATTCCCCTTTTTTCCGAACACTTACACAATATTGCCCTGCTTTTCGCATACGGCTCTTTGTCAGTCCCTGCTGCCGAATTTCCTGCAAAAGAGCCTCCGCTTCCGGTTCTCTGTTGATATATACCGTAACTGTATTTTCCTCAATCAGATTAAATTCTCCGGCTACTGTTGCAAATTGATAATTTCCGTCCTTGAACTTGTCCAATATTTTCTTTATATCCAGGCTTTCGCCCTTGATGCGATATAGTCTCCGAAAATATTCTGTGATATTATCCAGTGCAGTAATATCTCTGCCCTCCGCCAGCAGATTTTTCGTCGTGTCGATCTGCTGCCGCTGTCCGGATACCCTTTCCTTGTCTTCCCACTGGAAGATGCGGACAATGCTCTCTTCCTTTCCTCTTTTATCATTTCGATTACAACGTCCTGCTGCCTGAATAATGGAATCCACACCGGCTAGTTCCCGATATACCGAAGTAAAATCCAGATCCACTCCGGCTTCCACGAGACTGGTCGAAATGACGATACATTTTTTTCCTTTTTTGTCATCCAAACGTTCTCTAATCTCCGCAAGCACTCGTCTTCTATGCGCCGGATACATGGTGGTTGATAAATGATAAACGCCCTCTCCCTGCAGCCGTTCGTAAAGCCGCTGTGCTCTTTTTCGCGTGTTCACGATACACAGTGCATGCCACTCCTGCTGTAGTTTCTCCGCCATTTCCTCTTCCGTGATGGTATCAATATTCTGATAGGTTACCCTTTCAAAAAATCGAAATTGTTCCTCTCTCCGTGGGCATAATTCCCGGGCAACATACTTTTCAGGCAGAAACTGCTGTAATGCCGGTTGTGTCGCCGTACACAGCACGATACTCGTGCCATATTGTTGCAACAGTTCCTCTATCATTGCCATGCACGGTTTCAAATAATTCGCAGGAAGCATCTGCGCTTCATCGAATATGATGACACTGTTTACTATATTATGTAATTTCCTGCATTTGGAGGACTTATTGGCATACAGGGATTCAAAAAACTGGACATTTGTGGTAACCACCACCGGTTTATCCCAGTTTTCCGCCGCCAACTGCATGGGTTTGAACTCTTCCGAGCTCTCATAGTCTACATTGCTGTGATTTTCCAACACATTTTCACTACCCAGGATTTCCCTGAACACCTGCGCATTCTGCTCGATAATACTGGTATAGGGAATCACATAAATCACACGGTCCATATGGTTCTCCACCGCATGCTGCAACGCAAATGCCAGAGAAGCCACAGTTTTGCCACCACCGGTGGGTACCGTAAGCTGAAACAATCCTTTGGAGGACTTTCCCATTTCCAGACAGTTCCGGAGAATTTCAGATCGTCTTCCATCAATCGTAGTATCATTCCGATTTATAAGCCATTTTGCTATGTAATTTTGCAATTTTTCCAAAAGAACATCCATGTTCTCTCCGGAATCCCTTTGAACCGTTCCGTTGTTCATAAACTGTTCTGTATCCAGAAAATCGGCATCCACCAGGCAGGAATACAGCATGCGAATAAATACACTCAGCGCAAAGTTTGGATCCTTTTCCGGATTCATGGCAATGGGTGGTGTGGTAATTTGAGGGATTTCTATTTCCTTTTCATACGCACTGTAATCGCACAACCTTTTCTTAAGTCTCCCCAGCAAAGAGGACGGCAATCCCTCTCGTCCCAGATCCGGCAACCCTGCATGATGCCCTGCTATGCAGTAAGTCAGAAGCCAATAGCAGCCATCTAAATTTTCGCAGACCTTCGCCCCGGCAGTGGAATGATCCACCCGGATATCCAGATTTTCTTTGATCTTCTTTTGAAATTCCGCGGAATATTTTCCAATGTCATGTAACATCCCACAACAATATCCCCAGTCCGCTTTCCTGAATTTTGCAGCAAATTTTTCTGCAAGCTCTGCGGTTCCCTGTAAATGTTCTTTTACTGATTGCTCTCTGTCCCCATCAATGTGTGCAAGGTATTTCATGTTCTTCCCCTCTTTTCTACAATCTATTCCCTCCGCTCCGGCAGCATCCCCTTGATCTTCGCTCCACTCAGGTCCACATCCAACACAATCTTCACCATCCAGAAGAACAGTAACAGCACCAGCATCGGGATCACGCAGGAAGTAATGATCATCACAGCCACTGCCTCAATAAAATGATTTAAGGAATTCTCCACTTTCTGCACCAGTTCTTCGGTAGAAACCGTCACGTTTTCCACAACATTTGTCACTGAATCTTTAGCGCCGGAAATAGCGTCTTTTGCCCAGTCGAAAATGTTTGAGACAGATCCTGAGTTATTGCTTTCCTTCTCCTGCACGTTACCTGTAACAGTTCCAGGAACTTCTGTTGTTCCGATTCCAGGTGTTTCCGTCGCATTAGTGTCATCGTCATCATCCGCCACGCCACTGTTTTTCCAGTATATTCTGTGTGTTCCTGGCATCCTCAATGGTAGCTTCGATCTGGGCCTGATAGGTGTCTCCGATAAGGTCAGAAATCTTTACACTGGCCGGAACCACGAAGGAGATTGCCAAGCCAAACACCACCAGTTTTGTTGCCAGTTTTCGCAAGGTGGCATTTGCAAAAATCAGGTTGAATATCCACAAGCCACAGGCAATCGGAATCAGGTAGGTAAATGCCACATAGCCGGTAATCGTCACGAGATATTTTTCCAGATAGATAGCGCAGAGGACCACCAGCAGGTATCCGCTGACATCTGCCATTTTCTCTGCGATGGGTGTTGCCGTGTCGCCCGGAAGCAAAGTGATCAGCGCGGAAGTCACCGTAGATGCCGCCGTCAGCTCCATGACGGTCTGTTTTTTCTCATCCAGAGAGGCGATGGTCTTCTGATGATTCTCCGGTGCGGAGACGTATTTTCCTACAACCGTTATGGACAAAATAGCAACCAGCAATAATACTGCTGCTGTAATGCATTTCTGTTTGATAAAGTTCATACTAATTACCTTCTTTCCTTCACGATTTCTATATTATTTCACGCAAATATCCTGCTATTACATTTTTCAGGACGTAATTTAGGCTATACACTACACTTTTCAGGACGTAATCTCGTGCCATCTCACACTTTTCAGGACGTTACTTTAAAAACCGCCGCAACAACTTCTCTTTTTTCTCATCATACCTCTGATACCGTATCGGCAGATCCATCCATGTCTTTTTGTCCACGATACTCCGATAATGGCTGAAGGTCTCGAATCCGGTGCGGCCGTGATACCCACCCATGCCGCTCTCACCTACGCCGCCGAAGGGCATGGCGCTGGTGGCGAGATGAATAATGGTGTCGTTGATGCAGCCGCCGCCAAAATGGCAGTGATCCAGGATCCGTCTCTGGGCTTTTTTATCTTCACTGAAGAAATACAATGCCAGCGGATGAGGATGTTTCTCAACACAACGGATCGCCCAATCCACAAAATCTCCCGCGGCAGCGTGGGTTCCAGAAACCTCCCCGCTAAAATCATTTTGTGCAACACCTTTCTCTGCATCATGTGCATTATACGTCAGCACCGGCAGGATTGGTCCGAAGATTTCTTCTCCCATCACGGCATCCGACCAGTCCACGTCCGTCATCACCGTAGGTGCAATGCGCAACGTCTTCTCGTCATACTGTCCGCCGCAGACGATTTTTTCCGCATCCATCAATCCCAACAGTCTGTGAAAATGCTTTTCGTTAATGATTTTCCCATAATCCGGATTCTGCAGGGGATTTTCTCCAAACTGTCTCGAGATCTCCGCCCGGATAGCTCCCACCAATCGGTCGCGGATCCTGACATCACACAACACATAATCCGGTGCCACACAGGTCTGCCCGCAGTTTAGATATTTTCCGAATACGATCCTCCTCGCCGCCAGCGGAAGCTTCGCCGTAGCATCCACGATACAGGGACTTTTCCCGCCCAGCTCCAGCGTCACCGGGGTCAAATATTCCGCAGCACTTCTAAGCACCTCCCGTCCCACGGTCTTGCCTCCGGTGAAAAATATCATATCAAAGCGCTGCTGTAACAATGCCTGATTCTCTGCTCTGCCGCCGGTGATCACCGTCACATATTTCGCTTGGAAGCATTCTTCCAAAATCATTTTTAACACTGCTGCCGTCGCCGGAGCATAGGCACTGGGTTTTACCACTGCGGTATTCCCTGCGGCAATAGCATCGATCAACGGATCCAGTGTCAATAACACCGGATAATTCCATGGACTCATGATCAGCACGGTGCCATAGGGTGACGGAGACCGGAAGCTCCTCGCTGCGAACTGCGATAACGGTGTCGGCACTCTCTTTTCCCGCATCAGCCCCCGCAAGTGCTTCTGCATCCAGGTCAGCTCCGAGAGCGTCAATCCGATCTCGCACATGTAGCTTTCCATCCGGCTTTTCCCAAGATCCTGTTGCAGTGCATCGTTCAATTCTGTTTCATGGCGCTGCAGGGATGCCTTTAACTTTCCCAGCTGTTTTGCCCGGAATTCCCGGGAAAGTGTGGCTCCCGTGGCAAAATATTCTCTTTGTCTGCGTAATATCGTCCGGATCTCCTGCTCTGTCATAAGTGCCTCCTGATTTCTCTGCTCTTCTATTCTTTATACTACCCATTTTTTCATTTCAATGCAACGAAAAACGGCGGAGCTTTTCACTCCGCCGCCCGCCTATTTTTATTTACTTTATTTCCACGCAAAATTCACTATTCCGTACACATAAATGAACAACACCGCCGCCGGAACAAAATACTTGAACACCGGCTTCATCCAATGCTGCACTTTCAATCCTTTTCCCTCGTTGGCTTCCTCCAGGAATTTGTCCCAGCCCCAGCCGACCTTATAACAGCAAAATACTGCCAGCAGGATCGAACCTATGGGCATGATATTGTTGGACACCAGGAAATCCCAGAAGTCCAACCAGGTCGTTCCCGCCGCAAAGGGCTGAAAATGGATCACGCTGAAGCCCAACGCCGTTGTCAATGCCAACAGAAACGTTCCCACACCGCAGACGATACATCCTACCGGTCTCGACCATCCGGTCAGTTCCCGGACCATGGCCAGAATATTTTCACACACGCCCAGCACTGTGGACATGGCTGCGAACACCATGAACAGGAAAAATAAGGTTCCCCACCATCTGCCGCCTGCCATGTTGTTAAATACTGTCGCCATAGTATCGAACAGAAGGCTGGGACCCGCCGTCACTTCCACATCATAAGTAAAGCATGCCGGAAATATAATGATACCGGCAATCACTGCCACCAGTGTATCCAGGATAATAATATGAATAGACTCCCCCATGAGAGAACGGTCCTTGCCGATATAACTTCCGAAGATCGCCATACCGCCCATTCCCACGGACAAGGTGAAAAATGCCTGATTCATGGCGCCCACCACCACAGAACCGGTGATTTTGGAAAAATGAGGGATCAGATAGAAGCTCAATCCCTCTCCTGCTCCCGGAAGTGTAAAGCTGTGCACCGCCAGCACCAACATCAGTACGATCAATGCTGACATCATATATTTGGTAATACGCTCCAGCCCACCCTGCAGATGGAAACTTAAAATGACAAAAGCGATCAGTAAGGTGAACAACAGATATGTCACATTCACCGAGGGCGTCGTGATCATTTTTTCAAATCCGAAATCCTGATTCTGCCCTGTCAGAAATTTTACAAAATAATAGAGGATCCATCCGGACACCACCGCATAGAAAGCGATCAGCGCAATGTTTCCGATGAGACAGACGATGCCCCACAGATTCCATTTGCCCCTGCCGCCGGATAATTTCCGATACATATAAAGTGGACTCGTCTGCGCCGCACGCCCCACGGAGAATTCCATGATCATGGTGGGCAGGCCCAGCACGATCAGGCAGATCACGTAGATCAGCATGAAGCTTCCGCCACCGTTCTGCCCGCACATCCACGGGAATTTCCACACATTTCCGCAGCCGATGGCACACCCCGCCGACAGCATGATAAATCCCAAACGACTCCCCAGTCTTTCTCTGTTTTCCATACCCATGATCCTTCCCAAAACTACTTATTCTAAACATGGGATACGACATATATTTTTGCTGTTTTCCCATATTTCCGCCATCTTTTCACATTGACAGCCTTATTTTTTCATTATATAATTTTCATAAATATTTGAAAAACAAATTATTTTTATCATATTGATCGAATAATTCAATCGAGAAGGTGCAATTATTTTATGGATGTCAAAAATCTGGAAACCTTTGTTATGGTGAACGAACTGAAGAGCTTTACACTGGCGGCACAGCGCCTGGGCTACACCCAGTCCACCGTGTCTTTTCAGATCAAACAGCTGGAAAAAGAGTTGTCGATCCCACTGTTCGAGCGCATCGGTCATACCGTAACCCTGACCAACGAAGGGGAGAAGCTGTTACCCCTGGCCCAGCAGATTCTGCGGCTTGCTGCGGAAGCCACCCACATCAGCGGTAATACCGCCCCGGAGGGTCTGGTGCGGATCGCCATTGCAGAGTCCCTGGCCAGCTGGGAATTTCACAGCCGTTTTAAGGATTTTCATGAAAAATATCCGGGCATCCGCCTGAAGATCATTGCTACCAGTACTGACGAAATGTTCCAGATGCTGGGGCAGAATCAAGTGGACATTGTATACACGCTGGACCGCCGTATTTTTAATCACAATTATGTGACCGCTTTCGAAGCTCCAGTGGATATTCATTTTGTCACCGGTGCCGGTCACCCCTTAGCCGGACAGACTCAGATCACCCTGGAACAGATTTTGGAATATCCGCTGATCCTGACGGAGAAAAACATGAGTTACCGGGCTGCTCTGGATGATCTGCTCTCCCAAAACGGTAAGGAGACAATGCCCATCATGGAGGTGGGCGATACCCAGCTGATCCGCAATCTTCTGTGTCAGGGTCTCGGTATCTCCTATCTGCCGGAGTTCGTTGTAGCGGACGATCTGGCAAAAGGAAATCTCGTCAGCCTCCCCATGACGGAGATTCAGCCGGATATCTGGCGGCAGCTTTTATATCATAGGAACAAATGGATCTCACCGGAACTGAAATGTGTAATAAAATACCTGCAGGAGGAATAATCCCCTGCAGGTTTTCTATTATATATGGATGCCGGGGGCAAAAGCCCCACCTTTAATTCCTACGAATTGTTTCGTGCTGCGCACTCCCAAACTTCTACCCAATATTCGCTTATCGAGGAATTTTCATCCCAGAAGCATTCCGATTCCATGTACCAAAAAGGCTGCCACCCATGCCACAAGACACTGCCAGAGTACCACGGCAATGGCCCATTTTCCACCCAGTTCTCTGCGGACAGAAGCGATGGCTGCCACGCAGGGCGTATACAGCAGACTGAATACCAGTAATGTAGCGGCTGCCAGTGGGGTAAGTACCGTGGCAATGCTGTCGCCGAACAATACTTCCAGGGTTGCTACCACACTTTCTTTTGCCATAAATCCGCTGATCAGAGACGTACAGATCCGCCAGTCTCCCAATCCCAGCGGCCGGAACACCGGAACCAACAGACCTGATAGCATTGCCAGCATACTGTTGGCTGAATTCTCTACCAGATTCAGTTTCAGATCAAAACTCTGTAAAAACCATACTACAATCGTTGCAATGAAGATCACAGTAAATGCCTTCTGTAAAAAATCTTTCGCCTTTTCCCACAACAACTGTCCTACATTTTTCGCTCCGGGCAGACGATAATTAGGCAGTTCCATTACAAAAGGCACCGGTTCTCCCTGGAACAACGTGCCCCGATATAAAAATGCTACCAGAATTCCCATAAGGATACCAAACAGATACAATGCCGACATGATCAGTCCACCCTTTCCCGGGAAAAATACGCTCACGAAGAACGAATAAATCGGTAATTTTGCAGAACAGCTCATAAACGGAGTGAGCAAAATCGTCATTTTACGATCTCTCTCACTGGTCAGCGTCCGCGTCGCCATGACTGCCGGAACCGTACAGCCGAAACCAATCAGCATGGGTACGATGCTTCGTCCGGACAGACCGATCTTTCGAAGCAACTTATCCATCACGAATGCCACACGGGCGATATAACCGCTGTCTTCCATAAGTGAAAGGAAGAAAAACAAGGTCACCACAATAGGCAGGAAACTCAATACGCTGCCCACCCCGGTAATACCGTCGATCACAAGACTTTGTACTGCACTGTTGACATGGGCCGCTGTCATGGCTGCATCCGCAAGTTCTGTCAGTCTGCCGATTCCCAGTTCCAAAAGCCCTTGCAGCCAGGCTCCGATCACATTAAATGTCAAATAAAACACCAATATCATGATCACAATAAAACAAGGGATTGCCGTATATTTTCCGGTAAGGATCCGATCGATCTTCTCACTGCGGATCCGTTCTTTGCTTTCCTTCGGCTTTACTACCGTCTGTTCACATAATCTCTCGATAAAATCAAACCGCATGTCCGCGATAGCCGCACTCCGGTCCACACCACGCTCTGTCTCCATCTGGCAGACAATATGCTCCAGCATTTCTTTTTCATTTTCATCCAGCTGCAGCTTCTCCAGAATCAGATGATCTCCTTCAATGGCTTTGTTGGCTGCGAAACGCAGGGGCAGCTTTGCAGTCTCCGCATGATCCTCGATCAGATGCCCCACCGCATGGATGCAGCGGTGTACGGAACCATCATGATCGTTTTTATCGCAGAAATCCTGCCGCAGCGGCCGTTCCTGATATTTTGCGACATGGACTGCATGGCGGATCAGTTCGTCCACACCTTCGTTTTTCGCAGCAGAAATGGGGATTACGGGTACTCCCAGGAATGCCTCCATGGCATTCACATCGATGGAACCGTGATTGCCGGTGACTTCATCCATCATGTTCAGGGCTACGACCATGGGAATGTTCATTTCCAACAACTGCATGGTCAGATACAGATTACGCTCGATATTCGTCGCATCCACGATATTAATGATAGCTCTGGGTTTCTCATACAGGATAAAATTACGGGATACGATCTCTTCACTGCTGTAAGGGGACATGGAATAAATACCGGGCAGGTCTGTCACCAAAGTATCCGGATACCCTTTGATGGAACCGTCCTTACGGTCTACGGTAACTCCGGGGAAATTTCCCACATGCTGATTCGAACCGGTGAGCTGATTGAACAGTGTAGTCTTGCCGCAGTTCTGATTTCCCGCCAGGGCGAACGTTAATGTCGTTCCCTCCGGCAAAGGATTCTCATCTTTTTTCGAATGGTATTTTCCATCCTCACCTAATCCCGGGTGCTCCGCATCCGTCACCCGGTCCAGCCCTTTATGTTCTCTTGTTCTCTTCGATATAGGTGCGATCTCGATCTGATCCGCTTCCGCCAAACGCAACGTTAGTTCATAGCCGTGCACCTGCAATTCCATGGGGTCACCCATCGGAGCCAGCTTTACCACCGTCACCTCCGCTCCCGGGATCATACCCATATCCAGGAAATGCTGTCTGAGTTCTCCGGAACCACCGACGGTTTCGATCACGGCGCTTTTACCGATTTCCAATTCTTTCAGTGTCATAACACTTCTGTATCCTTTCGTATCTCAACATTTTAATGTTCTGTGTTGTAACAGAAGTATTATAGCGCATTTGGTATTGAAAATCAGTATCAATTTGTTTTTTTTATTTCCATATTTTTTTAAAAAATGGAACAAAAATGTAGAAAAAATTGATGAAAGCAGTTACAATTAAAATAGTATCAATAGAAAAGGGAGGGAACTTATGAATATGAAAGAAAATAATAAATATCGTTATACGAATACTTCGGAACGCAATATCAGAATGAACCGGTTCTATATTATCGCTTCTTCGCTTTTGGCGATTGTTTTCCTGTTTTATCTGTGGTTAAAACTGATAAATCACAACATTTCGCCCATTGTTACATACGCAAATACCATTCTGATCGCCGTTTTCTGTGTGGTAAATGTCGTGACACACCTTCGAAATAAGGCGACACGACTATTAAAAGTCTTCGCTACCATCGAGATCGGCATTGAGTATCTGTTGGTTGGTTTACAGACAGATGCAAGTTTCATCCACTATGCGCTGATCGCCATTTTCATATTACAGATTCCTTATTATGAGAAAAAATCTCTGAAGAAAACCGCTTTGGGATTATTCGTGCTCTACCTGATCGTCATGATCGTTCAGGCTGCGAAGGGAATCTACGGTCAGGATGTGAATGCCGTCTGCTCTACCCTGCTGGTATTCCTGATCGGAATTATTATTCTGGAGACCGGTAAGATCACAATACTTTTTAATAATGACGCCATCGGTTCTTCCCGGGAAGAACATAACCATGTAAAAGAAGTACTGGATAATATTCTGGACGTATCCCAGACCGTACATCAGGAGACCACCAAAACCACAGATCTTATGAACCAGCTGGTACAGACGACGGAATCCGTTGCCAACAGCATGCAGGAGATCTCCGATGCCACCAATATGACTGCCACCAGCATCGAAGAGCAGAGTCAGATGACCGGTACGATTCAGAATGCTATCGAGCAGACCAGTCATATCTCCGAGCAGATGGTGCAGATCGCCCAAGATTCTAACGAAAGCATCCGTAAGAACATGGCTGCTATGGAATCCTTAAAACAGCAGTCCGCCATGATCAAGGATACCAACCATTCCGTCACCGACGCCATGGCAAAATTACAGGAAAAGACAAAAGAGGTAGAAACTATCGCCGGAAGCATCATGGCAATCTCCGGTCAAACAAATCTTTTAGCTCTGAACGCTTCCATCGAAAGTGCCCGTGCCGGTGAAGCCGGACGCGGTTTCGCTGTTGTAGCACAGCAGATCCGTCAGCTGGCAGAGCAGACCAAGAGTTTTACCGAAGAGATCACCAAGATTACCAACGATCTGAATACCAATGCCAACATGGTAGTCAACACTATCAACGGTTCCATCGAAGCTACCGAACAGCAGGGCGAAAAGATACTGGCCGCTTCCGAGACTTTCGAACAGCTGAACAAAAATATGGAAGCACTGGCTTCCCAGGTAGAAGAAGTAAATCACCACATTCTGGGATTGTCAGAATCCAATAATAAAATTATGGAAAACATCTCCCATCTGTCCGCTGTAACCGAAGAAGTTACCGCCAATGCCGAGCAGGTACACACCATGAGCCAGAACAACCTGGATTACGCAGAACAAGTAAAAACGGCGGTAGAACATATCCGCTCTACCACCGATGAGATGGAGACGCAGGAGGGTTAGACCTCCTGCGTTTTTGTTTTGCTATTTCAATTTCATTCACAGTATGCTCACTGGTAATCATGAGATAATTACTGCCTATCGTATATTCCCGCTCTATGTATTTCTCCGTTATCGGAAACATATCCTGTATCCCTTGACGTAACTCTAGGCTATATTTGCAATGTGGAAAACCGGAAGCTTAGGCTTTCGGCTTTTTCTGTATGGATGCCGTGGTACTCCGAACTGCTTTCTCCACCTCTTACCAATATCTGTTTCTAATGTCTTCCAGTTCCACAAGTGCGTCATATAAACGTTCTTGCAGTTCTTTTTTTGGAAAGGCTATTCACATACTCACTAAGTTCTTTATAATGCAACCGTTCTCTTTCTTTTTCCTCTTGCTCCCATTCCTCTACCTGTCTTAAAAAATCCTTTGCAGCTTTGGGCTCTGCTGTAAACAGCAACGCAATCATATGCTTGCAGATGATGCGCCTGCCTTCCGCAAACGGACAATTACAGGATGATTTTCTGGGATGCATTTTATCTATATGCACTGAATATTTATTTCCTTCGCTTCCGGATACTACTCCGTCATATGTTTCCTCACCGGATTTCTTCCATGAGCACACCATTTTTCTTTCATAATAATCCATGCCGCACCAGACGGAATTACCACTGGCCATTTCTATTAATCCCATTCTTATGTACCTCTCTATTTTCCAAACAAGGATCTGTTGAAATCAGCTTGTGCTAATCACAATTTTTCATCTGCAAATACTTCTCTATCAATTGAGGTTGTATCAACGGATATGTCCACGCCTCCGGCAGTTCCTTCAAAAGCACTATCTTCTCTATCTCGCTATGCAGTTCTGTCGCAAATTCTGTTATCTCCGCATAGCAAAGTAGCCCAAAGGATTCTTCTCCCGTATCATTTACTCTGGTCTTTCCGGTTACAGAATATACACACAGGGGCTTCATATCGAACCTGACAGCACCGGTTTCTTTCTGCAACTCTCTTTTCGCCGTTTCAAGAATGCTTTCACCGGCTTCTCTATGTCCACCCGGAACTTCATAGGTGTCTCTTTCTTTATGCTTGCAAAATACCCATTTTCCATTGCTCTGTGAGACAATCACCGCAAACTTCAACAGGGAATCATCCACTGAGTCATAAAATTTTACTTCCAGCATTTTCTTTCCATGTCCTCTCAATTAAATCTGCTTCGAAACAAAATGCACCGTTTCTTTTCTCTGCTCAAGTATGTAAGGTATCAGTTCCAATGGATATACCTTCGCACCCTTCCTTAATTCCTCCAGTGAAACCCAGCAGAAGTCCAGATCGACTCTCTCATGATCCAGTTCATCATATCCATGAAACACCCCATTCATGGGAATACCATCGTCCAGTAAATGAACATTATAATACAAACAGATCTGATGACAGGGTTTCTTCCCCCACGGAAAATAAATTTCACCTATAGCCAACAGATTGTCTACCTCTATCTTCGCATGAAGTTCTTCTTCAAACTCCCGTTTCAACGTTTCCATGCTGGTCTCCATAGCGGCGACATGCCCGCCGATGATAGCGTAGGCGTCATTTTTCGGACGCTGCAACAGGATTTTTCCCTTATGGATCAATATACCACCGACCCTGTAGGAAAATACAAAATCATCGTTTTTAAATAGAATGTCCATGGAATCTCTCCTTACATCAGATATATTCATCATGTCTTATCTAAATTTTAAAATCAAAAATGTTATTCCCACCGAAATCATCATGATTCCAAATAAAATGGCCAAAGCAATCCCCTTTGCGTTTTTCTCCATAAATCGGATAGGTGTCCCATACTTTTCGTCGATATTTGCATCTCTTCGCTCGTTCCTGATATTCTGCTCCCACTCCAGATCCTTCAGTTTCATATATTCGTCATAATGGCGTTTTTCCAGACGATCTTCCTCTTCCCGTAGCAATAATTCCAGGTTTTCTTTATAAGAAGCCCCACAATTACTGCACCCCTTTTCATCCGTGCTTTTTCCCCTTATCTTGTTAGCGCAGTATTCGCAGGTAAATTCATAATCACTTGCGGGTTTATAAACCGGAGACTCTCCGATTTCAAAGTTGTAATATTTGTGGCGTATCAACTTATATTTTTGAATTGCCTGCATCGTATTGCTTATATATTCCATTTCCTGTGCTATGGCTTTCTCCTGGGATTTCATATACTCTAAATACTTTTGTTGCATGGCCCGTTTCTTTCGCTGATACTCTTTGTTATTTCCGAAATTGCCTCCACAGGTGGGACACTTTTCGTCTCTGGAAGATATCATGGATCCGCAAAATTCACAGGAAAAATCAAAATCCTCCTGAAAATGATCCTTTTTGTATGAAATATACTTAACCGGTTTCAGATCTTTCCGGGCTCGGGTCGGAAAGAAGAACAGATATATAAGTAATAGAAAGCCAAAAGTGATTGCTATATTAAAAAATACTGTAGAAAACAAACTGAAGAATTCCATGATAATGCTTCATTCCTCTTTCGTATCAGTCATAATATTTTAAATATAATGTAGTTCTAAACATCATACTGCCATATCAAAAATTATCAACTTTATAGTTTTATCTCCAATTCAAGGCAATTCCATTCTTCCCCCATTACAGTATACTTTTCTATTTCATTTTGCGGCACATCTTCAAAGCCTATTGCCTTATAGCAATAATAAGCTGGAGCATTATTTTCAAAAACTCCCAGTGAAACCTTGTCTGCACCAAATATTTCTTTGGCATATTTTAAGCCTAATTTCAACATATTTTTTCCATATCCCCGTCCGCATTTTTCCGGATCAACAATTACAAAGCCAAACCGTAATTCCTCAAAGGATTCCCTCGGTCTTCTCATAGTAAAGAAACCTACTATCTTATTATCATCAATAGCAGTAAATGCCATAAGATTACTTACCGTATTGAACTGCTCCACAGAAATTGGATATTCCCCTAAAACTCCTGCTGTCCATTTATAAAAAGATGTCTCATCCTTTATCCATGACATAATTATTTTCGCATCATTTTTATTATAGGGTCTTAATCTTAACATACTTACCGCACTCTCTCATTCGTTTAAAATTTTATTTATCATATCCTGCTTGCCATTTGTGTACACAGCCCTATCGCCTGCATACTTACTTTCCAGTTCTTCCTTTAACTTCTGATACTGCAAAGCCACGTCACCATTAGCATTAAGATAATCCCTGAAACGAATATAATTTTTCCACTCGGTTCCGTTCCATTTCACAACGTGAATATGGTGTGTCCTGATATCCTTTTCCATATCACCCATACTCTATGGTTTTCTTTGCAATCTGTTGTACTTCCTTATACTCCAATGTGATTTCCCTCTTCTGCACTTATTATTTACCAAAATTCACTAAGTAAATAGCAATAATCAAGATTATAAACTTAACACGCTTATAAGTTTATAACATAAAACCTAGAGGATATTGAAACAATATCCTCTAGGTCTAATATTAATCCTTATTCAAACTCTGCTCCCATTTCATATATCCACCATATTTTTCTACCATTTTTTATTTCTTTTTGCATGAAATTTATATCTTTTATCATCTTGTCTATATGGTTTCAAAACTTTTTAGAACCAGATTAGAACCACAATCATTCAGTAGAACCAGAGTTGATATCCGTTCAAGAATCTAATCTTCCAACATATCCAACAGCATCTGATAATGCCTCTGTCCAATATGTCGACCTGCTCTCTGCAAACCCGAAACACATTCCTTCACCTCATCCGAGGTAAGTTCATGTTCCTCATATACTGCCTGTGGTATAAGCACATTTTCAAATAGCTTTTTCAGCAAATCAAGTCTTTCTATTTTAAGCAATGATATTAATGGTGTTGTATCCGATACAACTATCATACCATTGCCCCCTTTTTCAGTTGGCGGTATGTTTCCAGTTCTGTATCCAGATCATCCATGGTCATATCAAAATAAGAATACCCCAGACTTATCGTAGATGTCGATAAGTTCTGATTTCCTTATCCCCAGAATTTCTGCTGCTCTTCCGTGGGAAATGGTCTGATTTGCTATATAAGGATATAATAAAAGTGCGTTTCTGGTGAGTTCTGTTTCTGTATTTGTATCAGCCAGGTACTTCTTCATTCCTGCCGGTACTCTAATGGTTATAGATTCCGTTGTTACCACGCAATCACATCCTTCCTGTCCCTATCTGTCAAAATCAATTTCAATTTTGTTACTTACACCTATATTATACTCATAAATCCCCTATTCATCAATCATTTTTCTGTTCTGGATAGAGTAAACTAACTGTCAGTTGGAGAGTCGCAGAAGATTCCCTGCTATGGACTTGCTCAGATCGCTTTTCCATAGTCTACTTCTCCTGCATCGTTTTTTGAAATACCTCCCATTTGCTCCCACATTGGTGCTGCTGGAAGCTATCAAGTCTGCACTTGACAAAGCGGAGGTAGAACTGGAATAAACTGGGATGTAGTAGTAAAGAAAGCCTCTCTGCCAAATTAATGGCAGAGAGGCTTTCTTTACTGCGCTAAACAAGACTCATTTATTCCTCTGTCGTAATTTCCACATTCACCAATTTCCAGTCTTTGATGCCTGAAATTTTACCAAATTCTTTTGCCTGAATTTTTATATTTTCCATGGTCACATGAGTTATTGGATGTTCCGGAAAAGCACTAACATCAAATGCTCTGGATATTCCTGCATAATCCGGTTCATTTTCAGATATGACGTTACGAATTATTAGATTCTTCACTTGTGGAATGCCTTTTTCTTCCGGCACAGGAATAGCCAGCCTACGCCAGTGTTCCGGGATTTCGCCTTGATAATCCTTTGGTATTTCACAATAACTGTATGATGGATTCCAGTCTAAACACATGCTGAAAGGATATTTAACATTAACCATTTTCAAATTTTCGACCAGGACATCTTCGATAACTCCCCCTCTGGTTCTAGCAGATTTTAGACGAAATCCACAGTCTGTTCCATGATATTTTAGATTTCTGATGGTGATATTTCTTGCCCCACCTGATGTTTCGCTTCCGATTGTCACTCCACTACCTGTAAGTATTTCACATTCCTGAATTAGTATATTCTGGCAGATCCTGTTCACTCTCAGGCCATCTGCATCACGACCTGATTTTACGCAGATACTGTCATCATTACAGGCAATTTTGCATCTCTCTACAACAACTCCGTCGCAGGAATCGATATCAATCCCATCCGTACTGGGTCCTTCATTGTCATAAATATGCAATTTTTCTACATGAATATTTTTCGAATAGCAAATATGAATATTCCAAAACCCAGACCGACGACTTTCAAAATCAGATAAATTCACATTCTTGCTTTCCATCACAACTAAATTGCGGCTTCTCCGGCAATCATAATCCACGCACCATCTTAATCCCTTTGCTTCGTAAACCTTTCTCATGCCGCCCTTCCGGTCTTCTCCCCAGTACTTATTCCACCAATACGGTCCCTGACCATCAATACAGCCTTTTCCTGTAATTTTTACATCTTCTTGACCATTAACATTTAAAATGCCAACAGTCCACTCCATTTCAACGCCTGCTACTCTTGTGTGCATAATGGGATACTGACTCTCATCTGTTGTCCCCAGCAGAATTGCCCCCTCTTCCATTCGAAATTCCATATGGCTTTTTAAGAACAGTGAACTGGTTAAGTATATGCCTTTCGATAGCACAACAATTGTTTTTGCACCGCGTTCTGCCGCTATCCCAGCCTCATCAATGGCTGCTTGAATTGCTTTTGTATCAAGAGTAATGCCATCTCCCAGAGCACCAAACTGCCTTGGATTAAAAATTCGTTCCATTCTTATTCCTCCTGTTGTGACTCTTTCATTTTTTCCACTTCAATCGCTGCCAACATAACAATCCCTGTTCCATGGGTATCATTCACATTCCATCCTAAATCATTTGCATAATATTCCTTACTAAAGGAATAACCTGATCCGCGGCATACACCATAAATATTACCTTTCCAGTCAACAGCAATTTTACAAAGTGCCCGCCATCCAAGTAATGCTGCTTTTGCATAATCATCACGATTCTTCAGCCATCCATACCTGACGCCTCTGGCAAATCCATAAATAAACATAGCCGTGCAGGAAGTTTCCTGAAAAGAATGAGGAAATGTCAAAACCTGATGCCACATTCCTTCTTTTCCCTGAAGTTTTAAATAACCTCCACAAAGTGTCTGGAAAATCTCAAGAATTTCTTCTCTTTCAGGATCATTATCCGGCATAACCGCCAAAAGTTCTGTAAGGGAAAATAACACCCATCCATTGCCTCTCCCCCAGGGAACCTTTGTCTGAACATGATAATGCGTATCATAAATATGGGACAAAATTTCTAAATCCGGCATAAAAAGATAACCAAAAATCTGTTTTATCTGTCTTACAGCATCTCTCAGATAGAATATATCCCCACTCAGTTCATAATATCGGCATAAAAACGGAATACTCATGTATAAATCATCAGCCCAAATAGTTTCATTCATAATGGGCAGATAAGAATGATTTCTATAAAATGTACCATCGGGCAGTCTCTGTTGCTTATTTCTCATATAATCAGCAACCATGTCTCCAACTTTTCTTCCTTCCGGAATTACATGATCCTTCATCACTTCAAGAAGCGTCGAAGCAATAGAACCGCAGTCATCCAGACTGTCTATCGTAGTCAGCTGATTATGAAAAGGAGCTGCCCCGTAAAAAGCTTTATCCCAAATACAATAATCGTAAAAATCAGTGCATTTTTTCATGTGACCTTCTACATAATCCTGAATTGCCTGATTATTCAAAAGACGTCCACACTGGATCATTCCATACAGTGTAACACCAAGTGGATAGTTCCACTCCCCATACAACACGCCTTCATTGAATGGACGAAGATACATATCCGGCATATCGGCTCTCCAAAAAGAAGCCCCTCCATCTATTTCAAACGGTTTCTGAAAAGACATCATATCTTTCATATTCAAAACCTGATTTTCTGTAAATGGTCCTGCATAAAGCCACGGCTCTTTTCTACCATCTGCCAACAGAACCGGACTTTCCAATTCCAACAAACTGCCTTCACATTGCACATGCAGAGTGACAGTTTTACCTTCATATGCCAGAGTATGATATCCCCCACTTAATAAATACTCTGCTTTCCATTCTCCTTCAACGGAATCTGTTTCTTTTCCGTCTATCCATAATTTTCCTTTCCCTTCTGATTTTCCAACCAGAGAAACCATTCCGGCAAACGGACAAAAAAATCTTGAGGCACTTACCATTTTTCTATGGTCATCCTTCTCCATATTGAAAAGGCGTTCCGCCACAGTTTTTTGTTTTTCTCCCTGTTCCCAGGATACTTCCGGATACCAATGAATTCCTGTCTCTTCTTCTCCCTCACCAATAACCGGAACCCTTTCAATTGGTCGTTCAAATGCCTTGCTGTACACGAATCCACTCATTCCCTTATGTTCTCTATCCGGACTAAAAAACTGAATTCTTCTTCCTTTATAGGAACTGCTTCCGATATGGAAGCCACATCCCAAGGGAGTAGAAACACTTTGAAAGAAAAGGCTGTTTTCTCCTTCTTTCAGATTCAGACTGATATTGGAAATCTGATCTGCAAATCGTTCCTGCGTATGATTCGTACGATACGACAGCACTCCATTCACCCAAATACTCACAGGACCAAAAGCACTGAAGCGGAAATTAAACGGTCCGGCCTGAGGTACAGAAAGCTTTGCCCATGCATACACATACTGCTCGGGAACAAGCTCCGGCATTTTTTTGTGCAATGCTATCTCATCCATGTAATCTTCTGATATATGGAAATTCCTGCTGCTTCTCAAATAATATTTTACAGGAATTGGAGGATTATCCGCTATAAAGCGATTTGCAATTATCTGCAGAACCTGTTTTACACCGTTGCCAATTCTTACTCCAATTCCATTATCTTGCGGAAAATAATCATTCATAATTGTCTCCTATCTTCTATGGTTCAATGTTTACCAGCTTCTGACTATCATAATCAAAATACGTCCCATCCAGCATATTAGCCAGTGTATTTGTAACTGCTATTGTAATAATGTTTTCATCTTTCTGTAAAACATCCCGAGGACACTGCCAAACATATGGCGTATATGCTTTTACGCCAAGGCTTACTCCATTGATTCTGGTCTCAATACAGTCATAGGTTGGAACCTGAAATCCCAGTTTTATATCAAAACAGTTGACCTGCTGCTCTGTCACGGGTATCTCCAGCTTCATGCATGTCTCATATTCCATCGTACCGCTGTAATACGGAAATCCCTTACACCAATGTCTGTCTGGGCATCCTGTTTCTGGCTGTTTCGTCAGTAATGGTATTCCAGCTGTTTCGGTTACGCCGAAGGAACCCCACAGATACAATGGATCCCTTAATCCATCTTCATCCTTTTCAATATTCATCTGAATCTCAATGGAATTTTTACCTTCCTTCACCATGCTGTATATATTCAAGGCCTGATTATTTTTATCATTTACAAAAACATCGTACCAGTCCTTTTGATCTGCTTTTTTCCCGTTAATGAATAGCTGATAGGATCCCGCCATCGTTTCTCTATCCATAAAAATACATATATCTTCCGGAACTTCATTCATCTGGAATTCCACCCGATACCAACAAGCCAACGGATACGCTGGTGTAATCTTCTTTGGTGTTCCAAAAGCGCCTGAGAATCTTAACTGCTGTTTTTCCAATAATTTAGTAGAATCACACTGTTCAATAAATGTCTTTACTTCCACATTTTCCCACTCTATCCGGTTCAAAGACATATCAACGTATCCAAACCGGCAGAAATTTTTCCCTAAAGGTTTCATCTTCCATTCTGCATCAAGTGGAATCGTAATTTCAGGTCTTATGGAATTATGACTAATTTTGTTATCAGTGCCATTGTTTGAAATCTGAATCCATTGACTTTCAAAACTGCCAAGTCTGATAACAACAGCATTTTCTTCAACAGGAATATTACAGATTTTTCCTGTCTCCAAATCCAATCTGTAAACATTTTTATCGGCAATTGTCGTACATTTATAATCACATGTAAGTTCAACTGCAATGCGTTCTTTTCCCTGATTTGCCGCAAATACATACCAGTTTCCATTCTCATCATAGCGTACAGATACAATCGTATCTTTAGGATTTCCTGAAATTATGCGACAGTGTATATGCTCGTCAATCTGTTCCCTGCACAACTGAATGAGTTCATCATCTTTCATTTCTGTAAAGAAAAATGCCGATGGCTTTTCAAACAATAGCTTCCATCGCTCCTTCGTTTCTTCGTTATTTTCTCCACCATCAATGGCATAAGTAGGAATTTCTTCTATTCCAATAACAGTTCCCCCTGAGCCGTAAATTCCTCCAGTTTATTTCTTGCATATGATTCCATACAATGACAAGGAGGCAAAATAACCACAGAATATGCCGCCTTTCCCAAATGAATCTTTCCATCTGAAATCTCCGCATCTTCCAGCATCTCGGCATCCAAATGATCGTAGTCCAGCTGATTGAATAACAATGTTTTACAGATATGAACCCATCTTTCTCTTAGATAATCGCATTTTTTCTGTTCCCTCTCGCTTTCACCCCGGTAGGGAAAACCGTGGAACGGATTTCCAAGTTTTGTCCACAAAGCAGCTACCGGATCCAACACAGCAATCTGAATATCCGCATCTGTATTTGTTACCATTACACCCATTCGGCCTACATAATCCGCAAGCTTTCGATAATATTTCCAGTAAGGATTCTGTAGAAACTGTGAAGGTGGTGCGTCGTGTTTTGTAATATCCTGAATGGTATAATAGAATGCATGAAAATTGTAAAGGTTAATCCCGCTGCTTCCCAATCGGTCAATCATCCACTTCGCATCCTGAAGAGTCATTGTCCAACCAACACTGTGAAAGCTCTCAATCATCGCATACTTTTTCCCCAGTTGTCTTGCCAGAGAGCTGACTGCCTTGGCATTACTCCTATAATTATGAATATATTCATCATAAATCCATTCCAGAGGTTTACCCAATTTCTCATGGGCCGTATCCCCCCCTACGATATCACTGTAACGTTGTGTACTGTGTCGCATGGAAGGCACTTCCGTAGCATATTGTAAATGATGCTCCCGACACCAGTCAGAAACCTGTTTATGATAGCTCGTCCGGAAAAGAATATGAGCTGTTTCATACAAGTCATATCTGACTTTCATGGCATTCTCAAACGAATCATCGTGCAGCGCCGGCATACAATCAAGAAGAGAATATCCGTTACGTTTTTCAAATTCTTCCGGGAGAAGCTTTGACCAAGGAATGGGGCTCAAAAGTCCAACTTCATCAGAGAACATTCCATGAACAGTAATACCAAACTGGTCTCCTACCGCTTTCTCGTAGCGTTCATGTGTTGTTTCTAAGAATGTACGCACTGCCTCCTTATTGCATGGATCAAAAAATCCTCCATAGTACTTAAAATCACCCATGGCCATTTCCATATAGAGTTCTATTCGCCATGTTCTCTCTGCGAGTTCCGGCAGAACAGTTTTCAGTATTTTGGATGGACCATACGAAAAAAATCGCTTATTATTGTATTTAGTAAGGCCTGTCTGCTGATAGATTTTTTCTTGCTGCAGATTTCCAATACAATCCTTTAAATCAACCGCTTCATCCCAGCAGGTATTCCCTCCTTTATCAACCGGATAAGCTTTTGCAAACAGGACACGACTCCAGCCTAAATTTACTTCAACCTCCCCTCCTCTCGATTTTTCTACTTTTTTATGCACTAATATCATATGTTCTGCTTCCGGATGCTCTAACAACACCTCTCCGCCACTCATACCGCTCGGATATGGATACTCATCATATAACCATGCTTCGAGACCATATCTTCTCGCCTCTGCGCACGCATACTCTACCATTTCGAACCATTCCTTCGAAAGATATGGAATCGTCATTCCCTGTCTGGCACAGATAAACATCCCCCCAAGTCCCTTATCTGCCATCTCCTTAATCTGATGACTTATTTCTTCTTTCGTAATATCTCCATTCCAAAACCAGAATGGCTTAATCCGGTACTCTACCGGCGGATTTTGAAATTCTTCTTTAAATATCATGTAACCGTCTCCTAAAATCAGAAAATGCAGGAACTGCACCGGACCTGCGCCCATTCTGCATCTCCTGCACTTTCTTTCTAAGTCTCTATTATTTTATTTTGCATAAACTGCATTTACTTCTTCAATAACCTTGTCTCCGCCACTCTTAGACCATAAATCCCACTGAGCCTTCAACTGTTCTTCATCAATCTGTCCTACAATAAACTGAATTCTTGCATCTTCAATGATTTTATCAAGCGCAACACCGTTTTTAGTATATTCTTCTGAATCACCCAAAATACCGGCAGTTGGATCAGATACTGCATACTGCTCATTGTTCTTAATTGTTTCCTGCTGCTTGTAATATATTTCCGTTTCATTTAAGGTCACATATGGATCTGTATTCGGAGCATACTCTGTATAAGAAACCAGCTGGTTCAATGCCTGATATTCCTGATTTAAGGTTGCATCATGGCTTCTTGTAAGTTTTCCGTCAGCTTCAAGTTTAAAATGCTTATCCTGCAAACCATAGTTTGCAAGAGTCATCATCTCCTCATCATTCATTTTGTCCAAGAAATCAAGACATTTACGTACATCATCCTCAGTCTTTGCTGCCTTTGTAATTACGAAAAATCCCTGACATCCCAGTGTAGCCATTGTTCTCGGCTCCGCATTTTCATCTGCTTTAACTGCTCCCACGAAATCCATCTCAGGACCTACAATTCCCTGATTTTCAAAGTAATCTGCTACACGACGTCCATCATCTATGGCATCTACAATCATTCCGGCTTTCTGCGTTTTCAAATCATCTGCCTTAGTTGCCGCATCTCTTGTGGGGAAATCTTTCTTGATCAGGCCTTCCTCGCATAATTTGCGCAGCCACTTTAAACATTCCAGATATTCCTCTGTCTGATGATCCGGTACTAATTTACCATCAACTTCGCCCCAGCCATTTGGAGCTCCAAACCATGTTTGAATGATATCTAACGGCACAGTATCCTTTGTAAGTGTAAGACCATATGTGTCATCCTGTCCGTTTCCATCCGGGTCACCATAAGTAAATGCATAAAGCATATTATAAATGTCTTCTACAGTTTCCGGTTTTTCCAAGCCCAACTTGTCTGCCCAGTCTTTTCTGTAAGTCATACCGTACCGTCCCAATGCACGTCCACGATAAATTCCATAAAGTTTTCCATCAATACGGATATTATCATTTACTACCGCCTTGGAATTTTTCAAATGAGGAAACTCCTGCAGCAATTCTTCTATATCCCACAATGCACCGGCTTTTGCTGCATTGATGATAGCAGGAGACTTTGTTTCTGTTGCAATAATCTGGGGCATATCCTCTCCACCACCAGCTAATATCAGGTTCAGCTTATCATTATAGTTATCCTTCGGTGTCCACATAACATCAAGATTCACACCTGTATAATCTTCCACTTTTTCTATAATCTCAGCACCTGTTTCACCCTTCATTGGATTGCCGGAATAATCATAGGTCATAACCTTTAAGTTGTACCTTCCGTTTGCATCAGTAGACGCCTGATTTTCACTTCCACCGCATCCCGTCAAACAGCCTGCAGCTGTTATTACCGCAAGTCCCATCGCAATGCTACGTTTCATTGTTCTTTTTTTCATGATAGATAACCTCCTAAATAATGTTGTTTGAATTCTATTTATTAGCCTTTTACTGCTCCAACCATAACACCCTGTTCAAAATATTTCTGAACAAACGGATATACACATAGAATCGGAATCGTTGCAACTACGGTCGCTGCCATTTTTACCACCTGCTCCGGCGGCGTACCACCCACTCCAAAGTCAACCGCACTACCATCTGCACTTGCTCCCTGCGCCAGTAAAACAATCTGTCGCAAAATGATCTGAACCGGGAATTTCTCAGTTGAATTTAAGTAAATCAGTGAGTTAAAGAAATCATTCCAGTGGGATACCGCATAAAACAATCCTACTGAAGCAAGTGCCGGTTTGGACAATGGAAGAATAATTTTTGCAAAAATCCCAACATCAGAACATCCATCTATTCTGGCAGCTTCTTCTAATTCATGAGGAAGTTCCTGAAAGAAGTTTTTCACAATAATCAAGTTAAATGCATTAACAGCACCCGGAAGCATTAATGCCCAATAACTATCTAATAGTCCCAATCCCTTTACCACCAGATAATTTGGAATCATACCTCCTGAAAACAGCATGGTAACTATAATTACATTTAGCACCACATTTCTTCCCTTCAAATTGCTTTTTGACAGTGGATATGCAAGAGTAGTGGTAAATGCCATATTGACGACTGTACCCGCTATCATGATAAAAAATGAATTAGCCAATCCTCTGAAGATACTTCCGTCTGCTATAATGTATTTGTAGGCATTTAAGGAGAACGTATGCGGAATGATGAAGAATGCTCGCTCTACCAACTCTTTTTCTGTCGCAAAGGAACCGGCTACTATATAGAGAAAAGGTACAATTGTGAGTATACCAGCCATAATGCAAATCAAATACACAACAGCCATTCCGACTCGTTCCACTGGATTCAATTTGATTCCCCTATGTTTCTTTTTTGCTGCAATTGTTAACATCTGTCGCTCCTTCCTTCCATTAGTATAAGCCTGTTTCGCCACATTTTTTACAAATCCAGTTTGTCGTCAAAACCATAACCGTCGCAACTACGGATTTAAACATTCCCACTGCCGTACTGTAAGAAAATGCGCCTTGCGTAATACCTAGTGTATACACATATGTATCAAATACTTCTGCCACCGAAGAATTCAGAGAGTTTTTCATCAAGAAAATCTGCTCAAATCCTGTATTCAGCAAAGTTCCTACCTTCATAATCAACATAATAATGATAGTACTTTTGATTGCCGGAAGTGTAACATGCCAAACCTGTCTTAGTTTGCCTGCACCATCTACCTGAGCCGCCTCATATAATTGAGTGTCTACACCGGCTAAAGCAGCCAGGAAAATAATCATTCCCCATCCTGTTTCTTTCCATATGTTTTGAATTACAATAATCCATCGGAAATATTTAGGATCAGACAGAAATTCCAGTTTATTCCCCGTCAATGAATATATAATCTGATTAATTACACCTGAATCTGTATTTAACAGTGTAAACGTAATACTTGCCACTATAACCATAGAAATGAAATGTGGAATATATATCATCGTCTGAATTGATTTCTTCATGAACTTATTCTTAATTTCATTCAAGAGCAATGCCAGAATAATCGGCATGGGAAAAAAGAAAACCAAGTTCAATATAGAAATCGAAAAGGTATTTACAAGAAGCATCTTAAAGTCAGGATTCATAAAAAATGTTTTAAAATGTTCAAGTCCTACCCATTCACTTCCCAAGATTCCCAAATAGGGGCTGTAATTTTGGAAAGATATAACCAACCCCGCCATTGGTACATATTTGAAAATCACAAAATAAATGATTCCAGGAAGCATCAACAGATACATCCATTTGTGCCGTTTCATATAGCTTAGCAGTGTTTCTTTCTTTCCATAAGAAACTGCTCCAGCACCGGCCGTTTTTACTCTCGCCATAAGCCAACCTCCCTTTTCTTAATATGGGTTCCTTTTCACTTTATCCTCCGGAAACTCCATGCATTGCTTTGTTTGCTTATGGCTTTATCTTACTGATTATATTCAAAATTTCAACAATCATTATATTTACACAATTATAGACATTTATTACAAACGCAATTTGTGTATATTGTACAATTACATATCAAAACGAACCGTTATTCACAAAAAATAATCAGATTATTGCATGATCTATGCTCATAACTACACATTTTGATTATTCTTATTGTTCTTATAATAGACAAAATGCTCTCTGCTTTGCGAAACAATTATCCCTTATTAATCCTTGCAAAAAAGAAGATAGATTCGCATTGCATGAATCCATCTTCTTGATGTTTTATTTATACTGTTTCCGATATTGTCCAGGAGTAATATCCATATGTTTTTTAAATAAGCGGATAAAGTTCTGCGCATTACTGTAGCTTAATCGTTCCGCAATTTCTGCAACAGAGAGATCCGTTTCTACCAACATCCTTTTTGCCATCTCCAGCTTTTGTCCTGCAACATAATCGGTAAATGTCATATCCTTGGTATTCTTCATAACACGCCAGATATAACTCGGATGACATCCAACCTTTTCAGCGCACTCACTTAAAGTCAGATCTCCACCATTCTTTTCTACCAGTTCTGTAATCTTATCCATGACCATTTCAGAACTGCTTTTTCTAAATTGGTTCATTCGATTAATTACCGGAACAATTACCTTTGTTTCGTAAAACATTTTGATACTTCGAGAATCATACAGCTGATTAAACTGTAAAAACAGATCTTCGTCCCCTTCCGGAAATAAATCATAAATCGGAATTCCCGCATCTGCAGGGACAGATAAAATTGCCAATAAAAATCGATGGAAATAGTAATGCTGCTCATACAACACAACACCGGACTTATTGACCTCTTTCATGAATTCATTGGTAATGGCAAAGGCACGCTTTTGGTCGCCGGAATCGATTGCCTCTTTGATCGCAGCATCTAATACCAGATTGTAATCACTTCCACCTGGGCTATGTCCAATCAAATCCCCATAATACGTGACGGAACTATCCTCCATAGATATACCTTCTATATTTTCATCACGATTTGAGTATTCATTTATCTTCAATGCCTCCAGACTTTCATTATATGCTCGACGAAAACCAGTTTCCTGTTCAAAGATACGGCTAACACCCATATCAATATACCCACCACAAATCTCTGCAATAAAACTTGAAAGACTGTTTCTGAGAGCAACTAATTTCTGTTCTGTCTCATCTCTGTTTTTCCCATCCACAATCATTACAATAGCTCGCGTGTAGATAAACGGCGGAAAAAGGAGCATCTTTTTTATTTCTTCCGGAAGATGATTCAATAATTCCAGATTCAGGGCATCTATTCCTGTCTGATCACGGTCTGTTTCGTACAGTGGACAAAATATCACCGATGTAACGCAAAGACATGAATCAAATTTCATTTGAAGTCTCTCTTTTATCCTTGTTATTTCTTCCTCTTTTATCCGTCCACGTACCAGACGTATGGCAAACAGTTCTTTTACCTGATTCTTCTGTCGGTCAATCACATCCTTCAGTTCTTCATTATGGCCAAGAAGAGAATGTATTCCTTCCTGAATCAGATTAAATTCATCCTCATCTTCTTTTTCCTCTTCCGGAATAACAGACTTCACCTGGTTCACTAGATTTTTCACCGGTTTATACACAAAAAAGCTACCAAAACCACTAATAATCCCTGTAACCATGAGGACAATCATAATAATTCCAATCATCGTAAACAATATTTCAAGAAACTGGCTGTCTGCCGCTGCTGAATTATATCCAGCCACATAAACCCAACCGCTAACCGATGCCTTACGCTTTACGATATCATAGACTCCTTCAGATGTATGAATCGTAGTTTCATTCATATTCTCCAAAAATTCCGGATGATTCTTGTAATAAGAATAAACGGCTTCATTTTCAGAATAGACCATCTCTCCATTCTGATCCATAACTAACAAACTACCATTACCCAAGCTATCGTGAAACAGATCTTCCATGGCACTTTGTTTCATATTCACTACTAATACAGCATCTGTATGCGCTGTATTAGTCGGCATTTTAACCACATACATAAGATATTGGTCATCGACATATTGGGAATCAATTGCATTTTCACCTTCATCATTCCCTATATGATTCACCCAGAAAATGCGCTGATATGCATCTGCCAACTCTTCCAGCCACTCATAGTTTGCAACTACATCCATGGAATTAAATCCCTTATTGCTTAGAACCCATTTCTTTTTATAATTAATAAAACTATACCCGTCTGCATAGTTAATGTAAGATTCGCCTCCGCTTATTTCATCAATAAAACTTCGAATCTGAGGATAGGGGATATCATCATACTCCTGATCAATTATCTCCTTCGTAGAACTTCGTCCAGCTATCATAAGAAAATCCTGCCGTACAGCGTCCAACACATTTTCAGTCCTATTCTCCACCTGCAACAACGCTGTCTCATTGGATTGGCGAATACTATCTCTTACCGCTGAAACAGCACTATGATAAGAATAAAAACCAAGAACCAAAAGTGGTACAATGGCAATTGCCATAAAATACAGAAAAATTCTCCGACGATATGTAGGTACTTTTCGCTTTCCAATCATCGAACCGCTCCTTAAAAATCATAAATCAACCTCTAATCACACAAAAGTATATCATGACAACGTAATTTTGGACAGCGTTCTTTTCATGTTTTTTACGGGAGTTTGACAGTTGTTGAATAATGAAAAAATAACTCACAGGTATTTATTTACGGGTATCACAAATAACTCTAATATTACTATTTCTGTTTGGTTACTTTTGTTTCCACAAGAGTTCCATTTGGATATTGCGTTGCGCTATATTTAGAATTTCCATTATCCGTTTGTACTTTAACTACTCGTCGGTTAGAATCAGTAATACGTGCTTCTAATCTGTCTCCCGGTTTATTTAAAATTCCCAGTTTGCTAACAATCTCTGAATTATCCATTTTCCCAAATATACTTAATAAATTTTTCATTTGCCCTTCCTATTCTGCCAAGCCTAAATCTATTGATTTTACTGGCTTTGACGATATTTAGTGTCTGCTGATCAAACCGTTTCCGGTTCAAAATCAGCAGACACTACGTACCTATTTAAAACAATTATACTCACCAGAACGTGAAGAAGTATTAAGAAATAATGCTGGACGTATAAGTTTTTCAGAACCATTTTTTTAAATCCTATATAAGAATGCTAAACGCTCAACAATCATAAACAGGTATCAAAAAGGTATCACACCACACACAAAGAGCCGGAAAGTCCGCTGTTTAAGCGGATTCCCGGCTCTTTGTGTGTTAAATGGCAAATCCCTTCATCTTCAAAAAGGCAAACTTCTTTATCCTGGCTAACATGATGAAGGTCTTTCCCCTTTACCACCAAAAGCCATACGACAGAGTCTCTATAAATGTCTTGGTTATCTATTCATATCTCTTAAGAATATTGATTTTACAAGGTTTTTCCTACATTGAATGAAGAAAAAAATAGACCTTGGAATGTAAGTACGTAATCATCGGTACCTTGTATTTTAATAAATGCCGCCCATTGGGCGGCACATTTTATTTCTTCTCTTTAGTTCGAAATCCTTCCGGTAATTCATCTGACCATGGCAGAAGCCGATTTAGGTCATCCGGTTTTGGAAAAGGACCCATTTTACGAAGCTCGTCTAACACATAGGTAAGATATATATACGGCTTCAGTCCATTCAGCAGGGCAGTTTCAGCGATACTGTAAACAACTGCGCTGGCATCTGTGCCACGGATACTCTTGGCAAACAGCCAATTCCGGCGGCCGACCGCAAAATTTTTGATGGCGCGCTCCGCACTATTATTATCAATGCTCAGATGTCCGTCATCCAGATATCGTCTGAGATAGTTTTCCTGATTCAGCGTATATAAAATGGCATCACCAATAAGGGAAGATCTGTCTGCAGAATCTTCCATCGAATGCAGCCATTCAAACAGGGCATCCACCACTGGACGTGACTGTTTCTGACGTTCCTGATACCGTTCTTCCGCCGTCTTATCTTTGATCAGTTCCTCCACTTTATACAGGATTCCGATCCTCGTCATTGCCTGATATGCAATGGTTTCTTTCAGCTGCTCTTTGGTAAAATCTTTTTTTAATGCCGTAAGCGCAGCATCAAAACGGCGTCTGGCATGGGTAAAGCATCCTGTTACGGTGATGGAATCGTTCAGTCCATGATACGCCTGATACCCATCGCAGGTCAGATATCCATGAAATGTATCTCCAAGGAAGTTTACCGGGTGATATCCGGCACGCGTTCTCTCATAATCAAAGAGAACCATCTGTGGGGCTTCACTGTAACGGTCTGTCAGGTATACCCACATCCAGTTTTGAGATGATCCTTTCTGATCCGGTTCATCAATCACCTGGATCCTGGTTTCATCGCAATGGATGTATCTGCTCTTTAGGAATTCTTCCTTCATCTGACCATAAAGCAGTCCCAGATACCGGTCTGCACAGCTGATGATCCAGTTTGCCATTGTTTTTGTCGATAGGTTTAAGTCATACCTTGCGAATTCACGTTCCTGTCTTGCCAGCGGCATACCATTGACATACTTTGCATTCATGATTCCGGCAACCAGTGAAGGAGTAGCAATGCTTCCCTTGATCAGCGGAAACTCTCTTTCCGGCCGGATCATAGCACCACATTTTGGGCAACTGTATACATAGGTCACTTCTTCTTCAACTTCAAAAGTGGATGGAATGAATTTCAGCCGTTTTACAACTTCTTTTGTGACGACTTTATACTTTGTTCCACAGTCCGGACAATAGCGGTCTTCGCCGGTCAGTTTATATTCGATTGTTTCTGTCACTTCGAAATTAGAAAGATCTTCTTCCTTTTTGCCGGTGCGTTTTTTCCGTTTGTGCGATGGAATCACGATTTCCTCTTCAATCTCAGCAGCATCCGTATCTGCATTGGCTTCAGCCTCATTAAACAGATCCATCTGTTCATATCCATCTGCGTATTTTTCACTGGAAGAACCGAAACGTCTTCTCTGTGCGAGAGCAAGACGATCTGAAAGCATTGCATTCATAAATTCCAGTTCTTTCTGCTTGTCTTTCAGAAGCTGTACCTCGGTCTCTTTTTTTCGAACCTGATTCTGCATGATTCTCATAACTTCCATCATGTTTTCGCGGCTCATGTTATTCAGCTGTTCTTCTGTAAAAAACGGATCCATCCGGTAATCTCCAAACTCTTATATGATAATTCCAGTATAGCATAGAAAGTCCGGCTGTTCGAGAAAAATCAACGTTTTACTGTGTAGGAATATATACCGATATCCACGAGTATTTCGTGCTTTTTGCGAATTGACAAATCCGTTCTTTATACAACAATCTTTGGATGTCTTTCTTCAAAAGCTCCCTTCGGAGTAAGTGAAAGACCATCACAAAGCCAATGCATTTCTTTCAGGGTTACTTTCTGTAATTCATCCGGAGTATCCGGCCAGTGAAAGGAATCCCTGTCAAGCCTCTTCATCAGAATCCAGAAACCGGATCCGTCCCATTGCAGAATCTTAATAGAAGTCCGCCTGCGGTTGCAGAACGCAAACATGCAGCGCGAATAGGGATCGAGTTTGAATTTCAGCTTGATAATTGCAGCAAGTCCGTGATAGCTTTTTCTTAAATCGGTAGCTCCACAGGCAAGGTAAACGGTTGTGCCACCTGCCAGATCAAGCATGGTCTTTTAATCCCTGAATCAGAACACGAAAAAGCTCTGAAGGGCACTCTGGCATCACTTCAATCCGAATGCTGTTAGTGATAAAAATACGGACTGGAGACAGACTGGTGTTCAAAGTCTCATTCGTCGAAATTTCTTTTTCTGTTGGCATTTTTGCAAAAATCATATCTGTATCCGATTGTTCGTCCAATGTTTTCAGCTTGCACATCCAGTAACTCATTGTAGAGACTGGAACGTGATGTTCCTGACACCATGTTTTGCAAGTCTGCCCACTGGATTGGAATGCGCGGATTCTTTCAGACCACAGCGTGATTTTTTCATCTGTTTTCATAGTGATACAGTTTCCTTCCTTTGTTATGAAAAGAGTGTATCAGAAAAATATAGTTGCGGACAGATACGGATGATTACGTACTTACTTTACATCGGTGCCGTCTTTGATACTGATATCATTATTCTTCAGATAATCACGCATCATTTCTCGCATTGCTGCTTTTTGTGGGCTGTCTTTTCTTCTTGCCATAAAAATAACCTCCAAACTGAGTAATTTTATCTTACATCAGTTTGGAGGTTTACACAAACTTTGGGATACTCCCGCGGGTTCCAAGACTTGTGGCTTTTATTCAAACTCGCAGAGTCTGGTTTGATTCAGGTTATTTAAATATGGCTATCTATACTGTTTTGTATTGATAACCCATGTCTTTTCCACACATTATTTTTCGTTTAACATATTTTTAGTACCAATCCAGTACCATTGCATTTTTTCATTATTGTGTGTAGTTTTGGTGGCTTGCAGGTTCGTTTACTATTCGCAAAATAATTTTCTGCTGGCTTGCTTGTCCACCTATGAAAATTATAATCTCCAGTCGATATTCCTGCAAGAAGAAGTTTTGTGGTACTAATGGTTAGTACCACGATTGTTTTCTATGTACTGAGCGAAATCAATTACCTTTGCTGGCTTTCTCTTAGTAGCAATCCCTAGTCGTTCCATGTCTAATTTAAAAAGTTCGTTCGGATATCCATACGCATCAAATCCCTCTGGCTGGCAAATATCTCTGTTCAGATACTCACTAAGTTCCCACTGATACTTTGCTTCTTTCTCCAGCTTCTTACCAAAATACTGTGCATCCATTACCATTCTGTTAATGCCACCAACCGATTTCCTACCATGAGTTTTGGTTATAGTTGTATCGCCTGACATTTTAAAATACTGCTCTATCTGCTCCTCGGAATATCCCATTTCCTGCATCATGCCATGAATTACACGGATAGTATACATTGCATAGTAATTCCAGTTTCTTGGTTCAATATCTGTCATTGCTATTGTATAACGATTACTGGCATTTACAATAAACAAGACATTTCTTCCTTTTATTTTCGTCAAATGTGTGTCCCAGCAGAACACAAGTGAAGCACCTTTGCTTTCTTCAATCTTTGTTGTTTTTAGTCGGTCTTGAACTGCTTTTGTTGCACCAATCTCCATATGTATCACCTGCTCATCTCAAGTATTCTCTTCACTTCCAACTGTAATTCATCACTAAAGTCTGATAAATCACCATATGCAATTACTTTCAATCCAATAAGACGAACAATATCCCATATCACCTCTGACTTACTCATCTCCATGATAACACCCAGATGACGCTTATCTTCTTTTATCCGTTTTTCAAGTTCCCAGAATTTCTCTGATGCAGGCTTTTTATCATCATTCAGAAAATTTACATACTCTTTAACAAGACCTTCCATATAATTTTCCTGCCAGCCTGATAATCTTTCTCGAAATAATTTCCAATCCTTTTTGCTTATGTCCATGATTTTGAACCTCCTCAGTCTCATGTTAGTCTCAACAAACAACTTCAAAAATGAGACTGACCTGAGACTACAACTTTATAATTCACCTGCAACTACCGATTTTATCGCATTTTGCTATATCATAGAGTCTCACTCAGTCTCAAATCTAGTGAGACTTCGTTGAGACTAACTTCGGAATATTCTTGAGTAAAAGTTTGGGTGTCACATTGAGTGCCATATTTACTGTCATTTACTTACCTAATTTTCCATCTTCCACCATTATCTGGACCTTTTCGTTCTATGATACCTTTATCCTTTAATTCTGATATATATCTAGCAATTGTTCTATCTGTGACATCTAATGCTATTCTTAATTCATCAATAGAAATATTCGGGTTTTCCGAAATCATTTTCAGAATCTCATATGCTTTAGCAAGCTTCTTCTTAGAATACTCTGGCATTAACTTCTTAATTTTTTCTTCCGAAATTTCTATGACATTTTCTATGACATTTTCTATGACATTTTCATTCACCTGTGTTGCATAATTAGTGCCATAATTCAGATTATACAAAGTCAATGTAAAATCATCATTATCTGCATCAAAGACAGGCATCTTGGACTCATCAAATTCAACCTGTCCCTCGTAGTCTGCCAATATTTTCTTAAATCCACTACCTCTACGCTCCATGTACTTCAAGCGGCTGAATATATCAGCTAATATCGGATTTCTTCGCTTTGATGGAATTTTTAATAAATCTTTTCCCTCAAGAGATATTCCACTTACCATTCCACCGGGTGAATATATTTCGATTCTGTCATCGAACATATCTATATGAACTTCACTGCCTATCTCCATATAGTTTCTATGAATTAATGCATTTACCACACCTTCAAGCACTGCCCGATCCGGATAATCCGGCATTTCAATTCTGCCGTCCCCAACCTTACGCCATGCCTTCTTAGAGTTATTTCTTACAAAATCTGTTCCATCTTGTAATAATGTGACAAGACTGCCAGTATATTCCTTATCATCAAGTGCATCTACAATTCCAGATGCCTTCGTAAGTCCATTCCATCTTGTACAAAATAATCTGGAATGACGAACCGGAGATTCATCTGCCAGAAGTGCTCCTGCATTCGTCAGATTGCCTTTCTCATCAATCAAACCAAAAGATTCATAATCTGTATCTTCAAATGCATTTCCTGTTCTTTGCTTATATACCGATTTTAATTTTGTGAAAGACATATTGCTAAAATCATATCTTGACTTCAGACTATCATAACTTTCACCACTTCCACGAAGTACCAACTCTCTTAACTGTGAAGGTGTTGCTGGAACACTTTCATTTCCAATACGCATAAACGCAATAAGTTGTCCATCGCCTTCATAATAGTATGGTGTCTGCTGCCCTTTCATAACTTCTACAATAACAAACGTCTTGTCTTTATCTTTTTCAAATGAAAGCTCAAACTCTGGTATTGGATTAAGATGTGTTTTAATTATCTCACTAATTTTCTCTGCATCTCCTTCAGCATCCGAAAGACCAACCAACGCATCATCGTTTGCCACACCAAATACCAGCCTACCACCATAACAATTTGCAAATGCACTAATGCTCTTGCACCAGCTTTTAAGTTTCTTTGTCTCAAGCGCAACCTTTTTATCGTAATCTGTGGCTTCGCCGCTTAGCTGCTTTATGTCCATAAATTCACTTCCTTTTATTAATTCTCATAATCTTCTGGGGCCTTGCCATCATTATTTCTAAATGTAATCTCCAGCAATTCACCTGCTATCCCTTTACTCCTTACTCTCATAATACTATCATCAACCTTATCTTTCGCCAGCAGATTAATATTTCCATACCAGACTACTTCCTGATCAATAACAGCAAATCGATCACAATATTCTTCTACTGTTCTAATATAAAACCCAGCTCTACGCATATCTTCATGTAACTGCATCCAGTATGCAGCATCACCAAATCCATAGGAATCTGGAGTCCACGTGACTATTGTGACCTGAACTCCTGACATCTGTTTTTCCTTTAGCATATTGATTAACTCATAAACTTTTGATCCGCTGATTACGGGGCTGGAAATAATTATATTCTTATTAGAATCAAGCAAATCTTTATGATAATTTTCACTATAATTATTTCCATCATATATTGCATTAACCGTCTGTTTAACAGTTTGCAAACCATCGCCAAACTCATATCCGATCTGTTTATATGCTTTCAGCCGCTTCATATACATATTATTAAACATTGGAATATGATTATCCACATAATCATATATTATCACATTTTCTTTACCTGCATAATCACGATTCAGTCTTCCTGCATACTGTTCCACTACACCGCGAAATGATACAGGTGTTGCCATAAAAAGTGTATCCAGTCTTGGAAAATCAAAACCTTCTCCTACAAGAGAACCTGTAGCTATCAGTATAAGTGATTCATTCTTATCAACCTGATGCATCTGCTCAAGAATCTTCCTGTGTTCTTTCTTAGAGTTGTTACCCGTCATAAGAAATACATGATCTGCATAGTTTTTTAACCGCTCATAGAATTTTTCAGAATGATCCTTGTATCGTGACAAAACAACCGGTGTACGGCCTGCTGCTACGCAATTCTTCACATCCTCAATAATCTGTTCATCCCTGACATCATTATTATGAATAATCTCATATGCTTCATTTGGATGCATCTTATCGGTAATTACACCTCTCGGCGGTACAGTCCGGGTAAAACGTGGGTACACAAGATGCTGTATTCCCTGCTCCTTTGCTTTTTCCTTGGCCGTATAGCTATATCTTATAGGTCCGATAAGCATATAGTTGATTTTTTCCAGTCCATCTCCTCTTTTGGGAGTTGCTGTCACACCATATACATACTTTGCTTTCACTTCTTTTAAAACATTGGCTATTGTTTCTGAAGCAGAATGATGACACTCATCAATCAACACGAGTCCATATTCATTCATCATCTTATGATACTTACCCTTTTTACACAATGAACCTGCCATTGCAATGTCTATGATTCCTGTCATTGAATCATGTGCTCCCTGTAATGTTCCAATCAGGCTTTTTCTTTTCCTTACTCTTCCTGTCTTAGTCTCATAAGTTGGAAGTCCTTCATTGATATTTAAGAATTTTTCCAATGCCTCTTTCCACTGCTCTATAAGTGCAGAAGATTCAAGAATAATCAATGTATTTATTTTCTTTTGTGCAATTATTGCACTACTGACCACTGTTTTACCAAATGCTGTTGCTGCATGAAGTATTCCATTATCATACCTGATCAGTTCTTTTAATGCCTTATCCTGTTCGGGACGCAATTCACCTTTAAAATCCACATTAATTTTTCTGCCCTGCTGGCGCTCATCTTCCATTTCGTAATCAATATCTGCCTGTTTTATGTTTTCCCAAAGTTCGTCCTGCAGTCCCCGTGGTATCTGTATATATCCGCTCAGATGATCTTTCCCAAGATAAATCCATCTTGCTGTATCATAATTTGATGTTCCTATTGCCTGATTCTTATAGAAAACCGGATTACTGATTGCTGCCATTCTCCGGATTCTATTCTGCATAGCAGCTTTTAAATTCGTATTGTCTACATATATTCCATTCGACAAGACAATATGTAATTTTCCTTCTACATCATTTTTATTAAAATGCTGCATTCTGTTCCATGGTTTTTCCCTGTCACTTTCAGCAGCATTTGCTGCAATATTATCAATAGTATTTGACCATTCTTTTTATTTTCTCTTCCAAAAATCCCTGTGATAATCTTGGTTTGTTAAATAAAGTTTCCCATTGATTAGGATATGCATTCCAATTACCATCAATAAATGCACTGTTCCCATCTTGCAAAGCTTTTCCCTGCAATGGCAATGCAATCAGATTGCCAACAGCACTATCCTCCGGTAATGAATCCTGTGCAGGCAACATTCTATCATAGTATTTAAAAGATTTTAAATTAATCTGTTCCGCACCCTTGTCCAGCAGAGCAAATCCAAACTTTCTTACAAATGAAGCAGCTATCGGCTTATCAAAGAATATCCATACATGTGCACCTCTGCCCGATCTTGAGCGTTCTACTAACGGCTCTATTCCGTTTAATACACAAATTTCTCTCATTGACTCAACTTCTTCCACCCATGTATCATCAGAATTTGCAAAGTCTTTCTCTTCTGCACCCTTATCATGATTATCAAAGTCAAATACCATGAATCTGCATGTCCCATTACTAAGAAGAGGATAGACGCCTATTACGTCCGATGCATTATATGCATTTCCCTGCAAATGATTTAATATATCTTTCTTCGTTATTGTTTTATAAGAACGGTTCTTGCAGTCCTTACAGTTAATCCCATCCTTTATCTTCTTATGACACACATTTGTCCAGAAATTATTACACTGTGGATAGTATGCAGCCTTTCCTGTTTCTTTATTAACACTACGCTTTGCATAGACATCCTGTCTTCCCCAGAACATACTAAAAAACTGATTTGCCATATTTTCTGTTATTGCCTGTGGATGAATGATTCTTTTACCCTGTTCTGGATCAAAAGCTTCTTTACTACCACTTTGTCTTAATTTTGATAATTCCTTATGGTATGACAATCCTGCTTTGTCCAATATATTTTTCAATATCTGATTTTCCAGCTGCAGGTCATTCAACTTTTTCTGAAGTTGTGATATGTTCTCTATTGAATCACGCATCTTGACATACCTCCCATTGCAATACCTAAAATCACAGCTCCTCTGCCAGTGTTATTCTGTAGTTATCAAACTTAAGCACTTTAAAACTCTTATCAGATACATTGAGTCCATCACAATTTTGTAAGAAAAGCATATACTGATTTGATAATTCAAAATTAATGAATCTCCTAACATCATCATTAATCAAACAATCTGCATTATCTATCACAATAAAATTATTGCGGCACTGTTTTATTGCTTCTAAAAAGTCATCTGATTTGTAATTAAATAATTTGATAGCATTGTATTCCTCTGTAAGTCTTATATCTTTCAACAATCCATAAAGAAATGTCTTACCTGTACCACTATCTCCACCAACAAGAGTAATTCTATCATCAAATTCCAAATTGTATGAAAATGGATCTGCTTTAAATATAATACCTTTATAAATCATATACATCTCCTTTCATACTCCATCGAACACCCATTATCATCAACTCTTCTGGCAGAATACAATTCATCAAACTTTTGTCTCAATCTCGAAGCATTAATATCTATTCTCAATTTTATTTTCAAACCATCCCAAATTACGTTTACGTTATCATTTCTCTTTACGTTATACACTTCTTTTAGCATCTTGCAAAATGCCAAAAAATCTGCATATTCCGTCGGTAATTCGTGTGCCAAATCAAATCCATTTCCAATTATAATTATATTCATTACAAGCTTTCCCTTTTACTATTCCGTTAAAACTGCATCATCTTAGACTATCTTGGCCTAATCCAATCACAATTCAATCACAATCCGCTTTATGAGCAAATTATTTGCATCTTTGAGCATTTGTAAATTGCTAACAACATGGTCTACGCCTTTGTGCTTTGATCATCAACCTTATTATATTTAATGTACCCTGTAGTTCTCAATTCCCTTGCATGAGCTTTTTTTATATCTGTATACACTTTGCAATATCTAATAAATTTAGGACGTGTTACTTTTTCTATGTATTCTTTTTCTTTTTGTATAGTCGCAACAAATCGGTTCATTTCATCCAATTCTAGCTTAGATTTCTCAAGATTACTTATTTTTTCTTTGATTTGTTCTAATTCTGTTTGAGCAGCAATAACTTCCTCTCTCGAACCATGACGCTTATAAAAATCAACAAGTTGTTCTGTGTTGAATTTTAATTCATAATCTAAATTTAAAGAATTTAAAATTTGTTGTTCCTGATTTAAGCGTTCAAGAAAGTTATCGCAAGCATCCAACATATCGAAATAATGTTTTTCCATATCATAAAATAAATCTCTTAATTCAAGCATTATAGTTTTATCAACGCAAGGCGAATAAGAACACTTTTCACATTTCTTAAAATCATCACACAAGTCTGTTAATAGCTCAAATTTTATGTGTACAAGATCCATATTTACCCTTGAATCAGCAAGAACCTTTCTTCCCTCATAGATATTAGACCTTGCCTGCTGTAATAAAGCATCATAAACCACGCCAATATTAAAGCTCTGTACTACGTCAACCAAAACCTCTTCTTCGCGTCGTACTTTCTCCAAATAATGTTGAGCATCCTTTTCTCGCAATTGCATTTCTCTATCCTTACTCGAAGATATATATACTAAATATACCCCCAAAAAAGAAATCGAAATAGCTAAATACTGTTTCCAAAAATCCAACCATTCCACATTGTTTAATCCATATGCTGTTAAAGTAGTCCCCGTCTTATCATAGATAAAATCTGTAATTACCAATCCAACATTAATCAATAACGGTGCAACAGCAAATGCAATTACAACCAATGCTAAAATCTTCCTTTTAGAAGCTGTTTTTTCTTTCTTTGGCTTACTCATATATCCATCACCACTATCCCCTCACATCACATTACTTTAACCCGATAAATACTATTATTAGTGTTACCCTCCGCTACTACGATTCCTGTAGCGGTGAGTATTCCCAAATAGCGTCTTACTGTTGCTGCTGATTTATCACATACATTCTCTGCTTCTTTAGGCGTAATATAACCCTTTTCCTCCAAATATTTTATTATAGGAATTACTTTATCAAAGTCTTTTTTTATTAAAACTTCGCTCAAAACTTCGCTCAAACTTCGCTCATTTTTTTCACTAACTACGTTCAAATTTTGTTCATTTCCATCCTTAGCAAAGGCTTCGTGTATAAACAACCTCGTTATAAAATAACTTCTATCTTCATCCGTCTCAAATTCCGGCTTTGGAGAGCCATTTGCTTCTAAAGCATCCAAAATCTTCTTGAATCCGGTGTTTCTACCTTCAGTTAAATGCAATTCTTTTAAGAAGTCACCAATTCGACGATTTCTATATCGGCGGTTTGATACGCGATAGCTTTTTAACCCTTCAATCGTTACAGAACGATCAGGTCCCGGAAAGCTAACAATTTCTATTCTGTCATTTTCAACACGTACCTCGATTGGCTCGCGCTCATCATAGGCACGGTGATATACAGCGTTCGATAATGCTTCCTCCACCGCTGCATACGGAAAATTAAAGAAACGATCTGCTTCCGCCCTATCAGGATGTTTTACAACTTTTTCTGTGATAATAACATTTTTGATATACTGCAACGCATCCCGAAGTTGTTGATGAATTGGTCCATTAAAGTTTTCTCGATAATATCATTACCACCAAGTCCACTCGGAAACTGAACTACATCAATCTGGGTATACGGAAAAAATTTGTCCGGTTCCATACTAAAGAACATCAAACCCACATTCTTCGGCTTAATGTATTCTGGCAGAGTACTAACAATATTCATATCCTGGCACACTTCAACAAAATCCCCTGTTTTTGATTTCTCATACAAGGAACTTTTTACCTCTTTTAGGTAATTCTGAATAAGCGTAATATTCAAATCGGATATCTCCGCCTTATGATTTACTCGATCATCAAACGGAACCCTATTTGCAAGGTTAAACAAATCCTTTTCCTCATCATCAGTTGGTTCCACAGAATTAGAAGACTTACGAATATAATGAATACGCTCCTTATTATTCTTTTCCATTGTTTTTGGAGATGAATATGGGCGTGTTTCACCACCAGGACACCAAATCACTATAAAATTCTTATTTTGGTAAGTTTCTACACCAATAATCGGCATATATGCAGGTCTGATAAGCTTACATTTTGCAAATATATCCTTCTGATATTTATCAAGCTTTTCTGCCGGCACACCCTTTAGCGGATACACTGGGCGACCATTCTCTTCCTCCACGCCTATGACAATATAGCCACCGCCCCAGTTATCGAGGTCATTGGCAAACGCACACACAGTTTTCAAGGAGGCTGCCGGATCCCATGTTTCTTTAAATTCAATTCTTGCCCATTCGACAACTTCGCCGGATAGTAAAGTTTTTATATTTGTTGGTATCGCCATAATTGAACCTTCCTCTCAGTTAACACTCTATTTATTCTGGTATAAATCCCTTTCTATCAACATTAGCATTACCTGAAAAATGAATATAATTAATATTACTCTTTAAATCTTTAGTCGGTTCTTCATTTTCAAAGATAATTATCTGATAATCTTTACATGCCGTTGCTAACTTCTCATATACCGCCATCTTTATGTCTTTTCCAACACTTTCATCCTTTTCATTTTTAGCCGCATCCTTTTCTCTAAATGTGGTAAGCGGAGTATCTAAAATTATAACGCCCGGATGACAAAGCCTGTTATCATAACAATATTGCATCAATCCAATCAAGAAAGCAGAATTAATAATTGCCCTTGCACCTTTTCCAAACAGTTCTTTACGCTTTCCATCTACACATAAATCTTTATTCTGTTCGTCAAACACAACATTTGATTTTTGCTCTATAAAATTCCACGAAACTAACATTTTCTTAACTATTTCAGAAAATTGTTCCAGTTTTTCTTCAGAAATATCTTTAACATTACCCTTGGACTTATTTGTCACTTTTTCCTTACTACTTTCCAATTCCGAAATTCTATCTTCATACTTTTTTATTTTAGAATCGTTTGCATGCATTATATTCCATAATTCTCTTTTTTCTAACAAACCACTGATTTCTTCTAACTTTGAATCTATAACCGGTCTTAAGCTTTCATTCATATCATTAACAAGTCTATTAATATCCTCTAACAATTTATCATTTTCTGTTTCTATATTTATCTTGTTATTTTCAGCATTTTCTAATGTTGCTCTCAAATCTGCCATGAGAACCTGTATTTTTCTCTTTTCTGCAAGAAATGCTTTATGACACAACTCCTTTTGCTTAACATCAATTACACTTTTACTAATAGCATGACATACCGGACACTCTACATCCAACAACTGTTCTGTAACATTGTGCGCTTCTTCTATAAATTCCAGTCTTTCAATATCTGATTTATAATTCTCCATAAGCAAATGAAATTTACACACGTTATCTGATATCCTTTGTTTTTCATAATCAGCTTCTTTTAAGCGCTTTATGAGCAGACAATATTCTTCCTCTTTACTTAATAAATACTCTTTTTTCTCATCTATCACTGTTTGCAATTCTTCAATTCGTTTATCTAACTCATCAACAGAAGTACCTTCTACAGCTTCTTTTAGCTCTTCAATTTCTGTTTTTAACTCTGCACACAATAGTTCTAATTCCTGAATCTGTCCCTTAATACGTGATTTAATAACATCTGCAGATTCGGCTTTTGATGTTTTTATATAGTCTTCTCCCGTAATAATTGTTTGGAATGCCGTCCACTCACTTACAGCTAGCGTATTACCTCTTGGGCTTGTTCTATGCACCGGCGAATACTTTTGAGTGATTCTTCCTTCGTTTACCATAATAAGTGGAACAAAATCTCTAAAAGTAAACTTTTTTGTTTCACCTGTGGAAGTTTTTTTCAACAAATTCTTATAATTACATCCACAAATACTCAAAATCTTTTCAGAAATGTTCTTATCAGTTTTACTTTCAGCCTTTATCTTTTCGAATGATGTATCATCATTTATATCCTCAAATTTTGAATATATCCAGTATGCATTATTTTTGTCATTAAAATCTCTTCTAATTGTAAATACGTCATTATTCAAAGTCTCTATTTCAAGATACACACTATTGTACCCTTTTGCTTCTGGTGGTAATGCAGGCACATTACTTGATCCAAATCCATAGTTAATACAATCAAACGCAAAAGATTTACCTGTATCAGATGCCCCCGCAATTACATTTAGCCCTTCTTCAAAATTAAGAATAGCATTTTTCTTATTATTCCCACCCAGCACCAATCGCTTTAAAAAGAATTTAGACTTCATCATTTTTCACCCTTTTCTAAACTACTTTTCCAATTGCCTATATTATTCCCAGCATATTTATTAATCTCATACTCTGTTTTCTGTCCAAAAAATCCGTCCACACGTCTTACATATTCGACGTATTTCCTCGAATAATTACAATCCAACAATTTGCTTATATCCTCGGAGAATTTATCAGCATAATAACATATCCCAACTTCCGACAACTCTATCTGCACAAGACCTTTCGATACCAAAAATGACAGTGCTTCACGAATCATCAACTTCCTTACAACAAGCTCAGACGAATGATTCGGATTACTCGGATGCAAACACGGCAATTCACTAAATATATCATCGATATGAACAGAAAAATAATCATATACCGAAATTGTTTCTGCTTGCATCTTTTTTTTCGTACAAACTAATATCAATAAAATTCGACAGCCTATTTCTTGTTTTGAATTATAGATTTCCATTTCCATCACTCCACATAAGCTTACCATCATTAACTAATTCGTGACACATTCCATTTTTATCCTGTACCTTAATGTCATGTATTTCTGCACTAGACAAATTTAGTTCTGCTGCTTTTCCTGTAGTACCCTTTACTCTTTCCAATTTCGATTCATAGTGCTTTTCATATGTATCTGCTATACCAAAATTCACTTGCTCCTTTAACGTCTCGTATTCACTTTCATCCACTAGCTCATCCCTTACAAAACATTTTAACGACTGTGCAGAAAAAAAGCCCTCTCTCTGTCTTGTAAAGTGATTAAATAAACTAGGATTGCGTTTTAGTTCATTATCATCTTCATATAAACAATTATCCTCTTCCGAATACACTTCTAGCAATTGTTTTACATATGGTAATTTCTTTTCCTCACTCGACAGTGTTTCTTTAGGTTTTTCTGACACAGGACGTTTCTTTATTCCCCCGCCAAAATGGTATTTATACCAATTGGTCTGACTAAACTGTTCCAAAAACTTTATTGGAGATATGTCTTTAATAATACTGAAATCAAACTGTTCTATATATGTCTTCAATTCATTTGTTAATGTGATTCCTTCTGCTAAAATTTGCTTTTTTCCCGCCGCAATAAGTAACCCACTGCTTAATTAATTCTGCTCCTATAATAGTAGGATTCTCAATATATTTTCTTAACTTCGCACCTATACCCTTGCTAGCTACAATATAATATTTTTCTGGAATTCTATATTCTTTCACATATGTGTAATAACACAATTTTCCCAATTCTATCCAATATTCTGATGGCTTAAGCGGAGTATCATAATGTTTGCATTGATAAATATCATATCTGTTATATGTATCATCCAGATACGCTACTAAATCTCTTCCTGAATCGGATGAACCACCCATTAAAACAACATCATAATAATCTTTACTTCCTTTTAGATATGAATATGCCCATTCTCCTACAACACGCTCATATTCTGCTGCATCCATTTGTTCAAGTCTGATAATAGGTTCCGTCATATCAAAAATTCTTCCTCTATCAGTTGGCACTTTAGGAATTTCTAACTCTGTTGTTTTCATACGTAATTCACCACCTTCTCCTACAAATACACTTCTCGCATCAATTCCATTACCTTCTCTACAAGCTTATCTAAGCTATGTCCTTTTACCATTGCCGATATATCTTCTTTATCATCAAAGCAATGCTGCAAAATAACTTTCACTATTGTTTCATCCCTCAGCTCTTGCTCTGACAGTTCTTTTATATGTTTTTCGATTTCTATGGCAACCAATGCAATCTGTTCGCATTTATCATATGAATTACCCATATCTTCAGCAACCATGTTTCCAAACTCTTTTTCATATGGATTAAAACCATAAATTCCCGTAGCAATAGGGCATATGGCGTCATATATCAATTTAGCTCCAATTTCTCTCTTTATCTGTTTCGGATATATAAGCCTTCCTTTATCCGATTTCATCTCCATTTTAATTTCTGCTGCTTGACTAGCTTTAGTAATTCCTCGCAAGTATGACATCATACGATTTGCAAAATTTGTACTATAAACTCGTTTAACCGCTACAGTTGTAGGATCCTTTATCTTTTCGTTTTGTAGATATAAATCATACATTTCTTCAGCACATAATTTTACAACGGCAATATTTTCTAAGGTTTTATCCCCGATATTGTGTAACATCTTCATTTCCACATATCCATAATCTGGCTCAGCCGATTCCTGTGGGCAGAAAAACATATTCTGTACATACTTATATCCCTGTTTGGTAATAAAATCATCATACGCAAGCTGATATAGATACTACTTAGTAACATCGCCAACACCCGGTTGGCCAGTCACTTTATGTTTCCCATTAACCTCATTAAAATCTATACAATAATAGCTACCTTTTTTATTATAAGCATTAATACATTCAAATACAATAACCGTTCACATAGATCAATTTTTATTTAGAATTCCGCTCGCAAAAATGCACCCGTTTCCGGGTGCATCCTCTCCTCTACTCCGACTCCGAATACAACTCATCCAACACCTGTTCCAGCGTTCCTTCCTTTGCATAAGGCAAAGCATCTAACTGTCTGAAATTATGCTTGATGTCCTTTGTATCCTCGTCAAAGCCCAATATGTAACTTGTCGCTATCTTATAGATAATTTCCGTCGGAGCCAATCCATACACCTGCTTTTCAAAGATGTGTTTCAGGCGTTCCTTATTGTCCGGGAATTGCTTTTTCATTTCGTCACTCTGATATAAACGCTTCACAATCTCTGTAATATACAGACCGGATTTCATATATAAATCAATAAACGTCTTATCCGGCATGTCAAAGCAGCCGGGATTCTCCTGCTCTAGCATGTCCACCATTTTCTTAACCATTGTCTTTGGTGTAAATATCTGATTGGTTTTCTGCGGTGGAATATAATCAAATATATCCTCTACGCTCTTTTCGTCAAAATAGTCAGCAAGCTTTTTCTTTAAGGCAAGAAATTCTTTTACAGAATCATCAAATACCACCGAATCAAATAGCTGTCCATCAAAGTGCTTGGTCTGTCCGGTTTCTTCCTCCACATAGTCACCACCATCACGCAAAAGCTTGAACTGATCCAGCGTAATGCTTGTAACCTCCAGAAATACATTATCCGGGATGATAGTATCAAAGGTAGCAAGCGTTACCGCATTATCTCCGTATGCCATAAGGAATGACGGGATTGTCCTTGAAAAACCACGCAGATGATCTCTGATGCCATCCTCGATTGTTTCCCTTTCCCGTTCCTTCTTCTTCGTTTCTACGGTCTTGACTGTCTCTTTTGTAGATTCTTTTGCAAAATCAGAAATAGCAGTTGTCAGCTCCTCGTTAAATTTCTCCATAGCGGCTTTCTGCTTCTGCTCAAATTCTTTATCAATCTGCTCTGATGTTTTACCGGTTTCATATCTTGCCTGCTGTTCAGCAACACGTTGATTTTCTATAACATTTCGCTCAATCTCATAATTGGTATGCAACTTATCAATCATCCGATCGGCTTCATGGTTCAATTTTGACTCAATCTGTCTTTTATCTGCTGCTTTCATATCAGAGCCATAAGTAGACTGCGCAGTATCCACAACAGCCTTGACTGCACTCTGTTTTACCGCTTCTTTCAGTTTGTCGATGGCTTTCTGCGCCTTGTCCGGTGCCTGCTCCATCTGCGTCATTGTTTCCTGTACCTGAGATGTCACATCATAAATTTTATCGCCAAAAACATCCTGCGTTCTTCCAATCACAAATTCATCACTAAGAGCCACTTCCCCATTTTCATCCAGCGATAGGTCTTTCTGCACTTCCTCCGTCAGATTTACCTTGCTCTTTGGTTCTTCTATTGGTTCAAACTTTGTGATAATATCAATGACTTCCTTTGGTGCCCCAAAGATGTTACTGATATTCTGAAACAGGAAATTGCTCATAAACCCACGCTTCACAACTTCAACAGAGCGGATTTTTCTTGGAATCGTCAGTACCTTTTCTGCATCCAGTTCTACCAATTCTCCCTGTTCATCCTCGCCAATTACTGGGAAGAAATTTAACAGTTCTTTCACATTTTCTTTGCGTTCCTCTGCGGTACCTCCACCTTTGGCAGTATTAGGATTCAGGTTATTGGCAAACTGCTCAAATATGGTAAGTGTTCTTGCCGGATCAAAGTCAAATACATAAGCATTTTCTTTTCTCTTGAAAGATGTCCCAACTTTAAACAGACAAGGATTCTGTGCCCGGAATGCCGCCTGCATATAAAGTGCCGGGGATCGCATATTACTAAGCATCAGCACTGCTGTCCATTCTGGAATTGTAATTCCTGTCGTAAGCTGTCCTACCGACAAAGTAATGGTCTTTTCATGCTGTGCAATAGCCGCAACCACTTTATCATAAGATTTCATGGTTTCATCATCATCGTCCAGTTTGCCGTCGCCAGCAGCAAGAACAACTTCATATTCCTGGAATATTGGATGTTCCCTTAATTTTTTGCCAGCGCCTTTGCACTGTCTACCCTATCGAGCAGCCAGAAGGTGTGCTTTAATTCATCTCGCAATTCTTTCGTAGAAAATGGAAATTTTGTCTGTCTTGTCAGGGCATCGAGAAATTTATCAACGGAAGATTCATGGTTGAACTTACCATTGGTAACCGCAAAAAACTCATTCAGATCAAATGCATATTCTTCTGTCTCTCCGTCAATTTCTATGCCCTGTTGAAGCTCATCCTTGATAATTTCTGACATCTGATAAGTATAGAGATTAAGCTGTGGCAATGTTGAATACGGATTTTCTTCCTCTGCTGAAACATCCCAGTCACGTTTTTTCTTCTGTTCATCTGCATAAGTCCAGTTATAGATAGCATCATCAGCAAATTTATTATTGGCAAGTGCTTTAAACGGTGTTCCCGACAAATGCAACGCAAATTTACGCTTAATACGATCAAATGCAACATCTGTTTTATAGGTATCCACACCCTCATGTGCTTCGTCGATGACAAGGATATCCCACTCCATATTTGCGACCTCACCTAATTTATCATACTGACCTCCAAAATAAATGGAGCCTTTCATATCCTGCAAGGATACAAATTCAATACATTTTACATTTTCACTGTCTTTTCCTAAAAGAAAATGTGTATATTCTTCTCTTGTCAACACACCTCTTTTCCCTTTTAGTGCATCAACTTCACTCACAAAAAGATACCCTGATTCGCTACCCAGAAATTTGGCATAATCTGAAAACCACGAATTTGCAATCGCTGGTCGGTTTGTCACAATCAGTACTTTTTCTGCACCGGTTTTCTGCACAAAATCATAGACCGATAATGTCTTTCCAAATCTCGGCTTGGCATTCCAAAGGAACTCCCCATCTTTATGCGCTGCCTGATAATCAACCGTCATTGCAACCGCACGCTGTTGCTCCTCACGCAATTTGTACGGAATAACTGTATCTGTCGTTTTTAAGATGCCATGATCTTCCCTAAAATCACGAAACATTTGCTTTGATGTGGTGCCATCCACATGGAACCATTCATTATTTTTTCCATTTTCCTGCTCTATACCGGATTTTCGCAAATAAGCATGAAAGTCCTTATCTATAAATGTCTCTCCGGAACCATCATCAAAAGTGGCATTTCCTTTCCATTCCAGTTGCCACCTGATATCAGCAGTATGTGTCTGTTGATTGATCCGGGTTTCTACATCCTGCTCTGTATATCCTATCTTCGTCCAACCATTATGGCGAACCACTTCCGGAGTGGAATAGCCATAAAGCATCGGAACTACCTGTTTGGTTGTCTGAATGTTAGGTTTATTCATGCTATTCCATCTCCTTTACATTAGTTTCGATAAATGCGATTTCCTCTTCGGAAAGCCCATATTTTTTATAGAGTTGCTTGTCAATGTTTGCTATGGATACAGACCAGTCGATATCGGATTTATCAGTGAAATCTTGACGAGGGACATATTTCCATACATCAGGCGTTAAATGCTGCGTAATTTTCAATACATTTAACATAGCTCTGGCAAACTTACTTTTTATATATTTCAACAGATTTGTTGCTTCAGCCTTGCTATCAAAGCATCCCACACTGATAAATGTTTCCGTAGATCCTATTCCCGGAATACCTAATACAGGTGCAGTAAGCGTTTCTCCAAAAACACCATTTCCATTTGCGCTTGGTAAAAAAATCTTATACTGAAACAAATTTTTAGGCTGATTAACATAATCGGAACGAATATACTTATATACTCTTTGAGAATTTTCTCTTCCCAAAATTCGAATATATTTATTACCGTCATTAGGTGCTTCATTAAAAAAGAACTGAGGAAGCCGATCAAATATATTCGTTGACATGTCGTATGGATGTCCTTTGCTTAACTGATCCATCGCTTCCGTATGTTCTTGATGTAACTTTTCAGTTAAACGATAAGCGGTACGTGTAACTACAAGAGTATCCATCGGAGCAAAATCAATCGTATTGTTTACTTTATGAAGAATATGATTGAGTGCTGGATATTTAGTAAATACAACAATGGGTTCATACGTAGCATCAGAAGTTCGATAAGTAATAGCTACTCCACCTTTAATATCCGTATTGGCAAATACCTTAGAAGCATCCTCCTCATAATGCATTACTTTAAAATGTGGATCATTTAGCATTTTTTCATTCCATGCCTTCGGAGTAGATCCAGCATTAAATAGAAATCTTGCCGGATGTATCATTTCCACAGAATCTGCTACCGCATAAGCCGCATCTAAAAATTTGTTATATACCGGTGGTGCATATGTATCATTTTCTCCTATGGCATTATCTTGATACGGCGGATTTCCAATCGCAAAATCAAACTTCATATCATCTACCTTCCTTCATGCTTTTGTATGTCAGTGACTTATCGCTACGCCAGTCATAGATCCGGCAGTACACTTCTTCCGGTTCTTCTGTATCCTGCTTTTCCGGCTCATCTGCTACCACAAAGTCAAATAGACTAAATTGATGGTATTCCTCTTTGGGCTTTCCAAAAGGGATTGTCCCGGATATTCCATCCATCTGCCACAGGTTCCAGACAATGACATTCACAATCTTTCGCAGTTCTGCATCTGTTGGAACTCTACCCCACCTGTCCTGCATATAGTCCACAAAAGTTATTAGCAGATTGATTCTTGCAATCAGAAGGCTGTCTCCCTGAAATTCATAACCATACACACTCTGATATGCCCGAAGCACCCATTTGAACCATTCTGTTTCATTGACTGTATTTTCATTTACCACACGTAGTTTTCTGTCTAAAATTCCTATCCGCTGCCTAATCTCAAGCAGTTCTCCGGTAGCTGCATCATAACGCGACACGATGTAGGGAGCTTCGCCACAGGTAATCTCAAGCCTTTTGGAATCGACATATTTTTTCCATCCATCCTCTGTGTCAAACCCCACTTTTTCTGTGTTTACCAGCCAACCCTGTTCCTGTTCAGTATTAAAAACATTCTTTCTTCCAAACCACTCCTCATCACAGTGGTTATTCATTTTGTTGCAAATCCATGAAGGCGTAAACACCTCTGCTTTGGCTTTGGTACGCTCCTGCTGTTGTTCCTTATTCTTTAGCACCCTCGGTTGTATCTCATACTGCGTAAATCCTTTTAAGATTTCCTCCGTCATTTGTTCCGTTTCCTTGATTGGAGTACCTTTGGAACTATATACCGAAGTTGCAAATATAATATTTTTCTTTGTTGTCTTATCCTTCAGCAATGCTTTAAGATTTTCACTGACCGGATAAGTATTCAGATTAATTAACTTATCCATTTTTATCCTCATTTCTAAAGCCAGCTATCCTTGATAGCCAGCTTGGAAAAAAAATGTATACTTTCCAGTAATCGTATACATAAAACCATTCTTACATATTGTATCACGAAATCAGTCGAAATTCAGTAATTTTCTGTCAAAACTTTGTGAAATTTCACAGTTACAAATCCAAATTTTTCTCATGAAAAAAAGTATACCATTTCAGTTAGAACGCATGAACTATTTAACTAGATTTTTCATATTTTACCGCTTTGCTATAAAACGTCTTAGGGCACATATTACAAGCCTTTGCAGCTTCTTCTATTGTGATTTTTCCTGCCCGCCAGTCTTTGTGCATCTGATAAAAGTTTTCCGGGATTGGTAATGGTGGTCTGCCGAATTTTACGCCCCTTGCTTTCGCTGCTGCAATTCCCTCCGCCTGTCTTTGCTTAATATTGGTACGTTCGTTTTCTGCGACATAGCTGAGCAATGCCAGAACAACATCACTGATAAATGTTCCGAGCAGATTCTTTTCTCTGCGGGTATCTAACAGCGGCATATCTATGACAACAATATCTGCTTTCTTCTCTTTCGTGATAATGCGCCATTGTTCATTCAATTCCCCGTAATTCCTGCCTAAGCGGTCAATCGACTTGATATACAGCACACTGTTTTCATTTAATTTTCGCAATAACCGCTTATATTGTGTTCTCTCAAAATCCTTACCCGACTGCTTATCCATATAAATGTTATTCTCAGGTACTCCCATCTCCGTTAATGCGATTTTCTGTCTATCCTCATTTTGCTCCTTGGATGACACTCGCATATATCCATAAATGTTTATATCTTCCATGTATTTTTGCCTCCCATCTGCCAATTTTTCCTACTTAGGTCTAGTATTTGCATGCATATTGGTATATAACCAACAGAAAGCTGATTCGATAAAATCAACCTTCTGTTGTAGTGTGTAATCATCATTGTATTATTCTTGATAACCGCCATCTATCCCACCTCCTTATCCGTAGATAGCCCGTAGATTCGTTTCATAAAATACTGTGTACTGACACGTCCTTTTATTGTCACGAATCCATCACCCTCAAGTTCCGCATTCAGCCGTCGTATCAGTTTATAGGAATACGATAGTGATACTCCCAGCATTTCCATGACATCCTGTGCTGTCAAAAATCTCTTGTTCTCCATAAGTTAATACCTCCTCTCTTTTGTTTTTATTATTCAGTTCATTTTCGAACGGTTTTGATGCGTTTTATATTAGCAGTTCATTTTGTACTGTCAATGCTTTTTGGCAAAAAACATTTCATTTTTGCACTGTTAGTGATATAATGTACGCGAAGGCAAAGTGAGCATGGAGTTTTGACGATTGATATGCGAAGCATAAACAAGCGGCAAAGTACCATGAGAACGCGCCCGCGAACGAGGAAAACCGAAGGTTTTTCGAGTTTTTGCCTTCGCAGAAAACATATTAAGTATTAATTTTATATGCATATTTTGTACCTCGTGTCTTCGTGCATTCTACAACACTCATTCCACAAATAAGGAGCAGTTAAAATGGGCGAGAAATTCACCAGCCGAGTAGGCTATTTGATTCGAAATTTCAGAATTGCATCTGACATGACGCAAAAAGAATTAGCCGATAAATGTGGATTAAACGAATCCACTATCAGAAACTATGAACTTGGAAACAGATATCCGGATGAAGCCACTTTATTAAATATTGCAAACAATCTAGGTGTCAGCTTTTATGCGTTGTCCGACCCTGATGTAGCAAATATATTCAGTGCTCTTCATGTGCTGTTTGACATTGAATGGGCATACGGACTACGACCTACTATGAAAGATGGAGAAGTATGCTTCAAATTCGAAGAGCGGCTTCCAAGTGCCGGTCCCCGCCCACAGGAAGACCTTGACAGCTTCCGAAAGATGGTTGAGTATTGGGCACGTTTACGAGACAAGCTTGAAGATGAAGAAATATCAGAAACGGAATATTACCTCAAAGAGGTAAAATACCCAATGAACCCAACAGCCCCGAATAAAGAATATACTGTATCGTTGAATCTGATGATGATGACGACCAGTTATTGGTTCAGAATATGAATGAGGATAACGATACAGAAGAAACTGCTGAATTGTTAAAAGACCTGTTTCCGGATTTCTCCTATGTGAAGAGGAAAAGGAAACCGAAGAAAGAGTAGTTCACCCATAATCACAGGAAAGGATTTATTATTATGAGAAGATTTATATATTTAGATACTGATACCCTTAATTCATATATTGCACAAATATATGATGGCTTGGTGCAAACACAAGAAACAGAGACTCAATCCAGTCAAGCAACTGATAAGCAATCAGAACGGACATCTAACATAGGAGCAGATGCTGATTTGAAAGTTTTTGGAAAAGGAATCGAAGGCAAAATAGATTTTACCTATCGACATTTAAAAGATACATCTAACACAGAGCTGATTAGTGATGTACAAACCAAACTTTTACATGATAATGCATTTGATCAACTTATGAATTATTTAACCAAGAACAAGCTTTTATCAAATCTTAATATTGGTGACTTCATAGAAATTAATGATGAATTTTATATTATGGATTTAGACTATTACAAAAAAATATTTAGCGACAAAAAATTTCTTGATTTTATAAAGAAAAGTGAACGTGATAAAATATTAGCCTTACTGAAAATACAACAGGATTTTGAATTAACTCAAGAAGGAGCTAATTCTAATGAAATCAAGAAAAACTACACAAACCTTGCCAAAAACAAATGTGCAGAATCTGATAAAGGCTATGATGATATAAAGGACATAATTGATATGCTTTGTACACTTGTTCCATATCGAAGAACCTTATGCATTGCAGACAATATGGTTGTGTTAAATGACAAATATATGCGTGATAACATTGATATGACATCTTTTAAATTCGGTGGTAAAATCAAAGTTCTCGGGTATATAACCAACAAAATAACAACGGATGCTACTGAAAGTTCAAATATTTCACCATTAGCTCAAGTTGGCATCGGTTTGAACCAAATCATGCTTTCATTTTTTGGTCAACAATCATCCTTAAATATTGTACATCCTATTGCAATATACTACGAATAAAAAAAAGGAGCTATACATATGAGATTTTGTGATTTATTTATTAGCTATAAAATTGGGTTAAAAGGCATAAAGAGTACTATCCCTTTTACAAAGCTACCTCTTTACCGAAAGATTTTTGTAATCATCTTTTTTGCAAGTGCTATTGTTAGTGGCATTTTATTACTGTTCAAACTAACTTTAGCCTCATATATCCCAATAGCGTTAGGAGCCCTTTCATTTATAATTTTTATTATAATAGATTCCCTAAAAAGAAATCTCGAAGCAATGCTTGACGAACACTATACACCTTATTCTGAAAGCAGAATGAAAATGGTTATTGAGGTATTAACTAAATACAATATTAATATTAACGATCCTGAATTACTTGATATGCTCATTAACGAAGCTAAATATGCACAAATTCATTGTGACTATTTAGCACCTTTAATAAAACCATTTAAAACATTAGGAGCAATAACTATTCCCATCATTGCGTTTGTTGCACAAAAAATTGGCGAAGCCGCTACACAAGATGAAATGATTACAATGGCTGCTCAAGCTATAACTTTAATATTGCTTATTTTCTCACTCATCTTTTTATTGACTCCTACAATAAAGGAACTTCTCTACATTGATTATAATAAATATAATGAATTTATATATGACATGAGACAAATAAAACTTTTTTATGCAAAAGAGGATTCTTCGTCTACAAATTAAAAAACACATAAAATAATTTCCAAAATTATTGTCATTTGATTGTCACTCAACCAAAAACGAGCCAAGAAACGCCGTAAATTCGGCATTTCTTGGCTCATGTACATTATTCAAACTCGGCAAGTTGTTTATTTAACTTAAATTGTTTTGTTTAAGTTTTATTCAAAATCTGCCGGTATTTTACTTTATTTACAAATTTTATTTTGGCTTACTGATTTTCTGTTGCCAAAGTGTTGCCATGACTTATTACCAAGTTTGTCAAATAAAGCAACTCTCTCTAACAAGAAATCAAGCAGACACACCAGAAACTGATTCTTTATGTCAATCAATCGTTTTCATTCCAATAACTATTGTCCCTGACAAACTATCTGCACTATTACTGCTTAAGAAACTCTTGGAAACCTGCTCATATGTAATATGCTGATCATTCGTAAGCACTATAAATTGTGTACCATGCGCTGCGTTGGGATCCTTTCCTGTCAAGACAATGTAATACTCAAAAAACATATCACCATCGACAACATATCCTCCGTCAACTTCTTCATACACCACACCCAGATTTTCATCTTCTTTTGAAATTCCCGGAGCCATTCGACTTTGTGAATCTGTATTATTATGTTGCAAATCGTCTACAATACCACTGCTTTGTACAATTGTTATAGCACTGCCATTTGTTTCATATGATCGAATGATATTTATGTTCTCATCTGTCATCTCAGTCAATTCTACCTCCAATCTCAAGGGATTTTCCCTAATGGCGGAGGTAACTACAAATGGTAATTTCCCAGCAACCATATCTGCCGAAATTCTCTCCTGCAATGTTTCAACATATGCCCTTGATGGTGTTTCATTTGATTGTGTGAATTCCATGATAGTCTTCAATTCCATATACCCTGTATCGTAGCCACAATCAAGGATGCACTCCCGCCATAGAGGTGCATCATCATATGCATAAACATAGGTAAATAAAAACTTTCCATCCGATGTCGGTTCTAAAACAGGCTGTCCATCCGGTGCACCTGAATAAAACCAGGGAACATATGCAAAGTTCCAATGATCCTCTCCTTCTTTTTTATCATTCAGGAGTAAACCAAAAGCGCCATATTCTGCGCTCATAATACCATAGACTTCATATTCATCAGTATCATCGTTTGCCATTTTTATTAATACATCCGCATCCTCCTTAAATTCCACAGTATTATTCCAGGAATATGCATTTTCCAAACCGACTCTGCTAACAACTTCTGATAAGACATTATGGTAAATCGAATTTGTTTCTTCAAATATTGTATGGTATGACGACTGAATATCCATCGCATATCCCAGTTCCCCAATTGTTGTATCGTTTACCAGACAATAAAACTTGATATCACCATCTTTTTCATATGGAGCACGCTTTCCGTCAAAAACAACTTGATCTGAATACTTATCCCTATATAAGTCATAACCATCCAAATTGTACGGTTCCCTCCACATCTGATTATCCGCCACAGAATAAACATACATCATATTACTAGATACCGGACTTAATAAAACCTTTGAGCCATCTTCTGTGGCAACTATTTCACATGCATTATCACCTTGCGTATCATTGCACCCTATAGGAGCCAAATCAACACTTCGAATGATTTGGCTTTTTGTTACATCATATACAAACAAACCATAGTAACCGCCAAAGATGAACATACTTTCATCTGCATAATACATAGTACTTCCATCTGCTCCGGTAGTAGCTGACAAATCGATGGTCGGTACACTTACCTCTATTATATCCTGCAAAGGCGCAATTTCCGCAGTAGTGTCCTTATCTGCTGCAATTCGAACCTCCACATCTTTTACAGTCACATGAACTGTTTTTTCTTCTGCTGTATCATTACTTGCATAAATACCTACTTGAAACCATGCTCCTTTCTCAACCTCCATTTTGGCAGGCATTCCCGGCGTCGCATACACAGGCTCATCATAGGCATTTTCTTCCTTTACCTCAACACCCTTCAGTTGGATTGCGGTATCTCCGACATCCTGTCCTACTAAAAAGGAAACAGTTTTCCCTTTCGGCGATATCTCCTCATCTGCAAAAACAAGTGCCCCTTCACACTCTGCCGGAATATGAAATGTTATTTCATATGTATTATTTTGAGGGTTTGTTAAAAATAATACAGAAGTTACCAAAATTGAAATGACCGCTACTGCAATAATCCAAAATGTAGGTTTTTTATAATTCAAAATAGATTTTATTCTTTCTTTTACTCCTACTTCACCAAAAGCAAGCGGACACGCCAATACATGTTTTTCTGATTCACTAAACGAAAGAAGAACTTTGGAATAAATCTTCTTCTGCTTTGCATCCATATCTTTAATCACTTTCTCATCACATGCCAGTTCTATATCTCTGCAAAAAAGAATATATGCCAGCCAGCATAGCGGATTAAACCAGTACACTGAAAGTAAGCCAAAACCAAACGGCTTCCAAAAATGATCCAAGCGTTTTAAATGTGCTCGCTCATGGGCTATTACACTTTCCTTTTGTTCTTCATTCATTCGGGAAGGTAAATATATACGTGGCTTGATTATTCCAAAAATAAAAGGAGAATCTATCCGGTCACAGATATATATGTTTTCCGTTGTACGTATAGACAGTTTCACTCTTCTCCATATCTTCAAGCAGCTTCCCAAAGCGTATACCGCCAGGATAACAACGCCACCCAACCAAATGATTGAAAAAATATGGAGAGGATCCGTGTTTTTCTTTTCTACTGTTACCACTTCATGATCATAGCTTTCCGCATATCCCTTTACATAACGATCAGAACCCGTCGTTTTCGATAGAACATTTGGCATTCCTACATAGTTATCCATGCTCACAACTTCTGCATCCGGAGCCAGACTAAATTTGCTTTCAATAGAAAACGGACATACAAGCCTTATTGCTACCAACGCCCATAAGAGGCATTTGATCGACTTTGGAGATTTATTAAGTATAAAGCGAAGCAACAAAACTACAGTTATAAGAATTGATGCCTGAATACTTAAATTAAGCAATTTTATAAATATACCTTCCATACCTACTCCTCCTCAAAGGAATCTATCATCTGCCTGATTTCATCTATTTCAGCTTTGCTTAGTTTTTTACGTGTAGTAAACGCTGCTAAAAAAAGGCTGGCAAGGAACCCTCAAATGTGTCTTCCACAAATTTCTCACTTTGAGCGGCACCAAACTCAGCTTTTGTCATAAGTGATGATACGATTCCATTTTCATTCTTAAAGATTCCACGTTCACATAGACGCTTAAGCATTGTATACGTAGTTGATTTTTTCCACTCCAACTCTTTTTCACATATCTTAACAAGTTCGCCGGATGGAATGGGTTCATGGTTCCATATAATATCGGCAAACTGTGATTCAACATTTCCAAGCTTCAATTCTACCATAGCAACCTCCTTTGATCTAACAGTATTAGACCGCTTATTGATATAAGTCTAATATCGTTAGACCATATTGTCAAGTATAATTTCATCATTGTCTTATTTATAATCAAATTGTTCAAATCATATTTTTTAAAAACAGTTTAGTCTATTCGCTATAACAAAGCTTCTTTCGGAAGAAATTGGTGTTTACCCTGCCAGATACAGTCAGATAACCAAGTTTCTGCAATTCTGTATTCAGCTCTCTTACAACCTTATAGGCATAAGACTTTGATACGCCCAGTTCATTTGCAACTTCTTCCACCGTCATAAATGATTTGTTCTCCATACAACCTCCTCCTTTCGTCATTATTTGTTGTTCGCCGTTCTCCCTCACTGGTTCCTAACAGGTTGCCTTGCGTGGTACTTTGTCGTGTTTCCATCCCTTCGTACGCTCGCTTTCGGTCATCGCATATTTTTCCGGATGGTATCTGCTCGGACGGTCATTCAGTTTTAACTTAACTTAATTTGTTTAAGTTTCTGTTTGTATGATACTAAACATTTTCCGTTAAGTCAAGTGGTTTGCAGAAAAACCTTAAACATTTTTATTTAAGTTCTTCTTGCTATCCTCATTAACACATGTTATACTCTACTTAAACATTTCTGTTTTACCTAACAGATAAATGGCAACAACATGACAGGAGGCAATGCCTCTGCTCCAGCAATGGCAGTCGCATTTTCCTTCGGAAAACAAGGAGGCATTACTATGGCAATCGGGCAACGAATTCGATTTTTTCGTAACAGAAAAGGCATGACACAAAAGCAGCTTGGAGAAGTCCTCGGCTTTCTTGGCAAAACTTCTGATGTCCGTATGGCGCAATACGAATCAGAAGCAAGAGTACCCAAGCATGACCTTGTAAAAGAAATGGCTGGTATCTTTGATGTTAGCACTCATGCACTTACCGTACCGGATATAGATACCTACATCGGTCTTATGCACACCTTTTTCGCATTGGAAGATATGTATGGACTGAAAATTGACGAAATGGATGGAGAAGTAGTCTTACGTCTGGATAAGTCCGACTATTCTACCTATTCCTCAATGGATAAAATGCTCCGTGCATGGCTCACCGAAGCTAAGAAGCTGGAGACTGGCGAAAGCACCAAAGAAGAATATGATGACTGGCGTTACAAATATCCTGAACTGGATACACACCAAATCTGGGCTAAGGTTCCTTCACAAGAACTTTTTGATATGTTAGAGAAAGAACTCAAGAATACTAAAAAAGGAGAACAGACATGAAAATTAATATTCCTAACACAGTTCCATCAAAACCATTACCACAAGCATCTTCATCTGATGATAACAACGCTCCTTGGGAACATGACACAACCCGTCAGGAACGGGATCATGTAATAATTGATGAAAAATTAGATACGGAACTTGACTTAGATTAATTTCCACAAAATAAGCATGAAAAAACCTTACCAATTTTCAGTTGTCATATCTGAAAATCAGTAAGGTTTTCTTATGCTCATAAAGTAATCTTATTCATTGAATAAGGAAAAACTGTTGCCAAATCGTTGCCAATACTTAAACATTTTTGTTTGGAAGCCGCATAAATACTGGGTTCTTTTGGCACTCCACCTTATTCAAACTCTTTTTCGGGTTTGATTTTTCATATTAATCTAATGTTATCAGGTGTTGAAGTCGTATCATTTTGATACGTTTTTACATCTCGTCAATGTGGTTTCTAAACTACTGTACCCAAAGTACCCAAAGCACCATTTTTAATAGTCTTTTTCCATACTGTCTTTTGCAAAAATATATTCTTTATTCTCTACAGATAATGAATTAATCAAAAAAGCACTTTTACCATCTTGATGTACTGTTATTGAAACACAATACACACCCGATTCATTTATTACTTCTTTCAAATCAAACATATATTTCCAATGTAAACATTCACTGTTTATTAATATTCCTTCTGCCACCTTTTCACCTTCAACTTCATTATTAACGTACTTATCTTCTCGTGCAAACAACAATTTTTCCTTTTCAACAGACTCTGTGTAAATTTTTTCTCCATCCATATTCCATATTTCTATATCCAGTCCATTATAGTTTTCTGCTGATGTATTACAAATTTCCACTATACCATCAGCATTATAACTTACACTAATTGTTGCTTTATTATTCACAATAAATATAGCACTTATAGTAAAACATAATAATACTACAAACATCCATTTTGCAATTTTTCCTCCTACCTTCAGAAGAATTCTCTTAATTTCCTCTTTACTCTTATGTTTTACCCATTGCACAACAAGAACAATTCCAACAACTGCACACAGACAAGAGACCAAAATCCCACTCCATTTTTGACTCTCCTCTCCATAAATTGCAGATAATGGAATAGATAAAATGAATACAAAAATAATCATTATTGTATATATTCTAAAATCACTTAGTAAGTACATGTATCTGTTGTCTGATTCCTGATCATACTGCTTATAATTTTGATCCAGCGTATTGTACCTTTTTAGATCACTTATTACATACAACACTATGTCAATAAATATAATAACTGATGTTGATAATGCGAATGAAAAAAGTGCTTGCAAATACCAATACATTACCCCCTGCTCCGACCACACATTTAAAGAACTAATCGTCATCTTAAATAAAAAAGCACACAACGTTCCTATCACCGCAACAATAGCTATAATTGCTCCTAATCGGGTTGTTCTTCTTTGCTCTTTCTCAGCAGCATCTACCAATATCTCTTGCTGGTTTTCTACCTGATTTTTATCAACATCAGCACCCAACACCTCCTGCTGATTTTCTACCTGCATTTTTTGTATTTCTCTTTTTTTCATATTTTTATTTTTCTTCTTGTGTTTCTTTTTTCTCATATATTCCTCCATAAGAACAACAGTTTTCATTATAACATAGCAAGGAAGCAAAATGACTTTGCCATATTACTTCCTTGCCTGATACTTTACTATATTACTTCTCTTTTCTTACCCCTTTAAAAGGTGTGTTACTAGATGTTTTTACATCCATGAATTTTCCTGTTTGTGCATCTCGCTTAGTCCATAATCCCGTTGTCGGATTATATACCTGCGATCTACCTCTAACTGCTCCCACTCGAGAATTATCTCCAACTGGTCTGTTTGTTGCCATAAAAATAGCCCTCCTATTTCATTTTGATTGTTTGTGTTTTGTTCTGGTTGTCCCACCGCTACTCAACGAAGTCTTAACTCTTACTCTTCTGTTTGATATTGGTTTTGCAGTGACTCTTACTCAAATTGTCTTTCCCATTTTCAATACCATACCTTTCTCAGTTGGGAATTATATCTTGAAATAGAAGTACAGTTTCGCTATAATCTATTTGAACTATCAAGATTCGGAATACCAACTGTGTATCCGATGTTGCGGTATTGCTTTGCAGAGCAATACCGCATTTATATTTAAAGCTCTATTATTCGAGCCCTAAACATACTTTTATTCATTGGTTACATGAACTACATTTCTTACTCTCACATCATGATGAATAAAGTTGCGGTTTGTAAGTTGTTGCGTCACTTCATCATAAACCGGAGCTGTATGTTCTGGATCTCGAATAGTTAAAATCATACAGTATTCCTGACTTAACTGAAAATCCTTTTTCACAGCTTCCTTTTCAATAAAATCGCGATATAAACCTTCTATCTTCAGATACCACTTGCGTGTAGATGGCAACCACTTATCGCGATTTGACGGGGTCATATCAGCTAAATCAATTGCATACTTCTTAACTGGATGGAACTTTTTACCATACTTAACCAGTGTACATTCCCGTTCAAATCCATTTATAGGATGTATTCCCTTCGCACTTGCGCTATATAAGCTATCAGATAAAAGGTTTTGATTATCATCCACACCTCTAGGATTTTTTATCGTCGGTTTTGTCACATCACGATCTTTCTCAGTCTCATATGTACCAAAAAACACATCGATATTTGATTGGCAATATTCTCCTGCCTGTTTTTCATCTACAAGTGATTTATTTACCAATGTAAGAATAATCTGTCCTCTAAAAAATCCATTTTCATCTACCAGACTTGTCGGAAAAGGAAAATCAAACATTTCAATAAAGCTTCCCTTTTCCAAAGTATCCCTCAAAATTAGTGTTATCTCATCTGGTGAATTGTAAAGTATCTCATTGGCACCTACAGGCATTCCAAATCCCATTTGTGCAACCTTATCTGTCATTTTCATTTTAATATCCGCCGGATACTTTGCATAATGAATCATCAACGCCCTAATAAGTAACGCATCAAAATCCTCATGCATCATGAAAGCGAGTTCTGCAGCTATTCTAGACACTCTTGGGGTAGAAAAACTTGTTCCAACATTTTTATAGATATTTCCATCTAAACCAAATGACGGAACTCCATTGATAACCAATTTCCCCTTATCAACTCCAGCATTACCTCCATAAAATACCAAATCCGGTTTTACAATACTTGCAGGTCCCGGTCCAACTCTTGTAAATGGCGAAGGCATATTGGGTTCGGCATAATCATGCTCCCCCTGCGTTTCTGCAATTGAACCTACAACTAAAGAACGCACTGAATCTGCTGTCTTACTTATTCTGCTTTTGGGTAAACCTTTTGCAAAATTGTTACAATTTCCAGCTGATTTAATTATCAGAACATTATTCTCATCTTGGATATTATCCAAAGCCATACCAAACTCTGAAAATTCGTCTAATTCACTTTCCATTGTCGTTCCTAGAGATAAATTCCATATCTTTATCTCAGGATTGTTCTCAACTGCTTCACGCACATGATCAATTAATTCTTCCGGATAAATTGTCATTGTATTTCCAGGATGTACTACAGCATTAAATAATCTCACTCCACTTAAGGCTGAGATATTTGTACCATTCAGTTCATCTCCATATTCAATGATACCTGCAACGAAGGAACCATGGGAATTATCCTGATATTCCTTTGGATAATTTTCATGTACAACCGCCTCTTTCCAAGGTGCTAAGTACGGAATGTCCGCTATGCCCGTATCTAATACTCCTACCACTGGGTATTCTTCCGTTTCCTCTGGTTGTTTTACAACGACTACATTATCAGAATCTAAAATATCCATAGTTGCCATTATCGGATATGTCTTTTCAGCCGAATAGACACTCTCAAATTCTCCCATAGCATTCAGCTGTTCCAAGTTGTCAATTGTGACCCTATAAATCGTCATATCTGTAGTAAATCGCACCTTAGAATGAATTTTAATACCAGCCGCTTCACAAGATTGTTCAAATAAAATCTTTGCCATATTATTCAAGTCAAAATCATTATAATCACATAATCTAACTCGATAAACATTGTTATCAGAATCATACGGTTCAACAAAAGGTGAAAACACATCTATTCCAGAAATTGAAGAAATAAGAGTTGCCTCATCCTCTCTTCTTCCTATTACCTGGCTAATTGTACTTAGCAGACTTTCCTCTGTAACCATTGATAGCAACTGCCTATCTCCATACACACCTATCACATTATCTTTGCCGTCATTTTCTAGCAAATTTACAATTCTTCCTCTATGTGTCTTGGCAATTGCTTTATCAATAACCGTCGTTGAGATAATCATTGGCAATGCTCGCTTATTTTCTTTCCATTTTTGAAAAGAATCTTGTATGGTATTAACATTTTTACTTAAGTAGTCTACACGTTTATTTAATTCTTCTCCATGAAGTACCCAACTACCTTCATGACTATCTCCTCCGCCCTCAGTACTTCTATCATCATAATCTTTTCGTTTTTCGAAAATCTTTATTGGCAAATATTTTTCACTCAATTTTTTTCACTCCTTTCCAAACAGTTTTTTATTTGTCTTGTTGAAACATTAAAATATAAGGACGCTTGTTTTTGCGATACCCCATGATCAATCATATATTGTACCATTTGCTCCATAGTGTAATTTCCATGATTTTTAAATAAATATGCTTCGACTAAAATATCTGTAAACTTAACTTTATTCTCATCCTTTAATACTAGTTTCTTTACCATATTATTTAAAATATTTTTAATATCCGAATACGACAATCCCAATAATGCATCATATACCTTTTTCCATTGTCCTGGCTTTATTTGGCTTACATCAATAAATTCCGGCATATTTTTTTTATCATACTTGCAACTTCAGCCAATTCAGGCTTCGGCATTTCAATTACAGTTTGAAACCTTCTCCAAATTGCACTATCTAACAATTCATGATGATTGGTAGCTGCAATCAAAATTCCATTTTGACAATACTCATCCATATTTTGAAGTAAACTATTTACAACACGCTTTAATTCTCCCAATTCATGATGATCGTCTCGAGCTTTTGCTATCGCATCAAATTCATCCAAGAACAATACACATGGTTGCTTTTTAGCAAACTCAAATATTTTATGAATGTTTTTCGCAGTGTTTCCTAGCAATGAAGAAATTAATGTATCTAATCTTGCTACAACTAATGGCAATCCCAACTGTGACGCAATATATTTTGCTGCACTTGTTTTACCACATCCCGGATGTCCATATAACAGCAGCGACATATTGAACTCCAATCCAATCTGATCCATCTTTTCTTTGTTATTTATTGTTTCCATGAAATCCATCAATTTCAATTCAACAGCCTTAGATAAAATCAAATCATTTACAACCGGTTGGTAGTCTATTTCAACAATATTCATTCTACTTTCTTGATCAACAGGTGGCGGGGCTATAAGCGAATCTGTAACAGCCTTACTACGGTTCTTTCGTTCCAATATATCACCAATTCTCTTGCTTCCTCTTTCTTCTCCGTCTGCCGCCATTTTTTTCGCTAATAACTGTGCAAAACTAGCAACTTTATCTTTATCTCTTTCTAAACCAGCTTCAATGATTTTTCCTATCTCCGAATAATACATATGCATTCTCCTTACCTTATCATTTATATATATTATACCACATAAGCGTTTTATTTCAAGAAAAATCGTTTTATTTTTATGTTTTTCGTTTCGTTTTACTGTTTTTGCGTTTCATTTTAGATATTTTCGTTTTGTTCATACACAATAATAGGCGGCAATCTATGTTTGATTACCGCCCATTTTTATTAAACCGATAGCCGACACCCCAAACCGTCTGTATGTATATTGGCTTGCTTGGGTTATCTTCTATCTTTTCCCGTATGTTACGAATATGGCTCATAACAATGTTGTAATCCCCGAAATATGGTTCTTCCCAAACACTATCATATATCTGTTCTTTGCTGAATACTATTCCGGCATTTTGAGCCAACAACAATAATATTTCAAATTCTGTATATGTAAGTTCAATCTCTTTTTCGTCACGAACCACAATCCGCTTATACTTGTCAATACAAAGTCCTTCAAAATGAAGTTTTTCTTTACAGAAGTCATCATGTTTCAGAACTTCTATTTCTTCATTAGCATATGACAAAAAACGATTGAAAATATGCTCTTCTCCATCCTCAAATGATAGAATTAAAATCTTCCCAAATGATCACCCCATTTCACATCCTGTACAAGCCAATTATTTTTATGCAAATTGTTTTGTCTTATAAGATACCAATCCTTTTACCAAACACCCTATGGCAAAACAAATATTTATTCCCAGTACAATATACCATATCTCATATATGTCATTTACAATTCCCGTCATGACAAGAAAAATCGGCATAGAATCTACTATAAGCCAAATGATTCCCCCGAAAAACATCCTTATCAATACAGGAAGTCCCCAACATACAGCCGCAATAATTACTGCACCAAAAGAGCTATCCTGATATGCAGAAACGCATAGCGTAATGGTGCATAACGATAAAAGCGCCTGTAAAGCTAATCCTAATAAAATACCAAGATATTTCAAAAATAATACAGGTTGAAGCATATGTTGAGAAAGCACCATCCAGGATATATTTTCAAATCCCTTCAAACCATATATCATCCAAAGCATAAGACTAAATTGACTAGCACAAACCACATAAAAATGAAAATAGTGAATGTCATAGAAGCCAAAATTTTTGCAGGAACATCTTTTCTTCTTCCTTCTTCCGTGCTAAAAATTAATGGCAGCATTTTCGTCTGGCTTTCCTCTGCGAAGATGGTCGACACTCCACAAATAATCAATATGCTTCCTAAAATCAATCCAAACTGAAGCATTTCAGCGAATACCTTCCATCCCGTTGTATATGCCAAATAAGGTGTTTTCCCAATTTCATCATAAGCTTTTCCCAACTCTGTTTCCCCAGAAAATACCTCTCCGTTGGAAGTACACCATTTTCATGCTCCATTGGTAAAATATCTTGTAACAAAATCATTTAAAAAGTTTCCATCTCTCCACCCTGGCATATTTTCCTCAAATTTTGTAGGCAAACCATATTTTTCAATTATTTGATTCACTTTTTCATCCGTCAAATCACCTTCAAATTCTTCCGTAATCTTCCGATTCATCTGCACTGCTTCATAACCGGAATAAAACTTCCCATCTACTGTCGCTATTTCTCCACCGACCTCTGCAAACCAAAAATACAGAAACAGCAATCCTGTCGTAGCCAACATTCCTATTTTAAATATTTTATTTTGAAATAGTTTAAAAAGCTCCATCTTATAAAGTCGCATTTTTTTCTCCCCCTGCTATTTGTGTAAGATAAAGATATGCATCTTCCAGTGTACTTTCTACATTTTCTGCACCTGTAGCTGGCTGTCTTTCTGAAACAATTCTTAGTTCAACATTTTCTCCACTACTTCTCATATTGCTTACAATGAAGCTACTGGTTATCTGCCCTGCTTCTTTTTCAGAAACAATACACTTCCAAACACATCCTTCTACTTTATCAGTAATCTCTTTCTCCGTTCCTTCTTGAATCAGTTCTCCATTCTTCATAATCAAAATACGGTCTGCAATATAATCTATATCAGATACGATATGCGTAGACAGTAAAACCATCCTATTTTTTCCAAGCGAACTAATCACATTACGAAAGCGTACTCTCTCCTTTGGATCAAGCCCTGCTGTAGGTTCATCTAAAATCAAAATTTCAGGATTATTTAGAAGTGCCTGTGCAATTCCTATTCTTCGTATCATACCTCCTGAAAAAGTCTTCAGCTTTTTCTTTTTCACATTTTTTAACTCTACCATATCTAAAAGTTCGTCAATACGACTATCGGCATAGTCTTCCGGTAGCGCTTTCAATGCCGCCATGTATCGCAAGAAGCGTTCTGCAGTAAAATCACCATAATATCCAAAATCCTGTGGTAAATAGCCCAATAACCTACGATACTCTGCTCCCATACTGTCTATCTCAATATTATCACAATAAATACTTCCCCTCGTTGGCTGCAAAACACCACAAATCAATCTCATTAATGTTGTTTTTCCCGCACCATTTTCTCCCAACAGTCCATACACACCATTTGTAAATGTATAATTGAATTTTCTGACTGCTTCTTTATCCTTGTATTTTTTTGTACATCCATCAACTTTAATTCGTGCATAATACTTCTCCTTTTTCCATTTTGCTAAGCAATTTTTTTATCTGTATTACAAATAAAAGTCCCGACACAAGAAAAGCTACTGCCCATATCCAAAGAGTTGTTACAAAAAGTGCTCTCGGAATCGAACCTATTACTCCATAACTTATTGATAATAAGATGGCACTCATGCCAAATAAAGATGAATTCTTTCCTCTTGTTTCCATTGATAAAATCCCTAATGCAGTTATACTTGATACTAGATATGGAGTTAAAATATACAGCCCCACCTGTAATAATCCAACGCTCAATGATAGATCAAATAGCCAGACTATCAAAAACAATATCATAACATTTATCATCCCAGACAATACCAGCCATGCAGCAACACACTGTTTTGTATTGAAATAGCAGCTTTCTCCTAACTCTGCCATTTTTCCAAAAAACAATTTATCAATCACACTAATAGACGTTATGCTAAGAATACCTGCTCCAACCATACATACAGTAATCATCCCATTTTGATTCAATCCGGTATATTGCAATGCTGTAATAAAAATAATTCCTAAACAAATAAGGACACCATAAACAGCAAAAAACAATTTATCCATGTACCAAAATTGATGAAGCAAAATATTTTTTGTAGACATCATCGGCGTTCTCTGCTTTTCCATTTCCTCAATTATTGCATAATAAGTCTTTTGTTTTCTTATTTCATCAACATGAACTTGCTCATCTGCCTTTGCAAAAAAGAGTCTTTATCTCGCTATCTCTCATAATCATTCTCCATTAACTTTTTTAACTGATTTACACCTAATCGAAATCTTGACTTTGTAGTAGAAACACTGCACCCCATAATCTTTGCAATATCTTTAAATTTCATTTCTTCATAAATACGCAGAATAATAACTTCCCTCGTATCCTGCGAAAGTTCCTTTAATAAATTTCTCAAATAAACGGCATCCTCCGCTTCGGTCAGCATATCTTTATTATTTGGAATTTTATCAATCTCCTCCCATTCGATGGCTGTTACTTTTTCTTTCTTATCCCGGAAATAATTAAAACATATATTTCTTGCAATAGTCAGGAGATAACCTTTGAGATTATGATGTTTATAGGAAGTTCCATATTTCATAAATTTCAAAAAAGTTTCCTGAGCAATGTCGTAGGCATCATCCTCTGTTTGAACCATATATAGACAAAAGCGATAAATATCTGCATAATATCGTTCAATAATAATACCGACTGCCTCTTTATTTCCGCTATGTACTTTTTGAATCAATTCGCTGTCTTTCATAGCGTTTTCTCCAATCATAAAACGTCTTACATCTTATATAACCACTACAAAGTAAAAAAAGTTCACTATAAAATTATTTTTTAATATTTTTTGCCATTCATTCTCAAATACGCACAATAGCTCGCTTAATTCTACTTCCTGCAATTTATTATATAACTATTTTCCGCACCTGCGTTTACATTATGTTCAAACTGGTTGCCCTTTCAAAGCATTATTACTTTCTGCCTGTTTTTCTCTTATCTTAGCCATTGCAATATATTATTTCCTCTCTCACAATCTCTTCTGCTCTTGCCCGGATATTATTCATCTTCTGCGCCCAAAGCATCTGATTCTCCTCTTTCAACTGCTCTATCACTCCTTCACGTTCTGCCATCTGCTCCACCAGTACATCAAACTGTAACTCTGCCTGTTCCTGCACCATGAGCAGATGTTCCTTTAGTTTTCCACTTAGAACCATCCCCTGATAAATGCCACTTTTATATTCTTTCAGATAATTTTTCCGCATCAATCGAACTTTCTCAGTTCTTCTCCCGGCTCCGGATCAGGAATTATGTTCGGTATCAAATAATCTCCACACTTCTCGTAAGTTAAATTCATTGTACGTTCCTCACTTTCTTCAAATTTACATTTCCTGCTGCAATTTTTTCTTCTTATCCAGCATTTCCTGTTGTGTTATCTTTCTCTGTCGATTCTGCTCCGCTACATCCGCTTTTTTCTCTTCGAGTTTTTGCTTGAAGGATTTTGGCGCCAGTGATTTTACAAACTCCACAAACGCCTCTCCAAGTCCCCTTGATGCCACAAACTGTTTTAACTTCTCAATCTGGTCAGTAAGGGTTGCTATTTTCTTCTCCAAAGCAAATATTTTCTTTTCATATTTTTCCAGCAAATAATTCCTTGATACTGCCCGGCTGAAAGCATCCATAATCTTATTCCAATCATTTTTCTTTACCTTGACATATTCCTCACCGCCAAACAGATGATTGACCGGAATTGCTGCACTTTTTATCTTCTTGGTTTCTGCATCTACTTCTTTTGAAATGTTCTTTAGGGTAGTTGCTCTCAGATCATGCTTCGCAAGTAATTCCTGATTGCTTTTATCCCTTGCCTCCAGTTCATCAATCTGATTCGCCAACTCCCCGGCTTGTGTAGCAAGTTCCCTGTTATGTATCTCCATTTCCTCTGCCTGTTGTTCCAGTGCTTCCACTTTCTGCATCGCAGCTTTATACTCCGGCAGGGTAAGGTTATCTCTCTGTACGCCCAACACCTCGATATCAATCCCTTTTTCCTGACAAAGTTCCGTCAAATAAGTTCGCTCCCTCTGTTGCCATGCAACTGTTTCATTTTCCTTTTTGCTGACCGCCTTTGCAAATCCCATTTGCTGCAATGCCTTAGTCAGACTGTTGCGTGTTTTCATGCCTGTTTTATAGCCATTTGCAACCGGAATATAATCAATGTGCAAGTGTGGCGTTGCTTCATCCAAATGCATAACACAATTAAACAGATACAAATTGGGATTACGTTCCTGAAATGTTTTTGCATATTGCTCCAATATTTCAATGGCTGCCTTTGCCTCCTCAGTAAGTTTTCCATCTGCACCCACCACAGGAGTATCATCCTTTTTGCCTATCTGAACGATATTCTCGTAGAATGTCTTTTCCTTATTACCAGAATTCTCTATTTCTTTCAGATAATTTTCTTTTCTGCGATCCTTTCGCTTTTGTGCTACATTATAATCCCTAAGTGCCTGCCCAAAGCATTTCTCATATGCCTGTTCCAAAGATTCCTGTATATAAATTCGGTTCCAAACTGTCCTTTCGGGTACCACATTATTACTGATAAACTCTCGGTTATTATGTGTCAGATGTCCCTTTCCCTTTGGAAAAGAAATTGTTTTTGCTCCCAGTCTTTTTACCTTCTTTCTTCTGTTCATGCTCTAAATACTGCTTTATAGGAACCTTCTCAAACATTAGCAGTTCGAGAAGTATCGCCAGCTCCACTGGCTCTTTTGTTACTTTTGTCAAAAGTAACTCCTTATTAGTTTTGACGCAGGCATCAAAACATAAGTCGCTCTCCGAGGGCTCTGCGAGGCTCTTGCCAGCCCTGTAGCTGGCATATCTGCCATAGAATACATGGCAGATTGCTCACTCCGTCAGATAACCCCTTCCATCGTTCACTCTGGCTGACGGTACCGGATATATCTACTCCGGTACCCAGTCACCCATTGCCAGTGCCATCGTCATCATTGCATCTGACATATCCGGCTCTGGCACTTCTGCTGCTTCTTGCTCCATCTCATCTCTGTGATCTCCGGTCTGTGAAGCAGCAGGTAGGGCATTTCCATATATACTTTCCATTTCCTCCAGCAATTCTCTCTTTAGCGTTGCTAACTGCATGGAAAGCATCTGCTCCGTTACACATTCCGCATTGTTTTGTTGAAATGCCCCCTGTTCTATTGCATGGTTTCCATCCAATATCTGAACAAATGCATCTGAAAGTATTTTCCCGTAAGAACCTTCTTTTCTTGTAATGCTCTGCAAATATTCCCATGTTCTACGCTGGTTTTCATCATCCATGCAGAACCGCACATTGCTTGAATGATACTCTTTCCGCATCTGAATTATCCTCTCATTCGTTGTTTCATCATGGCAAGTGCCTCATAACCTTTTGCATTAGCACATATATCTGTAATTACGGTTACTTCCGATTTTGCTGTCAAATCAGAGAAATTTTTTAAAAGGCATCCTCCGCCACCAATGATAAAAAGGTGCACCAGTTCTTCCCTATATCCATGCGCTGTGAGTTTCTTCATAATTTCTACCGTATAATTTTCCGCAACCCGCTTGGTAGTCATAGCTACTGCATCTGTCCTGTCCCCGATTCCATTCCTCAAAAGCGGCTCAATCAACATCTCCGACACATCCACTCCACTGTGCTTTGATACTTCCTTTTGTATCTTTTCCATACACTGATGTACCCCGAACACTTCTGTACTGATGCTGTTCTCTATCGGTCTGCCGTCGTGAATTTCCAGAATACTCATGGTTCCGTTTCCTATATCTACCAACATATTCATCCCCGGCATAGAGCCTTGATTATGGACTGCTGCAAGTCCCTGCGGAAAGATTTCCAATCCGCATAAATGGACTTTATATCGTTCCTTGCGAAATGAGAAATCCAGCTCCTTTTCACGCATAAGATACTTTCTCCATTCCGCTGCCTGCGTCTTTACCCATGCAAGCGGCAATCCCACTGCAAGCACCACATCTGCCTCATGCAATCCTCTATACTTCATTTCCTCTGCCAGTCCTGCAAGTGTCAGAATATAGAAATCATCCGATTCCGTTTTATTGCCCTGATATACCAGATGGCTCTCACCAATCACGTAATATTTATCCCTATACTTTACATAATTGGTACTGACAATCGGCTCCTCGTCATAACACTCTATCCCAGTCTGAAATACCCGGTGTGCTGTCTTGATATTTCCATAACCATGATCCAGACCTATATAAATTTTCCCTGTTGCTTTATTGCTTTTCTGATAATTGAATTTCTGCATCTATTTTTCCTCCTGCTGTTTACATTGTTATTGCAATACTCTTTTTCTTTTTTCCCGTTTACATTGTTTACAACTGCTGTACCTTGCGTATTTACTGAATTTCTTCGTAAACCATAGTGTTTACTGCCTCCGCATACACAGGTGTAAACAAAAATTGTAAACAAGGACTAAAAAACTTATTTTTCATCAAATAGTGTTTCTGCATGTTCCGGCAATTTATGAAATTCTTCTTTATCGACTATCCTGCGCCATCCTCTTTGTATGCCATATTCTGCAAATCGGTGGGACGATATTTTCTCCCAACCGAAAATACTGTTGTTCATGACATTATTGATTTCCTTTAATTCCCAGTCCTTCGGCATATCGTATTCATGGTCAAATGCTTCTTTGTAAATCATGATGCTGCATACATAATCCTGTGACAGTTCATCTAGCCACAATTGGATAATTCCGACTTTCGCATCCTCTGGCATAAACTCTTTCTGCATCTGGCGCAGATAATTTTCCGTATCTTTGGATAATTTCAATTCATGCTGACCGCTTCCATACAGCTCCATTGCCTCCGCCCATGCCTGAATGATATAATCCCTTGCCTCTTTCTCGTCCTCTAAAATATGCTTCTCCACTCTGTCCGGATGTACCAGTATCGGTGCAAATCTACGATTGCCGGTTCTGTCTAATGGTAAAAAATCCATACTGTTTGATGTGCCGACAAACACGCATTGTCTCGGTCTGTCCTCTGGATGCGTTTCATAAGGGATTTTATAAGTTTCTTTCTGTCTGCTGATAAATGACTTAATATCTTCTATGCTTTTAGCATTCACAGTAGCCATCATCTCTGACATTTCAATAATCCAATGCCCCTGCATTTTCCGGTATACATTGTCATCATCCATGCGCTTCAGATCGTCCGAGAACCATTCATCATTGATTGCAAGGAACCGGAAAAATGTAGACTTTCCTGCACCCTGTCCACCCACCAGACACACCATAATTTCATATTTGCATCCCGGTTCATATACTCTATGTATCGCAGCCAGCATAAGAAGCTGCATAATTTCTCTGGTATAGGCATCCTCCTCGGCTCCCAGATATTTGGGAAGCAATCTTCCAATTCGATATTTTCCATCCCATACAAGTTGCTCCAGATACTCCCGAATCGGATGATACCGATTCTCGCTGGCTGCAATATTCATTGCCTTGTTAATGTTCCGCTCATTCTTTAAGCCATACTCCTTTTCCAGATACCAGTGAAGCTGATACACATCTGTATCCGTCAGACTGGAAGAGGTCCTTTCCCAGACCAAGATTACCAACAATATCTATTTTCCCGGAAAGTTCATTTTTTCTGATTGCACCTTTTAACAAAGGATCTCGTTGAAAAACCGTCATGCAGTTATCAATGCTCTGGCAGATATTCCCTTTATTATTTCTTGCAAGGTCAGTCTGAATATCCTCAACGCTACTCCTTTCATCCTCAAGCACTTTCCCGACATCGCTCCATGAGACATCTGCTCCATTTTCTGACATTTCCTGCAACCTGCTCCACCTCTTTTCTGCCTTGCATAAATAGTTCTTTTTTCTCCTGCTCACTTCCCATACAGAGAATATCCAGCCAATAATTGATGATTGGTTCTGCATGAAGTATCATTGCATAATCCTCAGAAAATATCACATCCGGTGGCTTGCCATAAAGAACCTGTCCACTATCTTCAATCTGTATCAACGCATCTTTTAACAGTTCTATTGTTTCCTCACACCATCTGTAAAATCTTTTCTTAATCTGAATAATGCGCATGCGCTCCTCTTTTTCCATGCGAAGCCTTTGCCTTTCTTCTCTGCTCATAGCTTCTGTCTGAACATGTAATCCAAAATCCTCAACCAATTTCTTTGCAGCATTGTATTGGGATAATCCATACATTCTTGCTGTGTAATCAATCACATCTCCACCCACACCACAAGCAAAGCAATGATAATTTTTATCCACCTTCATGCTTGGATGTCTGTCATCATGGAATGGACAGCAGGCAACACCATTTTTGCGGATACGAAGTCCATAACTTTCTGCCACCTGTCTTGTGGTTAGCTGCTCTTTTACTTCTGAAAATATATTCAAATCACAAATTTCTCCTTTCTTGCGGAGAAAGCCTTTGCTATAATAAATTTGTTGTGGATAGAAAGGCTTTTTCCTTTTTATTCTGTAATGTCCCTGTTACCAGCAGGGGCATTTTTCTGTAATGCAATCAATTCTTTTAGCAAAGCCAGCAAAAGCTGCTCATTCTCTGAATTTCCATTGTGCAATTCCTCATATATCCGCTCTAACACCTTTGATAATCGAAATGACATATAATTGCCTGACACTACCTTAATTTCCTGCTCTAATACTGACTTTCGATAATATTCACCTTTCGGCACTCCCGATAATATAATTTTTGCCTCAACTTCTGCTTTTTCTTCATCACTCAGCCAGAATGCGATTGTGTTATGCCGAAATCTATCCTCCCGTTTACACGCCATCTTCCTCACCTCGATCCACTTTTCCAAGACGGTCTGCAATTTTCTCCTGCGCATCCCTTTGACTGATGACAATAGGTTTCAATCGTTGTTGTCACCTTTCCATGTCCCAGCCTCTTGGCAATCTCAATCGGACTGAACCCCATCTGCACCAACATACTTGCATGACTGTGTCTGGTACAATGTACTGTGATTTTCTTAACTCCCGACAGCTTAATGCCACGCTCCATCTCATGCTCAAAGAAGCTTTTTGTTCTTCCAGCAAACAATCTGGTTCCAGGTTTTGGTCGATACAATGTGCTGATATATTCCCTAATCTCGTCCTTCAATTCCTTATGAATAGTTATCACTCGCACCGAGCTTTCTGTCTTTGGAGCTGTAATCAGATCTTCTCCATCAAGCCTTGTAAGCGATTCATCTACCCGGATAGTTCCATCCTCAAAATTTACATCTTTCACCTGCAAAGCAAGTAATTCTCCAATACGCATACCTGTCCAAAACAATATCTGAAATGCCATCCAAGAATCTCGTTTATCCATAATTGCATCCGAAAATTTCTGAAATTCTTCCAGCGTCCAATAAGGGCGTTCATCCGCTTTGCTTTTTCCCATACTGCCTGCCTTGTGGCATGGATTGGAGCGTAATTCATAGAATCGCACCGCATAATTTAGAATAGAACTAAGCTGATTATTTATCGTTTTCAGGTAAGTCGGCTTAAATCCTTTATCAATCATTTCTCCCTGCCACTTTCGTATCATAGGAGCTGTGATTGCATTGATAGGCGTATTTCCAAAATACGGAAGAACCTTATCTTTCATCACATATTCTTTCTGCTTCATAGTGGTTTTCCGCAGTCGTTTCTCCATATCTGCCTTATATATCTCCCAGAAATCATTCAAGGTCATGGTCGGATCAGAAGTTTGCTGCAATATGAAATGCGCATACCATTCCTCAGCTTCTTTCTTTGTCTTAAATCCCCGCTTCTGGGATTTTTTCTTGGTTCCCGTCCAGTCTGTCCACCGGTACTGGATATGCCACGTTCCATTTGGATCTCGTTTTGCACGGCAGCTCATGCACTCACCTCCTTGGCTCCGCCATACCATTTCTCACGAAAATACTCCACCGGAATTTTACCTGCGATTGTAAGGAAGCCTTTTCCAGCAAGTTCCTTGTTCATTTCTCGTAAAATCTTGTAAGATTTTCCCATGCTCACACCGAGCATCTTTGCAATGTCTTCTGCACTGTAGTAAATTTTTTCGTTCATAGTGTTCTTTCCTTTCTTTGTTTCTGCATAGTATCATTTTGTTTCGTTTTTATAATATCGTAACATTTGTTTCGTGTCAATATCTTTTTCCTTTAATTTTTTTATCTGGTGTGCTATGCTATATATGATGTTGAAACATCCATAGCTTTAAAGCAGGAGGAAACCACAATGACAGTTGGCGAAAATATAAGACGCATCCGTCAGGAACGTCACCTAACGCAAAGACAATTAGGAGAAATGGTTGGTGCAAGCGAAGCCTATATTCGTGCATACGAAAGCGGCAGAAGAAACCCCAAACCATCTTCCCTTGAAAAAATAGCAGAGGCACTTGCGGTCAACCCTGAAGTACTTGCAAATTCAGATTTTGATGGTGTAAAAGCCATACACCGACTTTTTCAGATATTCCGCCAGTATAATGGTTCATTATTTGAATATCAGGATAAAGACGGAAATGATATGATAGGCATCAGCTTTGGAACCTTATCGCTGATGCGATCATGGTTAGAACGCTATGAGAAATATATGGATGAAGTCGAGAAATGTAATGAAATCAAAGATGTGAAAAAACGTGGGGAAGCTCTGCTGAAAGCGGAGGCTGACTTTAATCTTTGGATGGATATTTATCCGGAATCGGAGGCATGGCAGGATAGATTGAAAATTCAAAAGGCACATGATGATGTGATGGATAAGATGGGATTGAACTCAAAAAAATAAGTCCCCAAAACATACGAAAGGAAATAAATTATGAATATTCAAAGCTCTGCATATTTACATTATACTTTTCAAACATGCGTAAATATTGACATAGATATCGCATCTGGTCGAACTGTTCAGGGAACATTTGTCTATGTTTCAAAAATAATACACAATTGGATAACACAAAAATTTCCCGCATTAAATCTCCCTTCCTATCCGGGAAATTTTCAAAAAAATCAATACACACAAACCGTAGAAACTTTATATTCTTACAATGATTGTTTTTACTGCATAAAAACAACTCATACTGACAAAGAAATTCCAAATAGAATTTGGATTACTGAAGCAGAGATTCACAAAAAAGATGAGAAGTTATTTCTTGGTGTCAAGAATGCGTATACATCTAATTCGCCAAAAAATGAGGAGGATTATATTATTTTCAGTGTACCTTTATTTGTTAAAAATATTGCCAAAAAGGTTACCTTGTTAGATGTTGGAGAAACCATTGAAAACATCGCAACAATAGATTCTCCTGATAAATTAACAGATTTGTATAAATTAATCACTAATCCCTCTAGACAGCTCCCTGTAATTGTTATTTCAGAAAACACCTCTCTCGATAACATTTCTGCTAAATACTTTGCAGTAAATGATAGTTATTTATTGGATGGCACATGTCTTGCAGAAGACTTAAAATTTATTTCTCATATATTTTATTTACCATCCGAATATCAAACTTCATGGTGCAATTTAATAGGTTCTAATTGGGGACTATACAATGGTGCTGTACGAACATATTATCCTAATTTTTCAATTGATGATAATCAGTATTACAATCATCCAATTATAATTCCCCAGAAAATATTAAGCATGAATTATGTCAATTCTGAAGGCAAAGAATACCTTGGCGGACATGCTTTTCGAAAAATTTTGACACGAACTCTCAAAAATTTCAATATGCATAATCGATTTTCTTGGGCAGAAAATGACTTTCAGTTTTTCTACAAAGCAAATCGAGCAGAAAAAATATTAAAACATAGTTCCAACAAAAACACTCAGGAGTGGTGTGCTTTATTAGAAGAGGACAATGAAGAGCTTAATAAACAACTTCAAGAAACACAAGCTCTATTAGAAGCACAAGATCAAGAAATGGGGCTTCAAAATGAAACCATACGAAAATTTGAATCGATAAATATTTATAATCAAACTAGAATTTATAATCTTGAACAAGCATTATTAAAATATCAGCAACAACCAGATCCATTGCAGTATCCTAATAATTATTCCGATATTCCGGAATGGATCAATAATAATTTTTCTGGTCGTATTGAACTTCTACCAAGAGCCGTTCGCTCCTTGAAAGATGCTCTATATAAAGATATAAACCTTGTTTGTCAACTTATAGAATGTTTAGGAACTACATACTATAATATGCGATTGGGTTTTGTTGATAAACAATTGTATGACAATACACTAAAAAACCTCGGAGTAGAAGACCTACCTGCTATTAGTGATTCTTCAGCAGGACAACAAGGAGATGAATATTATCCTCTATACAACGGAAAAAAACATAAGATTGATCGCCATCTTGTAAAGGGAACTAGTCGTGATGCACGAGAATGTCTGAGAATCTATTTCTTTTGGGATGATGATGCTAGTATTCTTGTAATAGGAAGTTTACCTGGACACCTAAAAATAAAAAGTAGTAATTAATTTTGTACCCAAAACGTACCCATTCACACTAAAAAAATCCATACAAAGCCCATAAATACAGGCTTTGTATGGATTTACCTTTTTTATTCAAACTCAATCGTCCCGGGCGGCTTACTGGTAATATCATACATTACCCGGTTCACATGGCTCACCTCATTGATGATCCTGCTGGTCACCTTCTGTAATACTTCATAAGGGATCTGTGCGCTCTCTGCGGTCATGAAGTCGATCGTCTTCACGGCTCTCAGTGCGATGGCGTAATCATAGGTTCTCTCATCACCCATAACGCCTACGGATCTCATATTGGTCAGGGCTGCGAAGTACTGGTTGATCTCGCGGTCCAGACCTGCGTTGGCGATCTCCTCGCGGTAGATGGCATCTGCATCCTGTACGATCTTAACCTTCTCAGCGGTCACTTCGCCGATGATACGGATACCCAGTCCGGGGCCGGGGAACGGCTGACGGAATACCAGGTGCTCCGGGATACCAAGCTCCAGTCCTACCTTACGGACCTCATCCTTGAACAGATTGCGCAGAGGCTCGATGATCTCCTTGAAATCTACATAGTCGGGCAGACCGCCTACGTTGTGGTGGGACTTGATCACTGCGGATTCGCCGCCCAGTCCACTCTCTACCACGTCGGGATAAATGGTTCCCTGTACCAGGAAATCCACGGCACCGATCTTCTTCGCCTCTTCCTCGAAAACGCGGATGAACTCTTCGCCGATGATCTTTCTCTTATGCTCCGGCTCGGATACTCCGGCCAGCTTGCTATAGAAACGCTCCTGCGCATTCACACGGATAAAGTGCAGGTCATAATTACCGTTGGGACCGAAGACTGCTTCTACCTCGTCGCCCTCGTTCTTACGGAGCAGGCCGTGATCTACAAAGACACAGGTCAACTGCTCGCCGACTGCCTTGGATAACAGTACTGCTGCCACGGAGGAATCCACACCACCGGACAATGCGCACAGGACTTTACCATTGCCGACTTTCTCGCGGATCGCCTTGATGGACTCTTCCACGAAGGAATCCATCTTCCAGTCACCGCAGCATCCACAGATGTTGCGTACGAAATTATACAGCATCTTGGAGCCTTCCACGGTGTGAAGTACTTCCGGATGGAACTGGATTGCATACAGTCCGCGCTCTACACACTCTGCTGCTGCCACGGGGCAGTTGGCTGTGGTAGCCACGGCACGGAAGCCGGGAGCCAGCTTGGAGATATAGTCGAAATGGCTCATCCAGCAGATCGTATTCTCGGATACATCGGAAAACAGCTTGGAACTGCGGTCTACCTTCACCTCAGTCTTACCGTATTCCCGAACGGCTGCACGCTCTACCTTACCCCCCAGCACATGGGTCATCAGCTGTGCGCCGTAGCAGAGTCCCAATACAGGAACTCCTAAGTTAAACAGATCCTCGGAGCAGGTAGCTGCACCGGGTTCATAGCAGCTTGCAGGGCCGCCGGTCAGGATGATTCCCTTGGGATTCATCGCTTTTATCTTATTCAAGTCTGTCTTGTAAGAGTAGATCTCGCAATATACATTGCATTCTCTGACTCTTCTGGCGACCAGCTGATTGTACTGTCCGCCAAAATCAATGACAACTACCAGTTCTTTTTCCATGGTTGTCCTCCAGTATATTTTTCTGTTCTCTATTATAGGGTATGGGGCAGGGGAAGTCAAACCCTACTGCGCCAGTTCTTCCAATTTTCCGAAGGTATAACCCATTTCTTCCCATTTCGTGAGCAGTTCATCCAGAATCTCCCCATTGGTCTTCGAGGTATTATGTAACAGCACCACCGCTCCGGGGTGGATCCTGCCTGTCAGCTTGGAAAAAGCTTCCTCGTGGCTGGGCTGGGCATCCACGTTCCAGTCCACATAAGCCAGGCTCCAGAAAAAAGTGGCATACCCCAGATCCTTTGCCATCTGCAGATTCGTCTCACTGTATTTTCCCTGGGGCGGCCGGTAGTACATTGCCATCTCCGTGCCGGTGGTCTCCTGAAAAAGAGTTCTCACGTCATCCATCTCTTTCTGAAAAACTGCCGGATCTGAAATCTTTGACATATCATAATGATGGTAGGTATGATTTCCTACAGTATGCCCCTCCTCCACCATGCGTTTCACCATCTCCGGTGCTGACTCCAGAAAATGTCCCACCACGAAAAAAGTAGCCGGTGCGTCATGTTTTTTCAATGCATCCAATATTTGGCTTGTATTACCATTTTCATATCCGCAATCAAACGTGAGATATATCTTTTTCTCCCCGGCATCTCCTACATAATAGGCATTATATTCCTTTAATTTGTCCGAGGAAGCCGTACCGCTGGGCTGCGTTCCTTCCGAGCCGAATCCCAGTCCCCAGTTCTCCGCGGAGAGCAGTGCCTGAGTATTCTCCAATGCACTCCCCGCCGTCTCCCGGATGCTCATCTCCCGCTGAAGATGCAGTCCGAAAGCAATGGCCCCAATGCTTCTCCCGAGGAAAAACATTGCCAGCAAAAAAACACCCAGCATCAACCCGTTCTTATAATGCTTCTTCACCATTGCCGCTCCATCTTTTCCGAATTCCCATACTTTTGTGAAAATAGACTGTTCCCACATCGTACGATCCCCTGCCGGTATTTCTACCTTCTTTTTCCTGATATTCACAATATTCTATGTGATACAGCTTTTCCCTTATGCCACGGATCAGTTCTGCGGAAATGCACGGAGAGATCACCTGTTGTATATATTATAAAAATGAATTCTTCGGAGCACCGCCCATGGACTGCAAGGAAATGATCCTGTCAGAGGACACTTATGACATTATCACAGACTTTTCCGCATCGGAATTTCTGGGAGATGACAATAATTGTTATGAACGCATCGGAGAAGATTTTTTGATTTTGTATCTGGGCAATCTGGGAATCCGCAATCCGAAGATTGATTTTTTCCCCTATCACAATATGCCGAAGCTTTACGGGCTCATGCAGCTATCTCCCTCCGGTGAGACGCCACCCGGTGCCGCTCCCTTTGATCCGGCAAGTCTGATTGCCAGTGGGATCACTCAGGTACAGCGTCCGCCCCTAAGTCTCACGGGGCGGGGCGTGATCCTGTGTTTTATTGATACCGGTATTGATTATCGAAATCCTGTGTTTCTGGACGAGAACGGCAACAGCCGCATCCTGGCGATCTGGGATCAGACGGTTCAGACCGGGATACCACCTGAGGGGTTTAAATATGGTTCTGAATACCGCAGAGAGGATATTAACCTGGCGCTGCGCTCCGAGGATCCTTATTCCATCGTTCCCTCCCGGGACGAAAACGGACACGGCAGTATCCTCGCCGGAGTCGCAGCCGGCAGTGTCGTCAGACAAGGCAATCCTTATATCGGTGCTGCACCGGGTGCCGACATCGTCGTGGTGAAGCTCAAGGAATGTAAGCAATATCTGCGCAGCTTTATCTGGTGCCCGAGGGTGTTCCCGCCTATCAGGAAAATGATATTATGCTGGGCATCAAATACGCGGAATCCTTCGTGCAGCTCTTCGAGCGTCCGGTAGTCATCTGTCTGGGGTTGGGCACGAATCAGGGGGATCACGCAGGAAGCTCCGCTCTGTCCCGGTATCTCTCCTCCCTCGCCGTCCGCAGGAGCCGCGCCGCCATCGTCTGTGGTGGAAATGAAGGAAATGCCTCCCACCATTATCATGGCATGTTAAGCAGCCAGACTCCGGAGGGAACCGCCCGGGATGTGGAGATCCGGGTCAGTGAAGGCTGTATCGGTTTCTGGCTGGAGCTTTGGGGCGCTCTGCCGGATGCTTTTAATCTGAGCATCCGCACTCCCGGTGGGGAAAATATTCCCGAACTGCGCCTTGGGTTGCAGCAAAGCGTGACCTATTCCTTTATCTACGAAAAAAGCAGAGTCACTATCGACTCTGCTCTTGTGGAAGAAAATTCCGGTGAAGAACTGATCCTTGTACGCATCCAGGATCCTACCCCCGGTATCTGGACCTTTCGTGTCTCTGCTTCCGGTAATTTATATAACGGTAATTTTCACATGTGGCTACCTATCACAGAATTTCTGTCTACTCCGGTATATTTTCTCAATCCGGATCCCGACATGACTCTGACGGAGCCCTCGATGGCTCCGGAGGTTCTGAGCGTTTCTACTTACAACGCGGAAAACAACAGTTTTTACGCAGAATCCGGCAGAGGCTTTGGGCGCACCGGGCAGATCCGTCCGGACTTATCCGCTCCCGGAGTCAATATCTCCACCATCGACGGACGCCGTACGGGAAGCAGCATGGCTGCCGCTATCACTGCCGGAGCTGTGGCTCAGTTTTTCCAATGGTCAGTCATTGAAGGCAATAACCGGCTGGCGGAAAGCCGGGAGATCCGCAGTTATTTCATACGCGGTGCCGTGCGTACACAGGGTCTGAACTACCCCAACCGGGAATGGGGCTACGGCAGGCTGAATTTAGAGGAGACCTTCAATGCCCTGCTCCGGGTATGACTATATGATCTCCTGCAGGGCATAGACCGGCTGCACACTGCAGACACCGTTAATCTTACGCACGCCGCGCTCCAGTTTTTCCAGTTCCTTTTCCGAGGTCACATCCGCTTTTACGAGGAAATCATATTCCCCCTCTACCTGATAGCAGGATGTGACTTCCGGTTGCTGTCGCATTCTTTCCATAAATCCCGCATGATATTTTTTATGCTGTACCGTTACCTCTAAAAATACCTCCATAAGCCACCTCTCTTCTCAAATCTTTTACTTGATCACCGAATAAAAAACGCTTGATGATGTATCTTCGTCAAATACAGCCTCCTGTGCAGGCACAAATCCGTGTTTGACTCATTGTATACATAAAAAGAGGAAAGACACCGTACACACGATATCTTTCCTCTTTGAAAGTGATTGCATCATACCATATTCTTATCTTACTTACAAGTCGTCTGATAAATCTTATCAGAATTTTAATATTTCGGACAATACTTTCTGCCGATTTGTACGCTATAAGCCTATTTTACATCCGCTTTGGAAAAAATTCTGGCATACCCATAGGACAGCGGACGGTCCGTCATGTCCGCAAACCGCAGAGGGAAATTCTCCTTTTCCTCCATGCGGTTCGGGCAGTCTCTCCTGCCGCACCCCAGACAGATTCCGGCACATTTGGTAAAAGGATCCTTTGTCAGTTCCGCATAAAATACCACACTTTTCTTCGGGATCATACAATACGCTGCATTACAGGTAACCGGCAATGCAAGCTCCTGCAGAAGCATGGGAAGGTTCGCCAGCCGCAGCAGACTGCTTATTTTTTGTTCTGAAGTCTCAGAAATCTCCCCACCTAAAAAATGCAGTCTGGCAACATGCAGATTCCGATGCACAACCAGCCACTCTGTATAAGCCCGGTAGCTTTCTAATAATAATTCACTGGACAGTACTTCGATCATATAACTCTCTGTCAGAAATCCGTTCTGCAAATACTTTTCCTGCAGTTCATCGATCCCTTTTCCCAGAGTAATGCCTACAGCCAAAAAAGACTGATCCCTCCCGGGAAAAGTCTCTTGGATTTCTCTGTCCTGCCATCCCGCTTCTGTCTCCAGGCAGGGGATCATCTCACCTGCCAGCCTCTTCAGATTGGGGTATTCTTCCGGATCATAATGATATTTTTCCATCACACTGTGCAGAAATTGTTCGTTCCTGCACAGTGCTGTAATTTCTGAAAAAAAAGTCTGCATGTCCACCTGTTCTCCCGGAATACCGGTGATCTCATGACGCAGGCATATTTTGCCTGCATCCGGTTAATTGTTTTTAATGCGCAGGCATCTGATGGCATTGAGCACAGCCAGTACCATAACTCCTACGTCTGCGAAGATAGCAACCCACATGTTGGCGATACCCAGCGCACCCAGGATCAGGCAGATGGCCTTAACTGCCAGCGCAAATACGATGTTCTCGTAAACGATGCGCAGACATTTCCGGGAAATCCGCATAGCCAGAGCGATCTTGGCAGGATTGTCATCCATCAGAACCACATCCGCTGCCTCAATGGCCGCATCTGAGCCAAGGGCTCCCATGGCGATACCGATATCCGCACGGGAAAGTACCGGTGCATCGTTGATACCGTCACCCACGAATGCCAGTTTTTCCTTCTCGCTCTTGTCCTGCAACAGCTTCTCCACGCAGCTTACCTTGTCTGCGGGAAGCAGTTCACTGTGTACCTCATCCAATTTTAACTCACCGGCCACATGTTCTGCAACTGTTTTGCTGTCACCGGTCAGCATAACGCATTTCTTCACACCGGAATTCTTCAGAGATGCAATGGCTTCCTTCGCACCATCCTTGATCACATCAGAGATCAGGATGTATCCGGCATATTTTCCGTCTACCGCTACATGAACCACTGTACCTACACCGGTATTTTCCGTATAAGCCAGGTTCAGACTCTTCATCAGCTTTGCATTGCCGGCTGCCACCTGTCTGCCGTTCACCTTGGCAGTAACGCCGTGTCCGCTGATTTCCTCCACATCACTGACGTTAGAGGCATCCAGTTCTTTTCCATAAGCGTTCTTCAGGCTCTTGCTGATGGGATGGCTGGAATAGCTCTCCGCATATGCAGCATACTCAAGCAGTTCATCCTCTGTGAATTCCCTGCCGGGGTAAATACCCGTCACATCGAATACACCCTTGGTCAGAGTACCGGTCTTGTCAAATACCACATATTTGGTCTCAGACAGCGCTTCCAGATAATTGGACCCCTTCACCAGAATACCACAGGCACTTGCTGCTCCGATTCCTCCGAAGAAAGAAAGGGGAATGGAAATGACCAATGCACAAGGGCAGCTGATTACCAGGAAAGTCAGGGCACGAATGATCCACGTGCTCCAGGCTGCCGGATTGCCCATGATCAGGTTGATCACAGGAGGCAGGATGGCCAGTGCCAGAGCACTGTAGCAGACTGCCGGGGTATAATATCTTGCGAACTTCGTAATAAAGTTCTCAGACTTGGACTTCTTCATACTGGAATTCTCTACCAGATCCAGAATCTTGGATACGGTGGATTCTCCAAATTCCTTGGTGGTACGGATCTTAAGTAATCCGGTCAGGTTCACACAGCCGCTGATCACATCCTGATCCACTGTGATCTCTCTGGGGACGCTTTCACCGGTCAGGGCACTGGTATTCAGTGTGGATGTACCTTCCACTACCACACCATCGATAGGAACCTTTTCACCGGGACGTACCACAATCACGGTTCCGATCTCTACATCATCGGGATCTACCTGCTCTAAGCTGCCGTCCTCTGCCTCAATGTTGGCATAATCCGGGCGGATATCCATCAGGGCGCTGATGTTCTGACGGCTCTTGCCCACAGCTACCGCCTGGAACAGTTCACCGATCTGGTAGAACAGCATAACGGCCACGCCTTCGGAATACTCTCCCAGTCCCATGGCACCTACGGTAGCTACCGCCATCAGGAAATTCTCATCAAACACTTCACCGTGCATAATGCCCAGAACGGCTTTTCTGAGAATATCATAGCCGATCACCGCATAGGGAATCAGGTACAGCAGTCCCAGCCAGATCCCTTCCAGAGGTACAAAATGCAAAATAATTAACAGTACTGCCGCCACAATGATGCGGACCAGTACTTTTTTCTGTTTCTTAGTCATAGCTTCCTCTTTTCCGAGAGCATCCTATAAATAGATCTCGCAGTCATCCTCTACTCTCTTGCAGGCTTTTACCACGTTCTCCATAACGGCCTTCTCATCGCTGCCATCGGCAAATTCCACCTTCATCTTCTGGGTCATGAAGCTGACGGTTGCATCGGTAACACCCTCTACCTTCTTCGCTGCATCCTCCATCTTCAGAGCACAAGCTGCACAGTCTACTTCGATCTTGTAAGTTTTCTTCATGGTAATATCCTCCTCTTTCTCCATTCGCATTTTTTGTTTAGTTGCTAATGATTTGCATTTAGTTTTAATATTCATTCATATGAACCACTGTTCATATGTTTATATTACCATATGCCTGGAAAAAGTCAATACTGTTTTTAAATGTTTTGTAAATTGAGAGTTAGTGAAATAATCCCGTAGCCCTTGGCAGGGTATAAGAAATGCGGCACGCTCGTACTTTAGTACGATGCGCTCCTGTCGCAGAGCGTAGCGGTACATAAGCGGTCATAATACGACCGCAATGCGTCCCTTGGGACGCTATGGTACCGACGTCTGCTTACGGCACTGCTTATTCTTATACCCGGGCTACTGGTTTTTGAAAGCTTTCCAAAACGCAGAACTCCCGGAGTATGCGGTGCCATGTCGAAGATGTTTGTCGGAGGATGTTGATATTTTCTAGAAAAGTGCTGAAAGACAGGGGAAAGCGGACACGATGTCCGCGTCAGCCGATTGTCGACATGGATGTCGACTGTAGGCGGCCCCGTCATGACGAGAACCACTCATCACTTTTCGTAGAAAATTCACATCTGGAGACCTTACATCGAGACATGTGTATCGCATGCTCCGGGAGTTCGTGGATTTTGCCAATGTATTTCACTAACTCTCAATTTATTTCTCTTCCACCGGAATCTGCTTCAGATTCTCCACGGGTTCCAGGATCTCATTACTGCGAATGTCGATGATGGGGCCGCCGGTTCCTTCAATGTACTCTCTGGTAATGGTAACCCTTCCGATGTTATCATCCTTCGGGATCTCATACATGATATCCAGCATGAAGTCCTCGATGATGGAGCGCAGGGCTCTGGCACCGGTATCACGCTTCATTGCCTTCTCGGCAATGGCATCCAGGGCATCGTCTGTGAACTCCAGTTTTACCTCATCCAGCTCCAACAGCTTCTGGTACTGCTTAAGAATCGCATTCTTCGGCTCTTTCAGGATCTTCACCAGCATATCCTTTGACAATCCCTGTAAAGTACAAATGATCGGCAGACGACCGATAAATTCCGGAATCATACCAAACTTGCGGATATCCTCCACAGTCACCTTGGATAAAATATCGGTATCTTTATCGTATTTATCCTTCAGTTCCGAGTTGAAACCGATGGATGCGGTCTTGGTCAGGCGCTCCTTGATGATCTCGTCCAGATCCGGGAACGCACCACCGCAAATAAACAGAATGTTACGGGTGTTCACCGTTGCCAGAGGTACCATGGCATTTTTGCTGTTGGCACCTACCGGCACCTCCACTTCCGCACCTTCCAGAAGCTTCAACATACCCTGCTGTACACTCTCTCCGCTGACATCCCGGGAGTTGGTGTTTTTCTTCTTGGCGATCTTGTCGATCTCATCGATGAAGATGATACCTTTTTCCGCCTTTTCTACGTCATTGCCCGCCGCTGCCAGCAATTTGGATACCACGCTCTCGATATCATCACCGATATAACCGGCCTCAGTCAGAGAGGTGGCATCAGCAATAGCCAGAGGCACATCCAGAAGTTTTGCCAGTGTCTTTACCAGATAGGTCTTACCGGAACCGGTGGGGCCGATCATGAGGATGTTGGACTTTTCGATCTCAATCTCATCCATAGTGTCAGTGGCCACTCTCTTGTAATGGTTGTATACTGCTACGGAGATGACCTTCTTGGCTTTTTCCTGTCCTACCACGTATTCATCCAGACTGGCCTTGATCTTATGAGGTGCCGGAATGTCCTTGATATTGAATACCGGTTTGGGACCTTCCGCCTTCTTTTTCTTCTTGAGTTTCTGCTTGTTGGGAATACCGCCGTCTCCCTGAAGATCCGCCAGATTCACAAAACTGATGTTGGGGAATCCGTTCTGTCCGTTAAACTGGTTGAAATCATTGGGATTGTTCAACATTCCCTGATAATCGAACTGGCTCACAGTCTCCATGGTCTTGTGCATGCAATCATCGCAGATGCAGATATGGTTGGGCAGCTTGAACATTCTGCCGGCTTTGCTCTCCGGTCTGCGGCAGATAAAGCAGACATCTTCGTATTCGCTGCTGTCCTTTTTGTCCTCTGACTTTTTTTCGGTGGAATTTTCTTTTGCAGTATCCGCCACCTGTGTGTTTCCGTTATTTTTTTCGTTATCCTGAGTTTCACTCACATCGGTCTCTGTTTTTTCCTCCTTAGGGATCACTTCTCTATAATCATCATTATAATTATCTGTCATGTTATTCTCCTCTTTGTTTCCTACCACTATTCCGCAGTGTATCTCGGTGACACTTCGTGTTCCCTCGATATCCGGGCTTCGCCCTATCATCCCCGGCTCCAAAGCATCTTCGCAGTGTATCTCGGCAACACTTCGTGTTCCCTCGATATACGGGCTTCGCCCTATCATCCCCGGCCATTACGCAATAATGCCTGCAAGCAGTCATATTGCATAATACCCGTGTCTGACACTTCTCATTGCCTACGCTTATTATACTCAATGAAGTAGCGGGGCACAAGTTAAGTTTTTCTAAACCATTTATAACTATTCATATTTTGGTAAATATTACAAGACCCGGGCAAAACCATATGTCTCGCCCGGGTCTCTTTCCATTTCCTTTTATTTACCTGTTATTTCTTTATTTCTGGCTTGCAGGTCTGCTGCCCAGTGTCAGATTCAGCTCGATGGATACATATTCACCGTTCTGAGGTCTCTGTACCGTTACGGTTACGGAATCACCGACCGCATAATACTGTAACGTTTTCTGCAGATCAGAGTAAGAAGAGATACTGCTGCCGTCAAATTTGGTAATGATATCACCTTTCATGATACCGGCATTGGCTGCTGCGCTGCCTTCCTCTACAGATACTACATAGATACCTTCCGGCATGTTGTACATCTGGGAGATCTGGGAAGTTACTTCCTGCAGGGAGATGCCGATGTAACCGACTTCATCCTCAGCTACCTTGGTTCTGGTCTGACGCTCCATCAGATCTGCAATGATAGGACTTGCCGAAGTAATCGGGATAGCATATCCCATACCTTCTACGGCAGTACCACCGATCTTGTTGGAGTTGATACCGATAACCTCACCATTCATGTTCAGCAGTGCACCGCCGGAGTTACCGGGGTTGATGGCTGCGTTGGTCTGGATGAAAGTACCGGTAGAGCCGTTCTCCAGACCGGTAGAGCCGTTCTCCAGAGTGATCTCACGATTCAGGGCACTTACAATACCGTTGGTAACAGACTGACCATAGCCAAGGGCATTACCAATAGCGATGACCGGCTCACCAAGCTTCAGATCATCACTGCTGCCAAGTGTTGCTACTGTAATGGCATTCTTGGTATCATCACTCAGATCATTTAAAGATACTGCGATCACTGCCAGATCCATATCGGAATCCAGTCCTTTGACCTGTGCCTGTGCTTCACTGCCATCGATAAAAGTAACGGTCAGAGTATCTGCACTCTCTACTACATGATTATTGGATACGATCAGCAGTTCATCATCGGTCTTACCTACAATGATACCTGAACCGCTGGCTGCTTCTTCCTGTGTATACTGCTGTCCGAAGACATTGGCTGTCTCGGTAAAGTTATTTACGATGGATACCATGGCAGGCATTACTTTTTCTACCACATTGGATACATCGGACTCTACATAAGTAACATTGGTAGCCAGCTGTGCACTCTGGGTACTTTCTGTCGTTGCCTCAGAAGTGATCTCATCTACCACTGCGGTATCTGTGCTGGTCGTAAACATCCCGGTTCCCTGCTGTACTGCATAGAAACCGATTCCTGCGAACAGTCCAAAGAACAATCCCAGGCTGACACTTACCATTGCCTTCCGGAAGTAACCGCCATGTTTTGGGGTTTTCTTAGGCTCCGTATTGTTGCTGCCTGTGGTTCCGCCCATCTGATAAGTGGTGTAACCATTCGTGCTTCCTGCTGCACTCTGGGTAGTACTATGATTTTCATAGCCATAACTGCTTTCTGTTCTTGTCTCATTCAGATCTGCTCCACTGAATGTACCGGTTGTATTTTCATTGCCGGTTCCGTAACCGGAAAAATTATCATTCTCGTACATATTGCTTCCTCCTATCCTGTTGCAAGTGAGAAACTCTTTTTACCATTACCTGTTTCATTTCTTCCTCTCACCTTATGAACACAGTATATCCGTCAATTGTGTCCGAATTGTGATAACTTTCTGAAGCAATTATGAATCCTGAAAAAACAGAGAGTCTGTTCTGCCTGCAAGCAGTCTCTCTATGGGTAAGTTATTACACTCTACTCAACAGTAACGGATTTTGCCAGGTTTCTGGGTTTATCCACGTCACAGCCGCGTCCCACTGCCACATAGTAGGAGAACAACTGCAAAGGAATGATTGCCAGAGAATTGGTAAAGTACGGATTGGTCTCGGGGATGTATATTACATAATCCGACGCTTTCTCAATGGCCTTGTTGCCTTCAATGGTGACTGCCATAACAAAGGCTCCTCTTGCTTTTACTTCTACCATATTACTGATGGTCTTCTGGAACAGATCCGGCTGGGTTGCCAAAGCCACTACCAGCGTACCATCTTCGATCAGAGAAATCGTACCATGCTTCAGTTCTCCAGCTGCATAAGCCTCGGAATGAATATAGGAGATCTCCTTCAGTTTCAAGGATCCTTCCAGTGAAATCGCGTAATCAATACCGCGTCCGATGAAGAAGATATCTCTTGCTCCCACGTAACGGTTGGCAAAATGCTGGATCTTCTCCTTCTGTCCCAGAAGCAGTTCAATCTGATCCGGCAGGCATCTTAAATCTGTCAGCATACCGGCGAACTTCTCCTGATCAATAGTACCACGTACCCTGGCGAATTTCATAGCCAACATGTAAAGTGCAGTTAGCTGTGCACTGTAAGCCTTGGTGGTAGCCACTGCGATCTCGGGACCTGCCCAGGTATACATAACACTGTCTGCCTCTCTGGCAATGGAGCTTCCCACCACATTGACAATGCCCAGTACCTTGAAGCCCCTTTCCCTGGACTCTCTCAGTGCTGCCAGAGTATCTGCCGTCTCACCGGACTGGCTGATGACAATGACCATATTACCCTTCTGAAGAATCGGATCACGATAACGGAATTCACTGGCCACATCCACTTCTACCGGGATTCTTGCCAGACCCTCGATCACATATTTTGCGGTAACTCCGGTATGATATGCGGAGCCGCAGGCCACAATATGGATCTTCGTGATCTCTTTGATCTCTTCATCACTCATGTTCAGCTCTTCGATCACAATATCATTATCCTTGATTCTCGGAGAGATGGTATCGTTGATGGTCTTCGGCTGCTCATAGATCTCTTTCAGCATGAAGTGCTCATATCCAGCCTTTTCTGCCGCATTGGCATCCCAGTCAATGGTCACCGGCTGCTTCTCGATCTCTTCCTCATCCACGGAGAAGAAACGCAGACTACCCTGCTGTAATTCCACAACTTCCTGATTGTCTACATAATATACGGTTCTGGTATATTTCAATATCGCAGGAACATCGGAAGCGATAAAGCTGCCGTTGTCGCTCTTTCCTACGATCAGCGGGCTGTCCTTGCGGGCTGCAAAAATCTTATCCGGCTGATCTGCAAACATGATCCCCAGCGCATAAGAGCCTTCCACACGATGAAGCACCTTCGTGATGGCTTCCAGAGGATTTCCCTTGTAATAATAGTCTAACAGATGTGCCAATACCTCGGTATCAGTCTCGGATACGAACTGATACCCCTTATCCTGCATCTTTTTCTTCAGGGGAATATAGTTCTCGATAATGCCGTTGTGTACCACGGCAATGGTTCCCGCATTGTTCATATGCGGATGAGAATTGATATCGCTGGGAGCTCCGTGAGTTGCCCAACGGGTATGTCCGATACCGGAGGTTCCTTTCATATTCTCTCCGCCGTGGGTCAGGTTCTCCAGAACCTTAAGTCTTCCCACTGCTTTTCTGGTGTTGATCTTCTCACCGTCAAAAATCGCCATACCTGCGGAATCATATCCACGGTATTCCAACTTGGACAGACCGTCCAGAATGATCGGTGCTGCCTGTTCTGTTCCAATATAACCTACAATACCACACATAGTCATACATCCTTTCTGTTCTGTTTCCAGTATTCCTTGTTGGAAGTAAAAGCAAGTACCCATTTTTTCGGGAGCCTGCGATAGTTCTTTCCCAGTAAATAACCTGCATATTTACAGGCGCATTGCATATAAAAATGGGGCAATCCGGCAGACATATGGTTGCTGCGCAAATATACCGTCACATCTTTCACCATTCGTTTTCCCTCGGACTCCGAAGGATATGCTGCAAAAATCTCGGGATGCTCTGCCTGCGATACTCCCAGGTCAAAGTTTCTGTGAAACTGCTGCCCGTTGGTATAATTATGAGAATGCACCACCTGCGCATCCGCCGCATAAGCCACAGAGTATCCTGCTTCCACCGCCTTTGCCGCATAGATCATATCTTCATTAAATATCGTATGTCTGACGAACCCGCCCAGTTCCTCATAGATCTCCCGGCGATAGGCCGCACAGACATTGGAGCAGAAAAAGGTCTTGATCCCCAGGCTGTCCAGGTCTGCTGCCGATTTGATCCGGGACTTTGCCGGATAGTTAAATTCTCTGGTATAGCTCTCCACCGGTGTCGAATCCTCTCTGGGCAGCTGTCTCGCATAGGCCACCGCCACTTCCCCCTGCAGGGGTTCCACCAGTTTTTCGATCAGCCTGTCATCTTTCGGCATGGCATCCTGTGTCATCATCACGAAGACATCCGCAGAAGACTTTTTTACTCCCATCCGTCTCGTACCGCCATGATCGAACTCTCTTTTGGATACATGGTATACCTTGACATTCTGATAGGTTTCCAGAAATCTGATTCCGTAGATCAGCTGTTCAAAATATTTTTCTTCCGTATTCAGAAGAATCACCTGATGTACCGGTACGCTCTGACTGCCCAGTTTATCCAATAATGTAAATAATTCTTTTCCCGGCTTATACAGGGGAATGATCACATCTATCTCCATGTCAGAGCGCTCCTCACTTTTCCAATCTCTGGTTCATTATACTTTAACTCTTATTGCGGCACAAGCCTTTTCCTACTGTCCAAAAGGCTTATAACCTTCTTGGTAATGCACAAGGGAGCCCCGGCAGATTCCGGAAGACTCCCTTGTATTCCTGTTGCTTTACTCTATACACTGTTTCTTACTTATTCATATAAGGTGATGTGTCAGATTCAATCTTATTGCTGTATTCCTTCACGTTGCTGGTTACGGAATAGTTGGCATCATCAAACAGGAACTGATGCAGCCATACTACATTGCTTTCGAGATTTACCGGAATAACACAGCTTCCCTTTGCACCGATATTGCCGGTGTCACGCATGGTCTCTTCGGGGAAACCTCCTTCGTCCACTATGCGATAATTTGAAATATTGCCCAGCAGATCCAGGATGTCCTTGGAATCCAGACTGGTGTAAATGTCGTCGATGGCACTGTTGAATACCTTGGACAATGTTGCATAATCTGCTTTCTTTGCCTGATCTTCGATTGCCTGAATGACTTCACGCTGACGGGCAGCACGCTTAAAGTCGTTACCAGCGGTATAACGGATACGGCAGTAAGCAGTAGCCTGCAGACCATTCAACAGCTGCATACCGGTCTCAGTTACCGGTGTATAATCGCATTTCAAAACTTCTGCAATACCGATCTGATAGTTGTTGATATGCTTGATCTCCTCAGAGTCCACATCAATATAGATACCGCCCAGACCGTCGATCACTTCGCTCAGTCCTTTATAGCCTACGGTCACAAAGTTCGTAATATCCATATCCAGATTCATGTTCAGCATCTTAACCGCCTGCTCTGCTCCGCCATAGGAATAAGCGGCATTGCATTTCTGGTAGGAATCCGTACCGGTATTCAGGTACGTATCACGATATACGCTGACCAGTTTGATATCACCGGTATCCATGTTGATGCTGGCGATCATGATACTATCGCTTCGGCTGCCCTTGTACAACAGGCTTTCCTTGGTGGCATCCACACCGAACAGGGCAATGTTCATATAGCCCTTCATAGTTTCATCCTGCTGCACCTCTTCGGGAATCTGAAGTTCTTCTGTCTCCAGAACGGTTACCTTGGGGCCCTCATTGCTGGTATGAGTCATTACCAGATACAATAATGCTACCATGAACAGGATCACTACGATCTCTATGCCAAAGATGATAACCTTTTTTCTCTTCTTGGCTGCACGCTGTTTGGCAGACATTCTCTTCTGTCCGTTCGCAGCTCCGGTTCTCTGTCCACTGCCGGCAGGTCTCTGACCGCTTCCGGCGGGTCTCTGTCCTGTAGGTCTCTGTGCGCTTCCGGAAGGTTTTCTTCCGCTTCCGGCAGGTCTCTGACCATTGCCGCCATTGTTGTTAGAATTTGTTGCCATCTTGTCTTCTCCTTGTACTAATAAGCATTTTTATTGATAAATCCTGTAAAGAACGTCATAAGAATGATTTTGATATCAAATCCAATGGTCCAGTTCTCAATATAGTAAATATCATATTCGATTCTCTTCTTGATGGAGGAATCACCGCGCAAGCCATTCACCTGTGCCCATCCGGTCAGTCCCGGCCGTACCTGATGTTTTACCATGTAACGGGGAATCTCTTCCTTGAACTTTTCCACAAACTGCGGTCTTTCCGGTCTGGGACCGACCAGACTCATATCTCCTTTTAAGATATTGAACAGCTGGGGAAGTTCATCGATACTGGTACGTCTGAGAACCTTACCGATACCGGTGACTCTGGGGTCATTGCGTACCGTCCATCCCTTTTTCTCTTCCGCCGCCGTCTGCATTGCCATGCTGCGGAATTTGTACATATAAAACGGCTTATTATGAAGTCCTACCCGTTCCTGCTTAAAGATCACCGGTCCCGGGCTGGACAGCTTTACCAGAATTGCTGATATGAGCATGATCGGTGAGGTAATAATGATACCGAAAATGGAACCAACGATATCCATTGCCCGCTTGATCACCATATTGCCTGTGTTCGTCAGCGGTACATACCGGATATTGATCACCGGTAATCCCATCAGATCCTCCGTATAGGGTCTGCTGGGGATCAGACTGCTGTAATCCGGAATGAATTTGGTGTGCACCCCGGATTTCTCACAGATATCCACCACACCTTCCAGATAATCATAATCCTTCAGGGAAAGTGTGATTGCGATTTCATCCAGCTTGTTCTCCGGAAGGATGTATTCCAGATTACCAAGCGTTCCCAGTACTTTCACTCCCTTATAGGTCGTGCCGCCCGGGATGTGCTCATCCAGAATACCACACACTACATATCCCCATTGGGGATTGCTGAGGATTCTGTCAATATATTCCTCCGCCGCCCGGGAATAACCTACCAGCAAAATATGCTTCAGATTGTATCCTTTTTTCCGTATGGAACGCAATGCCTTGCGCATGATGATACGGAATACGGAAGTCAGAAAAACATTCAGGACATAAAAAATTGCCATGACGGATCGTGAAAAATTGATCTCACGGATGATCATATACAAAATAATGATCAAAGCCGCCAGGCCAATGGTATTCGCCTGCAGGATACTGTATATCTCATGTCTGCGGCGAACCGTACGCTTCGGGGAATACACACTGCACCGGTAATACAGGAACATATAACCGGGTACAATAAAGGGAAGCAGCATATAATAATCCTGCACCGGCAGGACACCGATCCCCGGACCGTCATTTAAGATATAAAATTTGATATAATAGGCAAGGACAAAAGATACTGCCGTGATCAGCGCATCTATTATCACAAGAAGCCTGTTAAAGACTTTCTGGTTGTCTTTTATCATACGGGTCACCCAATCTTTAAGTCCGAAAAGCTTCTTTTCAACGATTTCATTCTACAATAACGGTGGTTTTTTCTCAACTTAAGAATTTATGAAGCAATTTCTTAAGATTTCATAAGAATTCGAAAAACATTCAGGTATAATTGCCACTGAATCTTCACATAATTCCATAGATGGCTCCATTGAAAGTGCACCTTTGCCTGCTTTCCCACAGGACCCACGGTACGTTTCCACCCTTCGGCCAATCCCTTTAAATATAGTTTTCCCATTCTCTTCTTTAACAAAAAAACAGAAATTTTATGCCAAATCCAAGCAAAAAGAACGGCAGATTCAGGATCCACTGTAGTAGCGGCATATTTTTGCCGATGACATAGATATTATTGGAAGAAGAAAGTTCCGTTTTCCGGGAATTGTAGCGGGATCCCGTAGAAGCACTGCCGTAATGCAGAACGGATGCCGTCGGCTCGTACCGGTTCTCATAGCCGTAGATCCGGGCACGGTAACCGATATCCAGATCTTCCAGATAAGCAAAATGCGCTTCGTCAAAATAGCCGATCTCCTCAAATACCTGACGTCTGTAAATTGCCGCTCCGCCACAGGCTGAGAATATGCTGACATTCTTGTCATAATCCACAGCAGGCCGTCCTTTTCCCCGGGAATATGCCCATCCCAGAACGCAGTAGCGGTCTCCCGCATCATCCAGCAGCTCTGGCTTATCCCACATAAGCATTTTGGCGCTGACGGAAAAGATCTTTTCATCCTTCCGAATGGCATCATACAGTCCTTTCACAAATCCAGGTTCTACTCTGGTATCGTTGTTCAACAGGATCACATAGGGGCTTCGTGCCTCCCGGATTCCCAGATTCACCGCATGACAGAAGCCGGTGTTCTCCGGCAGGGCAATCAGACGCACCTGCGGTTTTCCCCCTCTTCTGCCGGTGCCTCTTTTTTGCGACACCATTCGCTGTCCAGATATTCCACGCTCCCGTCAGCAGAACCATTGTCTATGATCAGCACTTCATATTCCGGTGCATTTTCCTGTCCCTGACACAGGGAAGCCATGCATTCCGGTAAATATTTCATTCCGTTGTAATTGGGTATAACGACGGTTACTTCCTTCATAGTCTCTCCCATTTCTCCGGATACTCCGGCAGATACAGCAGTCTTCCCCGTTTTCGTAATGCTTCCGATAATTGCAGACTTAAAAGCCGGATATCTGCCCCGGCAGGCAGTGTGGAGCTGTCAAATACCGGCTGTTGTTCCGAACCTCTTACTACTTCCGTATAAGGCACTCCCACGATTTTTTCAAACAATTCCCTGTCAGCTGACCGGATCCTGATGCAGCGAAGGTCTAACGCTTCTGCATCCTGGGACAGCTCCGCCCGGTGAAGATAACCGCCAAAGTCCTTCGGCAGTCCCTCGTAGAACACCTTTCCGTCCGCAGTCATTCTGCCGCCGGCGATCCTGCCGCGGTTTTTCCCAGACAGCACTCTTCCACCTACTGCAGCCACATCCGGTCTCTCCTGTAATACCTCTGTATATTGTAACCGATAAAATCCTACATGTCTGGTCTCCTCTGCCTTTGCCGGGATCCCACGTTCTGCCGCATGATCCTGCAGTGCACGCAGCCCCGCTTCGTAAGCATATTTCTTGCTGTGGGGATTGGCTGCTGTAGATGCTTCATGGCATCTCCAGTGATACAGCACTCTGGGAATATGAAGAATTCTCTCCTCCCCGGAGCGGCCATCTGCAGCCAGCACCTCTGACACTGCCCGCAGCACCAGATCATAGTCCTGGGCACCGTCGCATTCTGGCCGGAAGGCCAGTTTCTTCATCAGATCTGCATCCATCACCAGAAAATGGCAGATATAGTTATTACTCAGGATTAAATCGTAATTAAAGTCTTCTTTATGGTTGGGATCGTAATATTTTGTCTCATCCCCGTTGCATTTGTCTTCATCCGAATAAGCGAATGCAACTCTGACACCTCTGTCATTTGCTTTGGTAATAGCATCTGCCATCTCATACAGAGCATCCGGTGTCAATACATCATCATGATCCAGCAGGCCGATATATTCTCCCCTTGCATAGGGTAATGCCTGATTAGTATTCGCCGCAATTCCGGCATTTTCCGTAAGGTGTATATAGTGGATCCTTGCATCCGCTGCAATAGTTTCCGCATTTTCCAGGAGCCGTTCCGTCAGGAATCCCTGATTTGTCAACGTCTCCTCCACACTGTGATCCTCTGTGGCATCCGCCAGAATCAATTCCCAGTGAGGATAGCTCTGTTGCATAACGCTTGTTATCATTCTGTTCAGATAGATTTCCGGGGTACGGTACAACGGCACCACAATGCTGAGTGTAACCGGATTATCCCATTTTCTGCAACTTTGCCTTTCCAGTTCCTCTTCCGGACAGGGCACATAAAAATAGCGGTCTGTCTCTGTCAGGCGTTCCCTTACAGAGATCCAGGTTTCCCTCAGGCCGTTGCGTTGCAAATAATATAGAGTTTTCTTAAGGTTTGCTATGTTCAGCTTTGCCACGGATACCTCCACTTTTATAAAAGAGCAAATCGCCCTTCCCGGGCGATTCGCTCTTAAAAATAACATTAACTATTCAGAACTCCATTCGCAAAATCGCTCTTCCAGAGCTTTCCTGAATAACATACTTGCATGCTATGATGCCAGGGTCAAAAGGTCTAAGCCCACATGAGCTTGCTCATAGGTGGGTGAAAGACCTTAGGACCCGCCCCGATATGAGCATAAAAGTGGGATGATAATCCCACGATATGCGAATATTGGGTAGAATTGTGGGAGTGCGTAGCACGGAACAATCCGTAGGCATCAAAGTCGGGGGCTTTTGACCCCGACATCATGCTATTTGCTCATGGTGGTTACAGTACAGCCTTTACATCCTCGGTCAGCTTCTCTACCTTGGCCTGTGCATCCTCTATGCTGTTACCTTTAACACCCATGTAGAACTTGATCTTGGGCTCGGTTCCGGAAGGACGGGCGCAGCACCATGCATTGTCGGGAAGCTCAAAATACAGGACATTAGACTTGGGAAGTCCGGTAGTGGTCTTCTCGCCGCTCTCCATGTCGATGACTACATCGTTCAGATAGTCACGGAATTTCTCCACTTTCAGGTCACCGAATGCCTTGGGCGGATTCTTACGAAGCTTATCCATGATCTCGGCGATCTGTCTTGCACCGTCGATACCCTTCATGGTAATGGTGTACTGGGTCTCCTTGAAGTAACCGTATTTCTCATACATGGATACCATCATATCCCACAGAGTCATGTTGTGCTTCTTGCAGTAAGCCGCCACTTCACACAGACACATAACTGCTACAACTGCATCCTTATCTCTTGCATGAGTACCTGCCAGACAGCCGTAGCTCTCTTCCAGACCGAATACATAATTGTTGCTTCCGGTCTGCTCGAAGAACTTGATCTGCTCACCGATGAACTTGAAGCCGGTCAGTACTTCGATCAGCTTTACACCATAAGCTTCGGTGATGGGCTTGGTCATATTGGTGGTAACGATGGTGGTTACCAGTGCGGGATTCTCGGGCATAGCGCCGGTAGCAGTCTTCTCTCTCAGGATATATTCTGCGATCAGCATACCGGACATGTTACCGGTAAATGCCACATACTCGCCGGTCTTGGTATCCTTGGCATACACACCCAGACGGTCTGCATCGGGATCGGTTGCCAGAACGATGTCCGCATCCTTCTCCTTGGCCAGACGCAGTGCGTATGTAAATGCCTTGGGATCCTCAGGGTTCGGGTAATCCAGTGTGGTGAAGTTTGGATCCGGATTCTCCTGTTCGGGAACTACATAGACGTGCTTAAATCCCAGCTCGGACAGGATACGTCTTACCGGCTTGTTACCGGTACCGCATAACGGAGTATATACGATCTTGATGTCATCAGCCATTTCCTGAATAACATCGGGATGAATGATCTGCTTCTTCAGCTCAGCCATGTACTTGTCATCGATCTCTTTACCGATCACCTGATAGAGGCCTGCTTTTTCCGCATCTTCTCTGCTCATGGTCTTCACGGTATGATAATCCTTGATGGCCTGTACTTCGGTGATGATGTCCTTATCGATAGGAGCGGTTACCTGTGCACCGTCCTCCCAGTATACTTTGTAGCCGTTGTACTCAGGAGGGTTGTGGCTTGCGGTCACTACGATACCTGCGGTACATCCCAGCGTACGAAGGGCAAAGGACAGTTCCGGGGTAGGTCTTAAAGATTCAAAAATGTATGCCTTGATGCCATTGGCTGCCAGACATCTTGCTGCCTCATCGGAAAACTCGGGAGACATGCGGCGGGAGTCAAATGCGATAGCCACACCCTTGCTCTGGGTGCCGCGCTTAATGATATAATTAGCAAGACCCTGAGTTGCCTTACGAACGGTATACACGTTCATGCGGTTGGTTCCTGCACCGATCACGCCACGTAAACCGCCGGTACCGAATTCCAGTTCCTTGTAAAAACGATCTTCCACTTCTGCCTCGTTGTTACGGATTGCCAGAAGTTCATCCTTGGTCTTCTGGTCAAAATAATCATCATTCAACCAGAAATTCAGTTCGTCCATATAACTCATTTTCCTATCCTCCTGTTTTATCGCTATCTTTATCTTTCTTCAGTAAACGCTCTCCGCCATTATTTTACCATAGATTACCTTTACTGAAAAGAGCAATTTAACGTCCGCTAACCGGATCTCTCAGCGCGTAGTCACTGCGATCCAGAGAGAAATTCGGGTTGTAATAGGGGTCTCCTGCTTCCAGCTCTGCCTTCCATTTTTCACGGAAATGCTCGGATTCTTTGTTGTAACGCTCCGCCTTCTCTCCCTGATCATCCAGACCTCTGGAAATAGATTCATAATGATACAGTTCCGCAAAAGGGGTCCATACATTCAGCAGTCCCAGTTTGCGCAGTTTCAGGCAGAAATCCACGTCATTCAGAGAGATCACAAAGCTCTCGTCCAGTCCTCCCACCTGCTCATACAGACTCTTTTTCACCAACAGACATGCTCCGGTCACTGCCGTGGCATTCTGGGTATAACACAGGCGTCCCATGTAGCCGAGGTTCTGTACCGGAATACGATAATGGGTATGTCCTGCGGTGCGATGTGCCCCCAGTCCGATGACTACACCGGCATGCTGGATCGTCTTGTCCGCATAATACAGCTTTGCACCTACGGCACCCACATCTTCCCGCTGTGCATACATCAGCATCTCTTCCATCCAGTTGGCAGTGATCACTTCCGTATCATTGTTCAGCAAAAGGATATAATCTCCGGTGGCATAGGATACTCCCAGATTATTTACAGCAGAATAATTAAAGTCACCATGATAGGTCACCACAGAGATCCGGCCGTCCTCGCTGTGCAGAATCCCGCCGTCATGACCGCAGACGGTATGCAGCTTGCATCTCTCTGCGTAGGAATCATTGCCGGACAATCCCAGCAGCTGGGAATAGTAATCCCGGATTTCCGGTGTGGTGCTGTTGTTCTCCACCACGATGATCTCGTAGTTGCTCCAGGTGCTGTTCTTCTGAATAGAAGTAATACATCTCTTCAGATCTTCCACGTGATCCTTGTTGGCGATCACGATGGAGATCTTCGGATCTCCCAGAATCTGATAGCGGATCCGGAAAATTGTGGCACAGGCTCTGGTACTGGTGATCTGAAAATGTTTGAATCCATGCTTTTTCAGATGATCCGCCACGGCACCCTTTGCCGCCTCGATGGCATAGGGCTTTGCGTCAATACTGGCGGCGGTACTGCCCGCATGGCTTCTCCAGTAATACATCAGTCTGGGCACATGTACGATCTTTTGTGCTCTGTCCGTCAGACGCAGGATCATATCGTGGTCCTGCGCACCGTCAAAAGCCGTACGGAACAGTTCCTCGCCTTCCAGAAGTTTTCTGGAAAAGACGCTGAAATGACAGATATAATTGTTGGCCCGCAGATTATCCGGTGCATAATCCGGCTTAAAATGCATGGTCAGCATTTTATTAATATTGTCCTCCTGGAAGGTGGTCTCATCACAGTACAGATAATCCGCACCCTGTTCATTGATTTCCTTGACATAGGCATACAATACGGAAGGATGCAGAATGTCATCCTGATCGAACAGTCCGATATAGTCTCCGGTGGCCAGCTTGTAACACTCATTGGTGTTGTAGGAAATACCTCCGTTATGGTCCAGGTGCTTATATACAATACGGCCATCTGATTTCGCCGCGTACTCCTTGCAGAGTTCTTCGATGTAAGCATGTTCCGCATCGGAACCGTCCGCCAGACACAGTTCCCAGTTCTGATAGGTCTGGTTCATGACGCAGTCCAGCATCTGTATCTGGAACTCTCTCTTGTTATTCCACAACGGCACGAGAATACTGATCTTCGGCATATAGGGGAATACCGTTTCTTCCTCTTTCTTCCTCTGCTCCGCATCGGGAAAGCTTCCGGTACCGTAGGATTCCATCAGGCTCTTCTGGTGACTCTTGTTACGGATCTTCCGCAAAATATCTTTGGGACCACCGCAATGAGACAGCCGTTCCTTCTGTCTCTGGGCAAAATGGATCACACTTCTGGCAGGTCCTGTAGCCTTCCAGAATTTATTTTTCTTGATTCGGTCCAGTTTGAACTGCAGATCTTCCTTCTCCGATTCCAGTACTACGATCTTGTCCGCCAGATCCGCACATTTTTCATGCTCTCTCTCGTAGGCTTCCTTATAATTGATCTCGGTATTGCTCTCTGACATATGTCTCCTCCGTGATGCTTTCACCGCATTTTAGCGGATCATGCATCTGTTTTATTCTTTTGCTGCCGGAAGCTCTACGGTCAGATATTTTCCCGTAGTATTCCAAAGTTTCAGCTTGCTGACACGATTCACCACAAGAACAGCGATCGTATAGTTTCCCGCCGGCAGTTGTTCTCCTTCTCTGAGGACACAAAAGCCGCCCAATGCCACATTTTTCTGATCCGGAAGATTTTCCTCCAGTTCCTGTCGGTAGGCAGGCATCAACTGCATGGACCACACATCCTGTCCTTCTGTTTCCCCACAGGGAATCAGCAACAGATGTTTTTCATAGCAGGCATTATCGTCTCCCAGAATTACACTGTATCCCTGGATCCGCTCCGGTCCCGCTGTCTCTACTCTGGCCATCAGGCAGTTATCCCTGCGGATCTTCTGTAATTCCTCTCCGCCAGGAAGTCCCCTTTTCCAGAAAGGCTCCTGTAAAACATTCCGATCTGTCAGATATGCCGGAACCACACGGCTGTCCAGTCCCTCCCGGTTCAGCCCCTTCGGGTAAAAAGGATCCTCTCCCCGGAACTGTGGATGCATCTGGTAGAGCAGTTCTCTCTCCTGTACCAGACGCTGCATTTTCTCAGGACTTTCATCGCTTCCCCGGCTGAGAGATTCATGGTGATATGCAAAGCGGTCGTTCCACACCACATTGTAGTATCCCATTTCCAGAAGCCGGAAGCCCAGTTCCACATCATTATAGGCTACCCGCAACACTTCCCGGAATCCTCCGGCCTCCCGGAACACCTCTGTCCGGATCAGGAGACAGGCTCCCGTCACGGCCACACAATCCTGTGTAAAACGGTTCCGTCCAAAATAGTAGCTTCTGTCATCCTCCATAAACTGTAGCTTATGCACCGGTCCCACCGGCAGATTGACAATGCCGTCATGCTGGATCTTCACGGAATCCGGATAATAAAGTTTCAGTCCCACACTGCCCACATAAGGCTGCAAGGCTCTGGACACCATTTTATCCAGCCAGTCATTCTCACATAATTCAATATCATCATTTAAGAACAGCAGCAGCTTGCCATCTGCCAGTTCTGCGCCACGATTACACATTGCGGAAAAATTGAACTCCGCAGGCTCATATACATACCGGATCGGTGTTCCGGCTGTCCGGATTTCTTCCACCAGCTGTTCTGTTTTTTTCCTGTTTTCCTCGTTACTTCCGTTATCTATCAGCAGGATTTCCACTGGGACACTGCCCTCCGGGCGTTGCGTCAGCGACCGCAGACATTTTCCCAGTACGGAAGGATTATCTTTGGAAGGAATGATCACAGAGACCCTAAGCTCTCTGGCGAACAGTTCTCTGGCTTCCTCTGCCGCTTTGGCCGCCAGTTCCACGGACAGTTTTGCGGATTCCGCTGCCGTCCGGTACTCTTCCCAGGGGTTCTGCTCATCTTCCGCTTTCTCCCGGCTGGTTTCTGCCGGTCCCTGCAGTCCGATTCCCGCAGTACCAAAAGTGCCGTGAAACAGCACTTCTTCCAGATGTCCAATGGTATGACAGCCTCTCTCAAATCCACCGGCCGCCAGAAACAGCCGGTCCATCAGGGGACGGATCTCTTCCGCTTTCGAAAATACTATTTCCCTGCCGGTGCTCTCTCCTTCTGTCACAGCCCCGGGCTCCCCCAGTTTCTGCAACAGTCTGCTCCGCACTGCCACGACGCTTCCCACATAGAAGAAAGCCCGATAGGTATCCGGAGCCCAGCAAGGCTTGAACCAGGGGATCACACGCTCTCCGTTCTCTGACAGCAGATCTTCATCTCCATAGACGATCTCTGCCTCCGGATGCTTCACAAAATACGCATTGATCCGCTCCACAGCATTTTCCGCCAGCTGTCCTTTCTGCTGCCTGTAGATCACGAATCCCGCAAGACCGGCTCTTTCCCCGATCTCTGTGACCACTGTTTCCGCAATCTTTTTTTCCTGCTCCGCAGCCCATTGCGCGTAGGTCACCCGCAGCTTTGCCAGTTCTGCTTCATACTTTTTATCCTGTTGTCTGACAAGCATCTGCTTTACTGACGTCCGAATGCTCAAGTTTCCTGTCTCCTTAGAAAAATTTTTTCACCGCTCCCGCCATGTCACTTGCCACAGCAAGGGGAATCTGCACGATCTCCATTTTCACAGTCAGGATGTTCTCTGCCTTTCTGTCCAATGCATCCACCCGGATCGTCAGATTCGGATCCTCCGTGGGAAATACCACGCTGGGATGCTCCGCACCGTCTGCGGACTTTAAGATTTTTCCATTGGTGGTAACGATCTTTTTGTCCTGCACAGGAACCGGCTGTCCGTTCATGGTAAGCTCCCGGATTTTACACACGCAGGCGCACATGGCCGGATCCAGCCGTAAATAATGGACATTTCCATCGAAATTCACCGTAAATTCCGCCTGTTTTTCCTCTGCATAGACGTTCTCCGGAAAATAAGAATTTTCTTCGGAAAATCCCTGTCCCTTGTCCTCATAGATCTGTACCCTGAGTTCTCCCTCCGTCTGACGAAACCGTCCGATCCATTCCGTGGGCTTATAAATTTCGCCGCCTAAGAGATTGCGGATCTCACCCATGGACAATTTCTGTCCGGTCACATATTTCTGAAATTCCATCTCCTGCTCTCTGTACTGTCTGGCTTCGTTTTCCGTGATGCCCAGACGATCCAGAATACGATCCAGTTCCAGTGCATTACGTCTTTCATCTTCCAGTACATAACAGTATACAGCCCGGAAGGCCAGAGCTCTGGTCTCTATGGGACGGTCAAAAGTCCATTCATAATCAATCAGTGTCCAGTGGTCACCATCCACCAGAATATTGGCAAAAATCAGATCAAAGTCCGCCACCGGCACATCCTCCCCGTAGCCCACTCTCTCCAGATATTCTGCAAACAGGTTGTGAAATCCCTCCACATCCTGTCTGTCCAGGCATTTGTCCATCAGTTCCGACAACGGTCTGCCCGGCACGAACTCAAATTCCGCATAAGGTATGCCGTTCTCTTCTCCCAGATGGCAGACATTGACATCCAGACTGCTTCCCGCATACCGTTCCTTCAATTTTTCATAAGCCTCCGGCATATGACGCACATGGGCTTCCGCTTCTTTTGTCAGCGGATATTTTCGGACCGTCTTACAGCCTTCCTTGTCCCGCAGGATCTCGGTGCGGATCCGGAAGCTTTCCGCACGGTCATTGGAATATCTGGCATATTTCAGATCCAGAGGTGCTCCGATCACCGCCATATAGGAATTGGAAAAAACGGAAAACAATCCTTCCTCCACAATTCCGTCAAAAGCACTCTTCTCATCGAACAACAGCATTCTGTCCCGGTCAAAATTCCGCAGATTGTTGGACAGCTCTCCACGTCCTGGAAGATAAGCATCGGAATAGACTGTGGTCATAAATTTATAATCAGGATACGGATAATAAAAACTGCGTTCTCCCACACCGCAGGCATCGAAAATGCGCTCCAGCTTTTTCCTGGAAAACGTGCGTACCACACCGCCCTCCGGATAATTTTCAATGCCGGAAAACCAGCTGCCCAGATGATCTTCCTTGCATCCGGCAAAATATTTCAATCCGTATTTGTTCTCAATGGCAATCACGATCCTGCCGTCCGGTGCCAGATGCTTCTGCAGGATCTTAAGGAAATCCTCGTAAGGCGTCTTGCCGCCTATGTAAGCCTGTCCGTACTCAAAAACACCGATCAGACAGATATAGTCATAGTCTGCTGGAAGTTCCGGTTCCACATCCGTGAAATTGCCCACATGGATCGTCACATTTTCACATTCGCTGTGGCGGTAGGCGTTGATCAGGCTGCGCTTCTTCGAAAGATCCACACAGGTCACTTCCCCGGCTTTTCTTGCCAGTGCACCCGTGATGGCTCCGCATCCGCTGCCCACTTCCAGCACTTTCTCTGTTTTCTGTATGGGAAGGAAATCCACGATATTTTCCCGGAGAGCAGACAAATGATACAGGATCGGCCAGCTCTTTCGCTCCGCAATGATCCTGTCATATTCCACCGTACTGTATTTTTTTACAATGTCTAAGATCTCGTCCTCCACACTGCCGTCGCAATAATAATCCTCGCCGGGATATTTATCCAGATTCAGTGTGATCTTCCCGATGGTCTCTGTCATTCCTTACTTCTCCTCCGCATCCCATACTTTTGTTTCGGAATCCATATCATAATATCCTACGGTGTTCTTGTCCGATACTACCGTAATATTCAAGGCATCATACAGTCTGTGATATACCTCGAAGGTATCCTGATTGTAGCCGGTCACTCCCAGAGACAGCAGATACTCACCACCCTGTAAGTTCATCTTCTGGGTAAAAGTCACATTTTTCACCTCTCCCGGCTCCACGCTGTCCAGAAAAGCCTTTTCAATCATGGTATTTGTACCGGTGATCTCCACACCGATGACGTTTTTTACAGAAAAAGCAAAAATGGGGGCCGGAATATGATCCATAAAACGAACCCGCATATGGATGGTAAACATACTGCCCTTCAGGATCGCATTGGTGGGAACCCCTCTGTCATCCGTAATGTAAAATTCCTCAATCTGTGCCTGCTTCGTACCGTATTCCAGGGCATTGGGATTCTGCCCCTTGGCCTCCATGGAAGCCTGGAAAGCATCGGTCCCCTTCTCATCTGCTTTTTGGGCAGCTGCTCTCTGCAGGTCTTCATCATCCAGCAGACTGGCAGTCTCTTCTCCCACACTCTCCGGGCCGTCATACTGTCCCACCAATACCCTCTTGTAGGTGTCGATCATAGCCTTGGGACTGCCTTCGCCCAGGATATTTCCCTGATTCAACAGATATACACGGTCACAATATTTGCTGATACTGCTCAGATCATGACTGACGAACACAATGGTCTTGCCCATCTTCTTGAATTCTTCGAATTTATGATAACATTTTGCCTGGAAAAATACGTCACCGACACTCAGAGCCTCATCCACGATCAGGATCTCCGGCTCGATATTGATGGCCACCGCAAAGGCCAGCCGGACGAACATACCGCTGGAATAAGTCTTCACCGGCTGATAGACGTAATCTCCGATATCCGCAAAACTTAAGATCTCCGGAAGCTTTGCCTCGATCTCCTTCTCGGAAAATCCCATCATCGTCCCGTTCAGATACACATTTTCAATGCCGTTATATTCCATATTGAATCCGGCACCCAGCTCCAGCAGAGCGGAAATACGGCCATTTACCAGCACTCTTCCCGAAGTGGGATTCAATACACCGGTGATGATCTTCAGGATCGTGGATTTACCGGAACCGTTGGTACCGATAATACCAACCGTTTCTCCCTGATAGATCTTCATGTCCACACCCTTCAGGGCATAGTGAAGCTTATGCTTCGTCTTTTTTCCGAAGCCGAAAGCCTCCTTCATCCGATCTGAGGGCTTATCATATAGTTTATAGATCTTCTGGACATTATCGACTTCAATGGCCAGCTTTTTCTTTTCCTGCATCAATTTTAATCCTCGCTTATCAGCGTTACACTGTCTTTGTCATACCATATGGCCAGAGAACGGTTGGCCTCGTTATTTTCATCCTCCGAGAGGTCTCCCATGCACAAAAACCAGGGCTTGTAGTGATAAGGTTGCAGCTGTACATCATCCTCATCTCCCAATAGCTTATCCACCCGTTCCAGATATTCCTGATGGAAATTATACGCTTCTCCGGTATGCACATAGTAATAGGCCCCATAAGCCGAATAATGTCCTGCCTGATTGGGTGACACCTGAAAGATCATGATAAATTCCAGACCCATAATCGCATAAAACCACCACACTGCGGCTCCGTTCCAGTTCGCCAGCCATCTTGCCGCGCTGCCTGATGCCTTCTTCTGCAGTCTTTGCTGCAGCCAGCCACACCAGTATATTTCGTTCAGGAACAACAGCAATAAATATGTGATCTTCACCGCATTCAGAGTTCTGGACAATCCGGCATGTCCGAGGGAATACAGGCTTGGGGTGTAACCGGTGGCATACAGGCAGAAGGACCACAGAAGTACGACTCCCGGATACCGGAAACGATACTTCGTCTCCTTAAGTGCCTGCCAGATCAGGGGTAACAGCATCACCATTACCATAAGAACAATAGATCCCGTAAACTCTGGAAGATGTTTTACTCCTTCCAGAAAAGATCTGCCAATGGACTCCAGGGGACTGTATCCCCAGCCGACATAGCTGCGGGCCCGCACGGAATTGCCCGGTGCCGCTACATTCAGCCCAAATCCTATAATGTATACCAACGTAGCAGGCAACAGCCACAGTCCCTTTTTCCGGTGTTCCACTACCACACTTATAAACAGAATCGTCAACAGCGATAAGAGTCCCTGCAATGCCGTGACAAAATTACTTCCTGCCGTGATCATGGAAAGCAATACCGATGCCGTAAATAACAGCCCGGTGGCGGTTCTTCCTTCTGCTCTCTCCAGACAGATTGCCACAGACAACATCAACAATCCAAAGCCGTGCATTCCCACGTAATGAACTCCGCCGTTATACCAGTAGAAGCCACTCTGTGCGGAATAAATGAACATAAAGACTGCCGCTGTGATCACTGCCTGTACTGCCAGTCCGGTCCATTTTTCCATGTTCAATACTTTCCGCAGAATCACATGGGTAAATGTCATAGTACCCGCCAGCAATAGCAGCAGGATGAACACCGGCCCCAGAAAATAATACTGTTCTCCCCAGATTGCCGGCATCAATGTCATAAAGAAAATAGAGGAATAGGTTCCCTGCCACGCATACCACTGGGTTCTGGAACAATCCAGTGCCCCGGAGATGGCAGCCCATTTTGACTGTTCCTGCTCCATGGCAGCTCTGGCAAATCTTCCGAAATTGTAATCATCATAATACGGAACCGCATAGACTGTCAGCCGAAACAATGGAATCAGCGTTAACAACAACAGTCCACAGCATCCCACTGCCAGCAGGATCTTCCCCGGCTTCCATAACCAGAATTTTCTTAATTTTTCACGAGCACCCTTCAATTACTTTCACCCTTTCTGTTTTCCCCACAACAGTTTCGTAATGCAGCCCCTCCCCACAAGGTTCTTCATCTATAAAAGTTTTGCTATGCTCTGTTTTTTATAATACGATTTCTCCGTTCTTCGAACTCTCGAAATCGTAACAATCATTCGTATTATAGCACGTCTGCGAAATGTACCTTCAATCGTTTGAAAATAACGGCTCCCAACCCGAACAGTACTACCGTTACGATCCAGAAATACATGGTGGAAAAGAAATCCTGGAAAAACCATTCCTTCTCATAAATAGCACTTCGATAACCGTTTACAATATACACCAGCGGATTCAGCTTCAGAATCGTGATCCAATTGCCGGACAGGGAATCCAGATTCCACAAAATAGGAGTGGCCCACATGCCGATCTGCAATCCGATACTGATGATCTGAGACAGATCCCGGAAAAATACTACTACTGCACAAGTCGTATAGCTGAGTGCCAGTACAAAAATGAACAGGCAGAAGCTATAGTATACGATCTGTATCGTATATATGGTAGGATAATACCCGTAAATTGCTGCCACAATCAACAGCAGACACACAAAAAATACATGAATAAAGGTGGCTGCAATAATCTTGATGATAGGCAGGATACTGATCTTAAATACTACTTTTTTCACCAGATAGTTATATTCCAGCAGCGCATTGGTTCCATTGTTTAATGCCTCACTAAAATAGAACCAGGGTACAAGCCCAGCCGTCAGGAACAATACAAAGGGTACTTCCACACCCTCCCGCAGGGGAGTACTCGTATTACCCATGATCTTATCAAAAACAATGTAATACATAGCCACCGTGACCACCGGCTGTGCCATAGCCCATACCGCACCCAGATAAGATCCCGCATATCTTTTTTTGAAATCATTTTTGGCCAGTTTCCAGATCAGATGACGGTTCTGGAACAGCTCCACCGGCAGTCCGGTGAATTTATCATACCAGTGAATAAAAGCAAAGCATGCCGCCGCGATCACCACACAGGAAATGATCTTCTTGGCCAGTTCCTGACCCGGATCCGCCGCAGGTCCCGGATTCTTATGGAATACAATAAGTACTGCCATGATCACTGCCGTTGTCACAAACAGGGCAATGCCCGCTTTTTTACTTACCTTCATTCTCTTTTTCCTTCACGTACTGTTCCAGTGTGCCCCACTTGGTATCCTTCTCGGAAAGCGTCAGTTCCATACCTTCGGGAATCGGCCATTTCACACCGATATCCGGTGTATTGTAAGCAATACCGCCCTCATCATCGGGATGATAGAAATCCGTACATTTATAGCAGAATTCCGCATAATCCGACAGTACCAGAAAACCATGTGCAAAATTCTTCGGGATAAAGAACTGCTTCTTGTTCTCTTCAGACAAAAGCACTCCGTACCACTGGCCGAAAGTCCTGGAACCTTCCCGCAGATCCACTGCCACGTCATAGACTTCTCCGCGGATCACGCGCACCAGCTTGTCCTGAGGAAAATGTTTCTGGAAATGCAGTCCACGCAATACACCCTTCTTGGAAGCGGACTGATTGTCCTGTACGAACACCTCAGGAATTCCCGCAGCCTTGAAATCGTTATAATTGTAAGTCTCCATAAAATATCCTCTGGCATCTCCGAATACCGTAGGAGTAATGATCTTTAATCCTTCAATTTCACAGGTTTCTACTGTTATTTTACCCATTTTTTTCGTCCTCACTCTTTATTTTTATTGACTATTCGTAGGTGATATTCATGTCCACACGACCTTCGATGCCGTCCACTTTTCCCTTGGAGGTATACTGCCAGGTCTTATAATATCCCTGATATAACGGAACACTGCGATACTCTGCCAGCCAGATATGATAGTTTTCCAGTCTTGCTGTCTGCAGATTATTGTTGTACCAGTTACGGCTGGCATAGACACCCGCCGTGTATCCGGCATTTTCTATGGTCCTGCAGAACGCTTCACATACCAGTGTTCTGGTCTCCGCATCCAGACTGTCCGCACGGCCGTTACCGCCCGCACCTTCGGTATCGATAAATACCGGATAGTTCAGCCGGTAATCCCGGATCAGTTCGATCACCGCGGAAGCCTCTTCCACAGCTTCCTTCTCATCCACAGCCTGGGTGAAAAAGTATACGCCCACCGGAATTCCTGCGGCCTGTGCACCCTTCATGTTCGTCACGAACATGGGATCTTCCACCAGGCTTCCGGTTACCGAACCGCGGTATCCGGCACGGATAATGGCAAACTGCACTCCTGCATTTTCCACCTTATCCCAGTCGATCTCCTTGTTCCATTTGGAGACATCGATACCGACCTTTGCATTACCGGACGTGGTCTGCAGCTTCTGGATCTCTGTCTTGTCCGCATCTGCCAGAGCACCTGCCACGGCGCTGTCCTCGGCTTCTGCATCCACTTCATCCTCCGTCTTGATCAACAGGGAAATATCGTCAATGGCCAGATACTCCACTTTATCCTTGACGTGAACTCTTGTCTCACTGACCGGAACCTTATATCCCTCAATGGGAAGGAGCTCAATATAATAGTCTCCGGAATCCAGATCTCCAATGTAAATGATACCGTCCTGATCCAGATCCTTGTAATCTCCCAATCCGTCCAGTCGTACGTAGAAGCTCTCCCCGGTCACCGGACTTCCTTCGTTGTCCACGATCTGGATCCGCAGATCCTTTTCTATGGAGGTGGCTACCAGAGATAGACGGTTGCTGTTATCCTTTGCAGCTTCCAGAATTGGATTTACTTCCTGATCAAAAAACGTATTATCTTTTAAAAATGCCTTCAGATCATTGCCGATCTGACCATCCGGTGAGACCGTCTCTTCTGCCTGATCGCCATTTTCCGCCGGAGATGCACTGTCACCCGCTCCGGCATTCTGAGTGCCGGATGCCGGCGGTCCGGAAGCTGCCGTAAACTGCTCCCTGTTGACATACATGACCAGCAGTGCCACCAGCAGGATCACCGCCATGGAGGCCAGAATCGCCATTTTCCGCAGCTTAGAGTCCATTTGCTACCTCTACCAGATATTTTCCGTAGTTTGTCTTAAGCAGCGGCTCTGCCAGAGCAAGCAGCTGCTCTTTGTCAATGAATCCTCGCTTGAAAGCGATCTCTTCAATACAGGAAATGTACAGACCCTGTCTCTTCTGGAAAGCCGCCACAAAATCTGCCGCATCCAGAAGGGCATCATGATTGCCGGTATCCAGACCATGCAAAGCCTCTTCCCAGTGTCTCTACCTGTAAACTGCCTCTGTTCAGGTACTCGTTGTTGATGCTTTGGTGATCTCAATCTCTCCTCTTGCAGAGGGCTTTACATTCTTTGCGATCTCCACTACAGCATTGTCATAGAAATACAGTCCGGGAACCGCATAATTGCTCTTGGGATGCTCCGGCTTCTCCTCGATGGAAAGTGCCTTGCCGTTCTCATCAAATTCCACTACACCGTATTCTCTGGGATCACGCACATAATAGCCGAAAATAGTTGCGCCCTTTTCTCTGGCAGCTACTCTGCGCAATACTGCGGAAAAGCTCTGTCCGTAGAAAATATTATCTCCCAGTACCAGTGCCACTCTGTCATTACCGATGAAATCCGCACCGATGATAAAGGCATCTGCCAGCCCGCGGGGCTGATCCTGCACCGCATATTCCAGGCGCATGCCCAGCTGTCTGCCGTCTCCCAGTAATTCCTGAAATACCGGAAGGTCTCTTGGGGTGGAGATGATCAATACCTCTCTGATATCTGCCAGCATCAGTGTTGACAGGGGATAATAGATCATGGGTTTATCGTACACCGGCATGATCTGCTTGGAAATCGCTTTTGTCAGGGGATACAGTCTGGTTCCGGAACCTCCCGCCAGTATAATTCCTTTCATTTCGTCCTCCGATCCGCCCTTTTCGGGCTTCTTTTTACTTGTTTTTTAACACACCGAATGGGAACGACGTTCATCGTTCCCATTTAACAGGTATTCTTTACTTTTCTTCGTACATCTCATTGTAGTACTTCTGGTAATCACCGCTGGTCACATTATTCATCCAGTCTTCATGCTCGAAGTACCAGGCGATGGTCTTGCGAATGCCTTCCTTGAACATGGTCTCGGGATACCAGCCGATCTCTGCCTTGATCTTGTCCGGTGCAATGGCATATCTTCTGTCATGTCCCTTACGATCCTCCACGTAAGTGATCAGGTCGTTGTTAATATGTGCCTTGCGGGGATCGGAATCCGGAAGCATCTCCTGCAAAGTCTCAATGATAATGTGGATGATCTCGATATTCTGCTTCTCATTATGTCCGCCCACATTGTAGGTTTCGAACAGTCTTCCCTGTTCCTGTACCATATCGATAGCCTTAGCATGGTCTTCCACATACAGCCAGTCACGGACGTTCTTACCGTCACCGTAGACCGGAAGCTTTTTGCCATGCAATGCATTATTGATGATCAGAGGGATCAGCTTCTCAGGGAACTGGAAAGGACCGTAATTGTTGGAGCAGTTGGTAATGTTGGCAGGGAAATGATAGGTATCCATATATGCCTTCACCAGCATGTCCGAGCTTGCCTTACTTGCGGAGTAAGGGCTGTGGGGATCATACGGAGTGGTCTCATAGAAGAATGCATTGTCATCATCGGGAAGAGATCCGTAGACCTCATCTGTAGATACATGCAGGAACTTCTTGCCTTCTTTGAAGCTGCCATCGGGAAGCTCCCAGGCTGCCTTGGCACAGTTCAGCATCACTGCAGTACCCAGGACATTGGTCTGTACGAAGATCTCCGGGTTGCGGATACTTCTGTCTACATGGCTTTCTGCCGCAAAATGTACCACACGGTCGATATCATTCTCTGCGAAAATTTTGCTGATGGCATCCTTGTCACAGATATTAGCCTTGACAAAGGTGTAGTTCTCACGCTTCTCCACGTCCTTGAGATTCTCAAGATTGCCTGCATAGGTCAGTGCATCCACGTTGATGATACGGATTTCATTATCGTATTTTTTAAACATGTAATGAATATAGTTGGAACCGATAAAACCGGCCCCTCCTGTTACCAGATAAGTTCTCATTTTTTCTCCGTTCTGCGCGAAGCGCACATTTTTTGTTATAGATAGGGGTATTTTACCATAAAACAAGCAGGATATCAACACGGCTCCTCCGCACTTCGTGCTCTCGGACCCGTGACACCCATTCGCATTCCGGGCTATCGGCATTCTTAGCGCCGGGTATTAACACGGCTCCTTCGCACTTCGTGCTCTCGGACCCGTGACACACATTCGCATTCCGGACTATCGGCATTCTTAGCGCCGGGTATTAACACGGCTCCTCCGCACTTCGTGCTCTCGGATCCGTGACACCCATTCGCATTCCGGACTATTGGCATTCTTAGCGCCGGGTATTAACACGGCTCCTCCGCACTTCGTGCTCTCGGACCCGTAACACACATTCGCATTCCGGACTATTGGCATTCGCAGCTCTGGGTATTAACACGGCTCCTCCGCACTTCGTGCTCTCGGACCCGTGACACACATTCGCATTCCGGACTATCGACATTCTTAGCGCCGGGTATTAACACGGCTCCTCCGCACTTCGTGCTCTCGGATCCGTGACACCCATTCGCATTCCGGACTATTGGCATTCTTAGCGCCGGGTATTAACACGGCTCCTCCGCACTTCGTGCTCTCGGATCCGTGACACCCATTCGCATTCCGGACTATCGTCCTACATGCTCATGTGTGTTTCATCAGCTAATGGCCAGCCGGTTCCGCCTGCAAGCAGTCTCACCGGCTGGTCATTGCTGATGTTAATATCCCAGGTAGCTGAGGTTCAGATCCACATTGCCGCTGATGCCGCTGACTTTTCCTGTGGATTTGTATTGCCACAGATCATAGCGTCCGGTGTAGGTGGGTGCTGCTGCATACTGGGCCAGCCAGATCTTGTAGCCACTCAGTGCACTTGCATCCATCTTCTGGCTGAGCCAGGTCTTGTTGGCATACACACCTGCGGTGTATCCTGCATTCTGAATGGTATTGCAGAATGCCTTACATACTGCCGTTCTGGTAGCGGAATCGATCTTATCACCTCTTCCGCCGCTTCCTTCCACATCCAGGAATACCGGATAGGAAATCTTGTAACCGCTGATACGGTCCAGTACCATGGAGGCTTCCTGTACTGCCTCGACCTCATCCACTGCCTGGGTAAAGAAGTATACACCCACTTTCAGTCCTGCTGCCGTAGCTCCCTTGATGTTGGTCTTGAAGGTAGGGTCATCGATCAGTGCTCCCTGAGAGGAACCGCGATAACCCACACGGATGATCACGTAGCTGACACCGGAATTCTTCACGGCGTTCCAGTCAATTTTTCCATTCCACTTGGACACATCGATTCCCATGGTGCCGGAACCAACTACCAGAGATCCGTCACTGGCAAAATTGTATTTTGCGCCCTGAATGACCTGTTCTCCGGTAACCTTGTTGCCATCCGCTGTAAAGAAATAAAGCTTTCCGTCCAGTGTCTGCCATCCGGTGTATTTCACATCACCTTTGATAAAGAACTTAGAGGCAGTAAAGTAATCCGCATTGACTGCTTCACGATAGCTGTCACCATCCTGTACATACAGCTGTACACCGCTCTTGTCTTTCAGCTTGGTAGTTTTATCTTCTCTCGCATTGGAAGCCTTTACTGTTACTGTGCACTTGGCTTCCACCTTGTTGCTGCCTTCTGTATACGTTACCGTTACCGTAGCACTTCCCGCTTTCACACCGGTGATAGTAATGGTCTTGCCGCTTACAGCTACAGTTGCTATACCGGTATCGCTGGAAGCCGCACTTACGGTTCCACTTCCGCTGACTTTTGCGGTAACTGTATCCGTTGCCTTCTGATAAGTCGTCACTGCCGTTTTATCCAGAGTAATTGTCGCCGCCGGAGTCGCTGTAGGGGTTGCCGTAGGAGTTGCCGTAGGGGCCGCTGTCGGGGTTGCTGTTGCCGCCGGGGTTGCTGTTGCCGTCGGGGTTGCTGTTGCCGTCGGGGTTACTGTCGGAGTCGCTGTGGGCTCTGCAGTCGGGGATACTGTCGGTTCTTTTGTAGGTTCTGCTGTGGGCTCTGTTGTAGGTTCTGCTGTCGGTTCCGCTGTTGGTTCCGCTGTTGGTTCTGCTGTAGGAGACACTTCTGCCATCCGCAGGAACTTACCGCTGTAAGCCACCGTTACGGTCTCCGGATCGGTAATGGTATCCTTGGATACTTCTTTATAAGTATTGGCAGTTGCGGTACTTGCCACCCACTGCACAGTATCCTGCAGTGTGGACTCTACAGTAGTATCCTTGATCTGTGTATCCTCTTTTGCAGCATTGATCTCAGATTCTTTCTTGATCTCATTGGAGACATCGACCTTTTTATAGGCGATATCTTTCTTTACTTCTACTTTCTGTGCTGCTGTCGGCAGAACATAGTCCTTGTATTTATCATCCGTCAGTGCGTTTACCGCTACGGAGTAATTCCCCGGCGTAATACCCTTTTTATAGATAATACCGTCCATATCGTCATCAGTCCAGGTCTCGGTCTTGCCGTTGGGATCTGTGATGGTTACGCTGAAGGGTACGTTGGAGATCAGCTTGCCGGTCTTTTTATTGTTAAATTTGATCTTCAGATCCTTCTGTACAGAGACCAGCTCCAGTTCTACCGTACCGCCGTTGGTGTACTCTGCCTCTTCATATTCCTTCTGTTCTTCCGGATCTTCTTCTACCGCATTGGCTGCCGCGATCTTTGCCATCTGTGCGTCTGCCACTGCCAGAAGTCCCTGCTCACCGATCATCTGGATGCCGTCCAGCTGTGTTCCCACGCTGACGAACTCCGATACCTGTCCATCCACTGCCCGGGCACTGGCATAGACACTTCCGGTCACGATAGCCAGAATCAGTACCGCCACTCCGGTAGCTGCCATGATCCGGTCCATGGTACTCAGGTTCAGGAATTTTGTCCAGATTACAGCGATTCCGCCCTGCTTTTTGCCCCCGGTCTTTCTCCTGCCCGTGGGAGCCGGCTCTTCCTCGTAATCCTCGTCGGCATAATACTCTTCATCGTCACTCTCTTCGATGTACTCCACATCATCGGCATAGTACTCCTCACCGTCTTCTTCTCCGGTGTGCTCTTCCTCATCGGCATAGTACTCCTCACCGTCTTCTTCTCCGGTGTACTCTTCCTCATCAGCGTAGTACTCCTCACCGTCTTCTTCTCCGGTGTGCTCTTCCTCATCAGCATAGTACTCTTCGCCGTCTTCTTCTCCGGTGTACTCTTCCTCATCAGCATAGTACTCTTCGCCGTCTTCTTCTCCGGTGTACTCTTCCTCATCAGCATAGTACTCTTCGCCGTCTTCTTCTCCGGTGTACTCTTCCGCATCGGCATAGTACTCTTCACCGTCGTCTTCTCCGGTGTATTCTTCCTCATCGGCATAGTACTCTTCGCCGTCAGTCTCTTCCGGATACTCTTCTTCGTCGGCATAGTATTCCTCGCCGTCGTCTTCTCCGGTATATTCTTCCTCGTCCCAATCGTAACCATCCTGTACGTCTTCTTCCCAGTTACGGTCCGGACGTTTTGTATGGTTAAATAATTTTTTCATCTGATCTATCCCTTCTGCTCATAATTCTCGGTGTAATAATTCCGTAACATTATAGCATTGTATTTTCCCCACATCAAGGCATTCACCCATTTCTTCAGAATTTCTTAAATCTTTCTAATATTATGGACTTTCTTTTCGTATAATAGTAAAATCAATATAACTCTTTTTACCACTACATTATTGAATTACCTGAAACGGAGAGAATACATGAAACGAAACAATAACAACCATAATATCCACGCATCTTCTGTGAATGACATGCCGGATATTGAGATTGTAGATCTGGAAAACGACACAATGCAAGACACAGATTCTGGTAATTTCCATTCCGGGAATACTCGTTCCGGTTCTGTGCACAATTTCCATACCGATCCCGATGACGACATAGAAGACCTTTACGTAGATGCCAATGAAGAAATCCCTGAGGGCGAAGAGTCTGCGGCCCCTGCCGGTATCCGGCGCTTTCTGAATTTTCACGTACTGTTTGCTCTCGTGCTTCTTATTGTTGTCGGCGTGGTAGGATACCGCGTCACACACTGGGGACAGAGGATCAGCCAGTCCGACATCTTCAAGGACGGACAGGGTTCCTACGACGACAGTTGGGATTCCATCCTTCCCCTGACCGACGAAAACGGTCAGATGATCATTAATGATGCTTCCAATATCGTTGTCTTCGGAAATGCTCCCTTCGCAGATGACAGGGACTCTTCCGACAATCTGGCCAATCTGATCGCCAAAGAGACCGATACCACCGTTTATAACTGTTCCATCAGCGGAAGTTACCTTGCTGCACAGCAGTTAAACTACGACCCCACCGTTGCCCCCATGGATGCTTACTGTCTCTACTGGCTGGTGAACCTGGCCGTTGGGGTTCCTCTGGATGGCTACTACACCGATGCAGCCAATGCTCTGGGCGACAAGACACCGGCCGAAGCAGAGGAAGTAATCAACACACTGAAAACTCTGGATTTCAACACGATCGACACCGTTGCCATTATGTATGATGCTACCGATTATCTGTCCGGCAATGCCATGTACAGTGATGAGAATCCCACGGATCCCACGCAGTTTACCGGCAATCTGGAGGCAAGCATTGAAGTATTGCAGAACTATTATCCCCAGATCCGCATTATCGTTATGTCTCCGACCTATGCATATGCTGTGGATGAGAACGGCGACTATGTAAGCTCCGATATGTATATTTACAACGGCCGTGATGTCTTATCCACTTATGTGATCAAGGAATGTTACTCCGCCAATATCCACAGCGTATCCTTCATGGATAACCTGTACGGCAGCATTACCGAAGACAATGCCGATGAATATCTTGTCGACAATCTGCACCTGAATGTAAAAGGACGTAAGCTCATCGCCAAACGTTTTGAATACTTCCTGAATTACTATTCCAAGGATTATGCATCCCAGGAAAAATAATTCCGGTCAAAAAAGGCTCCCGAAGCAGCCAGTTACTTTGCTGCTCCGGGAGCCACTTGTTTTTCCCTGAAATCTCATTCCTTCATAAAGTAATACAGATCCACTGTGGAATCTTTGTAGATCACATATCCGTGCATTCTTCCGAATTCTTCAAATTCCTGATCCTGCATCTTCCCCACCAGTTTTTTATCTTCCGACAGGATCACATAGGCACAGGCCTCTTCTCTGGCCAGTTCTGCCAGCTCCTGTGCATCAATGACCTCCTGCTCCATAACATCATAAAGATCATTCTGCACCGTCCACTTGCTCACCATAATGTCCCGGCCGTAGGGCATACAAATCACATTGGAATACTGTCTCACATACTGCAGCAGTTCTCCCGGGAATGCCGCCATGACTTCTCTGCCCGGAACCTCAATGGTATCACAGATATCCACAACACTCTGGGGTACATGATACGCATTTTCCGCCTTCTGAAAATTGGGATTCCTGTAGATCAGACTGCCGGATATCGTAAACAGCACAATAGCCAACGTTATCCCCACATATCTTTTTCTACCGGCGAGTTTTCCACAAAGCTGCACCGTACCGAAAGCAATCACCGGTGTCACAGGCAACAACCACAGGATCCGGTAATAGATTTCCCCATCCGCCATCTGAGAGACGATCTTCGCCACCAGCGGATTAAAAAAGACAAGCAGCAATACTAACGGCACATAAAGAAACATCACCCGGATATATTTTCTTTTCTCTGTGAGCCACAGATACAGCAGACTCACCAGGAACCACAGAACGATCAGTCCGGTCCCCATATATTCCTGAAACAGCTTTAAAGCATCCATTCTTCTCCTCCGGTCCTATCATCCCAACAGCAAATACATTCCGGCATACACAATGCAGGGAATACAACAGCCGATCAATGGCAGTATGAGTTTCCATTTTCTGTAACTGACCGCACCACAGAGCCCGGCCGTTCCCACCAGCATGCATGCCAGCAATGCTCCCATGGTACTGGCCAGACAGCAGGCCGTCATCACAGATCCCAACAGCACCCAGAAACTGACAGTGATCTTCTGTTCTTCCTGTATTTTTCGAAGCAGTGTCAGCAGCAGGAAAAATATCATGGGGATCAGGATACTTCCCAATGCAGCCTTCCCCTGTCTGCTCCTGGCAATCATAAAATTCTCTACAGTATAATAAGAATAATCTCCGAAAAGCACCAGCACTTCCGTACAGAGTAAAAATGCAGGCAACGCCCATTTCTTCCGGTATGCGCCCTCTCCTGCGAATAATACCCTGCTTCCCAGAAGATAGAATACTCCGTAAGTCATGGAGATCAGAGCGACCGGCACCAGAGTCTTCGCCACGATCACCGTAGTGATGCCGGTCATCTGGGCCAGCCATGCGATCCAGATGGGAAAAGGTGCCAGCCCGTGTCTCACATCCAGTTCCGTATGCATTCCCGTATAAGGGATCTTCTGATACATCCTGCCGGATTCCTCTGCCGCTGCGGAGATTGCCACATAATAGGCATCGTCACCATCACCGTAGACCATCAGCACTGCCAATACCAGCTGCACCAGCAAAAGCACACCAGCCAGCACCCACAAAATAATCTCTGCTTTTTCCGGCTTTGCTTCCCGGACTGCCCGCAGAGTACGAGACTGCCGGAAATACCGGACCGTTGCCGCTGCCAGCAGCACCAGGATGTAGCCACAATAAGCTACGGTCACCATCCACATACGGCCTTCCAACAGGATCACCGGCACACAGATCACCTGAAATCCCGCCCATAGCAGCATCTGACCACTAATCCACAGAAATACCGGATTTCTACAGGGTTTATCCACATTTAAAAAACAATTTCCCACCCATGCCGGTATCGCTACCAGCAGAACGGCAAGCCACAGCAAACGAACTGCGATCATGTTTCAACCTCATTTCTGTTTTCTTATCATTTCATTCCTTATCTGGAAAACATATATATCATATCTCCGTGCACGCCTTCCGAAAGCAGAAGTTCCTCCGACGTATAACCATACTTATCCCGGAGCACAGACACTGTTGCTTCTTTATCCACACCCGGTTTGATCAATACGATCACCCGGTCCAGTGCCTCCACGGATTCCGTATCCTTACGTTCCTTCAGTTCCTCTGCCGTTACCAGCAAAGTTTTGGTATAATGCATAAATTCCGGCAGGTTCTCATAATAGCCCACTCCCGCATAAACGCAGATGCATGGGAACTCCTCATATTCTTCCGCCAATGCTTCCTGTCTGGCATATCCCTGATAGAGGTATTCCCCATCATAGGCCGCAAGCCGCAGCCCCTGTACCACCACGAGCAACAGCACCAAAGCATGCCTCCCACGATCTGTTCTTTCCATCCGGAGATCTCTGTCAGTTTTTTTCCAAGGAGACACAATAGCAAAGCAAGCAGCAATGCCACAAACGGAAACAAAGGCATAATATAGCGGTCCACCAGATACGGTGACATGCGGGATGCCAAAGCAGAAAATATCCGGCCACCGGCACCATCAGCATCCAGGCCGCATCTCTTCCGGAATTTTCACCTTTCTGTTCCTGTTTCCCGGCCCGGAAGCTCAGATACAGCTTTCCCAGAAGCAGGATTGCGCCGGCGGCACATCCGCCGGTCAGAAGAGGCGCTCCCACTGTCCGATCCGCCAGAATTCTGCCAAATGCAGCCAGTCTCTGTCCGTAACCGGCAAATCCGGAGGCCAGATTGCCGAGAGCTTCCGTCCCTCTTCCGCTGGAGAACACATCCGAAATTGCAAAAGGGAACAATACCAGTCCGATCACTGCTGCGATCACCATGGACCGGATATAGCACCATAATTCTTTGTTCCTGTGCCGGTACAGCAGGATCACTGCGGTAACCGCCGCCAGCAGAAGGCAGTAAAACAGGAAAAAATACTGTGTCAGGAAACCCAAAGCACCGTAATAGCGATAAGGCCCCTGTTTTTCTTGTCAAACCCGTTATTCTTCCATTTTTCCACATGGACGGAAAACAGGGCGACACACAGACAGGAAAGCAGCCCATACATACGGATCAGCAGCACCGTACCCAGTGCTCCGGTACTCATTCCATAGAGAAGCACCGCCAGGATCCCCAGCTGTCTTCCCTTTCCTTCCAGGGAAAAAAAACATCTGCCAGCTGTCTCCCCCAGCCGCAGTAAAAGCCACAATGTAATTCCCAGACAGACCAGATTGATGCTGCATCCAAGCCACGGTGACAATGTTCCCCGAAAGACAGAACTCATGGTATGCAGCAGCATAAAATGTACCGGCGGATGATTGTCATCTTTTACATTAAAATAAACCGACAGGTAATCAAAGGCATCTTTCTGATCCACCGTAACATAATCCTGAAACTGCCGGTCCGTGATCCAGACCGGTTCCTCATAGACATCTGCTTTATAAGACAACAGCTTGCTGTTTCCCCGGTTCCTAAGCACATCTGTTACTGTATTTTTCAGATTCTCCAGAACCTCTCCCGCACTGTCCCCCTCGATCTCCTCGTTCACGAATTTGGCCAGACGCCCTTCCGGCTGGGTAGGTACGATCCAGGGATTATACCTGGCATTTGCCAGTTCAAAGCTCAGAAGTTCGTCCATGTGATAGCCTTCCTTCCGGCTGACTCCCGCACCCATCAATACCAGGCACAATATAACTGCCAGCAGTTCCGGCAGGATTTTTTTCCATTTATCCCGTTTTTCCTGTCCAATCATAGGATCTTCCCATCTCCGTTATTATTCATTATCCATTACCCGATAGAGATAAATGCGGTAATAGCTGTTCTCTGTCTCAAAGGCCTCCGGCCTCATCAGTTCCAGACCGGTATCCTCACTGTGATCGATATAGGCTGCCGACAACAGATAGCTTCCGCCCAGCTGCCTCAGACTTTCCGCATCGATCGTATAGTCCTGAAAATAAAAGCCACCTTTTTCGATCGTATAATAGCCGGGGCATTCCGCGCTGAACAAATAGCAACGATTCCCCCAATGGTCAAAGCTGTCTTCCAGATATTCACTCTTGTCCAGCTCCGGTGCAATGATCTCCCGGAAACGGTGCTTGTACTCCAGAGAATAGTTATTTGAATAGCCGTCCAGACAGTAAAATCCATGATACAATGCCGCAGCGGGATCGATCCCCAGACTTACGACCCGGTAATCCTGTGGTTCTTCCCCGGTATTCTCCCGCAGGTACTCCTGTACCTGATCCAGCACATCCACGGCATAATAATCCCGGAAGCTCATGGCTGCATAATTCCGGTTCACCAGTTTTTGCAGATTGGGCTTCAGATTGCTCTCCAGCAAAATCTTCCCGGCTGTTGCCACGGTAAGAAGCATTGCGGCCATTACGATGATCCCCGGGATCACACCGCTCCTGCGTCCGTTCCCTGTTTTCTCCGCTCCTGTGTCTCTTTCCGGGAGCTGTTCCGTCAGCAATAACAGGCTGCACCCCAGAATAAAATACCACAGGCAGGGACTCAGCCACAGGACTCTGTTGGCCTGAAAGCCCTTCAGAGCACCCAGACTGGAACGGATAGCGATTCCGATACTGCTGTCCCACAGTGCGGCCACTGCCGCAAAGCCTGCAATAACGGCCAGTGACAGGCCCACGGCTTTCCATAACCGTTTTTCTCCGCCCTCAGGTACATTCTTTTTATCCGCTATGTTCTTCTTCGTTGCCCGATTTAGGAAAAATAAAACAACTGTTGTCATCAACAGCACCACGAGGATCAGTCCATGATAATCCATACTGTGCTGTCCTCCCTGCAGGAGGTTTGTTTTCAACTGACTGAAAAAGTCCACCGGGCTGAGCAGATATTCCGATTTGTGAGAAATCTCTTCTCCCTGTCCTCCGGACAGCTGAAGCAGTAACGAACCGTTCTCAACGATATACGTAAGCAGCAAAATCCCCCAGGCTGCAGCCTGTCCTGCGGAGAACTGTTTCCTTTTGTCCACCAGTGTGACGATCTCCCATACCGCCCAGATTCCCAGCACAGCAAAACCGGATAACACCAGGGAAGAATTACATCCGAAAAGCAGTACATAAAAATAACAGAGAATCCGAAAATTCTTCGGTCTGTCCTTTTCCCCCAGCCGCAGTACACAATACATTAACAGCGGCAATCCATACTGGGACAGCCCGTACACCGGCAAAAACGGCAGATACGCATACATACATCCGGTCAGCATGGCTATGAAACCGACAAGTCCTTTTCTTCTCCGCAGTGTTTCCGATGTTTCTCCGGCCCATCCAAGCAGGCAGAACATTCCCAGATATCCGGCAAAGCTGCCAGCCACCTGCATACAGGCCAGTGCCAGTTCCGCAGGCAGCCACCGGTATAACAGCACACAGGCGGGGGCCGGCATGGTAAGCGCTGTTTTTGCTGCACCGTTCATGAATTCCGGCAATACACCGCTGCCATCCCACAGATGTCTTGCCTGCAGAAGATAGGCGATCACCTCACCGTCCAGCTGATCGTGATACACGAACACAGAGTCCTTCCCCTAATACAAGATACGGAACTCCCATAAAAAATACTGCCAACGCTCCCAGAAAGAACCAGGCTTTTTCTGATTTCTGCGTTTTCACTTTTGTTGTCATCTTCGTCATGGTTCCTCCTTCCCGCGTTTCTGCTGTCACAATTCTATTATTTCTCCGGGTTGTCTTCTGTATCTCCGGCGCTTATGGTCCTATCGGTCCAGAGGATCATTCCCACAAGCCACAGAGAACCCGGCAGCAATCCGTTCTTGTAATCCAGGCATCCGGCATCCCGCATGGTATACCACAGGATCATGCCTGCCGCAGTGATCACACAGACTCCTGATATCTTCCAGAACAGGCTTCTGTCCGGTACTGTTTTTTCTTTTTTCTGTCGGAGCATGGCAATGATCCCGCATATCATGCCGCTCACGACCACAACAGCGATTCCCGACAGGAACCACCAGCTGCTGTATTTTAACAAAAGCTCTGTCAGCCTTGGATCTCCCGTCATCATAATGTCTACATTTCTGCCAGAGAAGGAGTCATATCCCCTGCCGTCCAACAGCAGCTGCAACAGTACCGTAGGCATGGCATATCCGAGGCAATCCCAGGCGATCTGATGGATATTGTCGGAAGTATACGTCTTCAGATGATACTCGGCATACTCTCTGAATATCTTCTGTGCTTCCGCCTTGCCGAAACGATCCTCCAACGTCTTTTGTATGCCGGACTCCATGGTTCCCGCATAATACCCGGCATTCCTCATCTCTTTCCAGGTCATCCAGGTACGTAGCTGTTCCGGCCATTCATCGTATTCTTCTTCCTCTCTCATATGCGTCCAGCTGAACCGGCGCATCATGGCGGCGCTCACCGTATTCTCCGCCTTCCCATAGCTGCCCGGTGTCTGCCACATGGGCACCAGCGTGAATAAAATTCCCGCCATTGCCAGAAGGAGCAAAAGTTCCCGGCCTACTCTCTTTTTCTCCGTCTTTCTGCTCCGTAGCTGCCACAGATGTATCAGCCACAGAACAATAAGCGGTACCAGCCCCAGATACAGATTCTCCACCACACACAGTGTACTGAGCGCCCACCAGATTCCGGCTTCGAACAGACCATGTAACGGTCTGGCCGGCGCTGTCGTCTCACCATCCTCCGCCACAGCATCCTCCGCCACAGCATCCTGCCGCAGGATCCGGATCACCGCCGACAGTTCCAGCAGTAAAAAGGAATATCCCGGAGAATTCGGCAATACGGCCAGATGACTTTGCATGGCACAGGGAAAGGTCAGAAGCGCCAGGCTTCCCCAAGCACAAAAATATCTTTTTCCCTGTCACTCCGCATGCCCGTAAAAATACTACACCGGCATAAAATGCAATCAGGATCTGTACCGTATATACAAAAAAAGTATAAGGGATAGAACTTATGGATTCTATCCCTTTTACAAGCATCAGAAAAAGAGGGTAGCCGATCCCCATGTAGTCATCACACACAAGTGTCTCTGACGCTTTCAGCCATGTGTAGCTATCGCCGAATTCCGGAAAAATTCCAAAGGATCTGACGCCCCAGCAGATTCCCAGAAGAATCTGCACGGAGACACCCAGGAACAGAAATCTGCCTGCAACCTGTGCAGACGCTCTGCCAATTTTTTGCATGTTACTGCTCCTCTAATTCAAAAAAGTTTTTCACCAGTCCACAGATGAAATCCACCTGATCCAGTGTCAGCCCATAGTACATGGGAAGTCTTACCAGGCGCTCGCTCTCTCTGGTAGTATAACGGTCCTCGCCGTGGAACCGACCGAACTTCTGTCCTGCGGGAGAAGTATGCAGCGGGATATAATGGAATACCGTAAGCACACCGTTCTCCTTCATATAGCTGATAAATCTTGTTCTCTGTTCCAGATCTCTTGCCTTGATGTAGAACATATGCGCATTATGCACACAGCCTTCCGGTACGGTGGGCAGGTCGATCTTTCCCGCTTTCTTTAAGGGAAGCAGCTGCTCATAATAGCGGTTCCAACAGGCAAGTCTTGCCTCATTGATCTCATCAGCGATCTCCAGCTGTGCATAGAGATAAGCCGCATTCATATCACTGGGAAGATAGGAAGATCCGTAATTTACCCAGGTATATTTATCGATCTGGCCCCGGAAGAACTTGCTGCGGTTGGTTCCCTTCTCCCTAATGATCTCCGCTTCTTCCACGTCCTTCTTATCACGGATCAGCAGTGCTCCGCCCTCACCCATGCTGTAGTTTTTGGTCTCATGGAAGCTGTAGGCACCGAAGTCACCGATGGTTCCCAGTGCTTTTCCCTTGTAAGATGCCAGTACACCCTGTGCGGCATCCTCTACTACCTTTAAGTTATGTCTTTTTGCGATGTCCATAATGGTGTCCATCTCGCAGGCCACACCGGCATAATGCACCGGAACGATGGCTTTCGTCTTCTCCGTGATGGCATCCTCGATCAGTGTCTCGTCAATGTTCATGGTATCCGGGCGGATATCCACGAACACAGGAACCGCACCGCGCAGTACAAAGGCATCTGCGGTGGATACGAAGGTGTAAGCAGGCATGATCACTTCGTCCCCGGGCTGAATGTTACACAAAAGTGCTGCCAGTTCTGTCGCATGGGTGCAGGAGGTCGTCAGCAGGCATTTACCGGCTCCGGTCCTCTCCTCGATCCAGGCATTACATTTTTTCGTATATTCTCCATCTCCGCAGATCTTCTGATTTTTTACACATTCCTGAATGTAATCTGCGGCTTTATCCACATAAGGCGGTACGTTAAACTTAATATCAATCTCTCTCATAACACATCCTCTTTTCTACTGTCTTTTAGCTTTCTCTATGTTCCCGCTTCCAGCTTCCTACAGCTGTCCCAGGCACATTTTCCGTCACATGACTGATAATATATTTCGGTCTTCCCTTGACTTCTTCATAGATTCTGGCAATATAATGGCCAATCACACCAAGGCTTAACATAATAAATCCGCCAATAATGAGGATCAGCAGGATCACCGTGGTAAAACCTTCCACCGCCGTTCCCATCAGATAGCGCACCAGGGTCTGAATCGCCAGGATCACACTGAACAGGATGGATACCCCGCCCATGATCGTCACCAGCTGCAATGGCAGTGTGCTGAAGGAAGTGGCATTGGTAATGGCATATTTCATCAGACTCCAGAAGGACCACTTGCTCTGTCCGTATTTCCGCTCCTGTACTTCATATTCCACAGTCTCCGTACGGAACCCTGCCCAGAAGGTCAACGCCCGGAAAAAGGTATTGCGCTCCGGCAGTTCCAACAGGACCTGTACTACTTTTCTGTCCAGAAGTTTGAAATCGGAAGAAGCATTCATGTCCATCTTGATCAGTTTGCTCATGATCTTGTAAAAAAGTCCGGCAGACAACTTATATCCCAGACTCTCCTTACCGCGGTCGGCCTTGATACCTTCCACGATCTCGGCACCCTGCTGCCATTTTTCCCACATCTGTGGAATCACCTCAGGCGGATGCTGCAGATCACAGTCCATAACGATCACCGCATCCCCCGTAGTCAGCTCCAGGCCTGCAAAAATTCCCGCTTCCTTTCCGAAATTCCGGGAAAACTCCGCTCCCCGTACTCTCGGATTCTTGGCCGATTCTTCCTTAATACGTTCAAAGGTTCCGTCCTTCGAACCATCACTGATAAATACCAGCTCATAATCGATCCCGTGCTGTTCCAGCAGTTCCCCCAGTACTTTTGCGGTATTGGCAATATTCTGTTCTTCGTTATATGCCGGTAAAACAATCGATAATAATGACATCCTCTAATCCCTTCCGCAGTTCTCGGTCTTGACATACAGGATTCCATCCACAACCCTGGTGGAATTCGCTCCCGGAAAAGTATCCATGTCAATGTATTCCTGCGTCATATAAATCTCACCCACAGTATCCGGATCCAGAAAATTCAGGGTTGCGCCCAGATAGTTCTGCATAAATGCCTGATAATCCGCTCCCTTATAGATCAGATAGTCTCCGCTGAGACCGATCATACCGTCCGTGACTTTTCCGGTAATATCCGTAGTGGGGAATTCATCATACCCGATGACACCCACCAATGCAATGGGAATTCCCTGATAGTACCCTTCCGTCTGCTCGATCCTGTCCAGCAGACGTACACAGTACGCATAGGTCTTCTCGTATTTTTTCTCCAGATTGGAATATCCGATATTATCCGATACTCCATAATTGAATACCAGGATTCCGGCCGCCAGTAATGCCACCCACTGGATCCCGATATCTGTTTTCCCGTCCTCCGACGCATATCTGTCCACAAATGCCAGCATCAGGATCAGATATAATACCCACTGATACCGCATCAGCAAATGATAGGTCAGATTCGGAGAAATCACCAGAATCACATTGGTCAAAAGCGGAAGTCCCGCCGCCAACAGAATTATTATAACGAAAAATGCCGGATTCTTCCACCATTTTCTTCGCAGCATGCTTCTCACCAGCAGATAAGCCACCAGAAGCACCAGTGCCGCACAGGCCGTAAAAGAGAAAATATTGTTCACCAGCACATTTCCATGCACCGTAAATGCCAGAAAATCAACATACATTCCCCGGATCGTTGCAAACAGCCCCAGACCGGAACCTCCCTGCTCCATGGAATTGATCCCCTGATAGGTATCCAGCACCTTTCCCTGTAATTTCAACAGAATCTGCAGGATTACGTAATACAATGCGGCTCCGGCAACTCCCATGCCCAGGTAACGAAGTACATAGAACGCTTTCGTCTTCCAGCCCTTCTCTTCCATAAAAAAGAGCAGGATCACATATACGCACAGCAGAATGGCAAAGGGCAGATATGCCTGATAGATCCCCATACTGAACGCAAGACATACCGCCCCGGCCAGCCAGCCTTTTTTCTGTTTTTTCGTAAAAAGCACTGCCAGAATTGCGAGAAACAGTGCCATCATATAACCATCCATGGTAAACACATAGGCAAAAGTGGATGCCAGTGCCGGAAAAGAAACTAGCAATCCGCTCACTGCCATGATTACCAACGGGTCTGCAAGTTCCAGCAGTTCCGTCAATGCCACCGCCGTCAGCGCCAGCCAGAGCAGACCGATCAGACCAATGATCCACGGAATGGTAAAATACGAAGAAAAGCCGCATGCCACAGACAGAAACCATCGTCCGGAAGTGATCATATTCTGATCAAAATACATACTGCTCAGGCCGTCATGATTCGGAATATCCGAAATCATCACCGGCAGATGGATCAGAATCCCCAGTACAAACGCTGAGAGAAAGGCGATCTTCCATGTATTTTTTATTTTTGTTCTACTAGATTGAAAAAAATCCCACGGGGTCTTCATCCGTCTGTCACTCCTTATTTAGTCTTTCCGCGATCGTCTGTGCGATCTTCTCTCTGCCGGCCTCATTGGGATGCAGGCCGTCATCGGTATAGAGATACAGATCATCCCAGGTGTCATGTGGATAATAGTCATGATAGATGTCTATGACTTCTACATTCAAAGCCTCACACAGCCCGATTTCCGCATTGACATAATCCTCCAGCACACCACAGCCCAGATCATATTCCTCACAGGTCAGTTCCGGATCCGTATACCAGGTATAGGGTGGGGTGATGAAGATAATGCGCAGCTCCGGATAGGCTTCCCGCAACTCCTTCACAATACTGCGGATAGCTCCACAGTAGGTATATTCATCATACGGATCTGCCGTGGATTCGATGGGAGTGCCTGAGTGATAATCATTCAGTCCGGAACCGATAAACAGGATCTTCACCTGGTCAAAATCGATCTGTCCCAGATCTCCCAAAGTATCCTCAAAATAATCCGTGGCTGCTTCTCGGATGTGCACGGTCCTCTGGACACCGAAATCCTTCACCACAAAGGAACGTACCAGTCCGGCCGCAGAAATGGAATCCTTGGTATATCCCAGCCTTCTCTCCGCATCCGCTCTGCCAAGAACCGTTCCTCCCAGCCCACCGTTGTAGCATTTTTAAACCTGTCTTCTCCTGAAGCTTTGCTGCGATGGATGTCTCATCACGGCACAGACCATATACACTGTCTCCCAGAAACACTACATCATAAGGAATCCTCTGATATTCCCGGTCCCCCGGAAAAAACAGTACCAAAAGCAGCACGAACAAAACAGCTGCTGTCACACTATATAAAATTTTCCTCTTCCGGCTACTGTTTTTCTTCATAAACCTCAGATATTATCCTTCTATTCTTCCACTCCCGCCGTCCGCAGGATCTCTGCGATCCGGGCAGCCCCCTGCCCGTCGATCAGAATTCTCTCCGCTTCATAGGTTCTCTGCCGCAATTCCCTGTTCTCACAGACATTCCGACACCAGCTGCCGATGGCTTTTCTTGTCTCTTCCGGTGTGTAATGCCATTTTCCGGCATATCCGGCAATTTCCTGCTTTCCCAGCCATTCCGTCAGCCCTTCCTGGTTCTCTGCGTAAGAAAAACAGACAAAAGGCACTCCCAGAACTGACAATTCATAGATTGTCGTTCCACCGGCAGTCACCGCCAGCTGACAGGCCGTCATCAGTCCCGCCATGTCTTTCACATCGCAATGCAGAACCACGTTGTTTTGCTCCGATGCATATTGCTCCAATTTTTCCCGGTTCGGATTAAACCTTCCCACCACCAGATGATACCTTATATTTTTTCCCGCCAGACTGTGCTCACACAGTTCCCGCAGGATTTCTCCCGCAATGTTGTCTTTGTCTCCGCCACCGGTGGTGATCAGGATATCCGTTACATCATCCTGCAAAATATACTGTGCTGCCGCCTCACAGAACTGCTGCCGCACCGGCACATAAGCAGCTCCGAGATACTGTCCGGTACTGCTGCCATACAGTTCCCGATACTTTTCCCGGGAAGCAAACAGATTGTAATTGATCACACCGTCCACCGGAAATGCGTGCTGCTGCATATCATCCAGCAGATACACCCTGCCAAACCGGTGCAATGCCTGCAAATAAGCATCCGTCACCGCATAGCTGTCCACCAGAAAAACATGCCCGCTTCCACGGATCAGTCCTTCCAGCGCCGAAAGCTCTCCTTCCAGGTCGGCAGGATCCGTCCCAAGGATTTTCACCGGCATGTTCCAGCTCTGCAACAGTTCCGCAGATGCCTGCTCCGCGCACAAAAAGCAGAGTTCTTCCGGATGCTCTATTCTTTTTTGTAATTCCTGTGCCACCGTGAGGCAACGCATCAGATGCCCTGCCCCCGTAACAGCACTGCCGTCCGCACGAAAATAATACATTTCCGCTCCTTACTGCTGTTCCTTCTCTGTGAAATCCACAAGAGACCAGTCCATAGGGGTTCCCAGCCTGGCATCTCTGGTGATCCGTTTGCCCAACAGTTCCTCATAATATCTGGTATGCAGTCCGCAGGAAGGTCTCACAGACCGCAGATTCTCTGGAGTAAACACATCCCCGGCCTTCATATCCTGTGCCACGAACAGGGAACGGGAATGTTCTCTGCTCTTTTTCTGCTTCGGTGTCAAATCGTAGGTCACCTTTCCTACTGCTTTCTCGATCATGCGGATGTGATCCACCATCTCTTTGAATTCTTCCGGTTCCATGGAGAATGCCGCATCCGCACCGCCGTCTGCTCTGCGCAGGGTCAGATGTTTCTCCACCACCTTGGCTCCCAGCGCCACGCCGGCACCGGCCACGGCACAGCCCATGGTATGATCAGAAAGACCTACCACACAGTCAAAGACTTCCTTCATGGAAGGAATCGTCTTCAGATTAATATCCTCATAGGGTGCCGGATAAGCGGAGGTACATTTCAACAGGATCACATTCTCGTTGCCCTCTTCCTTACAGGTACGCAGTGCCAGCTCGATATCCGCCAGATAGGCAATTCCGGTAGACATGATAATCGGCTTGCCGGTACGGGCGATCTTGCGGATGAAAGGAATGTCGTTAATCTCGAAGGATGCCACCTTGTATACCGGTACCTCCATCTCTTCCAGAAAATCAATGCTGGTCAGATCAAAGGGAGAAGAAAAGAATACCAGTCCCATCTCCTCTGCGATCTTTTTCAGCTTTGGCTGCCACTCCCAGGGAGTATAGGCGGTCTCATACAACTTGTGCAGTGTGGTTCCGTCCCAGATGGTTCCCTGTGTGATCTGGAAGCAGGGATCATCACAGTCCAGTGTGATGGTATCCGGGGTGTAAGTCTGTATTTTAATAGCATCCGCACCGGCATCCTTTGCCGCCTGCATGATAGCCACTGCTCTGTCAAAATCCATCAGATGATTCGCAGACATCTCTGCAATTACAAAAGTGGGAGAATCTTCACTGATTTTATGATTCCCGATCATGATCTCTTTGTTCATAATAGTGCCTCCTTAAGGAAATACAATATGTTCGTACTTCTTGCTGTCCCGGATCCCTTTCCAGTGTTCCGCTGTCATGCGCATATATGTCACGTCATAAGCAGCTCCGTTTTTCACCACGTGGGCTTTTTTCTCTTCCACGACTTCACAGCCGCAGATCTTATGGAGCTGGATGACACCCTGATTCAGGGTGAATACATCACTGTATACCGCATTTTTCCCAAGATCCAGAAACGCATGGTCATACATACTCATCTCCAGCGCCAGTGCCGTCTGGATGCTGCGCAGTTTCTTCTCGCCCACGTAATAGGCCCATCCCAGATCTCCTGTGGGATTCGTCAGCCCTGTGTAATTGATGACGCCGGCTGCTGTGCCGTCGATCTCAATGATCCAGTAGCTCACATCCGGATCCTGCTGCACTTTGGCAAACCATTTCTTCTGCCCTTCCAGAGTCAGCTTCGGATCCGTATTCATATAGCGGGTAATCTCCGGATCCATGCGCCAGCGCATGATCTGTTCCAGGTCTCCCTCTGTCACTTTTCTTAATGTAACACTCATTCGCAGCCCGCCTTTTCCAACAGTTCACGCATTCCTTTTAAATCAATGGCTTCGTCTAAGGGAATGCTGACACCAAGCTCTTCCTCCAACTGTCCGATGATCATGACATGCGCCAGGGAATCCCACTGCTCCACATCTTCGATCATGGTATCCTCGGTGATGGTTCCCGCCGGAACCTTTAATACATCTTCAATCAGCTTTATGATCTTCTCTTTCATATGGTTATCCTCTGCTTATCCTCATTTTTTCTAACATTTACCACTGTCCGGTCTTCCGTCCGGCAGCCGTCATCCAGCCCCAGGTCAATCGTATAAAGTCTCCTTCAGCCAGTAGGCCCTCTCCGGTCTCTCTGCCAGTGTGATCTCATAGCAGGTACCGCCCTCCTGTGTACTTTCCGTCCTGTGGTAACCCAGCTTTTCATACAGAGCTTCCACCGGCTTATTCTTGGCTGTCGAGATATATCTGCCGCGGAGTCCGGTATATCCTTCCTCCTGCATCTGCTCCTCGATACGGTCGATCACCGCATTCTCGATATTCCTTCCCATGACACGGCAGCTCATGACCAGATCCGTGATCTCCGGCAGTTCTCCGGCAGTATCCACGATGGCTGCTGCCACGATTCCGTTGTCTCCAAACGCATCCGTCACCTGATACAGAAATACTCTCTTTCCGGCATCTTCCACGATCTGCTGCATCTGCTCTCTGGTGTAGCGTTTGGTGGTCAGGTTGAACTGGTTCGTTTTATTCAAAAGCTGTGTCAGCCGATCCAGATGTTCCTTCGGATCCACTGGGATCAGACAGATCTCCAGCTTTTTCACATAGTCTTCAAAGCTCACCGCCTGCTCTGCCATGGCATTTCTGCCGGCATTGGCCCGGTACTGTGCGGTCTTCTCCCGGTCCTCTTTCGTGATCACTGCCCGGGCAAAATATTCTTCATAAATCTTTGCCATGCAGGGCGCCAGTTCCTCCGGTCTTGCCGGGAAATCGGGCACAGTCACCTCCGGCAGCATCTGCCGTACCATTTCCCGTTCCGCTTCGCTGTCATCAAAAAAGACAAAGGAATCCGTTCCCAGATTCAGTTCTTCCGCCATCTTACGGATATTGTCCGGCTTCGGGTCCCAGTTGATCCTGCGGGCTGCGAAATCTTCCGGCCCAAGCAGCATATGGGGATGATGTTCCAAGATCTCCATGGCATCCTCTTCATTATTTTTGGATGCTATGGCTAACAACACACCCTGTTCCTGCATCAGCTTTATGACCCGTTGCAGATTTTTATAAGCCAGACCGCTGTGGTCTTCCGACAAAGCACCGGTGTGTGATCCGTCTCTCCGGCCAGACCGCCCCACAGGGTATTGTCCAGATCCAGGACCAGCACCTTTTTAGGGGTGCGTTCCTCCAGTTCCGCCTGCTGTACTATTTTTTCCGCCAGAAGAGACTGGGTCTCCATCCCCAGCAATACTTTTCCCATATACCACATTTTCAGAGAAAACGCCTTCTCCTCGCCCTGATGCTCTATGATCCGGCGATAAGGAAATATCCGCACATTGGAATGTTTCTCCGTCAGCTGCTGCAGTGCAGCACTCCACAAACTCTCCAGCTGCTGTTTGCGTTCCGGATCCGCCAGCACAGCCAGTTCCACCGCCCACAGATATGCATCGGAGACATAGAACACACCATGCTCCGGCAGACAGCCTTCCAGCGTCTGAAACCAGTTTCCGATCCGCTTTTTTGCTGTCTGCGGATCATAGTCATGTTCCAGCAGTTCTGCCAGATCCATGATCAGAAAGGTAATGTCCGGCTGAAACGCATGATAAGAGGAAGCCGGGTTCAGCAAAGCTCCCAGTTCATTTCCATAGCCTTCCGCATCGTAGACTTCCGCCTGTTTCTGTAACATACGGATCACCATATTCACATTTACATTGGACAATACTGCCAGTCTGCCTGTTGCCATAGTCTCAGATTCCTCCGGGATTATTTTTCCTCCGTCATCAGACGGTATTTCATCTCTGCGATCTTCCAGTCCGTCAGATTATCGATATCCTGCACTTCCAGTTCCGATACGATCAGGGGTAGAATATTTCCCACCATCAGCTTCTTATTCACTGCAAAGCGGTCCGTACGGAAGACATAGAACTGTCCCACATCATGATAATGGGGCTGCAGGTCCTGGGATCTGCTGTCCAGATATTCGGGATATTTAAATACCAACCGTTCCTGCTCCACTACCATGGCCCGCTGGGGCGGGTAGGAAAAGCTGACCACCGGAATCAGGGTGTCCGCATCGCTTGCTTCCAGCTGTTCTACCGCTGCTTTCAGTTTTTCCGCTGTCACAAAAGGCGCTGTGGGATAGATGCAGCATGCCACATCAAAATGCATGTCACGCTTCTCATATTCCGCCAACACTTCCGCCAGCACATCATTGGTGGTGGCAAAGTCTCCGGAAGTCGCCTCACTGCGGAAAAACGGCACCTCTGCACCGTACTTTTTCGCAATCTCCGCAATCTCCGTATCGTCCGTGGATACCATCACATGGTCAAAAAGTCTGCTGGACAATGCCGCCTCGATGGAATATGCCAGAATCGGTTTTCCACAAAAATCTCTGATATTTTTCTTCGGGATCCGCTTGCTCCCACCTCTGGCGGTGATAATCGCTAATCTGCTCATTTTCCTAACCTCATCTTTCTCATGCCCCATGGCCGCCCTTCAGGCCCGTAGCTTCCATACAAACTGCCGGATCCTGTAATAGAGATAGAACCGCAGATCGCTCTTTTTCTGCATGGCGATGAATTTGCGTTCCTCCGGCCCGGTATATTCCAGATAATATTTGTTCCTGTCGAACTCCGGAAAATGTCGTTCTGTCCCCTCCCGTAGTTCTTTTACAAAAGACAGCTTCGGCTTCTCCACTCCCGACAGATAGGAGAATAAAGTGATCACATAATACAGCTCCGTAAAACGGTATTCGATCTGCTCCCGGTATTCCGCAAGGAACCCTCTGTTCTCGCATTCCGTGTACAAAAGTTCTGCTGCTTTCATACGATCACGGCATTTTTCCTCCGTGATGTGATGTACCGTGGACACCGCATGCTGGTAATAATAATACAGCGGTTCCTCCACTCTCTCAAAACGTCGAAAGTACAGGCTCCACAAGGGGCCTGCACAGTTGTCTTCATAGAAAATATGCTCCGGAAAATCCAGATGATTCTCCCGGATCACACTATGTTTGTAAATTTTCAGCACCATACTGCCGGGACGCATGAACAGTCTCTCATGCTTTTCCTTCGTCAGATCCCCGGTCTGATCCGGTGTATTGTTGACGATGACCTTCCCGACCTCAAAGGTATGATGATCCACCAGACTGTAATCGCAGCCCACCAGATCCGCTCCGGTTGCTTCCGCTTTTTTCAGAAGCTTCTCGTAATAGTCCGGTGACACCCAGTCATCACTGTCGATGAAACCGATCCATTCCCCCTGCGCCACCCGCAGTCCGGCATTTTTGGCACCGCCCTGTCTTAAGTTCACAGGGTTCGGAATGACACAGACCAGCTCCGGATAACGCTTCTGATAATCCAGCAGGATCTCCAGAGAATCGTCTGTAGAAGCATCATCCACGCAGAGGATCTCATAATCGTACAGTCCCCGGATGGTCTGTCCCACCAGGCTGTCCAGACAATAATTCAGTTTTCCCTCCGTCGCCATATTATAGACGGGCACGATGATGCTCAGTTTTTTACTCATAGGCGTTACAGATTTCCCCGTTCTATTTTTGCTCTGCCGTCTTCTACCCGATAGACAATGTCACATTTTTCAATGGTCTGCAATCTGTGGGCGATAATGATCAAGGTCTTGCGGCCGTGCAGTCGGTTGATAGACTCCATGATGGCTGCTTCCGTATCATTATCCAGTGCGGAAGTGGCCTCATCCAGGATCAGTACCTCCGGATCATTATACAGCGCTCTGGCAATACCGATACGCTGTCTCTGTCCTCCGGAGAGGCGGATACCCCGCTCGCCGATGCCAGTCTCCAGACCTTCCGGCAGAGTCTTGATAAATTCATCCAGCTGTGCCTCTTTCAATACTTCCCACAGTCTGTCCTCATCAATCTTGTCCTCCGGCACACCGAAGGCTACATTTTTACGGATGGTGTCATCCAGCATGAAGATCATCTGGGGGATGTAGCCGATATTCTTCAGCCATTTCCGGTAATTGCCCGCATCCTTTACATCCACGCTGTCTGCATAGATATGTCCCGTACTGGGCTCCAGCAGTCCCAACAGAATATCCACCACGGTACTCTTGCCCGCACCGGAAGTACCCACGATACCTACCGATGCACCCACCGGGATCTTCAGATCCGCATGGTCGAAGATCAGACGCTCCGTATTGGGATAGGCATAAGTAATATCTTTCATCTCGATGCTTTCTTTTACATCCAGCTTTTCATCCTCATCGGTAGCAAAGGACATGTCGATATTCTGTCCGTTGATCTCATCCTGTAAATTATCGCTGACACCCATGAAGAAAGGTTCAAAATAGGCGATGGAATTGATCTGGTTGTTGATACGGTTCACGCAGGGCAACAGTACCAGTGCCGCTGCCGCCAGAGTTCCGAACACTGTCAGCATATTTTCTGTAGGCACACCGGTGGCCACCAGAAAGATCATGTATCCTACCATAGTGGCAACGCAGGCTGTCTCGATCAGCAGCTTCGGCACCTGATTGTACAGGCTGTAACGCTGTACGGCATCCACGTAGCCTTTTCCGCATTTGCGGTACTCGGATACGAAATACTGCTCCTTGCCGGAAATCTTTACTTCCTTGATACCCTGTACCGTCTGGGAGATCCATTTGAACAGACTGCTGTAATAGTCCTGATTGTCCTTACCGGCCTTGTACATGATGGGCTTCAGCACTCTCTTGATCAGCCACATCAACAGAAGCAATACCACCGCCATCAGGATCGTCATGGTACCGCTGGAAATAAAGCAGTAGCTGATCACAAACAGGGAAACCACGCTGTCGGATAACAGCTGTAACAGTGCCAGGATCAGTGCATACATATTGTTGACATCGGAAGTGATACTGCGCTGTACCACAGCGGTATCCGCATTCAGATAAAATTCATAACCTCTGCGCAGGTAATTACGCATCATGCGCTCGGAAGTGCGGAACTGGTTCGTATAGACAAAGGATAAAGTCAGCTTCTGCTGTACATAAGTAAACAGGTTCTTCACCACAAATACCAGAATCAGCAGCACCATGACAATAATGGAGAACGTACGATAGCTCTCCACACCCATGATCTCATAGCAGGCTTCCGCCACCCGGCTGTGTTGTACCGCTTCGGGATCAATGACGATCTGCATGACCTCCACCAGCATTCCCACACCGGCAGTCTGCAAAAGGCACTGATCACCATGAGGATAATGAGTCCCACCATGGTTCTTTTTTTTTTTCTGTTTTTTGTCCAAAGCAGGACACGTAATTTCTTGATGATCTGTATCATTGACGGTCTCCAAACTTATATCTGTTCATTCTGTCTGTGGATCAGTGGATCCTCATAGGCATCCATAAAATCAGGTCCGAGGCGTACCGCTTCATCCGCAAAAGGAAGTCCCTTTACCTCCGTAAATATGGTTACCACCTTTTAAAACGCAGATTCGGGAAAAAGTTCAGCATCTCCATGGGCATGGATGCATCGAACTGGGGATATTCCGCAAAAAGCTTCTGGTAATCCAGCAGGTCTCTGGGATGAGGCTTTAAAAATATGGTGCCCTCTTTTTCATACATTTTGATAATATCCTGGAAGATCTGTTCTCTCACATCCAGTGCGCATACCGGATCCGTGAGGATCAATATTTTATCTCCCACCTTATTGCTCTCTTCGATCTGGTGTTCCAGTTCGTCTTTATTTCTCACGAATGCCTGCAGGAGCAGCTGCTTGTCCTCCGCTGTCAGCCGGTCTTCCAGCGGCTTTCTGGGAAGTTCGATATATCGGGGACAGGGATAGCGGATGGCGGAAATGTCATTTACTTCCATATCCATGCAGTATTTTCCGTAGCCGTTCTGAACAAAGATCAGGTTCAGATACATGGACAGGAATGCCTTGATCTTAAAATGTCCACGGTTGTCATATCGCGCCGCATCAAAATTCTTGAGACAATTCAGTCCGTCTTCCACGGCATGATAGCGGATATGGTTCTGATTCAGGTAGTAGCCGATGGGATCGGAATCGCAGTAGACATAAATGTCCTTGTAAGTCCGAAGATCTACCGGCACATAAGAAGCCTCGAGTCTGGCGTACTCCTTCGTAAAGCGGATCCGGTTCTTCAGATTCCCCAGAAAGCTTCCGGTGTCCTCCCGGTATTTTTCCAGTTCCGGGAAGAAATCTTCACGCTTCTCATCGAATTCCAGTACCTCTTCGAACAGTCCCGTGCTCTCCACCCGTGATTTCAGGTTCTCGAAATTATTGGACATTTTGGACAGCACTAAAGTAGCAGCCCCTGCTTTCTTCGCAGGATCTGCCTCCGCCCTTAATTTCAGTTCTTTTAAAAAAGTCACATATACATGATAGTATGTGTGACAGATATAGATTCTGTCTTTCATATATAATCTCTATTATTGCTTATTTCCATATAGTTTTGTAACTATTCACTCCCCATCCGCAAAATCGCTGCTATGCGGATTCTATGAATAGTTACACTATAGCACACTTTTCTCTTCCAGTAAAAAATCTTATGAAATTTTAAGAAAGTTGGGGTAACAGTTCAGCCATAGGATGACAGAATTGGTGCCTGGGTGCTTGCACACAAGGCAACGATTCTGTCATTCTATGAGCAGAACGCAAGGTCAATGAAATAAAAGATGAGCCGCGATGCGGCGCCGGCTGCGAAGCAGACGCTTTTATGAATTAGCCTTGCGCTGAACTGTTGCAACGGCTGCACCTTTACAATCTATACACCCAGATCCCCCAGTAAGAGTCTTCTGTTTCAAAGTATCCCACAAGTTCCATGCCCATCCTGTCGGCATCGCCGATCTCAGCTCCGGAGAACAGGTACTCACATCCCAGTTCCCGCAATGCCTCCATGTCAAATTCCAGGCCTTCATAGACCAGTGTGTTTCCCTTTTGCAGGCGCATGTAATTGCCGGTAATGCTGTTGAACAGATAACAGCGGTTCCCCCATGTATCAAAGTATACCCGAACTTCTTCGTTTTTCTCAATCTCCGGTGCAATAACTTCCCGGAATCTGTGCTTGTACTCCAGAGGATAATTGTTGGAATATCCGTCCACCGTATAAAAACCATGCATCAGTGCCGGTGCCGGACTGATCCCCAGATGCGCCACACGATAGGTGCTCTTGTCCCGGCCAATCGCATCATCGATCTCCTGCATCAGATCCTCTGAAAACCAGCTTTCCCAGGAGATATATCCCGTGATTCCGGATCCGTTATTGATCTGGTTCACATTGAGATACATTCCGGAATTCACTTTCAACAGCTGAAGCGTCGGCAACAGACACACTGCCAGGATCACCAGTTTTCCCGGCAGCATCCTGCTGTCGGTATGCGGCACTTTCATTCTCCACAATACCGCTGCCGCCAGTGCGAACTCCAGATACCAGTCCGCAGGATACAGCCAATAGAACCGGTGGATCTGAAAATAGTGTAAAAATCCCGTGACGCTGTTTTTGAAATCAACGACCACCGTCATATGACAAAATGCATAAAACAATGCGATGCCGATCAGGAATAAAAAGTTGATAACAGCCGCCTTGTATATCATTCTGTCCGTTTCTTCCTTTTTGCAAAATGCTCCCAGAAGCAGGAATATGACAATCGGCAGGATCAGATATTTATGTAAGGACGGTGCGTGTTGTGCGCTGTTCCGGAGGAGGCTCCAAAAAGTCTCAAAAAAGGGAGTCGCGGAAGACACCATTTCTTCCCGGTGGCTGACATAACTGCTGTCTCCCACCAGAATCTCCAGGATCAGTGACCAGTTGACAATGACATAAGTCACCAGCAACTCTGCAAATCCCAGAACCGGCCATTTATTCTTTCTTTTCTGAAAGAAGGCAACAAGGAGTGCCAAAAGCCACAATCCCAGCACCACATAACCGGTATACACCAGGTGGCTGGTCAGGCCGAACAGTAACGTACACATCAATGCGGGAAGGATTCTTTTCCGTTTCCACAGACACAGAAAGGCATATGCCACCAAAGGAATGCCGAATTCCGAAAGACCGTAGACCGGATATAAGGGCAGCACACAGAAACATGCCCCGGCTATCACCGCCAGAATACTGCTCTCCGTGCTCTCCTTTACCAACAGATACATTCCCAGAAACGCCAGACAAAGCAGATCATATATTGTGTAAGAAACGCCACCCTGGCAGAAAACAGACAATACAGCGGCAGGAATAGAATGGCCGACGGCTGCATACCGCTGGCATTGACCCCTCCCAAAGATCTCCGGATATACCGTACTGCCGTCCCATAAATGTCTGGCGGGAAGCATATAATTCATAATGCTTTCATCCAGCTGGTCGTTGATCTCAAAGATGCAGCCATCCCCCAGAATAAAATAGGGGGAAAAAAATACAACCACGATCAAAATTCCGGTCCACCAGAGAGGAATCCTGTCCAGCCACAGGAGGAACCGGTTGATCTGTCTGCCTATTGCAGGTTTTTCATCAGAAGTGAACAATAATATAGTCCCCCTTATCTACAATATACCCCTCCTGCGGATATTCCGGCAGATCCAGAGACTCTTCTTCCGCTGCCGCATAGAGGCTGATGTCCTCCAGAGCCACCAGCTGATGCCCGTGCATTTCAAAAAATTTCACCAGCTCCGCATCGGAATCAAAGGCATAGCGTCCCCAGTCGATAACAGACAATGCCGGTGTCTGTGCCACCCACACTCCTCTGGATCCACGATTGTATTTATCCAGCAGATCCGGGTCCACCAGATCCGCCAATCGTTTCATCTTATAATAAACAGGGCTGCTGTAGCTCACATAGGCATCCTGAACTATGCTGTAGGGAATATCATAATTTCCCGTGAAGATCACCGGTTTTGAAGTATCAAAGTCCCGTTCCAGATCCATTGCAATCTGATCCACGGTCTTCACTGCCGCATCATATTTTTTCTTGTCAATATAGAACCATCTGGTCATATCCATACACTGGTTCCAGAGGATCACCGCCAGCACCAGAACTGCAAGTGCCCTCACACCAGCAGAGATTTTTCTGCCAGCCGTATTCTTCGCTTTTGGGGACATAGTTCCCGTCAGCTGCCAGATCCCATACACAAAAAGCAGCGCTCCGTATCCACAGAAGACCGGCAGGAACTGTGCCGAACGGTACAATGTGGCTTTTCCTTCAATGAACAGAAGAGAAAATGCTGCCAAATAAGCGGCAGGCAACAACAGAAGTGCCCACAGATCTCTGCCGCGGATCACCCGCACCAGCGTCACCACAAGGATCACAGCCGCTGATAATATAAAAATCCGGATCGGCAGATAAGCATAGGCAAATACCCCATACAGCACAAAGGTCCTCTTGAGGATCATGGCAAGCTCCCCGAAAGCCCCCGGCTGCAGCATCCAGCCCAGCATTTCCGTCACGGAACGCTGTACCGCCTCTCCCCGCAGATATTCCAGGTGAAATGCTTTCGTCACTACCACGATCATCACACTACGCAGCACAATGGCCACAAGCGCCGCCACCGCACCGGCCACCAGTGTGGCAAATATGTCCTTCTCCTGACGTCCCCGTGCGATCCGCTCCGTCAGCAGCAAGAGCATCAGCCCCGCCAGCCACAGGATCATAAAGGACTCGTAACATCCCATGGCGATCCACAAAAAGACTGCCGCCGTCAGGATCTTAGCCACTGCCAGGCATCCCAGTTTCTGCCGGATACCGGATCCTTTTTGCATTTTCCGGGTACTGCTCTGCCATTCCCTGACACAGCACAGGCTGATGCCACAGCATAGATAGCCAATGGCGATACCGTTATGCAGGAAATAAGTAAAGACTTCACTGATCAGGGGACTGGAGAGAAAGACAGCACCGAAGAAAGCATAGCCTGCCGTCGGAACCTTCTCTCCCAATACAGAATAAAACAATGCAGACCAGACGACCGCTGCCAGCACCAGTATCACAACTGCCGCAAAATCCGTCACGAAGGGAACAAACTCTGCCAGCGATACCACCTTATTCAGCAAAAACAGAACCCACCGCCCCACAATGGCGATCAGTCCTTCTTCAAAATAATATAAGGATGGCGTATCATCGATGCCGATGGTTGCATTTGTCACCTTATAGCCGTAGGCACACACCGCTGTCAGTAACAGGATCCCCATATACAGGCGGTTCTGCTGGAAGTGTTTCCCGTAGCTCTTCCATTTCTGCATCACTTTTTCCATGCTTTTCATCCATTCCTTTTTCTTATTCGTCCATTACTGTGCTACTCTTCCTCCAGCTTCTCCAGTCGAAAGATTGCAAAATCATAATACATATAATGAAATTCCAATACCTGTTCATAGCTGTACTCATCTTCCATTTCATTGGGGTAGCCCCCCTGGAAGCAGATATACCACAGATTATCATAAGCGTCCAGCTGACTGTAACTGCTCAGTGCTTCCGTATTCACAAAAGGAAGACTGTACAGCTTATATGCGATCGTGTAGTAATGCAGTTCAGGATGATACACATTCAAAAAGATCGTATGCGTATACGGTCCGATGATCGCATCATTCTCCGTCATGTATTCCTCCACGAAATTCTCGTAGGTTTCCAGACCGTCATCATATTCCAGCCTGATCTCGGAGGTATACTGTAACAGGAAGCAGAGACCTGCCGTTCCCAGAAGGCCTGCAGCCCATATTTTCCTGCTTTTGCCTTTTGTGTTCTCCGTGATCTGTGCAAATCCCACGGCATACCACAGCATGACAAAGCCCATGCCCGGGAATGCATAACGGCCCATAAAACAGTTATTGACCGTAGCGGAGATCACGCCTCCCACGATACCCGTCAGGGCAAATGTGCCAAACGCGATGGCCGGTGCAATGTTATGATTCTGTCTCACCCAGTCCACGGCTCCGTAACTGAGTACCAGACATAATGCCATTCCCAACAGTACGACAATGCCGATGGGAGTCTCCACCGCTGAGAACCATTCCTTACAATAATCCATCACGGAATACAGCGTTGCCAGTTCCGCAGTGGAACCGTCATCGTAGCGCATCCGCAGGACAAATTGCCGGATCGTCACCGCCAGCCAGGGAGAAAACACCAGCGCCACCGTAAATCCGGAGATAAAATACCCCTTGATCAGCTCCTTCTTATGGCAGATCAGGATCACTGCGAAAAACAGCAGATAGAATAAGAACGTCTGGATCAATGCAAAGGTATGACAATATACCGTGCCGATACTGGCGATGCAGAATACGATCCATTTTTTCCGGGCCGGCTCTCTGAAAATGTCATAGGCAGACAGTCCCGTCAACGTCAGAAAGAACAGGGCCACCGCATACATTCTCACATTTCCCGCCTGTACACACTGAAGATCGGCATCAGCAGGGAAAACAGCATAAAATACACCGAAATCTTACGATCAAACAATTTTGCCACATAATATTTTCCCAGCAGCATATATCCCAGCATGAACAGCACGGACATCAGCTTCAGTGCCCAGAAATGGGTTCCTCCGCCGCACAGATGATAGAAGATTTTTAACAACACATAGTAAAACGGTGAGTGATCATCCGTGGCTGTAATATAGATCAGCCGCTTCCAGGGCAGGGATACCATGGATGCCGAATAAGCCTCATCATACCAGAGGCTGTTGGTAATGCAGAAGGCTCCCCAGAGAAGCAGTGCCGCCACCGGCAGTCCATGCCACAGCAGTGCCCACATATTGTTCTCTGTGAAATTATGCTGTTTTCTTCTCTGTGTCTCCATTACGTCCATAGTTTCTTCCCGTTCTGTCTTTTTTTATTTCACATATCAGATTTCAGATCTTTTATCAGTATCTCCGGTACAGCACCATATCCGCATCCCTGCCGAGCTCTTCATACCCTGCCGTCCGGCACATTTCATCGATGGCTCCACCGCTCACCGTTGCCAGATAACGACTCTGCAGCTCTGTCAGATGCTCCGTAATATATTCCCGTTCACAGCAGCTGATGCCAAAGCCCTTCGGTGCACTGTACAAAAGCTGCCATTTCAGATTCTGATGGCCCTCCGGGGTCTCATCTCCGAAGGTCCAGATCACTACATTCTCATAATTCGGCACCTGTTCTGTGTCCATGGCCAGTTTTTCCGAGAAGATTTCCCGCCAGTACTCCACCTGTTCCTGCCGTTCCTCTGTCACATAGGGAATCTGATAGTCATAAGGCTCCACTGCTTTGAAGCTGTACAGATACAGGAAAGCCGCTCCCAGAAGCACCGCTTTCTTATAATATCTGGTCTCCAGCATACTGACGATGAAAATGCCTGCTGCGATAAAGGTCAGGAAATGTTTGCTGCCTTCCACCATTTTGTACATGAGCAAATGTGCGAACAGCATGGCGATGAGGCTCAGGGCAAAATGCACTTCAATAACCAGCTGGTTGTGCAGTTCCCGTTTTCTGTCCTCTGTCAGTGTGTACGGTCCGAACAACGCCTCCCGTACATTCTTATCCTCCGGCTCCATTGCGATCCGTTCCACCCGCTTCGCCCGGCGCAGTGTGCGGATGTCCAGAAAACTCTGCACCAACAGGATCAGCAGCACCAACAGATAACCGTCAAAAAAGGCTCCGGAAGCCAGGCCATTCCGTCCCCCTTCGATACAATGTCTGTAGAATTCCAGTCCTTTCCAGTAAAGTGTTCCGAAAAGGTTGCGGAAGCCCGCGCCAATCCCATCAGTGAAAAAGGTAGTGATCCAGTCCGTATAAAACAGCGGTGTAAAATATTCCGCTCCCAGATAATGTTTGATCAGGGCATAGGTAATTCCCGTTGCCGCCACTATCAGAATCGAGCCGATCCACCCTGCCTTTTTATTACGGCAGATCCAGAAATAGCAGGCCAGAGCCAGAAACAGCAGCATATAAGGCCGCATCAGAGTCAGCAGTACCGAGATCACGAGCATGGCGATCAGTTTCCCGCGGCTCTCCTTTTTCAGATAGCTCATGGCCAGTCCGTAGAACAGGATCAGCAAGCTGAAGCAGATCACCTCCGGCATACCGGACAGCATATATCTGACAAACAGAGAATACAGACTGAACAATACCGTCAGGATCCCCAACTGTTTCCAGGTGGGCTTCACCAGCCAGACAAATACGAACATGGTGATCGTCAGCAGCACGATATTGCAGATCACCGGAGACAGCAGATTCCAGCCGAACAGCAGTCCCCACAGGATCCAGGGGAATACCAGCACCGGACTCCATGCCGCAAAGGACAGCTGCAGCGCATGACTTTCGTTAAAGCCGAAATATCCCCGGGGGAAACCGTAATTCACGATTCCCTCCACCTGCTTGAAATAGAATAATTCGTCGTTCCATTCCGAAGACGGAAGATACACCTGTCCGATGCTTCTTCCTTCCGCTGCCGTCCGTACCAGACAGCAGAGCAGGGGAAGCAGTGCCATCAGTACCGCTTTCAGCAGTGTCATATAACGTTTGTCCTGTTTCCACCAATCCACAAAACGTTCTTTCTTCATCCGTTTTCCTGTTACCCTTCTGTTTTATTTCGATTTACCGGTCTTCCTCACCCAGATGGATCTTTTCCCGGATCACATACTGGGGAGAATTATTCATGCTGATGTAAATACGTCCCACATATTCCCCGATCAGTCCCAGCATGATCATGATCATGCCGCCGAAAAATACCACGGCTGCCATCAGGGCACTAAAGCCCATGGGCACATTAGGATTCACCAGACGCTTGATAATGGTATAGATTCCATAGAGGAAGCCCATACCGGCACATCCCACACCCAGTGTAGTGGCAATCCGCAGCGGTTTCACCGAGAATGCGGTAAATCCGTTGAACCATAAGCCCAGCAGCTTTTTCAATGTATATCCGGAACTGCCTTCCTCTCTTTCCCTGTGACACACCGCCACATTGGTAATGTTTTTGGTGGCCCGGAGCACCAGTCCAATGACATAGGGGTAGGAATTCTCATAGCGGATCATATCCTCCACCACGAATCTCTTCACTGAAAAATAGCTGGAAATATACAGATCCGCCGGTTTATCCAGCATCATCCGGGTCATCAGCTCATTGACCTTGCTTCCCATATTCCGGAATGCGGAATGCTGTTTATGTTCGTATCTGGCGTAAACGGCATCGAAACCCTCTTCCAGCTTGCCCAAAGCAGCTTGTCCACTTCATCCGCCGGTGTCTGTCCGTCATCATCCAGACACACCACGTAATCGCCGTCGGAATGACGAAGTCCCGCCATCAGTGCGGCATGCTGTCCGAAATTCCGGGCAAAGCCGATTCCCTTGATATTGTCATATTTATCACACAGATCCCTTATGGTTCCCATGGTATTGTCCGGGGAAGCATCGTTCACCAGAAAAATATCGTATTCATACTGCGTGAGTTCCTGCATTTTTTCCCGGATCTCCTTCACCACATGGGGTAAGGTATGTTCCGAGCGATAACAGGGGATTACAAAACTTACTTTTTTCATAATTGTGTTCTATTCCTCGTTTTCCTGATCATTTCCGGAATTCACTGCCGCCATCCAGACGATGTCCCGGTAGTCGCCTTCAATACACACATCGTCCCGCAGCAGGCCCTCTCTGCGAAATCCCGCTTTTTCATAGCTGCGGACCGCCTGCCCGTTCTCCGACAGAGCCCGCAGATACACTCTGTGCAGCTGTTCTTCCTCGAAGCAGTACCGGAGCATCAGCTTTGCCGCTGCCGTACCGACACCTCTGCCTCTGGCATCGGCCTCTCCGATGAAAATACCGTATTCCGCCTTGTTATGATGTCTGTCAATATCCCGGATATAGACGGATCCCAGTGGCTTGTCGTTTGCCAGATCACAGATGATCATCTGCACCACATCGCCGGTCTCCACATGGGTCCGGATCCAGTTCTCATGGGACTCTCTGGTAAAAAGAGCCTGATAGATAAAATTTTTCCGCACGGCATCACTGTTGCGCCATGCCACGATCCGGTCGGTATCCTCACGGGTCATCAGCCGTAAATAGATTCCTGCTCCGGTATCCCGGTAAACTCCGGGAATCCGTTCCGGCGCTATCCGCTTTTTTATTTCTGTCCGCATGGTATCCTGCATAATATTCACTCCTTATGCCTGTCTGTAGGCATTGCACAGATCGATCACTCTGGCGATCTCATCCTCCCGCATCTCCGGGAACAGCGGCAGGGTCACGCAGTGTGCGGCCAGATATTCCGCATTGGGACAGTCTCCCGGCTGATAGCCCAGATTGGCATAAGCCTTCTGTAAATGGCAGGGTACCGGATAATGCATGTTACATTCCACATCATTTTCTGCCATATACCGGATAAAGTCCTCATGATCCGGCAGCGTGATGACAAACAGATGGAAAACCGGAGTGGTGTTCTCCGGATGTCTCTGCATGGTGATCAACGGATTTGTAATCTCCTTCAGATAACGATGTCCGATCTCCTGCCGTCTCTTCGTCCACTCCGGCAGATATTTCAGGCTGACACTCAACACTGCCCCCTGCAGACCTTCCAGCCGGTAGTTGTAACCGATCTCATCATGATAATACCGCACATCACAGCCTTGATTCTTCAGACGGTCGATATGCTTATAATATTTTTCTTCCTGACAGGTAACACTGCCGCCCTCACCAAAGGCGTAGAGGTTCTTGCCCGGGTAGAAGCTGAAGCAGGCCAGGTCTCCCAGCGTTCCCACATTTCTGTCCTCAAACTTTGCTCCGTGAGCCTGGGCACAATCCTCCACCACAAACAGTCCGTGACGGTCTGCGATCTTGCGGACTCCCTCATAGTCAAAAGGCTGACCGTAGAGGTGAACACCGATAATGCCTTTCGTCTTTTCCGTGATCTTAGCCTCCAGTACGGAAGGATCGATCTCCCAGGTATCCGGCGTACAGTCTGCGAACACCGGTGTGGCTCCTGTATAGCTTACCCCCCATGCAGTTGCTATATAAGTATTGGCCGGAACGATCACTTCATCCCCGGGGCCTACGCCCAATGCCAGCATTGCCAGATGCAAAGCGGAGGTACCGTTGTTGACACCACTGGCAAATTTGCTTCCCACATAGGCGGCAAACTCTTTGTCAAAGGCATCTGCATATTTTCCGCCGGAAAAAGCGGTCTCTTTACATACGTTCTCAATGGCTTTCCGGTAGGCTTCCGCATGCGCCTCCACATCTCTTGTCAGATCGATTCTTTTAATATGTGCCATGGTATTATCCTTCTTTCTTCCGTTTCCGGGGCAAAAGCCCTCAACCTTGATGCCTACGGATTGTTCCGTGCTACGCACTTATGAGCGAGTTCATGTGGGCTTAGACCTTTTTCCCCTGGCATCTTATATATGCTTCTTAATATAAAACTCGTTAAACAATCTTGCAATCTGTACCAGATAATTACAGATCGTCTTAAATACCTTAACGGTAGTATTGTAATCTTCCTGCCACTCCACCGGGTAATCCAGGATCTTCACACCCCGCTTCTCCGCCCGTAACAGGAATTCGATCATATAGAACCAGCCGTTATCCTGACTGCAGCCCTCAATCAGGGAAAGAGCAGTCTGTCTGCGTACAAAGGTAAAGCCGCAGATGGCATCCGTGGACTTCATCCGCAGGAACAGTTTCAACAGAATCAACAGTCCCTGGGACGTGATCCTGCGATACCATTTTCTTCCCTTTGTATCGGATTCTCTGGCGAAACGGCTGCCGTTAATGTATTCGATCTGAGGCTGTGTTTCAAAAAGATGGATTGCCTCTCCCAGATGTTTGATATTGGTAGACAGGTCAATGTCCATATATCCCACCACGTCACCGTGGCTCAATTCCACACCTCTGCGGAAAGCCGCACCGACACCGCGGACATTGATTCTCTCATATCTTACTGTTTCATATTTCTGACAGAGCATCTCCGCGATCTGCGGGGTCTCGTCCTCGGAACCGTTATCCACAATAATGATCTCATAATCTTCAAATGCGATCTTACGCAGATACTCCACCGTCCGTGTCACACCGCTTTCCAGCCGCAGACGCTCATTTAATACCGGAAAAATTATCGTAAACATCATTTTGTCAGTTTTTCCACTCCTTCTATTACATAACGCTGTCTCTTAAAGCTCATATTCAGAATGACGGACAGGTATTTGAAGATCAATGTCAGCATCACCGACATCATGAAAAATCCAAAAGAAATCAGAGTCATCAGGCTCATCCAGCCTTCCACCGGGCGTACCGTGCTGAAGATGGAATAAACGATCCACCCGAACATGATCACCATGACTGCAAACAGAATACTACTGATCAGCATGGATAATTTCTCCAGTACATCCGTGAAAATGATCAGCGTATCCAGAGCCAGACTGCTGCGGGTATTCCGCTCTTCCCGGTTCCTGGTTCCCTTTGCCATCTCTTTATTGTCATAGACTATGGTCTCCGCCCGCAGTCCGCAGTTCATATACATGGCCTTGCGGTAAGGAATATACGCATTCATCTGGTTCACACGGTTCACTGCCCGTCTGGAAATAATGCGGAAACGTTCCTGACGCAGCTTATGGGTATTACGGCTTCCCAAATTGTACACCGCATAGAAAAGTCTGGAGGTAAATGCTACATCCCGCTTCGGTGCCGCAGCCACAACGTCATAGCCTTCCAATGCCTTATGATAGATATCCATGATCAGGGACGGTTCAAAATCCAGCAGACAACGGTCGAATTCAAAGAGAAAATCTCCAACAGCCAGATCTCTTCCGGCGTTCATGGCCATTTCCACCCCCTGATAAAAGCTCAGATTGATCAGGCTCACCACATGGCGGGTATTGCTTTCTTCCAGATACCGGTGGATCTCCTCAATGGTATCATCCATGCAGCAGTCATTCACACAGACGATCTCATATTTTTCAAAATTCTGTTCCATGGCCCCGCAGACAGTCTTCAGGAACTCTCTGATATTTTTTCCATCGTTGTGCAGATACAGCACGCAGGATACGAAATTTTTCTCTTTATTCTGTATTGCTTCTTTCTCCATAATGTTTCCTTTTTCTTCGCGATTAATCTAAAAACGGATCCAGATCATATACGGTATTGATCTTGCCCGATAATACACTGATAAAAACAGGATCTTCGGAAAGAGCCCGGATTACTGTGGGTCTCGAATCGTCGATCTCCGAAGCCTTCAGAATGGGCTTCATGGAAAACAAAGATTTCTCATAGCTGAACGCATACTCTTCCCGCATATATTTCCGTGCCAGTGTGGACATATACTCCCAGGCGCTCTCCGGTCTGCCGGGGCAATCGTTACAGTTCCCCAGAAAACCTCCCTGACAGCAGTTGCCATTCTCTCCCACACAGGGAAACTGTGGTGTCGCATCATAGCTGGTCTTATGAGGAGTAAAGGTTACCGAAGTCAGGGAATGATAACCGGTCTTTCCAAACGGCATAATGGAGAAAAAGGGGCCATCCATTACCGTAAAACCGATATTCCGGATCTTATCGCTGGCTTTGCAGAGAATGATCTCGCACAGTTCATATTTCAGTCCGAAATCCTGAGTCTCTGCGCCCTTTACTTTCCTCAGGATCTGATTCACAGAAGCATAGGTGGCATTCAGGACAAAGGGAGCCCGGTAGACCTCTTGTTTTCCTTCGTGAAGTGCCGTCACCTCATAACAGTCCGTCTGCTTTTCGATCTCCGTGATCTTCCGTCCGAAATGCAGCTTTATGCCGGGATATTTTGCAATCTCCTCCATGAGGTAATCCCGCAAAATATGGGCATCGTACGTATATTCCTCCGTCAGGAACGCTCCGTCACACAAGCCCGGCTGAAAATACTCTTCCACCGGAAGAGGTTTGCAGGGGATCCCCGCATCCTTGCAGAATTTGCGGAACTCAGTTGCGTCTGTCCAGGAAAAATGGCTGGAAGTCGCGTAGATCTGCTCAAACTTCGTATGAATACAGAAGGAATAGTCCTCCACAAAACGCTTGAAATACCCCGCTGATTTCATAGCGGTGGACAGAGATCTGGGATAATGGTAGCCCATGTGAACTCTGGCCTGATTGATATATGTGGCTCTGGTAAAAGGAGCCTGTTCAATCTCCAGTACCTCTACCTGTTGTCCTTTTTTTCCACAGTACAGGGCCGCGTACAAGCCATACAGTCCCGCACCGATGATCAGTTTATCCATTTTTCCTCCTGCCGGTGACAAGTGCCAGTACATAAGGCAGCGCCAGCATCACCGGATATACATATCGCATCTGTACGGTGGGCCCGAACAACATGGTCCCGTAATAGCCTGCCACAATGGCAAGGGGCAGACAGAACCGCTTCCTGTCTACGATCACCAGCACTGCTGCCAGGGCCAGATACAGCCACAGATAGCTTCCCGGCACGAAGAGATATTTCAATACCGGAGTCCGCAGATAACTGTTGTTCTCCGCCCAGCTCTCCAGCTGTTCAAAGAGCCACGGCCATTTGCTGTCCTTGTAGATCCCTCTGTCATTCAGCGTGTCTTCTTCCCATCTGGTCTGCACATAGCTTAATCCTGCTCTGCCCTCCACACGGTTCACATCCGCATGGGTCGTATCAAACGGAGACAGGAACCCGGCATTGGTAGCCAGTGCCGCATTGATCATATCTCCCGGATACTGCGTCAGCAGGTGCAGATATACCCGGATAAATTCACCGGAACGGTAGCGTGCCACATAAGTGTTGGTATGTCTTTTGACAGGATCCGCAATTCCGGGATCATAATCCCGATACGCCTCATCCAGAATAAAATCATTGATCAGTGCTTTGTCCGCCGCATCCATGGTATTGTCATCCTCCGCAAGGACGCTGACTCCCCCGTGATAGATCATACAGCGGGATAACTGCTGGATCGGCATGCTCAGCATCTCCCGGCGGTCTCCCTGTTCCGCATGCGTGACGGAAAATACCGCAGACAGCACAAAAAGCCCTACGCAGAAAGCTGCTCCGCATACCACCAGCAGTCTCCCCCAGAGCTTCCTCGCTTTTTTTCCGAAACAAAAGGTCAGGAATGTAAAAGCCAACAATACGATCATTGCATATTTTCCGTTGTTACGGAATAAGATCATCCCCACGGTTCCCAGGGCAAACAGCAGATCCCGGATCCCGGGCCGCCAGGCATTGCGGTCTTCCCACAGCAGATCTGCGAGACTGACCAGCTGCAACAGCAAAAATACACTGAATACCGTGTCCTTGGTCATGCTGACACTCATATACCAGTGAAACGGGAAAAACATCCCCAGTAACTGAATGGCCAGCTGCCACCCTGCGGCAGTTTTCCGGTGATGCAGTACCAGCATTCCATAAGCCATGCTTCCCGAAAGCAGCAGCATCTGTACTGCCGTATAGAATGCCATTCCGGCATTCACACTGCCGAAGATATGACTTCCCAGCCACAGCATCCCCTGTAGAAACAGAGTATGCACAATGGGGTGATGATCGAAATAATAATGTTCCATGATCTGTCCCGTCTGCACCGGTGCATCATAGGCACAGATTCCGGGATAATATGCCAGATATACCGGCAGCCAGGCCAACAGCAGAAACAACAGACTTCCGAAAAATATCTGCACACCGGAGCGGCGCTGCAGCCAGGCGGAAAGGCGGGCATACCATGCAGCCTGCTTTTCCCGGTGTCTTCGGCGGTCTGTGCCCGGTTCCAAAGTCGATGCACCACCCAGGTTCCAAGAAATCCCAGAAGGCACCCCAGCACTACCGTCCACAGCAAAGTACTTCCGATGTAGTCTGCCGTCCACAGGATGTTTCCCGCAGATGCCAGATCTTTTTCTGTTTTTGCAAAAAATACAAACAGACATCCCAGAACACTCAGCAATACAACGCCTTTGCGTCTGGGAAGAATTTTCTTTTCCTGCATATTACAACCCTTTACGCACCTGATGCTCCCCATGGACGCGATTCAGGCGATATTCAAAATCTTTCCGGTCCTTGGCCGCCATGACTTCCAGCATCATACCGGCAAAAAACGACTGGATCCCCGCCAGCAGGATAAAGCCACAGGCGATCAGTGTCGGGAATCTGGGCACCAGACCGGTATTCAGATATTCCAGGAAGACCGGTACGAACAGGATCACGGAAACAGCGATCAATAACAGGGCCAGCATACCGAAAAAGTGCAGCGGCTTGTAATTTTTGTACAGCTGCATCATTTTACGGATCACACGGAAGCCATCGCTGTAGGTATTCAGCTTGGACTCACTGCCCTGGGGACGATCGCGGTATTCCACCACTACGTTTTCCACCTGCATGTTGTAGTTCACCGCGTGGATCGTCATCTCTGTCTCGATCTCGAATCCCTTGGAAAATACCGGGAACGTCTTTACAAATTCATAGCTGAAAGCGCGATAACCGGTCATGATATCCTTAATGTTGGCATGAAACAGGCTGTTGATCCCCGCCCGCATCAGACTGTTGCCGAAATTGTGGAACGGGCGCTTGTTCTCCGTAAAATAAGTAGAGGAAAGTCGGTCTCCCACCACCATATCCGCCTGGTGCTGCAATACCCTGTCTACCATCTCCTGTGCGCAATCCAGCGGATATGTGTCATCTCCGTCGATCATCAGGTAACATTCCGCATCGATCTCACGGAACATCCGGCGTATTACATTTCCCTTTCCCTGCGCATATTCATAGCGTACGATTGCTCCTGCCTCCGTAGCCAGCTCCACAGTGCGGTCGGTGGAATTGTTATCATATACATAGGCCACTGCCTGGGGCAGGAACTTTTTCACATCCGACACCACCTTGGCGATGGTCTTTTCCTCGTTATAGCAGGGAATCAATACCGCAATTTTATCCATTTTCCATTCCTCGTATTTCATTTTATCATTCAGAGCATCACATAAATTTGCAAAACCGCCTGATAAATCGGGCTTTCCTTTTGCATATATAAGGCTATTGTACCACGCTTATTGATTTACAGCCACTGTTTTTTTATGCTATAATCAAGCGTGAAAATACAGCGCTCAAAAGTTCCGGAAGACTTCCTGTCTCTCGCCGGTGCTTGCTGGCAAGAAAGGACTTTTCCCATGCAAAAGTTTTATCGTCTGTCTGTAAATATCGTAAAGATCCTGACACTGCTGCTGGCAGTTTTTCTGTTTATTGGCAGCTTTCTCACTACCTGTTATGCCGAAAACATGGAGACTCAGCAGGTGCTTCTGCGCTTTGACAATCCCTTGTGGAATCTGCTGGAGCTTGCCGGATACGGGCTTTTATTTGCCTGTTGTCTGTCTCTGTCCGGCAAGGCCGGTGCGAAATTCCGCCGCGGGCTGCTTGTTTTTACTCTGGGGCTGATCCTGCTTCTGGGTGGGGTGCTCATCGTCTTCGGCCGCACAGTTCCTGCTGCGGACGCCTTATCTGTATACAATGCTGCCGCTGAATGGATCCTTGGAAATAAAGATATTATCCACCCCACTGTCTCTTATCTGTCCTATTATCCACAGCAGATCGGCCTGATGGCCTTTCTGGAGCTGCTGCTCCGCCTGTGGAATCTCACCGGGCTGAGCGCTCCCGCCTGGCATTTTGTCAAGCTGGTCTATGTCTGCCTGCTGTGCGTGGCCGTTCTGTTCCAGTACCGTTCCCTGCGCTATCTGTGGCCGGATGATTGGGAACCGGTCTCCTGCTGTTATCTGATTCTGGTATGCTGTAACCTGCCTATGATCCTGTACAGTTCCTTCGTCTATGGCGAGATCCCTTCCTTCGCAATGCTTTCTGTGGGACTATTTCTTCTGTTAAAGCTGTTGGCAGACTGTATTCCGGCACATTCCGTGGAGACCACTTCCCCGGACGGCACCCACGTCGTGGGTACTTCCCACGCATTATCCGCAGTTACGGTCTTTACCGCCCTTGGCAGTATCCTGTTCCTTACTTTAAGTGTGATGCTGCGCAAGAACTCCCTGATCCTCATTATTGCTGTGCTGCTGGTGCTGTTCTTCGAAGCGCTGCGTCCGGGACGCAGCGGCAGGGCGTGCATCGGCCTGATGGCTATGGCAGTCTGTCTTACCATTACCTCCGTGGGAGTCCTGCCGCTAGTGCAGAAGTGCTACGAGAAAAAAGCCGGCAATACCTTAAGTTCCGGTGTCACCGCCATGTCCTATTTTGCCATGGGGATGCAGGAATCTTCCCGGGGATGCGGCTGGTACAACGGCTTCAATATCGATACCTATGATGCTGCCGGGATGAATTCCGACGCAGCCAATGCAATCAGCCGGGCGGCGATCAACGAGCGTATAGCCTATTTCCGGGAGCATCCCGGCTATGCCGTGAACTTCTATCTCCACAAGCATCTGTCTCAATGGGCAGACGGTACTTATGCCAGCCGGCAGGCCACTCTGGCCACCTACGGTGGGCGAAGCGACTTTTTGAAGGAAGTCTATGAAGGTTCTCTTGCCTCTGCTTATATCGAATGGGGCAATGCCTGGCAGAATGTGTTGTATCTGGGCATGCTGTTGTTCTGTATTGCTACAGTCAGAAAGCGTCGTCCCGGCAATGGCTCCGCGAATGCCGCAGCCAACGACGATTTCCATTTCCGCAGCATCTGCCTCTACACCTATACGGGACTGATCGCCGTGCTGGGCGGTTTCCTGTTCCACACGATCTGGGAAGCCAATTCCCGCTATATTTTCGTGTACAGCCTGCTGCTGATGCCTTACTGTGCCGCCGGGATCCATGATGGACTGGTGCGTCTGGCAGCATGGCGCAGCAACAGAACGCTGACACGTCACTCAAATTCATAAAAGCAAAAAACTCCCGTGAATCGAATAAAATAACATTCCATTCGGTTCACGGGAGTTCTCGTTTGTATTTTAAACCTCAAAATTCACAAATAAAATACAAAAATATGTTTTTTCAAGCCTAAAAAAAATTATTATTTTCGTTAATAAAATATTTTGAACAAATTTCGTACAAAAAATCCTATCTTACCATACTTTTTGTACGAGAATGCTTATAAACGGCTTATTTACGAAAATCCTACGGAAACAGTATTTTCTAATAATACATGGCACCCTGTAAAAAGCCCCAGAAATAATACAATCCACACACCAGATGCCACAGATAGGCCAGCCATTGTATCGCAACCAGTCCCTTTTTTTTCTTCGTATCCGCCTTTCCGGTAGCCCGCAGCAATACCAACAGTGCTCCCACAAATGCAAAAAAGATACCGTACATATATCCCCAGGAAAAGTTAAAATCCATCTCCCGGAATCCCTTCTCGTACAGGCAAAACGCCATCAGAAAACTCATACCGTAAATCTGCCAGGAGAAGCGGTAAATGCTGTCTCTGCACAACTCCTTATAGTTCAACAGAAGCACCAGGATCGGGAAACCGACAGCCAGACCGATAGCCAGCGGAAGATTACCGCAATACTGCAGCCACACATGTCCCAGCGTAAAACCGATGCCGCCTTCCTGTCCCTCCTGCGGGACGAACACACCGCGGAACTGGTACAACAGATCCGCAAAAGTAGGAAGGAAGCATACTCCCAGCCAAATGGTGGGCATGAAGTTCCGGAATTTGCTGTGGAACATTCTCCACAGCATCAGAATTCCCGCGGCCCCCACCAGTACGATCGTAAAGCTCGGCTTCGCCATCGTTGCCAGTAACAGATAAACAGAAAAGAGGATATAATCTCTTCCATACTCCTTGTGGGCATTGTCCTGTTCATACAGCGGCATCAGCTCTGCATACTTGAAAAATGCCAGGATTGCAAAGGGTCGCGCCGCCATATACGTAGCGTTATGGAAAGGATTTGCCGTAAATACTCCCAGATACTTGTACTTGATCCCCGGCAGATAGATTCCCGTTGGCGGATATACCATGGATACGAAAAACAGGGATACCGCTACCGTTCCTGTGAGTACGCCGGGAAGCCAGGCTTTCCCGGGCATGGCTTTACGCAACTCCGCCCCCACGTGCCTGTCCAACATTATTTTCAGGGCGATCATCGCTGCGCTGTTCAGCAACATCGCTGCCAGCGCCATGGCCAGTTCCGTTCCGGTGGGCAGACTGCCTGTGACCAGATGGATCACTGCCGCCAGCTTGAAGAGGATCGGATAGGGAAAGCTGTAACCGCTGTCCAGTCCCTGCATTTCCAGAATGTACGCCTTCATATCGGAATGATACAGTCCCGTCCCCAACATACTTTCCACGCACTGCCGGTAAAACAGCCAGAGAGTAACCGCCGAAGCAATCCCCACCAGTACGGCAAACACAACGATCTCTATGAAATTTTCGACATTATTTCTTTTTCCCGTACTGTTTTCTGCTGTTTTCTGTCTCATGCCGCCTTTTCCCGCTATCCGTCCAGGTTTCACAGTCGGATCCTATTTCAGCTTCGTGTAATATGCTACCACTTTTTTCACCGCATGGATCACATCTTCCACGTCTTCGTCGGTCAATCCGTAGTACAGAGGAATACTCATGACTTCGTTGTAGTATTTCTCCGCATTCGGGCACAGCCCTTTTTCATAACCCAGTTTTTCATAATAAGAGTGCCAGTATACCGGCAGATAATGTACCTGTGGGCAGGTATTCTCTGCATACAGCGCGTCAAAGAACTGCCGTCTGTCGCAGTTCAGATTCTCCAGATTCAGATGCAGTACATACAGATGCCAGGTCGTGTCAGACTCCGGGATCTCCTTCTGCAGGATCAGTTCCGGCATGTCTGCGAAGGCTTCGTTGTAGCGTTTGCGGATTTCCTTTCTGCGTTTCTCAAAAGCAGGAAGCTTCTTTAACTGGCTAAGCAACAATGCTGCCTGAAAATCCGTCATACGATAGTTAAAGCCCAGTTCCACCTGCTCGTTGTACCACAGAGCATCTGTAGGATGTACCATTTCCTCCGGATCTCTCGTAATACCATGAGTCCTCAATCTCATCAGATGACGATATAGTTTCTCATCATTCGTTGTAATTGCTCCGCCTTCTCCACCGGTTACTGTCTTCACCGGATGGAAGCTGAAGCAGGTCATATCTGCCAGGCTTCCCACCGGCTGTCCCTTATAGGTTGTCCCAATGGCATGGGCTGCATCCTCGATCAGGAGCAGGTTATGCTCTTTGCAGATTTTCCTGATCTCATCCAGTTCCACAGCCTGTCCGGTGAAATCCACTGCGACAATTGCCTTGGTTCTGGGGGTGATCAGCTTCCGAATGGATGCCGGATCAATATTATAAGTCTCCGGGTTAATATCCGCAAAGACCGGCTTTGCACCGGCATATAATACACAGTTGGAAGAAGCTGCAAATGTAATGGAGCTTACGATAACCTCATCCCCTTCTCCAAAACCCGCGGCCAGAGCCGCCAGATGCAGGGCTGCAGTTCCGTTGCATACTACTACTGCATATTTAGCATGTGTCAATTCACACAAATGTTCTTCCAGTTCCTTTACCTTAGGTCCACAGGTAATGTAGTCGCTGGTCATTACTGCTGCCACTGCATCTACATCTGCCTGGTCAATATATTGCCGTCCGTAGAAAATTTTATTCTCTCGTACAGGTTTTCCTCCAAAAATAGCTAATTCTTCCATAGGGGCCTCCTTTGGTCACTTTTTGCCTATTTACTGACTCATCTTATCATATTGAAGAAAGAAAAACAACAATGGTGTTGGCATCCACCGCTTTGCTGCGGTATAATAAAACCGTTATAAATCCATACTTACTGTTCACAGAAAGGATCTCTTCGCCTTATGAGGTCAAATACGAAAAAGAAAATAAAATCATGGAAACTCTTTTCCGGTATCGTTATTGTAGTTCTGCTGCTTGCCGTAACAGCCGCTGGAATTCTCTATGTGAAAATATATGAACCCGGAAAACGTTCCGCCGATCTTGGGCGCCTGCAGCAGGAATCCTATCAGGGGGTCTTCTGCTCCATGTATGCGCCGGAAGCTTTCCCGGAAGACATTTACTCTACCTATATGGGTTACGATGCTGTCAGCTGTTCCCATCGCCTGACTTCCTTTTCCGATATCTCCGATTATCTGGAAACTGCTTTTTCCTCCGGAAATGAGGTCACTCACGTATTGCTCATTTTGGACCCCTTACTGCTGTGGAACAGCAATTTCCATAATAACAGTCGATTTTATGCCTCTTTCGATGAGGATCTTTTGGCATATGTCGATTCTTATTCCGGTGTTGAATTTACCATAGTATTCTCCTGTCCTTCTCTGGAATACTGGCAGGCCCACAGCAGTGACACCGAAACCTACGAAAATCTGGTGCAGGTTCTGGCAGCTCCCCTGTCTGTCCGGGAAAATGTCTCTCTGTTCTTCCCCGGCGGAGAAGAATGGCTGATCTCCAATCCTGATGCCTATGACACTCCTCTGGAATTAAATGCTGTCGCCGCCCGCTCCGTCATGCTGCTGGTATTGAGCGGCACCTTGCAATACCATGGTATAGATGCCGATAACTCCAGTCTGACACAGTTTGATACCCTGGTGCAGGCAGCCATTAATGCCCCTGCTTCCTACTCCGATCTGTCCGATTATGACATCGTCTTTTTCGGTGACAGCGTATTCGGAAACTATCAGGATTTTGCCTCCATCCCCGGCGTTATCAGTGCCCTGACGAAAGCCTCCGTTCACAACCGTGCCATCGGAGGTTCCTCCGCCACACAATTGACCCCCGATGACAAATCCTTCCCCAGTGCCGTACAGCGCTTTTTATCGGAAGATACTGCCGAAATCTCCGGGGAGAAAAAACTTTGTTTCGTAATCAATTACGGATTGAATGACTATTTTACGGGATATACTGTGGAGCAATACCGTGACGGTCTGCAAGCAGGGGTGCAATCTCTGCAGGATGCTTACCCGGATGCTGAAATTCTGATCGCTTCCTCGAATTTCATTACAGCGTTCGACAACGGTACCGCTTTCAACAATGATCTGGATGAAACTCTGAACGATTATGTGACCGGTGCCGAAGAAACCGCGGCGGCCATGAACGTTTTCTTTCTCAATACCAACGAAGCACTGCAATGGAATCCCCAAAATGCTGCCTGCTATCTGGTGGATGCCGTTCATCCCAACGAAGAGGGACGTTTCCTGTTTGGCACAGCAATTATAAAGGCTTTAGAGGAGGATATTTTTTCTTATCCTGTACACTGATATCTTTTCCCAGCTGTACTTCGATCACCTGGAGCTCCGTGTCTGCCAGAAGCATATGCCGGCATCCCGCCGGCATCCGCAGCACATCACCGGTCTTTACTCTACGTTCCTCACCATCTATCACTGCCCGGCCTTCTCCGTAGATCACCGTCCATACCTCATCCCGGAATTCATGGCTGTGATAATTCATCTTATGTCCGGGATTCAATGTCACTTTGATCGTCAGACTTTCCTTTTCCACATCCATGATCCGGAAGCTTCCCCAGGATTTTTCTGCGAACATGACCTGCTGGGTAAAACTGCTCACATATGGTTTGATATAGCTGGACTGCTCTTTGTCCGATACCAGAATCCCCTCGGGGCTGGCCGCCACGACAATATCCTGCAATCCCATGCACAGCACCGGCATATCCAGCTCATTCACCACATGGACATTCCGGCAGGTCTCATTGAGCACTGCCTCCCCGACGCATGCACTGTCCATGGCTTCCGTCAGGGTGTTCCAGGTACCCAGATCCTTCCAGGTTCCGGCAAAACGCATGACCTCGATCTCAGGTTCCTTCTCCACTACCGCATAGTCGAAACTGATCTTCTGTAGGGTTTCATATTTTCCCAGCAAATCTTCATAATCGGTAAACTCTATAAGTTCATGAGCTTTCTGCAACACGTAATTCAGGCGGAAGGCAAACACTCCGCCGTTCCACAGCGCTCCCTGTCTGATATATTCCGCTGCCTGCTCCTTGTCCGGTTTCTCCTTAAACATTTCCACCGGGCTGATATTTTCCGCTGTTTTCGGAATGATATAGCCATATTTTTCGCTGGGATACGTCGGTTCCATACCCATCAGCACCAGATGGGCCGCACTCTGTGCCGCACGCTCCTCCAGCTGCTGCAAAGCTTCGAAATAATCCTTTTCCACGTACGGATCCACCGGACATACGATCACCGGCTCTTCTCCCGTCACTCCCTGCACATCCTGCAGATATGCCACCGCCAGTGCAATCGCCGGGAAGGTGTCTCTTCTGCAGGGCTCCATGCTGATACCGACATTTTCTCCCAGCTGGTTGTGGATGGAAGAGATCTGTGCCTTGGATGTGGCAATCGTGATCTTTGCCTCCGGATCCGCCTCCCGGATCTGCCGGTACACCCGCTGCACCATGGACTCCAGGCCGCCGTCTTCCGTATGGAATATTTTGATAAACTGCTTGGAACGGATCTCGTTGGACAGGGGCCAAAGCCGCTGTCCGGAACCGCCCGATAAAAGTATGATATTCATAAGCGTCCTCTCTTAATTCTGTACGGTAAGCAGCAGATAATCTCCTACCGTATCCACTACATCATAGGAAAAATCAATGTATTGCAGATCTCCCTGATACAATACCAGCAGGCCGTCTCCCACCATCTACACCAGTTCTGCTGCCTGTTGCTCTGGATAGATGTAGTGATACCGGTCCGCATAAGCCGGAAGCTCTCTTCCGTTGGAGACATTACTCTTCCCCTGATAATACTGTGCGTCTATCTTACAGACATACTGGGTCAGGATCTCCGTGGCATCCCGGTTGAACTGCCAGCCCAGATTGCCGGTGATGTACAGACTTTCGTATTCCTCCAGAGAATCCGCTTCCGCCACCGCCTCCATGAAATCTTTGTTATAGTACTCTCTGCTTTCTTCCGCATAGGTAGTAAAATAAGTCCCGAAGAACAGAATACTGCTGATTCCATAAGCAGCTGCGACCACCGGCCACAGCTTTTTCCACTTCCGAACCGCCAGACCGATTCCGTAGGCACATAACAGGATGATCGGATAGAAAATAATATTCACACGGTTAATGTTAACTTCATAAGTGATCAGGCCGACCCAGATCCCGGTGACCAGGAAGCCCCATAATGCCAGCATCCGTGTCTGTTTTTCAATGTTTTTCTCCCGGAAGAGCTGTATGGTAAATACAATGATCCCCACAAAGACAAACGGGATCGACACATGATACAACGGGCCAAAAGCCGGAATCGAATTGAAGAAAATATCCGGCAGCTGCAGGAATACATGGCTGAACAGAGCCCAGGCATTTTTCCCCAGCTGTGCAAAGGAAAAGTTCAAAAGCGGAATTTCAGCCGGCGCTTCCACAGGCACCATATGAAGAATACAAAAAGAAATGCAGTTACGGAATAGGCAGCGATACCGTAACAGTAAAATGTCAGTCCAAAAAAGACCATGGACAAGTATAAATAGCGTCGTTTTTCCAATCCAAGAAGCAGTAAATAAAATCCCAGCAGGAAAATATGCGGGAAGAGATTGCAATCCAGCGACCAGCGGCTCTGCATAAACTGCCAGGGATTCACAGCGGTCAGCAGCATTGCCACCAGGGCGATCCGTTCAGAGAATAATTTCCTGCCCACAAGATATACCAATGCCACCGCGCCGGAGGAGATCAGTACCATCGGCAGACGCACCGTTACCGTGTTGAATCCGAACAGTTTGATAAAGGGGACCATGCAATAGGCAAGGAGAACGCTCATCTGACTGTATCTCCAGGCAGTAAAATGAACCGGCAGAAAAGTACCATATCTGTCGGTTCCGTATTTTGATAATGCCCAGGCATCCACCGCTCCCATGGCCTCGTCCTGGTTGATACCGTCCGGCACTGTGGCAAAACGGATGCAACGCAGGATCACGGCAAGCGCAAGGATGCTCCAGAAGAAAATTTTTCTGTTTTTATTGTTCCAAAGACCGGTGGAAGAATCCTGTGTCATAGTATTCATAATCGTACGATACCTTTCGATGTTCTCTTTCAGGCCTCCTGCGTCATTTTTTCCGCCGCATATGGCCTGTCACTATCACATCATACCACAGAATGTTGCATTTGTCCCTAGTCTTCCGTATACCGGTCCAGCATTTTGAGATATTTCAAAACCGCTTTCTTCTTATCCTCCGGAAGATTACGATATGTATGCAATATCAATTCTTCCTCCTGTGCATGTACTTCCACCATTTCCCGCTCATCGAAGATATCTGTGATCGAGATTCCCAGCTGATTGCAAAGAATCATCATGGTATCGATTCTGGGAACAGTCTTGCCGGTCAGAAAACAGCTTACCGTAGAGGATGACAGTCCCGAATGCCTTGCAATCTTATAAGGTGTCGTGCCTCTTTCGGCACAGAGCTGTTTGAATTTTTCTGCAAGTTCCCTGCATTTTTCTTTGGTGTCGTACATATTGTTTTACCGCCTTTGTCATTTATTTAGGTCTCTATAAAGTACATGACAAAAATCGACGGATTCTTACAAAATTTTTTTGTGTGGTGTACGCTGTATGCGTTTCACAAAAAGGAAGCAAAAAGACCTGCCTGTCGGCAGATCTTTTAAGTATTATAATATTTTCTGTTTTACATCATCAGCAGGCTTTCATGATTTATTTCATCATAAATAAATTCCGCCCATTCCTCAACAGTATCATGGTCGACAAAATCCTTGTCCATTGCCAGTGCCTTGGATAAATAAGAATCACGAACGGCACGAGTTGCTTCCACTTCATTCAAATGATACTTCCTGACCAAGGTATCCCGTACATAACTCTTAAATTCCCTGATTTCCGCATTTGTCATACCATTCACCTTCTTCCCCTTGCGTTCAAATATTTCTTCTTGTTATTTATCATATCACAAGATAATACTTTTATGCAAGATATCGCTTTTTAAAGTATGAAGGAATACTGTTGCGGATATACCTCTCCATTATCTTTCAAAAACTCCTTATAATTAATGTCTTCCGGTATGACTTTGCCTCCGTTAACCTTATACGCTATATTAATTATATTGCCATCCGCAATTTCTCCATAGCAAATATCGTATTTTCTATCCTGATTGTGCTCTAGTATATTGTACGCAGACAGCATCTGTGGTTTCAATCGATTATTCAGGACAAATTTTCCCCATCTTTCCGAATGTCGTGGATAGGAACCTATTACTAAATCCATTGCACTTATCGGTTTATAATCTACTTCTACAATGTATGGTTCCTCGTTTTTATTATTTTTCGCATTATATTTCTGAGTAGTTCTTATTGCTGCCAGCGCTGCATGATCATAGCTTGGCGTTGTATAAAAACCCGGGCCAAAATCCAGATAGGGTTTACTATATTTCAGATCGATTCCATGATTAACTATATTTATTGCTGAACTATAATTGGTTCCATGATATAATTTCATCTTATGTTTACTTTCTTTCACAGTATTTTTACTTCAATATGTTTCCCTAATGCACTGGCATATTTTTCCAAAACCACCAATGTAGGAATTCCCGAGCCATTCTCCAGTCTGGCAATATTAGACGCTTTCATCCCTGTACGATCCGCGATATCACTCTGTGTCAAACCCTGTCGATGTCTCTCTGCCACCAATTCCTTGACAACTTCATCCGTATGACTCGACACTTTTTTCTGTATTGCTTCCACATATGCCTGCAATCTTTTTAGCTGATCTTTTTTCCGCTCCTCGTCATCTCGCAAAATTTCAGATTTTATGCCATTCATATCTTCTCTTATATCGTTTTCTTTCATAATTCATACCCTTCTTCTGTGGTCCTGATTACTTTGTTATTTCATATTATATCATTGATGATAGTATCTTTCAAGATATGTTTCGAGGAATATTTATTCATATATAAAGTGCCGGAATTCTGATTCGCAGAAATTACGTTTTCCATATAATATGGTATGAATTGCAATTCTCCGCTCCACGATTCTTAAGTTCCCTCGATTTATCGAAATCCCTTTAGCCGTCAAAAACTTTACTCCCTCATTAGATAATGTTATACTTTTTATAAAACATCCCGAAAGGAGCCTGATCTTAAATGCGGAAATTTATTATGGATAAATATAATCTGATTGCATTTGCCATCGGATTGATTCCCACCATTCTACTTTACCTGTTTCCTCCGGATGCCGCTGTCCCCTTTTGGGCATTTTCTATTGTTTTATTCTTTCTGTTAATTGCCATCTGGATGTGTGCAAAGCTATGGTTAGAATCCAAAAACGATAAGGCTGTTCCCACGATATCCATCATCGAATGCAGTCACAATGTCTGTATTTGTAAAACACATGATTTTATCACATACAACTCGATTGTTACATTTTATAAGAAGGATGGGAATTTCGAAAAATTAATTGGATTTGGATTAGTAGAAACTATAAACAGCGGTGGAAAAACCGCACAGATTCGGATCGTTCCCGGTGACATGCGGAACAAGAACCAAGTCTCCGCTTCGGAAATTTCCGATTTTGTCTCTTATATTAATGACAATAAAAATAACATTATTGTGCGCCCTACTATAACAAGCGATATCGTGCCTTATATCTATAAAATATTAAATCAGGAGGTTTCCAATGAGTAAACAGATTAAGATCGTACATGTATCCGATGATAATTGTGATGTTTCTCTTAATGTTGGTTCTATTAATGGGGTGCAGGAAGGGGACAAATTTCTGGTATATTCTCTTTCCGACCACGAGATCGTGGATCCGGATACCGGGGAATCCTTAGGATATCTGGAATTTGTGAAGGGTACCGGGGAGGTCGTCCATGTCCAGGATAAGATGTGCACCATCACATCCGTCACATATCGGAAACCGGTAGCCAAAAAGACAATCCGTAAGACAACACCGTCCATGACTATGTGGACCGGCAGTACCGTGGAAGAAATTGTTCAGGATGATAACCGGGAGCAGATACCTTTTGACAATCCTCATGTGGGAGATCTTGCAAAACCTATTTAAATACTCTTTTCAAAAACTGTGTACAATCTATTTGACATTATTGTTTATGGCAGCTTTTTATATGATATTGTGTCTTTTCTTTTTAAGCCTTATAGTATATACAATATTTAAATAGTGGTTTTTTATTTACAGAAGCTAATTGAGAGAGGGTCAAAACGATTCTGGAGCCGGATGGGGAACTCCTCCGCTGGCGACAAGCACTGATAAAATATCTGCACCCTCTTCCGGAAAAGCAGTGCATACCTCTCCGGAGCAGAGTGCAGGTGATGTTTAGTACTCAGATGGCATCTCTCTATTCCATTCTCGGTGAGTACTGCCTTTAACCGATTATCCTTCCTGATTGTCCTCACTATACTCCATATAATACCCTCGTGGGTGGGACATCGTTAAAGAATTTCGCCCATCTCTTTTACAGCACTTCATCCGTCCATCCGATGTCCTCACCGTCTCCACTATCCGCAGTGTCTCCACCGGTGTCATCTCCGGAGCTGCCACTGTCTGAGCTGCCACTATCTGAGCTTCCGCTATCGGAAGAATCATCATCGTCATCATCGTTGGATGAATTATCATTACTTACCGGCTGCTGCGTTGGCGCAGGGGTTGCTGCCGGAGTCGTTACCGCCGGAGGATTGTTGCCGGTTGTCTGCGGTTTTGCTGTCTGAGCAGCTGTCTTATTGACAGCACTCTGTACCTGGGACGCAGATGCAAGTGTTGCCCCTGCCAATATACCCTGCTTTGCCATCAAAGGTGAAATCTGCTCTGCGCCAGCGGTTCCATTCTGTACTGCCTCACGATTCTGTGTGATCAGTTCCTGCATCTTATTTCTTCCTGCTAATACCGGATCTGCCTGCTGCAGATCCGCTACAGGTGCCACATCCACCCACTGTTCGTTTTCATCCTGTTGCTGAAGTATGCCGTTCATAACACGAACCGCCTGCATATTGTGTGCACCTGCAAGTTGTTGCCGGCTCTGATTCGTTTCTGCGGTTATCGTATTGGTCTGTCCCTCTGCAAGCTGTACCCGCATAGCTTCCAGAGTACTGTGGGAACGATACAATGCCATTGCCAACACTACTGTTGTCAATGCAAAAATGCATGTGAATACTATCCACACTGTGTTTTTCTTATTTTTACTTTTCATCCAGAATAGCTCCTATCTTTACTTTTCCACGCTGTCTACAATATTTTTCAAAAATTTATATCCGGATGTTCCCGGTTTAAAATCTCCGCGGTTCAGGATCTGTTTGCAGACAGTATACATACTACGGGACATTTCCGGTCCATAGATCACCACACTGCTGCCATCCTTTTCCATCACCGCATAGGCCCGGAAGATGTACGACGTGTTATAGCGTTCCGGAGGAAGTTTTGTCAGAACGTTTGCGAACTGGTCTCTCCCATTCACTCTCCGGATCACTTTATCACTGAATTTGCCGTTTATTACACCGTATGTTTTTCCGCCTCCCAATTTGTTGCTTCCATAGACCATCGGATATTGTGCATGAAGATCAGGGCGCATGATCAGCGTTCCCATCTCCGTGATACGATACCCTGCCAAGCCGGAGCCGCTGATCAATTGTGACTTTTTCGCCGTATCAATACCGAAGGTGCACCGCAAACCGGTATTTCCTGTATAACGTACGGAAAATCCATGATAGGAAAACAGATTCTCGAACTCCGGGACTTCTGTTGCCGTATAACAGCTTCCGTTATAGGAAAGTCTCCAGACATACATGTCTGTAGGGATACCGGATGCATTATATTGATATGCGGCTGCGGTCTTTGCCGTTGTTCCCAGCTGGACAATGCTGTTTATTGCCACCAGCCGCCTGGCTTCGTCATTCTGCCATGCTGTGCTGGCAGCCTCCACTCCATCAATATAAATCTTAGCACTACTGTCATAACCTGCCGGAAGAGCCAGGACAACATTGCCATTTCCCACTTCAGGCTCGGTCACAGGCGGATCCGGGATTCCTTCCACCGTCTTCATTGTCTTCACAGAAGCAATACCATTGGTTGTAGCTCCGACAGCATACAACGTATTGTCTCCGCAAAAAATGTCAAAGCCATTGATATCCGTCCCTATAGTGGACGCAAGCTTCTGCCAGCTGTCATCCTTCAGATATGCTGCCTGCAGTGTCTTCTCATTTCCTGACGTCCAGAAGACATATGGTATCCTGTCCTTTACCACAAGTCTTACAACATCCTTGCTCTGAATATCCGTCAGTATATTTTCATTCCATTGCTGTCCATCATATGTAAGCATTGCTGTCGCGGCATTGCTATTGTTCGCTGCTGCCAGATATAATTTGCCACCTGCTACACATGCATCGACAGAGCTGGCTTTTCCGAGTCGGTCCATCGTATAAAGCTTCTGCCAGTATCCATTTTGCAACACTGCAATACAACCATTACCATCTGTTCCCTGTGCAAAATAATCACAATAAACCGCATACCACTTATTGTCATAAAAGAAATGTTTAGTTCCGGAGATGTAGGTCCCCGACACTGTCAATGGCGGAAGTGAACCATCCGGCTGCCATACATTTATCAGCTCTAACGTATTTCCTACTGCATAGCTTATCCACAGGCTGTCCTGCTCATACAGCAATTCCATTCTCGGAGGATAGATTGCTGTCTGAGAGCGGTATATCTGCTGCACATTTTCTGCAGAGACCTGCAGCACACACAGATAACCCGAAGCATCCGTATAAGCCACATAGACCTTGCCAGCCACACTCAGAATATCCACCTGGGATCCCCTGCCAACATCTGCTGCAGCCTGCATTACTTTCCAGCTGCTGTCGGAAGCCCCCAAAGAATATATTTTCAAATGATCTTTTCCATTTTCATTAACAATACCAGCCAGATACAGGCTGTTTCCTGTCGTATCCCCGGTAATTGCCGGAGAAGTGAGCCCATTGATGCTCTCCCCCTTCGGCAGCCAGTAACTGTCGGCCGAAAGTACCGGAAACTTTACATCAAAGGATACGCTGCCGTCTTCCTTAGTAACAACATTGTCAATCACAATTCCACTGTTGCTGCCATCAGAATAAAAAATAGTATCCGATGTATAAGGAGCATTCAGATCACTACTTCCCAGCGATTTACGATACTGTCCGCCCACTGTAGCCTTAGATTCATCCTCTTGTGCCTTAGCCGGATCCTTTGTGTCCTTACGGAACACATAAATATAGTTGTTTCCTTCTTTATTTGTATGATAATCGACCGCATTGTTCACCCGATAGACGATCAATCCGCTCTCTGGAATGTAGTAATCATAGTCCTGCCTGTTTTCCGGCTTTTTGCGGTATTCCACTACAAAAAACTCTGAATCGCTGCGGGATGTCTTCAGAATATACGCACGGGAACCGGATGCTCCTTCCGCCGGCCACAAGGTATATGTACCACTGTCTTTCAACGTTTCGATCTGCATCCAACCAAGCTTACTGCGTGTATACACCAATGGATAACTTGCAGTAAAGTTGGCTCCTGCCATCAGATCCCACCAGCGTCCTACCGGGTATCCATTCTCTCCCGCAGTACGATACAGATCCGGTGCTCCCAGCGTATGCAAAAATTCGTGCGAAGCCAAGGCATATCCCTGATCAAAATCAGATCCCAAGCGAAGCATATTGGTCGGAAGAACATTATAAGCACCCACATGCCAGCCATGCAACAGTGTCTGGTTATATCCCCAGTCTGCTTTTCGGGAACCAAACGCTCCACTGGTATTGTTCTCGTCTACTTGGACAATAATCGTCAGATTATCGATATAACCGTCACCACGCATACTGTCCAGCTTCGACGGGAAAGACAGTTCACTCATATTTTGTGCCGCTGTAATCACCTGCTGGACAAATTGCTCACCAGCGGATGCATCCGGATAGTCCGATGCCGACCCTTGAATGGTGACCGGCAGGAATACATTATTCACCACCTGTGGGAAATAGGTATTTACCGTCACCTGTCCATCCGATATGGTCGAAATATATCTGCTCACGGACCGGTTCGGTTCTGATGCCGGACCGGTGTACATTTCCTGATATCTGCTAAAATTAGTCTGGAAGGTATTCTCACCGTCATCGCTGAAATTCACCATCAGTACCAGATTATCAACCTGTGTTGCTGCCTCCGCCTGAACAGGCTTCCACAGCAGCAGGCCGCATACAAATAATGCTATGCTCAATAAACTTTTTTTCATATGTGTCATAGATAACTCCTGTCGTAAAACATATCCCAATTTCTATTCCCAGATATTGCAGATCCCCATCTGGGCCGGTGCAAATGCGTCATTGATATCCTCTGCAGTCATAGTCAGGTAATAGATATTTTTCCCTTCCTGTCTGAAAGCATATGCCATCTGTCCTTCTTTACTCAGATATTCCGGGGTTGCTGTCTCGGGCCTTCCTTCCGCGGTAAAATCTCCGTCGTAGCTGACTGCCTGAGCGCTACGGTTACGGAAAGCATCTGCTGCTCCGCTACTCAGGTCTGCGGTGCCCATATGTACCGTAAATGCTCCCTCCGGACGGTTATTCGAAGACAAAGTTCCCTCGTACCCTACATAGGTACCATCTGTCAGGCTCAGGCTTTCACTGATAAAAGAGCCTGTCCGTTCCGCTGCACATACATAATAACGGATTTCCGAATCCGTTGTCTGCACATAGAATTGTCTGCCATCTGCCAGCGGATACTCAATCGCTGTGCAATGCTGTCCCAGTTCATCCGCCAGAATCGTCATTCTCCACTCACCGTTGTCCGCTGCTCCCGTATAAGTTCTCTGCCCGATCAGAAGATCCGACAGCATTACCGTATACCAGTCTTCCGTCAGAATACTGTCTACTGCTGCCTCAGCGTTGCCTCCGGCCATGGCTACCAATAGTCCCTGCGCCTTGCTCTGCACTTCTTCTGTATCCTGTGTCAGATCCACCGTGATCTCAGCCAGCTGCGCCTGCCTCTCAGAACTGTAGTCCAGACGCTGCTCCCACTCCAGAGCATCCCTCTGCGCCAGGGGGCTTTCGGGGTCTGCCGCCACTTCCGTATTTGTGTCCGTTTCCCGGGTACCATCCGTCTGAGTCACTTCTTCTACCATTGTCAATGTTTGGGAATTCTGCGTTCCACAGGCAGTCAGTGCCAGAGTAAGCAGCAGAGGGATTGTGGAAGTTACTTTCATGATTTTTTTATTATTCATATTGATTTTCTCTTTCTGTATTTTATGTGTAATTGTTATATATGGAGGATTTCCGATCACATAAGAATATTTCTTCATTTGTGCCTTCAGATAATCTCTATTACGTATATTCCGTCTTACTCCATCAATATCGTATTCTCTTAAAACAGCATTTAGTCTTTCCTTGCATATTTCTATTTTTTCTTTGTCTGTTTCATAGGCTTCAATATCTCTTTCCCATATAAACCCTTTTGATACCCCGCATAATCCAGCATCGTCTTAACATACTTTGTACTGCAATTCGCCGTTCGCCACTCATGCAAGCATATTGGCTCACTTGCGCTCATTATAACATAAGCCCAGTCAAACAAATGTCTGCTTTGCAGCCACTTGTTTTTCCTTGAGGCTCATTATATCAGAAAACACAAATGATTGCGAACATAGATTTCGGAGTGACCACAAAAGGATCACACTCGATGTGATCCTTTTCCGTTCCCAATTTTTTATTCCACCGTAACACTCTTCGCCAGATTCCTGGGCTTATCTACATCCAGTCCCTTTGCGACACTGACATAATATCCCAGCAGCTGCAGCGGTATCACCGCAAGGCGGCCATGAAATGCTCGTCCACCTTCGGCACATAGACAGCGAAGTTCACCTGATCCTCGATTTCGTAGTTGCCATAAGTAGTCATGCCCATAAGGTATGCACCACGGCTCTTGCACTCCAAAGCATATTGCTTATGGTCTTCTCGTATAACTCGTTCTGGGTCAGAACACCGATCACCAGCGTTCCCTGTTCGATCAGACTGATGGTTCCGTGCTTCAGTTCCCCGGCCGCATATGCTTCGGAATGAATGTAGCTGATTTCCTTCAGTTTGAGGCTTCCTTCCAGACAAACGGCATAGTCTATACCACGTCCTACGAAGAATACATCCGACGCATTGGCATACTTTGCGGCAAACCATTGCAGGCGCTCCTTGTCTTCCAGAATTTTCTGTATCTTCTCCGGAATCGTCAGCAGTTCGGCAATATAATAACCATACTGCTCTTCTGTGATCTTACCACGAACTTTGGCAAACTGCACTGCCAGGCAATACATTGCTGCAAGCTGCGCACTATAGGCCTTCGTGGTTGCCACCGAAATCTCCGGGCCTGCCAGTGTGTAAAATACTTTGTCTGCTTCTCTGGCAATACTGCTGCCTACCACATTGACAATGGCCATAGTGGTAATGCCCTTTTCCTTTGCTAGTCTTAATGCAGCCAAAGTATCCGCTGTCTCACCGGACTGGCTGACCACGATCATCAGTGCCTTCGGGTTCAGGGACATTTTCCGGTATCTGAATTCTGATGCAAGTTCCACACGCACCGAAATATCTGCCATGTCTTCCAGAACATACTGTGCCGCCATGCCTACATGCCATGCAGAACCACAGGCTACAATATAAATCTGTTCAAATCCCTTGATCTCATCTTCGGTAATTCCCACTGCTTCGAAGTCAATCCTGCCATCCTTGATCACAGAATTCAGTGTATCCTGAACTGCTTTCGGCTGCTCATGGATCTCTTTCATCATGAAATGTTCAAAACCGGCCTTTTCCGCCGCTTCTGCATCCCATTTGATTTCCGTAGTCTGCTTCTCGATTTCATCCCCGTCCAGGTTATAAAAATGAGCTTCTCCCGGAGTCAGCTTTGCGAACTCAAGGTTGCCTATATAATACACATTTCTGGTATATTTCAAGATAGCCGGGACATCAGATGCCACATAGGTCTCCCCATCCGCAATACCAATGATCATCGGGCTGTCCTTACGAGCTACCCAGATCTCACCGGGATAGTCACGGAACATCAGCTCCAACGCATAGGATCCGCGAATGCGCACCATGGTTTTCGCAATGGCATCAATGGGACCGAGTTTATACTTCTTGTAGTAATAATCCACCAGCTTGATCGCTACCTCTGTATCGGTCTGGCTGTAAAATGTATAACCATGCTTCAGCAGTTTTTCTTTCAGTTCCGTGTAATTTTCAATGATACCATTATGTACGCCAACGACTTCCGATTCTACCGCGCCGGAACCGGATCTGCTGCAGTTGCCGGAGACATGGGGATGGGCATTGATCTGACTGGGTTCGCCATGGGTTGCCCAACGGGTATGTCCAATACCACAGGTTCCTTTCAACGCATTTCCATTGTCCGTTTTCTCGACCAGATTCGAAAGACGGCCCTTCGCCTTTACTACCTGTGCCAGGGCATCGCCATCGCGGACTGCCAGTCCTGCAGAGTCATACCCTCTATATTCCAGTTTTGACAGTCCGTCCAGAAGGATCGGTGCTGCCTGTCTATTTCCTGTAAATCCTACAATTCCACACATATACTAATACTTCCTTATCATTCTACCGTGATTCCACCAAGTACGGGAATCTCCAGTCGTTTCAGTAACTCTAATTCTGCAACAATCTCATTATACAAGGTCGATCCTGCCTTTTCTACCAGAACCGCTCCCTGGGCTGCACTTACTTTCTCCATAGCTTCGGCATCATACAGCACGTTATTCAGTATTGTAACGCTAAGGCCTTCCTTTTCCAGAGCTGCCTTAAGTCCTTCACATACCTTGTCCGCTCCGGCCCCCAGATTGCATCCCATCAGACAGATACTGTTCTGTCCGTTCTTGGCAGCTGCTATCTTTATCGCTGCGAACACCAGCTCCATGGACTGCTCTGCAGTAAATTCGCGCTTGCCGTAATGTCGTAAACCGTTAACCCATCTATCCAGGAACAGCTTTTTCTTGGAATCTTTTACCACCACGCCAATCTGAGGAATACCATATAGATCCTGCAATCCATCGTTTACACGAATTCGACTGTTAAAAATATACCCCATACACAGGACCGCAGCATATATAAAGGCGAACAGGACAGCTCCCAGCACCACATATTTCTTGCTTACCGCAGGATTTTCCGGAACCAGCTGCTCCTCTTCCACAATGCTCTGTTCTGCGTCTGTCGTATCTTCCAAACCGTTTTCCTTCATCAGAAGCGTATAATACTGTTTTTGGTCTTCTGAAAATGCTGCTTTTGCAGCGGCAATGGCTGTTTCCAGGCCATAAATCGAATTTCTGTAAGCTGTCTGTTGATTCATCACATCCATGTTCATTATGTTGCCAGACACTTCAGAAAGCAACACCAATTCATGACTTCCCAACCGGGTGTTCAAATTTCCCTGTTGCTGTTCCATATAAGTCTTTACCGCTTCTGCAATTTTCCCGCAAGACTCTGCATCGACTCCTCGGATTATTATTTTCAGACTATCGCTTCCTCCAATAGTCAAGGGCTCCCCATTGGTAAGCGTCAAACCGGAATCCACGCTGACAGAGACCAGTTCCCCTACATATGCAGCTTCCAGTCCGGTCTGTTGTTCTATCCAGTCGTACAATCCGACACTGTTAAGGGTATTTCTATAGATTGTTCCCAGGCGCTGAGATCCATTTTCATCTTTTTCCTGAATATTGTAAATCAGTTCCTCCTGTGCAACATTCATAGGATCTAACTGCATATAGATGGAATCCTGCACATATTGCTTCTTCAACGCATATTCTTTTGCATCATCAACAGTCGTCAATACCGCTGTCAGCTGACTATCATCCAGATTTTCACTTAATTGTGCTAACTTTTCTTCTATAGTCATCTCATCCTCAGATGTATTTTCTGCCTCCTGTGACTGCATATTCTGCATATTCTGCATATTCCGATAAGATCTCGTATAACTGAATGCTCCCAGCAGAACTGCTCCCAGAACTATGGCTATCAGTAATCCTCTCCAATGTGACAATATATCTGCTATCATATCCAGCAAATCAATTTCTCGTTCTTTCATTTTTTTCTTTGCCCTCCTGTATTCCATGATTCGCTTCTGTCATTCCATACTAATAATTCATTTTCCTACACCGGTTCAAAAAATGTATCCGGATGTCCCGGATCAAATATTTCATTACAGGTCATAACCGTTATCAGATTTTCCGTTTCAGACAGATTTATAATATTATGGGACCATCCCGGTATCATATATACTGCTTCAATCTGGTCTCCGGATACTTCGAATTCGATTTTTTCTCCGGTATTGATATTCCGTTCCTGTATCAGTCCATGGCCGGACACTACAATAAACTGTTCCCACTTACTGTTGTGCCAATGTTGACCTTTTGTGATTCCCGGCTTACTGATATTAATGGATACCTGTCCACAATTCACCGTGTGAATCAGTTCTGTAAAGGAGCCTCTCGAATCCTCATTCATCTTCAACTGATATTTGAATTTTTCCGTCGGTAAATAAGTAAGATACAGGGAAAACAATTTCTTTGCAAAAGAACCCTCCGGCATTTCCGGCATGAGTAACGACACCGGCTGTTGCTTAAATTCCTGTAGCAGATCCACGATCTCGCCTAAAGTAACCTTATGTGTTACCGGTACACAACAATACCGTCCATCGTCTTTCAGTACAGTATCAACACCGTCAAACTCGCAACGCTGCTCCTTACCTTCCATGAGATCAAACATACCTTCTATCAGATCGTCTATGTACAGTAATTCCAGTTCTGTTGCCCTGTCGTTTACTGTAAATTCTTCATCGTTCGCAACAGCCCAACAGAAGGTACTGACCGCAGAATTATACTTCGGTCTGCTATGTCCCATCAGATTAGGAAAACGATACACGGCAACTTTGGCACCGGTCTCTCTCGCATATTGAAAGAAAAGCTCTTCTCCCGCCTTCTTTGAACGACCATATTCGGAATCTCCAAATCTTCCGGCCAATGTTGCCTGAACGGAAGACGACAGCATGATTGTCGCTTTATTCCCGTACTTTTTAAGCGTATCCAGAAGCTTCGATGTAAATCCAAAGTTCCCCCGCATAAAATCTTCCGGATTCTCCGGACGGTTTACTCCTGCCAGATGGAATACAAAATCAGCTGACTTACAACAAGCATCCAATTCCGCTTCCGTCGACTGTATATCATATTCATAGATTTCATCAACATGGATGCTCGGTCTGGTTCTATTCTTATTCTCTTTAATATTTTTCAGGTTATTGACGAGGGCAGTTCCTACCATCCCCTTGGCACCTGTAACTAATATATTCATCAGTTATCTCCATACTCTCACTTTTTGTTACTACTCTTTTCTCCATACCATCTTGTTCACAACATTTACGTAGCCTTGTATGATCCGCACTACCTTCATAGATACATTCTCATCCGTATAGTCCGGGCACGGCTTTCCTAAAATCCCCTTCTGTTTCATATCAATTGCCATACCCGTCGCCTGCAGAAGTTCCTGTGTCGTAATTCCAGCTAATATAAAGTTCCCGGATTCCAATGCCTCCGGTCTCTCTGTAGAAGTCCGAATGCATACCGCTGCAATAGGATATCCGATTGACAGGTAAAAACTACTTTCCTCCGGCAATGTACCGGAATCAGATACGATTGCCAATGCATTCATCTGAAGCTTATTGTAATCATTAAATCCTAACGGTTCATTTACCCTTACGCGGGGATCTAATTTAAATCCACTGGACGCAAGCTTCTTTCTGGATCTCGGATGGCAAGAGTAGAGAATAGGCATATCATACTTCTCTGCCAGTGCATTGATCGCATTGAACAAGGATTCAAAATTCTTATCCGTATCGATATTTTCTTCTCTATGTGCGGAAAGCAAAATATATTTATTCGGCTCTAATCCCAGTCTGTTTAAGACATCAGATGCCTCAATCTTGTCCAAATTACCGTGCAGCACTTCTGCCATAGGGGAACCTGTTACATAGGTTCTCTCCTTGGGCATTCCCATCTCATGCAGATATTTTCTGGCCGGTTCAGAATACGGCAGATTCACGTCCGAAATCACATCCACAATTCTACGATTGGTCTCTTCGGGAAGGCATTCATCCTTACATCTGTTTCCAGCTTCCATATGGAAAATGGGAATATGAAGCCTTTTTGCGGAAATGGCTGACAGACAGCTGTTCGTATCTCCAAGTACCAACAAAGCATCCGGCTTGATTTCTGCCATCAGTTCATAACTCCTTGCAACGACGTTTCCACATGTCTGTCCCAGATTATCTCCTACGACATTCATCCAGACATCCGGTCCGCCTAGTTCAAAGTCAGACCAAAAAATATCATTCAAATTCTTATCGTAGTTTTGCCCGGTATGCGCTACGCAACAATCAAAATATTCTCTACAGCGCTTAATGGTTGCTGCCAGACGAATGATCTCCGGTCTTGTTCCAACTATAATTAACAGTTTGATTGATCCATTATCCTTCCATTTAAAATCAAACATCCCTTAATCCTCCGCCAATCTTTCCTGAATATAGGCTAGTTTTGCAATGGTTGCTTTTGTCTCTTCTAAAGTTAATAATTTAGTATTATTGGAATTAAATTCTGTAAGTGTATTTCTCTTTGCATCGCCGTCTTTAAAATACTTGTCGTAATTCAAACCACGATTATCCGCAGGTACTCTATAGAACCCTCCAAGATCAATTGCCTTGGCACACTCCTCGTTAGTGAGCAATGTCTCATACATTTTCTCTCCATGGCGAATGCCAATCACTTTAATATCTTCCTTTTTGCCACCAAATAATTCACACACTGCTTCTGCCTGCGTCTGAATGGTACAGGCCGGAGCCTTCATGATCAGCAAATCTCCGTTCTCTCCCTTCTCAAATGCAAAAAGTACGAGATCTACCGCTTCCTCCAGGCTCATAATGAAACGCGTCATAGACGGTTCTGTTACAGTGATCGGATTGCCGGATTTAATCTGATCAATCCACAGAGGAATTACCGATCCGCGCGAACACATCACATTACCATAACGGGTACAGCATATCTTCGTCTTTCCGGAATTTCTGGATTTTGCCACTGCTACCTTTTCCTCAATCGCTTTTGTAATTCCCATTGCATTAATGGGATATGCTGCTTTATCCGTAGAAAGGCATATTACTGATTCTACACCTGCTTCAATTGCTGCGGTCAGGACATTGTCTGTTCCGACAACATTTGTCTTCACTGCTTCCATAGGAAAGAATTCACAAGACGGCACTTGTTTCAAGGCAGCTGCATGAAAAATATAATCCACCCCCGGCATTGCAGCCCGTACAGAGTTCAGATCCCTGACATCTCCAATATAAAATTTAATCTTGTCAGCAACCTCCGGCATCTTTACCTGATATTCATGACGCATATCATCCTGTTTTTTTTCATCACGAGAAAATATACGGATTTCTCCAATGTCTGTTTGAAGGAATCGGTTCAGAACTGCATTTCCAAAAGAACCGGTTCCACCGGTGATCATTAATGTTTTTCCTTTAAATAAAGACATATTTTTTCTCCTCTCATAACTACTTTTCTGCCAAGTTAAACCATTCTACATAGTCAAAATCATCATAATATTTTTTGTAAGAAATTTTACTTTTATAGGCCATGCATGGTCCAACACACCCATCATTTTCAAATCCTCTAATGTATACTGCTGATTTTATATTGGGATGTGGTTTGTTAACAAATATTACTTTATTCTTATATGGCAAATTATCAAACTCTACTATATCCTGCTCAGTGCACCCATCTCTATCTGTAAATAGAATAAACAGTTTATCATAGTCCATTCGCTTCGCCCGTTCATTCCATTTTGCTTTTGCCTCTTCTTCTGTCTTATAATGTTGAAAGTAAATCTTAATATCCTTCAATAAGCCAACAGTACTCTATTCCTTCTTCTGTTGTAAACTTCAAATCATACCCCATATATTCTCTCAGTGATGATAATAACTTTATGAAATCCTTAGGTCTTAGCCAAAGATTAACAAAAGGACTTTTAAATTGTAACCTCAAATCATGAAGTATCATTGCCCCGTTACACTTGCTGGCAATCAGGCAAATATCCTTATTAACAAGACGTTTCCTTTGCTTAGATAAAAACATTATATTTCTATATTCATTTCTCAGTTGCCTAAGTACATCCATCTTGTGCTTCCTTTCTTTGATATCACTCTCTTTACAAATACTACGAGTATTTAATCCTTTTGAAATATATCTCTGGTATATACCTTATCTTTTACATCTTCCAGCGTTGCATCATATCGATTTGCAATTATCACGTTACTTTCTTTTTTAAACTTTTCCAAATCGGTTACGATTCTGCTTCCGAAAAATGTTGTCTCTGCATTCAGCGTTGGTTCATAAATAATGACTGTTGCACCTTTCGCCTTAACACGTTTCATAATTCCCTGAATAGAGCTTTGCCGGAAGTTATCCGAATTTGTCTTCATCGTCAGTCTATAGACACCTATAACTATATTTTTTTCCTTTTTTGAATCATATACATTTTCGTTTTCATAATCATAATACCCACCATCTGTAATACACGATCTGCAATAAAATCCTTTCTGGTACGATTACTTTCCACAATAGCTTCTATCAGATTCTCCGGTACATCCTGATAATTAGCAAGCAACTGTTTTGTGTCCTTAGGAAGACAGTACCCACCATATCCAAAAGAGGGATTATTATAGTAATCACCGATTCTCGGATCAAGGCATACTCCTTTAATAATCTGTTGCGTATCCAACCCCTTTAACTCCGCATAAGTGTCCAATTCATTAAAATAACTGACTCTCAGTGCCAGATAGGTATTAGCAAACAGCTTCACTGCTTCCGCTTCTGTAAATCCCATAAACAGTGTATCGATATTTTCCTTAATTGCACCTTCCTTTAACATATCTGCAAAAATATGTGCTGCTCTCTGTAAATTGTCATCGCTCATATCTGTCCCGACAATGATTCTGGATGGGTACAAATTATCATATAATGCCTTGCTTTCCCTTAAGAACTCCGGGCTAAACAATATATTGCTGTATTTAAACTTTTTACGAATGGCTTCTGTATATCCTACTGGGATAGTACTTTTAATCACTATGACTGCCTGTGTATTGCATTCTATTACCATTTTTATTACTTCTTCCACCGCAGAAGTGTCAAAAAAATTTTTCCTGCTATCATAATTCGTTGGGGTTGCAACTATAACATAATCTGCATCCCCATATGCGCTTTTGGCATCCAGTGTTGCTGTAAGTCGTAATTTTTCCTTCCTCAGATACTTTTCCACATAATCATCATGGATTGTTGCTTGTTTGTTGTTTATTTTCTGCACTCTTTCCGGCACAATATCTACTGCCATAACTTCATGATGCTGCGCTAATAGTATAGCAATAGATAGTCCAACATACCCTGTTCCTGCTACTGCAATTTTTAAATCACTGTATGCTCTCATCCGCAACTCCATTCTCTCTTTGTTTATGGAACACCATCTTCTTACTCAGAATATAGTTTAGTGCAATTACTATCACGCTCAATACGCATTTACTAAAAAAGAACGATTGTTTCATCACTTCTACCAACAAAATAACGCCAAAATAGTCTACCAAAAATGTAATCCATCTGGCAAAAACAAAGCGGACAATTTCCGTTATAAACCTATGAAAAGATCCGAACGGTGTTTTAAATACAAATATCTTATTTGTGAAGTAGCAAAACACCTTTACAATCACCAACGTAATAGCATTCGATATTTTATAGTCAATTCCGCTCCATACCGCCAGTTGAGCCAATCCAATATTCAGGATTGTACTGAGTACACCCCAAAATACGTAGCTATATAATCTTCTTTTTTTTTCACTTGCTTATCCCTTCTTTGCAGGTACCATCGTCCATGGGAATGGTGTTTTCACCGAGACAATTTTCATATCATTGTTAACAACCATTCTGCAAAATTTCTTTTTGGTCCAATGTTGGATATGCCCCGGTGTATTTCCAAGGTCTTTCCAGTACTTTCCCCTTGCCATGTTGCATATTCGCCAGATAGGTTCCTTGGGAACACTTAAAAGTATAAATCCATTTTCATTACACAACTCTTTTATATTTTTCAATGCTCGTTCCGGATCTTCCAGATGTTCCAACACTTCTGAACATATCACAAGATCATATCTTCCCTTGTTCAAAATGTGTTTTTCAGCTTCTCCCGGCTTTCGAACCTCCATTGTATAGATATTTCCAGTATAAAAGTTAATGCCATGAATCTTTTCACTGGCCTCTGCTATTACCTTTTCCGATATATCAAACGCATCAATCTCAGCATTCTGATACATATCTTTTATAAATGAGGTTATTTCGCCTTCTCCGCATCCGGTTTCACATATCTGACAATTCCTTTCCTGCTATATCCAACAACTCGCTGATGGCATCCTTGAACCCTTTCATCATCCATTTTACAATCGGATTGGTCGAATGATATTTATCATAGTAGTTACCCTCCGGTTGAACTACCTCAGTGCTTTTTGTACTCATCTCTGCCATATGCCTCCTGGATACTTAATCCTATATTCTCTTTTCCTTCATAATCAATTTTTCTCACATGATACTGAATATCTTCCAATATCATTCTGTTCTTAGCCAGTATATCTGCCATAAATCCTATTATAAATGTGATGAATCCCATAAGCAATAAAGTACTTGCCAGAATAAGAGACTGCACATGCCCACTTGCGTTAACGGTTATCAGTAAATATAAATATCTTATCCCCAGTATCAATCCTGCTATAAAAGGAATCGCCCCTACAAAAGTAAAGAACTTTAAAGGTTTATACATAATGTAGGCTCTGACTATTGTAACCATAGATTTTCTGACATATCCCATCATACTATGAAAAAGTCTGGATGGTCGTAATTCCCCATTTGTGCGAATAGGAACATGTTCCATGGGAATTCTTTCTCTTCCGGCCTGCACTATTGTTTCCAGTGTATATGTATACTCATTCGTCACATTTATTCTCATTGCAGCTTCACGACTATACGCTCTGAATCCACTGGGTGCATCTGGTATATCCGTATCCGACGCTGCCCTGACCACCCAACTTCCAAAATGTTGAAGCTTTTTTTTCATTGGAGAAAAGTGTTCTGTCTCATCAATAGGGCGGTCTCCTATAACAATGTCCGCCCGGCCTTCTATAATGGGTCTAACCAGTTTTTCTATATCTTGTCCGCTGTACTGATTATCCGCATCCGTATTTACAATGATATCTGCCCCATTTCTCAGACAGGCATCCAATCCTGCCATAAATCCTTTAGCCAATCCTTTATTCTTTTTAAAATTCACAACATAGTGAACTCCCCACTTTTTTGCGACCTCAGTGGTATGATCTGTACTGCCATCATTAATGATCAGATATTCTATTGTATCTATTCCTTCTATAGCTTTGGGCAAATCGTTCAACGCAATTTCCAATGTTTCCTCTTCATTGTAACAAGGAATTTGAATTATTAACTTCATACTTTTCCCTTTCTATTATATTTCTGAGATAAATCTTCACCACGTAACTATAATTCTATATGAGTTAATGTCAGATCTGAAAATCTGTACAATGCAACCTTTGATGTATCCCCTATCCAATCTCGTTCTATGTGATATACACAGGCTCCATCTTCATATTGATAAGGCATTATCATTTGATTAACTAATAATACAATGTTCGACGGTTCCTCTTTGCATTTAATTACAATTTCATTTTCGGTTTCATTAACTTCTATATTGTCATTTATCTTGTTTATCAAAAAAACATTATCGTTAAATCGAATATATGAAACATTTGAAGAATCACCCTTAACAACATACTCACTTATTTTGTCATATTTTTCCTTATCAATCATACTATTTTTCAGTGTGAAAAAGTTAACCCTCTCTGGATTTATACTTATCGGTGACTGAGAAAACCACTCTGTAAAAAACCAGAATTCGCCATCCAAATTTCCTCGGTATAAAAAGCCAAAACTCTGTAATGAACCAAGATAATTTTCCATATCTGTAGAATACACACTTACTTGTTCATTGCCGTACTCATTAATAAGCTCCTTTGTGGCTTGTATATAGCTATGATTATCTGCATAAAATTCACTTGCATCCAGAGAACAGTATACATTAACTCCTGCAAAAATCAACCAACATATCACTGTAATGTTCTTCCCAAATACTTGTGACACTACTATCAAAATACAAGTTACGATTACAAATATATAACCCAATTTCAGAAATGCAAGATTCTCCAGACCTCGAAGTGATGCAAGCCAATCCTCTGCCGGTTTCCAGGCAAAATTACCATACAATATAGCATAGCAAAATACAGTACAGGCTACAAGCATAAAAATACGGAAAAATCTGCCGATTGCTTTTTCTTCCTTTTTATATTTCTCGGTAATTGCATAAATTATAATTTCAATTAGCGCAATATAGGTTACATATCTTCCCAAAAGCTTAAGCATTCCATCTGCATTATAATCCACAAGAGATGAGTGCCTTGCTGCTACGAAAATCAATAATAATGAAATGATCCTCAAAAATATGATATTTTCTCTAATACTTTTGGGAATATCCTTCCATCTTATTTTCAGATTTTCTCCAACAATAATACCTGCTTGCAAAAAAGGATAGGCCATGTAACAAATAATCCATTTCATTTGCGGTAACATTTTATAGCCAGTATTCTCTGGCCCGGAGCCAGAACTAAATCCCAATGACAATTTGACAACTTCCAAATCTATTTTACAGCCTGACTTAACACAGTAGGTCAATACTACACCACCAAGTACCAACCCTACAGAAATCCCCCAACATAATATACACAGTATTACTTCCTTTAAAACCTTTTTGTTTTTCAATAATGGTACACTACAACTAAACCAAAATGCAAACCATAAAGGAATCAATATAATTGCCAAATATTTTGTTTCAAACAAAGCAACTGCTAAAATACCCGCAATCGCACTACTTGACAATTTATTTTTTAACGCAATTGTATCACTAATCATTATATTGCGTCGGTTAATATAGTACAAAATGGTTATTAATAATAGCGGTGAGAATAGGTTCTCTGCCATAATCCAATCCGAATACAAGAAATAACTCGGTGAAAAAGCTATCAACGTAAGTACCAATCCTCTGTCTTCTCTATTTTCAACAACAGAAGCCAGCATTTTGAAGATTACTGCCAACAATATTGTTTTCAATAAAATATTTTCAAAGAGCATCACATTATAAAATACGTCTCCAAAATAAAAGGACAATGACAATATAAAGGGATAGACAAACGGATAATGAAAACTGCTTACAGCTTCTCCTTGAAATATATCCATGGCTATTTGTTTATATGTATATTCATCGCTGACACTCACACAAGTCCCATTTGCATACACATAAATCAGTTGCAGAAAAAAATATATAATAATGCAGCTTTCATATGGTATTCGTTTCTGTTTTTTCATTTATATTCCTCTTGTTCCTTATTCTCTTTAATACGTAAAGCTACAATCTCAAGCACACTACATATTAATGCAAAAAATACAACCGGAATTGCCGACATCATAATTCTATTACAGGAATCACCATATCCATTTCTCAAAGGTTGCTTTCTTCCAAGGCACAATATCAGATTTATGAGCACATATCCTGTAGAAAAAATCAGCCCAAAATTATTTTTTTTATTCAAAGCAATTACAATATATAATACAAGAATTAGCGCTGGTAAATACCCCCAATACTGCGTTTTAAAGTTATATATGATACTTTCTATACTTTTAACATATTTTTCTTTATCCAGAAAATAAATTGCTATACATATGCCTGGCAAAATAGCAGATACTATAATATTTATTTTTTTTCGTATCCAACTAAAAAATTTACTGTTTATAAAAAAGGAATAAATTACACACCCCACCGTTGCCACAGTCATTATCGCCTGAATAGACGGTGTCAACATTGAATCATATACGCTTTTCACACTAATCGCCTGTTGATAGTTCAGTTCAATTAAATATAATAACTGAACTACCATCATCGGAACAGATAACGTAAGCATTTCTATCTGCGTCAGCGGTAGGAAACTTATCAGGCAGACTATACAAGCCATGCAGACACTCATTTCAGCGCGGCTCAGCGTAAGCCAGCAAATTACCATAGAAAGTAATATCAACAATGCCTTGTTTTCCCTCTCATCGGTTGTATATAAATTCATACCAATCATAAGTAAAAAAATGTAAACCATGCAATAAGTATTAGAGATAACCCAGAAAGACAAAAGTTCAAACGCCGGAATGACTATAAGCATTACCGTAAAAATACCTGCCCCAACTATTGCCTGATTTTCTCTGGCTCCCAAATTACTAATCTGCTTTTTCATCATTAAATAAAAGCAGATTAGCATACTTATTACTAATAAGTTATGAATTACCGTAATCGTCTCAAATCCACAAAAATATGCCAAGGAACTTATCAGGGCAGAAGATACCCCCGTCCACGTCATGGTGGCTCCTGCAGTATCAAAATTCAAGCTTCCAACCTTAGCTACAACTTCTCCATATTGCATTACATAATAATAGGAATCCGAAGACATGACCGTTGGAACAATTCCTGTAGAAAAAATCGTAGATAATGCTGCGCACCAAATAATATATCTGCATAGCACGCCCAAATTGGTCTTTTTAATATATTCTTTTCGAATATATATCACGGCACCTAGTAATGCTCCCACTAGTCCAAATGCAAAACTACGAATATATGGCAGTCTTAAAAGCAGTATTACTGTACTACACATGCACCAACCTACAACAGCAATAGGCACTGCCCATGCTGCCTTCATAGCATCTGTCTGTTTATCGAATGTCCCCTGTGCTACTAAATAGCACAGCAATAAACAATACTACGGATGCAATAATCTGTTTTATCTTGTATCCTCTCGTAATTGCATCTACTGTTGCAAATAATTCATTTGTGCCAATGTTTTTATATGTAATTGTCGATGTGTAAAAAAAAATGATAATTGAAATCAGCAGAACCAGCATTGGAGCTACCCATTTCCCAACACTATTTATACGTTTCATTCCAATAATCCTCTGTCATCAAGTATATATTTCCCTCTTCGTCATTCAATGCAACAACTCGATCAGCGTCTTTCATTCCATTTAGACGTACAAACAGAATAGGTACATCATTTTTTTCAGCCACCTCAAATACCGCATGATCTACCAATGTAGAATGAATATATGCCAATGAATAACCAACTTCTTCAAACTCTGTTATATTAATCTCGTCTTTACTAATAATTGCCGGAATGTCACTTTTCATATCCGTATTTTGGGAAAACACTTCAAAGTACTCTGCATACCAACTATTTGGATTACATACGCAAGTCTTATGTCCTAGTAAGGTATTGATCAATACATCATTATGATAGCAATTTTCCGGATTATACCACACAGTATCTACTGCAAGATAATTTTTATTCACATTGCCCTGATTCATTGAATATTCCCATAGGTTTCTACTATTATCCCAAACAGAGCAAAATATGAATATGATACTCAATGTCACAATTATTTTAGCTCGATACATGCTTTTCCTGCTTTCTATTAAGCTTGTACATCTTACTTTTTTATAATAGTGCTTACACCTTCCATAATGCTTTTTATTTTTGTATCATTTCCCCAAATAGCCTTAGAATCATATGGTCTATCCGGAAAAGCCCCATATTTTAATTTAATATTATAATCATTCTCTTTTATAAAACGTTCTACTCTGTCAGAAAGCCTTTCAGGCCTGCCGGAACATATATTAATGATCCCATTCACTTTATCTTGTGTTATAGCCGCCGACACATATTTGCAGAAAACATCATAATCCAGAAAATCAAATTGGTTCAATCCCATAGTAAATGGAAATTCTTTATCTCCACGTTCCACTGCTGCAGAAATTTTTGAAAAAACAGAGGAACCATATTGGGAATTACCAACAATGTAAAAACCTCGTAACCACATAAATGTTTCATTTTTTTGTTTTGTCAAAATTGCTGTTACTTCTCTTAAAGCGTTTTTTGCAATGCCATAAAAGCTTTCCGGCCTACATGGCGTATTTTCATCAATGCTCCCTTCAAAAAAAGCCTACTTCATGCATGCTTCCCATTACCGCTATAGTTTTTATCTCTGTATCTGTCATATCTTTTAAAAAATTGTAATGTTTAGGCAAATCCAATAAATGTGCCTCCGAATAATGCACAAATCCGTCTCTCCATGCCAAATGTAAAAAGAATATCTGGCTCTCCAAAATAATGATAAGGATCTTCTACACTAAAAAGATCACAGGCTATCTTTTGCTCTCTTATCTATTCCATCAACATTAACATCCGTTGCTACTACTTCATTTCCGCACTCCAATAGTTCCGTAACTATTCCTCGTCCCAGATACCCATTGGCTCCTGTTACCATAACTTTAGACATACTCGCTCCTCCATATCATTTCCTATTTTTTAATAATTTTGCAGGGATTCCAACATAAACACCATTTTCTTCTGTACTTTTATTTACCACTGCCTTCGCACCAATAACACTTCCCCTTTTAATATTTACACCTTTTAATACCGTTACTGCCGATGCCAACCACACATCATCTTCTATACTTATGTTCTCTGACACTGTCCCTTGCTGATTCATTGCACATTCCACACTTGCAATTTTATGATCTGTATTAATGATGTGGCACATTGCTGCAATCATACAGTCTGCGCCAATTGATACTTTATAACCCTTTTCCGAATACACAATTGTATTATTCCCCAAAAAAGTATTGTTTCCTATGTAGATTTCTCCCTCTCCCTGAAACATTACTCCTGGATAAAGTGTGACATTTTCTCCCACTATAACATTTTTATTTCTTAAATATACCTTTCCTAAGATTGATAAGTTCTTTGCTTTTTTTTCCCAGTGTATGCTTCAAAGCTTTTGGCTCTATAAAATCTTAGCCATTTATCTATTATTCTATTAAACAAGTTAAGCATTTCTTTCACTTCCTCTATTCCTCCAAAACCTGTTGTAATTCCACGAGAAAAGCCTCTTCAAGTTTTTCAAGCTCTTGCTTCATATCACAATCCTTATTTACCGGAACTCTCAAAATAGTTTCAGCTACTTTTGAAGGCTCATTATCACAAAAGTACAAGAGATGTGCTACTTTACTATTAACAATCGCTTCGCACTTGCTTGACACCACATACAAAGAATGACCTAAATATGCCATTATTTTTGAAGGAAATGCATTTTTAGCAATTTCATCCTCCACATCCATCAGACTAACTCCAATATCATTACTAGAAAGAATTTTGAAAATTCATCTCCTTTTTTTGTTCCAAGGAATTTTATTTTTTCATATCCTGCTTTTTGGTTTATAGCATTCATTCTATTTTTGAATCTATTCATATGCTGTTCTAAGCCATATCCCAAAACATTAAGTATATATTTCTGAGGCAGATACTGCATTGCATCCATCAATGTAAAAATTCCTCTATCCTCATTTATAATACCCGTGTAGGCTATATTTATTTGCCCATCATTTTGGGTCTCTCGTTTTGCAAAAAAATGATAGTTTCCATAAGAAATAGCGCATTTCTTTCCTTTTGCATATTTTTCTTTCATAATATCGTTTACAAAAAGAAATCCATCCGCTGTATCAAACATTTTTTCTTCCTTTTGAAGCTGGTCTGGAGAATAAAAGTCCTTTCTCGACAAGCAATACAATTCTTCTACTTGTGCATACCACTTAAATCCTATTTTTTTATGTAGTTTGGTCAATGTTTCTCCATATACAAGTGAATGATACGAAATCAATATTGAGTCTTTTTTCAAATTACTTTGTATAAATTTTTTTAAAAAAAACTGCATTGTCCTGCTGCAACCTTTTAATTTGCCATTCCATTTGATTGCAGCATAGGGAAGGTATATATACTGCTCATTTTCATCAACACTATATCTTTCTTCCACAGCAAAGCACCTATTACCTTGCGTTAACGAAACAATCACAACCTTATATCCCAATTTTTTTAGAGATTGTATAACAAAATCCATCTTCATGCTACCCGCAAGATTTTGTTCCGTATTGCCTCTCCTATGACAATACTTTCCATCATAGAAACCTATATAATAAATTATTTTTTTTTTGTTCTGTTGCACTCATTTACTCTATTTTCCTTTTTCCAACATAGCTTTTTATAAAATCATAAAAAGCATGATCACCTAATCTAATTACCATCAATATAGTGATTGCATAAAGTATCACAATAGCTATACCCTTAATCAAAAATCCAACAGTTCCACCCAATGGTACAAATTTCATCAGGCACGCCCCAAATACCGTTATCATTCCTAATGGTACTCCGTATATCACAAACACTTCCTTAATAAATTGATGCAAGCGTATCGGTAAATACTTTTTATAAACAAAAATCAACGCAATACCTTTAAAGCTATTTGCTATTGCAATGGACAAAACAGCACCAAGTGCTCCTAATTTTCCAACCAAAATACATTCCATAAAAATGTTAATACATGCTGTTCCCAGATTAACCAATGCCGGTCCTTTGACTCTGTTTGCCACCGTCAATCCGACGCTTGCAGTCATAAACGGCCAAATAAATACACTGGGAATCAACAGAATAACCGTCATAGTATACGTTATTTCATATCCATTTCCCATCCATAAGTTGATAAAATCATTTCCTACACATATAAATCCGCCCAAAATAACCGCACATAATAAAAATTGTATTTTACCTGTGGTAATTATTAATTTATTAAACCCGTCATAGTCTCCTGCCTCTAACTGTCTTGTAATTTTGGCCAAAAACAACGTACTAATGACGCTTCCAAAACTATAAGCATATCCCTCCAACGCACTGGATACACTATACAATGTCACCTCATTACTACTGGATAATGCACCTAATATGCTGGGTGTAATACTGTATATACATCTCTGTGTTATTACCAACAAGGCAACCCAAACAGAGAAGGAAAATATCTTTTTTAGTAAATCATTATCTTGATATGATAAATCAATTTTAAATCTATGATTGGATTGAATGATGTATAGCTTATAGGCAATAACTGCCACTCCTGCAATTGCATTCGCCATAACTGCCGAATATAGTCCAAGGCCATTTATAATTGCGATAATCGTGATAACTATCGTTAATAAACGTAAAACTATATCGCACAGTTTCAGACTTACCAAATGTTCATATGCCAACATAATTCCGGATAAGGGAGTAAATGCAAATGCAAACACATTATAGATAGCAATAATGATATATACATTCTTAGTTTAATTAATTCCCCGGCTGTCAATCCAAAGCATATATATTTCAAGAAAAAAATATAATACGGAAAATAATGCAAAAAAATCAGTGCAAGAATCAAGTAAATTTTGGTCACCAGGCTGAGCAGCTCTGTTACTTTCTCCTCTTTTCCTTCCGTTCTATACTGGGCCACATACTTGGCTACGGCCTCACTGATACCAAAATCCATTATTAATAGCGTAATAATAGATGTTCCAATGCTATAAATTCCATAATCACCGTCTCCCAATTGATGAATCAGCCAGGGAGTGAACAACAGTCCGGAAATTATATTAACGGCTATAGATATATAAGAAACCAACGTTGCCACTTTTATTTGATTTCTACTATGCACTTCAACATTCTGTTCCATTCAAATTATCCTCTTCTATTTTTTTTCGGAGTAGCTTAATATCATGAAAATATTCCCCATATTTTTCCCACCACGATACATCTTTATTCCACCATTTTGTTTTCTTCAGCCACTGAATATCATCATCATCAAAGCGATATCGAATATGTCTTGCCGGAATCCCTCCTACAATACTATAGGGTTCCACATCTTTAGTAACAATAGCTCCCGAAGCGACAATCGCTCCATCACCTATTTTAACGCCTGATCGAATCATTACTTTTTTGCCGATCCACACATCATTTCCAATAATGCAATACCTGTCGTTTTCTTTATCAGCATGTGGATATGCCTGTTCCAGCGTCCAATAGTCGTTCTTTACAAAACTCTGATAAGAAATACCCGTTTTAAAATAAAATGCCTGACTTGTGGATGCAAAAACAGAAGACGGATGTTCTCCAAATATAATTGTAACATTGTCCGCTATACTACAAAATCTCCCAATATCTGTCTTAAAAAAAATAGTGTTGTTTCCAATATAAGACATGTAACCTATCTTACAATCAGTTAACCCCACATGTGGCATTACTGTATTACATCCCTCGAATTGCGTTTTTGTATCTATCTCCGTATGCCAATGTATATTGCACTTCTTTTGAGTATTCAATTTTCGTGTATAATTGAATCCTTTTACAAAATTTATTATTCTCTTAAACATTCTGTCATTCTCCGTCTTTTCTGTTTCTGGTCCAGTTTTTTCACTGGCTACTACTTTTGCCGGATTTCCACCAATCACGCATCCTTCGGATAGTACTGCGTTCAAACTTCTGTTACATACAGCACCTACTGCAATAATGGAATTATTACATATTTTGCATCCCTTAGTCAAAATTGCTCTATATCCGATCCATACATGGTCACCAATAATAATATCTTGAGAATAATTTGTACGTTTTCCATTCTCATCCACAATCCCATGCCCATCCCCTGTAAAAAACCAGACATCTCTCGAAATCATACCATCACTGCCAACAATTATCTTACTTCCTTCAATTGCTGAAAAAACAACGCCTCCCGTAGTGGTTGTCCCTGCTCCGAGTATCACGCTGTTATGATCCTCTTCCATAGCAAAAATGGTATCTTGAATAGAACAGTTCCTACCAATTATGATCGTATTATCATTACCACTTATTTGAATTTTTACATGATGTAATCGTACCCCATCCTCTATTATTACTCTGTTATTTTTTCCATGGGATCTGATCTTGACACAGTCCAACACAATGTTGTGCCCCTGCCTTTCTACTATTGCACCACCCTGCTTCCAAAATGGACCGTTCTTTAAATTATATACTTTAATGCCTATCCTTTTTGCTATAGTTTTCATATTTCACCTTGCCATTATCAAAAACAGCTTATACTTTACAGGAAGTTTTTTTAATGCTGTTATGCTTTTTTATTTTTTTTAAGGAATTGAAGCATCTTTCTATATTCTTCTGAATTCCCTTTCTTCTCTTTTAACAGAATCCTCATGCTCCCACAAGCAAACGTCGTTGATTTCGTCAATAATGTTTCTTTGTACTCAGGGTATTTACTGCATGCCTCTTCATATCTGCTTTGATATTCTTCTGCCCTTTCATAGGAATTTATAAATGTTCTCGCATATACAAAAGAAGTATTGTTCTGTCTTACCGTATAAAAATATAATTTTTCACTAGTGTGTGCTTCAAGTCTGATATTTGGTAATATTTGGCGCATAAACCGCATATCTTCGATTGTTTTACTATGCGGAAAACGACAATCACCTATAACTTCTCGTTTAAACAAACGATCTGTTACGTGTCCGCCCCAAATATCACAATAGACCAACTCATGATATTGTTTTCCCCCACAAGTAGTCTCTTCTGCCAAATTCTCTTTATCAATCTCTGTCTCGTCTGATAGATCATCACACCTTGCTACATCTGCCCCATACTTCCGAATAAGCTCCACCATTCGCTCGTACATTTTGGGGAAAATCCAGTCATCGTTATCTACAAATCCAATATACTCCCCCGTGCAATGATCTAACGCCAGATTTCTGGCGCTTCCCTGTCCGCCATTCTCTTTATGGAACACCCTTATTCTGGCATCTTTTTCCTCATACTCCCGACATATTTGTAAAGAATCATCCGCACTACCGTCGTCAACTAACAAAATCTCCAGATTTTCATATGTTTGATTTACTATGCTGTCCACGCATCTTCGAATATAATCGTGTGCATTCCACACGGGAATGATTACTGATACTTTACCGTTATTTATCTGCATGTCTTTTCAATCTCCTTTTTACACCCTGAAATAGTTCCCTCAGATGTCCATATCTTATATATAAATAAATATGTTCTATATCATCCTTCCACTTTTGAAATTCATTAATCGCATACGTCCTGTCATGCATCTGTTCATACTTGACATCTCGGATAATATACAATGGGTGGCGCAACGGAAATTCCAGTTCTAAATTATCGTTTTCAAAAATTCTTCTATATCTTTTGGGTATTGTCCGTATATCATTCCCTGAATGCGTAGCACCCGGAACCATCCCTATATTTTTCACCAGATTTACCATCGGGTTAATTGCCAAACGCGATTCCATTATCATTGCGGCTGACTGTGCAAATTCCCACGACTGTATACTTCCGGTAGTGCGATTGTCTTCTCTGTTTTTAGCAGCCTTAGGTATATAATCTCTATATACTTTTAGGCAACATTTCTTAACGTAATCATCCACCTTTTGTGTCAGATCAGCATCATCCAGGTAATCGTAATCCTTTGCAATTCTCTCCACATCATCCCAACAACGTTTCCAGGTAGCCCATCCGCAACCGGAACAAGTCTGTGTAAAGTAATAACTGTCTTTACAATAAGGATTCCTTCCAAAACGCTCCATTCCACAGATCATACCGATTCTCTCATCCTTCTCATAGCGAAGTAATAATTCCTCCATGAACGGGAAAAAAGAACTTGAGCACAAACAATCATCCTCTAAGATAATCAACTTGTCTACTATCCCAAACGCCCAGGAAATCGCACTATATTCCCTGGGATCACAACTCATATTTTTCTCTGCATAATTGCGGTAGATCTCACAAGGCCAATCAATCCCTGCCAAAAGTTCTTCTACTCTTTTCCTGCATTCCGGAACTGCCTTCTCATCATGAGCATTTCCTTCTCTAGCTCCGTCTTGTGCCAATAGCAGTACACTTGGCTTTGCCTCCAGTATTCTCTCCAGTACAAGTCCCGTCGTGTCTACTTTATTAAAAAAAAGTAATAAGACTCCGATTCCTTCTTTCATAAACTCTCCTCAATGTTTTTAAAAACAAAACTTATATTGTAAATTCAATTTGTAGGCATAGATCAATAAAACTCCATATAAAATACATTTAACTATTTTTGCAGATTTTCCTTCGAATGATTTAAGAAGCATCGGCAACAGACATAGCATAAAGAAAATATAATAATATCCAAGTCTGAACAATACATCCAATATCGCAGATGTCGCTATCAGTACTTCCGAAATAATCGTTCCATTTATAATATTTCTGTCCCGTTGATCCCTTATTTTCAAATAATGTGACTTGTCAAGAAGTCCCGTTGCTATCACAATTAACAGCATTAAGAGTATAAACGTATACGATCCTATTCCCTGAGAAGTGGCATAATTGGAAAACATTCCCAACGGTATATATCGGAAAATTCTGGAGCCAAATAACATAAATACCACAGACGCCCCAATTGCTATTATGTATTTGCCCAAATAGTCCTTTTTATAATTACATACAAAATAAAACGGCAGCATAATAATTGCAGTACTGTGAAACGTCATTGCAACCAGACACAACAGCAGAAATTTCACAGGCTTTTTATCAAGAATTAAATCATATCCCCAAAAGACAACCAGACTCACTGCAATCGTCTGACGAATACCTGTAAGCAGGAAAAATTGGAATAAAAAGGATTGGAATATTACATAAGACAAACATAGATTTTCCGAATACTTATATAAAAACCTTCCTAATCCCCAGCATACAAAAATTGCTACTGCAAACAAATATATCCGAAAGTTTGGAATTAATGTTGCAAATAATTTTGTCACCAACTCCGATCCCACATCTCGTGAATTATAATTTCCAAATTGAAAAATTCTTAAAAATAGATTTTTCCAGGAATACATGTCCAGTTCAATTAATTCACGGAAATGATTTTCATAGTTCCAAGTATCTGCTCCAATTGAAATATCTCTTAATGCTGATATTAAAATCATTTGCAAAGATACTATACCTATAAATATCTTCTTCTGTGGATTACGTTTATTCAAAAGGATACTTCCCCAAAAAATAGTAAGAAGCATATTAAATAAGTAAATATTCATAAGTTCAATTTTCCTCAATTAGTGAATGTATTGCGTCCATATATTGCAACATATTCGTTTTACTATCAAATTTTCTATGTGCAAAATCCAGTGCCGCTCCCTTATAATACTCCTTACCGTTCTTCAACACCTTTTTAACTTCCCTAATATACCCTGCAGCATCGCCCAACTCAGCCAATGCTCCTCTGGTATCGTCAATCAGTTCCGTACATGCCGTCGTTCTATATGCTACAACCGGGGTTCCACAAGCCAACGCCTCTGCCGTTGTCTTTCCGAAGGTTTCTTGCCTGGAAGGATTCAGAAAAACACTTGCAGCTGAATAGTATTCAGCCAATTTTGTGTTATTATTTACAATCCCCACTGTATAAATGTTTTCCATTGTTTCTACACCATTTATATTAGCTCCAATCATGACGATTATCAGTTCCGGGCACTCCAATGCCACTCTTTTAATTTCCTGAAGTCCTTTATCGTCTCCCCAGACGGACGCAACTGCCAACGCAATCTGTTTTCCCTTAAAGTTCTTCCATTCAATTGGAAATTCTACAGTGGGTTTAAAGATTGTCTGATCTACCCAATTATAAACAGTGGTAATCCGGGCATCTTTTAAAATCGACTGTCTTGCTTCGTCTTCTAACCAATGAGATACTGCAATTACTCCTTTTATCTTAATAGCATCATACCATCTTTTCTTATCTGCTAATGCCCTTCTCGATGTGTCAAAAAAAAAAGACTTTTATTCCATTTTCTCATAGATGGACATCCGCCACACTTCTTTTTTCCACTTTTCACATTTTACATCAATATAATGGCAACAATGTCCTGTAAAGAAAAAACAATCATGTAAAACAAAGATTACCGGTATCTGGTTTTCAGCTATATACCTAAATAATAGTTCAAAATTAATACAATTGCTATGAAGAACATTTAAAAGGATAACGCTGGGACAATACTGTTTTAATTCTCTTATCAGTGCTTTCGTAGTAATATGCGAAAAATACCCTTGAAATCCGGTTACTCTTGACAATATTGCATGACTTTTTTCATCCAATTTATTAGAAAAAAGAATAATGTCCGATGTTTTTTCTTCTTCCCTGTTGTTGATTCGTGTCACATATACTCTGGATTCACAACCGTTTTCTTTAAAAAATTCATGAAGTTCTTTTACATTTCTCCCCGTGCTGTCGGCACTTCCATATGTTGTATTAATTTGCGCAATTTTCATCATCTAATTTTTCTCTCTAAAAGAATATTTACAACCGACGGAAAATAATAATATACTTTTAAAAAAACTCTTTCTCTCATAGAAAAATTTTCCTTTTTAATTTTCAAATACTCCACCCTAAACAGTTTCTTTAAATATTCTCTCTTCTCTTTTTCATCGATACAACCTTTTGCTCTAGCATAAAGTAGTGCCTCTCTTATACATTTTTCCTTTCGTGATATGATTACCAGTCTTTCTTCTTTCCTATCTTGGAAATACTTTATCCTTTCATCAAATGCGTCTAATATATCCATATTTAAATACGTTTTTTTCTTATGCATTATACTATTTGACCGTTGGAAATAATAATATAACGCATCCGGCATAATAGCTGTTCTATTACTTTCATACACGCACTTGTATGTATAATATTCATCTTCATTTATTTTTCCGATGGGAAAATATCTACCTTTAATTAAAGACTTCTCATACAATTTTCCCCATACACATACATGTACATCTCGATTCTCGAAAACAACGCTATTGTCATACACAATATATTTTCCGCTATAATGAAATTTGTAGTTCTCATCATACCCTTTTGCATATTCGCACTGTACAACTTTACATGCTGTTTTCTCTAATACCAAAGCATCATGTATGATATCATATCCAGCGACACATAGTCATCTGAATCGATGAAAGTAACATATTCCCCTGTAAATATTTTAATTCCTGCGTTTCTGGCATCAGACAACCCTCCATTTTCCTTATGGATTACTATAATACGATCATCTTTTTCCTTATAAGTATCGCATATAGTACCTGAATTATCTGTTGATCCATCATCTACTAATATAATCTCCAAATTCCGATACGATTGTTGTATAATGCTATTAACGCACCGTTCAAGATACTTATCTACATTATAAACAGGAACAATAATACTCACTAATTTCTCCATTACATTCCATCCTATACTCTATTTGTACATATCATTTCAAAATCCTTCAATAAATTTCCTTGAACTACTTTTTTCTGATGATTCTTTTTACAACATTCAAAAGCTTTCTGAGCATACAATTTTATAACTTCGGGACTATCACAAAGCTTTTGCAGGCTACTCCTTAGTTCTTCTTTGGATTCTACACAAATTGCTGCATCTTCTCTCTTTAAATAGGTCCACCCCGATTGTTCTTTCCAACAATATGCAAGAACTGCACATCCACTAAATAAACAATCAATTATTTTAGTAGAAAACGATAATCTGGTTGTCAGCCTCTGGCTTAACTGTTGTGATTCCGTATGCAGTGCAATGTCGGCTTCTCTATATATTTCCACTAATTGTTCTTGTGACACTGCCCCTTTTACATAGCTATTGATGTTATCATTTAATACTGCATTTTGTTTCTTTGTAAGCTGATCTTTTGTATAAATCTCAAGTACCATTTTAACACTATCCTTGTTAACTTCCCTTAAAATCTCTACAATATCCATCAATGCTTTCCACCGATTCATATAAAGCTTTCCAGCATATATAATTCTAATCGGTGAATTAATCGGTCTGGCTATATATTCATCATTTACGAGTGTACCACATTTCTGCAATATTTTCATATTACAGCCAAAACGTTTCTTATAATCCTCCAATTGTTCATAAGACAGCGTATAATATATCTTATATTTTTTGACCATATCTCGCAATCTACGCCGTACCATGAAACGATTGATCCAATATAGCGGAGAAAATTTGAATTGTCGTAGTGAATATTCATCGTCTCCTGTAAATGCCACAAGGGAGGCGCTCGATATCCCGGATACTATCTTTTTCTAATCGAAGCATCTTGCAAGATGCCATTCTTTCGCTAAATATAATATCCGGTTGAAATTCATCAATAAACTTTTTCATTCCTTCAATATCGTATTTTCCCCACAACCACAATACTTCTCGAAGAAATCTTAACCAATCACCACTTATAGATTTTAAGAATCTATATAATTTTTGTGGTTCCTCTTCCGCTAATGAATTTTTGTCCTGGGATGTATTCTGTAACCAAACTACTTCTTTTCCTGCTTTTTTTCCGGATATAATACTTTTAAGCATCATACTGTCAGTGATCTGGTAGTATTTCTGGCAGCATTGATTATAAGGTTCCCCTGGGCTTGCATAAATATTTGCAAATTCGGCGTCCATTCCCTCAAACCAGTTTGATGTTACATTATTTCCGTTTGTTATATCATTCCACGCTTCATATGATAGTACTAATATCTTCATAAATCTTTTACCGTTTCTGCTTATAGGAATTGAGAATAAATGTCCTTCATAATCTCGTCCGTATTCTTAATATCAAATCTTTTTACAGTTTTTAAATTATTTATTCCACACTTTTTTCTAAATTCCACATTTTCATACATCTTTTGAATAGCTTTCTTCATTTCTTCTACAGACAAAGGATCAATCAAGCAGCAACCGCTTACGCCATTCTCAGTATAATCCTTTATTCCATTTACATAGGAAGATATCAAAGGTAAACCACCCGCCATTGCCTCTAACGGTGCGATTCCTAATCCCTCTCTTACAGATGGATGCACAAAGCAATCTGCCGCATCACACAATTCTACAATATCGGTTCGAAATCCTAATAACGTGACCTTATCCTTTAATCCATATTTTTCAATTAACTGCTGATATTCTGTAAACAATTCTCCTTTGCCTACAGCCCAATAATAAATATCCGGATTATTTAGTTCATGCAAGGCTTTTATAACAACTCGCTGATTCTTTCGATCCTGCAATTCTCCCACAGAAAGCAATACAAATCCTTTTTCAGGAACCGCAAGCTCTTCTCTTTTCAGTTTTCTATTCTGTTCCCGTTCTTCCTGGCCAAGTTCAAATCGGTCTATGTTTACTCCGACTCCCGGAATATATTTTGTTTCTTTAGCATGAAACTTTTGTTTTGCTCTTCCATAGTCCTCTTTATTGATGGTAATCAGCACATCTGTCCATCTGGAAAGCAATTTTTCAATTGGATAATATATCATCCAGTTTTTCTTAGGCCCACCCGTGTAAAAGTGAAAACCATGTGCCGTGTAGATTACTTTGATTCCTGTCTCATGTGCCACAATTCTTCCAATCACACCACCAATAGGTGAATGACAATGAATTAAGTCGTATCGGTTATTCTCCACCAACTTCCTAACCTGTCTGTACGCTTTATCATCCTGAATAAGATTCATCACGTTACGTGTAAAGTCCACCTGATAACACTCTACACCTTTTTCTTTAAGCTTGCTCTTCAATTCAGTAATTTTTTCATCTGAACATGTACTTCCAAATCCAAAGTTGCATGCCACATCTACTCTATATCCCATGTTTAACAGGATATCAATGTTTGACATATTAAACTGGTCAATCATAGATGCCACAGATGCAAGCATTAATACACATTTCTTCTGATTCACAATATTCGCCTCTGTTAATTTAACAGATTCCTCGAGTGTGCTTTTCTGATAATCAATTCCCTGATACTTTGACAATTCATGTGCATAGCAGTTATTTCCAAATGCTTTATTAATCAATCCACCAATCTTCCCCGGCATTTTTCCTCCGATAACCACAGCCGGACGCATTGCTTTAAGTCCAACAATTTTCTTACCACTTATATTAGCAATCTGCTTAACCATAACTGATGTATTTGTCCATTCTGCATTCTGAGGAATCAAAACAATCGCATTTCGTCTTATTTTCCTCACTAACATTACCTGGCATAAAAACTCGCATAAGTTCTCAATATACAGCATGGATCTCTCATTATCCACATCCGGAAATACAGGGAGTTTTTTTGCAAGTTTTGCCAAAACAGGGTAATTCCCCTTACTTCCTTTTCCATAAATCATAGGCGGTCTGAGTACGATTACCTTAAAGTTATCATCCGCCAATTCTCTTATTGCTACATCCGCCTGTAATTTACTATCCCCATAAAAATTAGCCGGTGTCGGAATAGTATTTTCATCTATTATCTTCTTTTTCCCATAGGGAGCAGACTCTCCATATACGATCATAGATGACATAAAGATAATTTCTTTTACGTTTTCCTCTTTTGCTTTTTGGGCTACTTCTATCGTAAGATCCGTGTTCACCTGATAGTATTTTTCTTTTGTTTCATCAGATACATTGCCAACATCAGCATGTGCAATTCCTGCCACATGATAGATAATATCATATTGAGAAAAATCGTATTCTTTCCACGCATCTCCCATCATGTCCAGTTCGTCTATCTCAAAATTTTCCGGATAGTATTTTTTTGCATAGTCAATAAAGGATTGACCTATATAAGATCCTGCGCCTGTAATAAGAACTTTTTTTTTCAAGGCTTTATCAACTTCCACCGCCTCTCCAAATCCAATATTACCAATGAGTTCTTCTTTTGTTTTCCCTTCTGTATAGTTGCGACAAGCTTTTGTCATTGCTCCCGTGCCACCTTCTACCACAGTATCGTCATGACCTACTTTTGTCACTGTTCCAAGCAGGCATTTTAAATCAAACGCCGGGGAGCTATGCCTAACCCCATATCCGTCCAGTTCGCTTTTCTTTTCTATGGAGATAGAATCTCTTCCATTGATCTGCGCCCATCCGGTAATTCCGGGCTTGTACTCATTTACGCCATATTTATCTCTCTCAGCTGTAAGTACATCCTGATTCCACAATCCCGGTCTGGGCCCCACCAAAGACAACGATCCATCCAGCACGTTAAACAGCTGGGGAAGTTCATCCAGAGAATGCGCACGTAAGAATTTACCCACTCTGGTAATGTACTGCTCCGGATTCTCCAGCATGTGTGTCGGGGTGTCATGGGGTGTGCACATTTTCATGCTGCGGAACTTATACACACGGAAGTATTTCTTATTCTGCCCCAGTCGCTTCTGCGTAAAAAACACAGGCCCTGGATCATCAATCTTGATTGCCACAGCAATTCCCAGCAATAGTGGAGATAATGCCACAATTCCACCAAAAGATAATACAATGTCAAAGCAGCGCTTTACGTATTTGTCATAAAAAGACGGCGCATAATCGGATTTGCCCACTGACTGCAAATGTCCTTTGACTCCATCTGCATTTTCAGCGTCTTCTTCGTTTTTAACGAAGATTACCTTTTTTCCTTCAAAGGGGTTCTTTTCATCACCTGCACACTGCTTTTTCTGCATTGCAGATGCTACTTTCACCCCCGCTGTCGTCAGACCTGCCAGTGCTATAACACCGTATAATATCTTTTTCGTTGTCTTTTTCATAGCATTCCTCTACTTTACACCCTGATATGTCGGTACGATTTCTTTAATGTCCTCACGGATATTATCCGTCTCATCATAAGCGTCTTTGTAAATCTTGTCCAATTGCTTCTTGAAAACGTCATCATCAAATTCAATCGGTTTTCCAATATAAATCATCTTGTTTGCAGTCTTCTTCAGTCCCTCTTCGCTCATGAGGAGTTCCTCGTACATCTTCTCACCGGGGCGCAGTCCTGTAAACTTGATCTCAATATCTTCTCCCGGCTTGTATCCGGAAAGTTTAATGAGGTTCGTAGCCAGATCTACAATTTTTACCGGTTCTCCCATATCCAGAACGAAAATCTCCCCGCCCCGGGCATAAGCTCCAGCCTGCAATACCAGAGATACTGCTTCCGGTATTGTCATGAAATATCGAATAATATTGGGGTCTGTAACGGTGACCGGTCCACCCTCTGCAATCTGTTTCTTAAAGAGAGGAATGACACTTCCATTACTGCCTAACACATTGCCAAACCGAACAGCCACAAAGTTGGTCTTTGACTGGCGGTTCATCATCTGAATGACCATTTCGCACATTCTCTTGGATGCCCCCATGACATTGGTGGGATTAACAGCCTTGTCCGTTGATATCAGTACGAATTTTTCCACACCGTATTTATCCGCCGCCTGGGCTGTACGATATGTACCAAATACATTGTTTTTAATTGCCTCATTTGGACTCACCTCCATGAGAGGCACATGCTTATGCGCCGCCGCATGATAGACAATATTCGGACGATATTTTTCGAAGATGGAATCAATTCTCTCTGTATTTCGTACGGATGCAATCAGCACAACGAGATTCAGTTGGGGATACTTCCGAATCAGTTCCTGCTGAATTTCATACGCATTATTTTCATAAATATCTACAATAATTAATTGTTTCGGTTGATGACTGGCAATCTGTCTGCACAGCTCACTTCCAATGGATCCGCCACCGCCGGTAACCAATACCACTTTATCTTTTACATAATTCAACACTTCTTCGGTGTTAATTTGAATAGGTTCTCTTCCCAGAAGGTCTTCAATTTCTACTTCTTTTAGTTTAGCAACAGACACATCGCCATTAATTAATTGATACATGCCCGGTAAAGTTCGTAATTTACAACCGGTTTCCTTACAAATATCCAAAATTTCTTTTTTTGTCTTCGTATTTGCAGAAGGTATTGCAAAAATAATTTCATCTATATTATATTCGCCAACTGCATCTATAATTTTATCTCTTCCACCTATAATTGGTACTCCGCGCAGAAATTTTCCATGGCATCCATTGTGATCATCAATAATGCATTTGACATTTAGGTTCAAATATTGGCTACTTTCTATCTCTTTTAAGATTGAATTAGCTGCCGCTCCAGCACCTATAAGCATTACATTATTTGCTTTCTTTCGTCCTGTAAATTCCGTTCGTTTAGAATTGATTAGACGTAAAATCCGATAACTAAATCTTATCGCACTGGTCATAGCAAATAATAATGCCCAATATATTACGTAATAGCTCCGTGGCATCTTTTCATCTAATATATAACAGAGAATCACCTGTGCTATTGCTGCGCATGTCGTGGCAAATATAATGTTCAATAATTCAGTTGCACTTGCATATCGCCATACGCTTTTGTAAAGTTTCCATAATGCAAAAAAAACCAGTGTTACTATAATATTAAATGCAATAATATTTTCAAGTTTCTCAAAATACCCAACCGGAATGGAAGAAAAATTGAAATCAAACCGAATATATAGGGCTCCCACAGAAGCCACTATAATAGACATAATATCAAGTAGAATCAGCGCTATGATTCTATTAATTGGAATTCTTAAAAAATTATTGTTTTTCATCCTAGCATTCTCTTTTCTGACATCTTTATATCCATTACCATCGCTCTTTTCCACGCAAAAAATACAAGAATAATCGTTATTGCCCCACTTCCCCATGAATATTCCAACATTCCAAACAACAACGGTATCAGCAGAAGTAGCAAATACGTATCACTTTCTATATTCCCTCTTTGTTCTTTCATCACTAGTCGAACAATACTCCATAGCGCCAAAAGAACAAAACACGCTCCCATGCAAATGCCAAAATCTGTACTATATTGCAAATATATGTTGTGTGCATGTCCTATCCAATAATCAGCCACCAATTGGAACCCCTGCTCCGATTGTGGATGTCCAAAAAAATTTAAATGGTGCAAGTAGTAATTATAAATCGTCTTTCTTACTATAAAAGGATTTGAATATTCTTCGTATGTTTTTAAGACAGCTCTTTCTTCTCGTGTGAGTTCAGCTGCATATGACATTATAACAAATGGATTAGCTCCAAAAATTTTATCAGTAATAACTGTAGTTCTTCCGATTGCACTTTCTACTATTTCATTTATGTCTACGTATTTTTCCGAATTCCACGCATCCCAAGAATGCACTTTTTGCTCACTCCATTCTCCCCAAAACCATACCGGATGATGGAACACCGGAGGCAAATACCTTGTCATCCCAAACGTCACCGGAAACATCATACATATGCACAGCATCAGAAGTAACCCGTTTCTAAAATAATGTTTTTTCTTTTTCACTCCCTGATAAAATCCAAGGAATAACAAACCAAGTATAAAGGCTACCAGCCATACAGTTCTTCCAATCGTCATAAAAATAAACGAGTACACTACTCCTGCTCCAAGCCAGTAATACACTCTCCAGAATTTATGTTTGTTTTCTTTCGTCACATACAGTATTTTTCCAAACACTGCTGCCAACACAACCAGATAAAACAGACCATTCAGGTTGCAGTTATTATAGATTCCAGTATATCTTATCTGATCATACGGCCGGAACACACAGCAGAATGCCTGGAACGCAAAAAAAGCGAAGATGACTCCGTTCATGATTCCCTGATACAAGTCCTCCTGCTCCTCTTCCGTAAAATCCGTAAGGTAGAAACATCCGAACATAATAAAATAGCAAAATGGCCATACATAATCGCTTCTGGAAAAGATCATCAGAAGCATCATGACTACCCATAGTCCGAACATTCCCTTGTTCAGTTTCGGATACTTCTTTTCTTTCACTACACTGATAAACGTATGGATCACCACATAACCAAAGAGAAAAACATCCAGACTGACCATCACACGTTCGTTCATGAAATATGCAAGAGGCTGTCCCAATACCACGAACAGTACTCCCGCAACCAGACCTATTCCTGTCCAGACTGCATACGGAATCTTATATGCCACAAATTCTTCCCACTTATAGTGGGACATAATAATAACGGCCATGAGCACTCCGGCCATATCACGAAACGTCTCTATGATGCCATCCAGGCCGGAACCAGTCTTGGTTCTCTGGTCGATCACACAGAACAGGAAAAAGCAAATGGTATATAATATCCGCTTCTTTGACCATATATTGAATGTTTTATCCTTTATTGTAAGTTCCATATTGATATCCTCAGTTTCTGCTTTTTAATAAGACCATATCTTATTGCATACTCTTTCTATTATAATCAATTTGGACTATAAGTACAAGCTTTTCTTTATCAGTCTATGAATTCTTAAGAAAGCAACGGATTTACATATCAAATAGACAAACCCGATATAACTATTCATACTTGATGAAAAAAGGAGATTTTACTTATGAATACTTTAAGCAAATACACCGCAGAATATCTCAGCTATTGCGAATATCGAAAACGTCTGAATTTCAAGACATTGAAAGCATATCGGATCGATTTAAACCAGTATTCTATATTTTGCAATAGCTCCCTGGATTTTCTATCAAGAAATACACTGGATCTGTATATTACAGAATTGCATAAACACTACAAGCCCAAGTCC